>Ga0315336_1000104_pt1 | contig 405869 bp, 366 predicted proteins | sample ASW5metaG_FD_204512 | JGI IMG/M metagenome (GOLD analysis project Ga0315336, IMG submission 204512) | Ammonia-oxidizing marine archaeal communities from Monterey Bay, California, United States - ASW #5 | ecosystem: Environmental > Aquatic > Marine > Intertidal zone | place: USA: California... | reverse complement strand
ACGCCAACAATGATCAAAGTCAGTCCCACAAGCCTTAAAACCTGTCGAAACATTTTGCCCCCACCTTCAAGGCTCTCCGCAGCCTCTTTCTAAAAACCACCATGTCTCAGCAATGCCGGCTGCGCCACCCAAAATTTTGCTCCGCATGTGCTTGGCGCCTAACTCTGGTTATTTGTTATAAGAAATTTGGTGCCATAGCGGTGCATTGTGAACGAACGGTGTGGTTGGAAAATACTGGCTTCAAATCTCAAGAGGGTGCGTAGATTAATCAGCAGACCGGCGAACGGTAATGTCCGCTTCGGGTTGTCATCTCAACCGATCAACGCAACACATTGATTAAATTTCTCTGCTGGTGTTTCAAATTGCAATGTCTTTCTGGGTCGTTCGTTTAACTGACGGGCTATTTTGTTGAGATGAGCCTGCGAATGTGTCGACAAGTCGGTTCCTTTTGGAAAGTATTGTCTGAGCAGCCGATTGGTGTTCTCGTTGGAGCCTCGCTGCCATGGACTTTGCGGATCGCAGAAGTAGACATCAATATCGGTTGCCAATGTGAACCGCTTGTGGTCAGCGAGTTCCTTGCCCCGATCCCAGGTCAGGGATTTGTAGAGCTCGCGTGGCAATTTATGGGCCTGATTGATCAAGGCTGATACGACGCTTTGCGTATCCTTGTTTGCAACCTTGGCCAACATCACATAACGCGAATGGCGTTCAACCAATGTGGCGATATAACTGTTCTTTGAACCGCCAATAAGGTCTCCTTCCTAGTGACCGGGAACAGCCCTGTCTTCCACACTGGCCGGTCTTTCCCTGATCGATACGGCATCTTTGATCCGACCAAGCCCGTCCCGCTTCAGGCTGGCATGTCTGGATCGGCGTATTGTGCGTTTTGAACGAAGATACTGCATCAGTTCCTTCTTCAGCACGCCGCGTGCCTGAACAAACAGGCTTCGATAGATCGTCTCGTGTGACACCTGATTGTGCTCTTCGTTTGGATACTTTCGCTTCAGCCAACCGGCGATCTGCCCCGGTGACCAATGAATTGTAAGCTTGTTGGAGATAACACGTCGCAACAGTTTGTTCGTCGACAGCTTACAAGGTTTCGGCCTCAGCGCTCGAACCCACGCCTGATGCTCAGCATCAACAGCACGGTATTTATCATAACCGCCATTCCGACTGATCTCACGACTGACGGTCGATGCGGGCCGACAGAGCTCATGTGCAATCGAGCGTATGGAATGTAAGGCGGATATGCCTCGCGAGATCAATTCGCGTTCATCAAGTGTCAGTGCCAACCGGGACCGATTTCGTTTTGATGGACGAATGCCGCCTGTGCGTGAAAGCAACGGATAAATTGAAGATGAATCCCGGTCAAACCCACGACCGATGGAACTCATAGATTCTCCACGCTGCCAGCGATCCCATATCTCCGACTTTTGTTCACTCGTAAAATAGATCCGACGTCTGTAACTCATAACATCACTCCAATCTTTTCTCTAAAGATTAAAGTGTTGCGTCGACCAGTTGAGATCACCGTCATTAGCGGACCAAATCGACTGATCGAATTTGGGTCCGCTAAACCCTTCAAAGCAGACGTCATTGTCTCGAATGTCTGTTATGCACAGGAAAGCAGACGTTTTTCAGGCCTCAAGAAGTGGTCCGTTTGTAGCCACAAGCGGACTAAATAGAGGACGGTGTTCGACGACCGCTCAATGCTATTTCCCGAGCATAATGATATTGCCTTCAATATGGCGGCATTTCCTTTTTCTACAGGTTTTTCAGAAAACAACATCATCCATGTCTGGTTAGATTAATTCTTTGCCAGGTCAGAGAAGGACGCAACATTTGACCCGATAAATTTTGTCAAATTGCAGGAAATACACTTTTTACGATTCGTAAGATCGCGCGATATTTGGTGTCTTTTTCACTATCCCAGCAGGTCAAAGTTCTCAGGAAATTTTTTGTAGAGATATCCGATTGAAGGTTTTCTCGAATCATTGCAGGATATTACAATTGGGGAACAGGAGGTCCTTGTGAAGCGCATAAAATCTATATTTTTCGTCGGTTTGATTTGCCTCTTTTCTACAAGCTCACTTGCGGCAAAAATCGATTGGCGTAAGGTTTCGAAGCTTGAAGATCAGGGCCTGCTGAAATACTTCACGTCACTTGAACTCAGGGATCAAGATGCTCTGAATTTTTGGAAGAATATTCCTGTCAGCAAAGCGAACAATCAGGTATACCAAATTTTCCGGAAGGAAGCGTTTGCAATTTATATGAACAAGTACCCTCGGCCATTTGGTCTTGTGGCCAGGTTCAAATCAGGTCAAGGCACAAATGTCATTGGTCCCATCAGCAAACAGAATTTGCGTCTTCCCTTCACGAAAATTCATGCCTTGCCAGCTGGGCCGGTCGGCGATCCCGATAAACATTACAATATTGCTTATACGATCCATGGGCTCCCGCATCCCTGGCTACTAAACAATGCCGATACGGCGAAATGGGAGGCAGAACGCCATCCAAATGTCACGCTGACCGTGCTGGACCCCAAATTCGACAACGACCTGCAGGCCAAACAGATTGATGATCTCACGCGAGAGAAAATTGACGGAATATTGATTTGGCCGATGCAGGAAGCGCCGACTGGTCCACCAGTCGACCGGGCAGCAGCTGCAGGTATCCCCAGTGTATCCGTGGACAGACTGGTTGGATCGCGAAAAGTACGAGCACAGATTACCGGTAATTTTCCCGCCAACGGGACGCAACAAGCATTATATCTTGTTCATCGATTGCTTCAAGAAAAAGGTGAGGTCGAAGGATCAGTTTTGATGATCAGGAAACCCTTGGGCAGCACGGCGGATTCCATGCGGACGGGCCACTTTCTGAAAGTTATCAGCTATTTCCCCGGCATCAAAATTGTCGGCAGTTACCACAATTCAAGCTCGCGTGAGGCGTCAAAGAAACAGGTCACCGAAGCGCTTGCCAAACACCAGAATATTGATATCGTATTTTGTACCGGTGCCGAACAAGGCATGGGTGCTGTTCTTGCAATTGATGAAACAGACCGTTGGAACAGCCGGAAAAACGGCGGCCGATTGATCGTTCTTAGCAATGACGATCTGTTCGAGGCTCTGACGGCAATGAAAGCGGACAAGATCGCCGTAACGGCACCTTACACACCCTTGTTAGGGGGAATTGGCGTTCGGGTTCTCTTGAAGATACTCGCAGGAAACCGCGTGCCTAAAAATGTTACTACGCCGGACCTGCCGATGATCACAAAAGACGGTGAGACGATTTTCGGGATTAAGACGATAAAGGTGGATGATTGGGTCCCCTACGCCTATGGCAAGAAATAGGCATGCCGTCCTGGTTTAATATTAAAGCCAAACTCATTCTGGTTTTGGTATCTGTCGGTTTGGTACCGCTAATCTTTGTCAGTTGGTTTCTGCTTGAACAATCAAGAGAGACAATTACCCGCGATGTTTTCAACCATTTGATTAGCGTTCGGGACGGGAAACATTCGCAGATCCTTTTGTTGGACCGGCGCACTAAATCCGACATAAAGGTATTGGCTCAAAGTTCGCATATGGGTGCGGCTCTGGATGCTTTCTCCTCGGCGGTTCAAGACGGCCAAATTGATCTGGAACAATTCGACTATTTTGAAAGTCTTGAGTATGGCGCTTCGTTTCGGCATTTTCTCAAAGAGTATGGTTATTACGATCTGATGTTGGTTACCCTCGATGGGGATATCGTTTATTCCACAAAACGTGAATCGGATCTCGGTCAGAATATTTTGGCACCCCCCTTAAACGATGGTCAACTGGCGACCTGGCTGGAACGGGGTTTCGAGCAGGCCGTCGTCACGGAGTTCGAGATCTATTTACCGTCCGGCAGTCGTGTGATTTCCTTTTTATTAGCACCGATCGACCAGGGTAGTGGTGCTGTAGGTGCCGTGGTTCTGAAAATGACAAACCGGGCGCTAAACGAAATCATGCTGGAACGATCTGGCATGGGAAAATCGGGCGAAGCCTATTTGGTCGGTCCCGATAATTTGATGCGATCGGATTCGTTCCTTGATCGAGTCAATCGTTCTGTCGACAGTTCCTTTGAAAAACCTGAATTTGGAAGTGTTGATACAATTGCTAGTCGCGCGGCCCTAGCCGGAGATACCGGCCACGATATCATTGCGGATTATCGAGGCATCCCCGTCCTCAGTGCGTATCTTCCGGTGAAGTTCGGGGCAGAGACTTATGCGCTGTTGGCTGAAATAGATGAAGCAGAGGCCTTTGGGTCCATAGAGAACTTGCAGTATTTGGTCGGTGCTCTGGCCGTAGCGATTGCCGTGCTGATCCTTGCATTCGCTTATGTTATCGCCAATATCGTCACGCGTCCCATTCTGATGCTGACCCAATCGTCAATAGAAATTGCAAAAGGCAATCTGGACCAAGCAATTGATATTCGGCGTGACGATGAATTGGGCATGCTTTCGGACAACTTCGATCAAATGCGTTTGTCGATCCGCGCCAAGATTCTGGAGGTCGAGGAAAACCGGCAAGCGCTGCGACAAACGAACGAAACGCTGGAAGAGCGGGTAGAGGATCGCACCAAAGAACTTGAGGCTGCGTTGGAAATTGCTGAAAAGGCGACTACAGCCAAGGCAGAATTCCTGGCAAACATGAGCCACGAAATCCGCACACCTATGAACGCCATCATCGGTCTTTCGAATCTGGCTCTGGAAACAAATTTGTCGAACAAGCAGAAGGATTACCTGAACAAAATCGAAGGTTCCGGCAAATCCCTGCTCGGTATTATCAACGACATTCTGGATTTCTCCAAAATCGAAGCCGGCAAGTTGACGATGGAAGAAATCGCCTTTGACCTGCACGCGGACGTCTTGGAAAACCTGACCAGTGTCATCGGCATGAAGGCCGCCGAACAGGGGCTTGAACTTCTCTACGACTTTGATGCCGATCTTCCCACCTCGCTGATTGGCGATCCTCTGCGTCTGGGACAAGTGCTTATCAATCTTGGCAACAACGCGATCAAGTTCACAGAACAGGGAGAGATTACGCTCGCCATTCAGGCACTAGAGAAGAGTGATGATCGGGTTTCGTTTCGCATCGAAATTCGCGATACCGGCATTGGCATGACAAAGGAACAGACCGACAAACTGTTCGAGGCGTTTTCGCAAGCGGATTCAACAACAACACGCAAGTTCGGCGGCACTGGTCTGGGGCTGACGATCTCTAAAAACCTTGTTGAGTTGATGGACGGAGAGATCGGTGTTGTCAGTGAGGCCGGCGCGGGATCGACATTCTGGTTCACCGCCCGCTTCGGACGGGCTTCCGCGGAAGATGTCAAGGAACGCCGCCAGCTTGATATCGACCTGAAGGGCCTGAAGGTCCTGGTTGTAGATGACAACCCTACGGCCCGTACAATCCTGTCGCGCTATCTATCGGCCTTCGAATATGACGTCTCGGAAGCTGGTAGTGGCGAGGAGGCAATTGGTATTTTGGAAACAGCGCCCGACAACAGCCAGTTCGATCTTGTGCTGATGGACTGGAAGATGCCCAGAATGGATGGCCTTGAAGCAACCCGCCGGATCAAGTCGGACGACAAACTGGCAACTGTCCCAGCCATATTGATGGTCACCGCCTATGATCGGGAACAGCTGGAGGAAGAGGCCGCCGATACAAAATATGAAGGTGTTTTATTGAAGCCCGTGTCCCAGTCGTCGTTGCTTGACGGCATTCTGACAGCCTTCGGCAAGGAACTGGGTATTCGAGAACGCAGGCAGGCTCAAAGCCTGCCGCCTCATTGTCTGGGTGCGCGGATATTGCTTGTCGAGGACAACGATATCAACCAGCAAGTGGCAATCGAGATACTCGAAAAGGCTGGTTGCGAGGTGACACTGGCTGTCGATGGTCGCGAGGGTGTTCAGGCGGCGCGGGAACGGCCTGAATATTTCGACTGTATCTTGATGGATATCCAGATGCCGGTCCTGGACGGTTACGGTGCGACGACGGAAATCCGCAGCGACGAACGGCTGGCCGAGGTTCCCATTATTGCCATGACAGCCAACGCGTTTTCGTCAGACCGGGAGCAGGCCCTTGAAATCGGCATGGTCGATCACGTCGCCAAACCAATTGAAGTCAGAACGTTGTTTGACGTTATGGGACAATGGGTCACCGTGCCGGAAGAGCGCAGAGGGAGCGCTGTGGAAACGAACGAAATTGTTGACGAAGACCAGATCGCGCTGCCTGAAATTGCCGGTATCGATGCCGAGACCGGCCTCGAACGCTTGGGTGGAAACGCGGAACTTTATCTCAGCTTGTTGCAGGACTTTGTCCGACAGCAGGGGACTTCCGATCAAAATATTCGAAAGGCTTTGTCGGAGGACGATCTTGACCTTGCCGAACGCGAAGCACATACCGTCAAGGGGGTTGCCGCCAATCTCGGAATGGATGCCTTGCGGACGGTTGCCGCAGATCTTGAAGCCGCCATACCCACTGCAGATAAATCCGATGTCAGCAATATTCTGGAGTACTTCACGGTCGTGCTAAATGCCAACGTCTCGTCAATTCAGTCGCCCCTGGGCGACAGTTCTGAAATGATCGAGAAGGCGGACGAAAAACAGGAAATAGTGAACGTAATTCACGAGGATCAAATGAGCCGGACAATACTTGTTGCCGAGGACAGTACTATCAATCAGAAAATCATCGGACGCCAGCTCGCCATGGTGGGGTACGAATGTGAGATGGCGGAGGACGGCAAGATCGCACTGGAAATGTTGGCTGGTCAAAGCTACGGCCTGCTACTGACGGACCTAAGCATGCCTGAAGTCGATGGCTATGAACTCGCAATTGCCGTACGTGATCAGGAGGCGGTGGGAGAAATTCGTTTGCCAATTATCGCGATCGCCGGAACACTAACTGATGTCGAAATTGAGCGATGCATGTCCGTCGGCATGGACGATTGTTTGGCAAAACCAATCGACATGGATAAGTTGAAGGAAATGTTGAGCAAATACCTCCCGGAACAGTCTACTGACTAAGCGGCAAATTCCGCAATGGGTCAGAAGCAGATTCTGAAAAGAGGTTTCCGTCAATTTCGCTTTACGTTCCACAGCAGACATCGATATACCGTGTGTAAAATGAAGGAGTTTTCCACGATCTGTTGAATTCATGCTTCTTTGAATAATTTATTTTTCCCTGCGATTACCTCTCTTGGCATGAGCAAGCTCGTCTCTCCACAAATAGAAGGAAAAGACGATGAAAATTGAGATCAAGCCGTACCGAGAAACCAGCCAATGCTCGCCGTGGAACAAAGGGAAGATCATAGGGCCAAAGCCACCTCTTCAGCCAAAACACGTATGGGCTATACGAACGCGACTATATTTGGCTGGTCGAACAAGAGACTTGGCACTTTTCAATCTAGCAATAGACAGCAAGCTTCGAGGAAGCGATGTAGTGAGTCTAAGAGTTGAGGATGTCGCGACGCATGGCTATGCCATTGATCGCGCTACGGTGCGACAGAAAAAAACGGGGCGACCAGTCAAGTTCGAAATCACCGAACAGACCCGGCAGGCCGTCGACGCTTACCTTAGGGATACCGGTATAGGGTCAGGAAATTTCCTTTTTACTGGTCGAGGTGCAACGCAGCGCTGTCTCACCACCCGCCAATATGCCCGTTTACTTTCGGAGTGGATTGCCGGCATTGGCCTCGATCCATCGCTATTCGGTACGCACTCAATTCGACGTACAAAAGCGACGTTGATTTATCGAAGGACTGGTAATTTGCGGGCCGTACAGTTGCTGCTCGGTCATACGAAAGTTGAAAGTACCGCCCGATACCTTGGTATAGAGGTCGACGATGCTTTGACAATTGCCGAAAATGTGGACATCTAGTTGGGAGGGCAGGGCGTCATCGCCCTGCCGTTCGGCGATACTACCCATATTTTTCGATTGAGTTTGTGGAATGTGATCGACAGCGGCTTAGGAAATTTTTGGATCCTTCGAATGCCGTTGCGCCTTACCCTTCATCTATTATCTTTTAGTTTGACAAAGGTGGTTTTGTGCCCCTGATGTGAACCTGCAATGAAGTTGAATGATTCCCTGTTCATTTCAATAATTTCCCTGATAACTCAATATTTTTCCCTGTTCTTTGTCGGAGGGAAAATGCTCTGTCTGCCCCAGAATCCGTGACGTCGCGACGTTACGACCGCAAAAATGGAGCTAAATCGTGGATTTTTCCCTGTATTTTCCCTGTTAAACAGGGAAAACGGGGAGACGAGTTCGCTTGAGACTGCGTCCACCACCATTCCTGGTCAGTTCTTTAGGTGGGAGCCGATCCATTTGCCGCTGGAATAGAGTTCACGGACTTCTGCCTTGATGCACTCAAGCACTTTCTGGCCTGCCAGCGGCAGGGGTTGCTGTGTTGCGGTGGCCAGCACGACGGTCTGGGTGTAGGGCCGGCCCTTGATGCGTGACGCCGTCATGCGGCCCTGTTTGATTTCGCGATAGACCGCGGCGTAGGGCAGCATGGTTGAACCGGCACCGTCCTCCACGAGATCCTTGATCGTGCTCAGCGCGTTGATCTCGTAGGCCACTTTCAAGGCGATACCTTGCTTGATCGAGACGTGATCGACCAGTTCGCGCAAGCCATGTGGCTGGCTCGGCAGGATCAACGGTTTTTGCGCCAGTTGCTTGATCGTCACGGTGCCAACGTCGGTCGACTTGCCGTCGCCCGGACCGATCAGGAACAACTCCTCGATCAGCAGAACCTCGGCGGCAAGGTGTTTGGAGCGCGGCGCGTTATTCAGCAACCCGATATCGAGCCGCCCGGCCGAAAGCCATTCATTGACATGACCGCTGAACCCTTCAACGACCTCCAGTGAGACCAGGGGATATTTATCGCGCAGCTTGGCGATGAGCGAGCGGATCAGCACCTGGCTGACGGTCGGCGTCAGGCCGAGCGTGACCTTGCCACTGACCGCACCGCCGACCGACGTCACCTCCCAGATCGCCTTCTTGCATTGTTCGAGGATACCTGTGGCACGTTCGAGCAGAATACCGCCGGCTTCGGTCGTCGTTACACCACGTCCGTTGCGATACAAAAGATCGACATCGAGTTCTTTTTCGAGGTTGCGGATCTGGCGGCTGAGCGCCGGTTGGGCGACCGACAGGAAGGCAGCGGCCTTCGAAAAACTGCCCATCTCGGCGACGTGTTTGTAGTACTGAAGTTGCTTTAAATCCATCCGTCTGCTCCCCGTCTCGGATATGCCAAACAGACATATCTGGTAGTACAGCTATAACATTGTCTACAATCTAATGCGAGCCCTACACTTGATCCGGAAGTTGCCAGAAATGCTTGTTTTGCGCGGAATTAACGCCGAATGAATTTGAACCTCAAAGGAAAAATCGCCGTTGTCGCGGGTCGTAATCGTGGCCTCGGTGCAGCCAGTGCCCGGATGCTGGCGGATGAGGTTGCAGCGGATGGTGTTATCGTCAATGCGTCGAACCCGGGACCAACCCGGACCGGGCGCTGGACCAAATCCCTGGGCTGAGTTACGGAAATTTATGACCAACCCCCGAATTCCCTATCAAATGTCGAGCGCGCGCGCCTCGATTGCGCCGCCGTCTGGCAAGCCGCTGATCGTGCATATGGTTGTCAATGTCGAGCATTGGCGCTTTGATCATGCCATGCCACGCAAGATTATCACGGCCCCGCATGGCGCCGAAAGTGTGCCTGACATCCCCAACTATTCCTGGGCTGAATACGGCATGCGCAGCGGCATGCCGCGCATTCTTGATCTGTTCAAATCGCGTGGCATCCCGGCCAGCACCAGTATCAATGCCGGTGTGATCGAGGCTTATCCGGCCTGTGCCGACGCCATGCTGAAGGCTGGCTGGGAATTTGTCGGCCATGGCATGCACCAGAAATCCATGCAGTCGGAAGACAACGAGGGCGCACTCATCCAGTCGGCCCTTGATGTGCTGGAAAAATTTACCGGCAAAAAAACACGCGGCTGGCTCAGCCCGGGCCTGAAGGAAACCGCTGCCACGCCGGATATTCTGAAAGACCTCGGCCTTGAGTATGTTTTCGACTGGGTCGTCGATGATCTGCCGACATGGATGACCACCGAACACGGACCCTTGCTGTCGATGCCCTACAATCTGGAGGTCAATGACAGCATCGTCTACGCAGTCGAAAAACACGCCACTGGCGAGATGTATGACCGCTTTACGAACACCGTTGCAGCGTTCGAGAAGGAGTTTGTTCAAAATCCTCGGGTTCTTGCCATCGGTCTGCATCCTCATCTGATCGCCGTGCCGCATCGCATCGGCTACCTCGAAAAAATGATCGACGATTTGCAGGCCCGGGATGACGTGATTTTCATGACCGGCAGCCAGATTATGGACTGGTATGTCGAGGCGAGCGCCTGAGATGTCGCAGCAGGATCAGGTTATTGTCGTCGGCGGCGGACCGGTCGGGTTGACCGCAGCCCTCAATCTGGTGCGACAGGATATTCCGGTGCTTCTGCTCGAGGCCAGTTCTGAGGTTTACGACGAACCGCGTGCTGCCACCGTGCATCCGCCGACCATGGAGCTGTTCGCCGCGTTGGGCGTGATGGATCAGTTTCATGCGCGCGGCAATGTCGTGCGCTACTACCAGTATCGTGATCGCCGCGAAGGCGTGGTCGCCGAGTTTGATCTCGAAGTCCTGCGCAGCGAAACCGATTTTCCCTACCGCCTGATGCTGGAGCAGCACAAGATCTGCCAGATCCTGATGGCTGAGCTTGTGAAAGCTCCGGCTTGCGAAATATTGACCGGACACCGTGTCGAGACGGTGGTGCAGGACGATGAAGGTGTCATGGTCCGGGCAGCGACATCTGCCGGCGAGAAATCATTTCAGGCGCGCTACGCCATCGGCGCCGATGGCGGGCGCAGCGCTGTTCGCAAGAGCATGAACGTTGCGTTCGAGGGCTTCAGTTACGAAGAACGCTTCATCGTCGTTGCGACCAAATTTGATTTTGGTGCCGAGGGCTACGCCGAGACCTGCTATATCGCCGACCCCGAGGACTGGTGTGCCATGTTCAAGGTGCCGGGACCGGATGACAAGGGTTTGTGGCGCGTAACATCCGCCGTCAAGGCAGGCCAGACCAATGAGGAGGTTTGCGAGGACACAGCCATTGAAGCGCGGCTGCAACGCTTTCATCCAAAGTCCGGACCTTATGAAATCGTGCACAGAAATATCTATCAGTTGCATCAGCGCGTGGCCTCGAACTATCGCGATAGCCGCATTCTCGTCGCCGGTGATGCAGCGCACGTCAATAATCCGCTGGGCGGCATGGGCATGAATTTCGGTTTCCACGACGCCTTCAATCTGACGGATAAGATCGGCCGGATCTGGCGCGGTGAGGCGTCTTCCGATCTGCTTGATCAATATGATCGCCAGCGCCGGACCGTGGCGACGGAATATCTGCAGCGTCAGACCATCGAGAACAAAAAAAATATTGAGCAAACCGGAGAGGCTGAGCGACAATCCTTTCACGACGAATTGCGCACGATTGTCGCCGATGAGGAACGTCAACGCAGCTACCTCAAACGTGTGACGATGATCGATGGTTTGAGGCGCGCCAATTCGATCGACTGAGCCGGGTTTATCTGGAGAGAGGACGACCGATGCCAAATCCTTTGGGATATCGAAAGCTGATCGCCATGATCGCGCCATCGGTCAACACCGTGGTCCAACCCGAATTTGAGGCCCTGCGGCCGATCGGTGTGACCAATCACATGGGCCGGATCAATACGCCGAACGTCAAGATCGTTACTGAGGCGGATTTTGTTCGCCATGTTGAGGGCATGCGTTCCGGCATTGAGGCCGCTATCGATCAGGTCATGACGACACGGGCGGATTACTTGATCATGGCGCTGTCGCTCGAATGTTTCTGGGACGGTCTGGACGCCAGTTTCCGCCTTGAGGAAAATATGCAGGCCCGTGCAGGCGTTGGACTGACCATGGGCTCGACCGCCATCCTCAAGTCGCTGGAGACCTACGGCAACATCAAACGCATTGCCCTGATCACCCCGCACCGGCCAATGGGCGATGCCCGCGTCGAGGCCTACTTTACCGAGGCCGGGTACGAGGTCGCATCGCTCAAAAGCTTCAATATCCAGGTGCCGTCAGAGATCGCCGACGTCACCGCCGAACAATTGCGTGATGCTATCATCGAGGTAAACGATGACAGCGTCGATGCCATCATTCAGGTCGGCACCAATCTGGCGATGGCGGAAACCGCGGCACGGGCCGAAGCCTGGCTCGGCAAACCGGTGATCGCCATCAACACCGCGACTTATTGGTATGCCCTGCGCCAGAACGGTATCGCTGATCAAATGCCGGGCTACGGACGTCTGATGAGCGATTACTAATCGATCAGGCAGCGCGTCGACGGCGGGAATATTCTGTCAGCAAGGTTGCGGCGCAGATCACGAAACCTGCAATTTCGATCAGGTACGCCGAGGCGAACGCCTGTGACGGCAACAGCAGAGACAAACCGCCGATGATGTAGGCGATGCGCTGTGGCGCATTAAGATGATTGAGGAAGAAGCCGGTAGCGCCTGCTGAGGCAAACCAGATGCCCACAATCGCCGTGACAAACACGATGGCGATATCAAGGACGTCGCCCTGCATCAACAGGTTTGGCGAGATGACAAACAGGAATGGCACGACAAAGGCCGGCCAGCCCAGTTTACAGGCGGCCATCGCTGTTTCCATCGGCCCGGCATCTGCCAGTTTGGCAGCGGTAAAGGCGGCAAGTGCTACGGGCGGCGAGATCATCGACAGCAGTCCGAAGTAGAGCACGAACAAATGGGCCGCCATCGGTTCAACGCCGAGTTTGATCAAGGGCGGGGCGGCAAGCGTTGCCAGTAAGAAATAGATCGCAGTGGTCGGCATGCCCATGCCGAGAATGATGCAAACCACCGCCGTCAGCACCAACAGATAGAACAGATTGCCTTCACCCAGTTGAACCAGAATGAAGGTTAACCCGAACCCCAGGCCGGTGACGTCGATAACGCCGAGGATCATGCCGGCGACCGCTCCGATGACAATAATATCGACCGATGTGCCGCCGGTCCTGATCAGGCACCTGACGATGACGCGCGGTGTCAGACGATGACCGCGATAACTGAAGATCGATCCGAGAACGGCGATTGAAGCGACCGCCCAAAGTGCTGCTTTTTCTGGCGGGCTGTTCCATTCAAAAAGCGCATAAAGCAGCACGGCAAACGGCACGAGAAAATACCAGCCCTGCCTGAACACCCCTGCGACTGCGGGAATTCTGTCTTTCGGCAGCGGTGAAATGCCGCGCCGCCCGGCTTCAAGATCGGTCTGCAAAAATACCGAGACGTAATAAAGCAACGCCGGCAGGATCGCGGCGGCGACAACCTCGCGGTATTCAACCTCCAGCAATTCGGCCATCAAAAAGGCAGCGGTGCCCATGATCGGTGGCATAATCTGGCCGCCGGTTGAAGCGACGGCTTCGACGGCTCCAGCGACTTTTCGGCTGTATCCGCCCTGACGCATCAGTGGAATGGTGATGACACCGGTTGAGGCGACGTTGGAGACCGCACTGCCGGATATTGAGCCAAACAAACCGGAGGCGACGACGGCGATCTTGGCCGATCCGCCGCGCGACTTGCCCATGATGGCTGAGGCTGCGTCAGTAAAAAAGGCCGAGCCGCCGGACTGCAGCAAAATCTGGCCCATAAAAATAAAAACGATGACGATGTTGCAAATAACAGTCAGCGGCAGTCCGAGCAGGGCGACATTATCAATGCCCATGAAGGCAAAGAACTTGCCAGGTGCCAGCGAACGTCCGGCCAGATCACCGGGGATCAGATGGCCGAGCAGGGCGTAGGCAACAAAAACCATAAAGACGGTAAAAATGCTCCAGCCCGAGCTGCGTCTGAGTGCTTCGATAACCAGCAAGACCGCCAGTCCGCCGACAATCGATGTCTCAACCGGCAAATAGTAAAATTCCTCGGCAAGCGTCGGGTAGCGAAAAAAGAGATACCAGCCGACGGCAAAACCGAGCACGGCGAGGGCCGCATCCAGCGGCGGAAGCCGGTCGCTGAAATTTCCCTTTTTGGCCGGTACGTTGAGAAAAATGATGGCGAGTGAGAGGCCGAGGAAGGCCGAGATAACTTGCTCCGTGAACAGAGCGATACCGACATTCAGCAAGATTTCGCCGACCCAGATCAGCCCTAATAGTGCAAGAGCACCGCTGAGCCAGGGCGTAAAAACCCGCGCCACCCGGGACTTGGGTGGCGCGGGGCTCAGGTTATTTTCACTGTCTTGTTCGCGGCCGTCTACTTCTGCCAAGTACCGGCTTCCTTATAGTATTTCACCGCACCGGGATGGAAAGGCATGTGCTGGTCTTTTGCCATGTTCTTGGCGGTGAAGCCTTTCCACAACGGACTGGTGGCCCGCAGTTCGTCGACATGTTCTGCCATCGCCTTGGTGACGCGATAGACAACGTCATCGGACACATCCTTGCCGGCAAACAGCATATAATCGAAGAACGCCAGATTGGTCGGCCCGACGATGCCGGTCAATGCCTTGCTGGGCTGGACGGTGCCGATCCATGAATTAGGCATATATTTTTGCATGCGGGCAACGGCTGCCGGTGATTTATCCATCGAGATGAACCGGACACCATCGAGTTTCTTGGCCATTAATTTGAGGTAGCCGGTACCGACCGCACCAATGGCGACATCAACTTTTCTCGCCGTCAACTGGTCCCAGTGCTGGCGCAGACCCGAAACCGGGACGCCCTTGACATCGGCATAGCTGACATTGCTGTTGGCCATGATGGCGATCATGATTTGCTTGAACAAGGGCGCTGCCTTGAACTGATCCGGCACCATTTTGCCTTTGATGTCACCGACGCTTTTGATGCTTGATTTCGCGCCGACCAGCGGGCCGACACGGAACGGCATCAAGGTCGCGACCATGCGCAGGTTCTTGCTGGGATGACCTTCGGACAACACTTTGCCGTTATAGGCCCAGGTCGTTTGCATGATATTGGCGACACCAAATTCAAGTGACCCGGCGTTTACCGGTGGAATATATTGCTGCGTCCCGGCCATCGGCTGGGTGCGCATTTGCATGCCACCATGTGTCGAAGCGATCTTGGCGATTGAGGCCGAGACCTGGCTTGTGGCGCCACGCTTGGTGGTACCGATGCCAACGGTCTGGGCGCTGGCCTCGTAAACGCCAAACGTCGCAATCGACGCGATGGCGATCAATTTCAGAATTTTCATTAGATAACCTCCCCTTTTATCAGATGGCCAATATCTTGATTGTTATTGTTCCAGTGTACAGCAAATTTCATTCGAGTACCTTTCGATAGTCACGAATTACGATAAATGCAGGCGGCCATCTTCTGTTCGCCAGCCAACCTGTACGGCTTCACCTGCATCAATTTTTCGGGCGTCCGTGCCGCCGGACAAACGCCGGACCATGATTTCATTACCATCCGGCAAGCGCACCAGTTCTGATGTCGTCAGGCCAAGATAGACAGTTTCCCGATGTTCGCCCGGCATGATCTGCAATCCATCCGACGTAGCTGTGTCAGCGTCCACAAGCTGGAGTAATTCAGAGCGCACCGAAACGGCAGCCTTTTCGCCGACACTTGCTTTCTGCCCGTGGTTGTTGACGGAGATACGCGCATAACCGAGATCGACGGTTGTCGTCGTGTCGTCAGTATCAGTGATCTGACCATCAAATATGTTGTTTTCGCCAATGAAGTCGGCGGTGAAACGACGCACCGGGTTTTCATAAAGATCGCGGGCCTTGCCGACTTCGACAAGGTCGCCGGCGGAAATGATCGCCAGATCGTCCGCCACCGTCATCGCTTCTTCCTGATTATGGGTGACGTGCACAAATGTAATGCCGACCTTTTCCTGAATGCGTTTGAGTTCAATACACATGTCTTTACGCAGTTTGGCGTCGAGTGCTGCCAGCGGTTCATCGAGCAACAGGATTTTGACCTCGAGCACCAGGGAGCGGGCAAGCTGCACACGTTGCTGCTGGCCGCCCGACAGTTCGTGCGGCATGCGCATGCCATAGCCCGTAAGCCCGACCATCTCCAGCATGGCATCAACCCGTTCGGATATCTCTGCCTTCGGCATACTCTGCAGACGCAAACCATACCCGACATTGGTCGCCACATTCATATGTGGGAACAGCGCAAAGCTTTGAAATACCATCGATGTCGGGCGCCCGTTTGGTGGTAAGTCCGAGACTTCGTTGCCGTGCAGATAGATCTCGCCTGCCGTCGGCCGGATAAACCCGCCGATCAGGCGCAACAACGTTGTTTTGCCGCCGCCGCTCGGGCCCAGCAGGACAAAATATTCACCGGCACCGATCTGAAGGTCAATGGCGTTGAGGGCGCGCACGGCTCCATAGTTTTTGGCGAGACCTTTGACTTCGACGGCGATATTGGTTTTTTGCGACATATGAAATTTTACGACAGTTTTGAAGAAGGTTGAAGTCAGGCGCCGACGGGCTCGGCTTTGGCGCGGGCGACGCGTTCCAGTTGTTCTGCGCGCACCAGGGTCAGGAGAATGATCGAACCAATGACGCCGATGGCGATGTAACTCACCATGCTGCTCATGGCATAGGACTGTTCGGACATACCCTCGTTCAGCATCTGCGAGACCAGAACGCCGGTGAAAGTATCATAGCCGCCCTTGAGCAGGCTGGTGCGGGTGTATTCATTGAAGGTCAGGATAACGGTGAACGAACAGGCGCTGAAAATACCGGCACGAATTTGCGGAAACTCGATATGCCAAAAGGCCTGCCAGGCCGTTGCGCCGCAACTGCGCGCCGCCTCGGTTTGCTGTTCCTTATAGCGCGCCATGGTGATCAGGATGACAACAAAGACGTAAGGCAGGGTGTAGATAATCAGGCCGACAATCGCCGAAAAATAACCAAGGTCAAACCACGTGTCGAACCAGCTGACACCCAGTGTTTCACCCAGCGCTGTGAAAGCCTTGTTGAGGTTCTTGAAGAACACCAGCAATGCCGAGCCGAGAATATCGGCCGGCACAAACAGCGGCGACAGCATCAACGAAACGACGGCGACGGGGTAGCGTGTGATTTTGTAATGCTTCGCCGCGATCAGGCCCATGGGAACGACGGTGACGACCGTAATCGCCGCCAGCACAAGTGTGTTGGCGAATGATTCGAGCAGCAGAAGATCGGAAAAAATAACGACGTACCAGTCGAAGGTAAATTCGTAGTGGCGGGCACCGAAGCCGTTTTCGTTGAACGAAATGTACATCACGTAAAACACCGGAGCCATCAGCGTGACGACAATCAGCAGCGTGTACAGCCACTTCAGGCGATATCCCCAGATACTGCTGTAGTCGTCCTGCATCAGATCAGCTCATCGGTGAGAGGATTTTGGTCAAATCGAACAGCTTGTGACCGAGATACAAAAGTCCGAGCAACGTCGTCATCATGATCGCACTGACTGCCATGGCAAGCGGGAAATCAAGCGCGGTAATTGCCTGGGTGGCGATCAGACCGGCGTTCACCGCACCCGGACCGCCGAGAATATTCGGCAGCAGAGCGACACCCAGTCCGTTGACAAAGATGAACACGCTGCCGGCAAAGATGCCCGGTGCGGCCAGCGGCAGGATCACGTCCACGAAGACGCGAAAAGGACTGGCGCCAAGGTCCTGGCAGATTTCGAAGACGTACTTGGGCACGGCTTCCATGGCGAGAAAACCGGCAAAAACAATAAACGGCAGGAACGAGACGACCTCGCCAATAATCACACCCGTCGGCGTATAGAGGATCGCCGTGATGGGTTCAGAGATAACGCCGAGGTCCAGCAAAACGCCGTTGACCAGGCCGTTCCGTTGCAGGAAGGGCCGCAGGGCGAAGATGCGGATGATCTCGGACACGGCAAAGGGCAGGATAAACAACAGGATCACCCGGTGCTGGGCGACCTGCGGAATGCTGCGGCGAATAAAGACGGCGATGGGAAAGCCGAGCACGAAGGCGACGACAACAGAAATACTGGAATGCCCCATTGACGCCAAAAAGTTCTCAAGCCGCGATGAGGTAAAAAAGTTGTGGTAGGAAAACAACGTGAAGCCTGGCTTCATCCAGAACATCGTGCGTTCGAAAAAACTCCAGACGTACGTCAGGGCGAGCGGCAATGCGAAAAACAGCACCATGAAAATGACGGGGACGGCAAACATGATCTTGCCGATCCACGCACCCAGCCGGGGATGGCTGATAAAAAGCGACGGGGCGGGATTGCTCCCGCCCCGTTTACTCCCCCCGCCACCCAGATTATTGGCATGTAGGTCCGACAATCTGTTGGCCCCTAGGCAGCTTGTACTTTTGCCCACCAATCCTGATATGCCCGGATATTTTTCGGGAATACGTTCTGCCAGGAATTTCCGGCCACATTGTTGCGATCGGTCTTGTTTTTCAGACGCGCAGCGATTTCGGCCTTGGCTGCGGCATTGAAGTCGGCGGGATGGGCGTCGACGTATTCGTTCACGCCTGTCATTTGTGGCGTAAAGCCTAGACCCTTGAGCGTCCGCGCGCCGAACCACGGCGACAGGTACACATTCATCAAGTCGTAGAAAGCCTGTTCCTGACTGCGAGCCTTGCCGCCCTTGGTCAACATGAACATGTTGTTCCAGGTTTGATGGCCTTCTTTCATTGTGCCATAGCGAATGTCGAGCTTGCTTTTGCGTGAAGCGATGATCTGGATCGGCTCCCAGCAAGAGGCAACAAGAACTTCTTCACTGGAGAGGATTTGCACGCCATTGCCAAAGCCATCCCAGAACGTGCGGAAGTGGCCTTTTTTCTTCAAGTCGATGAGGAAGTTGCAAACGCCTTTCACTTCGGCTTCCGTCATATCGGACGGATTGACGATGTCCTGCTTGCCTGTCTGTTTGAGATAGATCGCTGTGTTGGTCAGCGTCGGGCCAAAATCGTTTTGCATGGCGGCCCGGCCCTTGAATTGCGAATCAAACAGGGCTTCCCAGCTGTTGAGATCGCCACCGACCTTGCCGTGATTGTAGGCCAGAGAATCTGCATTGCCGATATAGGGCACAGAGACGACCTTGCCCTTGTTGCGAATGGTGTTGGCAGCCAGGCCACCTTCATTATAGATCGGCAGAATGTTTTTCCAGTTGGCGATCTTCGAAGTATCAAGCGCCTCGATGACGTTCTGCCCCCCAAGCGCGTCTTCCATGCCGCCGCCATTGTCCGACAGGGCGTCATACAATTTCGAACCATCGCCCACGACCATCTTCTGAATGGCTTCACTGGCGCTGCCGCTCTTGGCGTTGTAAGCCACCTTGATACCGGCCTGCGCTTCCATTGCGCTCCAGTCCTTGGCCCCGACCTTGGCGAGACCGATGGTCCATAATTTCAACGGTCCAGCAGCATTTGCTGACCCGATTGACAATCCCCCGGCCGCCGCAACGGTCGCTGCCGCCGTCATGCTTTGAAGCATAAGCCGACGTGAAAATTCTTGCTGATTCATGATGTCTCCCCTGGGAAATGTGTCGCTTCGTTTTGTGGCGACCAATTCGCGTTGTTATTCACCAATCGTACCCAAACAGCCAAATTGCTACAAATTATATATCCGACCTATCAGATATTACAGATTGGCATATCACCTGAGCCGCTCACTTTGTGAAATTGTAACCGAATGGATACCTTGTAATTCTGGCTTTGGGCAAAATTTGCCAGTGTATGATTGAGCACGAACCACTTGTGCAGGGGATTTTTGCGCGTGACGACACGGGATTGGGATATTTCAGATGCCAGCGACGCGCTGTCGGCGGGTCATGTGTCGGCTGGTGAACTTGTCGACCAGTGCCTGGCGGAGATTGAGCGCTGTCAGTCGAGCCTGAACTGTTTTGTCGTCGTCGATGAAACCAGGGCGCGTCAAGCTGCTGCAGAATCGGACGCGCGACGACAACAGGGCGCGCCGCTTTCTCCCATCGACGGCATTCCCGTTGCCCTCAAGGACAACATGATTGTCGAAGGTCTGACGACACTTAACGGCTCAATGTTCAGTCATGCCGTGCCGGGCGAAGCTGCTGTAACGCAGCGGCTGCGGGCAGCGGGGGCGGTCATTCTCGGCAAGCTTAATATGGACGAATGCGCAATTGGCGGCACTACGAACAATCCGCATTTTGGCCCGACGCACAATCCGTGGCGACAGGGTTTCAATCCCGGCGGCTCAAGCGGCGGGTCGGCCAGTGCTGTTGCCGCCGGTCTGGCGTGGGCCGCGTTGGGTAGCGACACACTGGGCTCCGTTCGGCTGCCCGCCGCCTATTGTGGCGTCGTCGGGTTGAAGGCGACGTTCGGCCTGATCAACATGGATGGCATCGTGCCCTTGAGCAACACGCTGGATCACGTCGGCCCGATTTGCCGCAGTGTTCGAGATGCCAGACTGATGCTCAATATTCTGGCCGGACCTTTGCCTGATGAGCCGGTGCGGCGTGACCTCTCGGGACTAAGGATTGGCGTACTGGCTCAGGTTCCGGCACCCGATTGCACCGGGGGTGTCGTGAACAGCTTTGAGAATGCGCTCGATGACATGTCCGAACCTGGTGCGGAAATTGTTCGCCTGTCGATTGCGGATCTGGAACCTCGTCGTTTGCGCCGCGAAGCCTTCCTGGTGATCGAAGCCGAGGGCGCGATTGCCCTTGCGGCATCATTGCAACAAGAACCTGACGCCTACTCCAGTAATTTCAGGGACATGATGGATTATGGTCGCAACCTGCCGGTGGAACGTCTCGACGCCGCCCGCCGTCATATTGCCGAGATGAAACAGGCAATCAACGCGTTATTCGAGGACGTTGACCTTATCGTCACGCCGACCGCGCCGCAGACCGCTTTTTCATTCGATGAGCCCGCACCCACCAATCAGGCGGAATATACCGGGCTCGCAAATGTCGCCGGGGGTCCTGCGATTTCGCTGCCCTGTGGACTCGATCCGTCAGGTCTTCCATTGGCGATCCATTTAATGGCGGCGCCTTTTCAGGAAGCCGGATTACTGTACGCTGCTGAAGTACTGGAAAAAACCTGGGGCCGCTTCAGGCCCGGCGAAGCCGACAATCAGTCAGAATAATAATCACAGAAGCCCGACAGTCGGGGAAGATCAGAAGGAATATCATGCCAAAAATCACCACGGATGACGGCGTCGAGCTGTATTACGAAGATACCGGAACGGGTGTGCCGATCATCTTCGTGCACGAATTCGCCGGCGACTATCGCAGCTGGGAGCCGCAGGTTCGCCACTTTGCCCGGACCAACCGTTGTATTACCTTCAGCGCGCGTGGATTTTTGCCCTCAGATGTACCCGATGACCCCGGAAGGTACTCTCAGGACCGCGCCCGCGACGATATTCTGGCTATACTCGACGGTCTGAATATCAAGGCCGCCCACATCAACGGCCTGTCGATGGGTGGGTTTGCCGCGCTGCATTTCGGCCTGCATTACCCTGAACGTGCGCTGTCGCTTGTTGTTGCCGGTTGCGGTTACGGGGCCGGCGAAGATACCCGAGACCAGTTCCAGCGAGAAACAACGGTTGCCGCTGATCGCATGGAAAGTGAAACCATGGATGTATTCGGCGCGTCCTATGCACTGGGACCGACACGCGTGCAGTTTCAAAACAAGGATCCGCGCGGCTGGCAGGAGTTCGAAACACAACTGAGGGAACATTCCAGCCTCGGTTCTGCCAACACCATGCGCGGTGTCCAGCGCAGTCGCCCCTCGCTTTATGATCTGGAGGCGGGGTTGCGTGAGCTTACCGTGCCGATGCTGATCCTCAACGGAGACGAAGATGATCCCTGCCTGGATGTCAGCCTCTATCTCAAGCGCTGTGTGACGTCATCGGCGCTGGCGCTGCTGCCGCGCACAGGTCATACCTGTAATCTCGAAGAACCGGCGCTGTACAATCAAAACTGCGAGGCGTTTATGCGCCAGGTCGATAGTGGGCGCTGGGAATTACGGGATGCGCGGTCCATGACCAAAGGCATCCTGTCGACGACGGATGATCCGTAGAAGCGCGGATGGAGATATTTATTTCCCATGATCCCGCCTCGAACAAATTTTTGAGATTGCCGCCGTCTCCGCTTCTCTGTATTCAGTCTGTCAATCAAGTTCCACAGGGCAGGAGAACCGGATTGGACTATATGGACGTTGAAGGGCAACGCATTGAGTGTCAGTGGATCAATTCTGACGTCATTGATGGTCCGACGCTCGTTTTCCTGCACCACGGTCTCGGCTGTGTGACAACGTGGCGGGATTTCCCGGAGCAAATTTGCAATTCCACCGGCCTCAGGGGTTTCGTCTACAGCCGTACAGGTTATGGCGGCTCCGAAGGCGTCGAGCTGCCAAGGCCGGTAAATTACCTCAACGACGAAGCTGAAAACGGCTTGCCCAATGTCCTGGCCGCGGCGGGCATCACCGATTATGTCCTTGTCGGGCATTCGGACGGCGGATCAATGGCCATGATCCATGCCGGTACGGATGGCAACCGTGCCCGCGCCATTATTGTAATCGCCGGGCATCTGTTTGTCGAACAATCGAACCTCGACGCCATCGCCGAAATGAAACCGCTGTTCGAAAACACCGACCTGCGCCAGAAACTGCAAAAACATCACGGCGAGAACATTGATACCGCCTTTTACGGCTGGTCAGGAAACTGGCTGCATCCTGATTTTCCGAAGTGGCAGATCTTTGATCTGGTGCCGAACATCAGTTGCCCGATCCTCGCCATTCGGGGCAAGCTCGACGAATACGGCTCGCCGATCCAAATCGAAAAGCTCCGGCAACTGGCGACAGCGGACCTGCAGGTCCTCGAACCCGAGTGCGGTCACTTCCCGCATCAGGAAGCATTTCAAGATGTCCGCGATGACATTCTGATGTTTTTGGCGAAACATAACCTGATGCCCGGCAGCCTGTAGTTAACCGGCGTCGGCCAGGGTTTCCGTAAGTTTGAAGCGCATCGTCTTGCCTGATCCCGTCCGCGGAATGCCCGTCGTTTTGTGGACTGAAACCGGTATTTTGTAGGACGAAAGTTTTTTGCGGCAGTGCGCGAGGAGCGCTGCCTCGTCAACGGCTTGATCGGCCTGTTCAACGATGAAGACAACCGGGACCTCGCCCAGTTCCTTGTGCGGTTGGCCGACGACGGCGCAGTCACCGACGCCGGCAAACGTCATGACGGTCTCTTCGATCTCCGCCGGGGCGATGTTTTGCCCGCCCCGGATGATCAATTCCTTGAGCCGCCCGGTGATGGTGACAAACCCCGCTGCATCATACCTGGCCAGATCACCGGTGTGATACCAGCCGTCCCGTATGGCAGCCGCCGTGGCCTCGGGTTTGTTGTGATAACCCAACATCAGATTGGGCCCACGAACAATGATTTCACCTTCTGCACCCGCTTCGACATCGAGCCCGGTTCCGGCATCAACTATCCGTGTCGCCAGACCCGGCAGCGGCAAACCACAGGACCCTGGCTCACGCTGGCCAGTCAGCCAGTTCATCGTCACCATGGTCGCGGTTTCTGTAATGCCGTAGCCATCGAGCAGGGGCACGCCGAACCAGTCCTCAAATTCCTGGTTGAGAGTCGCCGGCATGATCGCACCGGCGGAAATCATCAGACGCAGTTTCGGAAATGATTTGATGCCGTCGTCTTTTGCCGTCTGCAGCAAATAGTGAAACATTGTCGGCACGCCGGGCATCACCGTAATGCCTTCGCTCGCAATCAGCGACAGAACCTCGGACGGCGAAAACTTTTCAACGATATACTCCGTGGCACCCGCCGCCAGAACGCTCAGCACCGATAAATTCAGGGCATAGGAATGAAAAAGGGGCAGGGGGGAGAGGATGATATCGTCGACAGACACGTCGGCAATCGGTGCCCAGCAGGCCGCCGTCACCCACAACATGCTGCGCGTTGACAGCATCACGCCCTTGGCTTGCCCGGTCGTGCCGGAGGTATAGACAATATAGGCGCAACCATCGATATCCGCCGGGTCACGCGGCGGCGTTGAAGGCGCGGTCGCCACAAGATCGTCGTAGTGGTTATCGCCGGGATCAACCGTGATGATGTTGGCCAGCTTGCCGAAATTGTCGTAGCTCTCCTCAAGCGCTGTAACCTTGTCCGCCGTCGTGATCAGGGTCCGGCAATCGGCATCGTCCAGCCGGTAGATGGCTTCGCTGGTTGTCGCTTCGTAACTGATGGGGACGGCAATGCCGTGTGCCCTGGCCGTGGCAAGGCAGCTCTCGATCCAGTTGACGGAATTGGGCAGCCAGATGGCAACCCGACCGCCGACCTCGAGCCCCTGATCGGCGAGATGTCCTGCCAGATCTGCTGTGCGCTGGTTGAGCGCCGCGTAGGTGACGGATCGATGTTTGTCGCGGTAGGCAACCTTGTCGCCACGGTTTTGCGACTGCCTTGCCAGCAGGTCCGGGATCGATGCGATCAAGTCAGTGTGGATCATCTCAAAGCCTCAAGTATCTAGCCCGACATGCTGTAGCCGCCGTTGGCACTGATAACCTGTCCGGTGATCCAGTCCGTCAGATCGGACACCAGGAATGTCACCAGGGGGGAAACATCTTCGGGTGTGCCAAGTCGGCCACTGGGATATTTTTTGAGGATTTTGGGCAGGTTATCTTCCAGCCATTGCGGATCGTTGTGGGTATTGGCGATCAGACCAAGGGCGACAACATTGACCGTCACACCGGATCGGCCCAGTTCCTGTGCCAGCGATTTCGAGAACGAAATCGCCCCGCCCTTGGCGGACGCTGTGATCGACAGACCGGCCTCGCCGACGCGGGCTGAATCACCGGTCAAGGTTATGATGCGGCCCTTCTTCTGCGCCGTCATATGCGGTGCCACGGCATGGCAGCAATGGATGACGCCATACAGTCCGACATCAATCTGGCGTTTCCAGTCCTCGGGCGTTGTCGAGACAAACTTGCGAGGTTGAACAAAACCGGCATTGTTGACGAGAATATCGATTTGGCCGAAGTCCTCGACAATGCCTGCGACCATGGCGTTGACGTCATCGAGTTCACCGACGTCTGCCTTGTAGGCTTTTGCGGTGCCGCCGCCCGAAGTGATTTCCTCCACGACCTGATGCGCTTCGACATCTGACGACCGGTAATTGACGGCAACGGTTGCGCCCTCGGCCCCAAGTGCAAGCGCAACTTCCCGGCCCGTTTCCTTTGCCGCACCCGTTACCAGTGCCACCTTGCCCGTTAGTTTGAGATCCAAGTCCTACTCCTGTGTTTGAGTGCTTGCCGCCTGAACGAGATGAAACAGACGCTCCGGCGTTACTGGCAGTTCAGTGATATTGATGTCGAGATGTGTCAGTGCATCCGATATCGCGTTGGCGATGGCGGCAGGCGCGCCGATGGTGCCGCCTTCGCCCATGCCGCGATAGCCGCCGATGGTCGCCGGCTTGATGTTTTCCAGATGCAAGACATCGATGGACGGCACTTCCGGGGCTGTCGGCACGAGGTAATCAACGAGATTGGCCGTCAGGATCTGGCCGTCCGCGTCGTAGACAATCTCTTCATACAACGCCGCGCCAATGCCCTGCGCCACGCCGCCGTGGACCTGGCCATCGACGATCATCGGATTGATCACCCGGCCACAGTCCTCTGCCACAACGTATTTCCGGACCTCAACCTTGTAGGTCTCGGGGTCGATTTCGACCAGAGCGACATGGCTTGCGGTCGTCGTTGTGCCAAGGAACGGGTCGTAGACTTTGGTTGCCTCGAAATCACCGATCTCTTCGCGAAGTTCCTTGGAAATCGTCCCCATGCTGGAATAGAACGCCTTGGACAATTCCTGAAAGGTCAGCGATCTGTTGCTGTTTCTGGCCATGACCTGGCCATCATCGACATCGATCTCATCTTCCGGCACATCCAGTAAATGCGATGCGGCCATAATGATTTTTTGCTTCACAGCGTGCGCGGCCATGGTGCCCGCCCCGCCAGCCAGAACGGCACTTCTGCTGGCGTAGGTCCCGGTGCCGTGGGCCGTGGCATCGCTATCGCCGTGGATGATTTGCACATCTTCAACCCGTGCGCCCATTTCTTCTGCAACGACCTGGGCCAGTGAGGTTTCAAGCCCCTGGCCATGCGAGGCGACACCAAAAGCTGCCTCGATGGCACCGGTCGAATCCATTTTGATGGTCGCCGATTCGGTGCCGGTGTTGATCGGCATACCCGGTGCTGCCGAGATGCGGGAGCCGAGCCCGGTTAACTCGGCATACGAAGCAATGCCGATGCCGACCCAGCGGCCCTCGGCTCGTGCTTCGGTCTGTTGTTGCCTCAGTTCGTCATAGTCGATTTTCGCACAGGCGTCCGTCAGGCATTGCTGGAAACTGACGTGATCCCAAACAATGCCGGAGCCCGTCTTGTAGGGGAACTCGTCATCACCAACAAAGTTCCTCAGGCGAATTTCGGCGGCATCGAGGGAAAGTTTGCTGGCGGCGATATCCAGCAGGCGCTCCATAACGAAGGTCGAAATTGGACGCCCGACACCCCGGTAAGGCCCGGTCGGAGCTTTTGACGTCGCCACGGCGCGGACCCGGGCGCGATAGTTCGGCATGCGATAGGGACCGGGGAGGAAACTCACGACCTGAATGGGTTCCAGTGCCACGGTCCAGGGGTAAATCGAATAAGCCCCGGTATCGCCGATCACCGATGCTTCAAGCCCGACAATATTGCCCTGATCATCCAGCGCCATTTCAGCCTTGACGATTTCGTCGAAAGCCTGGCTCGTAGTCGTGATGTCTTCCAGCCGGTCGCTGATCCATTTGACCGGCTTGCCGAGCTTGCGGGCGAGGATGCAAACGAGGATTTCTTCCGGATAAAGCGACGCCTTGCCACCGAAGCCACCGCCGACATCAGGCGCGATGACCCGAACCTTGTTGCCCGACATGCCCAGCGTCTCAACCAGGGCGTCGCGGATGATGCCCGGTACCTGGGTCGAGGAATGAAGCGTCAGCTTGCCCCGTCCTTTTTCGTATTCAGCAAGATAGGCCCGGTTCTCCATGGCAATCGGCGTTTTGCGGCGGAAGCGAAAGGTGCTGCCGACTTTCAGGGCGGCACTGGCAAAAGCCTTATCAATCTCACCTTTTTCAAAGCTGCGATCAGCCAGAACGTTGGTGCCGGCATCATCATGCAGAAGGGCGGAGCCTTCGTTAAGCGCTTGTTCGGGGTCGATGACGGTGGGGAGTTCTTCGTAGTCGATCTCGATCAGTTCCGCTGCGTCCTCCGCCTGATAACGGCTTTTGGCGACAACGGCGACGACCGCTTCGCCGACAAAACGAACCTTTTCGCGCGCCAGAACGGGCAGTTCCGTATCGTGATAATTTTTCATCCGCGAGCCGGCACGCAACGGGGTGAACAAGTTCTGAATATCCGCCGCTGAAAAGACGCCGACCACACCATCGCTTTCCAGTGCCTCGGCATAATCAATTCCCTTGATCCGGGCGTGCGAATGATCACTGCGGCGAAAGGCGACATGCAACATCCCGCGTCGGTCGATGTCCGCGACGTAGGATCCTTCACCTGTCAGCAGGCGCGGATCTTCCTTGCGCAGGACGCTGGCACCTATGATTTTTGGCCGGGTCTCAAAACTCATGACGGGACCCCGCAGGATAAATCAGTCATAGGCATCGGCCCCCTTTTTCAGCGCGGCCCACTGATTGACGTCATGACCAAAAATGATCGTCGCGCCTTGCGACCTGATTTTCTGAATTTCAGCCAGCGATTTGATCGATTTATCTACGTCCCACATATTCTTGGGCATGACGTCGGGGTTGAGGTTTTTCTCAAGCGCTGCCGCGTCCGAGGTGAGCAAAAAGGCACCACTGTTGTCCAGGTTCACCAGCGCGCCCGTCAAACCCGGCGAATGGCCGGGCAGGGGCAACAGGACTATGCGTTCATCGCCAAACAAATCCCGCTGTGTGTCCAGCGTATCGAACGCGTTTGCCTGATCCCAGTCTGCACCGTAATAACCCTGGCCTTCGGATTCAGGGTCGCGCGCTTTTTCCAGTTCGTCGGCATGCACTATCATTGTCGCGTTGGTGAAGAACTGATTGCAACCGCAATGATCGGTGTGGAAATGCGAATTTACGACAACGTCGATATCATCAGCACCGAGACCGACAGCTGCCAGTTCATCAACCACATTATCCTGAGTATCCATGACAGGGACCATCACCTTGGCCAGGCCGCCCCAGCGCGCCTCGGCATCTTCGGCAACTGAGGGGTGGCAACCCGTATCGAACAGAACATTGCCCTGGCTGTGGCGGATCAAAAAACAATGAACCGGCAGATCAAGCTTTTCATCGCGCGCTGAGTCCGGAACATAGATGTGTTTTTTCATCCTGATACGGCCGCCCGAAAGAACGTGCATCTTCATGTCATCTCTCCCGTTCTCTCATCGCGCGCTTCGCGGATGGCGCGGACAATGTGCTCGTAGCCGGTGCAGCGGCAAATATTCCCCGACAATGCCTCGCGGATTTCATCGTCTGTCGCCAGCGGGTATTTGCGCAAGATGTCGACGCCGGTCATCAGCATGCCGGAAGTGCAAAAGCCGCACTGCAGTGCGTGGTGTTTGCGAAATTTTTCCTGCAGCGGGCCAAGCTCTTCGATTGTGCCCAGGCCTTCGACGGTTTCAACCGAGCGCCCGTCGGCCTGGACAGCAAACGTCAGGCAGGACCGGACACTGTCACCATCAAGCAATATGGTACAGGCACCACAGACCCCGTGTTCGCATCCAACGTGGGTGCCTGTCAGGCCCAGCGTATCCCTGAGGAAATCACTCAACAGCAGCCGGGGTTCGACGAGCTCTTCATACGTCGTGCCGTTGACCGATAATTTGATGCGTTTGGCGTCAGGCATCGATATCTCCAGTCGCGTGTCGCCACGCGGCATCCAGCGCCCGCCCGGTCATGGTGCCGATCAAGTGCCGCCGATAATCCGCCGACGCATGCAGATCGCTGTTCGGCGTGACCAGGTCTTGTACCGAATCACAAACCTGCTCCGCAAGTGCCGGTTCAAGCGCTTTGCCCACCAGCATTTCCTCTGCCTCCGTCGCCCGCAACGGTATTTCGTCGCCCCCCATCAGCGATATTCGCGCATCACTGATGCGCCCGTTGTCGGCCTTGATCAGGGCGGCGGCACCGGCAAGGGCGAAATCACCGGACTTGCGGGCAAACTCCTCGAAACCCCAGCCGGTTTGCGACGCCAGATACGGCAGCCTCACTTCAACCAGAATTTCGTTCTCGGCGATATCGGGCGTCAGCGCGCCAAGATAAAAATCACCGGCTTTGATCGTTCGCTCACTATCCGGTCCCTGCACAATCAGGCGGGCATCGAGCAACTGGATTATCATCGGTAGTTCGGCGGCGGGGTCACCGTGACACAGGCTGCCACCGATAGTGCCCTTGTTGCGAATGGCCAGATGCGCGACGTGACGCATCGCTGCCGACAGAACGGGAAAGTGCTTTGCGATAACCGACGACATTTCCAGTTCATGGTGCCGCGTTGCAGCCCCGATGCTGAGGAAATCAGCTTGCTCCGTGATATCGCGAAGTTCGGCCAGGCGGCTGACGTCGATGAGCATTGAAGGATTGAGCAGGCGAAAATTCAGCATCGGCACAAGGCTTTGCCCACCGGCGACAAGTTTCGCTTCACCGTTGCCGGCAGCCAGCAGGGAGAGCGCCTCCTGAAGACTGCCGGGCGAGACAAAATCAAATATCGGCGGCTTCATTCAGGTGTACCTTTTGGCGATCTTCACTTTTGGGCTGTTCGGGTTCAAAAATCTTGCCTCGTGTGGACGCTTTGCACAAGCCAATATAGGTTGATCGGGAACAGTGACTGACGATCTCAATCCGGAAATAACGGAGAAGACAATATGGCTGATGACGAAATGATGCTGACGATCTTCCTCAAGCACGACCAGTCGAAACGGCTGGACGAGATAAATGCCGAACTGGATGAAGCCGGTTTCTGGCTCAAGTTTCCGCCGGAAGGCGTCGAGATTGCCTCGTGGTACGTCATGATGGGCATCGGCCAGGTCGTCACCCTGAAGTTTCCACCGGACAAATTGCGCCCGGTAAATCTGGCAATTGAAACGTCAGGCTGGAAAGCATTCCGCACCGAATTTTACACGACCTACGACTTCGCTCCCGTCGCCGAAAAAATCAGAAGTGAGAAACGGGCGGCAGCGAATGAATGATAATTCTGCACCCTCGCCTGTTCGGGTTTCGGGTGAAAAGAGCGTCCGGATCGCGGTCGACATTGGCGGTACATTTACCGATCTGCAAATTCTCGACGAGGCGACAGGGATCAACCAGGCCCACAAGACGCCGACGACGCCCGACGATCCGTCAGAAGGATTGATCACCGGCCTGCGGGAAGCCACCGATCTTTTTGATTTTCGCTTCGATCAGGTCTCGATCCTGATCCACGGCACGACGATTGCCACCAATGCTGTGCTTGAACGCAAGTTGCCGGCCGGGGCCCTGATCACGACATCGGGCTTCGAGGATGTACTGGAAATTGGCCGTCATTTGCGCCGGGACGTCTATGCCAACAAGGCCGAGGAACGTGCCTTGCTGATCCCGCGCTCGCGCCGGTTTGGCCTGGCCGAACGGATCAAGGCGGATGGTTCCATCGAGACGGCGATTGACGACGACGACGTGCGGGTGCTGGCCGGGAAGCTGGCGTCCTCGGGGGCTGAAAGCGTCGCTGTGTCGTTCCTGCATGCCTACGCCAATCCGGCCCACGAACGCCGGGTGCATGAAATCCTGAATGAGAGTTTACCGGGCGTCCCGGTTTCGCTGTCTTCAGAGATCAGTCCGGAGTTTCGCGAGTTCGAGCGGACCTCGACGACGGTGCTGAACGCACTGCTGATGCCTGTCGTCGGTGTCTATCTGCAACGCCTCGAAGCCCGTTTGAGCGACCAGGGCTTTACCGCCCCGGTCTTCCTGGTTCAGTCCAACGGCGGCGTGGCGACGCCGGCGATGGCAGCGCGCCAGCCGGCGCGACTGTTGTTGTCCGGTCCCAGCGGCGGCGCGAGGGCGGCCCAGACCGTGGCCGAACGTCTCGACCGCTCCAATCTGGTCGCCGTCGATATGGGCGGCACCAGCTATGACGTCTCGCTGGTCGAGGAGGGGCGGGTGCTTCTGGTCAACCAGGGTGAAGTCGACGGCTGCCCGGTTCGCTTGCCGATGGTCGAGATGCGTACGATTGGCGCAGGTGGTGGCTCGGTCGCCGGCACAGACAGCGTCGGCGGTCTTTTCGTCGGTCCTGAAAGTGCCGGGGCCCAGCCTGGTCCGGCCTGCTATGTCCGGGGTGGGAAGCGTCCGACTGTAACGGATGCCAACGTCGCGCTTGGCCGGATCGATCCCGGACATTTTCTTGGCGGTGCCATGCAGCTGGATGCCGACGCCGCACGCCAGGCCATTGCTGCTGATGTCGCCGGGCCGCTCGAACTTGAAATCGAAGAGGCGGCGGAAGGCATTATTCAGATTGCTGTCGCGCATATGGCCAGCGCCATCCGCTTGTCGTTGTTCGAAAAAGGCCTCGACCCGGCAGACTTTGCCTTGATTTCATTTGGCGGTGCCGGTGGCCTGCACGCCTGTGAGACCGCCCGCGAGCTCGACATATCCGAAGTCATCTTTCCCGCCGACGCCGGCACGCTCAGCGCCTGGGGCATGTTGTATGCCGACATCACACACGATTTGACGCGGGCCCGGCTGATGCCTGCCGATGACGACGCCACAGCTGATCTTGCTGCCAACGTCGATAACCTTAAGGCCGAAGGTGCCGCGCTTTTGACCGACGACGGCATTGCGGATGCCGACCGCCGGCTCGATTTCTCGCTTGATCTGCGCTATCGCGGCCAGGCCTACGAAATCGCCACGCCTTTTCGCGACGTCAGCGATCTGGCAGGCACCGTTGCCGATTTCCACACCCTGCATCAGGCCCAGTACGCTCATTCGGACACTTCAGAAATCCCGGATATCGTTAACCTGCGCCTCAGCGCCATCGGCGTTTTACCCAAACCGAAATCGCATGAAATTGAAGGGGGCGATGGCGAACTGCGCAGTCAGCGGCGGATTTATGATGGCGGTGACTGGCATGACTATGACGTCTTCGGCCGTACATCGTTGCAGACCGGCGTCGCAATCGCCGGTCCGGTGGTGATCGAGGAATCGCATTCGACTATCCTGGTGCCCGCGACATGGTCAGTTCGTCTGGTGGCAACCGGCGAATTAATCGCCAGCGCAACAGAAGGAGACCGGACATGAGTGCCTTGAACCCGGTACAGATCGAAATCATTCGCAACGCGCTGGTCTCATCAGCAGAAGAGATGAGCGTCACGATCTGGCGCACCAGCCGCTCATCGGTCGTGCGTGAAATCCTTGATTATTCGACCTGCGTCTTTGATGCCCATGGTCAAAGCGTGGCCCAGGCCGCACGCATGCCGGTTCATCTCAATTCCATGGCGGCTTGCCTTGAAGACCTGATCGCCCACCACATCCCGATCGAGGACTGGCATGAAGGCGACGTTGTCATCACCAACGATCCCTACAGTGGTGGCCAGCATCTGCCGGATATCCAGACGTTCAAGCCGATCTTCGTTGAGGGCCGGCGCATTGCTATCGCCGGAATTCTGGTCCATCACCTCGATGTCGGGGGCGGTGCGCCCGGCAGTTATTATGCCGACGCCACAGAGATCTATCAGGAAGGCTTGCGCATCCCGCCGCTGAAGATTGTGGAAGGCGGCAGGCGGAACGACGCCATCGTTAAAATGCTGCTGAGCAATAGCCGCGAGCCCGAGAACGTCGGCGGAGATTTCGCGGCGCAACTTGCGGCACTGGAAACCGGAGCGCGGTCGCTCGAGAAGATTGGCCGGCGTTACGGGGCCGACCGGCTGGCTGAGGCCTGCCAGCGTATTCAGGCAGGATCAGAGGCTGAAACCCGTGCCGTGTTCGCTGAAATCCCCAACGGAGTCTACGAGTTCGAGGATTTTGTCGATGACGATGGTATCGAGTGCGACCGCCAACTCCGAATTCATGCTGTCCTCACGGTCCGGGATGACAGCGTCGAAATTGACCTTTCCGGTTCCAGTGATCAGGCCAAAGGGCCGATCAACTGCACGCTCAACATGACGCGCTCCGCCGTGATCTGCGGAGCGTTGATGTCAATCGGGCGCGAGGTACCGGCCAACGCAGGGTGTTATCGCCCGATCTCTGTGGTGGCGCCTTCTGGCAGTGTCGTCAACGCCTCGCATCCGGCACCCGTAGCCAATCGCATGGCGGTGGGACACCGCGTGGTCAATGCCGTCATGGGTGCTTTCGCCCAGGCCGCACCTGAACGCGTCCCGGCCAGTTATTATGGCGTCTCTTATGCCTATGCGCTCAACGCCTTTAATGCCGACGGGACGCGCCAGCTCTATTTTGATCTCGAATGCGGCGGTTGGGGAGGACATCCGGAGGGCGACGGGGCCAATGGCTTTTCCTGTGGCTTCCACAATATTTCCAATACACCCGTCGAGATGATCGAAAACGATTACCCCGTGACGTTTTTGCAATATGGGTTGATCCCCAATTCGGGCGGTGCCGGCAAGTTCAGGGGCGGGCTGGGCCTCGTGCGAGAATTCCGACTGGATGCACCGGAAGGGACGTTCGCGGCAAATCTCGACCGCTTCAAGGTCGCACCCTACGGCCTGTTCGGGGGTCAGCCAGGTCGTCCCGGTCGTCTCGCCGTGCGCCGTGCCGGCGGCGACGAGAACCTGCCATCCAAAGTTGCTGAACTGGCTTTGAAGGCAGGTGATGTCGTCAGGATCGAAACCTCGGGCGGCGGCGGACACGGCGATGTGCAACAGCGCGACGAAGCCGCTATCGCCTTCGATACCGAGCAAGGTTACACGGCGTAATCGCAAATATTACGGGTGAGGCCCCCAGGGTGCTGCCGTCAGCAACTGGTTTTGCTGGGTCATGACAAGCGGTCTGATCTTGCCGGCAAAGGCCATGAAATCGGTGTCCTGAAACAGCGTGTCCCAGTGATTGCGCCGGTCGGCGTCATCATCGAATTTCCACAAATGTACGAGTTGATGCAGCGGGCCGGTATCTGACTTGAAATAGCCCACCAATTTGGCGTCGAAGCCGCCTTTTTCCAGAGCGGGCCAGCCAAATTCGCTGTAGACCTTTAACGCCTCGCCCATCTGGCCGACGTAAACCTGATATGTTCTGAGTTCGTAAATCGCCATTACTTTTTTCCTGTTGAGATTAGCCAACCGCGCGGATATTTTCTTTTTCGGCCAGCAGTCCGGCCTGTGTCAGGGCGACGGCCAGTTCATCGATTTCGGATTGGCCCAGCTTGCGTAGCGGCGGGCGCACTATTGCTTCTTCAACCCGGCCCAGCAAGACGAGGCATTCCTTCATCCTGTTGTGCATGTCGAGGAAGGGCGGGCGGTAAAAGGCCTGGGCCAGCGGATAAATCCGGTCGTTGATTTCCTGTGCTCCGGTCAGATCGCCGGCCTGTACGGCTTCAAACAAGGCGACCTGCAGATCGGGAATAACACTGCCGGCACCGGACAACAATCCAGCCGGCTTCATGGTCAACGAAGCCATCAGCCAAGACGAGTGGGTGGTCAGGACATTGACCGGACGCGGCAGCGCCGCAAGTGTGCGAATATGACGTTCGTGCAACATCGGATCATTGCACCAGTCCTTGATCGCCACAATGGACGGGACCTCATCAAGGATCGCCAGCAAAGTCTCCAGGGGATAACCAAGACCGGTCCCCGCCGGATACTGGAAAAGAATAATCGGCAGGTCGGTGGCATCGGCAATCATTTTGAAATGAGCGATTGCCATGTCAGGCCGGAGCTGACCGCCCATGGACATGCTGTTGGGTGGAAAAACCAGCAGCGCGCCGGCACCTTCCTCGTCGGCCATTTTCGCCAGGTCTGCGGCGGCCTGGCTGCCGTCAGCGTATACACCATTGACCAGCGGCAGTTCGTCGCCGACTTCCTCCAGCGACATGGCGAGAATCTTGCGTTGTTCGTCAAAGCTGCAGGCATGCACCTCCGACGCATGCCCGTTGACCGTAATGGCAGTGACACCTCTGGTATCTGCGACGTCGCGCAGGTGCTTGTTGGTTGCACCGCCATCAACAACAAAGTCCCGATCGAAGATCGCCAGCGTTGCCGGAATGACACCTTCCGCTACAAACGTGTTTTTTCGAGACATTTGATTTCTCCCTGGACGTTCTGTGAGGACTCATTGCAAGACTGTTGCAAGGGATAGTGACATACATAGTATGTATGTCTAGTATCTTGAACGTATACGTGTTGCTGCCCTGCCTGGCTTCGTACTTTGGCAATAAAGATCTCGCACGATGGGGTCCAAGATCTAAAACAAAAGACTAACAATCAGGGAGATTTACATTATGGACAATTTGAAAAGGGCCGGTAAGACCGCGCTGCTTGCGACCGGAATGGTCGCAGCTGCCGGACTGACAACCGGCGTTGCCAGTGCGGCCGAGATGGTCGTCATGGCGGTCCCGACGTTTTTGACGGGTGCAGGGGCACCGGCGTTTGGTGTGCCGGCACGTAATGGTGCCGAGGTCATTATCGAAGCGATCAACAAGGGCTCATTGCCCGCACCTTATAACAATAGCGGCAAGGGTCTGGCCGGACGTCAGATCCAGGCGTTGATCTATGACGAGAGCGGCGGTGGCGTGAAACAGGTCGCTGAATTCCGCAACAAGGTACAGAAGCAGGGCGTCGATCTGGTTGTCGGCTATATTTCGTCAGGCACTTGCGCCGCCATTACCCCGGTTGCTGAAGAACTGAAGGTACTGACCATCTTCCCGATCTGCGGTACACCGCGTATTTTTGAAGATATCGACAAAACTCCGAAGTACGTCTTCCGTACCATGGGCCATGCGACGGCTGACGGTGTTGCAGAAGCGTTGTACGTCAAGGCCAACATGCCCGACGTCAAAGGCTATACCGGTATCAACCAGAACTACGCCTGGGGACAGGATTCATGGCGCGATTTTGATCTTGCAATGAAACAGGTGATGCCGTCCGCTTCGGTCTCCGAGAAAGCCCAGTGGCCGAAAATTTTCTCCGGCCAGTACGGTACGGAGATTTCCGCCCTGATGTTGTCGAAAGAGAAACTGGTGCATTCCAGTCTCTGGGGTGGCGATCTCGAAGCCTTCATCTTCCAGGGTTCAGCCCGCGGTTTGTTCCGCAAGAAAAAGCTGCTGTTCTCGGTCGCTGATACTTCCGTCTACCGTCTGGGTAAAAAAGCACCGGCCGGCGCCATTCTTGGTGCCCGTGGTCCGTATGGCATCTTTGCTGCCAAGGTCGATACACCGTTGAACAACTGGTTCCGCAAGGTCTATCAGGATCGCTATTCGGTTCCGCCGGTTGGTGGTTCCTATCAGGCGGCGCAAGGTGTTCTGGCTGCCAAGTTTGCCTACGACAAGGCAGCGGCTGCCAATGGCGGGAAATTCCCCAGCATGGACCAGGTTATTGCTGCGCTTGAAGGTGCGACCTACCAGGGTATTGCTGCCAAGGTTCACATGAACCGCTCCAACGGCCACCAGGCTGCCACGAAACACATGATTGGTGTGTTGCAGTGGGACAAGGAAGCGGGCGAACCTGTCATGACAAATGTCACTGAATTCGGTCCCGACTGTGTAATGCCGCCCCCGGGCGTCAACGGCACGGAATGGCTGAAGGGCGGCATGAAGGGCGCCAAGTGCTGATATCGTGACTTTCCGGGGGCGTCTGAACCGGCGCCCCCGGATTTTTCTCAATTTTATTTTCCAATAACATAGCGAGTTCGCAGTGCAGGAACTGATCGTCATTCTGGTCGACGGCCTGGTTTTTTCGTCCTATCTGTTCATGGTTGCTGTTGGTTTGACGGTGATCTTTGGTGTGATGAAAATCCTCAACGTGACCCACGGATCGTTTTACGCCTTCGGGGCCTATATGTCGGCGACGCTGATCGGGGCTTATTACCAGACCGATCTGCCGGAGTTCGGCGGTTTTCTGATGATATTTGCAGCAGCACTTATTATCGGCATCTTCTTTGGTGTCGTTCTGGAGCGCGGCCTGTTGCGTTTTCTCTATCACCGGGACGAACATATTATTGTGTTGGCGACCTTCGCCATGTTCCTGGTTCTCGAAGACGTCCTGCTGCTGATCTGGGGCACAGATCCTTATTTTGCCTATGAACCGCTGGCCTTGCTGGGCTCGGTCGATATTGTCGAAATGACCTTCGATGTCTATAGCCTGACCCTGATCGGGATGGCGATGATCGTCGGCCTCGGATTGTGGCTGGGATTGACCAAAACGAAATGGGGCAAATTGCTGCTCGCGGTGATCTATGATCGCGAAGTCAGCCAGGCCATGGGCATCAATGTCACCATCGTATTTATGGCGACCTTTGTAATTGGTGCCATCATGGGTGCCTTGGGCGGTGCCTATATCGCGCCGACCATTTCCGTCTCACCCGGCATTGGCGTTGAAGTCATTGTTCTGGCATTTGCCGTCGTGGTCATTGGCGGCATGGGATCCATTCCCGGTGCCATGATCGGAGCCGTTCTGGTTGGCGTCTCGCGCGCAGCAGCAGTGCATAAATTTCCTGAAATCGAGTTGTTTGTAATTTACGCCATCATGGCCGCCGTCCTGACCTTCCGGCCGGAAGGTTTGTTCGCGCCCGCCAAAATCAGGAAAATCTGATGCGATATCTCGATAAAACAGTCATCGGTCTTACCATCGCCTTTGCGGTGCTGTTCTTTGCCGATTTTTTCATGCCGGAATGGGTCCGCTTTGTTGGCCTGCAAAGTCTGGCCCGTGGCTCGGTCGCACTTGGTTTGCTGGTGCTGTGGCGGACCGGACTTGTGTCCTTCGGCCATGCGCTCTATTTCGGCTTTGGTGCCTACGCAGCCGCAATGCTTACCCTGATTGGCTATCACGACGCCTTTTTCCTGGTTTTCGCCGGCACCCTGGCCTCTGGCGTTCTGGCATTCGGGTTGGGATTTTTGTTGCGTCGCTACCGCGGAATCTTTTTTGCCCTGTTGAATATGGCCTTTTCCATGATCCTTTACGGCGTCATCGTAAAGACGGAGGAACTGGGCAGTACGGACGGTTTCAGTGTGTTGGCACCGACCTTTATGGGGTACGCCCCTGAAGGGGAGGCCGTTCAGACGACCCTGTTCATCTTTACACTGGTCTTCACTTACATCATTACAGTCGGTGTGCATCTCTACCTGAAAACAACGCTCGGCGGCATGAGCATGGCCGTTCGGGAAAATGAAATCAGGGTCGAGTACCTCGGCTATTCAGCGGAGCGCGTAATCCACGTGAAGTATGTTTTCTCTGGCCTGGTCGCCGGGTTTGGCGGCGCGATAATGGCTTTGGCCATCGGGCAGGTTGATCCGGATTCAATGGCGAACTGGAACGTCTCGGGCGAGTTCGTCTTTATCACCATCCTCAGCGGTATCGGCAATGTCGGTGCCACTTTCATCGGCGCGCTGGTCTTCGAACTGATCCGAACCTACGCATTTGAGCTCGCACCACACATCTGGCAGCTCATCCTCGGCGGCAGCTTGCTGGCGATTATTATGTTCCTGCCCGACGGTATCTGGTCTCTGTTTGGCCGTCTTCGCAAGTCGGAAGGGTGACGCGGTCATGACTGTTGTACTTGAAGTTCGCGACCTGCAAAAAACCTTCGGCGCCGTCGTCGCCGCCAAGGATATCAACGTCACCGTCAACAAGCATGAAATCGTTGGCATCATCGGGGCCAACGGCGCCGGCAAGACCACGTTCGTCAACATGGTTACGGGATATCTGAAGCCGTCGTCAGGCCACATCGCCTTTGCCGGCCAGAATATCATGGGTTTGCCGCCCCGGGAAATTACCAATCTCGGTATCTCGCGTTCCTTTCAGGTGCCCCAGGTTTTCGCCTCGGAAACCGTTTTCGACAATTTGCAGATGGCCTATGCCATAGCCGAGGAAACCGGCATGGGATTATTGGCTCCGCTGCACAACGAAGAGCGCGCGGCGCGGGTCGATGATCACCTGGACCGCTATAAAATTACCGAATACAGAAACGCCGTCGCCTCGACGTTGCCACAGGGCATTCGCAAATTACTGGACATCGCCATGGCTGCGGTCAGCAACCCCACCATCCTGATGCTGGATGAGCCAACGTCGGGCATATCAGTTGAGGAAAAATTTGGTCTGATGGACGTTGTTATGGGTGCTCTGAAAGAAAACGAGACGACGATTTTGTTTATCGAACACGACATGGAAATCGTCGAGCGCTACGTCAGCCGGGTGCTGGCTTTTTACCAGGGTCAGATCATCTGTGATGCCCCGACGGCGGAAGCCATGGTCGACCCGGGCGTTCGGGAATTTGTAATCGGCGAGGAATATCACCGTACCCGGACCGAAGCGGCGAACGGAGGCACGGACAATGCTTGAAGTCAGTGCACTTGACGTCAACATCGGCCCGACACCTATTTTGCGAGGTGTCGCCCTGAGCGTACCAAAAGGCACGATGTGCGGCCTGATCGGGCGCAATGGCGCGGGCAAGACAACTTTCCTGCGCGCCATCATGGGAGCCTTGTCTGCCGAAGCCGGGCAGGCGAAGTTCGAAGATGAGGACCTGCTGGCGGCTCAACCACACAAGCGGGCCCATCTCGGAATCGGCTTCATGCCGGAAGATCGGCGTCTGGTGCCGGCCCTGACATCCGAGGAAAATATCCTCGTCCCGGTCTGGGCCACTGACATGGCGGACTGGCAACAGCGGCTCGACTGGATTTACGAAATCATGCCGGAAGTGGCAGAATTTCGTAGTCGCGGGGCCATGGAGTTGTCCGGCGGGCAGCAGAAATTTGTCGCCTTCGCGCGCGCTCTGATGATCGGGACCAAGTTGCTTCTGCTGGATGAGCCCAGTGAAGGCATCGCGCCGGTCTTCGCCCAACGCATGAGCGAGATCATGAAAAAACTCAAGGACGAAGGTGAATCCGTCCTTGTGGCTGAATCCAACGACAAGCATGTGGCGGGCTTGCTGGATCGGACCTTCGTCATCGAACGCGGCAGTATCGTCGCCGGATAAATACCGCCCGGGAGACGACACCATGCCAGACGAAATTAACCAGGACGATCTCTTCGAAAAAGGCCTGGCCAAGCGCAAGGCGACTCTGGGCGCGGAGTATGTCGAAAAAAACCTTGCCGCCGCAGATGACTTTACCCGGCCCTTTCAGGAAGCGATGACGGCATGGTGCTGGGGTTTCGGCTGGGGTGATGAGGTTATCGACGTCAAGACCCGCTCAATGATGAACCTTTCAATGATCGGCGCGCTCGGTAAAATGCATGAATGGGAAACGCATTGCAGGGGTGCCTTGAACAACGGTGTCAGCAGGGAAGAAATTCGCGCCATTATTCACGTCGTTGGCATTTATTGCGGTGTTCCCCAGGCGCTTGAATGTTTTCGCGCCGCGAAAAAGGTTTTTGATGAGCAAGATGGCCAATAGAGGCCAAAAATCAAAGCAGACTGTTCGCGGGCCTCAAAATATCCGTCGCAACCGGCAAGTCTGAGAACACGCAATTCTGTAGCCAGCCGCTGATATTCCGCGTCAGAAATTTTTCGCCGGTCACCGTCAGCAAATCATCTGACATGGCTTTGCGGTAAGTAATCTGTTCCATCCAGACATCGGTCATCGTCTTGACGGACGTGCTGAAGTAGACATCAACATTTTTACCAGGATCAATTGTACAGACATCGGTTTGACCTCCGGCTACGACGATCCACCAGTTTGAGGCATCCTTGATATCCGAAAACCGGAAATGAATGACCGTCTCGTTGCCCGGCAACTTTTCCGCATCAATACTGCGTTCGAGATAAAGCATCAGCAACTGGACGTCGTAGTCGCTCGCTGAGAGCTGGCCGCGCGCCCACCGCATGCCCCAGTTTCCGACAGACGTCAGGATCGGCACCAGTTCCTCGCAGGCTCCGGTGGGAAAATATTCGTAGCCCCGCTGGCCCGGAATTTGTTTGCGCACAATCAGACCGCGGTCCTCAAGCATCGCCAGCCTGCGAGTCAGGATGGTTGGCGAAATCGTCCCCAGTCCGCGTTGCAACTGACTGAAGCGCGTGCTGCCCATCAGCAGTTCACGAATGATCAGGATCGTCCACTTTTCGCCCAGTATTTCGGATGCTTTGGCGATCGGACAAAATTGGTGATATTCCATCGGCCTTGAATTCCTTACTCCACAAAGTGTAGTTCATTGCATCATATTTTGTAGCGAATTACTACACTTTGTGGAATTTCGAATGCGCCCGGCGCTGCCTATCTTTGATGCGTCCCGACGACCGGGACGACGGGAAACATCCCGAATTCAGATCAAAGACAGGAATTTAAAATGAAACACTATGATATCTTCACACCGGAAACGGCTCCTCAGTCCACTGCACCTATCCTCCAGGCCCTGAAAAACAAAATCGGTTTTGTACCGAACGTCTTTTCAGTCATGGGCGGATCACCGGCGGTCCTCGGCGGGTTTGTCGCCCTGAACCAGAGCTTTGGCGAGACAACCCTTGACGCCACAGAACGCGAAGTCGTCCAGATCGCCGCAAGCGTTGTGAACGAGGGGAGCTATTGTGTTGCCGGTCATACATCGTTCGCCCGCAAACAAAAGGTCTCCGACGAAGTTGTTGCCGCTGTGCGCTCGGGCGGCGTCATTTCAGATCCGAAACTGGCTGCCCTTCACCGGTTCAGCCACCGCGTGGCCGTGACGCGGGGACATCTGGGCGACGCCGAAGTCGCACAGTTTCTGTCTGCCGGATATACCCCGACCCAGGTCCAGGAAGTCATCCTCGGCGTTTGCGTCAAAATGTTCAGCAACATTACCGACAACGTGCTCGGCTTCCCGCTGGATGAACAATTTAGCGATTATGCCTGGGAGCCGGAAAGTGTTGCCGGTGCAGGGTTCGACGAAGAAGTGGCAGCTTAGGCCATACGGACAGGAGGCAGTGCCGGTTACGGCATCAAAATGCTGACGGCCTGCCTCCGCCTCTGATCAAACTCCGCGAAAATTCGCCTTGCGCTTGCCATGAAAGGCATCGACGCCTTCGGCAAAATCTTCCGAAGTCCGGAGCCGGCCATAGGCGTTGCCCTCGATCTCGATACCCGCCTCAACCGTGGTGTTTTGTGCAGCATTGAGCACGCCCTTGATTGTGCGCTGTGCTAGGGGGGAAAATTCGCGCAGTTCGTCGACCAGAGCATCGACGGTTTCTTCCAGCTTGTCGTCGGCGACACAATCCAGAACCATGCCCCACTCTTTGGCTTCGGCACCTGGTACCCGGCGGGAGCGGAACGTCATGTCCTTGGTGCGCTGCAAGCCGATCATGTGCAGAAGGCGGATCGAGCCACCGGAGCCCGGGATTTGACCGATGCGCTGTTCGGGCAGGGCGTATTGCGTGGTCTCGGAACACACCCGGAAATCACAGGCCAGCGACAGCTCAAATCCGACACCGAAGGTATAGCCCCGGTTCTGGGCGATCACCGGTTTGTGGCAGCGCGCCGGGGCGGCAATATTATCGGCGAGGCGCGAGACATGTTCGGGGGAGGCCTCGAGAAAGCCCTTGATGTTGCCGCCAGACGAGAAGTGTTTGCCCTCCGCACGCACAACAATGACCCGTACCCGGTCGTCGAGGTCGAGTTCCTCAAAAGCCGCGCGCAACTGATCGCGCTGGGGGATTTCGATTACGTTGAGTGGGGGCCGGTCGAGAATGATATCGGCGCGTTCTTTGTCTGCATCAATCTCGACGCGAAATCCATCAAGATTTTCCAGCAGTTGGGCTCGTTTGCTTTCCAGCGATGAGGGCATAAACAGGGTTCTCCAGATTGGTTATTCTGATGTGTAATCGCCATCAACCAGCATTCTACGAAGAATTTTGCCGACGGGCGATTTGGGAATTTCACGAACAAATATATAGCTTCTCGGCCTTTTGAAAGAAGCAAGGTCTGAGTCAAGGCACCAGGCATCGAGGTCATCTTCATCTACTACATCGCGGCGGGAGATGAAGGCGCTGACCTTCTGGCCCCAGCGCGGATCAGCCAGGCCAACTACGGCAACCTCGCCCACTGCTGGATGAAGCGACAAAATACTTTCGATCTCGGCCGGTAGAATATTTTCACCGCCGGAAATAATCATGTCATCGACACGTCCGGTGACAAACAGATCACCGTCCTTGTCCTGATAACCGACGTCACCGGTAAAGTACCATCCACCATGTAGCGACTTTGCGTCGGCATCCGGGCGTTTCCAGTATCCTTCGAACGCTTCATCGCCCTCCAGCGATGCGATGATCTGGCCTTCTTCTTCGGTGCCGGCCAGGTCTTCGGGATCGTCTGAGTCCAGTTTGACGACACGGATTTCCTGATTGAGCCCGGCCTTGCCAGCCGATCCCGGTTTGGCGGTAGCGTCAGGGTCGGTGGTGAAAGTATAGATTTCGGACGAGCCATAGTGATTGACAAAAAGATCAGGCTTGAAGGCGGCCTGCAACTTTTTCAACAAGCCATCGGTCATGGCCGCACCGGCAAAACCGAGTTTGCTGACGCTCGAGACATCACTGTCTGCGAAAGTCTCGGACGACACCAGGTCGTGATAGAGCGTCGGCACGAGGTAAAGGTTTGTAATACTGTGCTGTTCGATCAGGGACAGAGCCTCAGCCGGATCGAAACGGCGCTGGCAGACAAAATGCCCGTTGATCAGGACCGAAGCCAAAAGCGAACGCACACCCATGGTGTGATAAAGCGGCATGACACCAAGCGTAACTTCGCCGCGCGCGTATTGATTTTGCGCGACATGGGCGATGGCGGCCGCCCGTTCAGCGTCATGACGCCGCGGCACACCTTTGCCGCGTCCCGTCGTGCCCGATGTATAAAGCATCACAGATTCATGTCTGGCCGAAGCCCTGGTCTCGGCTGCTGCTATCGGGACGGCGATGAAGTCGGTCCAGTTCAGACTGACACCCTCGTCGGTCTCGATCCCGATGCGCGGGATGTCTCGTGCCGTCGCGGCACTAGCCACCGCATCTGCGGTATCAGCCTGAAAGAACACAGCGTTGGCTTCGGCATCAACCAGCACGTAGTCGAGCTCATCCGCACTGGCGCGCCAGTTGAGCGGCGTGATCACCAGACCACTGAGTTGACAGGCCATATGCAAGGTCGCGGCTTCGTAGGAGTTTTGCAGCAACGTCACGATATGCTGGCCGGGTTGCAGCCCAAGCGCATTCAATCCGCCAACGGCATGAAGAATATCGTCGAGCCATGCGGCATAACTCCAGCTACGCGCACCATCGGAAATTGCCAAAGCATCGGGCATTCTTCTTGCGCTGGCCAGCAGGGTGCGACCTAGATCGAACATCGCGCGCCTATCCTTTTCCAGAATTGTTGCGCCGTGCGGCAAAGATTTCCAGCGCCGCATCGACCAGACCCTGATAGCCGGTGCAACGACAGATGTGGCCAGACAGTACATCGCGAATACGGGCTTCGTCTGCACCCGGCTCTTCGTCGAGAAGCTGGCTGAATGACATCAGAATACCGGGCGTGCAATAGCCGCATTGCAAGGCGTGCAAGCGTCGGAAAGCTGACTGCAAGTCGCTCAACTCACCTTGCTCGTTATCCAGGCCCTCGACGGTATCGATGGTGCAGCCCTCAAGCTGAACGGCAAACATCAGACAGGACCGCAAGGCCTTGCCATTGATGCGGATGGTGCAGGCGCCGCAGACGCCATGTTCACAGCCGACATGTGTGCCCGACACACCCAGAACCTGGCGCAACCAGTCGCTGGCCAGCATGCGGGGTTCGGCGTCACCCGTGACGTTGCGACCATTCAGGGTGAGGGTAATGCGATGACGGGCGCCGGCTTCAAGATGAGCCATGGGTTACCTCTTCAACAATTTGTCGTCCGATCCGGCGCACCAGTTCCCGCCGATAACGGGCACTTGCATGAAGGTCATCAACGCCGCCCAGATCCCAGGCCAGGACATTCAGGGCCTCATCCAGATCCGCACCCTGTGATCGACCAGGATCAATAACCACAGGTGTTGGTGCAACACCTGCCACGCCGAGGCGCACACCTTCGGTGTCGGCTACTGCGGCCATAGCGACGATGGCGAAGTCACCGAGGCGCTGACTGACTTCACGAAAGGTCGACCTTGTTGCAGCCCGGGCCGTCGGGAAGCGACAGGCCACGACCATTTCGCCAGCTTCGAGGTCCGTCTCCATCATGCCGGTCTGAAATTCCGCGACCGGCACGACGCGGCGCCCGCGTGTGCCCTGCACCAGCACATCGCCCTGCAGTACGGCAAGCGCCAGCGGTAATTCGGCACTCGGGTCAGCGTGGACGATGGAGCCGCAAACCGTGCCGCGCTGGCGGGTCTGATAATGACCGACAAAAGGCAGCATCTGAGCCAGCAAGGGCTGGATTTCTGAAAGCTCCGGCCATTTAAGGAGCTCATCCTGGGTCACAGCGGCCCCGACCTCGATCATGCCGTCGACCAGGATGATTTTTTTCAGGTCGTCGAGCCCGGCAATATCGATCAGCAATGAAGGTGTCGCCAGGCGCATATTCAACATCGCGGTCAGGGACTGGCCGCCGGCAATAATACGGGCACCACCTGCACGCTCTGTATTTTCGGCGAGCACGCTGAGCGCTTCGCCGACGCTGTCCGGTCTGAGGTAATCAAAAGCGGCGGGCTTCATGACCGGATCCCCAACAGCGCCAGGAAACGGGCCCATATACCAGGTGATTGCGGTTGCCCGCCGGTTTGTCGGACCAGACGGCTGAAAAACTGGCCAATCAGGGCGCGTGCCGCGCCATCCATCATACGGCCCCCGACAGCGGCGATTTTGCCCGATATCTGCACGGCGTAATCATAATCAACACGTGTGCCGTCCGGCGTTTCGCTGAGAGTTACGTTGCCGCTACCCTGCGACATGCCGAGCGGGCCCGTGGCACGGCCGACAAGCCGTAACGCACGCGGTGCGTCGAGGTCTTCCAGTGCGACTTCGATCTGGAAACGGCCCTTGACCGGACCGATGCCGAGCGTCGCAACCGCGCGATATGCGTTGTCGCCGACGAGTTCGACTTCGTGACAACCCGGGATGACGCTCGCCAGTTTGTTTTCATCAAGCAGAATTGCCCAGACCTCGGCGGCTGATGCTGAAACGGTCGTGCTGCCATCGCCCCGCAGGGCGTGACCGCCGGTGTCGCGCACGGGAGGTGCCTCGACCGCGGGTTTCGGACTCTCTGGCTCATCTGTGTAAATCATCTCGCCGAGCCGGGAGCGGGTCAGGGGCAAGGTCGTGATATTGTGACCCACCGCGTCGGCCACGGCATTGGCAATACAAACCGGCGTCGACATGCAATTACCTTCGCCCAGACCCTTGGCCCCCAGCGGTGTGAACGGGGAGGGAGATTGATCATGCAGGATAACCAGATCCGGCACCTCATGCGCGGTCGGTGGTAGATAGTCGGCCAGCGTGCCCGACAGGAAACTGCCGTCGGGCGCATAAGCCAGCTCTTCATAAAGGGCGGCACCGAGACCCTGGGCAAAGCCGCCTCTGATCTGTCCATTGGCCAGCATAGGATTGAGCAGCCGACCGGCGTCGTGCAGCGTGACGTACTTGTCGATACGTACCGCACAGGTGTCAGGATCGATTTCAACGCCACACAAATCAAATATAAATCCGTAGCTGCCGGACGAATTGATGCGGTCGGCCTCGTCCGGCTCGGTCAATTCCGGCATTGTCCAGATCGCGGTTTCACGCAAACCCGCTCCCGCCTCATCGGGCACTGACAACGGCGACCAGTGCGCCTTGGCTGCCGGTCTGGCGATGGGCAGGGCATTGTCGGGATTGCCGCGCGCGAAGACCATACCGTCCCTGATCTCGACTTCATCAGGGGCGATGTTCAGATCTGCTGCGGCTATCCGGGTCAGGCGTTCGCGTATTTTCAACGCCGCCTGATGGGCGGCACCTGCAACGGCACCGGCGAAGCGACTGGAATAATTGCCCGACGCAATCGACCATGAATCCTTGGTCGTATCGTGATCGGTCGAGACCATGACGGATGACGGATGCACACCAAGCGCCTCCGCCACAACCTGGGCCAGTACAGTACGATGGCCCTGTCCCTGTGGCACAGACGCTGTGTTGACAGTAATTGCGCCGGAAGGATCAAAGCTGACGGTCGCCGTCGCCAGCGCACCATTTTTTGGTCCCGCCTTGTCGCGCTCCTCAGGTGTCAGCAACGTTGTAATGTAGCCCATGTTGGAGATTGAGGGCTCAACCACGGCTGCACAGCCGATGCCATAAAGGCGACCTTCGCTGCGCACCTGATCCCGCCGGGCGATCAACCCGGCCAGGCCACCGTCGCTGGTCGCGCGTTCAAGCGACGCCGCATAATCGCCCGAATCGAGTAGCGCACCGGAGGCTGTGCGATAGGGCATGGCGGCACCCGGCACCAGATTGCGCCGTCGCAATTCCCACGGATCAACATCGATTTTCTCTGCCGCCAGATCCATCATGCGCTCGAGCGGGAAATATATCTGCGGTCCGCCAAACCCCCGCATCAATCCGGTCGGTGTCTTATTGGTGGTGACGACACGATTGTGGATGGCGAGATTGTCGACGGCGTAGGCCCCGGTCATATTGCCGTGCATGCGGTAGATCGTCGCCGGCTCCGGTGCCCGCAGGAAGGCACCGCAGTCTTCCAATTGATCATACGCCAGCGCCGTCAGGCGACCTTCGCCATCAAAAGCGCCCTTGATCGTCGTCACCCTGTTGGTGGCCGAGGTCGAAGCGCTGAGGTGTTCCAGCCGATCCTCAACCCACTTGACGGGGCGGCCACAGAATTTGGCCGCAACACCAAGTGCCACGACATAAGGGAAGACGCCTTGCTTGACGCCGAAGCTACCGCCCGAATCTGGCGGTGTTTTTAAACGCAGCCGATTGCCCGGCACCTTGAGCGAGCGGGCCATGATGGTGTGCAGGGTATAGGGCCCCTGAAAGTTCGCCATGATTTCGAAGCGGTCCTCGCCCGAGAAATGCTGGGCCACGACGACATAACATTCGATCGGTGTGCAGGAATTTCGCGGATAGCTTACCTTGGTCTCGACGACATGGGCGGCATCTGCGAAAGCGCTTTCAGGATCGCCATAGCGAAAAGACCGCTCGTGCAGCACATTGCCGGCGGTCTGCGGATGCAGTTTGACGGCGTCTGGTGCTGCCGCCTGTTCGGGGTCAATCAGCGGCGGCAGGTTTGCGTAGTCGACCTCAATCGCATCAAGCGCGTCCTCGGCCAGATAGCGATCTTCGGCAATAACGATGGCCACGGGCTCGCCGACATATCGTACGCGGTCGGTCGCCACCGCGTATTGCGGCGCATCAACCTTGACGCCGGTGATGAAGGATTTGGAGAGCGCCAGAATATCTTCGCCAGTGACGACGGCAACGACGCCCGGCATGGCGAGGGCTTTGGTTTTGTCGATGGCACGAATTTCCGCGTGGGCAAGCGGGGAACGCAAAAAAGCCGCGTGACAGGTTCCCGGTGGTGCCGCCAGGTTGTCGGCAAACTGTCCCTGGCCGCGCAGCAGCGACAGGTCTTCGACCCGTTCCATGGACTTGCCGAGCCACGTCGGCTCCGTCTCAACCTGACTACTCACTGAATATGCCGCCCCTGCCTCGGTATCCCCATCAACGGCTACTATATCACTTCAAATTGGACACATTAATTAAAACGGGCACAATGTCGGCGCGGTCAGAACGTTTACCGGGCAAGTATTTCAGGCAGGGGACGACAATATGAGTATTCTGGGCATGGAACTTTTCGCTGGCGAGCGCGCCCTGGTGACGGGGGCAGCGTCAAATATTGGCCGCGTAACGGCTGTCCGTCTGGCGGGTGAAGGGGCTGAGCTGACCATTACCGACGTAGATGCCGAGCGCCTTGCCGCAGTTGGCGAAGAGATCGCGCAAGCGGGCAGTACGGTTCATAAGGTTGTTGCTGATCTCTCCGACACCACGGGTTGGCAGGGCGTCTGGGACGCCGTTGCTGACGCGCCGCCTGAGATATTTGTCCATTCGGCCTGTCCGACACGCCACGAGGTGGATTTGGCCCTGGACGTCACGGAAGAAACGTTTGATGCCATGCTGAATACCAACCTGCGCTCCGGGTTCTTGCTGGCGCGCAAGGTGGCAGCGGCGATGAAAGATGGGGGTATGGCCGGGCGACTACTCTTTATGACCTCGCTGCATGCGACTGAACCGAGAAACCTGCCGCACTATTCCGCCTCCAAGGCCGGCATGACCATGATCATGAAGGAACTGGCGCGCCAGCTCGGACCGTCGGGCATTCGGGTGAATGCCCTTGCGCCCGGTGCCATCCCCGGTGGCGGCTTCACCACCAGCGACGAAAAATTCCAGCCCAAACGAAAAATCCCGCTCGGGCGTTTCGGTGAAGCCGATGACATCGCCCGTGCCGCCGTCGGCTTGCTGTCGAATGAACTGATGGGCTATGTCACCGGCACAACGCTGATTGTCGATGGCGGCATACAGCTCTTCAACTGGATCGATTTCCCGGACCAATAGGGTACTTTCTATACCGCCTTGCAGAGCCCTCCATCGACGTTGATGGCGGCACCGTTGATATAGGAGCCGGCGTCCGAGGCGAGGAAGCAGGCCATGTTGGCGAACTCTTCCGGCAGGCCCAGTCGGCCCATGGGCTGTTCCTCGCCAGCGTCTTCGTACCACTGTTCCAGCGACAACCCGCGCGGGTCTGCGGCGGCCCGGCGTTCCCACTGATCACTGCGGATCTTGCCGACCAGCATGCCGTTGACCAATACGTTGTGGGCGGCCCCTTCGTTGGCCAGCACTTTCATCAAGGCCATGCCGGCGGCGCGGCTGACGGCGGTTGGCGCGCCTTCGGCGGGCGGTGTTTTGGCGCCGACATTCAGCACATTGATGATGCGGCCCCAGCGCCGCTCCCGCATACCCGGAATTACCAGCCGACAAAGCCGGATCGAGGCAAACAGTTTGAGATCCAGATCGTCCTGCCAAAGCTCGTCGCTGACATCCAGGAAAGGTCCGCGCTGCGACGTGCCGGCGTTGTTGACCAGAATATCTATTGGTCCCAGTGCGTCTACGGCCTCGGCGACCGCACGTTCGCAATCGGCTGCAAGCCGGATATCGGCGGCGATGGCGATTACCTTCCGGCCACTCACACTTTCTATCTCGGCTTTGGCTTCATCCAGCGGCTCCTGCCGGCGGGCGATAATCGCGACATTGGCGCCTGACCTGGCGTATTCCGTGGCGATGGCCTTGCCAAGTCCCAGACTGCCACCGGTAATAATGGCAGTGCGACCGTCCATGCGTACTTCCAACTGAACCTCCTGTATGTGTTGGATAAATTAAAAATTATCGACAACAGCTTAACCGACATTTTTCTGTTTCGTGGAATTCCGGTTAAGTGTTTATAGTTGTTAACAACAGGTCCAACGTTTCATAACTTTCCAGCATCGTCGCACCAGGACGACGACTTTCAATACTCAGAGGGGTTTCAAGATGGCAGGCAAGATTGCGTTCGAAGAACATGTGGCTATTCCGGAAACCCTCGAGAGCGTCAGAGCATTTGCTGAAGATACAGGATATTGGGACGAATTCGCCCGCATGATCCTTGATATGGATGAAGAACGTCTGGAAAAAATGGACAAGACCGGCATCGATTACGCTATTCAATCGATTAACGCACCGGGCGTTCAGGCCATTCTCGATACCGATGCAGCCATTGAAGCCGCCAGAAAAGGCAATGACAAGCTCGCCGCTGCGGAAGCTGCACATCCCGACAAGTATGGATCGTTCGCAACCTTGCCGATGCAGGACCCGGACGCTGCGGCGGCGGAACTCACGCGTTGCGTCAAGGAGATGGGTTTCAAGGGGGCTATGGTCAACGGCTTTACCCAGAAAGATGTGCCCGATTCCGCGATCTATTACGACATTCCGGAATACCGGGATTTCTGGGCGACTGTATCCGAGCTGGACGTGCCGTTTTATCTTCACCCGAGAATGCAGATACCTTCCAATTCCGCGATGTATGACGGTCACCCCTGGTTAAGAAGTGCGCCGTGGGGATTCGCTGTTGAAACGGCGACCCATTCGCTACGGTTGTGTGGATCGGGTTTGTTTGATGATTTCCCCAATCTGAAAATTGTCATCGGCCATCTCGGGGAGTTCATTCCGCATGCCCTGTGGCGCATCGATGCGCGCATGCGGTTTTCACGCCGGGCCTATCGCGGCAAACGTCCGCTCGGCGATTACTTCAAGGATCATTTCCACATCACGACCAGCGGATTTTTCGACGATCTGGCGCTGAAGAACACCATCGACGTTATGGGTACGGACAATGTTTATTTTTCGGCGGATTATCCCTTTGAGAAAATGGAAGACGCCACCGACTGGTGGGACGCCTCTGAAATCATGACTCCGGAAGAACATCTGAAAATCGGCCGGACCAATGCGATCAGGCTGTTCAATCTGGATATGGAATAATCGGCAGCGCCTCGGGCCCATGAATACCGAACTTGTCGACGAATGTGACGTTATTGTCCTGGGTGCCGGTGCTGGTGGCATGACGGCGGCGACCGTGGCCGCCAATGAGGGCCTTGAAGTCCTGATTGTCGAAAAATCCGGTTTTGTTGGCGGTACGACATCGTTCTCGGGCGGCATGTGCTGGGTGCCAAATAACCTGAAGCAAGGGGATGTCGGCTCAAACGACACACTGAAGAATGCCGAGACGTATCTCAAGGCCACGGCGGGTGAGGGCGGGGGTGCTGACAAGCGCCGCTACTTCCTCGAACGCGGTCCCGAAGCCATCGACTATCTTGATAAAAACACCGACGTAAAACTGGTGCCACTAACGTTCTATCCGGACTACTACCCCGACGCCGAGGGTGCGACAAACTGCGGCAGGATCATGGAACCTTTGCCGTTTGACGCCACTGAACTCGGCGCTGATTTCAAACGATTGCGTCCGCCACTGCCAGAGTTCACCCTGTTCAACGGTATGATGATCGGCCGTCCTGACCTCGTACATTTTCGCAACGTGTTCAAGTCCGTGGGATCAACCTTGAGGGTTGGCTGGTTGACGCTGGTCTATCTGATCCAGCGCCTGAGCCATCACCGCGGCACCCGGCTTGTCCTGGGCAACGCACTGGCTGCGCGGTTGCTGCGGTCCTTGCAGAAATTGAACGTCGGCATTCAGCTTAATTGCAGCGTGACAAACCTGATTGTCGATCAGGGCCGGGTTTGCGGGGTTGAGATTGAGACGCCTGATGGTGTCAAAAACATCAAGGCGCGGCGCGGCGTCGTTCTGGCGACGGGCGGTTTTTCGCACAATCCGGCGATGCGAGAGAAGTATTTGCCGCCAGACGCCAGTCCTTATTCGGCCACCTGGCAAGGCGGGACGGGCGATGGCATTCAAATAGCTGAAAGCATCGGTGGTTCGGTGGCCGACGATGGGAATGATGCCTATTGGTCGCCGGTCTCCCGATTTACCCGGCCCGATGGCACCACAGCGATATATCCGCACACCGTGACGGATCGCGGCAAGCCCGGTTACATGGCGGTCAATCAGGATGGTCAGCGTTTCACCAATGAATCCAATTCGTACCATGATTTTGTCAAAGGCATGTTCCAGGCGCATCGCAACCGGCCTGCCATTCCGGCTTTCCTGATTTGCGATAAACAATCGCTGTGGGAGTACGGCCTGGGGGCGGTCAAGCCGCGCAATATCGGTCTCAAACACCATCTCTCGTCGGGATATGTGCGCGAAGCCGCAACGCTCAACGATCTCGCCAGGATGATCGACGTCGACGCCGATGAACTGACAAAAACGGTTGGAAAATACAATGAGGATGCCGTGCACGGCGAAGACACCTTGTTTGGCCGGGGCAGCAACGATTATCACAAATATACCGGCGACCCGAACCATCAGCCCAATCCCTGCATGCGGCCCCTGCAATCAGCGCCCTATTTTGCCGTACAGATATTTCCGGGCGATCTCGGCACTGCCGCAGGGCTCGGTTCAAACAATGACGCCCAGGTGCTGGGGCGAGACGGCAATGCCATCCCGGGGCTTTACGCCTGCGGCAATGATATGGCGGGTATCATGACGGGCACGTATCCCGGACCCGGTATCACCTTGGGCCCGGCACTGGTGTTTGGATATCTCGCGGCTATGCATATGGTGAAAAACGGCTAACATTCGTATCCAGCCGCAATCTCGAGGTGCCCGACATGATGTTCCCCGACCTGCCCGATGCCCATGGCCTCGCCGTACTTGGTCTGATTGTTGTGGCACTGATCCTGTTTACCCGCGAAAACATCGCGCTTGAAACCTCAAGCCTGGCGGTGCTGGTCCTGCTGATCGCCGGGTTTGAACTGTTTCCCTACGCCACTGACGACACCTCGCTCCACGCCGTCGATTTTTTCCACGGCTTTGGCCACGAGGCCCTGATTGCGGTCTGTGCGCTGATGATCGCGGGCCAGGGACTGGTGCGGACCGGCGCACTTGAGCCGGTGGGCCGGTCGCTGGCCAGCCTGTGGTCGGTCAGCCCCGCACTTTCGTTGTTGCTGATCCTGGTGGTTGGCGGGGCACTAAGTGCCGTCGTCAACAATGTACCGATTGTCGTCTTGCTGCTCCCGATTCTGACCAGCATATCACTGCGCGCGGGCAAACCGGCGTCGGCCATTCTGATGCCGATGGGATTTGCCACTCTGGTCGGCGGCATGACGACGACGATTGGTACGTCGACAAATCTGCTGGTGATCTCGATCGCGGCTGATCTCGGGCTGCGACGGCTCGGCATGTTCGATTTTTTTGTGCCTGCTGCCATCGCCGGCGGGATTGCCATGCTTTACCTCTGGCTGATCGCGCCCCGCATGTTGCCGGGGCGCGAAACGCCGCTTGGTGATATGTCGCCGCGCATCTTTACCGGTCAATTGCATGTCGAGGACGACAGTTTCGCCAACGGCAAAACCTTGTCCGAGATATTTGAAAAGATCGGCGGCAAGATCAAGGTCACTAAAATCCGGCGTGGCCCGACGATGGTGCTGGCGCCGCTGCCCGATGCTGTGGTGCAGAGCGGGGATCGCCTCAGCGTCCAGGACACACCGCAAAAGCTCAAGGAAATCGAGGATGTGCTCGGTGTGCGCCTGTTCACCGGCGACACACCGGTGGATGAAGACAACCCCTTGCTGGCTGAAGATCAGCAAATTGCCGAGATTGTTGTCACACAGGGCTCATTGCTCGAAGGGCGAACCCTGGCACGATTGCGATTTGCCGATCGATTCCAGCTTGTGACGCTGGCGCTGCACAGGGCCGGCACCAAAATCCGCGCCTATCGCGAGAATGTCGCCGATTTGCGGCTGCGCGTCGGCGATGTCTTGCTGGTGCAAGGCAGTATGGAACAAATCGCCACGATCAAACGCGACGGCGAGTTGCTGGTGCTGGACGCTACGGTTGCCTTGCCGCATACCAAAAAGGCGACGCTCGCACTGGCGATTATGGCCGGGATTGTGCTGGCAGCGGCGCTCGGCATCATGCCGATTGCCGTAAGTGCGGTGTGCGGTGTGTTCCTGATGATTGTCACGCAATGCCTGAGCTGGCGCGATGCGGCCAAGGCGCTCAGCAGTCAGGTGATCTTGATTGTCGTTGCCAGTCTGGCCATGGGCACAGCGCTGGTCAAAACCGGTGGTGCGGATTACCTGGCCCAGTTGTTTCTGGCCGCGGTCGGGGAGGCATCCCCGGTCGTCATGCTGAGTGGTTTGATGCTGGTTATGGCAGTCCTGACCAATATCGTCTCCAACAATGCCGCCGCTGTGATCGGCACGCCGATTGCCATCGGTATCGCCCAGCAACTCTCGCTGCCGCCGGAACCGTTCGTGCTCGCCGTGCTTTTCGGCGCCAACATGAGCTACGCCACGCCTATGGCCTACAAGACAAACCTGCTGGTGATGAATGCTGGCGGCTATCGCTTTTCGGATTTCGTCCGTGTCGGCGTACCCCTGACCCTGATCGTCTGGCTCAGCCTGTCGTGGCTGCTGCCTGCGATTTATGGCATTTGAGCGGTCTTCCATTCTGCCCGCATCCATTCGACGCAGGCGATGGCTTGTTCGAACAGTGAATAGCGGCAGCCCTCGCCGTAATCGAGATTGGGAATAAACTCGGTCGAGATCTGGCCGAGCGGACTATCGTCCGTAGCGGCGTGATAGCGCAGCAGGCGGCGCACGACCTCTTTCCACGGCTCCAGCGCTTCGGCCTGCCACGGTGCGTGCCAGGTGCCGGGTGCGGGCTCGACAAAGGGGTACTGAATGCCGCGGCCCGGGTTACCGTCTTCGTCATGGGCTAACGTATTTTGTGGATTGTTCGGGATAGCCGCGCGGGCATGACAGTGGCCGATCCAGTTGTTGTTGATCCATTCGCTGCAGACATCATTATCCTTGTAGGGATCGAGCACGAGGCGACCGGCCTCGACGTCGCCTTGAATGTCAAAGACCTGCTGCTCTCTCGGGTTGTCGATCTTGAAGATGACGTGGCTATGATCCAGCGTCATGCGGAAGGGCAGGCCACGCGCCTCGGCCAGACGCCCGACCGGCGTGACGCGGCGGAAGTCCTCGGACCACATATTCACATGCACTTCGAGACAAGGCGTGACGCCATTTTTGTCACCCAGTTCCAGTGCGTGTTCATAAAAATTGACGACGTCTTCGTCAGTGGCAAGCTCGCCGTCGGCGCGGTTGGCGAGGACCTGAACATTGTGCACGGTCGATCCGAGACTGTTGGCGGTTTCCAGATTGCGGGCCAGCAGATCTTCGTCGCGACCGGCGCAATAGAACCAGCCACTTCCGCGCACGGGCAATCCGTATTTCTCCGAGGCGATGCGAAACGCCTCGATCTCATGCGGGTCCGGCGTCTTGTCAACGTAATCAAAAACGCCGGCTTCACGCACCATGGCGAAGCGGGTGTCGATTTCGGGCATGCCGTCGGCTTCTGTGTGCCGGATACCGTTGGTTTGAACGCCGAATAACAGATCCTTGCTCATGATTGATAACTTTCGCGTAAAATCCGTTTCAGAACCTTGCCGGTGGCGTTGCGCGGCAATTCGTCGGTGAAGAAAACGTGGCGCGGTAGTTTGAAACGGGCAAGTTTGTCGCGGCAATAATCGATAACGTCGTCCTCGGTCAATGTCGTGTCGGGCTTGACCACGACCACGGCGCAACCGATTTCGCCCCAGCGTTCATCCGGCAAGCCGATGATGGCGACGTCAGCAATATTCTCCAGTTTGAACAACACGCTTTCGACTTCCGCCGGATAAACGTTCTCGCCGCCGGATATGTACATGTCTTTCCAGCGGTCAACGATGTAGTAGTGACCGTCTTCATCGACGCGGCAGGCATCGCCCGTATGCAGCCAGCCGTCTGTGATTGATTCTGCCGTTGCCTCGGGCCGGTTCCAGTAGCCCGGTGTGATGTTCGGCCCCTTGACCCACAATTCGCCATTTTCACCGACGGGTGCATCGTTGCCGTTTTCATCAACGATACGCACCTGATTATGCAATGCCGGTTTGCCGGTTGATCCCGGTTTCTCGACCGCCATCGCGGCGTTTTGCACGAGAACAGCCGGACTGGTCTCCGTCATGCCGTAGCCCTGTTGCAGGGCGACGTCCCGGGTTTGATAGGTTTCCAGCAAGGGCACAGGCGTCGGCGCACCACCGATACCGGCGCAGTCAAGGCGCGAGAAATCCGTCGTGGCGAATTCCGGGTGCTGGCTCATAAAGAGGTAGTTCGCCGGCACACCGAAAAAATGGGTGAGGCCAATGCTCTCATCATCGATCAATCGCAGACACTCACCGGGCTCAAAGGTACGGGCAATCAGCGATGTACCCCCGGCGTGCAGGATGACCGAGGTGTAACAGTTCAAACCGCCTGTATGAAACAGCGGCAGGATCGTCAGGCCGACGGACGACGGTGTGACAAAAGCCGGAATGCCGAGATTGACGGCATTGTAGAACGTCATGCCGTAAGTATTCATGGCCCCCTTTGGCAAGCCGGTGGTGCCCGAGGTGTACATGATCGTCCAGACGTCATCGAGCGTGAGATCAGCAAGCTCAGGCGTATTTTTCGCTGCCGAAATCGCGGCCTCGTATGCCGTTCCGCCGCCACCGCCGGTCGTCTCGAGAAACACTTCAATGGACGTGCTTTGGCTTAAAGCAGCAATCTCGTCGGCGAACTGCTTGTCGTACAGCATGATCCGGGGACCGGAATCTTCAATGATGAATTGTAGTTCGGTGACTGTCAGGCGCCAGTTCAGCGGCAGAAAGATGGCGCCGATTTTGGCGCAGGCGCTTTGCATCTCGAGAATATCGGTGGAATTCATGGCGAGTACGCCAACCCTGTCGCCTTTGACGATGCCGCAGTCGTGCTGGAAATGCCAGGCGAGACGATTGCTGCGCTCGTTGGCCTGGGCAAAGGTAAATCGTCGATCAGAATGCAAATCGACCCAGGCGATATTCTCCGGCGTGCGGTCGGCGTGGTGGGCCAGCCAGTCGTAGTGGCGAACGGTCATTATCTCCCCCGAGTCCCGTCGATTACAGGTTTAGAAGCTTGCGCGCATTTTCCTTCAGGATCAACGGGCGCACCTCGTCCTTGATCTTGATTTCAGCAAAGTCCGAAAGCCAGCGATCCGGCGTGATGGCCGGCCAGTCGGAACCGAACAGGACTTTGTGTTTGAGCAGTGAATTGGCGTAGCGCACCAGATTTTCCGGGAAGTATTTGGGCGACCAGCCGGACAGGTCGATATAGACGTTCGGCTTGTGGGTCGCCACAGACAACGCCTCGTCCTGCCACGGAAAGGACGGATGGGCCATGACAATCGGCATGTCGGGAAAATCCGCCGCCACGTCATCGAGGTAAACCGGATTTGAATATTTGAGGCGCATGCCCATGCCACCGGGCATACCGGAACCGACCCCGGTTTGACCCGTATGAAAAAGCGTCATCGCGCCTTCGTCGGCGATGGCTTCGTACAGCACGTAGGCGCTGCGGTCGTTGGGGTAAAAGCCCTGCATGGTCGGGTGAAACTTGAAACCGCGCACGCCGAATTCGCGCACCAGACGGCGGGCCTCGCGTGCGCCCATCTTGCCCTTGGCCGGATCGATTGAGGCGAAGGGGATCATGATGTCGCTGTTTTCGGCAGCGATTCGCGCGACCTCTTCGTTGGCATAACGCCGGAAACCTGTCTCGCGCTCGGCGTCGACCGGGAAGATCACGCAGCCGATGTTGCGTTCGCGGAAATAGCCAGCGGTCTCTTCCATGGCCGGCGGATAGCTGCGCCCCGATTTGAAATACTCGCCCATGCCGGCATGAAATTCGTTGTAGCCGTCGTCACGCGACTGACAACATGGCTCCTCCGCGTGCGTATGGAAATCAAAGGCGACGAGATCATCAATGTTCATTTTACTGTCCTGCCAGAACCAACAACTTCACCAAACCGGGTGATCCCGGATGATAGGGCATTTTTTTAAAATCTGTAACCAACGGCGCGCTGATATGACGCCCGGATACGGGAATTTCATTTGACAGCTGCATGCCTCAGAAAGTATTAATAATCGTACTACGTTCGTATATTCGAATTCACAGAACAAAGCAGCAGGGAACGACAAACATGAAAAACCCGATGAACCTCGAAGGTCACAACATCATTGTCACGGGTGCCGGGCAGGGCATTGGCGAGGCCGTCTCACGGTTGATCGTCGATCTCGGCGGCAAGGCCATTCTGGTGGACGTGCAGGGCGACAAGGTCAATGCGCTGGCTGAGGAACTGGGTGAAGCCAACGCGGAAGTGCATGTGGGCTCCGTTGCCGACCCGGGCTTTGTCCAGGATATGGTTGCCCAAAGCGTCTCCAAAAACGACGCCATCCACGGTCTGGTCAACAACGCCGGCATCGTGCGTGCTGCCATGATCACCAAGATGCCGGTTGATACCTGGCAACAGGTCATTGATGTCAATTTGTCGGGCGTGTTCTACTGCCTGCAGGCTGTCGGTCGTCACATGTACGAGCGCGCCGGGGACGGCGATACCAGCCCGTCCTCTATCGTGAATATTTCGTCAGATGCCGGGCGCCGTGGCACCATTGGCCAGATCAACTACGGTGCAGCAAAGTCAGGCGTCATGGGTATCACCATGAGCTCCGCCCGCGAATGGTCGCCCAAGGGCATCCGGGTCAATTCGATTTGCTTCGGCGTGGTCGAAACCGAAATGACCGAAACCATCCGTTCCGAAAAATTCCGCGACAAGGTCATGGCCCAGGTGCCACTCGGTCGCTTCTCCGAACCGGATGAAGTCTCGCAACCCGTCTGCTTCCTGTTGTCCGAGGCTGCAAGCTACATCACGGGGCAGCATCTCTCGGTGAACGGCGGCTACACTATCGGCGTCTAGAGCACTTTTGATGCCCGATCACGCCGACAATCAGGAAGCTCCGTCGCCCGCGTCGCGCGGCGGGCCGCAATCTGTCGGGCGCATTATTTCGATCCTCGATGTCCTGGCGGGCACGAACGACGGCGCGACCTTGAGCGAACTGGCCGAAACAACTGCGGCACCGAAGACCAGCCTGGTCGGATTGCTGGCGGGTCTGGTGGCGGAAGGCTGCCTCGTGCGGGACGCGACGTCGCGTTATTCGCTGGGGCCGAGGTTTCTCTCCCTTGCCATGCGGTCACTGGCCGGGCGCGAGTTGACGACACTGGCCCGTCCGATCATGGTTGATCTGGTCGCGGCGACGGGCGAGACGGCGGTGCTGGGCGCGTTGGCGCCGGACGGTGATTTCGCGACCTATCTCGACAAGGTCGAAAGCACAAATTCCATCCGCTACGCCGTCAATGTCGGCGAGCGACGTGAGCTGTATTGCACCGCAGCGGGCAAGACCCTGCTGGCGTGGTTTGATCCGGCGCGCATGACGGCCTATCTGGAAAACTCATCGCGGGAAAAATTTACCGAGACAACGATTACCGGCAAGGCAAAACTGCTCAGCGAATTGTCGCGCATTCGCGAAGACGGCATTACCCGTAGCTACGACGAACGCGTCATGGGAGCCAGCGGGATCGCTGCACCGATCTTTTCGCATGATGGCAAGGTCGTCGCTGTGTTGCTGATCGCAGGTCCCTCGGACCGCATGCAGGCCAACGCACAGAACAACGAACAACTTCTCAAACAGGCAGCCGCCGACTGCACCCGTCTTGTCGGCGGGGGATCAGAGGGAACGAAGACATGAGTATTGATTTCACGCCGGAACAACAGCTGATCAAGGACAGCGTCGCCAAATTGTGCGAGCGCTTTGATGATCAGTACTGGCTGGCCCGTGACAGCGACGGCAAATTCCCGGAAGAATTCTGCCGGGCGATTACCGATGAAGGCTTTATGGGCATTGCCATGCCGGAAGAATACGGTGGCAGTGGGCTCGGCATTACCGAAGCCGCCATCATGGCTCAGACGATTACCGAATCCGGTGCCGGCAACGCGGGTTTCGCCGCCCTGATCATCGGGATCTTCGGCCTCAACCCGGTTGTGGTGTTCGGCACGGAAGAACAAAAACGAAAGTGGCTGCCGCCGATCATCAAGCGCGAGGATGTCGCCTGTTTCGCCGTCACGGAAGCGAACACCGGTCTTGATACCACGCGCCTGAAGACCAAAGCCGTGCTCGACGGTGACAATTACATTGTTCACGGCGAGAAAGTCTGGACCTCGACCGCGCAGCGCGCCAACAAGGTCTTGCTGATCGCCCGCACCAAAGATGAGTCCGAGACCGAAAAACCGATTGATGGACTGTCGTTGTTCTACACCGACCTGGATCGGGAATACGTCGAGATCCGCGAGATCGACAAAATGGGCCGCAAGTGCGTTGATTCCAACACCATGATTATCGACGGACTGCCAATCCCGAAAGAAAACCTGATCGGCGAAGAGGGCAAGGGCTTTCGCTACCTGCTGCATGGCCTGAATGCCGAGCGCATCCTGATCACGGCCTCGATGGTCGGTCTGGGTCGCTGTGCACTTGATCGTGCCGCTAAATATGCGAGGGAACGTGTGGTCTTTGGCCGGCCGATCGGTATGAACCAGGCTATTCAACATCCGCTGGCGGAATCGTGGGCCGAGCTGGAAGCGGCCAACCTGATGGCTTTCCGGGCCGCGTCGCTTTACGATTCGGGGCAGGAATGTGGCCGCGAAGCCAACGCCGGAAAATATCTAGCCGGCGAAGCCACCTTCAAGGCCTGCACCAACGCCGTGATGACGCACGGCGGCATGGGCTATGCCAAGGAATATCATGTCGAGCGTTACCTGCGCGAAAGTCTGATCCATCGCATCGCACCGATCAGCCCGCAACTGATCCTGAGCTATCTCGCCGAGCGCGTACTCGATCTGCCAAAGTCTTATTGATAAATATTACTGAAACCGGGATGAACTAAATATGAGCCGAAGTAGTAAAGCGTATATCGCAGGTGTCTATGAACACCCGACCCGAAAGGCAGTGGATAAAACCATCGCCCAGTTGCATACCGAGGTAGCCATCGGTGCCTTGAAAGACGCCGGTCTGTCAAAGGACGATGTCGACGGTTATTTTTGTGACGGTGTCGCGCCCGGACTGGGCGGGTTGTCGATGGCCGAATATATGGGCCTTGATCTGAAGTACACGGATTCGACTGAAACCGGTGGATCATCTTACGTCGTTCACGTCGGGCATGCCATGAACGCCATTGCAGCGGGCAAATGTTCCGTTGCCTTGATCACATTGGCCGGACGTCCCCGGGCCGAAGGTGTCAAATCACTGGGCGCGCGAAGCTATGGCGAGGATTTACCCGAGCTCGGGTTCGAAGCACCTTACAGCCCGGTCGTCGCCAACATGTATGCCATGGCGGCACGGCGACACATGTATGAATTCGGTACGACCAGTGAGCAACTGGCCTGGATCAAGGTCGCGGCTTCGCATCACGCCCAGCACAACGAACACGCCATGTTGCGTGATGTCGTCACCGTAGAAGATGTGGTTAACTCACCGATGGTCGCCGATCCTCTGCACCGGCTCGATTGCTGTGTCGTCAGCGATGGCGGCGGTGCCTTGATCGTTGTCAGCCCGGAGATCGCCAAAACGCTCGGGGATCGCTGCGTCAAGGTGCTGGGGCAGGGCGAGGCCATCAAACATCTCAACAGCGGTCGCTTTGATCTCACACATACCGGCGCCGTGACCTCCGGTCCCATTGCTTTTGCCGAGGCCGGTGTTACGCCTGACGATATAGATTACGCCTCGATTTATGACAGCTTCACGATCACGGTGCTGGAAACGCTTGAGGATCTCGGATTTTGCGCCAAGGGCGACGGCGGCAAGTTTGTTTCGGACGGCAATTTAATTTCCGGCAGCGGCAAGCTCCCGTTCAACACGGACGGTGGCGGGCTTTGCAACAATCATCCGGGCAATCGTGGCAGCATGACCAAGGTGATTGAAGCAGTGCGCCAGTTGCGCGGTGAAGCACATCCGGCGGTTCAGGTGCCGGATTGCACGCTGGCCCTCGCACACGGTACCGGCGGCCAGATATCGACCCGCATGGGCAGCGCTACTGTTATTTTGGGAAGGAACGACGCATGAGCCAGCCAGAACGCATCTACGCGGAACCCATGATCAATATGGAGACCGAAACCTATTGGCAAGGCACCAAAGATGGCAAACTGATGCTGAAAAAGTGCAATGCCTGCGGTGAGACACATTTTTATCCGCGAGCCATCTGCCCGCATTGTTTCAGCGATGACACCGGGTGGTATGAAGCCAGCGGCAAGGGCACGATCTATACTTATTCCGTCATGCGCCGCGCCGAAATTCCTTTCGTCATTGCCTATGTCACGCTCGATGAAGGCGTGACGATGATGACGAACATCGTTGAATGTGACTTTGACAGTGTCGAGGTCGGCCAGGCCGTTGAGGTCACCTTCCGCCCGACCGAGGGCGATCAGGCCCTGCCGGTTTTCCGTCCGGCCAACTGAAATCGCGCAGGAAATTACCATGACCAAACCCCTTGATGGCGTCAAAATTGTCGATCTTTCGAACATGTTGATGGCACCTTATGCCACACAAATACTGGGTGACCTGGGGGCTGACGTGATCAAAGTGGAAGCACCGGAAGGCGATGCCGTACGTGGGATCGGACCGCGCCGCAATCCCGGCATGGGCGCGATTTTCCTCAACATCAACCGCAGCAAGCGCAGCATCGTGCTCGACCTCAAACAACCGGCAGGGCACGAAGCCGTATTGAAGCTGATCAGCGACGCCGATGTCGTTGTCTTCAACAAGCGCCCACAGGTGATGGAGCGTCTGGGGCTTTCGTACGACGCTGTGTCGAAGGTCAATCCGCGGGTGATCTATGCCGGGATTTATGGCTATGGCGAAAACGGCCCCTATGCCGGGAAGCCGGCGTTCGATGATCTGATCCAGGGCGCTGTGGCGATCCCCTCGTTGCATCAAAGCGCTACCGGGCAGGAGCCCGCCTATACGCCGACGGCCATCGTTGATCGCGGTGTGGCGTTGTGGGCGGTTGGCCAGATTAACGCAGGCCTCGTCTACCAGGCGCGTACCGGCAAGGGCCAGCAGATCGATACGACGATGTTTGAAATGATGGCGGGATTCGTGCTGGGCGATCATCTGGCCGGCCATACCTTCGATCCGCCGGTGGGCCCGCCGGGCTACACCCGGATGATCAATCCGGATCGCCGACCCTACCCGACAAAAGACAGTCACGTCTGTGTGTTGATCTATACCGACCGTCAGTGGCGCTCCTTCTTCGAGGCTATGGGCCGGGCTGAGGATTTTGACAAGGATCCGCGCTTTGCAGACATGCCGACGCGCAACGAGCACATTGTCGAGATTTATGCCGAACTCGCTGAACTGTTGACCAGCCGAACGACGGCCGAATGGCTTGAGCTGTTTGATGCGGCGGACATTCCGGCAATGCCCTTGCACACGCCGGAAACCCTGATCGCCGATCCTCATCTGGAGGCCACGGGGTTCTTTTCATATTACGATCACCCCAGCGAGGGACGCTTGCGCGAAATGGCAGTGCCGACCACCTGGTCTGAAACGCAGCCGGCCCACTCCCGTCACGTACCGCGTCTCGGTGAACACAGTGTTGAGGTCTTGCGCGAACTTGGCTATGACGATGCGCGTATCGCCGAACTTGTTGAAGAAGGTGTGACAGCTTCTCCCGCAGCTTGACAATTCATCTGCGCGAAGACGAAAGGACGACCATGAATATCATCCGATCCTGGCTATTTGTGCCCGGCGACAGTGAACGCAAGCTGGAAAAAAGCCGCGACAATCCCGCCGATGCCCTGATCCTCGATCTTGAGGACTCGGTTGCCGATGATCGCCAGGACATCGCCCGCGAGATGACCTGCGCATACCTGAAATCACGCACCGATCGCTCTCGCCAGCAGCTCTGGGTGCGGATCAATCCGCTCGATACCGAACTGTCGCTGCCGGATCTCGCCGCTGTCATGCCGGGCGCGCCGAACGGTATCTGTCTGCCCAAGGTTTATTCGGCTGACGATGTGAATACGCTGGCCAACTATCTTGATGCGTTGGAAGCACGCGAAGGCCTGGCGCAGGGATCGACCAAAATCCTCTGTGTGGCAACGGAGACCGCGGCTTCGCTGCTGACTTTCCACACCTATCTCGAAGGTGTCTCCGAACGCCTCGTGGCCATGACCTGGGGCGGAGAAGATCTGGCGGCGGCCCTGGGTGCCAGTGACAATCGCAATCCAAATACCGGCGAATACGATGATCCATTCCTGTTCGCCAAAACCATGTGCCTATCAACCTCGCGGGCAATCGATGCCCAGCCCGTTGGCGTGGTCTATGTCGACTACAAGGACCTTGAAGGGCTTGAAGCCGACTGCCTGCGTGATCAGCGTTCCGGCTTCATTGGCAAAATCGCCATTCACCCGGCCCAGTCCGAAATCATCAATCGTGCCTTTACGCCGTCTGCAGAAGACATCGCCCATGCGCAACGCGTGATCGATGTATTTGAGCAAAACCCCGGCCTCGGTACCGTTGGTCTCGATGGCAAAATGCTCGACATGCCGCACCTCAAACAGGCACGCAATCTGATGGCCCTGGTGGAACAGATCGGGGCGCTCGACTAGATGGATCGATTGAAGAACGGGGAAGATTATTGATGGCTGGTGCGCTGGACGGTATTCGTATTGTCGATTTGACCACGGTTATTCTCGGGCCGTGGGCGACACAGACGCTTGGTGACATGGGCGCCGATGTGATCAAGATCGAGACGCACGGTGGCGATACCACCCGTAACACGGGCCCTCGCGTCAACGACGGCATGGGCTCGCTGTTTATGGCGGCCAATCGCAACAAGCGCAGTATTGTGCTCGATCTGACCCAACAATCCGGTCGCGATGCGTTGTTCAGGATCGTCGGCACGGCGGACGTTTTTCTGCACAACATGCGCCCGAAAGTCTCCGACAAACTCGGCATGGGGTATGAGAATTTCGCCGAGGCCTTTCCTGACCTGATTTATTGCGCGACCTTCGGATTTCGCAGCGACGGGCCGATGGCCAATAACCCGGCCTACGACGATATCATCCAGGCCGCCTGTGGCATCGCCGATCTGCAAACGGTGACGTCTGACCAGCCGCGCTATGTGCCGACCGTGCTGGCCGACAAGACAACGTCTTTCAATGTCGTCTCGGCGATCCTGGCCGGACTGTTGAGCCGGGAGCGCGGCGGCGGTGGACAGGCCATCGAAGTGCCGATGTTTGAAAGCCTGGTTGATTTTGTCATGGTCGAACATCTGTTCGGGGCCAATTTTGAACCGCCCATCGACAAGATGGGCTATTCCCGCATCTTGAATACCCAGCGCAAGCCCTACGCAACCCTGGACGGATATCTCGCCGTACTGCCCTATACTGATGACAACTGGAAGTCTCTGTTCAGGATCGCCGGGCGGGATGATCTGATCGATGATCCGCGCTTCGTAGATCTGTCGACACGGACAAAAAATTCGGAAGCGATCTACGGCATTCTGGCTGATATTGTGGCCACCAAGACGTCAGCCGAATGGCAGGTCGAACTCAATGCTGCCAACGTGCCGGTGCAAACCGTCAACTCCATTGAAAGTCTTCTCGAGGATGAGCAGTTGCTCGCTACCGGTTTCTGGCGGGTTGAGGATCATCCGACAGAGGGCAAGGTGCGCATGACCGATCCGCCCGTCAGCTTCTCCAAAACGCCATCGACGGTGCGGCGGATGCAGCCCAATCTTGGCGAACACAGCGCCGAAATTCTCGCCGAGGCCGGTTATTCAGCCAGCGAGATCGAAGATTTGATGACCGCCAACGTCAGCCGACAGTATTCCTGAGGGGACCCCCGGTATGCCTGATTTCGAGAATATCATTTTTGAGCTTGAGGACGGTGTCGCCACCTTGACCCTCAATCGGCCGCAGACGCTCAATGCCCTGACGTTTGAATTGATGGCGGAAGTCCGTCAAGCACTGGCCGAGGTCGATCGCAATCCCGACATTCGCGCCCTGATTTTAACCGGTGCGGGACGTGGCTTTTGTTCCGGCCAGGATTTGCGCAATCGACCGGCGGCGGGTGTTGATATTGTCACGGCCTACATGGAGAGTTATTTTACGGCGATTGACGAAATTCGGACCTGTCGGGTGCCGGTGATCGTCGCCGTCAACGGTACGGCGGCGGGCGGCGGATTTTCGCTGGCGCTCTGTGGTGACATTATCATGGCGGCACGTTCGGCCAAGTTTATCCAGGTCTTCAGCCGCATCGGCCTTGTGCCGGATCTCGGATCTTCCTACCTGCTGCCCCGCGCCATCGGGCGCACGCGGGCGCTGAAAGTCATGATGACGAACGAGCCAGTGATGGCCGAAACGGCGCTTGAATGGGGCATGATCACCGATTGTTTCGACGATGAAGATTTGATGCCGGCCGCACGTGAGCTGGCGGGCAAGCTGGCCAAAGGTCCGACACAGACCCTGATGATGACCCGCAGCATTGTTGATGAAGCCGGTGACAATTCGTTCGAAGCACAGTTCCGTCGCGAGTTGGAAGTGAACGGTGTGATGCGCGACAGCCATGACGGCAAAGAGGGTGTCGCGGCCTTCGTTGAAAAACGGACAGCCGAGTTTCTTGGGAATTAGGCGCCGGGTCTGTTCTTGGCGTTGGCACCGAGCTTGTCGGAGAGGTTTGATTTCGCTTTCTTCAGCAGGTCGATGAACTGAACGATTTCGGCATCACTCATGCCGTCGAACGTCAGATCGTTGACCTCGTCGATGCCACTGAACATGGTTTTGCGGATCGAGCCGACCTTGTCCGTCAGCCAGATGCGTTTGGCACGCCGGTCCTTTTCATCGGTTTTGCGCGAGACCCATCCATTGGCTTCCAGACGGTCAACCAGGCCACTGATGGTCACGGTGCCGATATCCATGCGTTCGGAAAGCTCGGTCTGGGTCAGGCCATTGTCCTTGTAGAGATGATTGAGCACAAAGGCCTGAACGTGGGTCAGCCCGTCCGGCTGCAGCATCTGATCAAAAAGGATGCCGCGAAATCGTGCGACATCGTTGAACAGCACTCCGAGTTTCCGGTCCTTGATTTTCACGGTTCTTCTTTCGCAAGACTTGGTATCCGCCGATTATGATTAATCGCCGAATAATGAGCAAGCGAAGGAATTTTCAGCTCGCCTGCCAGGATGGTTTGCGTTTTTCGGCGAAGGCGGCCTGACCTTCCCGGCCTTCGTCGGCCCGGTTGAGTGTGGCGAAAGTCTCAGCCGAGAAGCGCACCATATCTTCGGACGATACGGTGCCAACGCGCAGCATGATTTCCTTGGTTGCCGCGTTGGCCAGCGGCGCGCATTTGAGTATCTGTGCAACTACTTCATCGACCGTTTTGTCGGCGTCTTCATCGTCGCAGAGATATTGCGCGACGCCGTATTCATAGGCTTTCTCGCCATTAAATCTCTCCGCCGTCAGGGCCAGTTGCCGGGCGCGAGTCAGACCAATACGTTTGACGACATAGGGTGCGATCTGTGCCGGGGCCACGCCGAGGGTTGTTTCCGGCATGCCCATGCGCGCACTTTTGGTGACGATGGTGATGTCCGTGAGGCAGGCATAACCCATGCCGCCGCCAAACGCCGAGCCTTCAACCAGCGAGATCGTGGTTTGCGGCAGGTGTTCAAATTTAAGGAATGACATGCCGGCATTGCGGTTGCGTTCCATGATCGGGTCGCCGCCGCCATCAACGTCAACATCGCTCATATCGCGGCGTTCCTTGATGTCGCCACCGGCGCAAAAATGACCGCCGGCCCCGCGCAGGACGACAACCCGGATATCCTTGTTGTCAGCCAGCCAGTCGACCACGGCGGCGATCTCGCCCGTCATCTGGTTGTTGATGGCGTTGCGGCTTTCCGGGCGATTGAAAGTAAAGTTCAGGCGTCCGCCGTCTCGCTCCAGCAGAAGCATCTCACAACTCGGCATGTCCGACATTCAGGTTTCTCCCTCAGGCAATTGCGTCAGGTACAGTTTGAACATTTCCTTGAACTGCCTGATCTGGCGTTCAACGGTCGCATCTTTTTTGGACAGCATGCGGCTCAATGACAGGCCGCGCAAGGTCGTCAGCAGGGTCGAGCGCCAGGCCAGAATATCTTCGCGGCGCCGCGGACAGTCAGCAAATATTTCGAGCCACATAGATGCGCGTTCGCGTTCCAGCTCAACCAGAGTATCCTTGATATCGCCCCCCAGTTCCGCATCAAGCCGGTTGCCGATGGCCATTTCAATGAAGGCAGTATAGGTGTCGCTGCCGAAACCCTGCCAATACTGATCAACGATTTCGTCGATGCGCCGGGGCAGGGGCATTATTCTGAGTGCGTCTACATCCAGATGACTGCCGAGACGCCGGGAAATTTCGTTGATGGTCGCCTTCAGTAAATCGGCCGGTGTAGCGAAGTGATACTGGATGGCCCCACGCGTGACGCCGGCGGCTCTCGCGACTTCTTCCGTCGTCATTTTGGCGGCACCTTTTTGATGCAGCATCAGAATGGTGGCATCAATCAGCCTGGCCTGCGTCTCGGCCCGGCGTTCTTCCTGCGTCCGCCTGGGTGGTTTCGATATAGCCGTGCTCATAGCAACGTCCCTGATGCTGCACAACTTTCAATGCGCCACAAAACAGGTAATAAGATGTTGTTACATACATTCATGAATGTTAATTTATGCCTTTGAAGACACTGCTGTAAAGGCTGATTTTCACGGCACCTCAGACAACAATGACGAACTGGACTGACAAATGATCATCACCCCGGAACATACGGAACTGGCGAACAGCTTAAGGAAATTCATTGAAGCTGAAGTCAATCCTCACATCGATGCGTGGGAGGAGACGGAAATTTTCCCGGCTCACGAATTGTTCAAAAAGATGGGCGATCTCGGTTTTCTCGGTATTGGCAAGCCGGTTGAATTCGGTGGCGCGGGTCTCGATTTTTCCTATGACATGATGGCCGCTGATACATTTGGCTACATCAAGGCTATGGGCGTGGCAACGGCGCTGGGCGTCCAGACAAACATGGCGACACCGGCGCTCAGCCTGCATGGCTCTGATGAACTACGTCAGGAGTTTCTGGCCCCGGCGATTGCCGGCGACATGGTCGGTTGCATTGGCGTCACCGAATCCGGTGCCGGATCGGACGTCGCCAATCTCAAAACCACGGCGCGCAAGGATGGCGACGATTACGTCATCAATGGCTCGAAGATGTTCATCACAAATGGTCTTCAGGCCGACTGGATGTGCTGTCTCTGCAATACAGGCGAGGGCCAGGTCCACAAGAATAAATCCCTGATCGTCATCCCGATGGACTCACCGGGCATCACGAAACACAAGATCCGCAAGATCGGTCTGATGTCGTCAGATACAGCACAAATATTTTTCGATGATGTCCGGGTGCCGCAGCGCAATCGCATTGGCGAGGAAGGCCGGGGCTTTATTTACCAGATGCAGCAGTTCCAGGAGGAACGCCTGTTCGCTGCCGCCCGGGCACCGCGCATGATGGAAGAAGCGATCAACGAAACGATTGAATATACCCGCGAGCGTACCGCCTTCGGCAAATCCATCCTCAACAATCAGGTCGTGCATTTCCGCCTGGCGGAATTACAGACCGAAGTCGAAGCCTTGCGCGCCTTGACTTGGCACGCCATCGAACAATACGTCGCCGGTGAGGATGTGACGAAGCTTGCCTCGATGGCGAAACTGAAAGCGGGCCGGTTGCAGCGCGAGGTGACGGACAGTTGCCTGCAGTACTGGGGCGGTCACGGCTATGTCTGGGAGGCCCCGATCTCCCGTCGCTTCCGCGACATGCGCATCACCTCAATCGGTGGCGGTGCCGACGAAGTCATGCTGCAGGTCATTACCAAACTGATGAACATTTCGCCCATCTGACAGCGGGGGCTACCCGGATTTTCAGGTTTAGAGATCGTCAGGCGTTGACGCGCCGCCACAATATTTGATGTTCATAGCGATTGCCCGATTTGCTGAACTCGGGCGCCGTCTTGAGCAACAATTCGCCGTCCTGCCACGTCATGTTGCGGACCAGCGGCCTGCCGATCCAGTGGGGAAGCGTGGCGAACGTCACATCATGCACAACCTGATCGCCATCAAGCCGGAAGGTACCGCCGTAGGCGAGACAGGTATTGGCGTTGGCATCCGTGGTCGATGGATTGGTGTGGTAATCCGCCCGCATCAGAAACGCTTCCATGTAGCCCTCGGCCGAGTAAATGATCTGGCCGAGCGCATCCTCGCCCATGGGATAGCCATCGGGTTGCTCGTTCTTGAGCGATGTCCAGCGCAACATTTTCCACGTGCCAATAACCATTTCGCGATCCGTCATGAATTGTTCTCCGAAGTGCTGCGGGTACCGGCGGCTGGCGGTGTCATGGGCGGTCCGGCGAAACACTGGGCCACGCTCATCCATCGAGTGGCCGTGTCGCCACTGACGCTTAAGTCCGTGTCGGCGATATTGCGAGATTGGGTCACGACCTGGCAGAATTCCTCGGCCAGGCCTTCGACGACATTGCTGGTTGAGGGTTCATTCCACTCCCAGACTTCGCCAGACGGGGCGGTGAGGCGAATGTAGGGTACGTCTTCCGGTACCTCTTCCTTGCGATTGATGAAGGTCCAGCCGAACGTATTGATGCCCATGATGACGATGTTCCTGATCCGGTCGTGATTGACACGGACAACGCCGAGATGATCGTACATTGCCTGGGCATGGCTCCAGGTTTCCATCAGACGCGCCGATATGCTGGATCGCACGCTCATATCAGGGCCCGCCCATTTGACCCGGTGTTTGGGGTCGGCATCGGCGAACCGCTCGCTCATATCCGGGTAATAATCGTGCCACAGCGTTAACAAGGCCTGGCCCTTCACGTGCTCAAGGATGTCATCCGTGGCTTCGACCAGTGTCGCGCCGGCGTCGCGCAGGTCATTCAGCCGGGCATATTCAGTGACGAAACGATCTTCGTCTGCCATCGAGAGATCGGCCATCCAGTTGAAGTAATGCAAGTGCGCCAGGATGTCGTTGAAGGTCCAGTCCTTGAACCCCGTCGGCTGATCGAAATCGGCATCAGATAACGGCGACAGCAATTCAAGGATTGCATCATTCTCGTCGCGAAAATCATAGGCTTGTTGCATCTTCATTTTAGATCCTGTTGTTTTTCGGCCATACTATTCGTCTGCATCAATTTCAATCAGTAGATCATCTGCCGCGACCTGCGATGACGCCGTGGCATAGACGTCGAGCACGCTGCCCTCGACATCAGCGATAATATCATGCTGCATTTTCATGGCTTCAAGAACGGCAAGACGCATGCCTTTTGAAACCTTGTCGCCCTTCGCCACGCAAACCTCCAGCAAGGTACCGTGCATTGGCGCGACGATGCGACCGCTGCCCGCCGCATCCTCTGTAGATGCTGCCACAGCAATACGATTGTGGAAATGTGCGGTTTTGCCAGCTATCGACAAGTCGATCTCGCCGGCTGACGGCAAGGCAAACTGGATGATCTGTCTGCGGCCCTCGACATCGAGACGCGCTGTGTGTTGGGACAGTTCGAGAACCTCGATTGTCCGGGACTGTTCGGCGCTCTGGACGAGGTAGCTGTTTCCGCCCTCGGGACAGACAGTCAAGTCGATCTCATGGTCGTCCCAGGCATAGACAAAGCGCGTCACCAGATGACCGCCGCTCGACCAATCCATCAGTGCCGGAGAGACATTGACACATTTGTCAAAAGCGCTCTGGCGTTCGGTCTGAAATTGCAGAACTGCCGCCATCGCCGCCTGATCAAAATCGGGAACGGTTGCTGCGAGATCGGCGGCATCAAATTCATCGGCGATAAAACCTGTCGTGGCTTTACCTTCGGCGAAAGTTTGTTTGCCGAGAATATCGATCAAAAAGCCGCGATTGGTCGTCAGGCCGAAGAGCACCGTTTCTTTCAGTGCTTCGATAAGCCGGTGACGTGCAATCTCGCGCGTCTCCCCCCAGGCGACGGCCTTGGCAATCATCGGATCATAAAAAGGCGAAATCTCCTGGCCGGAGACAACGCCGCTGTCAAAGCGCACGCCATCGCCCGCTGCCGGTTGCCAGACATCGACGCGGCCGGCACAAGGCAGGAAGTCCTGCGTTGTATCCTCGGCATAAAGCCGGACTTCGATGGCGTGTCCATCAAGCCTGACGTCTTCCTGAGACAGACCCAGTGGCAGGCCTTCCGCTACCCGGATTTGCAGAGCCACGAGATCAAGTCCGGTGATCATTTCCGTCACCGGATGCTCGACCTGCAGCCGGGTGTTCATTTCGAGAAAATAAAATTTCCCCTGATCGTCGAGCAGGAATTCCACCGTGCCGGCCCCGCGATAGCCTATGCTACGTGCGGCCTCGACGGCCGCCGCACCCATCTCGGTGCGCAACTCCGATGTCATCACCGGGCAGGGCGCTTCCTCGACAACTTTCTGGTGACGGCGCTGGACCGAGCAATCGCGCTCCCCCAGATGAATGACAGTGCTGTGGCTGTCCGCAAAGACCTGCACTTCGACATGCCGGGGCCGGATGATGGCTTTCTCGAGGATCAGTTCGTCCGAACCAAATGCGTTGAGTGCCTCGGAACGCGCTGGGTTCAAGGCATCCAACAATTCTGCTGCCGCCTGAACCAGACGCATACCCCGTCCGCCGCCACCGGCAGCCGCCTTGACCATGATCGGGAAACCAATGTCGTTTGCTGCCGCGATCAGCACGTCATCCGACTGGTCGGCATCTTCGTATCCCGGCACGCAAGGCACCGACGCTTCAATCATGCGACGTTTGGCGGCAGCTTTGTTACCCATCAGATCGATCGATTCCGGGCTCGGACCGATGAACACAAGACCAGCAGCTCCGCAGGCCCGGGCGAAATCAGCGTTTTCGGACAGGAAGCCGTAACCCGGATGGACGGCTTCAGCGCCTGAGGCTTTGGCTGCAGCGAGCACGCGGTCCATATCGAGGTACGATTGCCCGACGGGCGGCGGACCGATCAGGACGGCATCATCAGCCATCTCGACGTGCGGCGCAGCGGCATCGGCCCCGGAATAGATCGCGATGGTTTTGTAGCCCAGCGATTTGGCAGTTCGTATTACGCGAACGGCGATTTCGCCCCGGTTGGCGACAAGAATACTGTTGAATGATCGCATGTGTCTGTCCCCGCCCTACATTCGCGCCACGCCGAAGCTGTTGGGCTGCAAGGATCGATTGCGCGCCTCCCAACAAGTTTCCAGCGCGAAGCCGATAACCTTGCGCGTGTCGCGTGGATCGATAACACCCTGATCGAGCAGGCGGCCCGAAGTATAAAACGCATCGGCCTGGCTGTCGAAATGATCGATCAGGCGTTGTTTCTGCCGGGCCAGGGCCTCTTCGTCAATCGCTTCGCCCTTCCGCTCAGCCGACCCGCGGGCAACCTGATCCATGGTCGTCGCTGCCTGTTCACCACCCATGACGCCAGTGACGGCATTGGGCCAGGCAAAAAGGAATTCCGGGTCGTAGGCGAAACCACCCATACCGTAGTTGCCGGCGCCGAAACTGGCACCGATGTAGAAGGTGATCTTGGGCACGTGCACGTTGGAGATGGCCTGGATCATTTTGGAGCCATGCTTGATCATGCCGCCCTGTTCATAGTCCTTGCCGACCATATAGCCTGTGATGTTGTTCAGCAGGATCAACGGCATGTCGGCCTGATCGCAAAGCTGAAAAAACTGCGCGCCCTTGGTGGCGGCGTTATTGTCGATCGGGCCGTTGTTGCCGACGATACCGACGGCCTGGCCAAAGATGCTGGCTTGCAGGCAAACAAGGCTGGCACCATAGCGCGGTTTGAAATCCTCGAAATCAGAGCCATCGACCAGACGTGCCGCGACCTCGCGCACGTCATAGGGCTTTCGGTAATCCACCGGCACCACACCGGCGATCCCGTCCGGGTCGAAGACAGGTTCAACAAACGATTTGGGTTCTGGCCGGGCGCAACGGTCATTCCAGCCGAGCCGACCGATAATATCACGTGCGATCAACAGGCCGTGCGCATCGTCTTCGGCGAGGTATTCGACGGTACCGGTCGTCGTCGCATGCATCTCCGACCCTGCCAGTTCTTCCTCGTCGGAAACCTCGCCGGTCGCTGCCTTGACCAGCGCTGCCCCACCCAGGGATGCGCGCCCGCGCCCCTTGATGCCGATGACATAATCGCTCATGCCAGGGAAATAAGCCCCGCCGGCGGTTGAGGGTCCGTGCAGTACAACGAAGGTCGGAATACCTGCCGCACTTAATCTGGCCAGTCGGGCAAAGGCACCGCCGCCGTGGGCCCAGGCTTCGACCTGATATTGCATCAGATTGGCACCGGCACTTTCGACCAGATGCACAAACGGCAGTTTCTGGCGCAGCGCAACATCGAGACAGCCGCGCAGTTTTTCACCGGACTTCTGAGTCATGGCACCGGCGTTGATGCCGCTGTCGCTGGCATAGATGACACAACGCACGCCACTGACAAAGCCGATGCCGGCCAGTGAACTGCCACCGGGAATGCTCTTTTCCCGATCGTCGGTATCAACCATATAATTCGCCAGGCCATAGAGGTCGAGGAACGGCAGGCCGGGGTCGAGCAGGCGGGCCAGACGTTCACGCGGTGTCAGTTGCCCGCGTTCATCAAACCGGGGTCGACGTTTCTCGGACAGTTGTTTTGCCCGGTCTTTCAGATCATGTAGTTGATCGACCAGCGCCAGCATCTCCGTCCGGTTGGCAGCATAGGCTTCGGATGTCGGGCTGATTCTTGAGACAAAAGTCGCCATTACAAGTTCTCCGCGAGGGTCGCCGGCACGTTGACGGGGTGATCGAGCAGCAACTGGGCAAAACCCTTGCCCTGTGCGTCGTTGCGAATACTGGCGACACCGCCACCGCCCAGAACGTCGTGCAGCAAAATATTCATGGCATTGGACGCGGGCATCAGGAAACGCTCGACCTTGCCGTCAAGGAAATGTGCGAACCGTGCGGCCACAACGTCCTCGGTCAAGGCCGCCCAGATGTAGGGCAGGTACTCAGGCTGGCGGGCAATAAGCCCGATATTGGCCTTGTTGCCCTTGTCGCCGCTGCGGCCCCAGGCGAGTTTTACCAACGGGACCGATACGATTTCGCCCGAACTTGTTTCAGATGGAGCGTCAGGCCGAATAATTGCTGCTGCATCGAACGTGGGTGTCGGCGGTGGATCAAACGCAATTGTCGTCCCGTCCAGATCGATATTGATCGTGATCTGGTCTTTGGCAATCAGAAAGGAAAACAACGCAATGACTGGGGAAGGTTTTGATCGCCCACCCTGAAAACCGGAACCCCCCGGTGGTGATGCAAGGCCGACACCCGTCGCTTCCTTTAACAAAATACCAATCGCTGCCTGTTCCGGATGTTTGGCCGCAAACTTGACGACGACTTCGCGTGATCCGTCAATTTGGCGCGCATCGCCGTACTGGCTTTCGGCACCCAATATCTCGACGCTGGTTTCGGTGAAATCGCCAAGGTTTGATTCGCGCAACAGCCTGGCGGCGCGGGCGAACACGGCGTTGGTATAAACTTCGGCCTTTTTGTCAGCGTCGATGCCGTAGAAAGTTTTCAGCATGCCGCCGCGATAGCCATCGGCATAAGTGGCGCTGACTTTGTAATCCGCAGGTGCCGAATAGCCCGTGGCCCCCTCAACCCGGACACGGTCGGGTGCAAGCTGGCTGATCCGAACGGTCGAGAAATCGCAGACGACGTCCGGCACGATATAGGCTTGCGGATCGCCGATTTCATAGACCATCTGCTCCGAAATGGTGCCGACGCTCACCATGCCGCCGCTGCGGTCGGGTTTTGTCACTTCAAAGGTGCTGTCGGCGAAAACTTCGGCAATCGGGTAGCCGATCTCATCAAGTCTGTCGGCGACCAGCGGCCAGTCGGTGAAATTGCCGCCCGTTGCCTGGGGGCCGCATTCGAGGATGTGACCAGCCAGTGTGCCACCCGCCAGCAGGTTCCAGTCCAGGGCACCCCAACCAAATTCGTGAATGCAGGCCCCCAGCGTGACAGCGCTGTCGACATTGCGTCCGGTGACGACAATATCGGCACCTTCATCCAGCGCCCGGGCAATCGGGAAGGCACCGAGGTAGGCATTTACGCTGGCCAGGCTCGTGACCTCAGGCAGGGGATCGCCGGAATACATTTCATTTGGCGCGAGTTGATTGAGCTCGGCCGCCCTGTCAATCAGGTCATCGCCGGTAATAACCGCGACTTTCAGGTCCAGCCCCTGATCGGCAATCATCGCTCGAATAGTTTCACCGCAAGCATGAGGATTTACGCCGCCGGCATTGGAGATAATCTTCACACCCTGGCGGGCGATTTGTGTGAGGTTCTTTTTCAGAACAACGCCGACAAAATCCCGCGCATATCCGGCAGACGGGTCTTTGGCCCGCGCCCGGGCCATGATCGACATGGTGATTTCGGCCAGGTAGTCATAAACCAGATAGTCCAGCTTGTGAGCGCCTGTGGCGGCAGCCGCCAGCAATTGTGGCGTCGCCATGCCTGAATCGCCCCAATAACCGCTGGCACCACCGATCCGGATGGATTTTTGCGTCATCTGCCGATATCCCGCTGATCTCTTGAAAACTGGACAGACATATAATAGTTAGCTAGCGAACCAATTGTCGAGAAAAGAATCTCAAAGCCTTGTACACCGGGGACTTCAAACGAAAATCAGGAAAAAGAAACTGAGGCCAATGAGCAGGCAAATGCAGAAAACACCGTTCCATTTGATGCCGAGTTCGTAAGGTGTTTTTTGAATGCAGCGGCTCATCAGGCGGGTCGCCGCGACCATCGGTGAAAACCCGGTGACGACACACCAGGCGGCCATGGCCATCAGCGCGATCATGTGTGTGGAGATGTCCAGTCCCGGAATTTGCGGCAACAGCTCAATCGCCAGCGACACTGTGATGATCGGGTTAAGCCCGGTCGGTGAGATCAGGAATATCGCCCAGGCCGACAGAGCCAGCACCTGGCCGCCACTCAGGCCAAGTTGCGTAATCGCAGCACCAAGAGCAGCGATGTCAATTTGCGGCGGCAGGATAACGGCGAGAAAGCCTGAACTGGCGAGAATTGCGATTTCCGAGCGATAGTCGCTGAAGCCTGGAAAAGTGCGGCGGCGAAAACGCCGGGCCGTCAGGGCAACCGCCACGCCGTATCCGGCCCGCGAATACTGAAGGATGATCCAGATCGCTCCAAACACCGGTACACAAATCAGCATGGCACTGATCAATCTCAACGACAATATTTGTGAGACAACAAACGTCGGTCCGAGGATCAGGAAATTAAGCACCAGCAGCGGCGCCAGTGCCGCCAGCACAGAGAGAAAGCCCTGTGGTTTGACCCGCATCTGTGCGCGCGGAAACGATAATCGATCGAGCACCCAGCCGAAGATCAGGTAGACCATGGCGGCGGCAAATCCCATCGGGGCGATGTCGAGCCAGGTGATGTCGGGCAGGCCGATAACGACGATGGCCACGCAGACCGATGTCGGCGCCCACAACGGCACGCAGGAAAAGCCGCGATACATCGCCAGTGACATGCGTTGCAGGCGGATTTCGCGAATGCGTTCCTCGACACCGTCCTGTCCCGTATCGATGGAGCGCCGGATCATCGTGCCGAGCAGATTGATCGAGCCCATGTTGAGCAGAACACCAAACAAATGACCGCCCATCGTCAGCACGGTATAGCGACGCCCGGGCGGTTGACTGATGATCAGCTTGCCGCAGCGCCGTATCAGGGGCGAGGTTTGCGCCGCATTGCGCAACACGTCGAGGGAGATGACAAAGAAGGTGAAAAACGCCGAGCGATTGAAGGCGCTTTCCAGCAGTTCGATGGAGATCTGACCCTGACTGTAAAAATAGATAAACGTCGCCAGCGCTGCACCGACCAGCAGGCGCGCGATCCCGGCGAGGCGTGACCATTCGATGGCAATAAACAGCGGCAGGATGGTGCCCGCAACGACAGCGGGCCAACCGGAGGCGCCCAGTTCACGAAAAGCAGCAGCAATGCAGACGGCGACAAGAACGGCCGATGTCAAATTTACCCTGGTGGGCGAAGGCACGGAGTTATGGGTCAAAACGGGCCTGGTACCGTTCAGGTGCTTAAGAAAGATCGGTAATGGGACAGATAATGATCGCCGTGGATGTCTTGCAGCTTTCGTTTAAATATCTTGCCCGAATCGTCGCGCGGTAGTTCTTCCATGACAAAGATTTCGCGCGGGACCATGTAGACAGCGATCTTTTTGCCAAGGAATTCCTTTAACTGCGTTGTATCAAGCGAGACGCCGGGTTCGGGCTGAACGGCCGCGACAACAAATTCGCCGAGCTCGGCATGCGGCAGGCCGAAGACGGCACAATCGCGAATGCCCTTGTAGTCGATGATGGCCGCCTCGACCTGTGCCGGATAGATATTCACGCCACCGGCAATCACCATGTCTTTTTTGCGGTCGGAGATATAGAGATAGCCGTCCTCATCGAGATAGCCGATATCGCCACAAGTAATCAGACCGTCGATCTCGATATCTTTGCGTTCCTGGTCCTGTCCCTGATAGGTAAAATCCGGCAAAGTGTGCAGTCGACAATAAATCTCCCCGATCTCACCGGTTGGGCATTCAATACCGTGCTCGTCGAATATTTTGACGGTAGCATCCTGCACGGCGCGCCCGACTGTGCCTGGGTGGCTCAGGGCTTCGGCACTTGTGCAATAGGTCACAGCACCCGTCTCGGTGCCGCCATAGTATTCATAGAGCACGGGACCCCACCACTCGATGATGGCGCGCTTGACCTCGGGCGGGCAGGGCGCGCCAGCATGCACGACATGGCGCAGCGGCGAGACATCATATTTCGCCCGCGTTTCAGCCGGCAGCTTGAGCAGGCGGATCAGCATGGTCGGCACCATGAATGAATGACTGATCCGATGCTGTTCAATCAGTTTCAGGGTGTCTTCGGCCCCGAACCGCGGCGCGAGCACGATGTCGCCGCCGACATGAAAGGTCGAGATAGCCGCCCGGTTCGGGGCGCTGTGATACATCGGTGCGGTGAGCAGGAAACGCGAGCCCTCGACAAAGGCATCGTGATTACCCTTGCGCGTCACGGTGACCGGACCCAGTCGCCGCACCCCTTTGGGGCGGCCCGTAGTACCGGAGGTGTAAATCATCGCTGATTGCGGTTGCGGCGGTGCGCCCTGCCATTCCGGCTGCGCGTCAATCCAGCTTCGCCAGTCCAGCGTATTGGCCGGTCCCGTGCATTCGGCTTTTGGTATCTTATAAGCTTCGGCTATCTCGGCGGGCGTTGTCACGGTGATGACGGTGATCCCCTTCATCACGTCCTTCGGCATGTCGGTAGCAATATTGCGCCAGATGTCGGCGTGCACCACCAACACTTTGGCGCCGCTGTCGCCGAGAATGTAGGCCGCCTCGTCTGCGGTGAAATGCCAGTTGATTGGCGTGGCCACGGCCTCGACCATTGCAGCTGCCAGGGTAGCAGTAAAAAACGGGAAGTCGTTGCGCAGCATGACGGCAACCGTTCCGCCAGACGTTACACTCGCCTTTGAGAATCCGGTTGCCGCTTGCCGGGCCTGTTGTTTGATCGCCTCGTGCGATATTTCGCGCGAGCCGCAAATGAGTATCGGAGAGGGGGAGACTTAAACCCCCTCGCGACCGACAATCGTCAGAGCGCAGACGTTTTGATGCGGGAAGCCACCGAGATTATGTGTCATGCCGAGCACGGGTTCCTCGTCGCGCTGACGTTCGCCGGCGCGGCCATGCATCTGCAGATACATCTCGTAGATCATACGCAGACCGGATGCGCCGATGGGGTGACCAAAACATTTGAGCCCACCATCGATCTGGCATGGGACCTCGCCGTCGGCATCGTAAAAGCCGTCCATGATGTCGTTGACCGCACCGCCTTCGGGCGAGATGTACAAATCTTCCATCGTCACCAGTTCGGTGATCGAGAAACAATCGTGCACTTCAAACAGGCTGATCTGTTCGCGCGGTTTGTCGATATCGGCTTCCTGATAGGCCCTTTTGGCCGCCATGCGGGTGGTGGCGAAATAACTGCCATCCCATGAATTATGCTGGGCTTCGGTGCCGTTCGAGGCCGACAACTGGATCGCCTTGACGGTGACCAGATCAGTTTTGCCTAGTGACTTGGCGATCTCCGGTGTGGTGACAATTGCGCAGGCCGAGCCATCACTGACGCCGCAGCAATCAAACAGACCCAGGGGGTCGGCGATCATCGGCGCGTTCATGACCTTTTCTTCGGTGATCTTGTTGCGCAAGTGAGCCTTGGGGTTGCGCGAGCCGTTATCGTGGCTCTTGACCGAAATGTGGGCCATCGCCTGCTTCAGGTCTTCGGCACTGACACCGTGCTTGGCTGAATAAGCTGTAGCAAGCTGGGCAAACGACCCCGGTGCCGAGGCATTGGCCCAGAAGAGGTCGTTGACTGAGCCCCGGTTGCGCTGGGGCAGCCCGCCATAGCCCGTGTCTTTCAGCTTCTCGACACCCATGGCGAGGGCAATATCGCAGGCACCCGACGCCACGGCGTAGACAGCACCGCGAAAGGCTTCCGAGCCGCTGGCGCAATAGTTCTCGACGCGCGAGACCGGGATGTAGGGCAGGCGCAAAGCCGTGGCCAACGGCACCGCCGACTTGCCGACGTGTTGTTCCTCAATCGCTGTGCCCAGCCAGGCCGCGTCGATCTGGCTTTTTTCGATACCGGCGTCCTGCAGGGCTTCGGTGAAGGCCTCGACCATCATGTCGTCGGCGTTGTCGTTCCAGCGTTCGCCAAATACCGAACAGCCCATTCCGAGAATGGCGACCTTGTCCTTGATTCCTGAAGCCATGTCTTATTCTCCCGTGGTTGAGTTGTCGGCGAGCAATGTCGCTTTCCAGAAATAGCGCCTGAAGCCGCGCTTTTTATCGTAATCCTTAACCCGAAACATCATACGCATTTCCATGCCGACGGCCAGTTCCGCCTCAGGGTCAATGTCGGTGAAGTCGCTCATCAGGCGGCCGCCGTCCTCGAATTGAACCATACCATAATATGCCGGTGGATCGGGCGAGTACGTCAATTTATCTGCCGTGTAGGAATTGAGTTTGCCAATTTTTTCGGCAAACGGGTGATCTTCCTGGGTGCCCACCGCACCGCAATTCGGGTTGACGCAAATATTGGTCTTGGGGAACTGCAGGGTGCCGCATTCGCTGCAGCTACCGCCGAGCATACGTTGCGCCATATCCTTGTTGCGATAAAGCGTCGTCAGGCCGGTCTGCTTGTCGACTTCACCGCGAATGCCCTGTTCCATGATGATCAGATCGTTGTGCGACAGGTAGCGGTTGTAGTTGGTTTCGGCCCGGCGGCGCGCCAGGTGACCTGTCACACCGCGACGTGGTGGCAGCGACTTGATGGCTTCGGTCACTTCGAACAACAAGGCATCACAGCCCTGGCCAAAACTGGTCACAAGAATCCTGTCGCCGGGGCTCGCTTGCTCGAGCGCCTGCACCAGCATGACGATGGCGTGTGCGGTGCCGATCTCGCCGCAGTTGGCCTGCAGATTATCGGCCACTGAACTTTCCGCCAGTCCCAGCGATTTGGCGATGCCACCGGCAACGCGCCTTGCTGCTGCCGGGAAACAGAACGTTGTGACGTCTTCCGGTTTGACGCCTGTTTTCTGAAACAGGGCATTGACCGCGGCGGGCACAATTTTCATGTAGCCTTCATCACGGACCCAGCGTTCTTCCCAGGCGTAGTCATAGGCTTCGTCCTCGCCCCGGAAGTGATCGACAAAATCAACGGCTTCCGTATGGCTGCCGATGAATGTCGCCACGACATCGCCGGTACCGACGAGCAGGGCGGCCGCACCATCACCTGAAGTCATCTCCAGCGGGCTCGCGGCTTTGGTGCGTCGTTTGTCGGCTGCAGTAAAGAGGATCGGCCCGTCGCTGCCCGCAGCCGCTTGCAAGGCCACGCTCAAACCGGATGTACCGGCGCGCATGGACGACGCCAGATCGAGCGTCAGCAAACCACTTTTCAGGTTCAGGGCATCAGCGACGATGCCGGCATTCTGACGGTCGAGAAAGGGGAAGTTGGTCGAGGCCATGTAGACGGCGGACAAGTCATCGCGTGTCCGGTCCGTCAGGCAGTCGCGGCCGGCTTCGACAGCCATGGTGACACTGTCTTCATCCCAGTTGGCAATGGCCCGCTCGCCAACGGCCAGTCCCTTGAGGCCGGGATTAAACCATGTATGTGCCTTGGCGATCTCTGCCCGTTGTAGTCGGCTTTGCGGAATGTAGCCGCCAAAAGCCAAAATGCCCGAATTCATCTCTCGCTCCCTGTTTTAGTTGCGACCGATCAGGTCGCGACCAATTATTTCTCGCATGATCTCGCAAGTACCTCCGGCGATCCGGGCCATGCGGGCGTCTGCCCAGGCCCGGGCGATGGGGTATTCCCACATGTAACCATAGCCGCCGAACAGTTGCAGGCATTCGTCAAGCAACACGCCCAGAGCCTCGGACGATAACAACTTTGACATCGCCGCATCATTGGATTCAAGCCTGCCTTCGAGATGCATGGCAACACACTGATCGACAAATACCCGCATCATGACGGTCTGTGATTTGGCGTCGGCAAGTTTGAAACGCGTGTTCTGAAAAGCCGCAATCGGTTTGCCGAAGGCCTTGCGTTCCTTGACGTAATCGAGGGTCCAGCCCAGGGCAGCTTCCATCGTCGCGACACAGCGGATGGCCTGCAGCAAGCGCTCCTGCGCCAGTTGTTCCATCAACTGGATAAAGCCGTTGCCTTCGATGCCGACCAGATTTGTCACGGGCACGCGCACTTCGTCGAAAAAGAGTTCCGACGTGTCCTGCGCCTTGTAGCCGATTTTTTCGAGGTTCCGGCCGCGGCGGTATCCATCACGGTCGGCCTCGACCAGAATCAGGCTGATGCCTTTGGAGCGCTCATCGGGATTGGTTTTGCAGGCGACAATGATGATGTCGGCCATTTGCCCGTTGGTGATAAAGACCTTCTGGCCACTGATGACGTAGTCGTCGCCATCGCGCACGGCTTTGGTCTGGATGTTTTGCAAATCGGACCCGGCAGAGGGATCGGTCATGGCGATAGCGCTGATCACCTCACCTGTGACCATGCCAGGCAGCCATTTTTTCTTCAGCTCTTCGCTGCCATAGTGCACGAGATATGGTGCGACGATATCTGATTGCAACGCGAAGCCCGGACCCATGGCCCCGACGCGGGCCAGTTCCTCGACAACCACCGTGCTGTAGAGAAAATCTGCTCCCGGGCCGCCGTATTCTTCCGGCACGGTCGGGCACAACAAGCCCTGTTCACCGGCCTGCAGCCAGGCCTCGCGGCTGAGCTGGCCGTCTTCCTCCCACTGCGCGTGGAAGGGGACAATCTTGTCGGCAACAAACTTGCGTACCGAATCGCGGAAGCTCTCGTGGTCACTGGAAAAAAGCGTGCGTTCAAACATCATGGGCCTCGAATTTCAGGGTCGCTAAAAATAGGTCCGTTGATTTTAATAAGCAAGCGTATTATCATGAAGCAAATCAAATTCACTTAATGGAGAACTTCATGTCGCAGGACGGTTTATTGGCGGGAAAAGTGGCACTGGTGACAGGTGCCGGACGTGGCGTGGGCCGGGAAATTGCCCTGCTGATGGCAAAGAACGGCGCAAAGGTCATCGTCAATGACCTCGGCGGAACAGGCGGCGGTGAAGGCGAAGATACCGCACCGGCTCAGGAAGTGGTCAACGAGATCAAGGCCGGTGGCGGTGATGCCGCCGCCAACTTTGAAAGTGTCGCCAACTTCAAGGCGGCGCAAGGCATGGTCGATCAGGCGATTGATACCTTTGGCCGGCTCGATATCGTCGTCAACAATGCCGGTATTCTGCGCGACGCCATCTTCCACAAAATGACGGAGGATGACTGGGATCAGGTGATCTCGGTCCATCTTAAAGGTGCTTTCAGTGTCAGCCGCGCCGCCGCGACGGTGTTCCGCGAGCAGGCTTCGGGCCGTATGATCCACATGACTTCGACGTCGGGCTTGATCGGCAACTTTGGCCAGGCCAATTACGCCGCCGCCAAGCTCGGCATTGCGGCGTTGTCAAAATCCATCGCGCTGGATATGGCACGCTACAACGTGACCTCGAACGCCATTGGACCCTTCGCCTGGAGCCGCCTGATCGGCACTATTCCCATCACCAATGAAGCGGAGCGCATCAGGGTCGAGCGCATGAAGCAGATGACGCCGGCGAAGATCGCGCCGCTGATTGTGGCATTGTCGTCCGATGAAGCCCAGCATGTCTCCGGCCAGATCTTCTGTGCCCGGGGCAGTGAAATTCTGCTGATGGGCCAGTCACGTCCGCTGCGCTCGATGGGCCGGCCCGATGGCTGGACGCCGGAGACAATTATCGAACATGCCTTCCCGGCCTTCAAGGACACGTTCTATCCGCTGGACCGTTCCGGCGACATCTTCACATGGGATCCGATCTAATGACTTTTAGTGCTGAAAACATCATGAACTGGCCGTTCAAGGAGGTCGAACAGACCTACTCGGTCAAGGACGCCACCATCTACGCGCTCGGCATCGGCATGGGTTATGACCCGATGGACGAAGCGATGTTGCCCTACGTTTTCGAAGAGGCGGATTTTTCCGCCGTGCCGACCATGGCCGTCGTGCTGGCCGGTCCGGGATTCTGGGTGCGTGAGCCTGAAAGCGGTGTCGACTGGCAGAAAATCCTGCACGGCGAACAGGGCATTGTCCTGCATCGCCCACTGCCGCCCAGCGCCACGGTCACGGCCAAAACACGGGTCACCAGTGTGCTCGACAAGGGGGAGGGCAAGGGTGCCCTGATCTACACCGAACGTGATTTGATCAACAAGGACACGGGCGAAATGATCGCCACCCTGACGTCGACGTCATTTGCACGAGGCAACGGTGGCTTCGGCGGTGAGAGCGGTCCGCAACCCCAGCCGCACGCCATTCCCGATCGTGAACCGGACGAAGTCTGTGATCTGCCGACCCAGCCGCAGGCCGCCATCCTTTACCGCCTGGCTGGCGATCCCAATCCTCTGCATATCGACCCCAAAGTTGCCACAGCGGCCGGTTTCAAGGCACCCATCCTGCACGGGCTGTGCTCGCTTGGTGTGGCCGGTCACGCCATCCTGAAGACATACTGCGATTACGACGCCAGTCGTTTCAAGTCGTTGAAGCTCAGGTTCTCCAGCCCGGTTTATCCCGGGGAGACCATCCGCACGGAAATGTGGCGCGACGGCACGACCATATCGTTCCGCGCCAAGGTAGTTGAACGGGATGTCGTGGTCCTGAACAACGGCTGCGCAGAAGTCGCCGAAGCCTGAACATGGCGGAACAGGAGCGACAATCAAGAACGATCTTCCACGATATCGCCCGATTTCGTGTCCAGATGTTCGACAAATTGATCGCTCCCCATGGCCTGACGATGTCTCAGGCCTGGGTCCTGGCCCATTTGTTCCAGGAGGACGAGCTTACCCAGTCCGAGATCGCCAAACGCATGCAGGTCGGCACCGTTACCGTCGGTGGGCTGGTGGATCGTCTGGAGATGAACGGCCTGGTCGAGCGGCGCACCGACCCGGTTGATCGCCGCGCCAAGCGCGTCTGCCTCAAGCCCGCCGCCAAACCGCTGGGTCGGGTGATGAAAAAATGCGGTGAACAGGTGAACAAGGCCTCATTCGCCGGCCTCTCCCCCGAAGTTGTGGAAACGCTCACCGACAACCTGTTCACCATACGCCAGAACCTGCTCGATACCCTGCAACAGGACAAGCAAGACCGAAACGGCGGGGATTAGTTTCTCACCCTCAGGGAGAGGGCCTCAGGATTAACGCATCCAGTGCCACGCCACCCTGGCCCTTGGGCAGGACGACGAACGGGTTGATGTCGATGCTTTCGATGTGATCGCGTTCGGCAGCGGCGAAGATCGATAATCTGGACAACGTGTCAGCGAGGGCATCGCGATCCGAGGCAGCGGCTCCGCGAACACCATCGAGCACGGCGCTGCCCTTCAATTCGTCAATCATGATATGTGCTTCAGCAACATCAAACGGTGCCTTGCGGAAGGTTACGTCCTTCATGACTTCAACGAACACACCACCGATGCCGACCATGACAACGGGCCCGAAAACCGGGTCGCGGCTGACGCCCATGATCATCTCGACACCACCGTCGATCAACGGCGAAACCAGAATACCGTCAAGTTTTGCTTCTGGGTGGTGGTGACGCAGGCGCTCGACCAGCACGTGGAACGCCGCGCTGACAGCATCAGCACCGGTGACGTTCAGCATGACGCCACCGATCTCGGTTTTGTGCTGCACGTCGGGCGAGACAATTTTCATGGCAACGGGCTTTTCTCCTGCCGCAGCAACGGCTTTGGCTGCCGTCGTTGCCAGCGTTTCAGGCAGGATCGGCACACCTGCCGCCTGCAAGATCGATTTGGCTTCGGTTTCCGAGATTGCGCCGTCGGGCAGGCCTTTGGCTGCCGGCAAATCTAAATCTCCACGGGCTGAAATGCGCTCAAAGCTTTCGCTGAAGGTCGCCAGTGCGGCAACGGCCGCGACGGCACGCGACGGGTCAGGGAAGACCGGATAACCCAAATCTTCATACAGCACAGTCTGATCGTCTTCAGAGATTTGCGAGAGCAAAACAAAGGCATCGGGGTGCTGCGCCTTCAGGTTTTTCATGGCTTCAAAGAACGGACCCTTGGTCGAAGGCGTCGAGGTCGCGGTGGTGAAAAAGGCAATGGCCGCGTCATACTTGCCGTCAACAATCAACGAGGAGAAGAACTGCGGCAACAATTCGAGCTGGTTCAGAACCTGCGCCGTCACATCAACCGGGTTGCGTGGCGCGGCAAACGGCAAAAGCTCCGTCAGTTTGGCCTGGGCTGCATCGGTCATCGGTGCGACGTCGAGGCCGTAGTCTTCTGCTGCATCCGCCATCAACACACCGACACCACCCGAGATCGTGATCAGGCCGAGGCGGCGGCCCTTCGGCAGCTTGCCGTTGATCGCGGCATAGGCGATGTCGACCAGCTCCTCTGTCGTGGTCGCCCGGTGCACGCCGTACTGGCGGAAAATAGCATCGATAACCGCGTCTTCGCCGGTGAGGGACGCGGTATGCGAGGTCGCCGCGAGTGCACCGACATCGGAACGCCCGACTTTCATGAAGATCACCGGTTTGCCGGCCAGGGCCGCGCACTCCAGCGCCTCGATCATGCGGGCACCGTCCTTGATGCCTTCCGAATAAGCCATGATGACGCGGGTCTCGGGGTCTTCGGCACAAAGCTTGATAGCGTCGGCGACCTGCACGTCGCATTCGTTGCCCGTAGTGATGACATAGCGCGTGCCGAGACGGGCCTGGCAGGAGAGATAAAACAGATGCGCCCCGAAAGCACCAGACTGCGTAACAATCGAAAGCCCGCCTTTCTTGACCACAGCCGTCGCCGGTGTGCCGGAAAACGTCGCGAAGAAGTTGTCATGAACGTTATAGGAGCCGAGGCAGTTGGGGCCGGTCAATCGAATGCCGCTGTCGCGGGCAATCCTTGAAAGTTCTTCCTGGGCAGCAGCCCCTTCTTCGCCCATTTCAGCGAAACCCGATGACAGGATGATGCAGCCCTTGACGCCCTTGTCGACGCAATCGCGCACGGTTTGCAAAACACCAGGTGCCGGAACGGCGATGACTACAATGTCAATCTCGCCCTCGACGGCATCGAGGGACGGGTAGGATTTCAATCCCTGGACCGTCTCGCGCGTCGGATTGATGGGATAAATCTCGCCCGCATAGCCGAGGTTTTTGAAATAATCGATAGGGCGGCCACCAATGCGGCCGGGATTATCAGAGGCACCGACGACAGCAACAGAGCGAGGGGACAGCATGCTCGCCAGGCGGGAGAGGGATTGATCGGACATTAATTCGCTTTCAGGAAGGAGTGTTTGAGCTGGTCTCGTTGATCGGGCAGGGCAATTTCAATCAAACTCCGGGCACGTTGGTTGAGGGTTTTACCACGCAAATCGGCGATGCCAAACTCTGTGATGACCATATCGACATCCGTCCGGCAGGTCGTGACAAACGGACCATTGAGGCGCGTGGTGATGCGGCTGGCGCCCGATTTCCCCAATGACGCCGGCATGGCGATGATCGACAGGCCATTAGCCGCCACGGTCGCGGCGTGCATGAAGTCAACCTGGCCGCCAATGGCCCCGAGATAACGGTCCCCGACCTGTTCGGCATTGACCTGGCCAAAAAGGTCAACCTCGAGCGCTGAATTCAGGGCGATGAGGTTATCGATCTGGCCGAGCGTTGGTGTGCCGTGGGTCACCGTGCTCTCGTGAATTTGAAAGTCCGGGTTATCGTGCATGAAATCCCGCAGACGCGGTCCGCCAATGGCGATTGCGCCGACACTGATCCCGCGATGAACGCCTTTGTTTTCGTTGGTGACAGCACCGCATTCGACCAGGTCAATCAGGTCTTCGGTGATCAGGCCGGAATGCACACCCATGCGCCTGTGGCCCGACATCGCCTTCAGCAACGCCGAGGGGATGGAGCCGACACCCCACTGCAGGGTCGTGCCATCCTCGACCACGCTGGCAACGTGCTGCGCGATTTGCTGTTCGACCTCGCGCGGCTCCGGCACCTGCATCGAGGCAGTTTCGCGGTCGGTGACTATGGCGAAATCGATCTGATCCTCGTCGAGCGGCGTTTCCATGCGGCTCCACGGCACGTTTTCATTGATCTCGGCGATAACCAGACGGGCGCGGCGCATGGCGATGGGCAGATAGTCGTTGCAGAAACCCAGGCTGTGAGTGCCATCGGGTCCGGGTGGACTGATCTGCACCAGGACAACATCGATTGGCAACTGGCCCTGCCGGATTATTGTTGGCACTGACGAATAGTGACAGGGAATGAATTCAAGCGCCCCGGCAGCGGCCAGTTTGGCGTTTGATCCAAGCGCGCCATAACTGATGCAGGAAATGAAGTCGGCGTGTTCGGGTTTAATGTTGCCGGTCAACGACAGTCCGACGAATGCCTTGAATTTGCCAATGGCGGCGCGTTGCTCGAGCAGTTTGTCGACCAGCGTCAGCGGTTCGCCAGAGGCCTGTCCCCAGGTCACCAGGTCGCCGGGTCGTATGTGTTCCGACAGGTCCAGCGTGTTTTCGGAGATGATTTTGATCATGATGAAACGGCTGGTCTCCGGTTTTTTATGGTTGTTTCAAACTTCGGATTGACGGCTCAACGTCGTCTGGATAACATTCGGATAATAGAACTTTGTACGAAAATACGCAATTGTCGGCAATCCTGCACTCAGGCGCTGACGGAAAAGGATACAGAATGTCAGGTCTATGGTTTGAAGAATTCGAAGAAGGCATGGTATTTGAACATGCAGTAACCCGCACGGTTACCGAGACTGACAACATGATGTTCAGCAATGCAACAATGAACACGCAGCCGCTTCACATTGATTTCAACTGGGCGACCGAAAATTCCGAATTCGGCAAACCACTCGTGAACAGCATTTTCACCCTTGGTCTGATGATCGGTATCAGTGTCACCGATACGACGCTGGGCACGACGGTTGGAAATCTGTCGATGACCGACATGAATTTCCCGAGACCGGTCTTCCATGGCGATTCGATTCGTTCAAAAACCACGATTGTCTCAAAACGCGAAAGCAAATCGCGGCCGATGAACGGTATCGTCGTCTTCCAGCACGAGGCTTATAATCAGCACGGTGACCTGGTGGCCAACTGCACCCGTACCGGCCTGATGAAAAAGCGCCCGGTTTAGGCGCGACGCGGGTCACTGATATCATGGACGTCATCGAAGCCATCCGGACGCGCCAGAGTTGCCGGCAGTTTACCGACCAGGCGGTATCGGAAGAGCTTGTGCGCGAAATACTTGATACGGCGCGCTGGGCACCTTCGGGCAGCAACGTCCAGCCCTGGCATATCGATGTGCTGGCAGGGGCGAAGCGTCAGGAACTGGTGGATCGCGTGCAGGCCCAGGATCATCTCTTCCCCAAGGGCGAGGGCACGGAATATCACATTCACGTACCGGGCCTGGTCGACCCCTATAAAGCCAGGCGCTGGGAATGTGCCGAGGATATGTATGCCTCGGTCGACATTCCGCGCGAAGACCGGGCCGGGCGCATCGGCCAGTACGTCAAGAACCTCGACTTTTTTGGCGCGCCCGTCGGTCTGATGTTTTCCATCGATCGCATGATGGACGTCGGCAGCTGGGCCGACATGGGCATATTGATCCAGTCGATCATGCTGACGGCGCGCGGGCATGGCCTGCACACCTGCCCGCAGCAGATCTGGGCGATGTGGCACAAGACGGTAACCGAGATCCTTAATATCCCGGATAACCGAATGCTCTATTGCGGCATGGCACTGGGCTACATGGCCGAGGACCAGCCAATCAATCAATGGCGTACGACGCGGCAGGAGGTCGATGAATTTACGACTTTTGCCGGGTTTGACGACCCCAATTCACACTCCAACGAAGAGCGGTGAGACAAAATGGATTTATCATTCAGTGATGAAGATCTGGCCTTCCGGACGGAAGTCAGGGAATTTCTGGCCGACAATCTGCCCGTCGGTATCAAGGACCGGTCGGACCGGGGTCTTCATTTCCTGCGCGATGACATCATCGTCTGGCAGAAAAAGCTCGCGGAAAAAGGCTGGATCGCGCCGAACTGGCCCGAAGAACATGGTGGCCCCGGCTGGTCACTGACGAAGAAGTTTATCTTTAACCACGAATACTTCATGTCCGGCGCGCCGCAAGTCAGTGCCTTTGGTATCAGCATGGTCGGGCCGGTGATCTACACCTTCGGCAATGATGAACAAAAAGCCAAATACCTGCCGGACATCATCAATACCGACGCCTTGTGGTGTCAGGGTTATTCGGAGCCCGGTTCAGGGTCTGATCTGGCGTCGCTCAAAACCCGGGCCGTGCGGGACGGCGATGATTATGTCGTCAATGGCCAGAAAATCTGGACGAGCTGGGCGCACTACGCCGACATGATGTTCTGCCTTGTACGCACGGACCCGGACGTCAAAAACCAGGAAGGTATTTCGTTCCTGCTAATTGATATGAAAACGCCGGGCTTGACGGTGCGCCCGATCATCGGCATCGATCTCGAGCACAGCCTGAACGAGGTTTTTTTCGACGATGTCCGGGTGCCGGTGGCAAATCGCATTGGCGAGGAAAACATGGGCTGGACGTACGCCAAGTTCCTGCTCGGCAACGAACGCAACATGGTGGCCCGTGTCGCCCGTTCCAAATACCAGCTCAACCGCCTGATGGAAGTTGCGGGCAAGGAAACGGCCTATGGCCAGAGCCTGCTCGATGACGCGGACTTCAAGAAACGCATTGCCCGGGTCGAGGTTGACCTGATGGCGCTGGAGTATTCCGAACTGCGTTATCTGTCACAGGAAATCGCTGGTCGGAAACTGACGGGCGAACCTTCCATGCTCAAGATCAAGGGCGCGGAACTCGCCCAGTCGATCAAGGAGTTGCTGGTCGAGGCCCTGGGTATGTACGGCCTGGCCTATGAGACCGACGAAGAAATGTCGCAACGCAACGACGGACCCCTGGGGCCGGAACACGCCCACGGCCTTCAGGCCGACAATCTTTATCAACGGGCCGCGACGATTTATGGCGGCACCAATGAAATTCAACGCAATATCATCGCCAAGGCGATGCTCGGACTGTAGGGGTAGAGCCAATGGATTTTGAACTGTCGAGTGAGCAGTCATTGTTGAAGGACAGCGTCGATCGCTTCGTCCAGGACAATTACGATTCTGTCAAACGCCGCGCCATGGTCGCCTCCGACCTTGGCTATTCAAAAGAAAACTGGTCGTTGTTTGCCGAGATGGGCTGGCTGGGCCTGCCGTTCTCTGAAGAAAGCGGCGGCTTCGACGGCACAGCCGTTGATGTGTCGATCATGATGGAGAGCTTTGGCGAAGGCCTTGTGCAGGAGCCTTATCTCTCGACCGTTCTGCTGGCTGGCCGTCTCGTCGATATTGCCGGCAGTGCGGATCAAAAAGCAGAAATCATTCCCGCCTTGATCGAAGGCAACCTGATGCTCAGTCTCGCTTATGCCGAGCCGCAATCCCGCTTCGATTTGTTTGATGTCGCCGCAACGGCCGAAGCTGCAGATGGCGGTTATGTCATCAACGGGCATAAATCCGTTGTCTACCATGCGGCCTCGGCGGACAGGATTTTGGTGACCTGTCGCACATCAGGCGATCAGCGCGACAAGGCAGGCATCTCGGTCTTCATCGTCGATGCCGATGCGGCGGGCTTGACCCGCAAGGACTTCCGCACCCTTGATGGCCAGCGCGCCAGTGATCTGTCGCTGGAGAATGTGAAGGTTGGCAAGGACGCGATGATTGGTGCCGAGGGCGAAGCCTTCGCAGCACTTGAAAAAACCATCGACCTGGCAATTTGTGCTGTCGGTGCGGAGGCGGTTGGTGCCATGCGCAAGGTCAATGAAGTGACACTTGATTACGTCAAGCAGCGCAAACAGTTCGGTGCGGCCATCGGCTCCAACCAGGTCATCAAGCACCGTCTCGCCGACATGATGATCGAGGAAGAACAGTCAAAGGCCATGGCTGACATGGCGGCGATGAAAGCCGATCTGAACGAGCCGGATCACAGCCGCACGGCGTCGGCGACCAAAGCCCGTGTTGGCAATGCGGCGCGCTTCGTAGGGGCCCAGGGCATTCAGTTGCACGGCGGCATCGGCATGACGGATGAATACGTAATTGGTCACTACTACAAACGCCTGATGACCATCGACACGCTGTTTGGCAATGCCGACTATCACCTCAAACGCTTCGCAGAAATCAGGTAATTTGATGACAACCGATCTCAACGAAAACCACCGGGTCGTTCGTGAAGGTGTCCAGGCCGTCTGCAATAATTTTGGCGACGACTACTGGCTGGCCCGCGATACCGATGGCGTTTTCCCGCATGAATTTCATGGCGCGATGGCCGATGCCGGCTGGCTCGGCATTACCATGCCGGAAGAATTTGGCGGTGCCGGGCTCGGCGTCGGCGAAGCTTCGGTGATGATGAACACGGTGGCGCGTTGTGGCGCGATGTCAGCGTCATCCGCCTTGCACATCAACATGTTCGGACCGCATCCGATCCTGGTGTTTGGCACGGAAGCACAAAAGAAAAAATGGATCCCCCGACTGGTCAAGGGCGAGGACAAGGTCGCCTTTGGCGTGACCGAACCGAACGTCGGACTGGATACGACGAACATCACGACGTTCGCCGAGAAAGTTGACGGCGGTTACCTTGTCAACGGGCGCAAGATCTGGAACTCGACGGCCCAGGAAGCCAGCCGGATCATGCTGCTGGCCCGGACCGAAAAACGCGACGACGCCAAACCGACCGGCGGCATCTCGATTTTCTACACCGAATTTGATCGCAGCAAAATCGATGTGAACGTAATCGAAAAAATGGGTCGGAAGGCCGTCGATTCCAACATGATCTTTATCGACAATCTGTTCATTCCCGACGAAGACCTGATCGGCGAAGAAGGCATGGGATTTCGCTACATTCTGCATTCGATGAACCCCGAACGCATTCTGGTCGGAGCCGAGGGCATCGGCATTGGCCAGGACGCCCTGCGCCGGGCCTCGAATTATGCGATCGAGCGCGAAGTGTTTGGCCGACCCATCGGGCAAAACCAGGCCATCCAGCATCCACTGGCGGAAAACTGGATGGAGCTTGAAGCGGCATGGCTGATGGTTTTGCGCGCCGCCGAGCTTTTCGATACCGAACAATCCTGCGGTGCCGAAGCCAACGCCTCAAAATTTCTCGGTGCCAAGGCCGGATATAACGCGGCCCTGCAAGCTGTGATGACGCACGGCGGTATGGGCTATGCCAAGGAATATCACGTCGAACGCCTGTTGCGCGAAGTGATGATCACGCGCATTGCACCGGTCTCTGAACAGTTGATCGCCTCGTTCATAGCTGAGCGCGTGCTTGGTCAACCGAAGTCATACTGAAATAGTCCCGGAAGGAAAAAGCGTGGGTTTGCTGGAAGGTAAGGTTGTTGTTGTCACCGGTGCCGGTCGCGGTGTCGGCAAGTTCATCGCACTTGAGGCCGCTCGCGAGGGAGCCAAAGTCGTGGTCAATGATCTCGGTGTCGGCGTGCATGATCTCGAGATTGAGGAAGCCGAAATCGGACCCGCCGAGGAAGTCGCCGCTGAAATTCGCGCCGCCGGCGGTGAAGCTGTAGCCGATACCCATTCCATCGCTGACTGGGATGACGCCCATCGCATTATTGAGAACGCGCTCGATTCATTCGGCGGACTTGATGGCGTGGTCAACAACGCCGGAATCCTGCGCGACAGGATCTTCCACAAGATGACAAAGGACGATTTTGAAGCAGTCGTTCAGGTTCATCTCAACGGCTACTTCTATGTCTCACGCGCCGCCGCTGATCACTTCCGCCAGGAAATGTCCGGAAGTTTCGTTCACATGACATCGACTTCGGGTCTGGTCGGCAATGTCGGCCAGGCCAACTACGCCGCCGCCAAACTCGGGATCGCCGGACTATCACGCTCGATTGCGCTTGATATGGAGCGCTATCGTGTGCGCTCGAACTGTATAGCACCCTGGGCCTTCACCCGCATGACCGATTCGATCCCGAAGGACAATCCGCTCTACGCCGAGCGCATGGCGAAGATCCAGAAACTGGGCGCTGAAAAAGTCGCACCCCTTGCCGTGGCGTTGCTCAGCGATCAGGCAGAAGATATCAATGGACAATTGCTCGGCGCCCGCTCGAATGAGCTGTTCCTGTTCAATCAACCGAGACCCGTCCGTACCATGCACACCGCCGAAGGCTGGACGCCGACATCGATTGTCGAGCATGCCTTTCCGGCGATGGCGTCGAACCTGACGCCGCTCGATACGTCACCTTCCTATTTCAGCTGGGAACCCGTATAGCCCCTGCCGTCAACATTTGAGGAATAACCATGACCGATCATTTGCTCGTAACCAAAGAAGACGGCATCGCCACGATGACCATGAACCGGCCCGAGGTTCGCAACGCCCTGTCGATTGACATGCGCATGGCCATGTTCGATGCGGTCGATGACATTGAACACGATCCGTCCGTGCGCTGTGTTGTACTGCGCGGTGCTGGCGGGCACTTCATGGCCGGTGGCGATATCAAGAACTTCAACGAATACCTTGAGATGGACGGACTTGAGCGTCAGAAGGCTTTCGAGCGCCGCGTTCACGGCCTGCACCCGATGATGATGTCGTTGCGGCGCATGGAAAAGCCTGTGATCGCCAGTGTGCAGGGTGCCGCAGCCGGTGCCGGCATGTCTTTCATGATGGCCTGTGATCTGGCCATCGCCGCCGATGACGCGATCTTCAAGTTTTCCTATGTCGGCATTGGTGCCAGCCCGGATGGCTCCGGCACATACCAGATGCCGCGCATCGTCGGTACCCGCAAGGCACTGGAACTGGCCATGCTCGGCGACATTATCGATGTCCACGAAGCAAAAGAGTATGGCCTTGTTAACTGGGTCGTGCCGGCAGCCGACATTGAGGCGGAAACTGCCAAATTGGCGCGGCGACTGGCTGATGGCCCGACGGTTGCGCTCGGCAACATCAAACGCATGATGTATGCCTCACACGCCAACAGTTTCGAAGCCCAGCTTTCGATGGAAGCGGAGAGTTTTGGTCGCTGCGCTGCGACGGACGACTGGGCCGAAGGCGTCACCGCCTTCCTCGAAAAACGCAAACCTGAATTCAAGGGGAAATGAGCAAGCCATGACGGACTTTGATTTCAGCGGCAAGAACGTTGTGGTCTCCGGCGGCACCAATGGCATCAATCTCGGGATCGCCGACAGCTTTGCTGCTGCCGGTGCCTCGGTCTTTGTATTTTCGCGCGACCAGGAAAAGGTCGATGCCGCGATCAAACAACTGGCGACCCACGGCGGCAAAGTCGATGGTTGTTCGGTCGATGTGCGTGATGGCGATGCCGTCAAGGCGGCGTTTGCGCGCTGCGCCGGAGACTTTGGCGAACTGGATGTGGTGATCTCGGGCGCTGCGGGCAATTTTCCCGCACTGGCCAACGACATCTCGTCGAACGGTTTTCGGGCGGTGATGGAAATCGATGTGCTGGGCACTCACCACGTCATGACCGCTGCTTTCCCGCATCTCAAAAAACCGGGGGCCTCGGTGATTAATATTTCCGCCGGTCAATCCTATGTTCCCCAGGTCGGTCAGATCCATGTCTGTGCCGCCAAGGCCGGTGTTGATCAGATTACCCGGACGCTGGCACTGGAATGGGGCCCGTATGGCGTCCGCGTGAACTCGGTCTCCCCCGGTCCGATTGAAGGCTCGGGTGGCATGGAACGGCTGTATGCCGACAAGGGACAACTGGAGGCTCGCATTGCCGGGGTTCCGCTGCGACGCCTCGGTTCAAATAAAGACATTGGCGATGCCTGCAAGTTCCTGTCTTCCGATATGGCGAGTTATATTTCCGGCGTTCTGCTGCCGGTTGACGGGGGTTCGGGCCTGAATATCAACGCCACACGACTGGCAGACGTCCTGGCTTCGTAAAAAGAATGAACGGCACAAATTTGAGGCCTGAAAAGCCTTTTTTGGGCCTTAATCGTGTTTGACAATCAATCGCGTCCAAGTACAATGGTTCGAATAAATGGATTTAGTACGTAAATTCGAACATCTCTGGTGAGGAGCCGATTTGGCAACAACAGCAATCCGTTCTGAAGGACCGATGGTTCTGCCGCGTGCATTCGCGCTCCTTCGATTGCTTGCCGAGGAGGCGCAAGGCCTCACGCTATCCGTGATTGCTGCCAGCCTTGACGCCCCCAAGAGCTCATTATCTTCCACCCTGAAAGCGTTGACCGAGCAGGGTTTCCTGACGCGCAACGGCTCGCTCTATTTCCTTGGGTCTGAGTCTTATTCGTTGGCGTCGGTGATACTTGCCGGCAGAACCATTCGCCAGATTGCCCGGCCCTATCTTGAAAAAACCATGAAGAGTTGCGGCGAAACGGTGTTGCTGGCGACGCTCGAATCTGATCTGCGACACTTTTCATATATCGATGCCGTCGATTCAACAAAATCAGTGCGTTATTCGGTGCCAATCGGTTCCCGCCGGCCGCTTTACGCCACAGCGTGTGGCCGACTGTTCCTTGCCTATCAGACCGATGTCCTGCGACAGGCCTATTTTGAGAATGTGGCACTGGATCGTGTGACGGATATTACGATCATTGAACGCCCGGCACTTGAGGCAATCTTGCGCGACATCCGGCACTCCGGCGTCTCGGTGACACTGGGCGATTTTTCAAACGACGCTGCGGGATTTGCCGCCCCGATTTTCAATTCCGAAGGTGACATGATGGCAGCGCTGGCAATCGGCGCACCCTTGTCACGGGGACAGCGGGAAAAGGATCAATACAGCGCTGCCGTTATCCAGTCGGCGCGCGCCATTTCAAAAGTTCTGGGTCACAAGGAGGATCGCACAGCAGCGTAACCTGCGGCCAGATGATGTATCGCCTGGTCGAAAAATCAATAACGTCGCGTCAACAAGAGTAATTCGTGTTTAAATTCTATCCACTCAACAACTGGGAGCTTAACAATGACAATAATGAAAACAGGTGGCAAATTCCTCGCCGCCGGTCTGGTAACCGTGGCACTCGCCGTCACGGCGCAGGCCAAAACGCTTACATTTACCGACGGCAGCCCGAACCGTGGCGGTCGCGCCAAAGCCACCAACTGGCTGGCGGAAGAACTGTCGAAGCGTACCAATGGTGAACTGAAAATCGAATTCCACTGGGGTGGTGCTCTGCTGAAAGCCAAAGCCGCTACCAAGGGTATTGGCGCGGGTGCCGCCGACATGGGTGCCATTATCGGCGTCTACAATCCGAAGCTTCACACCGGTTATCTGATGACAGATCTGCCGACCAAGTATTCGGACCCGTGGGTCGCTTCACGTGCCGTTTATGAACTTGCGACAACGAACAAGGCCCTGATCGCCGAGTTCGACAAGTTGAACCTGCACTACATTACCAACTTCACGACCACCGAAATCCAGCTGATCTGCAAAGGCGATGCCGTCAAAACCATCGGCGACATCAAGGGCATCAAGGTCCGTGGCGTTGGTCTGTATGGCAAGGTCTTCAAGGATCTCGGCGCTACTCCGGTCCGTATCTCGGCCTACAAAGCCTATCAGGGCCTCGACACCGGCTTGATCAACTGCTCGCAGACCTACAGCTACTTCATTCCTGCTGTGAAAATGCATGAAGTTGCCAAGGAAGTGACCCTGCTCAACTGGGGCGCCCTGAATGCGTTGACCTATGCCATGAACAAAGACACCTGGAATGCCTTGAGTGATAAAAACAAGAAAATTGTCACGCAACTGGGTTCGGACTTCATCGACAAATATGTCGAAGTCATTACGTCTGAAAATGACAAGGCGCTGAAAGATCTGGCGGCCGACAAAACGATCACCATCCACAAATTCTCGGCCGGTGATCGTCAGAAATTGCTGGATGCCAGCGTGCCTTACCTGGATGACTGGAAGGGTAAAGCGACGAAGGCCGGTATCGATGCCAACGCTTTCCACGCCAATTACCTCAGCATTCTGGCGAAGTACGACGCCGAACGCATGTCCAAAGGCTACCCCTGGAAACGCTAATTCCGGGACAAACTTCGGGAACCTGATCAGGTTCCCGAAATTGACAGAAAGCGGGGAGGGCGGATTTTGTCCTCCCCGTATTCTGCTACATCAGAACGCGATAATTCGGAGATCGGTTCAATGCGTTGCCAGCAAATAATTCAGTTTGGAGAGCCTCTGGAGGCGCGGGAATATCCTGCACCGGAACCACAAGGCAGCGAAGTCCTGATCAAGATCGATGCCTGCGGTGTTTGTCACAGCGACCTGCATCTGTGGGACGGCTATTTTGATCTCGGCGGCGGCAATAAACTGGATCTCGAAAAACGCGGTATTAATCTGCCCTTTACTCTGGGCCACGAAATCGTCGGCGAAGTGGCGGCCCTTGGCCCGGATGCCGAAGGCGTCGAAGTCGGCGACAAACGAATTGTATTCCCCTGGATAGGCTGCGGCGAATGTGCCCTCTGCCAGGCCGGGAAAGAACTGTACTGCAACTCACCCGTGACGCTGGGCACACGCTATGACGGCGGTTACGCCGAAATGGTGATCGCGCCGCATGCAAAATATCTGGTGCCTTACGACGGCGTACCAAAGGAACTGGCCTGCACTTATGCATGTTCAGGTTTGACCGCGTATAGCGCGCTTAAAAAACTTACACATCTCACAGAAGACGATCACGTCGTCATTATCGGTGCCGGTGGCGTCGGTCTGTCGGCAGTTCAAATTGCTTCTTCTGTCATCAAGGCCAAAGTCATTGTCGCCGATATCGATGAAACCAAGCGTTCCATCGCCCGCCAGTCCGGAGCGGACGAGACCATCGATAACGGCGCCGAGGATGCACTGGCCCAGCTCAGCGCCCTGACCGGCGGTGGCGCGGCGGCAGCGATTGATTTTGTCGGCGCACCAGTGACCGCCAATTTCGGCATCAACGGTTTACGTAAAGGTGGCACCTATGTTTGTGTCGGGTTGTATGGCGATGCCGTACCCCTGTCGCTACCGATGTTGCCGCTGGGCATGCGCACGATCATGGGCTCCTACGTTGGCACACTGGAAGAAATGCATGAATTGATGGCCCTGGTGCGCGAAGGCAAGATCGCACCGATCCCTTACGAAGTTCGCCCACTGGAAGATGCAAATAACGCCCTGCTGGATCTGCGGGCGGGCAAGATCGAAGGGCGCGTCGTGCTCAAACCGGGCGCCGCCTGAGCCTCACCTGAATTCGATAGAAAACGGAACACCAGCCATGAATGCGATCAATCCAGATCCGGATGCAGAAGAAGTCGTGATACCGGGACCGAAGTTCCTGCGGACCTTTGAGGAATCTCTGGTCGTACTTTCGGCGTTTAGTATCCTGGCTATTTGCGTCATTATCACTGTGGGCGTTATCACGCGCGCCCTGTTTTACTGGTCGGTCCCGGATTCAGTTATCCTGGTGCAGGAATTGATGATCACTTGCGTGATTGTGCCGCTGGCCTGCGTCGCGGCGGAACGCTCGCACATTATGGTCGAAGTCTTCACCAACCTGATGCCGGACAGTGCCCAGCCCTGGCTGAACGTTCTGACGTCCGTCCTCGGGTTTTTGATTGTCCTGCCGTTCGTCTACGGTGGATATTTTGAATTGATGGACGTGTTGAATGACGAAGCCTATTTCTTTGGCGATCTGGAATTGCCGGAATGGCCGGGTCGCGTGGCATTCTTCATCGGCTACATCGCCTTTATTCTGCGTCTCGGCTATCTCGTGATCTACGACACATATGTCGCGTTCAGCGGTGCCGGCGCCAAATTGCCCTCTACTCCAACCGAAAATTAAAAGCTTATGGAACCCACCACGATTGGCCTCGTCGGCTTTATCATTGCGCTCATTCTCATGGGCTTTCGTTTGCCGATCGGCTTTGCGCTGGCCGGATTGGCGATCACCTGTACCTATTTGTTTTTCGGTTTCAAGTACGGCGATGAATTTCAGTTTGCCCGGGCCGTGCATCCGACGATGGCGCTGATCTCATCCAACGCCTTTGAATTCCTGCATTCCTATCCCCTGAGCCTGGTTCCACTGTTTATCGCCCTGGGGCATATCGCCTACCACGCCGAGATCACCACCGAGATTTATTATGCCGGCCGGGTCTGGCTGTCAAAAATACCGGGCGGTCTGGCCATGGCCTCTGTCGTTGGTTGCGGCGGGTTTTCGGCCATTACCGGTTCCAGTGTCGCTTGCGCGGCCGCCATGGGCCGCATATGTATTCCGGAAATGCTGCGCTTTAAATACAGCACGCAGCTCGCGACCTCGACTGTTGCTGTCGGCGGAACTCTGGGCTCGCTAATCCCGCCGAGTGTCTTGTTTATTCTGTATGGTCTGTTCACTGAAACTTCGGTCAATAAACTGTTTCTGGCTGGCGTTATCCCTGGCCTGCTGTCATTGCTTGGCTTTATCACTGTGATCTTCATCTGGACAAAAATTCGCCCGCAGGACGGCCCGGTTCCCGATGAGAATATCACTTCACGTGATCGCTGGATGGCCACCGTCAGAGCCTGGCCCGCCGTCCTTTTGTTCAGCATTATTATCGGCGGCATCTACGGCGGCATCTTCACGGCCACCGAGGCGGCGGCTGTCTGTGTCACAATCGCCACGGTCTACGGTTTCGCTTCCAAAAAACTCAGTCTGAAAAATTTCATGTCTGCAATGCGCGAAACTGCCTTGCAGACGGCGTCGATCTTTTTTATCGCTGCCGGCGCCAAAATGTTTGTCGCTTTCGTCTCGCTCACAGGCCTTACCCGCGAGGTCATGGCGCTGACCGAATATTACCAGATGGCAGACTGGTCGATCCTGCTGGTCATCGTCATCATGTATCTGATCATGGGCATGTTCCTCGATCCCATCGGCATCATGTTGCTGACGTTGCCGTTTGTTATTCCGCTGGTCGAAGGCATGGGCCTTGATCTCATCTGGTTCGGCGTCGTCGTTGTCAAATTGCTCGAGATCGGCCTGATAACACCACCTGTTGGACTGAACGTTTTCATTATCGGCAGTGTGATGGGCAAGGCGGCACCGGTGCACACGATTTTCCGGGGCGTGATTAACTTTCTGGCAATGGACATTATTGTCTTCGCCCTGATCGTGATCTTTCCGATCCTGTCTTTGCTGCTGCCCAACTCGCAGTTCTGACGGAACTGTCGTTTATCCAGCGTCTATACGGAATAGACGCTGGCGGCAGCGTGTCCCCGTATCGGGATCTCGCCCATGTGTTCGGCGTTGTGGCTATCCTTGACCGCTTCAAACGTACTTTCTGCGATCAGGATTGTCGTGCCGGTCTCCTTGTTCATTTGTTCAAGCCGTGCCGCCAGATTGACAGCATCACCGTGAACGGTATAGGCCAGTTGGGAACCACTGCCGACCGACCCGGCAATGACTTCGCCCGTCGCGATACCGACACGGGCGCGCAAGCGTTGGCCGACAAAGGTCCTGGCCTCGCAGACATCGCGAATGGCAAGTGCGGCACGGACGGCAGCGCCGGCATGATCGATATCCTCAACCGGCAGATTGAAAGTCGCGAGGATCGCATCGCCCTGAAACTGGTTGATAACACCGCCTTCCGCGACAATCGCTGCCCCCAGGGCCGCGAAGTATTCGTTCAGCAGGGTAAAAACCTCCTCGGGGTCCGTGCGTTCAACAAGCGCCGTGAAACCTTCCATGTCACAGAACAACATGGTCGCCGTCTGGCGTTGCGGCTGCAACACACCCTGATCGGCGACGATGGCGTTGGCGACACTGACCGGCACGTATTTGCCCAGGGCCTCGCGTACAAAGGAGCGCTCGCGCTCTGCCGTCACCTGTTTCAACACCAGGCGGCGTGAGCGATAGACGGTGGCGGCAATCAGACCGGCGATGATCACAAATACCACCAGTTCCTGTAGCCGCACACCCAAATCGACGTAGGTTATCTGCGTCAAATAGGTGTAGGGATCGGCGTTGAATTTATCGCTGCCAATCGTCAGTACCGAAATCGTGTCAGGCAGAGACAGCATCCACATCAGGCCAACGCCCCAGCAAACCGCACCGGCCAGTCCGCCCCACAGCACCATCTTTGGCCGGTAGCTGAATGCCAGCCCGACCAGCAGGATAAAAAGATAGATCGCGTTGCCGTTTTGATAGGTGATTTGCGGAGGATAGGGCTCGCCGGCAAAGGGATTGGGGAGGATAACCGTGAACGTAAGCAGCGCGAATTCCGCCAGCACGATCAAATAATGCTGCCACTGCCTGAACCAGTTCTGATTTTGGCAATACCCCGCCAGCAACCCGGTGACAGCAAAACAGGCGATCAGGCCATGAAAATAGAGCACGCCCGGAAACGGTGTCAGAAATATCAACAAAATACCGATCACGACAAGGGCATACATCCGGCCCCTGATTGATAACCGGTGGCCGTCACGTTCTTCGGCGACCAGGGCGGCACGAACGTTGGCATCGATCCCGCGGACATCTGTCGGCGGGGTTTCAGAAGTGGTCAGGTCAATCGAGGTCATAACAACACCCTGTCTGGCGACAAATGAATTTGTACCCAAAGAATATCATTTTCCGTCTCTGATTGTGGTTTGGTTTCGGCCCGGGCTTGTTGTATGAACGCGATAGCCGTGTATTCGAATTTCTCCAACCGGGAACGGACCTATGGATCAGGACAATCTGAAACGCCTTCAGGAAAAGTATAGCGAGAGCAAAGGCGGGGATGTTTTTGATGAAAACTTCAAAAAGGTTGCTGATCTTTTGTTCGATGATGCCGGACAACGATCACTGCCCTACGGCGGCATCCCGACATTGCTCGATGCACCACAGGCGACAGAACTCGACGGCCTGGATATCGCCCTGATCGGCGTGCCGATGGACCTTGGTGTGACCAATCGAAATGGTGCCCGGTTTGGCCCGCGCGCGGTGCGCGGTATGGAACGTATTGGCCCTTACAATCATGCGCTTGATGTTGTGCCGCTGGCTCAGGCCAAAGTGGCCGACGTCGGCGATGTTCCGTTGACCAGCCGCTTCAGCCTCGATATGTGCATGGCGGACATCGAGACGCATTTCCACAAAATCGTCGATGCCGGCGTACGGCCCCTAAGCGTCGGGGGTGATCACTCCGTGACTTATCCGATCCTCAAGGCCGTTGGCCGCGAGGCGCCGGTCGCGCTCATTCATATTGACGCCCATTGCGATACATCCGGAGAATATGACCTGTCGAAGTTCCATCACGGTGCGCCGTTTCGCAACGCGGTGCTGGATGGGGTGATCGACCCCGAACGGACCATCCAGATCGGCATTCGCGGTTCAGCCGAATTTCTTTGGGAGTTCTCCTACGATTCCGGCATGACGGTCATCCACGCCGAGGAATTCGAGAAAATGGGTGTTGAGGCCGTCATCGCCAAAGCACGCGAGGTCGTGGGCGATGTGCCGGTCTACATCAGTTTTGATGTCGATGCGCTCGACCCGACTTTCGCGCCCGGCACCGGAACACCCGAAGTCGGCGGCCTGACTCCGCGCGAATGTCAGGCTCTGCTGCGCGGTTTTGAAGGCTTGAACATCGTCGGTGGCGACGTCGTCGAAATCGCTCCGCAATATGACGCGACGACCAATACAATTCAGGTCGGCGCACAGATGCTGTTTGAAATCCTCAGCCTGATGGTCGGAACCATCCGATCGGCTGATTAATCAGCCATCCATATTCTGCAGGTATTTGTCGACCGAGGCGCTGATCGTCGCCATCTGTTCGCCGCTCAATGACAGCATGCCGGCTTTGGCGTTTTCAATCGCCTGATCCGGATTGCGGGCACCACACAGTGAGAATGTGATGCCGGGCTGGCTGACCGTCCATGCGATAACCGTCTGGGCGATGGTTGCGCCCAGATCGTCGGCAATGGGCTGGATTTCGGTGAACAGCGAGGCGATCTTGGCGCGGTTTTCCATGCTGAAACGCGGATCACCAATACGCAGGTCATCGCCGTTAAATTCGCGATCCGGCCCGATCTTGCCCGACAACAGACCCAGCGCCAGTGACGAATAGCTCAGTGCCGAAATGCCGTTGTCGGCACAGATCGGCAACAAGTCGGCTTCGATCTCGCGATCCAGCATGCTGTATTTTTCCTGAATGGCATCCAGCCCGCCTGTCGCGACGTAGGCGTTGAGTTCTTCGGCGCTGACGTTACTGGCACCGATGCTGCGGATCTTGCCGCTTTCTTTCAACTTCAACAATGCTTCCATGGTCTCGGCAATCGGCGTCGTCGGGTCCTGCCAATGCGTGATGTAGTGATCGATGTAATCCGTGCCCAGGCGTTTGAGGCTTTGCTCGACTTCGTAAACGATCGAATCGGCACCGAGATAGCGGTGAACCGGCGCGCCATCATTGTCGAAGAAATGATTGCCCTGCTGGGTGTGCCAGACCAGACCACACTTGGTCGACAGCACGACCTTGTCGCGGCGACCGGCAATAGCCTTGCCGACGATTTCTTCGGAATTGCCCGCGCCATACATCGGCGCGGTATCGATCAGTGAAACACCATGGTCAATGGCCGCATGGATCGCCGCAATGGACAGGTCGGTATCCGTACCACCCCAGCGCCAGCCACCAATCGCCCACGTACCAAGGCCGATTACCGAAGCCTGAATGCCTGACGAGCCAATTTCACGCGTTGCAATGTCGCGGTCCAAAACGATTGTGTCTACGGTCGTATCCATGGGTCGGGTTCCTCAAATGCGGATCTGAAATTTGATCGCAGCATATCGTCACTTGACCACAGATGCAACAAATAAATACTATTTAATTGAGTTGAAAATAGTATTTATTATAGTGATGGCAGGTTCAATCCGAACTCCCTCGCGCAATCGATGGCGCTGTCATAACCGGCGTCTGCATGGCGCATGACGCCGGACGCCGGGTCGTTCCACAACACACGCTCGATCCGCCGGGCGGCATCGTCTGTGCCGTCGCAAACAATGACCATACCGGCGTGTTGCGAGTAGCCCATGCCGACGCCGCCACCGTGATGGATCGAAACCCAGGTCGCACCGGAGGCACAATTCAGCAGCGCATTGAGCAGCGGCCAGTCAGAAACGGCATCGGAGCCGTCTTTCATGGCTTCGGTTTCGCGGTTCGGACTGGCGACGGAGCCCGAATCAAGATGATCACGCCCGATCACCACCGGGGCCGACAGCTCGCCCGATTTGACCATTTCGTTGAACGCGAGGCCGAGGCGGTGGCGCTGGCCCAGACCAACCCAGCAAATACGCGACGGCAGACCCTGGAACTGGATGCGCTCGCGTGCCATGTCGAGCCAGTTATGCAAGTGCGGATCGTCGGGGATCAGTTCCTTGACCTTTGCGTCCGTGCGATAGATGTCTTCCGGATCGCCCGACAATGCGACCCAGCGGAACGGCCCGATGCCCCGGCAGAACAGCGGGCGAACGTAAGCCGGGACAAAGCCCGGAAAATCGAAGGCATCGGCCACACCCATATCCTTGGCGACCTGACGAATATTGTTGCCGTAATCAAGGGTGGGCACGCCCATGTGCATGAAATCGAGCATGGCCCGGACCTGGACCGCCATGGATTCTTTTGCCGCCGTTTCAACCGCCTTGGGATCGCGCTCCTTGCCGGTTTGCCACTGATCGAGCGTCCAGCCGGCTGGCAGATAGCCGTTCAGGGGATCATGGGCCGAAGTCTGGTCGGTGACGACGTCGGGTTTGATGCCGCGGCGGACCATCTCGGGAAAAATCTCGGCGGCATTACCAAGTAAACCGACGGAGACAGCTTTTTTGGCGGCGCAGGCTTCGTTTATCATCGCCATCGCCTCATCCAGCGTATCGGCGCGCTTGTCGAGGTAGCCATTGCCGAGACGGAAATCGATTCGGCTGGGCTGGCATTCGACGGCCAGCATCGAGGCACCGGCCATGGTTGCGGCCATCGGCTGGGCCCCACCCATACCGCCGAGACCACCGGTCAAAATCCAGCGGCCCGAGAGGTCACCGTCATAATGCTGGCGACCGACTTCGACGAAGGTCTCATAGGTACCCTGGACGATGCCCTGGCTGCCGATGTAAATCCAAGAGCCCGCCGTCATCTGGCCGTACATCATCAGGCCGACTTTATCGAGTTCGTTGAAGTGATCCCAGTTGGCCCACTCCGGCACGAGGTTTGAATTGGCGATCAGCACGCGCGGCGCATCGGCATGAGTGCGAAATACACCAACCGGCTTGCCCGACTGCACCAGCAAGGTTTCGTCGTCGTTCAGGGTCTTGAGGCTGGCGGTGATCTGATCAAAGGCCTCCCAGCTCCGCGCCGCCCGGCCAATGCCGCCATAGACGACCAGTTCCTGCGGGTTTTCGGCGACCTCGGCGTCGAGGTTATTCATCAGCATGCGCATCGGGGCTTCCGTCAGCCAACTTTTGGCACTGATCTCGCTGCCGCGCGGGCTGCGGATGTCGCGGGTATTGTCGACGCGGGTATTCTGGCTCATGACTTGGCTCCCAGGTTTGATATCGACCAGCCGATCATCTCTGTCAGTGCCGGTCGGAGAATGTCTTTGATGCGCTGCGCCCTGGTTTCATCGTACGTCCAGGGCGGTGTTTCGATCATGTAGGCGATCTGGCCGAGTTCAAGCTGTACGGCATGCACATTGTTTGCCGGATCGCCGTAATGGCGGGTGATCCAGCCGCCCTTGAAACGACCGTTGAGAATGTGCGGCAGATCGGCTGCAGTGGCGCAATGATTGGCGAGTATCCGGCCCAGTTCCGGCGCACTGGCCGCGCCGTCGTTGGTGCCGATGTTGAAGACGGGCAGGGTACCTTCAAACAGGCGCGGCACGACTGTGCGAATCGAGTGACAATCGAACAACAGTGCATACCCGTGGCGATCAACGGCGGCATCAATCAGTTGCTGAAGGGCTGTGTGATAAGGCGTGAAGTACCGGGTCAGGCGATCGGCGGTCGCCGCGTCATCCGGTTCGTGTCCGACCTGGTACAAGGGCACACCGTCGAAGGTCTCGACGGGACACAGGCCGGTGGTGGCCTGTCCCGGATACAGCGACTTCCCCGAGGGATCACGATTGAGGTCGATGACGTAGCGCGACAATTTCGACCGCACGACGCTGGCGTCGAGCTCGGGGTAAAAATCGTAGAGACGCTCGATCCACCAGTCGGTGTCGGCAATGGCCCGGCCTTCGTCATTTAGCTCGGCCTCGACCTCAGGGACCAGGTCCCGACCGCTGTGCGGCATCGACAGGATCAGCGGTGAAATCCCCTGGTGAATTTCGAGGAAGTCGTTCACGCGCCGTTCCAGACCCGGGTGTGCAGGCGATTGAGGCCAATGGCGTAACTCAGCTCGGCCGGATGCTCGATATCCCAGATTGCCAGGTCACAGGCCTTGCCGACTTCAAGTGTACCGATGTCATTCTCAAGTCCCAGCGCTTTTGCCGCGTTGCAGGTCACGCCGGCCAGTGCTTCAACCGGTGTCATGCGAAAGAGGGTGCAGGCCATATTGAGCACCAACAAAAGCGAGCCCATTGGTGATGAGCCGGGATTGCTGTCGCTGGCCAGCGCCATGGCCACTTCGTGTTGGCGGAAAAGATCAACGGGCGGCAAGTGGTCGTCGCGCAGGAAATAAAACGCGCCGGGCAACAAGACGGCGACCGTGCCTGACTTCTGCATCGCCTGTACACCGGCCACGTCAACGTATTCGAGATGATCGGCGGAGAGCGCACTGAATTCGGCTGCCAGGGCTGCACCATGCAGATTGGACAATTGCTCGGCGTGCAGTTTGACCGGCAGGCCGTGTGCTTCCGCCGCTTCAAACACCCGCCGCGTCTGGACGTTGGAAAAACCAATACCTTCACAAAAGGCATCGACCGCATCGGCCAGACCGGCAGCGGCGACCGCTGGTAATTGTTCCTGACAAACTGATGTGATGTAGGCGTCGGTGTCGCCCTCGGCTTCGGGCGGCAGGGCGTGGGCCCCGAGGAAAGTCGTGCGAACCCGCACGTCGCGCTGATCTGCCAGAGCCCGCGCTGCCTCAAGCATTTTCATTTCGGTTTGGGTATTGAGCCCGTAGCCGGATTTGATTTCAATCGTCGTCACCCCGTCCGCCATCAGGCTGTCGAGGCGGGGCAGGGCTTGCGCGATCAACGCGTCCGTGCCGGCTTCGCGGGTCGCCCGCACTGTCGAGACGATGCCGCCGCCAGCGCGCGAAATCTCTTCGTAGGTCGCGCCTTGCAAGCGCTGTTCAAATTCGACGGCGCGGTTGCCGCCATAGACCAGATGAGTGTGACAATCGATCAGACCGGGCGTGATCCAGCGGCCTTCGAGATCGACCGTTTGTGCGGCTGAATAATCAGGCGCATCTGCGTCTTTGCCGAGCCAGACAATACGACCCTTGTCGGCGACGATCGAGGCGCCTTCAAGGGCAGCGTAGTCCGATGCACCTTCGCACATCGTTGCGATGCGGGCGTTTCGCCAGATTTTGTCGACCTTTTGTGACATCGGAAGTCCCCGCTTGTTTGGCGTCGATCAATTGTCTATACAATTTGATTGGACAGGGGGCAAGTCTTTTTGTATAGACAATATATTCCAAGCCGGGGACGCACCATGAGCCAGCTCTTTTTTGACAATTGTCTACTGCCGGATGGCTGGGCCCAGAACGTCATGATTGAAGCCGATGTGGACGGCTGGATTACCGCCGTCACTCCCGATAGCGCGCCCGATGGTGCAGATGATCGCGGCGCAATCGCGCTGCCCGGCATTCCCAACTGTCACAGTCACGCCTTCCAGCGCGCCATGGCCGGTTTGACCGAGCGCCGGGGCGAAACCGAAGACAGTTTCTGGACGTGGCGCGATCTGATGTATCGCTTCGTCGACAAGATCACGCCCGATGATCTGGCGGCCATCGCGGCCCAGGTTTACCTTGAGATGCTTGAGGCCGGTTTTACCGCCGTCGCCGAATTTCACTATCTCCACCATGCGCCGCAAGGTCGGCCCTTCGACAACATCGCTGAAATGTCGCAGGCGATATTTGCTGCCGCGCAGGAAACCGGTATCGGTCTGACCTTCCTGCCGGTGTTTTATGAGAGCAGTGGCTTTGGTGGTGCCGAACCCACCGAGGCACAGGGACGTTTCGCGTTGACGCCGTATCTTTATGGCCAGTTGCTCGAGAGTGTCACCGCATTGGCGGGCGAGTTGCCCGATGCCACGGTCGGTATGGCTCCGCATTCACTACGCGCGGTGACACCTGACGGGTTGAACGAAATTCTGGCACTGGATGACACTGGTCCTGTCCACATACACGTCGCTGAACAAATCAGGGAGGTCGGGGATTGCCTCGCATGGTCGGGTGCGCGCCCGGTGCAGTGGTTGCTCGATAACGCTGTCGTTGATGCGCGCTGGTGCCTGGTGCATGCCACACATCTGGACAGTGACGAAATTGCCGGCGCTGCAAATAGCGCCGCTGTCGCCGGCCTCTGCCCGATCACTGAAGCCAACCTGGGTGACGGCATCTTCGAAGGCGTTGAATTCCTCTCGCAAGGCGGCAGGATCGCCATCGGCTCGGACAGCAACATCTATATCAGCGTCGCCGAAGAACTGCGCCTGCTGGAATATTCCCAGCGCCTGCGCGACAAGGGACGCAACCGCATGGCTGGATCGCAAGCCTCAACCGGCACCAGCTTGATCCATCAGGTGCTTGCCGGGGGTGCACAGGCCAGCGGGCGGCGGATCGGGCGTATCGAAGCGGGTTATCGGGCCGACATCGTGGCGCTCGACCAAAACCACGCGAGCCTGGTCGCCCGCCACGGTGACGCCTGGCTCGATGGCTGGATATTCGCCGGTGACAACACCGTGGTCTCGGATGTCTGGGTCGGCGGCCAGCATCTGGTCCGAAACGGACGCCACATCGCCCGCGATACCGTAAGCCCGGTCTTTACAAACGTGCTCTCCCATCTGGTGGCGTCATGACGGCGGAGTTCACGCTTGATGGGCGCGGCCCGCTGTACCGCCAGATAAAACGATCCATCGCCGGCTCAATTCTTTCCGGTCGCAATGCCCCTGGTGATCGCTTGCCGTCGGAACATGCCTTCATGGATTTGTTTGGCACGTCGCGCATGACAGTGAACCGGGCGCTGCAGATGCTGGCCGACGAAGGCCTGGTCGTCCGGCATCGCCGCAACGGCACGTTTGTCGCGCCCCAGGTCGCTGAACATGCGGTGATGGAACTGCGCGATATCGCCGACGAAATCGAGGAGACCGGTGCGGTCTACACATACGAATTGCTGGCATGCGACGAGGTCGCCGTTGACACCGCGATCGCCGGGCATCTCGAAATCGATCCGGCGACGCCCACGCTTTTCCTGCGCTGTCGTCATCTAAGCAACGGTGAGCCCGTACTGATCGAGGAGCGCTATATCAATCTGGTCACTGTGCCCGATGCAGCCAGGGCGTCGTTTGAGGACATGCCGCCAAACCGCTGGCTATTGCGCAATGTGCCGTGGTCGCGGGTCGAACATGCCATACTCGCGATCAACGCGACATCAGCCCAGGCCGATTTGCTCGATATCCCGGTTGGCGAAGCGTGTTTGCTGGTCGAGCGCACGACATGGATGACACCTGACGCCCTGACGTTTGTCCGCCTGACTTATCCCGGCCACCGCCACCGTCTGGTCGGTCGTTTTACCACCGGCCAATGAAGAATATCTGAGGACTACAATGACCGATCACATGATCCTGGTTCCCGGCAACGTGACGCTGAATGATCTTGAAGTGCTTTACCGTCAAAGCCCCGCTGTGCGATTACACGCCGACACCCATGCAAAAATTGACGCCGCGTCGGCTGTGCTGGCCGAGGCGGCCAGGGGCGGTGATGCGGTCTATGGTGTCAATACAGGCTTTGGCAAGCTGGCCAACACACAAATCGCCCCGGAAGACACCGAACGTCTGCAACGTAATTTGATCCTGTCGCATTGCTGTGGTGTCGGCGAGCCGCTGTCGGAACCGATTGTCCGCTTGACCATGACACTCAAACTGATGTCGCTGGGTCGGGGTGCCTCCGGCGTGCGCATGGAGGTCATCACGTTGATCGAAGACATGCTGGCGGCCGGCGTGACGCCGGTTATTCCGGGCCAGGGCTCGGTCGGCGCATCCGGTGACCTGGCACCGCTGGCCCATATGACGGCCGTGCTGATCGGTGAAGGCGAAGCGCAATTTCAGGGCGAGCGATTGCCAGGCGGCGCGGCGCTGAAGGCTGCAGGATTAACGCCGGTCGTGCTCGGCCCCAAAGAGGGTCTTGGTTTGATCAACGGCACCCAGGTTTCAACCGCGATGGCCCTGGCCGGTCTTTTCGAAGCCTGGCGTTGCGCCATGAGCTCACTGGTCACCGGAGCCCTGTCGACGGATGCGATTATGGGCTCGGCGGCACCCTTCCGGCCTGAGATCCATGCCTTGCGCGGGCATCAGGGCCAGATCGATGCCGGCCTTGCTTTGCGTACCCTGATGGCGGGCTCCCAGATCCGCGAATCTCACCGCGACGATGATGAACGTGTACAAGATCCCTATTGCATTCGCTGCCAGCCCCAGGTGCTGGGGGCCTGCATGGATTTGCTGCGCAGTGTCGGCAAGACGCTGGAAATTGAAGCCAATGCCGTGACAGATAATCCGCTGGTTTTTGTCGAGGATGGCTCGATTGTTTCGGGCGGAAATTTCCATGCTGAGCCCGTAGCCCTCGGGGCCGATCAGATCGCGCTTGCCATTGCCGAAATCGGTGCCATTGCCCAGCGCCGCGTTGCCCTGATGGTAGATCCGGCGATGAATTTCGGACTACCTGCTTTCCTGTCACCTAATCCCGGCGTCAATTCCGGCTTCATGATCGCCGAGGTTACGACGGCGGCGCTGATGTCGGAAAACAAACAAATGGCTTCGCCCTGTTCGGTCGACAGCACACCGACCAGCGCTAATCAGGAAGATCATGTCTCGATGGCTGCCCATGCCGCCCGGCGCTTGCTGGAAATGGTCAAGAACCTCTCGGCGATCATTGGTATTGAGCTTTTGACTTCGGCCCAGGGCGTCGAGTTTCGTGCACCCCTGGCGACCAGCCCGGCACTGGCAAAAATCATCGAACGACTGCGTCTGGATGTCGAGACTATGGGGGATGATCGTTTTCTGGCACCCGACATTGAAGCCAGCACAGCCTTGATCCGCGCTGGCGTTCTGATCGAAAATGCTGGCGATGATGTTTTTCCGGCGCTGCAAACCTGAAGCAATGCTAAGTTCTGACCAACAACAAAGCTTCAGGGAGATTTTCAGACATGGCTAAAGGATACTGGATCGCACACGTCGACATTTCGGACGCCGAGGCCTATGGCAAGTACATCGCTGCCAACGCCATACCATTTGCCAAATATGGCGCTCGCTTCCTGGTGCGAGGCGGCGACTACGGCGTTAAAGAAGGTGCCACGCGTGACAAGCAGGTCGTCCTGGAGTTCGCTGATTACGCGACCGCGGTGGCCTGTTACGAATCACCTGAATATCAGGCGGCACTTGAACTCAGGACAGATGTATCGGTCGGTGATCTGGTGATCGTCGAGGGCTACGACGGACCTCAGCCCGGCGAAAGCTGACAATAATGCGCAGCGTTGTCATCGGCGGGGCTCAACTAGGCCCGATCCAGAAAGCCGACAGCCGGTCGGATGTCGTGGCCCGCATGCTCGACCTGATGGATCAGGCGCATGAAAGGGGCTGCAGCCTGATCGTCTATCCCGAACTGGCCCTGACCACGTTTTTTCCACGTTGGTACATGACGGATCAAACCGAAGTTGATACGTGGTTTGAGACGGACATGCCGGGCAAGGAAACCCTGGCCTTGTTTGATCGCGCCCGCGATTATGGCATGGCGATGAGTTTTGGTTATGCCGAGCACACACCCGACGGCCATCATTTTAATACCTCCATCCTGACCAATCCGGCGGGCGAGATTGTCGGCAAGTACCGCAAGGTCCATCTGCCCGGTCACAGCGAGTTTGATGAAGCGCGTGCCTTTCAGCATCTCGAGAAGCGCTACTTCGAGCCCGGTGATTTGGGCTTTCCGGTCTGGCGCACGCTGGGTGGGATTGTCGGCATGTGTATTTGCAACGACCGGCGCTGGCCGGAAACCTACCGCGTCATGGGTCTGAGCGGCGTTGAACTGATCCTGCTGGGCTATAACACGCCGTCCGTGAATTCTCAAAAAGTCGGGGAGGGGCCGGAGAAACGGCTGTTCCATAATCGCCTCTCAGTTCAATCCGGTGCCTACCAGAACAGCACATGGGTCGTGGCCATTGCCAAGGCCGGTGACGAAGACGGCCACCCCCTGATCGGGGGCAGCCTGATCGTCAATCCGGACGGTGAAATTGTCGTCGAGGCTGAGACCGAGGACGACGAACTGATCGTGCACGATTGTGATCTCGATCTCTGTAACTTTGCCAAGCAAACCATTTTCGACTTTGCCCGGCATCGCCGCGTCGAACACTATCAGCCGATTACCACACAGACCGGCGTTATCCTGCCCAGGAACAAAACTTCATGACCACCCATCGCCTGACCGAGGACGCCACCGGCGTTTACATCATTTCCGTCACGCCTTTTAACGACGACGGGGCGATTGACTATGACAGCGCCGACAAACTGGTCGAATTCTACATCGAAAGCGGCGTCAGCGGCATCACCATCCTCGGCATGATGGGCGAAGCACCGAAACTGGCGCCGGAAGAAAGCACAGCCTTCCTCGATCACATGATGGACCGCGTGGCGAACCGGGTGCCGGTTGTCATTGGTGTCTCGAATGCCGGTCTGGATAATCTTAATCGTTTGAGCCGGCACGCCATGGACAAGGGCGCTGCGGGTGTGATGATCGCACCCAATCCGGGCCAGAACACCGAAGCAAAACTGACGGGATATTTCGATCAGGTCGTGACGGCACTGGGTCCCGACGTGCCCATTGTCTATCAGGATTATCCCCAGTCGACGGGCGTGCATATTTCGGTGCAGACATTTAACCAGATGGTCCGGGATCACGATCAAATCGTCATGCTGAAACATGAAGATTGTCCGGGTCTCACAAAACTGTCCAATGTCAGACAATCTGCCATCGATGAAGATTTGCGGCGGGTGTCGATCCTGGTTGGCAATGGCGGACTTTATCTGCCGCAGGAAATGGCGCGCGGTGCCGATGGCGCGATGACCGGCTTCGGCTATCCTGAAATGCTGGTCAATGTGGTCAAGTTGTGCCGGGCTGCCAACTGGGACCGGGCGGAAGATTTGTTCGATGCCTACCTTCCCATCGTGCGGCACGAACAACAACCGGGCTGGGGGCTGGCAATCCGCAAGGAAGTGCTGCGCCGGCGTGGTGTGTTAAACTCGGCGGCAACACGGTCGCCCGGCCCCTCGCTCAGCGCCATCGATCATGACGAACTCGGCCGTTTGATGGATCGTGTGCAGCGCAATGTTGAAAATCTGGCGTAACAGGTAAGACAATCATGAACGACTTCGATCTTGTGATTTCAGGCGGCACTGTCGCCACAGCGGTGGATACCTTTGCGGCCGATATCGGCATCAAGGACGGCACAATCGCGGCGCTGGGCACTGGCCTGACCGGAGCCAAAACCATCAATGCCTCGGGGAAGTATGTGCTGCCGGGCGGTGTTGAATCGCATTGCCATATCGAACAGGAATCCTCGATGGGCATCATGACGTCGGATGATTATTATTCTGGCAGTGTCTCGGCGGCCTTTGGCGGCAATACCACCATCATCCCGTTCGCGGCCCAGATGAAGGGCCAGTCCCTGCGCGAGGTCATCGATCTATATCACAGCCGTGCAGCACCCAAGTCGGTGATCGATTATTCCTATCATCTGATTTTGTCGGACCCGACCGAGGCCGTTTTGCGCGATGAACTGCCGGCGGCGTTTGAGGAAGGCATTATGTCGTTCAAGGTCTTCATGACCTACGACATGATGAAAGTTGACGATGGCCAGATGCTGGATGTGCTATCGATTGCCCGCGAACACAACGCCATGACCATGGTCCATGCCGAAAACGACGCGCTGATCAAGTGGATGAGCAACCGCTTGCTGGACCGGGATTACAAGGCGCCTAAATACCATGCCCTGAGTCACCCGCGGGCTGCTGAAGTTGAGGCCGTCCACCGTGCTACGCAACTGGCCGGTTTTATTGATACGCCGATGTTGATCGTGCATGTCTCGACCGAAAAGGCCGCCAACGTCATCGCCCAGGCGCGTCTGGAGGGCAACAAGATCTTCGGCGAAACTTGCCCGCATTACCTGTTTTTGACCTCCGACGACATGGACTTGCCGGGGGCGGACGGTGCCAAGTTCTGTTGCAGCCCGCCCTTGCGCGATGAAACGGCCAAGGAAGCGATCTGGCGCGGTCTGCAGAACGGCACGTTCCAGTTGCTGTCGTCCGATCACGCGCCCTACCGATTCGATGAAACCGGCAAACTACGCGCCGGGCCCAACCCCAGCTTCAAGGAATGCGCCAACGGCGTGCCGGGCATTGAAATGCGCCTGCCGTTATTGTTTTCCGAGGGCGTCCAAAAGGGCCGCGTGTCGATTAATCAGTTCGTCGCCCTGACCTCAACCAACGCCGCCAAGATGTTTGGCGTACATCCGCGCAAAGGCACCATTGCAGTCGGTGCAGACGCCGATATCGCGATCTGGGATGCCAACGAGGTGCGGACGATCACCTCTGACAGCCTGCACGACAACATGAACTATACGCCCTACGAAGGCTGGCAGATCAATGGCTGGCCGACGACGGTTATCAGCCGGGGGCGCGTCGTCGTGGCAGACAATGATCTGAAAGTCGCCAGGGGTTCAGGCGAATTCCTCAAACGCGGGCCGGTCGATTGCACGGGCATGCCGGGACATCTGCCGCCCGAACTGGATGTGGCATTGAACTTTGGCGCGGAATTGCGGTAGGGCCCGATTGATGCCCCGTATTCTCGTCATTAACCCAAACTCCAACGACGCGGTCACAACCGGGATTTCGCAGGCGCTCGATGAATTTCGCGACGACGATGGCCAGGAGATCGATTGCATCACCTTGCATGAAGGACCGTTCGGCGTCGAAAGTCAGGCTGATGTTGAGGCGGTCGAACCTTTACTGATCGAGGCGATGGCCTTGTACGACGACTACGATGCCTATGTGATTGCCTGCTATTCCGATCCGGGCCTGGCGCTCTGTCGGGCGATTTCCGACAAGCCGGTTTTTGGTATTCAGGAAAGTGCCGTGCGCACGGCCATGGAACTCGCGCCGAAATTCGGGGTTGCGGCGATCAGTGATGCCTCAATCGCGCGCCATCTGATTTACCTTGAGCAAATGGGGGCAACGGAACGACTGGCTGCGGAGCGTCCGCTGAATATGTCGGTCGCCGAGACCGGCAGTGATCAGTCGCTGCCTGTGCTGACGGCGGTCGCCAGCCAACTGCGCGATGATGACGGCGCAGGTGCCATTATCATGGGCTGCACCGGCATGGCCCCGCATCGGGCAATCCTGGAAGAAACGCTCGGAATTCCGGTGATTGATCCGACCCAGGCAGCCGTGGCGATGGCTCTGAAAGAACAAAAATGAAAATAATTTCCTGATCCTGTCGATTTCAGGTTTTGTCGTTCGTCTCTAGGAGGAAAGCAACCTGAACAAGGTAATCTGAACCAGAGGGAGAGACCGATATGCAGTACATGATCCTTATTTACGCCGCCGAGAACGCCCATCCCGCCATGGGCACGCCTGAGGGTGAAGCCTACATGGGCAAGTATTTTGCCCTGTCCCAGGAATATGCCGACAAGAACATCATTGAAGCCGGCGCGCCGCTTGAAAATGTTGACAGTGCGACGACGGTGCGGGTCCAGGGTGGCAAGACGGAAACGACGGACGGACCTTTTGCAGAAACCAAGGAACAACTCGGCGGGTATTACCTGCTGAACTGCGACAACATTGATCAGGCCCTCGAATTTGCCGCCAAGATCCCGACGGCCGAAGTCGGCTCCATCGAAGTGCGGCCAGTGCGCGACATGGGCGGTGCACCTGAATAGCCTTGCCGATACCTCACGGGCGGCGTCGCAAAAATCAATAGAGCGCGTCGTCCGTGAAGAGTGGGGCCGTGTGCTGGCGGCGCTGACAGGATACGTACGCGATTTTTCGCTGGCCGAAGATGCGCTGATGGATGCGGTCGAGATCGCTCTGAAAAAATGGTCCGATGACGCTATTCCCGACAATCCACGTGCCTGGCTTTTGAAGGCGGCGCAACGCAAGGCCATCGATCGCCTGCGCCGTGATCAGAACTATTCCCGCAAACGCGACCAGTACCAGGTGCTGGCCGAACTGGAAAATCAGGCTGAGGAGGAAGAGGTGGACGAGACAATCCCCGACGAACGCCTCCGGCTGATTTTTACCTGCTGCCACCCGGCCCTGGCGGAACCGGCGCGCGTCGCCCTGACGCTGCGCACGCTGGGCGGATTGTCGACGATGGAAATCGCCCGCGCGTTTCTGGTGCCCGATGCGACCATGGCACAGCGCCTGGTGCGGGCGCAGAAGAAGATCAAATCGGCCGGTATTCCCTACCTGATCCCGCCACCGACGATGTGGCCCGAACGTTTGAGCTCGGTGCTCTCCGTGATTTATCTGATTTTCAATGAAGGATACGCGGCGACCTCAGGCGACGACCTCAACCGGGCCGACCTCTGTGGTGAGGCGATCCAGCTTGGCAAAATGCTGGTGGCATTATTGCCCGACGAGGCCGAAGCCGCGGGACTGCTGGCCCTGATGTTGTTGCACGACGCCCGCCGTCCGGCTCGAACCGACAGGGACGGCGAATTTGTCCCGCTGGAAACCCAGGACCGCGCCCTCTGGGATCACGATCAAATCGCTGCTGGTGCCGATTTAACCCAAAAAGCCATGGCGCTTGGCGACATTGGGCCCTACCAGGTTCAGGCGGCGATCAGTGCCTTGCATACCGAGGCAGCGGACTATGCCGAGACCGACTGGCATCAGATCTCCCTGCTGTACGGCAAACTTTATGAGCTTGAACCATCGCCCATCGTGCAACTGAATTGCGCTGTGGCAATGGCGAATGACAGGGGTGTTGATGCCGCGCTGGCCATATTGAGTGAAATCGCCCGCCTTGAACAATTGCAGGAGTACCAGCCCTTTTTCGCGGCACGGGCCGATCTTTTGCGCCGCGCCGGGGATCGTGCAGGTGCCGAGATGTCGTACAAACGCGCAATTGAGCTTTCGGGTAACGCAGCGGAACGGAAGTTCCTCGAGGGACGGCTGGCAGAAATTCTGAACTAGAGGACGTTTCGCCGACTATCGAGAATTTCCTCAAACGCGGCGGCAAAACCATCGAGGTCATCGTCCGTCACGGCCAGAGACAAGGCGATGAACCCGCGTTTGGCCATGTAATAACCGGCCTCGAGAAGATCAAAGAAGATCAGGTCGATGACCTGGTCATCCACACCCTCCAGATCGTCGGGTCCGAGTATGGGTGCAGCAGTCGCATGCAAACCGAGCAAGGATCCGATACCCGTGAACTGCAACGACAATTCACGGCTGCGAATGATTTGATTGAGGCGGTCGCGGAATTGATCACCGCGTGCGTTGAGATCGCGAGCCACTGCGGGCGTGTAAACCTCTGCCAGCGCCGCTGTCCCCGCCGCCATCGTCAGCACGTTATTGTTAAAAGTACCGGCATGCGGGATGGCGTCCGGGCGCTGCGGATCATAGACGTCGATCAAGTCAGCCCGCCCGCCGAAGGCACCAAACGACATGCCGCCGCCGATGTATTTGCCCAGTGTCGTCAGGTCGGCATGGACACCGCTGAGTTCTTGCACACCTCCTGGCGACAGGCGCGAGGTCATGACCTCATCAAAAATCAGCAGAGCACCGGCATCTGACGTCTCGACCCGCAGCATTTCAAGAAATTCGAGGCTGCCCGGCAGACAACCCGTCGCCCCCATCATGGGCTCGGCAATGACGCAGGCCAGATCATCGCCGTGGCTCCGGATAAGTTTTTGCGTTTCCGCCACGTTATTGTACGGCGCGACGACATAGGGGAATGGCGCATTGATCGGGATGCCGCCGTGACTGAAATAGAGCAAGCCACCGTGATATCCACCGTCAAACACCATGACCTTTGATTTGCCGGTGATGTATCTCGCGGTCGAGATTGCCATCAGGTTGGCCTCGGTGCCGGAGTTGGTAAAGCGGACGCGCTCGATCGAGGGGAAGCGTTCACAAACCAGGCGGGCCAGCGAAATCTCGTTTTCGCCGTGGCCGCTCAGGTTGAGGCCGTGATCAAGTGCCTTGTCGATGGCCCGGCGAATGACGGGATGAGAATGACCAAACAGTCCAGCGGTATACTCACCCAGCATGTTCACATAGGTATGGCCGTCGGCATCGGTGATGTTTTGCGTCTCCCCATGCACCACGCGGATCGGGAAGGGGGCATGGTAGAGAACCGTTCGGGTATTGCCGCCTGGCATATATTCGCTGGCTTCGCGATGCGCTGCCTGTGACCTGGGACGCCCGGCGACATAGGTCGCCTCGGCATCGGCAAGGGCGGCCTGCAACGTCGCATTGGGGCGTGTATCGCTTGATGACGAAGTCATAATTCAGGCGGTGGGTCAAAAAAGCCGACGATTTTGACCAGATGACCTTCGGCGGAGAGTTCGCAAACATCCGTGCCCTTGATCTGTTCCTGACCCTCTCCGTCGACAAAATGCCAGGTAAATCGAATATGGCCGTTGTGATGATCGATGCCGCTCGTCGCCTCGACCTTTGCACCCGGCGAGGACGCGTGAATAGCGCCGATGTGATCTGACAACGCCTCGCGCCCAATCAGCGCCGCCGTCGGATCCTGATAATGACCATTTTGTGCAAATGAGCCCTCGAGCAGAGACATCCGTCGAACCTCGTCCGGCTCGCTCCACGCAGCGCAGTATTTTTCGACAAGAGCAGCAATATCGCTCATTAAACGATCCTTCCCGACAAGATGGTCGTCAGATGCTAGTATTTATCTCCGCAAGGTGCTTGAAAAATCAACAGGCATTTCCAAAGTGTAAGACAGACATCACTTAATGATTTCAGGCCCATGCCGAATACCGCGCCGCAGCATCAATCTGGTTTTAACGCAACTGCGTCAGCTGGATTGCCATGAGTGAAGTTGATGCCAGTCGCAGGCTGGCGGCAATTCTGGCGGCGGACGTCGCGGGCTACACCCGGCTTATGGAAGTGGATGAAAACACCACGCTGAAGTCGTGGTGGCACGCTCGAAACAACATCATAGATCCGAGTATCGCCAAATTTGGCGGGCGGATCGTCAAACACACCGGCGATGGTTTTCTCGCCGAATTCCCGACGGCCACCGAAGCCGTGCGCTGTGCCGAGGAAATGCAAATGGCACTGGCCGAAACCAATGAAGGTGTCGACAAGGACAAGCGCTTCGCCTTTCGCATGGGCATTAATGTCGGTGAGATCGTCGACGATCAGGAAGACATTTACGGCGATGGGGTCAACATCGCGGCGCGCCTGGAAAGTCTCGCAGAGCCCGGCGGCATATGTCTGTCGCAAGTGGCGCACGATCAGGTCAAGAACAAGCTCGACCTCGATTTCGAATACCTCGGGGCCAAAAAGGTCAAGCATGTTGCCGAGCCCCTGCGCCATTATCGCGTGCGGCTTGCCGGCGGTTCGTCGAGCCGATTGCATGGTGCGTTCAAGGCGAAAAAGAATTCGTTCCTGCGCGGCCTGGTCAAGCCGCTCAGACTTGTTGCCGCCGCGATTGTGGTCATCGCCATCGCCTCGTTCTGGCCAACGGATGATCCTTCATCGTCATCCTCGCGGGTCGCCAGTCCGGTTATCGCTGTCGTTCCCTTTCGCACGATTGGCGAGGCTGCCGACAAGCAGAATTTCAGCGATGGCTTGACCGAGGATTTGTTGACGGCGCTTTCATCAAGTTCAGGCCTGCGTGTGGTGCGTAAAGATACGGAAGCGAACCCGAACGCCAAGCTGAAAGGCGTTACCTATCGCTTTGAAGGCAGCGTGCGCTGGGTCGGCGACAGGGTGCGCGTCTCTGCCCAGCTTGTAGAAGCAAAGTCGGGCGTTCACCTCTGGGGTGGTCGCTATGACAGGAGCTCAGGCGATGTTCTGAAAGTACAGAATGACGTCGCCACCAAGATCGTTTCGACACTTTCGGAACGCCTGGCGGATGCCAAGGGTGAACAGCTGGCGGCCAATACGGGTGCGGTCGAGACTATGGTTTATCGGGGACTTGAAAACCTCGGGCGTATTGCCGAACTCGCGGCATTTTTGCCTCAGGAATTATTCGACTGGGTGACGGGCAATAACGACGCCGGTTTGTCGGTCGAGGGTATGAAGAAGCACAAACAATTCAAGCTCGCGTTTTTGAGACATCAGGAGTGGATATGACAATGACAGCCTGGCTGGGTAAGTCCTTGATATGCTGCGCAACGGCAGCAGCCTTAATGTCGGCCTCAACGCTCAGGGCCGAAGAAAAGGTCATGCGATCCGGTGAATTTGCCGACGATGTATTCGTCATGGGCGATCAGGTTCTGATCGAAGCCCGGCTCATGCAGGATTTGTTCATCAGTGGCGGCGATCTGGAAGTAAATGCGGACGTGAAGGGAGACGTCTTCGCTGCGGGTGGCGAGATTGAACTGGACGGCGATATTGAAGGTAGTCTGATGGCGGTCGGCGGCCGGATCATTGTTGATGGAGATATCAAGGACGGCATCGTCATCTTCGGCGGCAATGTCGATGTCGATGCGGATATTGACGGTGATGTCCTGCTGACAGCGGGCCAGGCGGACGTTGTCGGCACGATCAGGGGCGATCTTCGCGGCAGTGCCGGAAGAATTGATGTTCATCGCGTGATCGAGGGGAATTTGCTGTTGGGCGGCGGCAAGGTTGAACTGCTCGACTCGGCGCATATCAAAGGCAAGGCGACCATCGGTGCTGGCAAACTGTACGTCGGCGGGCGGATCGATCGCGGTCTGAAGGCCGGTGCCCGGGAAATCACCATCGCCGGCGTCATCAACGGTGACGTCAAACTGATCGCCAATCAAATCACACTGCTGCCGTCGGCCCGGATCATGGGTGATCTTGTCTACCGCAGTCCACAAGCGATCAAGCTCGACGATACATCGCAAATCAGTGGCGACGTCACCTACATTCAATCGGAAGAAATGCGCAAAGGTATGGGCGGTTTGTTCGCTATTGCCGGTGCGACGCATCTGATTATTGTCATCGGCATGATCATTGTCGCGGCCCTGGTTATCTTTATTGCACCACCGCTGTTCCCGACGATTGAAGGACGCGTGCGCGGTCAAAAATGGAAGGCGCTGGGACTTGGCCTCGTGTTCCTGATCGCCATGCCAGTTATTATGACATTGCTCACAGTGACGGCCATCGGGTTCCCGCTGGCGCTCTTGTTGTCAGCGCTATATTTCCTGATATTCGCCACCGGTCTTCTGGGCGGGTCCTACACGGTGGGTCAGAAAATCTTCACGCTGATGAAACAGGATTTCCACGCCTCAGCCCTGAAACAAATCGTTGCCTCGGCTGCAGGCCTGGTCTTGCTGGGCTTGATTACACTCGTGCCTGTGATCGGCGTCATCGTGTTTACCGTTGTGACATCGCTTGGCATTGGCGCACTGTTGACCAGCGGCTTCAAGCTCTGTCGCGGGCAAGTCAATATGGTCGAAGCCTGAAGCTATAAACTGATCAATTGATCGATCATGCGCGTATTGCTTTGCAGGCGCGGTTTGTCGTCGTCCGCCGGGTCGAGATAATTGATCGTCCGTTTGCCGAGGTCTTCTTCCGGCAGGATCATGACGCGAACGAACTTGCTGATGACGTCCGGATCGGCGATGGCCAGGACAGCAGCTCGCGTGCCTTCAAACCACGGATCGCCGGGCTGCATCATCGTGCGGTCATGGTCCGAAACAATTTCCAGACTTCCCTGCAACAGGTAACGCGTACCAGCGCCTGAATGGTCATGGCGATGCGCCCGTGATCCCGGCGGGAATTCGACGGTGTCGAGGCGCAGGACCCAGGTTCCGGCAGCAAGTTCAATATCATGTTGCGATTGTTTGAGGACGCCTTCAGTTGGCAATGATGCGCGCTCGTCTTTCGATACCAAAGTCCAGCACGCCAGCCTTGCGGCCGGCGATGCCGTCAGGTCGCAGGCACCCTCGCCGTAGTGACCATCACCTGTGCCGAGAACCGTGTTGTTGACTTGCGCCGAACCGTCTTCGACGAAGATCATGTGATGACCAACGCCTCCGGCAAGTGATACCGACCGGTCGGCGGCAAGTTCAATGACGCTGAAGGTCAATACGAAAGTTTGTATCGTCATACTGATTTATGCCCGGGTTTGATCAAAAATTTTACTTGCGAGTGCATTTCACGGTGATCTTATCGACCAAATACCAAATCCTGGCAAAAATTTATACAGAATCGCAAGATTCGTTGAAAATTCGATTTTAATACCGCCGCGCCTGGAATAACGTGGTCGCAGAACAAATTGGAAATGCGGTGAACCACGGATTTAACCATGGAAGGCTGCAATTAACAGGGAGATTGTTAAATGAAGACACTTACAAAAATCGTCGCCGGATCGCTGATGGCGACTTTCGGACTGAGCACGGCAGCACTGGCTGCCAACGTGGATGGTCCTGACTTATTCTGGAAAATATCGGCCTGGGGCAAGCCTCGCGCCTATACCGCCGGTATGGATTTGTTGTCCAAACGGGTGGCTGAGGAAACCGGTGGCAAGTTCAAGATCAAGGTTTTCTACGGCGGCCAGCTGTCGAAAAGTAAAGAGAACCTCGATGGCTTGAAGGTCAACGCCTTTGAAGGCGCGGCATTCTGCAACTTCTATCATCCCGGCAAGAACCCGGCCTACATGGTGTTTTCACTGCCCTTCCTGCCGCTGGGCAATCCGAAGGTCGACAGGTATGTCCGCTCCAAGATGATGTCGCACCCGGCGATGTTGGCCGACATGGCGCGCTGGAATGCCATTCCCTACGTCTCGGGTCTGTTGCCGCAGTATGAACTGGTCGGCAAAGGCAAGCCGCCGACGACATTGGCAGACTGGAAAGGCATGCGCGTTCGGGCCGGTGGCGGTCTGGGCGAAGCCATGAAGAAACTTGGCGCGGTCAAGACGACTTTGCCCGCCGGTGAGACTTCAACCGCGTTTCAGCGTGGTGCTCTCGATGCCGTGGCATTCCCGTTCACCTACGCGCACGTTTCCTTCAAGACGGCGGAAGTAGCTGACTGGTATACATCGAACCTGGCTCCGGGCACGTCCGAATGCTCATGGGCTTTGAACAAGACAGCCTTTGGCAAACTGCCCAAACAGTATCAGGATTTGTTGATGAGTTTGCGGGGCGAAGTGATGGATGCTGAACAGGCAGCCTACGCCGCACAGGACAAAAAGAACCTGCCGAAGTTCAAAAAGATGATGAAAGAAATCGTCTATGATGCCGCCACCCTGAAGGCGTTCCACACGGCAGCCGGCAAGCCGGTCTGGGACGAATGGATTGCGGCCAACAAAGGCAAATTTGATGCACAAGGCGTCTTTGACGCGGTATGGGCATATGCCAAAGAAGCCGAAGCCAAGATGAAATAGGCTGATTTCGGGACGGGCGGCACTTTTGTGTGCCGCCCGTTTCTTTTCACCAGCTTGACACTTAAATTTTCGAACTCCCCCGGAGACACATATGTCATCCACTGATCCATCGTCGCTCAGCGGTGGCGGTGCCTTGATTGACCAGGCCGACCAAAAACTTTCTCCTGTTGAAAATCTGTTCAATCTTGTTGCCGCAATAGCCATCGTCGCCTTGATGTTTCTGGGCGTTCTTCAAATTGTTCTCCGAACTGTTTTTAACTTTCCCATCGAGGGATATATCGATCTCGTCGAGCTTTCGATGGCCTCGCTGGCTTTCCTGGGGGCTGCCTATTGCCAGCGCCTCGGCGGCCATATTCGAATGGAACTGCTGATCGGTCGCCTCGAGGGCCGCACCTTGTGGATCGCTGAAGCCATCGGCACGGTCGTCGCCATGATGATCATCGGCATTTTGATCTGGTATAGCTCTGAACATTTCTGGCGGGCCTTTACGCTCGGCGACACGACAATCGATGCTGAATATCCGGTCTGGCCCTCGAAACTGATTGTACCGATTGCCTTCACAGCGTGGTTTTTGCGCCTGGGCATTCAGTTCGTCGGCTCGGTGCGCATGGTCATCCATCCGGATGCACCGCAGGCCGGTGTCATATTAATGAAGGATGTCGCCGAACAGGCGCGCGACGAAATTCGCGAAACCTTTGGTGAAGATGCCCTCGGGGAACTGGCTGAAAATGGCCGGAATGACCAGGGAGGGCGCGGCCAATGATTATCGGTATTGGCTTTGAAGATCCGTTCCTGGTCGGCCTGATCGGCGTCGGCATGTTGCTGGCGCTCGTGCTGATGGGCGTGCGCGTGGTCTTTGCTTCTGCTATCGTCGGGCTGCTGGGCCTTGTGGAATTACTGGGCTGGGGCCCGGCCGCCGGCATCGCCGGGACAGTGCCGCATTCCAAATCATCTGCTTATGTGCTCAGCGTTTTACCGATGTTCATCCTCATCGGCTTCCTCGCCTTTCACGCCGGCATGACACAGCAGTTGTTCGATGCCGCACGTAAATGGATCGGCTGGGTGCCGGGCGGACTGGCGGTAGCAACGGTTTTCGCCACGGCAGGCTTTGCCGCCGTGTCCGGTGCCTCGACGGCGACGGCGGCGGTGTTCTCCCGGGTCGCCATTCCGGAAATGTTGCGCCACGGCTATGACGAAAAACTGGCGTCGGGTGTTGTCGCAGCGGGTGGCACGCTGGCGTCACTGATACCGCCGTCTGCGATCCTCGTCATTTACGCGATTATCGTCGAAGAATCTGTTGGGGCCCTGTTGCTGGCCGGTTTTCTGCCGGGCGCCGTATCCGCACTGATCTATGCCGGGATAATTATTTTCTGGGCCAAGCTCAAACCCGCTGTCGGTCCGCCGGTGGCGGGGTTCACCTGGGGCGAGCGTTTTAAGTCTCTCCCGGGTATTTCGCCGATTTTCCTCGTCGTCGCGATTATCATGACGGCGATTTACGACGGCTGGGCAACACCGACCGAGGCCGGAGCACTGGGTGCCGTCGTTGTCCTGACAATAGCCCTGTACAAGGGCATGCGGCTGAAAACCTTCAAGGATGCCTTGATGGAATCGGCCAAGCTGACAGTGATGATCTTTTCACTGATCTGGGGCGTACTGATTTTCGTCCGCTTCCTCGGATTTTCAGGCCTGCCGGAAGCCTTCACCTTGTGGATTATCGACCTCGATGCGCCACCGATGGTCATCATGATCTGCATCCTGCTCGGCTATACCGTGCTCGGCATGTTCATGGACGCGATCGGTATGTTGTTGCTGACATTGCCGGTGGTCTATCCCGCTGTGATCGCACTGGGCTTCGATTCAGTCTGGTTCGGTATCATCGTCGTCAAGATGGCCGAGGTCTGTCTGATCACACCACCGGTCGGCCTGAACTGCTTTGTCGTTAACGGGGTGCGGCCGGATATTGCGCTCGGAACCATCTTCCGCGGCATTACGCTGTTCTTTATCGCCGATGTTATTACGATTGGCGTGCTGCTGGCTTTCCCCGGTATCATCACCTGGCTGCCGAATTTGCTCCGCTAATCACAAAGACGGGAAACAAAATGTCCGACCACTATGTCAAACATCTGCATACGGCTCTGCCACTCGACGCTGCATCAGCCATTGTTGACGCAGCATTGCGACTGGGACGGGAACACAACCTGTTGCCTCTGACAGTGGCGGTGCTCGACCTCGGTGGCAACCTGCTGGCCTTCAAGAAAGAAGATGGCAGCGGCATTTTGCGCGGTGACATTGCCACAGGCAAAGCATGGGGCGCGCTTGGCATGGGTATTTCCAGCCGGACCATTATGGAACGCCTGGGTAATCGCCCGGCTTTCCAGGGTGCTGTTGCCGCCGCCTCGCAAGGGCGATTTGTGCCGGTGCCCGGTGGTGTGCTGATCTGCGCCGATGATGGCGCGGTCGTTGGTGCCGTTGGTATCAGCGGCGATGCCTCGGACCAGGACGAATTCTGTGCCATTACCGCGATCCATGAAGCAGGATACGCATCGCATCCTGAAACCCCTGTCGATGACTGGCAGGACGCCAGGCTCTAATTCCAGCCAGGTGTTTTGAAGTACGGACAGTGAATATTTGCCAGACAATCGATGAGGCCAGGGCCCTGGTCGAGGCTTCGGATCAAGGCCACGTCAAGGTCGGCGTCTTTGATATCGACGGTGTCTTGCGCGGCAAATACATGAGCAAGGCCAAGTTCCTTGGTGCGCTCGACAAGGGGTTCGGCTTTTGCGACGTCGTGCTGGGCTGGGATAGTGAGGATCAGCTATATGATTCTGCCTCGGTGACGGGGTGGCACACGGCCTACCCCGATGCCCCGGTGCGGATCATCCCCGAAAGCGGTCGCGAAATACCGTTTGAAAACAACACGTTGTTCTTTCTTGCCGAATTCGCCGATCCGATGGATGCGGTTTGTCCGCGTGGGACCTTGAGGCGCGTACTGGATCGTGCCGATGTGATGGGCTTCAATGTCTCGGCGGCGGCCGAATTTGAATTTTTCCTGTTCGAGGAAACGCCGCACAGCGTGCGGGAAAAAGACTATCGGGATCTGAAAAATATCTCGCCGGGCTTCTTCGGATATTCAGTTTTGCGCAATTCAGTGCATGCCGAATTTTATCACGAACTGATGGACCTCTGCGCCGAAATGCGTTTTCCCATTGAGGGACTGCATACAGAAACCGGACCCGGCGTTCTGGAAGCCGCCCTTGATCATACGGATGCGCTGGAAGCTGCCGACCGCGCTGCCCTGTTCAAGACCTTTACCAAAGTCCTGGCTCAGCGTCGGGGCTGGATGGCGACGTTCATGGCCAAATGGTCGCCGGACTGGCCAGGACAATCGGGTCACCTTCATGTCTCTGTTTCCGACAAGTCCGGCGCATCCGTTTTTCATGACGACAGCAAGCCCGACAATATTTCCGATCAGATGCGCTGGTTCATCGGCGGACAGCAATCCCTGATGCCTGAGGTGCTGTCGCTGGTCGCACCGACGATCAACAGCTTCAGCCGTCTGATCCCCGGCTTCTGGGCACCGACATCGGCCAGCTGGGGTGTCGAGAACCGCACTTGCGCGTTGCGCGCCATACCCGGATCGGCTCATGCACAGCGCGTCGAATACCGCATCGCGGCGGCTGATATCAACCCGCACATTGCCCTTGCAGCGGCCATTGGTTCCGGCCTGTGGGGTATTGAGAATAAAATTGAACCGTCTGCCCCGGTAGTCGGAAACGCGTACGAGCAGGAAGTCCCGACGAGCCAAATGTTGCCCGCGACGTTAATGGAGGCGGCAGGCAAGTTACGGGGCAGTAACGCCGCCCGAGCACTTTTCGGCGATACCTTCGTTGAACACTATGCGCAATCACGCGAGTGGGAAGAGCGCGAGTTTCGCAAATCCATCACAGACTGGGAAATGCGTCGTTACTTTGAAATAATATGAAGCGACTGTGAAAAAAATCAGGGCTTGATGTGGACGGCGACGCAATCGACGCCCTTGCCTTTTAGATCCTTACAAGCGGTTTTGGCAGCGCCGCGTTTGGCATACTGATTGACGATAATGCGCGTCAGCTTGCTGCCATCTTTGCGCGGTTTGGACGGGACATATTGAACGGTCGCATCGTTCAACTCGATGGCCGCCGGGTTGGTCAACACTTTCGCCCACGCTTTTTCAGCACCCGATTTTGTTTTGTAGGCTCCAAGCTGGACACCCCAGTACGGCGAACCCGCCGCCATGGCAGGCTCCTTCGCCGCTTCAGGTTCGGCCGGTGTTATGGCAGTGGGTGCGCTTGATGCCGGTGCCATGGCCATCTTTTCGCCGGCCGGCGCGCCGCTCCCGGCTTCCAGCGCGGCCAGTCTTGACGGAACACGTTCAAAAAGTTCGGTCAGACCATTGACCCGTTCTGATATTTCCTCGACGCGTTGTGAGACGGTATCGACACGTTCGTTGATATTCTGCATTTCCTTTTTGACGAACAGCCTCGAGACACCGACAAACTGTTGCGGACTGCCTGTCGTCCGGGCTTCATCGGCTTTCGGATCTTTCTGCATATTGGCAGAGTCTTCTTCTTTCTTTTTAGCGGCCATCACGCGTTCGTTCTGCTCAATCTGCATCTTCTCTTGTTCGGCCATCTCCGCTTTTTTCTGCGCCATCGCAGATTGTTCCCGCTCGACGTCAGCTCTTTTCTTGAAAGTCACAAGCTGCGAAACCTGATTTGTAATTGAACCTTCACGTATGGTTTTCACTGTGTGACCGACCAGCGGAGAATAAAACAGAGTTTCGTTAAAATCGCGACGCTTGCAGTGCACCTTGAAGGTATCAAATTCCCCGGCCTTGACGGCGACACGGGCGGCGCCCAGAACCTCGCAGGTCTCGACGCGACGTCGCTCACTGCCATCGCGTGGCATTTCAAAAACGGTGAACGTTATCTTGCGACTGTTCTGCAACGGAAAGACTTCGAGGGCGGCCTGGGAATAGCGTCTGGAGACTTCGATTTCACTGATGGGTTGAAGGATGGGGTCATGCAGCGTTGCCCACGTTTGGCCGCTATCATCACCCCAATGCACGACATCGCCGGCAACTTCCGTGACGGTCTCGACGACCTGGGTGCCATTAACTTCAAAGATGTAGGAATCGCCACTTTCATAATGCGGTTGCGGCGCTGGTGGCAACTCGATCATGACTTCCGCATCGGGGGATGACAAATAATTGGCGAAATCAGATGCAGTGTTGGAAATTCTCGCACACGATGACAACAACACGGTCGATGCGACGAGAGACAAAAGTGCCCTTGACCGGCGATTATTTGTGAGATTCAACAAGTAGGGCACAGAAACTCAACGTCCTTATTCTCAGGTATTCACGCCTAAAGATATACCAGATCAGGTATGAACTGCATGTTTATACCCTATTTATAGCAATTCTGCACATAGAAAGCATGATTTTTTACAATTAGTTGACCCTGCGCGCATGGTTCTATCGCGCTCGCAATTCTGATTGATTCTAGGCCCTGTCGGCCTCCCGTCAAATCGTTATTCGCCCAGTCGTTCCGTCACCCGCTGAAATGCGAAAACATGGCGATCATCGAGGTAGATAAAGTTTTCATCCGGCAGGGGCGGCAAGTCGGCACCAAACCAGTGCCGGAATATGAAGCGAAATGTATTCACCGGGCTCATCGAAGACAATGGCTTGTTGGTTGTCACCCCGTCCGGCAAATATATGGCGTTAAAAATCGCCATTTTCTCACGAAGTTCAATGGCTGAAAGTTTCGTCCAGTCAATTGGGTTGGTGTCAAGGCCAAGCGTATGTTCATCGCCGGCGAAGCGCTCGGGCCACGGACCTTCATCAGCTTGCAGGATGACGATAGCCTTCCCCTTCGACCCGGCGTGAACGCGACGGATCATGTTCAAAAGCCGGTCGTTGGTGTAGCGCACCTGATCGATGTAATTGTCGCGGCGGCTGCGGGCGCTGGCCTGTTCAAGGCCGAGACATGTGCCGTTCCCGGTCAGTACAAATGGCGGATGCGGCATCAGAAAGTGGGCGAAAACAAATTTTGGCGCTGACTTTTCGTTGGCCAGCTTATTCAGTTCCTCAAATTTTTGGGCTACCCGTTCGCACTGGATTCTACGTTCGTCCATGGCTTGCCAGTCCGCCGACCTGGCAATTCGGCCGGGCAAGCTTTGCGCCATAAGGAAACGCTGGAACGTCGGTGTGACCCGCCAGTTTACGTTGTGATCGGCATGGCGATTGAAGGCCGTCGGCGTCCACCAGCTACCAAAATGGCTGAAGGTATATCCCAATGGTTTCAGGGCGCGCCAGACTTTGAAGTCCTCGAGCAACCGGTAAAGAACGATCCAGTCAGTGGACTGCTCCCCTGTGACGGCGGTCACGGCATCGAGGTAATCAAGATTGAGCGTTGAGGCCAGAGAGTGCCCGGTGCGCTGGTAATTGGCGGCACTTTTATCCAGAACCTGGAAACCCGAATCAACAAGCGATTTGAGGAATGGACTGTTGTCAAAATCATAGTGCGACTGCAGGACATCCGCGCGCGCATAGCGGTCAAGCACGATATACCAGATGTCGGGCAGGTCACCGCTGGCCGGCTTTACAAGTTCAGGCACCGGGCGGTTCGCTGCAGCCACGGCGGTGTCCCGCACCGTCAGGGCCTGAATGTTGAAATATCCGACGATGGACAATGGCACTGCGAGAAACACAAATGTTGCGGCATTCAGCGCCAGCGTGGCACCCCGGAAATTCCCCTTTGCCCGCCAGATCAGCCCACTAACCGGCAGCAGCACAGCCAGCCACAAGACCATCAGCAGCCATGTATTCAGGCCATCGTCAAAAGCAAATATCGCCAGGGCGTCGAAGCGCTGAAAAAACAGCAGCAACACGACAATCAACAGGCAATATAGTCCGGCCCGCCGCCACGAACCACTGAACGTTCGGCAGACCAGCAAGATGACCAGCGTTCCGGCTTCGATCACCGCCAATGGCCAGATGATGTCGGACAACGGAACCCGGTTGACATTACTCAGCAGCAGGGAAAAAAGTGGATGGGCCGCCAGCAAGAACGGATGGAAGGGCCACGAGCCAATCGCACCACGGGACGACCCGGACATCAGCCGCGCCCGGGCAGCCGGGCAAAGCGCACGAGACGCCGACCGCTTTGTGAGACCTGTGTGTCGCTGACAACCGTCGCCCGCATTTTCACGGCGTCCAGAAAGGCATCGGGCGTGTAGTTCGGGAAAATATCTTCGCGCAGGGCCAGCAGCGATTGCACCATGGCATCTTCTTTGGGTACGAATTCGATAATGCCGTGCGGGGCGCGGTCAATCAGCCAGTCAACCAGCCGTGGCAACGGAATATTTCGTCCAATGGCCAGATGATGAACAAAGGCCAGGGCAAGTACGACATCGCCTTCGGCCCGGGCGGCAAAGCCTCGTCGTTCCTGTTGGGCCCAGCCCTGATCAGGTACCGGGTTGGCGGCGTCGAACCAGAGGGGGAGGAAATTGAGATTGTCCGCCTGGCTACGGGCATTTGCGGCCTCCAGGGCGCCAAAATCGACATCAAAGCCGACGACGTTTCCGGCACCTGCCTGTAACGCCACCGCACTGTAGTCGCCTGAATTGCAGCCGAGATCGAGAACAAGTCCCGGCTTCAGCTCCGAAACTATCTCTGCCACCAACTGCTTCTTGGCCGTTGCCTCGGCATCTGAATAGCTGTTTTTGCCTGCGTAATCACGCCACACCGTCATGCCAGCGGGCGGCTTCAAACCGGCGATCCAGCTTCTCAGTCCTTGCAGCATGCCGATCATTGAGGATTTGGGCAGGCGGGCCCTGGCCATGGCAGTGGTATCGACGGCACCGGAACCGGCGATCGCGGCACGATCAAGGCGCGCCTGCATGACAACATGCATGAACAGCGACCATGAAAATTTACGCCACCACGGGATCAGGCGCGCCAGATCAGTTGTCGGCAGGCCTTCCTGGCTGCCGCGATACCAGGCGTTGGGCATAACGCCGACCACAGACGCCAGCACCAGCGGATTGAGAAACTGCTGACAGAACTGGCGGTGTCCTGTCCAGATCTCACCTTCAACGTAGAGCCGCAACGACAGATGATCAATGAAAACCGGGCGCGATCCCCGGAACTGCACGTTGTAGGCCGAGGCATCAGACAGCGTGAAGCCTTTCGCCAGGGCTTTCAGATGAAGATCAAGATGCAGCAGCGCTGCTGCCTTCAGTGCCGAAAATGTCCACTCGTATGGCCAGCTCACAAAAGGCAATTTCTCAATTTCATAAACACGGACGGTGTCAGCGGGGTTCCCGGCCACAGCAGCATCTACTTCGGTCAGAGGCAGGACAAGACCGTCGGCCGCCAGATCATCGATCAACCCGGACGACCAGACGGCGGAAAATTCTTTCCAGCCCGTTTCACTGACAAGGCGAAAGACGCGACCTTCATGATGCAGGATCCGGCCCGAGGGATCCCGGAAGGACCCAGAATCTATCCCGTCACGATCTGAAATCACCGACCCCCGGGTTTTGTCTCATCGTCGGACGTCTTGCCGGTCGGTGTATCGCCCGGCGAGAACCAGGCTTTGATGCGGGCCCAATACAGCTTCATGACGACGGCCCCTCCGGCGACACCACCCAGCAACATCTGTAACATAATACTGCCGGTGCCGGGATCGAGATAGGCATGGGCCGGCCCGCTTTGCACGACCAGCGCGACCACAATCAAGAGTACAAATTGCATAAGTCCCGATTTCATTGTCATCCCGATACCTTATAACCAAACGTTGGCGGAAGAGGGTGGGAGTTGAACCCACCAGGCACGTCGAACGCCCCTCATCGGATTTGAAGTCCGTGCGCCCCACCGGGGTGCGATCCTCTTCCATGTCCGTTTGTATAAATCATATCATATGCTTGTGCTACTTCTTGCGTCGCTCGACTGCGGTGTCAGAATTCACATTGTCAAAATGAAGTCCACGCCCCCGGAATGGTTCAATATGCTTGAATTAAAATATGAAATCCTTGATGTTTGGCGACAGGTTGAACATCAAGACTGATCGGTGTGCCGAATGACTGTGGCAGATTATTTTGACTGGGAATGGAAACAACTGGCTGGCAAGTCGTGCCTGTCAGTAGCACCTCTCGGAATGGTCGATGATGATCGGTGGATTACTTTTTTCAGCCATGTTTCGGACAATTTTCCTGATGGCGAAGCGTTTATCATTGTTGATGTGCGAGGCGTCGAGGACAAAGTCAGCTGGCAAGGCTTCGATGGAATCATCGATGTCTTCAAAAAGAAAGGCGTAGAATCTGTCGTTACCTCCGTCATAACAACCGACCAACATCATGACGTCACCGCCAAATTGTTTCGCGGTCTGGCAGATCAAAGTGGCTTCGATCTGCAGATAGATACATTTACCGCCCCTGATTCGGCGAAACACTGGATGGTAGAGCGCATCGGGCCACGTTAAATCCCGCGTGATCTACGATTTCATCAATTCGGATAGCGCATTTATGTCACCGGCATTCAATTTATTGCCGGATTTTCCCATCATTATCTGGCCCAGCCAGGCCCAATAAACGAATTGCGCCCGCGTGTCGGCCCGGCGTTTTGAAATTCCTGTATCTTGCACGATCATGGACAGGTAATTGAGGCGAATTTTGTCGACTTTGGCGACAGCTTTGGCGGCGACCGGACCTTGCGTTGCCCATGACCGCACGGCGCGTTCGAGCTTGTCGTCCGCCTGCATGGCAACCTGCATCAGTCGATTGAGCCTGTTGGCAGTTTCTCCCTGTCGTTCAATTTCCAAAATGGTGTTTTCTGTCACACGCGCCTGCCACCGCGCCAGAAGCTCCTGATGGAATTTTCCGATGTCTGCAAAGTGCCAGTAGAAACTGCCGCGTGAAACCTTCAACTGTCTGGCCAACGGCTCAGCCTTGAGCGCTGTGATGCCCGTTTCCGCCAGAACTTTCAAGCCATGGTCCAGCCAGTCTTGTTTGGATAATCGCGCTGTCATAACTGAACCATACATTAATGTATGGTGTTGATGCAATAGTTCTGCTAATGTCCATACATTGCTGTATGGAGGATGAGATGAAAGATATCGTTTTGATCGCTGCAGGGTGCTCCGGGATGATCATTGCTGTTGTGCACGGCTATCTCGGCGGCACAATGGTCAATCGCGCATTACAGGACGCGCCGGGATCTGTTCGCCGCATCATGCAAGCCATCATGTTTCTCAGTGCGGTTTACTGGTTCGTTGGCGGTGCCGTACTGGCCTTCAACGGTGTTTTGTTTGGCGAAGAGGGCAGACAAACAGCGGCTCTGATCGCCGGCACCATATTTCTGACTGCAGCGATGGCAAATCTATGGGCAACCCGCGGCCGTCATTTCGGCTGGATGGTGCTGACGGCCACAACGGTTCTTGTCGCGGTCGGATACTAGATTTGTCGTGCCGGTTTTCACGGCATGAAATCAAAGGCGAAAGCATCTCCCTGAGGTCGAACCCTGGTCGCGAAGGGGATACCGAAATGCTGGGGCATCAGCAGTGCATTGTGTTCGCAGCAATATTCCAGCAATCGTCGCCGGGTGGCGCGGGCTTCATCGGGTGACTGACAAAAGGCGCTGTTCCAGTCCGGGAAAACGCCCTGGATGGCCGAATGCATGGCATCGCCAATGAACAAGCCATGATCTCCGGCATTGTTCAGGGTAATGGCGACGTGACCCGGTGTATGTCCGGGAGCCGGGGTAATCGTCAGACTGTCGCCGATGGCGTGATCCCCTTCGACCAGTTCACTCAGACCGGCATCAATGACGGGCATGACCCTGTTCAAGAAAGCGCCGTTGTTGTCCTCTGCGTCGGGTGAGGCGGCGAAATGGTCAATTTCCGTTTTGGAAAAAACGTATCGGGCGTTGGGGAAAGTCGGCACGTGCCGGCCATCTTCCAGCCGGGTGTGCCAGCCGACATGGTCGGAATGCAAATGCGTGCACAAAACATAATCGATGTCCTCCGGCTGAATACCGGCGGATGCGAGATTGGCGAGCCAGGGAAATTGCTGCATGTGATAAGCCGGAAGTGCAGGCATATGTGTGTGATCCCCGACGCATGTATCGATCAATATGGTGTGCTGCGGCGTGCGGATGAGCCAGCTGTGCATACTGATGACCAACAGGCCGGTTTCCGGATCGTAATGGTTGGGCGCAAACCAGCCCATGTGCGGCTCCAGCGCCGCCATCGTCAGATCGGGGATGAACGTTGTCGGGTTAAAGACGGGCCCCAGACTTTCCTCGATCCGGGTAACCGAAATATCGCCAAATGAAAATGTCGTCACGTCGCTGGTCCCTTGTTTAGTCGCCAAACACATCTGAAATCGAGCGTACGATGCGGTGACTGTCGCCGATGCGCTGGGTGAAGCCGACTTTATTGAAAAATTCGAGCACGTTGATGCTGACGTTGCGGCCAATGCCGCTGAGATCCTTGTAGGCCGTCGCGGTCAGGAAGCCCTCGTCGTTCTCAGCCGCCAGTTGTTCGACCAGCAGTGCAAGTTCTTTGGCAGCAGCAGGCGGATAATACCGGTTGCTGGCGACTTTGAGAAGCCAGCCAAACTGTGTCGCCCGACCGAGAAACCCTTCGAGTTGAGCGAGCTCAATATCCAGCGCTTCGGCAAGTTCCCGCACACGCGGCGGTCGCCGGCCACCCTCAATCAATAGCGGTTCGGCGCGCTGCCAGATTGCCAGGTCGTCATCTGTGGGCCGGGCTTTGTGATCGGGCCGGTGGAATACCGTCCCCCGGCGGGAAAGCTCCTGTGCCGACAACAGCGACTGAAGTGCCGCCCGTGTAACATCCAGCGGGTAGCGGCGCGGCAACCTTTTTGCCACGTCATCTTCGCCGGGCCCCAGCAGGTGAGGGGTCTCGGCGTGCGTCTGGTCAACAACGTCGAGGACTGAAGACGTCAAATGTTGCCAATGATCAAGCGACAGTCCCCAGGCGCTGGTGGCTGAGCGGCGCTGTTCAAATTCCAGACTGGCCCACACTTCCTTTGCTTCGCTCTCCGTCAAATTCCACGCCCGGGCAAACTGATTGAGGTCAACACCCTCCGGACTGACTTCCAGTAATTCGGTTAACGCTTCGGTCGGCGTCGCCATTGACATCGCAGCAAGGTGCGCCAGGCGTTCCGGTTTTGCCCGTCCGCGTTTGGGCGAAAAGGGATCGATGACCTCGCCGCCGGCGATGGTACGCCGCGCCGACTGATCGCGCAGGATCAATCGATCACCGCGCAAGGTGCCGATGGGTGCATCGAGCACAATCTGTACCAGTCCCGACTCGCCCGGCGCTATCGAGCCCCCATCGAGCACGGCGATCCGGCAGGTGACATCGTCGGCACCGACGTGCATGTGGCCGGGCGTCCAGTGGCGCAGGGCTTTGGTTTCGCTGGCCGCGACCTGAATGCGGGCATCCAGCCGGTCGGTCGGCGCATGGGCTGGCGGTAACAGCAGCCAGTCGCCGCGATGGATCTGCGATTTGCGAATATCCTGGCCAACAATATTCAGAGCGCAGCGCTGGCCGGCCAAACCATTATCCGAGGTCTGGTTCTGTGCATGAATACCGCGCACCCGGACCTCAAGCCCGGATGGTGAGACAATCAGATGATCACCGACCTTGATCTGTCCCGAAAATACGGTGCCGGTGGCGATCAGACCTGCCCCGGTCACTGTAAAGCTACGATCCACGGCAAGTCGAAAGTGGCCATTGGTGTTGCGGGCAGTCATCGATTTTGCCGCAGTCTCGAGGTGATCGCGCAGGTCATCCACACCCTCTCCCGAAATCGCCGAGACGCGAAAGACGGGTGCATCTTCGAGCAGGGTTCCGGCAAGGACCCCGGCGATCTGGTTCTCGACGTCGGTCAGGCGGTTGGTGTCAACGCGGTCGGTTTTGGTAATCGCAATGGCGCCGTATCGGATACCGAGGAAATTCAGGATGGCCAGATGTTCCAGTGTCTGCGGCATCGGGCCGTCATCCGCCGCGACAATCAGCAAGGCAAAATCGATCCCGGCGACACCGGCCAGCATATTGCGGATAAATCGCTCATGGCCCGGCACGTCGACGAAACCCATGATCTGACCGTTGCCCGGATCATGATAGGCGAAGCCCAAATCAATCGTCAGGCCGCGTTCTTTTTCTTCCGGCAGGCGGTCGGTATCGACGCCGGTGAGAGATTTGATCAGCAGCGTTTTGCCGTGATCGACGTGGCCGGCCGTGGCGATAATCATGACAGGTCGATCAGCTCAATCTGGTTGGCAAAGCGCGCCTCATCGGTTTGTTCAAGGCAACGCATGTCGAGCACATATGCACCGTCCTTGATGTGTCCAATCACCGGAACCGGCAGGGCTCGCAATGCTGCGGCCAGACGTTTCAGCTTTGTGCCACCGCCTCGTTTGCCTGTCCTCGGCGTGAGCGACAACGCCGCACTGGGCAAGACGTCGACGGGCAAGGCACCACTGCCGATCTGGCTCAGGCAGTCGACAACCGCGACATCAAAACCGTCGGGGAGTTTATTTGCGAGTGGGTCACAAAGGCGTTGGGCCGTTGCCTCTATATCTTCCCGGGTGCGGCTGAGCAGGCGCAACGAGGGCAGGCGCTGAGCGAGGCGATCCTTGTCGGCGTAAAGCCGGAAGATCGCGGCAAGGGCGGCGATCGTCATCTTGTCGATCCGCAGCGCCCGCTTGATCGGGTTCTTCTTGATTTTGGCGATCAGATCAGCCCGCCCGGCAATAATACCGGCCTGGGGACCACCAAGAAGTTTATCGCCGCTGAAGGTGACGACATCAGCGCCCTGCGAAATTGTTTCCGCCACGGTTTGTTCGGGCGGTAATCCGTGGGCCGTCAGATCAACCAGGGTGCCGCTGCCGAGATCGACGACGAAGGCCACGTCGCGTTGGTGCGCGAGGGTCGCGAGGTCTTGTTCCGGCACGGTGGCTGTAAAGCCCTCAACCGCGTAATTACTGGTGTGGATTTTCATCAGCATGGAGGTTTTGCTATTGATCGCTTCGGCGAAATCTTTCAGGTGGGTGCGATTTGTCGTGCCGACCTCAACCAGTTTGCTGCCCGCGCGTTTCATGATGTCGGGGATGCGGAAGGCACCGCCAATCTCAACCAGTTCACCGCGTGAGACCGGTACTTCGCGTCGGTTGGCCAGTGAATTGAGCACGAGCAATACGGCAGCGGCGTTATTGTTGACGACGGTGGCAGCTTCTGCCCCTGTCAGTCGGCATATCCAGCTTTCGAGATGGCTGTCGCGATCACCACGCTTGCCGGTCGCCAGATCGTATTCGAGGTTCGACGCACCTGCCGCGACAATATTCATCGCTTCAATTGCTTCCGGTGGCATCGGTGCGCGCCCGAGATTAGTATGCAACACCGTCCCCGTCAGGTTGAACACAGGTTTGAGCGAAGGCGTAACAAGAGATTTCAGGAACCGCAAAATACCGGCGACAATTTTTGCCTCATCCACTTCTTCCTGGCCGTTCGCAACAGCCTCGCGAGTATCAGCCAACACCTTGCGGACGGCATTTGTCGTCAGTTCGCGTCCAAATTCCAGGCTCAACACCTGAACGGCTGGCAGATCCAGCACGCGATGAACGGCGGGGATGCTTTGGCGAGAGGATGACGTGGTCTTTGACATATGGTGTCTTCACAATAAGGTGCAATTGCGGATGAGCGTACAAGACCCTTAGTATAGCGCCAAGTTTTCGAGAACGTTCACACCGACTTCTGTTCACAACATTACAAGGACACTGCATGGTTTTGATGCAAAATTTGCCCGAGCAAACTCAAATAAATTTGACGAAGCTCGCGTGCCCGACTTTTGAGGCCAAACCCTGGGTCTCTGAAAAGCCGCTCAGCGAACAGCGCGTGGCGATGGTATCGTCCGCCGGACTTCACCTGCGCGATGCCAGGCGGTTTGCCGGTGGTGACGGTAATTACCGTGAAATCCCCGGAGATACGCCAGCCGAAGACATCATGATGAGCCACGTTTCGGTTAATTATGACCGGACGGGTTTTCAGCAGGATATCAATGCGATCTTCCCGCTCGACCGCATGGCCGAACTGGCGACGGAGGGTTTTATTGGCTCGGTCGCTGACACCCACTATTCGTTCATGGGTGCGACCGATCCTGCCCGTATGGAAGACGACGCGCGTGAGCTTGGCCGCCGTCTGAAAGCCGACGGCGTCGATTCAGCAATCCTGCTTCCAGTTTGACCGTTCTGTACGCGTGCCGTGAGCGCGCTTGCTTACTATCTGGAAGACGAAGGCATTGCGACAACGCTGATCAGCCTGCTGCGTTTGCATACCGAAAAGGTTGAGCCGCCGCGTGCCCTGTGGGTGCCGTTCGAACTTGGCCGCCCGCTGGGGCGGCCCAATGATCCCGACATGCAAACGACGGTTCTGAAAGCCGCCCTGACTTTGCTGGAGTCAAAAGATGGACCGGTGGTATTGCAGGACTTCGAACACGCACCGGAAACCGATCCGATGGAGGGCTGGCAAAGTCCGGTCAAAACCGCTCGGGCTGACATCGATTTCAGCGATGCGGTGGCCGTCAAGTCAGCGCTGGATGTGGAAATCGCCACGGTCATGCCCTGGCATGACGGGGCGGCAGCGTCTTCGGGGCGTTCGGTATTCGGCGTCAGCCGGATGTCGCCCGAGCAGATATCACAACATCTGACGTCGTATTTGACGGAAACACCTGACGAAAGCCCGGACGATGAGTTTTCGTCCAGAATGGCGCTCCGCTTCGGTTCGGATGACCTCAAGGTTTATTACCTCGAAGCCGCCATGGCTGAAATGGAAAAACCGTCGAGTGCTCAGCTCGTTGGCTGGTTCTGGCGTGAGACGGTGGCCGGTCAGCTACTTATTACGCTGCGGGAAAATGCCCTGAAGGGGGATGATGACAAACTCAAGGTCGTCTGCGGCAACTTCATGGTTCCCGGTGCCAAAGTGGCGGAGCTTGATTTGTACAGGCCTTAAAAAAACCCTCCCCCAGGTCATGCGATAACGTGCAAGGTACGACTTGGGGGAGGGATATTTTTCGTTGTGCCAGTCGCTAAATCACCACTGTCACGCCGGCGTCTCCGTCGGCCAGGCTACCGACAATGGCGGCGTCGGCGTAGTCCTGGTCGTGGAACAGTTTGAGCACGTCATCGGCGGCGTCCGCTGCGCAGGCGACCAGTAATCCGCCGCTGGTTTGCGGATCACAAAGCAATGATTTTTGCCAGTCAGCGAGATCTGCAGGCAAGGTGACGTCGTCGCCATAACTCGCCCAGTTGCGGTTTGCCGCTCCGGTATTGACGCCCGACTTTGCCAGCTTCAATGCGGTCGGCAGGATGGGCAACCGGTCGGCTTCAATGATCGCTTTCAGACCCGAACCCCGGCAGATTTCCAGCAAATGCCCCAGCAGGCCAAATCCGGTCACGTCGGTCATGGCGTGAACATCTGGCATCAAGCTGAGATCAACTCCGACCGAGTTGAATTTGGTCGTCACGGCAATCATCTCGGCATAACCCTCGTCATCGAGATTGCCTTTTTGCAGTGCCGCGCTGAGCAAGCCAACGCCCAGTCCCTTGCCAAGGATCAGCACGTCGCCGGCCTGGCCCTGGCTGTTGCGTTTGATGTTGGCAGGATCGACAAGGCCCATGGCGACCAGACCGTAGATCGGCTCGGGCGCATCAATCGAATGTCCCCCGGCGATCGGGATACCAATGGCTTCACAGGCCGAGGCCCCGCCCGCCAGGATCTTTTGCATGGTTTCCATCGGCAACTTGTCGATGGGCATGCCGACCAGGGCCAGGGCCATGATCGGTTTGCCGCCGACGGCATAGACGTCCGACAGCGCATTGGTCGCGGCGATCCGGCCAAAGTCGAACGGATCATCGACGATGGGCATAAAAAAGTCCGTCGTCGCCACCAGGGCCTGGGTCTCGTTGATTTGATATACAGCGGCGTCGTCGCTGGTCTCGGTGCCAATCAGCAGGGCGGGATTGGCAAATGGCGCTGGCAGATCAGCCAGCATCTGCGATAACACCGACGGTGCTATCTTGCAGCCACAGCCACCACCATGCGAAAGGCTGGTGAGCGGTATGTCGTATTTGTCCATTTCGTCTTCTGAAACCTCTTTTCGTTTCCTGTTCGGCGACAAGCTAACCTGAAAGCGGTCATATTACTTAGCCCGAATTGTCACGCTTTGGTGAGCGTGGCACCATATTCGGAACTTATACAGGAGCCTGCCCGGTGAACATATCTGATTTCCCGTCTTCAATGACACTTGTGCGGATCGTGCCGGACGGCGACGGCCCGGCTTTGTTTGAAGAAGTCGAAATCCCGTTCGCCACAAGGGACGTGCATGGTGCGGAGACAGAAATCTTTCCGGCACAGGAAATTGCCTTTGTCTGGACGCGCTCGGATTTCGCACTCGATTTTCATGCGGCCTCCCGCCGCCGAATTATTCTTATGCTGGATGGACAGATGGAAATTGAAGACGGTCGGGGCGATTGCCGGGTGTTTGGCACAGGCGATCTGATTGATATCTGTGACACGACGGGCAAGGGACACAAAACGCGGATCGTCGGTGGGCGTGACGTGCATACAGCGTTGATTGAGATCGGTGACAAAATCATACCGGACTGGCCCCTGATCGAGGGGAGTGACCATCGAACAACTGCCTATACTCGAACGATCACAGGCGCAGACAGCGGCTCAAATTTCGTCGATGAAACGCTGGTCTATGATCACAAGGCACCGCTTGGACCCTCGACCGCGCCGATGCCGCTGGCGGGGTATCAATTTGTCTATAAACCGGCGACCTTGAACCACGACTATCACAATGCGCCACAGCGCCAGTTTGTGCTCAATCTGACATCGGGCATGGAAGTCGAGACAAGCGACGGCGCGACACGGCAAATTCGTGCCGGCGAGATTTTTCTCGGCGACGATACGACGGGGACAGGACACATCACCAGGGCGCTGGAGGGTCAGCCGAGGTTAAGTATTTTCGCCCATCTCGCGTAATTATCCAGGTGTTTTGGTAATCTCGTCAATGTAATCGATCAGGGCGTCGAGCTGCTTCGGATCAAGGATCTGTTGCATCGGCATTTTGGTGCCGGGCAAAAACACATCCGGTCCCTCGCGGAACAGTCCGGCAATATTCTTGCGCGACCAGTTGTAGCTGACGTCTTGCAAGGCATCCGAATATTTGTAGCGCTTGACTGATCCGGCACGGCGACCGAGCAGGTTTTCAAGGTGCGGTCCCGAGCGGCGGCGGGCGTCGGCCCGAATGGCATGGCAGCGCGCGCATTTGCGAAAGAGCTGTGCGCCCGGGTGCTTGCTTTCGAGCCACGGTTTTGGCTCGGTGTCGTTCTCAATTGCCGTGCCGATGCGATCCCCGGTCGCCAGATGCCAGACGCGTGCAGTCTCATCGGTGCCGCCGGTGACGACGAAGCGGCCATCCGGCGTGAAGGCGACGGCCCAGGCAGCCTTGTCATGCACTTTCAAACTACCGGTCGATTTTGACGTCGCCAGGCTCCAGTGCTGCAGTACTCCAAATCGATCAACCGTCACGGCTTCCTGGCCATTTTTAGTCAGCGACAACCCGAACACCGGCCCTTCGTGTCCGACAAGTTGCGATACCTCCGACTGACTGGCGACATCCCAAATCCGGACTGTGCTATCAGTCCCGGTTGAAACCAGCCGCTTGCCGTCAGGCGTCGCTGCCAGCTGTGTGACCCCCCAGCCATGGCCTTTCAGTTCACCTTGCAAGGTACCAGTTCGGTAATCCCATAGCCGGATAACGCCGTCGTGCCCGCCGCTGGCAAGTATTGTTCCGCCGTTGACGAATGTGACGGCGTTTACATTGCTGACAAGGCTGATCGCGCGCACCTCCTCGCCTTCCTTCAAATCCCAAAGGCGCACGGTGCGGTCCCAGCCGCCCGTCGCCGCGATGGTGCCGGACGGATCGACGGCGACGGACATGACTTTGGCGGTGTGATTGGTCAGGACATGGATGGGTCTGGCGGTTACCAGATCCCAGAGAATTGCGGAGCGATCATCGCTGACGGTAACGGCCCGCTTGCCATCCGGCAGGAAGACGGCAGCATTGACCGGACCCTCATGTCCTTCAAGATCGGCGATCTCAGATTGTTCGACAAAGCCCCAGAGCTTGACGGCATAGTCGAAGCCCACAGTCATAACGCGATTGCCATCGGGTGACACTGTGACGCTACGGACCATGCCGCCGTGACCGATCATGTCGGCGTGCGCGACGGTTGCCGCCATCAGCGCGGCCATGATCAGGCCAAAAAGTTGACCTGGTCTAGTCTTCGTCCATGTTCTCCCCGGCATCGCGTCTCCGTATCTCTTCTTCTGTGGTACGAATTTGCGGTCGGCTGCCCGCCGACATCGGTTGTTTGTCGTCAAACATATTAACGACCCGGCAGTCTTCACACATTTTCAGACGGTCCAGTGCGTCGGGGTCGTCAGCAAACATCGAATGATCAGACAGTTTTTCCATCATGCGATCAATAGTCGCCTTGACCGCGAAGGGTTTGCCGCAACTGACGCAGAGGAAAGGCTCTTCCTCCTTGACCACAACCCAGTCGCGGGCGAGAGCGGCAAAATTTATGCGCGGGGTCAGGGATATGACTTTTTCCGGGCAGGTCACCTTGCACAGTCCGCATTGCACACAGGCCGCTTCGTTGAAGCGCAGCATCGGGCTGTCCGGATTGTCACCGAGCGCTCCGGCAGGACAGGCCGACACACAGGCCAGGCACATGGTGCAGCCGGCGTCATTGACTTCAATCGTGCCAACAGGGGCACCGTCAGGAAGTGCCACGACATCCTTTGGTGCCGGGGCGTTTTCATGCAGGTGCGTCAGGGCAAGCCCCATCAGGTCGCGCTTTTGGCCCAGCGCCGCGAAAGTGGCTGGCGGATTGGCCGCGATCGATTGCTCATCATAAAGCCGCTGGCAAAGTGCCTCGGGATCGGCTTCGTCGATAATTTCAACACGATCCGCTGCATATCCCAGACCCGACAAGGCCGAACTGGCGTACGCGACCTGGGCGGCCAGACCGGCCAGATCATCGCTCGGGCGTGCCGGCGTCAGGACATCTATTTTGACGGCACCATATGCGGCGGCCGCAAGCAGGAATTCAAAACCGATTTGACTGACTTCATTTACAGCGAAAGGCAACACGTTCGCTGGCAAGCCCTGATAATGACGCGCCATGGTTTCGATCATCTCGTCACCGTGGCGTGTGTCGTGAATAAACAGAACGACATTCTCACCGCCAGCATTGTGGAATGTTCCAAGCAGGGTCCGAAGCCGCTGGAACATCGCGTCACCGCCGGGCAGGGCATAGATCGCAGCCTCCGTCGGACAGGCGGCTGCGCAGTTCCCGCAGCCCGCGCAGATATGCGGATCGAAAGACACACCGTCACCCGACGGCGTGATGGCGCCGGCCGGACAGAGATCAAGGCATCGCGTACACCCGATCAGCTCACTGCGGGAATGGGCGCAGCGTTCGGATTTATAGGTAATGTACAGCGGCTTCTCGAAATCACCGACCATCTGTGCCAGATCGCCGAGTGCAATTTCGACCTGAAGTGGATTGCCGGTATCTGGTTTGACGTAACCATCACGTTTTTCATGTGCTGTGAACAAAGGATCTGCATCGCGCAAATCGAGGATCAAATCCGCACCCAGCGTGGTGTTTTGTCCAACGTCGAATTCCAGGCTGTCTCTGGCGGAGGGTCTGGCGGCCGCCAGATCAGCAACATCAACTTCAAATTTGCCGAGATGGCCGCGGGCGTCTTTCACCTCGCCCCGGTAGATCAGCATTTCAGTGACGGCTGGCGGCGCGACGTCTTTATTGCCCTCCAGAACAACCCGGACATCAAGCGTTTCGCTTAAACGGCGTGCGGCGGCGATTGCGCTGTCACCCTGGCCGAGGACCAGAATGCTGCCTTCCGACGTCATGGTCACGCTGCCGGCCGGGGTGATATCGAGTGCCGCTTCGGCAATCAGGGCAGCTATCTTGGCGGTCGGTCGGGTTTTATCTGCCGACCAGCCGGCGCGTTCGCGGATGTTGGTGAAGGTTAGTGAGGTCTCGGCCTGTTCACTTTCTGCTGCCGTCTCAGCGAAGATCGGCGCTTCCTGCGTGCAGCCGATCAGCAATGGTCCGCCGGATTGCAAGGCATCGGAAAAGGCGTCGAGTTGCCGGCGGCAGAGTTGCGTATGCACAACGGGGACGTCCACGCCGAGCGCCGCCGCCAGGCCGTCGGCGTCAATCGACATCGTGTGTTCGCAATCACAGACCAAAACTGTCTTGTCAGATACTTTCATGCCGCCCCTGCCACCCGAACGATGGAATTTTTATTCTTGTGCCGTTTCGTCAACATATACTTTTGATGAGACTTGGCCAGCGGGCAACTGAAATTTGAGTCTCTGGTATACGGGCTTGCCCTGAACCGGTATTTGGCATCATGCTTCCGGCTGGAAACTGCATTTGTTTGATTTGGAGTGAGACACCTTGGATCCTCAACCACAAGACTCCATGTCGCTGGGCATCGTGCTGGAGCGAACACCGGTTGATCATCCGTGGCAGGATTACGAGTGGAAACTGGCTGGAGTGCTGCCGGGGGCGAGCCACATAGACGCACCCGTGATCCTGAAAGAAGAGGCGGACCTCCTGCAGGTACATGCCGACACACTGAACGTCGAATTGTTCAAGGGGGAGACCGAGGGGTATCGGGAAAACCTGACGGGCGGAAGCCTGATTTTTGTCGTTCTGCGGGATGCCGATGAAGAAAGCGATGCCGAATACGATATCGTGCCTTTCCTGGCGACAGTTTGTGCCTATGAGGCCCAGGACTATATGGATGCCAGCGAGGAGCGCGTTGATGTCATCGTCATGCCACCGGATATGGTTGCCTGGGTCGCGAACTTTATTGACGAACATCATGTCGAGGTGCCGTTCAAGAAACGCAAGCGCGATTCTGCGCCTGGCAGCTGGCAGGACGGTGATGCAAGCCCCGAGACGGAGCAGAAATCGTGAGTGACGGAGACGGAGACGGTTTCGCCAGACGCTGGTCCCGGCTCAAGCAGGCCTCAAGGGAAGAAGAAGGTACTGCGGAACCGGAGGCGGATCTTGTTACTGACGAGGGCTCCGACAAACAGAACGAGCTCGCGGTGAATGAAGCAGAAGCGACGCCGCCGGACGTCGAAGAAATCAAGGAAGAAGACTTGCCGGATATTGAAAGCCTCGATGCAGAGTCTGATTTCACGCCATTCATGCAGGCGGGTGTACCCGAGAACCTTCAGCGACTGGCACTTCGCAAGCTCTGGAACAGCAATCCGATCCTTGCCAATATTGACGGGCTCAATGATTACGACGAAGACTTCAAGGCAGCAATGGATATCGGCATTGCTTACATTGACAAGGCTCGGGCAGCGGGAGCGAAGTTTGTCGGCGAACACGAAGATGATCCCGATGAGACCGAAACCGAAAATCCGGAAGAAAATGACGCCGGGTCTCAGAAATCCAGTGAGCAACTGGCGTCGGCAGAAGGCGACGATCAGGATATATCTTCAGAGTTGCAAGAAGACGCTGATGATTTTCCCAATGAGGGCGAAGAAGAAACCTGACTTCTTTCGCTATCGCATTGCAACATAAGTATTTTCTAATGTTTTAAATAATATGTGATCGCGGCATATTCGCCTATTCGGTGATTGACCCTGCGCGAGCGAAAATCCATACTGACAGGAATGAAATAGCGTACCGTTTTTTGTGGTGCAGTGTTTCTGGTGCCGATAATTGAGCCCTGATCAAAACAAACAATAATACGGGGACTCAAGGCGCACAGGGGAGGCGGGATTTGGTGACAACGAATCATCAGATAGATGGCTTGTCGGAGGAGGAATTCCTTCGTGCCAGCATGTACGCCATGCTGGGCAGATTGCTGTCGACCGAACCAGATACCGAAGCCTTGCAGGGACTGGCCGCACTCGAGGGTGATGAAACGCCGTTGGGTCTGGCGCTGGCGGCACTTGGTGCTGCGGCACGTGCAACAGACGCTATTGCCGCGAGTGACGAATATCATGCGCTGTTTATTGGCATGAATGGTGGTGAACTCAATCCATATTCTTCCTTTTATCTCACCGGTTTTCTTTATGAGAAACCGCTGGCGGACCTGCGCGCCCGAATGTCTGAATTCGGTATTGAGCGCGCCGAAGGCATTGCCGAACCGGAAGATCATATCGCCAGCGTTTGCGAAATCATGGCAGGACTGATCACCGGCGAATTTGGCACACCCGCCGACCTCGCGACGCAGCTCGAGTTTTTTGACGAACACGTTGCGCCTTGGGCGACAAAGTTTTTTGCAGATCTGGAGAAAGCCGAAACCTCAGCGCTCTATATGCCGCTGGGGACGATCGGCCGGTTGTTTATCGAAATTGAAATCGAAGGTTTCAGAATGGCGGCCTAGTTCCTTTTTATCCGGGGACGGTGTCGCAACAGCACAGGGGTGAGGTAATGAGCGACAAGAAAGCTGAACAGATTATCGAAAACGAAGAGACGGCGACCTCCAGCCGTCGGGACTTTTTCAGAATGGCGAGTGTTGGTGCTGCCGGAGCCGCAGCGGCTGCATTGACGGGCGGTGCACCGGAAGCGGATGCGGCGGAAGCCAAATCTGAACATCGCGGATACCAGCTGACCGATCACGTCAAGAAAGCTTATGACGTCTCACGGTTCTAGCCGTCGTATTTCGTTCGTCTGATATCGGATTCAAGAACAAAAAACTCTGATTTAAGGGAGAGAAGGATGCTCAGGAAAAAAACCAGTGGGGTTACAAGCGGTCCCCGATTAGCGAAATCTCTGGCCAGTGTAGCCGGCGGTTCGGTTGATCGTCGTACGTTCCTGAAGCGCTCGGGTCTTGCTGCAAGCGGTATCGCCGCCGGTAGTGCCCTGGGTCTTGGTACCGTCAGGAAGGCCAGCGCGGCCACCGGCGACGGCAAGGACATGAAAACTGTCCTGTCTGTTTGCACGCACTGTTCCGTCGGCTGTTCGATCAACGCCGAAGTTCAGGGCGGGGTCTGGGTTGGTCAGGAACCAAACTTCGACAGCCCCTTCAATCTGGGCGGCCACTGCGCCAAGGGCGCTTCGGTCCGCGAGCATGCTCATGGCGAGCGTCGCGCGCGTTACCCGATGAAACTTGAAGGCGGTAAATGGAAGCGTGTTTCCTGGGATCAGGCGGTCAACGACATCGGCGACAAGATGCTCGACATCCGCAAGACTTCTGGACCGGATAGTGTCTACTGGCTCGGGTCGGCCAAGTTCAGTAACGAACAGTCCTATCTGTTCCGTAAATTTGCTGCCTTCTGGGGATCGAACAACGTTGATCACCAGGCCCGTATTTGTCACTCGACGACAGTTGCAGGTGTTGCCAACACCTGGGGCTACGGGGCAATGACCAATTCCTTCAACGACATTCAGAACAGCCGGTCGATCTTCATGATCGGCTCGAACGCGGCGGAGGCCCATCCGGTCGCCATGTTGCATCTGCTGAAGGCGAAGGAAGAAAATAACGCACCGATCATCGTTTGTGATCCGCGTTTCACACGCACGGCAGCGCATGCTGATGAATTTGTCCGCATGCGTCCGGGTACAGACGTTGCCTTGATCTGGGGCATTCTCTGGCATGTCTTCGAGAACAGCTGGGAAGACAAGGAATTCATTCGCCAGCGCGTCTGGGGTCTTGATGAAATCAAGGCCGAAGTCAAAAAATGGAACCCGGAAGAAACCGAACGTGTTACAGGCGTGCCGGGATCGCAGCTCAAACGCGTTGCCCGCACGCTGGCCAATAACCGGCCCGGCACGATTATCTGGTGCATGGGTGGTACACAGCATACCAACGGCAACGACAACACCCGGGCCTACTGCATCATGCAGCTGGCGCTTGGTAACATGGGTGTGTCAGGTGGCGGTGCCAATATCTTCCGCGGCCACGACAACGTGCAGGGTGCCACAGATTTCTGCATCCTGTCGCACTCGCTGCCAGGATATTATGGTCTTTCAACCGGTGCCTGGAAACATTGGTCGAGGGTCTGGGACGTCGATTATGAATTCGTCAAGGGCCGCTTCGCCACCAAGAAACTGATGGAAACCAAAGGCATCGTGGTCTCGCGCTGGTTCGATGGCGTGTTGACGCCCAAGGAACAGATCGATCAGCCGGACAATGTTCGAGCCATGGTCTTCTGGGGCCACGCGCCGAACTCGCAAACGCGCTTGCCGGATATGAAGAAGGCGATGGAGAAGCTTGACCTTCTCGTCATCATCGATCCATATCCGACGATGTCGGCGGTCATGCATGATCGCAAGGACGGCGTCTACATTTTGCCTGCGGCGACACAGTTTGAAACCTATGGCTCGGTAACGGCGTCAAACCGTTCCTTGCAGTGGCGTGAGAAAGTTGTCGACCCGGTGTTTGAATCACTGCCCGATCAAACGATCATGCAGAAGTTCGCCACCAAGCTGGGCTTTGCCAAGGAGTTCTTCAAGAACATCAAGGTTGTCGATGGTGAGCCGCTGGTCGAAGACATCACCCGCGAGTTCAACAAAGGCATGTGGACGATCGGCTATACCGGTCAATCGCCCGAACGTTTGCGCTTGCATATGGCCAACATGCATACCTTCGACAAGAATACCCTGCAAGCCGTGGGTGGTCCGGTTGATGGTGAATACTTTGGTCTGCCGTGGCCGTGTTGGGGCAATGACAAACTGGCTCATCCGGGCACACCGATCCTTTACGATCCCTCGAAGCCGGTGGCTGAAGGTGGCTTGAGTTTCCGGGCCCGCTTCGGTGTCCAGCGCAATGGTGAAAACCTGCTGGCCGAAGGCTCCTATCCCGTGGATTCGGAAATCAAGGATGGTTATCCCGAATTCTCGATGGCGATGCTCAAGAAACTGGGCTGGGACGGTGATCTGACGGCTGAAGAAAATGCCATCATGGCCAAGGGCAACGGTGCCAAGACAAACTGGAAGACCGATATGTCCGGTGGCATCCAGCGTGTTGCCATCAAACATGGTTGCGCGCCGTTCGGTAACGCCAAGGCCAGGACGGTTGTCTGGACGTTCCCGGATCCTGTGCCGTTGCACCGCGAACCGCTGTACACGCCGCGCCGCGATCTTGTGGCCGACTATCCAACCCACAAGGACACCAAGAACTATCGTCTGCCGACGTTGTACAAGTCGATCCAGGACAAGGATTTCTCCAAGAAATATCCGCTGATCCTGACGTCTGGTCGTCTGGTTGAGTACGAAGGTGGTGGTGACGAATCACGGTCCAATCCGTGGCTCGCTGAACTGCAGCAGGAAATGTTTGCCGAGATCAACGCATACGATGCCAACAACGCCGGCATTCGTAACGGCTCGGATATCTGGGTTGCAAGTCCGGAAGGTGCCAGGGTCAAGGTCAAGGCAATGATCACACAGCGGGTTAACCGTGGCCTTGTGTTCATGCCATTCCACTTTGCCGGTATGTGGCAAGGCGAGGATCAAAGGCACAAGTATCCGCCGGGAGCAGATCCATTCGTCATTGGTGAAGCCGCCAATACGGCAATGACCTACGGGTACGATGCAGTCACACAGATGCAGGAGTCGAAAGTGTCTCTCTGCAACATAAGCAAAGCATAGGGAGGATCTGATCATGGCTAGAATGAAGTTCCTTTGCGATGCCGAACGTTGCACCGAATGCAATGGTTGTGTCACCGCCTGCAAGAACGAAAACGAGGTTCCCTGGGGTATTAACCGTCGTCGCGTCGTGACGTTGAATGACGGCAAGCCCGGCGAGCGTTCGATCTCGGTTGCCTGCATGCATTGTTCGGATGCGCCGTGTATTGCGGTTTGTCCGGTCGATTGCATTTACGACACCGAAGACGGTGTTGTGTTGCACTCGAAAGATCTGTGCATTGGTTGTGGTTACTGCTTCTTTGCCTGCCCGTTTGGCGCGCCGCAGTATCCGCAGGCCGGTAATTTTGGCTCACGTGGCAAGATGGACAAGTGCACCTTCTGCAATGGCGGTCCGGAAGAAGACAATTCCTCCGCCGAATTCCAGAAGTATGGTCGCAATCGTCTGGCTGAAGGCAAACTGCCGATGTGCGCCGAAATGTGCTCGAGCAAGGCTTTGTTGGCAGGCGATGGCAACGAAGTTTCAGGTATCTACCGTGAACGCGTCACATCACGCGGCTTCGGTTCCGGTGCCTGGGGCTGGGGCACAGCGTATCAGCTCAAGGCCCGGTCGTAATCGATCGACGTTTTGAGAACAGGTAAATGAGGAAGGCCGGAGTGATCCATAAATGATTGCTCCGGCCTACTTATGGGTATTCAAATCGTATGGATAAATCATGAAATCGATTATCGCTCTGGCACTGGGTGTGATGGTGATTGTGTCTCTGGGCGGCTGCCGCGAAGAAGAGCAGGGCCGCGTATTGCAATACAAAAAGGGCATCTATCTGGGCCAGGTGGACAAACCGACAAACGCATCGACGCGGGCGTCGCTGCGCGGTCGCACCTGGAGCCAGGCAGTCCTGTCGGCCGGAAATGTGCCACAGGGTGCCGGTAGCGCCAGCGGATCATCGTCGGGTTCGGCACTCAGTTCCCGGATCCAGGGCCAGCGGACTGTGACAACGCGTTAATTTATCAGGGGAGATACCCATGGGAGCGGGGCAAATAAATTTATCGATTGATCCCAAATCGGTCATCCGGACAATCTTGACGGCTTTGATTGTCATGGGCGTCGTCGTATTGGGTGACGCCGCGACACCGTCGTCTGACGGGTCCGTTTTTGCCCAGACCCAGGGTCAGGTACCGGGCCGCACTTTGGGTGGCACAAATGATTCTGAAATGTGGCGCGCGATCCGTCAGGGCGTGACCGGGTCGGTTTCACTGCCTGACAAGCAGGCAGGCGTACTGGTTCAGTCTGAAGGCGACAACTGGCGTGCAATCAACAATGGCCCGCTGAAAAAGTATGGTGCCTGGATTATGGCGGCGATCGTCGGGCTGCTCATTATTTTCTTTCTGGTGCGGGGCCGGGTCAAAGTGGATGCCGGTTTGTCAGGCAGGACCTTGCTTCGTTTTGATGGCCTTGATCGTTTTGCCCACTGGCTGACGGCGACCAGCTTTATCCTGCTGGGATTGACCGGGCTCAACATCATGTATGGCCGCTATGTCCTGAAACCCCTGATCGGGCCGGATGCCTTTGCTTCCCTGACCTACCTGGGCAAAGTCAGTCACAATTACACAGGTTTTGCCTTTGCTCTTGGCATCGTTCTGATGTTTGCCCTGTGGGTGAAGGATAACCTGCCCGATCGTCATGATATTGGCTGGATTCTCAAAGGCGGTGGCCTCGTTGGCAAACACAACCATCCGCCGGCAGGCCGGTTCAATTTTGGCCAGAAGTTCATTTTCTGGTCGGTGATCATCGGCGGCGCGTTGCTAACGATCACCGGATTGACGCTTATGTTCCCGTTCTACTGGACGGACATGGCCGGCATGCATCTGGGTCAGCTGATCCACGCGGCCATTGCTGTCATCATGATCGCCATCATCATTGCCCATATCTATATCGGCAGTCTCGGTATGGAAGGCGCGTTCGATGCGATGGGCACGGGCATGGTTGATGAAAACTGGGCGCGCGAACACCACAGCGCCTGGGTCGAGGAAGTCGAGACTGCCGACAGCACGACCATTATTCAGGAGAGCTGACGCAAAAAGATTTGTCTTAGCCCAGGCGAACGCTCTGGCTGGCAGGTGTCTCGTCACCCCTGGTGTTGACGGTGCCCAGTATGGCGGCTGTCACAACAGCTATGACCAGACACCCGACGACGGCTGAGATAAACGCTTTCATCAATTAATCCCCGCTGACTGAAATGCCCTGTAATTATATGCGAGGGTTGTAAAAACCGTGAACAAAAATAACAGGATAAATGATTTTTTGACTGACGCAGGAGCAAGGATATGAACGAAGATACCTTCAATATGGATTTGCGGAAATTCCTCAAAAAAGTTGGCATTACGTCACAACGGGAAATCGAAAATGCTGTCCGTCAGGCGTTGGCTGATGGCGCCCTCCAGGGCGACGAGACGCTGAACGCAAAGGTCCACATTGAGATAGGCAGGATCGAATTGAGCTATGATATCGATGATGATATTCGGCTGTCCTGATGCGGGTGATTTGACAAGATGAGCGAAAAGAAACCGATAAACTGGCGAAAACTGGGCCTCGGCTATTTATCCATCATCGTTGCCATCGTTGTTGTGGCCATTATTGCCCTGCTTTTCGCGGCGGCTGGATCGAAAGAAGCGGCTGCTGCATCGCGAGGTAAATCCATCACTCTGGCGTCGACGACATCGACCGACAATTCAGGTTTGTTCGGCTTTCTGTTGCCGAAGTTCGAGGCTGCAACCGGGATCAAGGTCCGTGTCGTTGCCGTCGGCACAGGTGCGGCCCTGCGCCTTGGCCAGCGCGGTGACGCTGACGTTGTTCTGGTGCATGCCCGCGACGCTGAACTGAAGTTCGTCGCCGCGGGTCATGGCGTGGAGCGCCGTGAAGTTATGACCAATGATTTTGTCATCGTCGGACCGGCTGGCGATCCCGCAAAAATTTCCGGCAATACAGATGCGGTGCAAGCGTTGACAAGGATCGCAAGCGCCGCCGCATATTTTGCCTCGCGGGGGGACGACAGCGGTACACACAAGGCTGAACTGAAGCTGTGGGAAGCCGCCGGCCTCCAACCTGGCACCCTGAAGGGCAAATGGTATCTCGAGGCCGGTGCCGGTATGGGGGCAACGCTGAACATTGCCGCCGGTCGCAATGCCTATGCGTTGTCGGATCGGGCGACGTGGCTTGCGTTCAAGAACCAGGGTGATCTGCGGATCGTCGTTGAAGGTGATGCTCGCCTCAGAAACGTCTACGGCGTGATGATGGTCAATCCGGCACGCCACGCCCACGTCAAACAGGTGGCTGCCAGCGCTTTTATCAATTGGATCACAGGCGACGAGGGTCAGCAGGCCATTTCGGAATTTCGTATCAAAGGCCGGCAGGTCTTTTTTCCCATCGCCGCCAGCGGCTCTTGAGGCCTGCACAAAAAAAGCCAGACCGAAATTAACCGGCCTGGCTTGTTTTTAGGAAAAATCCCGGAAGCGATCAGTGACCGCCGAGGTCATTCCACTCTGGTAGCAGCACCAGGCTGTTTGGATTGAGGCCGCGCTTTTTCAGTGTATCAATCGTGCGCACGGTCGTATTGGTTTTGAGGTCCACCACATGAATGGAACCATCTGACATGCCCGGCAGATTGATGAAGGCATTTTGCACAATGGCGTAGCGGCCATCCTTGGTCAGCCCTACATGATGTGCACCACCCGCCGTCGGAATGGTTTTGATAAGTTTCAACTTCGCCATGCCGCCAGCGGAATCAAAGATATGAAACATGCCGGGGTTGGCGGTCGTCACATAGAGACGATCACCGGATTTGTTGAAATACATTTCCAGCGGCACACCGGCCTTGTCCTTGGCGAAATTATAGGCTTCGGCAACGTCGAAATCCTTTTTGCCGGCATTCCATGTCGCGGTCCACAGGGCCGCACCAAACATGTTGGTTATCAGGGCCTGGGGTGCACCACTGCCAGGAACCCGCACCAATTCAACCGGTGCTTCGCCGGAAGGTGACTTTTTGTTCGACACCTTGTGATGGCCGAGGACCTTGTTGGTGCTGGCCTCGATTACCGTAATGCGCTCGTCCGGTGTTTTGAGGTCTCCGCTGATTGTGCTGGTGACAAGAACCCGGTCGATATCGGTCATGACCAACGCGCCATGAGGATAGGTGCCGGGAATTGAAATCAGAGCAGAAATTTTGTCCGTCGCAGTATCGCCGACATAAACATTTGCCGAATTCATACATGTCAAATACCAGGTCTTGTTGTCTTCCGAGAAGATTACATCTTCGCCCATCTGGCATTTCGGAACGGAAATCACTTTCAAACGATATGGAAATTCGTTGAGATTGAAGACACGTAGCTCACCCTTGCCCAGCGCTGTGACATAGGCCTTGGTCTGCGTACGGTCATAAAAAATATGATGTGCGACCAGATCCGCCGGCAACGGAATGTTCATCAAAATCTTGCCAAAATTGCCGGAATTCGGATCGACATCCATAATGGCGATGCCTTCCTCGCGCACGGTTTTCCCCGTGAGTTTCATTGCCTTGATCGAGTCTGGCGTTTTGCTCTCATAGTTCATCATGGCCAGTATTTCCGCCGAGACGAGTGATGGAAAAGCCGACACCGTAACCAGAATTGCAGATAAAAAAGCAGCTGCCAATTTCATGTTAATTCCCCCCTGGTGAAAAGCCCGAATTGAACAATCCAGGCTATATCCTATAACAAAATATTGGGCTTGCCGAAGGTTTGTTCAAGGATGCAAAATCAGGAAAGCAGTATACTGACGAACAGGGGGAAACATGTTCAAGGCGTATTCCGGCATCGGGCGTAAAACCGCAATCGTTCTGGCAATCTTCGCGTCCGGACTTACGGTTTTGGTTTTTCCGATAAACGCGTCTCTGGCAGGGGAGGCAAAGGTATTTGACCTGGAAATCGTCAAACGGCAGGTCAAGGGCGGTGCACAGACAATTCGTGCCATTGTCGGTGACGACGTGCAACTGCGCTGGCGTACAGATGAAGGGGTCGAAATACATCTGCATGGCTACGATCTGAAATTGATCCTCAAGCCAGGTGCTGCCCAAACGCTCAGGGTTGATGCCAAAATCGCCGGGCGATTTCCCATCAGCGCGCATGATTTTGGCCACAAGAATCTGGCGTACCTCGAAGTTCATCCAAAATAGGGTCGATATTTGATGTTTTTTTCGCGTGTGTTCATTTTTGTCCCTGGCATTTTTTTCCTGACATCAATTTCTGCGTTGCCTGCGTCAGCCCATGCCTTTGGTACGCGCTACGACTTGCCGCTGCCTCTGGAGATGTATCTCATTGGTGCCGGGGCGGCGGTGGCCTTGTCGTTTGTCATTATGGCGATGTTCTTCCGGGAACGGGGCGACGCCGAAGTAGCGTGGGCCGTCGATCTGTCGGGCCTGCCGGCGCTCGGGTGGATCGGACATCCGGTTTGGCTGTTATTGTTGAAACTGGTCTCAGTAGCGGCTTTTGCTCTGCTCCTGGCCGCCGGGTTCTTTGGCAGCGAAAGTGCTCTGAATAATATTGCGCCGGTATTTGTCTGGGTGATCTGGTGGGTTGGTATGGCTTTCGTTTCGGCCCTGTTTGGCAATGTCTGGTCACTCGTCAATCCGTGGAAAATAGTTTTCGACTGGTCTGGCAAGCTGCTGCCACTGACACGAACCAACGCCGAATATCCGGCCAGGTGGGGATATGCGCCCGCCCTGATTTTGTTCCTGATATTTGCCTGGCTGGAGCTGATTTCCGAACAGGGAGAAAACCCGCGAAATCTCGCCTGGCTGATTGCAATTTATTCCGTGATTTCATGGGCTGGCATGGCGAGATACGGTCGTGACAACTGGCTGCAGTATGGCGAAGCTTTCAGCATTGTTTTTGGCCTGTTTGCACGATTTGCGCCGATGAACGGGCGCAATGGCGGCTGGCACCTGCGGCTTCCTTCCGTGGGACTACTCAGCCATCAAGCGCTGCCGATGTCCGGTGTCGTCTTTGTGCTTCTGTTGCTGGCGACGGTGACGTTTGACGGCATTCTGGAGACGCCATTGTGGGCGAATATTCTCGACGGGATCGCGACCAGTAAATTTCTGCGCCCGATGTTGCTTGCGTTGCAGGAAAGTGGTGTCGATCTATTGATCCTCATCAAGAGCCTGACGCTCGTCCTGCTCCCGGCACTCTTTGTCGGCGTCTATATGCTGGTTTGCAAGGCCATCGGGCGTGCAGGTGGCGGTGGTCTCCACACGACTGAAGTCGCAGGTTATTTTGTCCTGTCGTTGGTTCCGATCGCCATCGCCTATCACCTGTCGCACTATCTTTCGTATCTGATGATCGCCGGGCAGAACATTATTCCACTCGTTTCCGACCCGCTTGGCTCAGGCTGGGATTTGTTTGGAACAAAAAACTACCGCGTCGACATAGGCATCGTCAGCGCCAAAGTGGTTTGGGATGTCGCAGTCAACGCTATTGTGCTCGGCCATGTCATGGCGGTCTATGTTGCACATGTGATGGCAATGAGGGTTTATTCGGACCGGGCGGCGGCGCTTCGGAGCCAGATACCCATGTTGGTCCTGATGGTTGCCTACACGATGCTCAGTCTGTGGATATTGTCACAGCCGATTGTCGCCTGAAATTCGACAGATCGGACATTTTTCGACCTGGCATAATCAGCTGCAGTTCGACGACGAAGGGCGTAGTTGAAAATATTAATGATATGTCTCCTTAAGGATGTGAAAAATGCCAGCTTGAGAAAGTTGATTTAATACCCATTTAGGAGTAATAAACTGGTCAAAAGCTGGTATTTTAAGCTTGTATCGTCGTATTAAGATATTTTGACCATAAACTTTATTTTGTCGTTTGTTGATTTCTGACACTGGAAATTGGAACAAAACGTTTTGCACACTCTTGTCGCCAGATGTGCCGTCATATCGATAATGACCTTGTTCATTGCCGGGTTGGCTATGCCCGATGCCAATGCAGCGGTCAAAGTGCGTTCCTATGACCGTGGCAGCAAGACCGAGAGCGATCTTGGCAAGAGCAAAGGCCTGAAAAAACGAAAGCGCGGTTCAGGTGGCAAGTCCACTGGCGGGAGTGGCTCTTTTAGTCGTGAAGGTCGCCCGGCACCCGAAGATGATTTTGAACAAGGTGAATTGTTGCTGGCCAACCCGCCAATCCGGCTCGAGCAAGGCCTCGCCGAAATGGGCATGAAGGTCATTGAGCGCGTCCAGCTGAAAAACCTGAAATTTTCCTATCTTCGTATCAAGACGCCGAAAAAAATGTCAGTTCGCAAGGCGGTGGACCGGCTTTCGTCGCGATACCCTGGTGCGACCGTTTCGGCCAATCATCGTTATGATTTGTCGGCGGCGAAATCCCTCGGGCGGATGTTTCCAAGGAAGGCCGTGAGTTGGGGGCCTGTAAATGCACGATGCGGCGAAGGATTGCGCATTGGATTGATCGATGGCGCTGTCGATACAGATCATCCTGCATTGAAAGGCCAGAAGGTAACCTATCGTTCCTTCCACCAGCGCAAACGCAACCCGGCGCCGACGGGGCATGGCACGTCCATTGCCTCGATGTTTGTTGGCAAGATTATGCGCAACGGTTGGTCGGGCCTGGTACCGGGTGCGGAGTTGTTTGCCGCCAGCATGTTTGAAACCGACCGTCGCGACCAGATGGTCGGAACCAGCACAGGTATGTTGCAGGCGATAGACTGGCTTTTCGAAATGAAGGTCCATGTCGTCAATATGAGTATTGCCGGTGCGGACAATGAAGTTCTGAAAAAGGCGATTGAAATCGCTCGAAAGAAAAAAATGGTTTTGGTTGCGGCAGTGGGGAACTGGGGATTTCGGGGAAAGCCGGCCTATCCAGCGGCCTACCCGGACGTCATCTCCGTAACGGCGGTTGCAGGGCCCCGACACAAGCCCTATCCGCTGGCAAACCAGGGTAAGTATGTCGATTTTTCGGCCCCCGGTGCCAATATGTGGATCCCGTCCAAAAGGCTTGGCAATGCCTTTAGCGGCACTTCTTTTGCCGCACCGTATGTGTCAGTCATCATCGCCAGTCAGGTCGCACAAATAGATGGCCCGGCCGATACCGGGTTGTTGCGCAATTCGTTGCGACGTTCCGTCATTGACCTTGGAAAACGCGGGCGTGATGATGTATTTGGCTACGGTATGGTCCGGGAAGGTCCTTCTTGTGGTTCAAAAACTGCAGACGCCAGCCAGGTCGACAAAGACACAAATTTACGAAATGAAGTCACCCGATAACAATTTGGTCTCTTGTTGATGCAGTGTCCTGCGTGCGCCAGCGAAAATCCCGACGGTAACAGGTTTTGTGGTCAGTGCGGCGGTGCGCTACCTGATGCGTGTACCGCCTGCGGCACCATCGCGCCGGCCGGCAACAAATTTTGCGGACATTGCGGGCATCAGTTCGGTTCAGATCAGGGTCAGGCACCTGATTCTATTGCTGTTGCCGCCAGTCAACCGATAGCGATCGAGAAAACTTCTGACAATGATGCTGAAAGGCGCCATCTGACGGTTATGTTCTGTGACCTTGTCGGCTCGACTGCGTTGTCGGAAGCATTGGACCCTGAAGACCTGCGGGATGTAATCGGCGAATTTCAGCAAGCCTGTGCGGCACAGGTCGACGCATATGGTGGTTTTGTCGCACGATACATGGGGGATGGCATGCTGGTTTATTTCGGCTATCCGCAAGCCCACGAGGACGACGCCGAGCGTGCCGTTCGTGCCGGACTGAACATTGTTGATCAAATTAAAACCATGGAGCCCCGGCCTGGGCTTTCGCTTCAGGTTCGTGTTGGCGTCGCCACCGGACATGTTGTCGCTGGTGATGTGATTGGCGATGGCGCGTCAGAAGAACGTGCAGTCCTTGGCGTAACGCCCAATCTTGCGGCACGACTTCAAAGCCTGGCTGCCCCGGATAATGTGATCATCAGCGATCAGACGCGGCGTTTGACCCAGGGTTATTTCGAATTCGACGACCTCGGAATGCATGACCTGAAAGGCATTAGCGAACCGGCGCAAGCCTGGTGTGTGCGCCATGAAAGCAGTGCAACGAGCCGGTTTGAAGCGACGACAGTTTCAGGCATGAGCCCACTGGTTGGTCGAGAGGAAGAAATTGCGCTGCTGATGAACCGGTGGCGCCAGTCGATAGAGGGCGAAGGGCAAGTTGTCATGCTGTCGGGTGAAGCCGGCGTCGGCAAATCCCGCATTCTGCAAGCCTTCCGTGAGCGCATCAAAGGCGACGATCATGGCGTCATATTCCTGTCATGTTCTCCCTTCCATACCAACACAGCCCTCTATCCGGTCATCGACTGCCTGGAACGCGTGATGGGCATAAATCAAACAGATTCGGCAGCCATTCGCCTTGAAAAACTCACCGGATTTGTTGTCCAGTCCGGACTGAACCCTGATGATATTGTCCCCGACCTGGTCCCGGTCCTGGCTGAAGGCGCGATCGCGACATCGGCTGGAAGTCAAACACCGGAGCAACGCCGCAGGATGATCGCCGAGGCCTTGCTGGCTCTCCTGGAAACACAGGCTTTGCGCCAGCCATTGGTTATGATCGGTGAGGATACGCACTGGATCGATCCCTCGACCGAGGAATTTCTCAGCTTGTTGATCGAGCGGTTACGATCCCTGAAAGTGCTGTTGATTATGACGGCCAGACCGCATTATACCGCACCGTGGACCGGCCATCCGCATGTTACGACGCTGGCGTTGAACAGGCTGAGTCGGGCCGACTGTGTACGCCTGATTGAAGGTGTCACCGGTGGCATGAAGTTGCCTGACGAAGTCGTCGACCAGATTGTCGCCAAGACGGACGGCGTGCCGCTTTTTGCCGAAGAGTTGACTAAAACCGTCATGGCGTCGGACCGGTTAATCCGGAAGGACGATCATTTCGAAATCGCCGACGATGTCGAAGGCCTTGAAATTCCGGCGTCACTGCACGATTCACTTATGGCTCGACTGGATCAGATGGGCCAGGCCAAGGAAGTTGCTCAACTTGCTGCCGTCCTGGGTCGGCAGTTTGGCGGAGATTTGCTCGCCGCGGTATCAAGGATGCCGAGTGCGGAACTGGCGCGGTCGCTCGACCAACTTGTTGAGGCGCAGGTTATTGTGCGACGAAGCTTGCCGCCTTCGGCGACTTATGAATTCAAACACGCGCTGGTTCAGGACACGGCCTATGAATCGTTGCTGAAAAAGACCAGGCAACGTCATCATCTGGATATTGCAAATGCTCTGGAAGGCGGCATTGAGGGCGATCCGGCAGCTCAACCGGAAATACTTGCTCAGCATTACACGCGCGGCGGTGCGGCGTTGAAAGCGGTGCCGTGCTGGCGCGACGCGGCCCGCAGGGCGACGGAGAAATGGGCAAGCGCTGAAGCCGTCAGCCATGTTCGACGCGGGTTGAAGTTAATTGAGAAACTGCCTGACGATTCAGAACGTGCCGATATCGAAATCGCCATGTTGTTCGATCTGGTCGCAGGTTTGCGAATTCTTGATCGCTACGACGACGCCTTCGAAGCACTGGACAGGGCACAGGCCACAGCCATTCGGCAGGACAAGACTGAAGACCTGGCACGGGTCCATTATCTGCGCGGCAATATCTATTTTCCTCAAGGCAATATCGAACGCTGTCTCGAGGAACACAACACCGCACTTGACTATGCTCGCCAGTCAGGCTCGGTCGAACTGGAAGCGCGGGCGCTCAGCGGGCTGGGAGATGGCAGTTATCTGGCCGCACGCGTCGCCGACTGCAGCCGCTATTACGAAGACTGCGTGAACCTTGCGCACAACAACGGGCTTTACGCGATTGAGGCCGTAAACAAAGCGATGCTCGGGCACATGCAACTTTACAATCTGGTCGTTGATCAGGCCCGGACAAATTGCCTTGATGCAGCGGAACTCGCTGTGAGTTTGGGAAATGACCGGGCGGAAATGGTGGCTCGCGGGAGTTGTGCGGGCAAGGTTTTGTTTGAACTCGGCGAACTGGAGCTTGCCAAATCACAGTGTGAGCAAGCCGTTGAGATATCCCGTCGTCTGGGGGCGCGACGCTTTGAGCCGATCAACCAGACGATCCTGGCCATGATTACCGGACTTGAGGGAAACAGGGCAGGCGCCGAGGAAATAGCGCAGAACGGAGTTCAGATTAGCCGGGAGACGGGTTTGAAGTTTTCCGGACCAATGATACTTGGCGCTCTCGCGGAAACAACGGACGACGAAGAAGTTCGCCGTAAAGCGCTGGCCGAAGGTACGGCAATACTGGGCGAAGGCTGTGTCAGCCACAATTATTTCTGGTTCTATCGAAGCGCTATGGAAACCATGATCAGGGCTGAAAACTGGCCTGGTGCAGAAGCCTTTGCAGAGGCGGCAGAAGACTACATGAAAAATGAAACCGTTCCGTGGCTGGCGCTATTGGTCGCACGCGCCCGGGCGCTCGCCGACGTTGGTGCAAATGGTCGCAGTGCATCGTCGATCGAGCGTGTTCGCAAAGTGAGTGTACGAGCCCGTGAACTTGGCTTAAAAGTCATGCTGCCGGCGCTCGAAGAAGTGCTGGCAGGCGACACTGAAGTTGTTTGAAATATTTGGGCATGCGTATGAACCAGGACCAGTTAGGAAACGACCGTTTGGGGGTGCCGGATACCAGCGGCGGATTTTCGAATTCTGTATTGCGTCAAATTCGCTTGATGCAAGCTCTGCAAACCCTGGCAGGCGTTGTTGCCATTTTTCTGATACCGCTACTTTGGGCGTCGTGGTCCAAAGGAGTTCTGATCTATGTCCTGAGTGGCATATTCGCAGCTGTGGCGTTGTTCACCGGGCTTAGTTATGTTCTGCAACGGTACGAAGACCGGTCGAAATAACCGTCAGGCAAAGGCGGCCTTGTAGGCCGCGAGTTTGGCAGCGAGCGATGTATTGTTGCCGACTTCCGGATTGGCCAGATACGCCGGCAGCTGTCCTGATCTGACATCGAAAACGGCGGCGACATCAGACGCACCAATGCCGGCAAAACATTGATCAGTCCAGCACAGTGCATGTGGCGTCAGAATAACGTTGTCGAGTGCGAGGAGCGGATCGTCTGCAAGCGGTGGCTCAGGATCAAAGACATCAAGCGCAGCACCGGCAATACGATTGTTCTGCAGGACGTCAACCAGAGCGGCCAGATCGACGACTGGCCCACGCGAGGTATTAATCAGGTATGCCGTCGGTTTCATCATTGCCAGCCGTTCCCCATTGACCAGATGATGCGTTTCGTTCGTCAGCGGTGTGTTAAGTGTGACAAAATCACTCTCAAGAAAAACGGTCTCGAGATCAACCAGCGTGACCCCGAGTTCTGCGGCCAGGGCAGGATCGATCCATGGATCGTGGGCGATAAATTTCATATCGAGGGGTTTGCAAAGCCGAAAAGTCTCGGCGCCGATGTTACCCATGCCAACTGAACCAAGTGTTTTGCCGATCAGGCCAGTGCCCATATGATCGACCCGGCGGGCAAAGCCTTCCGGACCCTGACGCACCAGTTTGTCCTTGATAAACAGGTTCCCGGCCAGCGCGAGAATGAGTGTGAGAATTGAGGCTGCGACCGGGCGCCGAACGCCATCCGGCGTAATCGCCACAGCAATACCGGCCCGGGTGCAGGCCTCTACATCCACTGAATCATACCCAACGCCAAATCGGGCAACCAGGGCCAGCCGTCCGTCCGGTGGAATGCTGGCTGCATCAAATTTTGGCGACAGCAGGATCAGTGCGTCAAAGTCCTGCAGTGCCGCTGCCGAAATACGATCGCCCTCGACCCCGACAAATTGAAGTTCGATCCGGGGATCAGCTTCCAGAGGTGCCAGATCAAAGTCCGGAAAAGTGAAGGATCCGTCGGACTGGCGAAAATCTGCGGACAAGGCAACGCGAAAGGCGCTCATTTTCTTTTCTTGCCAATGGCGGCGCGCAAATCGTGGATGCCGGTCGTCAAGGCCTGCTGGTAGACCCAGAGATCGCCGCTGTAACAAATAATGTCGAAGCCCTTTTTGTAGAGCGCTACGCCGGCGGCGGCTTCGGGAACCAGCTGAGCGAGACTTTTGCCATGTTTTTTTGCGGCCCTGCGCACCTTGTCCACGGCCCTGGTATAAATCGGATTGGTAAAATCAGCAGGAATGCCCAGTGACGTCGACAGATCAAAGTGCCCGATCCACAGGACATCAACGCCTTTAACAGCGGCGATCTGATCAACGTTTTCGATACCTTCGGCAGTTTCAATCAGGGTGACGAGCGCTGTTCGCCGATTGGCAGCGCGCAGTTTTTCAGCAGGCGGGCCGGGTTGATATCCATCATGGGCAATGCCAAGCGCCACACCGCGTCGTCCGGCAGGCGGATACTTCATGTCGGCGACGGCTTTCTCGGCGTCCTCGACCGTACCGACCATTGGCAGAATCAATCCGTCGGCTCCGGCATCTAGGGCGCGGGATATGTGATGTCCTGCCTTCGAGGGCGGTCGTACCAGACTGGGGATTTTCGCCACCCTCATCGAGGTGACTATTTCCTTGAGTTCGGAAAACCCGAACCCTGAATGTTCGAGGTCGACAAAGGCGAAATCGACGCCGGCGGCGGCGATAATCTGGCCCATACCCGGCGTATTGAACTCAAAGATCGAATGACCGACCTTCAGGCCATCTGTGGCAAATAACTTTCGCAAATTCATCGGTGCCATATTCAGGAAAACCTTTCAGGAAATATCGAAGTTGTGATGATCAGGCGGTCTCTTCAACTGTCTTGCCGGTGATGACCTGCGTGACGGGCAATGTCAGTACTGCGGCAAAGATGAAACAGGCGGCAATTGCGAGAACCTGAAACAGCAGGTCGAACCCCCAGCCCGCATGCAGCCAGGCAATCAGAGGTACGGAAGATGCCATTACAGAAAATGTTACGACATAACGCGCGGCATATACCCGGCTGCGCCATTCGCTTTTTGTCACGCGGCCAATCAGCACGTCATTGATTGGAATTTGTCCAAAGGCCGCCAGCATGAAGGCGACAGCGACGATCACGGCGGCCATGCCGGAAACCTGCGTCATGATGGCGAAGAAAGTGATCTGCAGGCCGGCGACACCGGCGAAAACCATACGGACTGAGAATCGATCAACCAGGTAACCGACAACCAGCTGAGCGAAGGCGGCGAGGGCAAAAACCAGAAAAGCATACCAGCCAATAACTGTCGCAGACTGGGTGATATCGACCAGGCGTTCCTCCAGTACCTTGGGCAAGGCAAAGGTCGTGCTCTGAAACACAAGTCCGCCTACAGCCGTCGAAAAGAAAATGACGAAAAAAATCCGCTTCAGGATCTGCCGGCTCATTTCGGGTGGTTTTGCGATAACCCCGGCCTTCTGTTTTTCGGCAGCAGCGGCGGTCGATTCTACGTTGACGTTTTCCCTGACGAGCAAATACCAATAGGCGATACCCGCCGCAATCGAGATCAGGCCGGGAATGACGAAACCCGACTTCCAGCCCACGGTGTCGATCAGGAAGCCCGTAACAAGGGCGGCACACGCCACTCCCATATTGCCGAACACACCATTCACGGCCAGGGCATGGCCGGTTTTTTCGCGACCCTGAACGACCAGCGCCAGCCCTACCGGATGATAGATTGCGGCGAACGCGCCGATCAGGAAAAGACCGATGCTGAGTTGCCATGGCGTCTGGGCGAGAGAGGTCAACATCGAGCTGAGGCCAATGCCGATGAAGAATATTACCATCATGCCCTGGCGGCTCCATTTGTCGGCAAGCCAGCCGGCAGGCAAGGCGCAAAGGCCAAATGCGACGAAGCCGGGGGTCGCATAGGGGATCAGTTCTGCATAGCTCATACCCCACTCGCGGGCCAGCGACAGCGCCGCCACTGTGGCAAAAACCAGCATGAACAAATGATCGAAGAAATGGCCGAGGTTGAGAAAAAAGAACTCGGTCTTTTGGCGGTCCACAAATACCCCCGGTTTCGTTAATGTCAAATTCAGTCGCTGGATCATCGCACGGTGACGATGGCCTAATCTACCTCATATTTTCGACGATATGCTTTCGGGAAGTACCGGTTTGTAGCCCGCTTTTAGCGTGGCAACGATTGATCCCGGGGTTCTGACGTCAACAACCTCGTCGACGCCGGGGGCCCGGCCGATATCGCCAGTTTCCGTATAGCCGGAAAACGACCATTCCCATAAGCGCTGATCATAAATGAGAACGGCAATGTCAGGAGCAGCTGTGCTGGAGAAAAATGTACCATCGGGTAGCAACGAAATTTTTTCGCGCCAGGTGATCTGTGCGCGGCTTCGGCTGTTGACGCGTTGCTGGTGTAGCATTTGATCGATCCCTGCGGCCCTGGTCCGGCTGTCTGCGTCGTGACCAGTTTGCCAGGCCCGGCAGAAGTCATTGTAGGCCTGGCGTCGGCATTCGGCGCAAGGGCGATGGCCTGCGGCCAGCGCTGCCGCTTCATCGCTGAAAAACAACTCGGTGTATTTCCCCGGCGTCATGACTTCTCTGTGTCGGGATTTGAAACTGGTGAGGCATATGATCCAGTGCGGATGACGCCAGCGCGCCGCCGACAAGGTCCTGGCGTCGTCGTGAAGTATGCCGCGATTGCCCATGAACATGCCACGACCAGGGTCTGCGACAATGTTGCCGAAAGGTGTGACACGGTTTTGCAAGGCCATGACGTGACCGCCCCTTCAAACGTCAAAGAAAAATCAGCTAATAGTCTGCCCGTCGATAACTTTTCGCAACGTCGCTGCCAGTTCGGTGCGGCTATAGGGTTTTTGCAACATCTGAACATCTCTGTGACGGTCGGGTTGATTTTCACCGGAAAACATTTCGGGGTTATATCCCGACGCCAGCAACATTCTCAGATCCGGTCTGATTTGCCGGGCGACATCGACCAACTGAACACCACTCATACCGCCGGGCATGACAATATCGGCAAACACTATATCGATCGCAGGGGTCACCTTGATGATTTCAACTGCAGTGGGGCCATCGGCTGCCTGCAATACTCCATAATCCAGTGAAACCAGTGTATCGACGGTCGTCCGCCGAACCTCATCGTCATCCTCAACCACGAGGACAATTTCCTGCTTCGTCGCCGGCCTGGCACTTTTAACCGGTATCAATTCGCTGTTCTGATTTTGCGTTTCGGTGGATTTTGGCAAGTAGAGCGTAATTTTGGTGCCTTCGCCTGACACGCTTTTGACCCGCACGAAGCCGTTCGACTGGCTGGCGTAACCGTGAACCATACTGAGACCAAGACCCGTGCCTTTACCGACTTCCTTGGTCGTGAAAAAGGGCTCAAACACCCGATTGATGACATCTTCATCCATGCCTGTGCCGGAATCACGAACACGGATAGAGATAAATTCACCGGTCATTTCATCTTCGTTCTGCAAATCATTTTGTTCGAACGTACAATTCTCCGCAGAAATTGAAATAGAGCCGCCGTTTGGCATGGCGTCCCTGGCGTTGACGACCAGGTTGATAATTGCCGTTTCCAGTTGTCCGTGATCGGCGAAGCAATGCCAGACATCAGGTACGGATTGCGTGCTCAACAAAATATCCTCCCCCAGTGTGCGTTCCAGCACCCTGCTCAGATCATTGAACAGCGTGGTAATATCAATGTCGCCGGGCACCAGTGATTGCTGTCTGGAAAACGCCAGGAGGCGGCGCGTGGTATCAGAGCCCCGAACGGTAGCTGAAAGAGTTCGGTCCAGAAGTTGTTTCATTTCGGTTTTGCCGGACTTCAATTCCATCCGATCGGCCATATCACCCAATATTTCAAGATTGCCCGAAATGATCATAAGAAGATTATTGAATTCGTGGGCGACGCCGCCGGTTAGGTGGCCGATCGTCTCCAGACGATGTGAGCGCGCGAGTTGCTCATCTTTCGACTTCATTTCGCTGATGTCGACGACTGTCTGGATTGTACCGCCGTCCGGCAGACGTTGTTCGCGAATTTGCTGCCACTTGCCGCCGCGGAACACCTCAAAAGCACCTGTGGGATTGCGGTGATATTCCAGCCTCCGGGACAGCCATTCCTCTTCATGACCCTCGGCCTCTTTTGCCGTTCCGGATGTCATCAGAAGGTTCAGCCAGTCCGTGTATTTTAGTCCAGGCTTGAGCTTGTCGCCATGCTCGCCAGCGCTGGTGCGGTAGTAATCATTGCACAGGACAAACTGATCGTCCTCGTCCCAAAGCACAATTCCTTCACTCAGCTTCTCTAACGCCGAAATAAACTGCTCGCGAATGCGTTCGGCCTCAATTTCACCGGAAACGTTTGTGCCGGCACCACGATAGCCGGCGAAGACGCCGTCATCGTCAAAGTAGGCGATTCCGGTTAACCCTACATACAGGGGTTCGCCATACCGCCCGACCCAGGTGAAACGAACGTCGCGAAACAGCTCCCGGTTTTTGATGCTGTCCCAGTGGCGATCACGCTCCATTGCGGTCGTGGTGTTATTATTGAATGACAATTCCTCAAGCAGTGACCGGTAGGTCCGGCCTGTCACAACAGAGGGGTTCAGTCCGGTGACTACTTCAAATAGATCGGACACATAGACGAATTTCATGTCCGCGTCGCATTCCCATAGCCAGTCAAATCCGGCGCTGGCGAAATCCTGAAGACGGCGCTCACTTTGACGCAAGGCGTGATAGGACACATGCACATTCTTACGCATTTCATCGAGTGCGTCGGCGAGGTCATCTATCTCGTTTGGCGGGCCATTACTATGTGTCGGGCGTGGAATGCTGGCGTCAAGATCAAGATCTTCCAGGTCCAGCATTCGGGCGAACCCGGCCAGCGCTGCCAGATGCCGTGTCACCAGATATGAGAATATCAGGTAGATAAATACCGCGACCAGAAAAGTCTTAATGCCGTTCGAAACAAGGATCAGGACAAACCTGTCACGGAGTTTGGCAAAGACGCCGTCCAGAGTGGCGACGATTTCCATGTGACCAATATCTATCGGGTCATTTTTCGGCTGGTATATCAGCGAGAACGTCCGGCTGATCGACCTGCCGTCGGGCCGAACCCCACTGAATGACAAAATTTGTCCCTGAGAAAGAACAGCGACATATTCGATGTCGGGAAGCCGGGCGACATCGGATATTTCGAGCTGAAGTCTCAAGTCGTCCAGTGCCCAGAGCGAATTGGAAATAGATCGTTTGTGACTGGTTTCAATTTCTTCCAGTCGCTCATCAATTATTTCAACGTCATTTTCGAATTCAAGATACAACTGCAATGCAGTTGAGCCGAGCGTAATCACAGAACTGAACAATACGACGTATAAAATCAGTTTTCGGGCGATCGGACTTGAAAATGCGAAACGGTTCAAGAATTTGATCCATTTGTAAATTTCAATTGGTCAATCAAGTATAGTTCATTATGGAATTAATGCGGAATCGCATGTCTGCAATAATTCTGATGTATGTTGCGACCGACAGCCCAGGATACGTGCTATTTTTAGGTTGTATGAAGACACTATTTGATAATTGGAGAGGTTCTGACGCCAATGGCCCTGATTAATTACCTGACCAGAATACAGTTTGATTGTGGTGCTCTTGAATTATTGCCCGATGAGATTAACGCGCAGGGCATATCGAGACCGCTGATCGTGACGGATCAGGGTATCGTTAAGGCTGGCATCCTCGATCTCGTGCTGCCACATTTGCCGGAGACCGCGACGATATTTGATCAGACACCGTCCAATCCGACGGAAGCCGCAGTGCTGGCGGCGCTTGAAATGTATAAGAGCGCCGACTGCGACGGGGTGATCGCCATTGGTGGTGGATCATCGCTCGATTTGGCCAAAGGTGTGACGCTGCTGGCAACACACGAAGGCTCTCTAGAGCAATACGCTCTGGTTCTTGGTGGCCTCGCACGCATTGGTCCGGCAGTCGCTCCGTTGATCGCCCTGCCGACGACCGCTGGCACAGGCAGCGAAGTCGGTCGGGGTGCCTTGCTGACGTTGAACGATGGACGCAAACTTGGCTTTATCGCGCCCGCTATGATACCGGACGTGGCGCTTTGCGATCCAGACCTGACGATCGGGTTGCCGCCTAGATTAACGGCGGCAACGGGCATGGACGCATTGACACATTGTATCGAGACGTTCATTTCGCCGCAGGTAAATCCGCCAGCTGATGCCATTGCCCTGGACGGTGTGGCCCGGGCCTGGGCCTGGATCGAAACAGCGGTAGCCGACGGTGCAAACAAGGACGCGCGCTGGCACATGATGATGGCATCCCTGCAGGGCGGCATGACCTTCCAGAAAGGCCTTGGCGCAGTCCACGCGATGTCTCATCCGCTGGGCGGACTGACGTCACCCAATTTGCACCACGGTACCCTGAACGCTGTCATCCTTCCGGCAGTGCTGCGGTTTAACGAAAATCACGTCGGCGACAAGTATCAGCGGTTGGCTCAGGCTTGTGGACTGGCAGCAGGAGCTGATCTCGCCACAGAGATTGAAGGGCTGAACGTCCGTTTGGGAATGCCGGCCAACCTGGCGGAAATGGGGGTATCGGCAGATGTTTTGCCCGAGATGACTCAAGCTGCGGTCATTGATCACAGTACGGCAACCAATCCAAGGCCAGCGACAAACAGCGATTACGCTGATCTGTTCGCGGCGGCAATGGGTTAATTGGCCCGGGATGACAGGCGTTGCAAAAAAAGGTAACTTCGTGCCGCCTTTCAGGGCGACGCACTACACCAATCATTAAATTTTGGGGATTTTGATGCTTTTAGATGTTCGAACCTATATTTGCCGTCCCGGTACCTTGAAAAAACATATGGCGCTCTATGCCGAAATGGGGAAGGCACCTCAGGCCCGGGTACTGGGGCAACCTCTGGCCTATATGACGACGGAGACCGGCAACAATAATCAATATATGCATATCTGGGTTTATGAAGATGCCGGCGACCGCGAACGCAAGCGCGCGGCGCTCTGGGCGGATGCAGAATGGCTGGCCTACGTACAGGAAAGTGCAAAACTGGGCGCACTTCTTGAGCAAAAAAATGAATTAATGTCGCCGGTTGATTTTTTCCCGGATCCCAAAGCAGTTGAAGAATAGAGTTTATGTCTGACGACCCATTCAGTGAACTTCGCGTCCTGATCGTCGATGATCAACGCACGATGCGTATGATTGTGCGTGATCTTTTGTCCAAGATATCGATCACGGATGTCGAGGAAGCGGAAAACGGCGTCGATGCGCTTGAAAAGCTTCAGAACCCGAGTTTTGCGCCACCTGATCTGGTGATTTGCGATCTGCATATGGACAAGATGGACGGCATGCAACTGGTCAACATGGTTCGGCGCAACAAGGTGCCAAGGCTGGCCGGAATCCCGATTATTATTCTAACCGGCGACAAAGACAGCTTCATGCATGAAGTATCGTCGCAGGCCGGGGCGACCAAGGTTTTGACCAAACCGATCTCTGCGCCGGATTTGCGGGCCGAAATTGCGGCTGTGATCGGGTTCGGTTAGCCCAAAACCGAAAAGCTGCTGCTTTGATTGAGTTCGCGGCGTCTGGAAAAAGCTGCCAGGTTCAATGAATTCCCGGTGCGCGGCAAGACGAATTGCAGTGGATCATTGTCGTGGTCGTGGCCTGATTCTGCGGCATCGATAATGGCGGTAATAAGTGCGCCGGCGACCGGGGCATTCTTGAACTGGTTCCCGCTCGTGCCGCAAGCCATGTAATACCCGGCCAGATCCGAACAATCATAGATCGGCATCCAGTCGTCGCTGACATCATATAGATCGACAACACCGGTTGCCTGGCCGGGAATACCAAGCGATGGTATCCGCATGCCCTGGCGCATCATCTGGGTTGTCCATTGTTCAGAAAAACTGCGATCAAAATCCAGCGGATCGTCGACCCAGACGAGTTCATCGCAGGCCGGCTCCAGACTACCTGTGACCAGTTTGCCGCCGAATTCCGGTCGGTAAAAACTGCCAACATCCGGATCAGAGACAAAGGGTGATGCGTCGTCGAGGCCGACATTCTTCGGTGCCGGAACGTAACAGACTTCCTTGCGCAAGGCCCGGGTCGTGACGTTCATGCCATTTGACACACCGGCCATATCGTTGACCCGCTGTGAATTCGGACCGCCGACGTTGACGACAATCGGGGCGTCGATGTTATCACCGTTCACCAGCGTCACGCCGCTGATCCTGTTGGCATCGCGACGGATCGCACAAATCTCCGAGTTAAACTGAAATATCGCGCCGGCGTGTTCGGCAGCTCGTTGTAGATTGTGCGCCGCCAGTTGGGGGTCACTGACATATCCGGCGTTGGGAAAGAAAACACCGCCTGTGATTTCCCTGTCCTGCGGCAAGCCGAAGTCGGGGTGGTCGCTCAGCGTTGGTGGGCCATAACTTTGCATGTCAAAAAACGGCATTTTTGCCTTGATGGTATCGTTGTCCCAATGCTCATAGGGAATGCCAATGGACTCCATTACGGCGCAGACGGGGGCGAGAAGTTTATTACTCTCGTCCTTCAGCGCCAGACAGCCATTTTCGCGAAACTGAACAAGGCCACGTTCATCAAAGTCGCCGACATAGTCCGGCCATTTCTTCCAGGCGTGATAGGATTCCCAGGCGAGGCTGGAGCCTTCAACGGTCGAATAATAACAACGAATGACTGCGGCAGACGAACTGGTCGATCCATATCCGGCCGCCGGTAACCGATCGATTACGAGGACATCCCGGCCGGACTTCGCAAGTTCAAAAGCAGTCGCAGCACCGATGACCCCGGCGCCGATGACGATTACGTCCGCTGTTTTTGTCAATTTTCCTCAACATTCGGTTTGGCGCCGTCTTCCTCGAGGATCAAACCCACGGCATCCCGAATATCTTTAAGGATGCCATGCAGGTCATCACCGGAATCGTCTGACGCCGATTGAACAATTGCAGGCTCGGGCTCGGGCTCGGGCTCAGTTTCGGGTTCAGGTTCGGGCTCAGGCTCAGGCTCAGGCTCGGGTTCGGGCTCAGGTTCGGGCTCAGGCTCAGGCTCGGGTTCGGGCTCAGGTTCGGGCTCAGGTTCGGGCTCAGGCTCAGGCTCGGGTTCGGGTTCGGGCTCGGGCTCGGGCTCGGGCTCAGGTTCGGGTTCGGGTTCGGGCTCGGGCTCAGGTTCGGGTTCGGGCTCGGGCTCGGGTTCAGGTTCAGGTTCAGTTGGCGGGAATTCCTCGCCGGAAGCATTTTGCAGATCGTCAACCTGGGCCGCTGCGACGATCAAGGCATCGCATAATTCCGTCAGGTTGCCGTTCTCGAATTTAATCAGCAGTTTCAAAACCAGAGAACGATAGGTATCGCGCTCGAAAGTCAGTTGTTCGAGTTCCCGATGCTGGTTCCAGAATTTGTCCATGACAGCATCCAACAAACTGGACAGACGTGACATACTGTCACCCGACGGCACCGGCGTCAGGTTGAGTTGTTTTTCGACGTCCAGCAGACGTTGTTTAAGATTTTCGGCGTCGCTCATATTGTCTGTCGTTGATCCCGGATGTAATGAAGTCTGACACTATAACGAAAATGTTCAGTTACCTTTCTTGCCAGAGCGTATTTAGTTGGTTTTACAACAAGCTATCCAGTCGGAAATAGGGTGTTGAATGAAAAATTCCCGAATTAATGCCCTGATGAGTGTCAGGTTCGGTGTATTGGGTCTCGTAACAGGCGTGTTTTTGGCCATCAATCCGGCAAGTGCGCAACCAATTGTCATTTCAAAAGAAATTTCTCCGCCAGTTTCGGCGCCTGCTCTGTCAGTCGTGGACGGAGATATCCATGTCATTGGCGCTGATCGCGTACAATGGCGGATTGACTTGCATGTTGACGACGTAAAATTTGTAGTCTCGGATACCAGACCCTCTGACGGAGCACCTGCAAATGCGCTCCCCGACGGTATCGTGGCCAGGGATCGGGCATCAGGCCTGCGAGGATGGCTGATCAAACCGACACGGCGATATAATCACGGTGTGCTCGGAGACCGGATCGAAGCAGCCGGTTTGCGCATCCGGGATAAACACGGGAATGATTTCGACCATATCCTCAACGATCAGGCGGTGTTCGAAGATCGTATGGTTCGGTTTTGGGATGTGACGGGGGATGGTCGGACAGAAATTGTTGTTGTCCGAAGTGGTTTGGACGCAGGTGCACAACTGGCCGTTTTCGAGTTGCGCGCTGGCAACGTTGATGAAATCGCTTTTTCTCAGCCGATCGGACAAGCATATCGCTGGCTTAACCCGGTTGGAGCGGCAGATTTTGATGGCGACGGCCGGATCGAAGTTGCCGCCGTAATCACGCCACATCTCGGTGCGGTACTTCGATTGTTCCGGCTCAATCAGCATCGGCTGGAGCCTGTTTACAATGCACACGGTTTCTCCAACCACGGTATCGGTATGCGATCAATGAGACTTGCCGCGGTCATCGATGCCAACGGCGATGGCATCCCCGATATTGTCTCGCCGAATGCCGCGCGAAATGCCATGCGGGTTGTCACTTTCGCGGGCGGTCGATTTCGCGAACTTGATCGTGTGTCCCACAGATCGTCGATTGTCGGCGACGCTGTTGTCATTCAGCGCAATGGTCATCCGGTCATCGCTTACCCGCTCGGTAATGGCAATATATCACTACTGGAATTCCCTGAAGGCCGCGTGTCGCTCACGAAACATTGAGGAAGAATTCGCCCCGGCGGCTTGTCATCATGGCCGAAGGGCGCAACACTCGGTACAGAGGAGGCAATCTGGCGATGAATTTTTTTCAAACGTTGCTGCATCCTGATCAAGAGGATGATCCTGTTCGGGCGGAAATCGCCCACGCGGCTAATTTGCTGCAGATCGGCGAGTTTCAATTTTTGCAAATTGCCTTTGCCGACTGGCACGGCAGGGACCTGACGGGCGCTGGCCTCGATCAAATGTTCAAGGCCTACATGCTGAATGAAGCCGTGCCGCCGTGGGCGCGCCATTTTGCCCGCAAGATTGTCGCAGAATCCTCAAAGGGTGGCGTCGACATTGATGACCCGGCGTTTCATCGTTTTGATTCTGATTATTTCCGCCCCGAACCACTTGGAATGCGAAAATTCGCCGTTGCGATCATTTTGATTTCGACGGCCCTGGGCGGTGGTTTGATGGTGGGTGGGATGACGAAGTCGACAGCGACGTCTGTTCTCCCGCCTTATTTTGAAGCCGATCAACTGAAACCTGCCAAATCAAGGTCTGCATTGCCGGGCAACCAGGGCAGTTAGTTGCGCCTTTTCATCGATAGTGGCCATGTCCAGGCATATCAAGATCGCTAGATTTTTCTGACGTTTGCCCCATATTGTTATCGTATTGGTGATTATTGGTTCGATAAGTGGGGAAGCCGTTGATTTCTTTAAGACTTCGAAGATCGGCCTGGCTGATATTTCTCGTTGGTATCGTCCTTTCTGCGCTCGCCTATTTGGCGATTATGGAAATTGGCACAACAAGGAAGGCGGTCGATTTCGAACAAAAGGCCCTTGATCGACTGGCTGCAGTTCAACGAAGGATTTCTGTTGAATTGTCGGTCGTCAAAACGATTGTGGCCAATTTCGCCATTCGGCCGGACACATCGCGTGCCGATTTTGATCGTCTGATCCAGATCACTGAACTGGAAGGTGGGAAAGCCGCCCATCAGGCGCTGGAATGGATTCCACGCGTAAATCACAGTGAACGTCAGAATTATGAGGCTGCGGTACAATCGGAAGGCTTTGAAAGTTTTTCGTTCAGGGAGCGCTCGAGCGACGGCAAAATGGTTCGAGCATCGGATCGAGCCGAGTATTTTCCTGTTTCTTATGTATACCCCTTTGTACCGAACAAAGATGCCTTCGGGTTTGATCTGGGGTCAAACGAAACACGACTGGCAGCCCTGGAACTCGCCCGGGACACAGGGGAGATGGTCGCCAGTGCCAGAATCAATCTGATTCAAGCCTCGAGTGATACGGCTGGTGTTTTGATCTTTGCCCCTGTTTATGCAGGCGGCAACAAGATGTCGAACGTTAGTCAGCGCCGGAACCGTCTGATCGGTTTTGCCTTGGGAGTGTTTCGAATCAGCGGCCTGATTTCGGGATCATTCTCTTCACTTGACAGCAATTCGTCCGCCGTCAAGCCAGGTGGAATCGATCTTTATCTTTATGACCTGTCCGATACCGTCAGCGGGAATTTGATGTATGTCCACAATTCACGGAAGCGCACAGAAAGGGCGCCGATATTGGATCGGAATGCAGCGCTCAAGGGACTTCACCGCGAAATCAAAATGAATATCGGTTCCCGTTCCTGGTCAGTTGTCGCCCGCGCGGTAAATCCGGGCGTTGAATTTTTCTGGCGAGGATATGCCTGGAGTGCCGCCTTTGCCATCGCACTGATATCCTTCCTCCTGTCGATTTACATCTCGACGATTTCCAATCGCTCGACCGAAGTACAAGACCTGGTTGACAAGCGAACGGTGGAATTGCGCGAGGCGATACGTCTGGCACGAGACAATGAAGCACGCGTCGGTGCCATTGTTGATACCGTTGGAGACGGCATCATTACCATTGACGAATTCGGCAAGATCGAAACCGTTAATCCGGCAGCGGAGAAAATATTCGGCTACGTCGATGATGAACTGGTCGGCCAAAACGTAAAGATTTTGATGCCACGTCCCTACAGTGCTGAACACGACAGCTATCTTGAACGATATCGTGACACTGGCATCGCTCGAATTATCGGAAAAGGGCTCGAAGTAGAAGGACTGCGTAAAGACGGCACGACATTTTCACTCGAACTGGCCGTCAACGAAATGATTTTGGGCGAATCTCGAATGTTCACCGGCGTTGCCAGGGATATTACCGAGCGAAAACATGCCGAAAAATTGAAATCCGAATTTGTCTCGACCGTCAGCCATGAACTGCGCACACCCCTTACCTCGATCAAAGGTTCACTCGGCCTGGTGCGTTCAGGTGTCGCCGGTGATCTGCCGGACAAAATGACGTCGATGCTCGACATAGCCTACAATAATTCCGAGCGTCTCGTTTTGCTGATTAATGACATCCTCGATATCGAAAAAATTGAAGCCGGAAAAATGGATTTCCGGCGAGAGAGTGTCGATTTGTCGACTTTGATACATCAAGCTGTGACCGAGAATGTCGGATACGCCGAAGCTCACAATGTCACTTTCAGGATCACAGACGATTTGCCCAACGCCAGGATCTCGGGCGATGGCAGTCGTCTGATGCAAGTTTTGAATAACCTGTTGTCAAATGCCGCAAAGTTTTCCCAGGCAGATTCTAATGTTGATATTTCCTTGCGACACGCTGATGCGGGATACAGGATTTCGGTAACGGATCGCGGCACGGGAATTGCCGACGACTATCGGGAGCAAGTGTTTGAGAAGTTTTCACAAGCAGATTCTTCTGACAGCCGCCAGATTGGCGGCACAGGACTTGGCCTGAGTATCTGTAAAGCCATTATTGAACACCACGGCGGCAAGATCGGATTTGTTTCTGTCGTCGAGCAGGGTTCGACATTCTTTTTCGAATTGCCCGGACAACTTCAGCATTCAGCATTTGACACTGCGACGGGTGATACACGCATTCTGGTTTGCGAAGACGAGCCGGATATTGCCGTAGTGATTAGCGGCATACTGCAAGAAGCCGGCTACCCGGTTCAGATCGCGGCCACGGCTGACGAGGCGAAGGCAGCTTTGGCGCAAGGCGAATTTGCCGCCATGACGCTTGATATACAATTGCCCGACCAGGACGGAATATCGCTTCTCAAGGAACTGCGTCAGGATCCGGTGACCGCTGATATTCCGGTTGTTATTGTCTCGGCCAGTTCCGTCGATAGTCTGGGTGAGTTTGACGGCGACGCTTTTGGCCTGGTTGACTGGATCGAAAAACCGATCCCGCCGGAACAGTTGATCGAAGCCGTCGCTATGGGTATTCGCGGCTCGCGAAATGCCCGACCGCATGTATTGCATGTTGAGGATGATCCCGATGTTGTGTCGGTCCTGCAAGCCATTGCCGAGGATTTCTGTGATATTGATTCGGCAACAACATTGGCTGGCGCCAGGGCTTTGCTGGCACGCGAGGCCTACGACCTTGTCATACTGGATTTGATGCTGCCGGATGGCGCCGGAGAAGACTTGATTCCATTGCTGCGGGGACCGGGAAATATTTCCACACCCGTCATCATATTCTCGGCCAGGGAAGTCAGTCAGGACATCGCCCAAAAAATCCATACTGTTTTGACGAAGTCGCAGACCACCAATGAGGAATTGCTCGAAACCGTGCGAATTGCGGTGGGATCAAAATTGAACACAGAAGATTCTCCAGCGGTCTGAAAATCCGGCATTGCCTTCTGCTTATTCGACGTTAAGCTGTTGATATGTTTGAATTTGCCGGCGAACTGGAACCACTCGTAAATCTCGTCTTTCTCTGTGTGACGGCGTTCATTGCTGTGAACGGTATCCGCTACAAGGACGAAGAAGGCAAATCGGATTTTGTCCGCCTGTTATTCGGCTGCATTGCCGGCGTATTTTTTATGCTGGTTCTGCTTCAGGACGTATTGGGCGTCATCGACTTTTCCTGATTAATCTAACGCTGGTAACGATGCTCTATGGTTTATGCATGCGTTGTTTGGCGTCAATCTCGGCATTTTTCAGGACGCGCTGTTCAGGCGGTAATTTAAGCTGATCCTGTATGTAGTGCGCGCGCTTTTCGATCGTTGCCGGTTGAACGCTGTACAGGATGCGATCAACGACGCCCGGGCCTTCGACGGACGAAAAATCGATACGCAGGGCACGTTTGTAATCGGCCAGCGCCTTTTCGTGACGTCCCATGCGATCATGCAGAATGCCCCGGTTGCCATAGGCCGCCGCCAGTGCGCCGATACCTGTGCGATCATCGTCCTGAACGTTGGCTTCGAGGTATTTGATCAGATAGGTGAATTCAGCTTCGGCCTCGGCCGGTCGGTCTGACTGCATGAAGGCGATGGCCCGGCCCATCAGCGCACCGCGATGATCGGGTTGTTCCCTCAGGGCATTGTCAAAAGCCTCCAGCGCCTGATCATACAGTTTGTCCTGCAGGCGCAAGCCACCTTCCTCGACGTAATAATCACCCGGTGGTCGGTCAACCCATACTTCGCGAATTGTCCAGACACTGAACATGGCGAATGTGGCAATCGCCAGGTAAATAATGAAGCGCTTGAGGACAGCCGGGTTCATGACGGGTCCTTGAACATCTGGCTGACATAGGCCAGCGAAAACAGGAAGCAAAGCAGGGCCGAGGTGACGCCCGCGCGTTTCCTGAGCCGTGCCTTTTCGGCATCGTCACTCTGCTGACCTGATTTGGCGTCGTTGCGCCGGACGCTGAGAACCCAGATCAATTTGCGAACCGGGAAGAACAGCGCGACCGTCATCAGCGCGGCCCAGACCCATTTGTATTCAGCCGTAAAAAATTCAGCCATGTGATTTACGAATGATCCCCTTGATGAGCAATGATTGTCGAACGGTGTGTTTCGGGCGGATGGTATCAAGAAAGTTAAATGGCTTAAAGAATGGCTTTGCACTATCGGGCGATTAAATGAAAAAAAAGGGGATGAGCCGAAACCCATCCCCTTGAGAGTTACACTATTCAGCGACTATTCGGCAGCTTGACCGCTTGCATCGCCGATATCTTCTGTCAGAGCTTCGACCTCCTTGTCCGGCATGGTCGACATCTCCATCTTGTAGGCGAGGAACCACATCATGGCTACGCCCAGGATCCAGAAGATTATCTGCCAGGCCCAGATCGACGGAATGCCGAAGGTCCAGCCGTCAACACCGGCATTCGGAGCACCAAAGATATCGTTACCGATAACGGCGCCCGGGCCGATGCCGAAGAAGAACCAGGCCAGGGTGACGATCCACGCGATCGGCACAAGACCTTTTTTCTCCGGTGACAGTGACGCATGTTCACGCAGGAAGTTGTGATACTTCATGCGATGCGCCGTTTCATTTTCGTTCTGTGTCATTGCCGAAATTACAATGACGAACGCCAGGTTGAAGTAAATGCCCCAACCAGCTGAGTGCATGGTCCAGGGCCAGCGACCCCACGGCAAGGTAACGCCGACGGCACCCGCAATGGTTTGACCGAAGGTCTCGGTGAAGATCACCGCGATGAGACCAGCCGCCAGACCCCATGTCGCACCTTGACGGGTGATCCACGGGAACCAGGTGACAGCAGCCAGACTTGGCCACATCTGGAAGCCAAACGCGACTGCCAGTCCACCCAGAAGCACCAGAGCATCAGCCGAGAAGGTGGCCACCGTCAACGCCGAGAGGACGATGAAGGCAACACCGGCACGACCAAACAGTTTCTGCGTTTCGTGTGAAGCTGTCGGGTTGAGGTACTTCTTGTAGAGATCGCGGGTCAGCATACCGCCAGCCGTTGACATATAGGCCGCACCCGTCGACTGCATCGCAGCCAGGGCACAAACTGCCAGCAAACCAACCAGATAAGGTGCCGTATCTGCCACTGTATTGATCAGATTGGGCACCAGACTGTCTGGTTTCTTGGCGATCGTATCGGGCAGGATGCTTTGTCCGACACCGGCGGCCGTGGCGATGGGATCGGCACCAAGAAGATGCGCGCCCAGACCCTGACTGGCTGTGAAGAAGAACAAAATCAAACCGATACCAAACGACGAGGCCCAGACCTGTTGCGGAGCAAAAGGTTTCGGGTTGTTGTTGGCAAATGACCACATGGAAAACGCCGGAGCGGATTGAATGCCCATAAGCGCAAACATGTAGGTCAACACCATCATGCCGGTCCAGAGACCGCCAACCGGTGTTTCCTTACCAAGACCGGCAGTGAACTGGATGACGCCCGGAATAGCCAGATAGGCGGAATAATCGCCGCCCCCCAGACCTTGCGTCGTACCCCATTTCGTACCCGGTGTGGTCGCGAGTTGGGCGATACCAGCTTGCAATTCGCCCCAGCCACCAATCAGGTTCAGGGTAATCATACCGATCGCGATGATGCCAACAGCCAACAAGATACATTGCAGCGTATCCACGTAGGCCACAGCCCTGAGACCACCAGAGGCGACATAGATCAGCACGACAAGTGACAGGACCCACATGCCAACGTCCTTGGAAATCATTCCATCGGTCAATACGTTGAACAAAAAGCCTGATGCGCCGAGTTGCACGCCCAGATAGGGGATCGAGAACAGCAGGGCCACAAGCACCGTCAAAATGCGAATGCCATCGCCCTGGAAATAATCCGAGAGCATTTCACCCGGCGTGATATAGCCGAAGCGTTTACCCAGCATCCACTGGCGTTTGAGGAACATCACACCCGTAAAGGGGATGGTGATGGTATAAAACGATGCATAAGCGTACTGAAATCCATCGCGATAAATCAGGCCGGGATGGCCCATAAAGGTCCAGCCCGAGAACGACGTTGCCGTCGCTGCCAGAACGAAGACCCACATCGACAGCCTGCGGCCGGCGATGAAATAGTCAGATGCGGTCTTTGCAGATTGCGCACTTTTGATGCCCCAGAAAATACAATAGGCCCAATAGATGGCGACAAAAACAAAGAGCCAAACGACTTTGGCTTCCATGATTGAACTCCCTCTCTAACGCCACGGCCCGCCTTCACATTGACGAGGAGCGTGGCAACGATTTTACGTCTCCCTGTCGGACGGTTTCGTCTCGGTCGCCTTGTCTTTAATGGCTGATCTTGATGATCAGCTTCTTGTTGCGGTGCGGCCGACTCGAACGCGTCCCGACTAGTCTTTTTTTTGTTTACCAAACGTCTCGGTTACCAAACTCTCCAAACCACGCACAAAAATCAGGCCGCAACTGGCGGCCCTAATAATCAAATGAAATGATTGTCGATGAATAATTCCGGTTCGATTTTGAAAAAGCAGATTGGCATTCACCAACACGAAGTTGTTGAAAATCTCTTGCGCCGTATCGAACGATTGCGCCAAACCCTGAATACTGGCGAGGGTTCGCGCGTTCTCCCGGTGATCGCAAAGGATGCCCCTTGATCAATAACGATAAACAGAACCGTAACAGGTAAATTATTCACAAAATCCTGTCTGCAGTCAATAACTCATTGACATTTATGCATAAATTTGAAAAATGTTTTCTTATGAGTGGTATGCATACTGTAAATTTTGTAAACAATACACCTGAAGGGCGATAAAGTGGCAGAATACAGCCCATCTTTGGCAATATCGGGGCGTCAAATTCGCCGCCTGCGGCGTGAACTCGGCGTCAGTCAGAGCGATCTGGCCGGGAAACTTGGCATATCCCCGAGTTATCTCAATCTCATTGAGCATGGACATCGCCCGCTGACGTCGCAAATTCTGCCAAAAGCAGCAAACGTACTGGGTGTCAGCGTGGACGATCTGGCCATCAATGCAGATCACCAAACGGCGCAGGACATCTCGGAAATGTTTGGTGACGAGATTTTTGCAGGTACGACTGTCGCTCCGCAGGAGATAGCAGAAGCTGCGGCTTCGTTGCCGACCATGAGCCGGGCGATCCTTGATCTATATGCCGCCTACCGCACAACGCATACCCGGCTTGATACTTTTTCCGAGCGCATGGCGAATGAGCCTTATCTCGTCGGCATTGATCACGAATTTCGCACTCTGATCACGTCAATCCGTTCGTTCTCCGAGATTTTGCGAGATAACGCCGATCTCGGGCCTGAACAGCGCCAGCAATTTCTTGGCATCATCGCCGATGAAAGCGAACGCCTCAGCCAGTCAATTGGATCCGTGCTCGATCAGGTCGCGGGCGGTGATTTTGAGGAACCGTCGCGCACCCGGTTGCCGGCCGAAGAAGTGGCAGACGTCTTCCAGTCCAACATGAACTATTTCCCGAATTTTGAAGACGCGGCGGCGCGGGTCCGCAACAACTGGCCGTCGGAAAATACCGACATATTCAGCCGGATCGGCGAATACCTGGACCGCAATCACGGCGCTAAAATTGACGTGCTGCCGGGCGATTTGATGCCGGGCGTTCTAAGGCGGTATGACGCGGTCTCCAAAAAGCTCTATCTGTCCCGGCGGCTCGAGCCATCCGGTCGCATATTCCAGGCAGCCGTGCAAATCGGCTTGCTGGAGAACCAGGCCGAAATGGCGGCCGTCATTGCCGACGCCTCGGTGACCGACCCGGCATCGCAGGCGCTCTGTCGCAGCGCCCTCGCCAATTATTTTGCCGCCGCACTCTTGATGCCGTATGACGCTTTCCACGCGGATGCGCAGGCCAGCCGCTATGACATCGAACGCCTTGGCCGGCGCTACGGGACCAGTTTCGAACAAGTCTGTCATCGTCTGTCGACGCTTCAAAAACCAGGTGCCGCCGGCGTGCCTTTCCATCTCGTGCGCGTGGACATTGCCGGCAACATATCGTTACGATTTTCGGCCTCGGGCATTCGGATCCCGCGTTATGGCGGACTTTGTCCACGCTGGAACGTGCATGGCGCTTTCCTGACACCGGGGACAATCAATCGCCAGATCAGCGAGATGCCGGACGGCACCAGATACTTCACAATTGCCAAGACGACCCGGAAATCCGGTGGCCGATATCACGCGCCAGAGTCTCATTTGAGTATCGGCATCGGTTGCGATGTCGGTTACGCCGACCGGATGATCTACGCCGATGATCTGGTGGTGACTGATCAGGCCAGCGCGGTACCAGTGGGTATATCCTGTCGATTGTGCCCTCGCACGGACTGCCGGCAAAGGGCCTTCCCGTCGTTCGATCATCAGCTTGAACTGGACGAAAATATTCGCGGCGATACAGTACACGTTACGCCGCAGGTGGCGCCTTCATAACGGACTAGGGATAATTCAACGTGGACCTGGAAGAACAGATCGAAGCCGCCCTTGCGCAGTCAGGCGTGAAATATGAAATCATCGCCTGCGATCCTGAGCTGGCCGATACCGCCATTTTTTGCGCCCACTACGGTTATGAACTGAAAAATTCGGCCAACGCGATCCTCGTGCGTTCCAAAACCGGCGAGGAAAAATTCGCGCTTTGCGTGGTGCTCGCCGACAGCCGGCTCGACGTCAACAAGGTCGTGCGCAAAAAACTGGGTGCGCGCAAGGCAAGCTTCGCCAACCCGGAAGAAACCAAAACGATGACCGGCATGGAAATCGGCGGCGTGACGCCGGTCGCCACACCGGAAGATCTGCCGATCTGGGTTGATGCCCGGGTGATGGATTTCGATCCGGTCATTCTCGGCGGTGGCACGCGGGCGCAAAAGATCATCGTCGATCCGGCGTATTTCAGAACCTTGCTTCAGGCCGAAGTGATCGAGGATCTGGCGCGGCAAATCGATCCTGAATGACGACCCCTTATTCAGCGCTTTCGAGATGTTCTGCGTAGGGCACCAGGAACGTGAAGGTGGCACCGTCACCGGGTTGGCTGTCGACCCAGATCCGGCCACCGAAAAATTCGATGATCTCGCGGCAAATGGCGAGGCCCAGGCCTGTGCCGCTGCCAATGGTACGCTTGTTGCGGATATCGTCTTCGACCTGGCGGAACTTTTCGAAGATGACTTCACGGTCTTCGGCGCGAATGCCCGGGCCATTGTTGCTGACACTGATTTCGAGGCCGTTGCGCGTTGGCCGGGCCAGTATGGCGACCTGGCCATTTTTGGCATCGGCGAATTTGATCGCATTGGCCAGCAAATTGATGACGACCTGGATCAGCCGGTCACGATCCACCGGGATTAACGGCAGATCGGCAGCGACACCGCGTTGCAGGGTGACACCGGCATCACTCATCAACTGGCGTGTCGCGGTTACGGCATCGTCGATGATATCGGCGGCATTAAACTCTTCAATCCGCCATTCGACTTCGCCGGATTCAAGCCGTGCGATATCGAGAACTTCGTTAATCAGGCGCGTCAGGCGCTCGGTTTCGCGCACGATGATTGCGAGGAATTCCCGGCGCTGGTCGATTTTCAGCTCCGGATTGTCGTGCAGGATTTCTGAAAACGAACGGATTGATGTCAGCGGCGTGCGAAGTTCGTGCGTCACAGCGGAGAGGAAATTATCCTTCAGCCGGTCGAGTTCAGTCAGGCGCTGATTGGCGTCGCTGAGTTCGGCATAGGCGCGCTCGACTTCATGGGTTTTTTCTTCCAGTTGGCGGGAGTGCTCAATCACTTGCGAGGTCTCGCGCAGGATCGCCATCACTTCGTCAATGCCCAGCGGTTCCTCCTTGACGACGGTCGAAACCAGAATGCGCGAGGACGCCGCACCGACCGAACCGGCCAGCAGTCTCTCCGTGAAGTGCACGAGTTGGGGACTGGCATGTTCGGCGTTTTCAATGTCGACGTTCTGCGCTTCAGCCCAGGTCTGGAACTGGCGGTTGGAAGCGCGGCGTCCGATAAAACGGGCGACAAGGGATTTCAGATCCGCCACCGAAGCCGTGCCGCGCCAGAACCGCGACGAGCCTTCATCGCCGGAGTATTTGAAGACGTTGACGAACAGGGCGGCCTGGGTGCGCTCAATCGCTGTCTGTGTGTCGATCAGGGAAACACCGACGTAGGCGCCAATATTCAGCAGCATGCTCCAGACCAGGGCGTGGGTGATATTGTCGAGACCTTCGAGGCCAAACAAGGCATAGGGTTTGAGCAATTCAAGCCCCCATGGACCGGCGCTGACAAAACTGTCATCGAGCCAGCCGGACTGGGCGAAGGCCGGCAACAACAATGTGTAGGCCCAGATCACAAAGCCCATCGACAGGCCCGCCAGCGCACCTCGTCGGCTGCCACCGTTCCAGTAAATGCCTCCCAAAATGGCCGGGGCAAATTGTGCCGCGGCAGTAAAGGAAACCAGGCCGATAGTGACCAGAGCGTAGGATTCGCCAATCAGTCTGAAGTAGACATAACCCAGGCCGACGATGATACAGATGGCGATGCGGCGAATGCCCAGCAGCAGGCCCGAGAGATCATCGTACTGGGTGATGCGCAGGCGCTCGATCCGCAACAGGATCGGCATCACCAGATCATTGCAGACCATGGTTGAGAGCGCGATGGTCGCAACAATCACCATCGCCGTCGCCGCCGACAACCCGCCGATAAAGACCAGCAGGGCCAGGGCCGGTTTTTGTTCCGCCATCGGCAAGGTCAACACGAAAGTATCGGCATCGACCGCGCCGTTGGAGAAATGCAGCAGGCCGCCCAGAGCGATCGGCAGGACGAAGATGTTGATGGCCAGCAAGTAGAGCGGAAACAGCCAGACCGAGGTATGCAGGTGATCCTCGTCGGTGTTTTCGATCACGGCGACCTGAAATTGCCGGGGCAGGAACAGGATCGCCATCATCGACAGCACGGTGAAGGAAATCCACGTGCCGTAGGCCCCGGCCTCACTGGCGACAGAGGCGCCTTCGAGGGTGAACAGACGTTTGAGTTCGGGAACTTCGGCAGCGCGCGAAAAAATATCGCCAAAGCCATCGTAGATGCCGAAGGTGACGAAGATACCGACGGCGAGAAAAGCGATCAGCTTGATGACGGATTCAAAAGCCACGGCGGCGACCATGCCTTCGTGGTGTTCGGTGGCGTCGATATGCCGGGTGCCAAACAAAATGGTAAAGGCCGCCATCAGCAGGGCGACATAGAACGCCGTGTCATGCACAAAGTCAGCGGGATCGAGATTGGTCGGCATGACGATCTCGGGATACTGCAGCAGCACGTTGAACGAGGTCGAGACCGCTTTCAGCTGCAGTGAAATGTACGGCATGATGCCGATGACGGCGATCATCGTTACGAGGCCACCAAGCAGAGAAGCCTTGCCGTAACGCGAGGCAATAAAATCGGCGATGGTGGTGATGCGGTGGACCTTGGCAATGCGGATAATCTTGCGCAGGACAAACCACCAAAGCACAGCAATCAGGGTCGGCCCGATATAGATCGGCAGAAATCCAACCCCGGCGACGGCGGCGCGCCCGACCGAGCCGTAAAACGTCCAGGCCGTGCAATAGACGGCAATCGACAGGGTGTAGATGTAGGGATTGTTGATGACACTGTTGCCGGCGTCAGCGCGCTTGTCGGCCCAGCTGGCAATAAAAAACAGCACGCCGAGATAAAGTGCCGCGACCGATAATATCACCCAGCCCTGCAGCATGGCGTCAGGTCCGCCCGCGCCGGGCGCGATGGGCGATGCGAGCAAGTATCACGATGATCACGGCCCAGGTGGCAAATATATAAACGTAGAGGATAGGCCAGCCGAAAACGGTGCCTTCGACGCTGAAGAGCTTCAGCAGCGGGTAGCAGAACGCCAGACAGCCGATGACAAACAAGGCGATCAGCCGTTCCTGAAGTACCCCCCGCTGGATCACGATGCCTCTCCCTGTCCCTGTGTTGATCAGGCTAAAACATCTTGGAACGCTTTGCCAATCGCCCACAGCAGGCTTCTGTAGGAGCGGGTGGAAAACAGGTTGACGTTTACGTAAACGTAAACCTAAAATGATCCGGCTTCCGAACCACTGGATGAGCAGGCAGATATGATCGCGACAGACATCATTCTCACGACCAGCGACGATTTTTCGCTGTCAGCAACGCGGTATGATGCAGAGTCGGCGGCAACTGCTGGCACGACGGTGGTGATAAGCCCGGCACTTGGCGTGCCACGCCGATTTTATACCTCTTTCGCTCAATACCTGGCAGAGCAGGGCATTGATGTGCTGACGTACGATGTTCGCGGCGTCGGCCAGTCCCGACCGAAGAAGATGCGGGGATTTCAGGCTCGCATGTCCGACTGGGGCGAGAAGGATATGGCGGCAGCCTTTGACGCCGCGCAGCAACGCTGGCCCGGTAACAGGATGATCGCGCTGGGTCATTCCAGCGGCGGCCAGTTGCTGGGACTGGCCCCCAACAGCTCGCTGATTGATGCCGCTGTCACCGTTGCCGCCCAGAGCGGCTGGGCCGGGCACTGGCCAGGCTTCAAATACCTGCCGCGACGGATCGTCTTCGGCTTTCTCTGTTCCGTGATTATGCCCGGCGTTTCCGCGATCCTCGGGCACTTCCCGGGCGGGCGTGTCGGATTGTTTGATATTCCGGGCGGTGTCGCCCGGCAATGGAGCGGCTGGTGCAGGGATCCCGATTATCTCTTTGGCGATAAAACACTGGATCTCAGCGGTTATGAAGCCTTCGCGGCCCCCATCCTCGCCTTCAGTTTCACCGACGATACCTATGTCTCGCCTTGGGCCCCGATGAGTGTGGTCGGGCGTTATGGTTCGACGAACAAGATTTCCCGCCACATCACGCCGGCCGATGTCGGATCGCAGGGCATTGGGCATTTCGGATTTTTCAAATCGGCCGACAGCGGCACGCTCTGGGCCGAAACCGCCGACTGGATCAGATCAGTTCCGGCCTGAAATAGTCGACGGTTTTGGGCCCGCATTGCGTGGCCCGTCGCGATGCGGTAGAGAAGGCGGCAATTCAGCATTCCCGCCCGCACGCAACAAAGGCTCCGCACTCCCCATGGCTTCGTATCAGTACATCTACACCATGCAAGGTCTCAGCAAGACCTGGCCCGGTGGCAAGGAAGTTCTCAAGAATATCAACCTCTCGTTCCTGCCCGGCGCCAAGATCGGCGTGCTCGGCCTGAACGGCACGGGTAAATCGACCCTGCTGCGCATCATGGCCGGAATTCACACCGAATTTAACGGCGAAGCGTGGCCGGCCGAGGGTGTGCGCGTTGGTTACCTGGCCCAGGAGCCTGAACTCGACGAGACCAAGGATGTGCTGGGCAACATCACCGAAGGCGTGGCCGAGAAAAAAGCTTTGCTGGACCGTTTCAACGAAGTCTCGGCCAAATTTGCCGAACCGATGGAAGACGATGAGATGAATGCCCTGATCGAAGAGCAGGGCGAGCTGCAGGAACAAATTAACGCCGCTGATCTCTGGGATCTCGACCGCACCATCGATATCGCCATGGACGCCCTGCGCTGTCCGCCGGGCGATGCCGACGTCAGCAAGCTCTCCGGTGGTGAACGCCGCCGTGTCGCGCTTTGCCGTTTGTTGCTCGATCACCCGGACATGCTGCTGCTGGATGAGCCGACCAACCATCTCGATGCCGAGAGCGTCGCCTGGCTTGAGCGCTTCCTGGAGGAATACACCGGCACCGTCGTCGCCGTGACCCATGATCGCTATTTCCTCGACAATGTGGCCGGATGGATTTTGGAACTGGACCGGGGCCAGGGCATTCCCTACGAGGGAAATTATTCGGGATGGTTGGTGCAGAAACAACAGCGCCTCGCCCTCGAAGGCAAACAGGAAGAAACCCGCCAGCGCACTCTGGCGACCGAGCTTGAGTGGATACAGCAATCGCCCCGCGCACGGCAGGCCAAATCGAAGGCGCGTGTCACGGCCTACGAAGAACTGCTGAACAAGGACAAGGACGCCCACTCCACGGTCAACCAGATCACTATTCCGGCGGGTCCCAGGCTCGGCTCGCTGGTGCTCGACGTAGAGAACCTCAGCAAGGGATTTGGCGAGGAATTATTGATCGATGATCTGTCGTTCCGCATGCCGCCTGGTGCCATCGTCGGCATTATCGGCGCCAACGGTGCCGGTAAAACCACCTTCCTCAAAATGATAACTGATCTCGAAAAACCCGATTCCGGCGGCCTCCAGCTCGGCGAGACGGTCAAGCTCGGCTATGTCGATCAGAGCCGGGATTCGCTCGATTCGAACAAAAACGTCTGGGAGGAAATCTCCGACGGCCAGGACGAGATCGAGCTTGGCAAACACAAGGTGCCGAGCCGGGCTTACGTCGGTAACTTCAACTTCAAGGGCGCTGACCAGCAAAAGAAAGTCGGCCAGCTATCAGGTGGTGAGCGCAACCGCGTGCATCTGGCCAAAATGCTCAAGACCGGCGCCAACTTCCTCATCCTCGATGAGCCGACCAACGATCTCGACGTCGATACGCTACGCGCCCTCGAGGAAGCCCTGCTCGATTTCGCCGGCTGCGTCATGGTCGTCAGCCATGACCGCTGGTTCCTCGACCGCATCGCCAACCACATCCTCGCCTTCGAAGGCGACAGCCACGTCGAATGGTTCGAAGGCAATTTTGAAGCTTACGAAGAAGACAAGAAGCGCCGTCTGGGAACGGATGCCACCGAGCCGCACAGGCTGAAGTACAAGCCGCTGACGCGTTGATGCTCTAAAATATCCCCCCTCCTCTGGTGAGAGAGGGCTAGGTTGAAGGGGACAGCGATAGACTTGGCGAAGGAAACGCCTTCCTAGTCGTAATTTGCGTGAGAGATGAGAAAAAATAATAGTTAAAGGGCATATTCAACGAAAAATCAGTCTAGTCCATCCATAGTATACATAGGTTATGAACGGGGTGTAATCTCGGTGATTGCATCAACCTTAAATATATGGAGATAAAATTGGCCTCACTTCCTTATATCACTTCTCCTGGCAACGTTGATAAAGCGTTGAAGGGCATCATTTCGTCTTCGGCACCCGAAAGAGTGAGCGGAGATTTCGTAAAAACCATTTTGAAGATACGCGGTGGATCAGGCGACCAAATGACTTCCTATTTAAAGAAAATAGGGTTCGTTAACTCTAATGGCACGCCAAGTGATCTGTATCATAAATTTAGAAACCCTTCGTCTTCTGGAGCCGCGATAGCGAGCGCAATTCGCCGCGCTTATGCGCCGCTATACATTCGACGCGAGTACATGCACGAACTTGACGGGGCCGAGCTAACTGGTCTTATCGTCGAGGAGACGGGGCTTCCTCATGACGCCAATCCAGTGAAGCTTGCTTCAAGTTGCATAGAGCGATTAAAAACTTTCGCGGACTTTGAGGCTAGTCTTGATGTTCAAGAGGAGCAAAAAGTCGCACCTGACGATGGGCATCGAGAAATAGTGGCAAATACTCAAGGTGAATTGGCCTCACAGAGCGTGGGAATTAACCTTGGATACACCATCAATCTAAACCTACCTGCTACTTCTGATCCCGCTGTATTCGATGCCATTTTTAGAAGTTTGAATGAGAATATTCTGAGAAAACAAAATGCGTGAAACGGTCGATAGAGATATAAGGGCATTTGGAATGTCAGGGCTGCAAATCACGACAAATCTTTCGCAAATAGAGGAAAAATTTGGCGTTGAACTAGGGCACGCTGTGACTGCAACTAAGGGGCGAAAAGTTGCGGAATATGACCAATTTGCAGAGACGCTGCGACTTCAAGCTGAGCAAATGTCTGAATTTTATGAAATTTTTTATTGCCTTGAAAACTCAATAAGAAAACTGGTTGCGGACGTGCTTTTTGAAGTGGAGGGCGCTGATTGGTGGAATAGTGATCGAGTCGACGAGGAAAGAATTCGAAAACAGGCGGATGGGAGAAGGAAAAAGGAAGTGGATAGTGGCGTGTCGCCACGATCAGAGCACCTTATCGATTACACTACATTCGGTGAATTATCTCAGTTGATAACCGATAACTGGGAGTTTTTCGAACCGATTTTTCAATCTAAAATTGCCGTTAGTAATGTATCAAACCAGTTAAACTTGTTGAGAGGACCGATCGCACATTGCAATCCAACCGACGAATTGGAGCAAGATAGACTTAATCTCGCAGTTCGGACATGGTTCAAAATAATGTCGTAAAATGTTTGGGAACTCAAGGAAAGAGCTCAAGGGACACTTTTTTGGGAGTTCGAGTTGAGTTCGAGGGACACCTTACTTAACTGGTTACAAACAACACTTTTTGTCCGCATTAAGGGGACACGTAGCAAGAGGTACATGTGGCCTTAATGCTGATGCCAATCTTGCTTTTGACGCGCCACATATAATCCTCTGACGCGGAAAATTATTCGAAGGGGGCCAGCAGGGCTTGTGCTTTTTTTGTCAGGCCGCCCCGGACAATTCGATATGAGGCGCTTAGCCGGTAGTGCAGTTCGTCTTCCGACGTAGCCCAGGGAAGCAGTATCCAGGAGCGGTGAAAGTAGGGTGCCTTGATGCCGACCTCTGTGTCGATGAGCATTTCTGCGGTTTCAACGCTGTCGGTTTTGACGGAGACGCCCGGCATGACAGATCCAATACAGGCGAACATTTTGCCGCCGATCTTCCAGGCATCATGCCCGCCGCCCCAGGGGTCAGATAATTCTGCCCCTGGAAAGGTTCGGCAAACTGAATTTATGAAATCCCGATCCAATGAAGTTCCTCCTTAACGGCGCAAGTCCGGTTCTGGTCCAATCCGGACGTTGGATATATCCGCTTGAAGTTCGAGTGAAGTTCAAGGGACACCTTACTTAACTGGAAGTTCGAGGGACACCTTAATTAACTGGTTGCGAACAACGCTTGCTGTCCGCCTTGGATACAAGCCTTTAACTCGCAGATGCGATGAGAATCGATCTGGCAGAAAGTGTGCTTGTGACCTCGGGCGAACTTCGTCGCGTAATAGCGAACACGAGGGGTGATGCCAGCCCTTTTTGATTTTGGTCTCAAGATTTTCCAGAGCTATTTTTTGTGGAGAACTTGCGGCGCAGTTTGTCGACGGTAAAACGCATTCCAGACACCAGGATAATTTCCGCAGTCAAGGCGATCACTGGTTCTTCCGGTCGAAATTATCTTCGTCACGTCAGAACGAGAATTTCAGAAGTGATCCTTCAAGGCAGCAACATCAAGCTGCTCTGATATCCTTGAGGAATTCCTCAACTTCTGTTCTCAGGTTTTCGAACCGTTCGGAGAGTTCACGGGATGCGTTCAGCACGATGCCGGAGGCTTCGCCGGTTTGTGCGGATCCTGTTCTCACCGTACCAATACTCCTGGTGACGCTTTGAGTGCCTGATGCCACATCCTGAACACTTCGGCTGATCTCGCTGGTCGCAGCACCCTGCTGTTCGACGGCAGAAGCGATCGATGTGGCAATTTCGTTCATTTCCAGAATTTTCTGACCGATGCCCTCGATCGCACTGACTGCTTCTTTCGTACTATTCTGAATATCACCAATTTGCGAACCTATATCTTCGGTCGCTTTGGCGGTCTGACTGGCCAAATTCTTGACTTCTGAAGCTACAACTGCGAAGCCCTTGCCCGCTTCACCGGCGCGCGCGGCCTCAATCGTCGCATTCAAGGCCAGCAAATTTGTCTGGTTGGCGATATCGTTGATCATTTCGACAACTTCACCGATGCGCTGTGCGGCATCCGCGAGTTCGCGAACCGTGACGTTTGATTCATTGGCAGAACTTACAGCTTTTCCAGATATCTCTGCCGACAGGGTAACCTGCCGGCTAATCTCGCCAATGGAAGAAGAGAGTTCTTCCGTCGCGCTGGCAACGGTTTGCACGTTAGAGGCCGTTTCTTCGGCCGCCGTCGCGACAGTCGTGCTTTCGTCCTGGGTCTGGCGGGCAATTTCCGACATCGATTGCGCCGAAACTTCCATTTCCGAAGAGCTTGCGACAACGACGCCAAGAATATCTTCTACCGTACTGCCGAAACCGGCGGTAAGACCGTCGATGCGTTCCTGCCGCGCCAGTTTTTCGGCATTTTCCTGATCGCTGCGCGCTCGCTCGACATCGACGTTTCGCTGCCTTTCGGCGTCCTGTTTTCGCTCTTCTTCTTCCAGGCGAACCCGTTCAATGGCGTTGTCCCGAAAGATCAGCACAGCGCGGGAAATATCACCGATTTCGTCGTGGCGTTCGGTCCCTTGTACTTCGATATCGGTGTTGCCCTGGGCAAGGCTGTTCAAAACCTTGATCATCGTACCGAATGCCTTGAAGTTGTACCTCAGAAAAATATTCAGGCCGACTATCGCGATTACGAAGATCAGAACCAGGCCAATTTTGGCAGCGTTATCGAAGAACTGTTGTTCCTTGAAACTTTCAGTTTTATCCACGATTGAAATGAGATGGCCAAGAGGTACATCCTGCGCGTCGATCAAAGGCACCTTGCTGACAGCAAAAAAATGCGAATTGTGAGCGAGGACGTTGAATTGCTTCTGGCCCGGGTTCGGTGCCCCGATGGAAAGTTCGGCAAAAAACTCGGGTGTTGTCCCAATGGTGAGGCCATCGCCTGGTGTTACGACAGCAGCTTCTGATCCGTCGGTTTTCTTCAAGTCGTTTATCGCGCTTCTCAGGGAACGGGCATAAACACCAACGCCGACCAGCACACTCTTCTGGTACAAGGGGAACGCCAGGGCAAGGGCGAGTTGACCATCCATGTCCTGAATTAGTCCTGATTGCGGCTTGCCCTGTTTCAGGGCGTCGGTAACCAGTGTGGGTGTTGAACCCGCATTCTTGATTACCGGCTCGGCATATTTCAGTTCGCCTTTGGCATTGAACAGTTTCAAACTCTCGATGATTTTGCTTGCGGTCAGGCGATTGAAAGTGGAGCCGGTTTCATCCTCGATATCTTCTACGACATTGCTTTCAAGTGCTTCAATCGCTTCACTGTTCCGGGTTAATCCCTTGATGTTGTTTTTCATCGTGTCAATCTGGGCCGTAGATATCTTCTGCCAGATCATCTCCGTCTGACGAAGTGTCGCTTCACGATAACGAGCGTCGGCTCGCTCAATTGACATATTGGAAAGAACGAGAAGGCTCCCCCCTAAAATAACAAGCGCAGCGGAAGCGCTGACAATAATTTTAGTCTTGAGAAGCATGGCGTAATCCAGCTTTTGAGGAACTTGAAAAAGCGTATTGAAAAAACGGGAGGCCAGCCGAGATCAACTCGACTGGCCCGCCAATTCTATTCGACCGAGTATCCGGCCGCATTCCACGCGGGAAATCCCTCGCGGAAGTAGTAAACTTTTGAATATCCCCATGCGACTGCCTTGACGCAGGCCTTGGAAGAACGTTTGCAACTGGGGCCGTTACAATAGATCACGACGGCCTGGTCTTTTTTTGCGGCTTTTCCGAGGGTGTCCTCGCTAAGAACCTTTTTCAGTTCAATGTGGCGCGCGTTGGGAATGCGACCGGCTTCCCAATCAGAATCTTTGCGAACGTCGACAAACACGACGCCCTGATCAAATAATTTCTTGGCTTCGGATGCATCGATTGTGGAGGCTCCGGCAACTTCTTGCGGCGAGACTTTTGCAGCGTTCGCAGCGCCGTTCGCAAGACCAAAAGCGGCAAAGGCAACAAACATCAAGGTGGCGATCTTTTTCATGAAATACTCCTGGGGACAAAATTTTTCGGGTGTCTGAATTTCCCACCGGAGCTTTTCTTATTCAATAATTGGTTGGTTTCATCAGCATTTCATTTGTTTCGGGCTGATGTCGATGACAGCCGAAAAGTTTCTGGAAGATTGCAATTCAAGTTATTGGCGATATACAAAATATCAATTCTATCTGGAGATTGTTTTTCCTGAAGAGCTTGCGGTGCAGTTTGTCGGCAGCGAGGTCAACTTCCATATGATTGCGGCCAAGGCCATCGATGACTGATCCACTCAAGGCGCCAAGTTCGTCAAGGAACTGATCGCGCTCAGCAACTGATAAACGATTGACGTTGACAATTTCCCTGGAAAGTTTTCCCGGGACTGCCGTATTTGCAGCGCTGAAGTCGAATGCTTTCCCCCACGACGACTGGTGATCGCGCGTTTTCACCGCACCAAATTTGATCCTCTCACGGGAACGTAGTCGTTGAGTTTGATTTGAGTTAACCTTCCGGCCTGATCCAGGTGGGGGAACGATGGCGGACGGCTCCGAAAGCAGAAGACTGGCGGCGATCCTGGTTGCTGATATAGCCGGTTACACAAAGTTGGTGGAGCGCGATACCGACGGCACGGTGGCTGCCTGGAAAGCTGCGCGGGCGGAGGTCATTGAACCGGCCATTGCGGCGCATGCCGGGCGTATCGTCAAGCTGACGGGCGACGGATTTCTGGCCGAAATCCCGTCAGTGCAGGACGCCGTCAAATGCGCCGTCGCCATGCAAATCGACCTCGCGTCAAGCCCGCTCGAATTCCGCATGGGTATCAACCTCGGCGACATCGTCGATGATGGCCAGGACATCCATGGCGAGGGCGTCAACATCGCTGCCCGTATCGAGGCACTGGCCGACGAAGGTGGCATCTGTATTTCCGGCGACGTGCACAATCAGGTTCGCAACCAGCTGGATCACACCTTCGAGGATCTGGGTGCGCACGAAGTCAAACACGTCTCTGCCCCGGTGCAGGTTTACCGTGTGGTGTTGGACGGCGTCGCGGCGCCGGCACCCCCGGGTCTTGTGTTGCCTGACAAGCCTTCTGTCGCAGTCTTGCCGTTCGACAACATGTCGGGCGATGAAGAACAGGAGTATTTTTCCGACGGCATTACCGAAGACATCATTACCGCCTTGTCGCGCTTCAGTTTGTTGTTCGTCATCGCCCGGAATTCGACCTTCGTCTACAAGGGCAAGGGTGTCGATGTGCCCACGGTGGCGAAAGAACTTGGTGTTCGCTACGTGCTGGAAGGCAGTGTGCGCAGGGCCGGCAACCGGCTGCGCATCACCGCCCAGTTGATCGACGCGATTTCGGGGGGACACATCTGGGCTGAGCGCTACGACCGGGAGCTCGACGATATATTTGTCCTGCAGGATGAAATCACCGAACAGGTGGTCGCGGCCATCAACCCGGCGATCATGGGGAGCGAAATACAAACCGCCCTGCGTAAACGAACCGAAAGTCTGTCCGCACATGATTTACTCTTGCGGGGTTGGTGGCATGCGCAAAAGTTCAAAAAAGAAGAAAACCTGAAGGCCCAGGCCCTGTACCTCGAAGCGATTGAAATTGACGATGGGTATAGCCTTGCCTACGCCTGGCTTGGTTTCGGCCAGTTTACCGACGCCTGGCTGGACTGGAGCGACACGCCCGGCGAAACACTGCTGGCGGCATACGATTCGGGGAAAATGGCGGTGGCCCTGGACGATAGAAGTGAATTGGGGCACGCCGTGCTCAGCATCGTCTGCACCTTCCTGGGCCGCCGGGAAACCGGGTTGACGGAGGCGCGCCGCGCCGTTGAGTTAAATTCCGGCAACCATCTCTGCCACAACATACTCGGCAGCGCCTTCAACTGGGGAACGGGCGACTATGAGCGCGCGATTGTCGCCTTCGACACCTCCATGCGACTAAGCCCCGCCGATCCGGTGAATTTCGTATCGTTGGGCAGTCGGGCCATGTGTCTTTACCAGTTGCAGAGATATGGAGAGGCCATCGCGTGCGCCCGCAAGGCACTGCAGGAACGCCACGGCTATATTTTTGGCCGAGCGTTGGTGGCATCATCGCTGGCCCAACTGAACCGTACAGAAGAAGCTACCGCCGAGCTAACGGAAATAATGGACTTGAAGCCGGATTTCTCAACCGCCAGCTTTGAAAGCTATCCCTGGCTCGAGGCCGCCCGGCAGCATCTTTTCGAAGGTCTTGGCAAAGCCGGTCTGAAAATATGAAACCGCAACAAACTCACTTTTGACGCGCCAGCTACAAGCCGCCGGCGAGACAGGGCGGAGTACAAGGGAAATATTCCCCATGAACCCGTGCGTTTGACACGGGCGTTCAGTTCGGCGAAAGGGCGGTATTTTCCAGGCCTTTTATCAGACAGGTAATCGTCTCGTTTACGGGGGTGCTGAGGTTAACTTCGGCGGCCAGGCGGGTGACGGCGCCGTTCAGAGCGTTGATTTCGGTCCTGCGTCCGCGCTCGAGATGCTGGACCATTGATGGTTTGTTGTTGCCGCCCCGTGACTTGCGCCAGACTTCCTCCAGCGGGTTTTCGTCCGGCAGGACAATGCCTTTGGCGAGGCAGAGCGCTTCGATCTCGGCGACGATCCGGGCTTGCAGATTTTTTGTTTCGTCGACCTCCTGCAACTGGCCGGGTAGCAATCCGGTGAGCGCGCACAGCGGGTTGACGGCGCAATTGATCACCAGCTTGCTCCAGACCTGCGGCATAATGTCGGCGACAGCTTCGACCATGGTGTCACGACGGGAGAGAAGTTCGGCAATTCCCCTGATCCGTTCGGACACTGCGCTGCCACCGATCTCGCCCAATATCGTGACACCGTGGATAACATGGCGCACCTGACCCGGCCCGAGGAGTTCGCAACTGTTCATCGAGGTTCCGGCTATCACCCGGTCTGCTCCGAGTGTGGTGACCAGTTTTTCAACATTTCCTACACCATTTTGCAGCGTCAGAACGACGCCTGTATCGCTCAGCATTGGCTCAAGGACTGGCAGAACCTTGTCCAGCGCATTTGTGTCGACGAAGACAATCAAAAGATCGGCAGGGCGCGATAACGGCTGGTCTGCGTGGCGCATGTTCATCGGGATAATTTCCGTCGTCCCGTCCGGTCCGGTCAGTTGCAGGCCATTGTCGTTGACCTGATCGATATGGTCCTGCCAGATATCAAGCAACTGCACATCACAGCCAGCCCGCTGCATCACCGAACCGTACCAGGAGCCCATCGCACCAGCGCCAAGGATGACCGCATTCCCGTTAAATTCCATTGTCGTGATGCTCCGTCTGGACCCGAAAAACAAAATAGAGGCGTCAGGAAAGTTATTCTGATTTGAGGCAACATGTCTAACCTCATCTCCCGGCTGTTCGAGAGCCTGAGCCAGCGAAGCTTTTGACGCGTCTGGCAAGAGCCATAATCCCGAAAATGAGATGTTGGGATTTCGACGGCGCGACAGCGTGGCCTGCAGGTCCGCCTTTTACCCCGTACGGACATCCGCGCTCGCCTGGATTTGTTTTCTCAGGCTGGCTTTCGGGCGTGAACAAGGTGTGTCAGTCCCGGAATTGTCTGGTCATCCTGGATATCGACGAAGCCGACTTGTCGCATTTCGGCATTCAGCCATCCCGCGGTGATGGAATGGGCGTCGGGCGTGAAAGCCATGTGCTGTAGTTGCCAAAGTGCTGCGAGATGGGGGCCGGATCGATCGTCTTCGACCATGAAGTCATGCACAAGCAGTTTCCCGCCCGGTGCCATGCAGTCGAAGGCGTAACGGATCAGACGGGGAACTTCCTCGCCGGGGATGCCGCTAAAGAGATAGGACATCAAAATTGCGTCCTGCTGTTTAGGCCATTCGGCGGTCAGGGCGTTCGATGGAATATAGCGCACACGGTCGACCAGATTTGCTTCGGTGATGAAGTTCCAGCCGATTTCGCTGACATTCGGAAAATCGATGATGGTTGAAGCAAGCTCCGGGTTGGCTTCCAGCAAGCGGATCGTCATGGCGCCTGTGCCGCCGCCGACATCAAGAAGTTCTCGTGCACCGGTCAGATCAACCATGCGTGCAATCGTGCGGCCCGGCCCCAAAGACCCGGCATGCTGGGCGTTGCTGTAGAGCGCGGCCTGGTCCGGATCCGACATCCAGTGTTGATAAGAATCGATGGCATCAGGAGCCAGAGATCCATCGAGTACCTCGTTCAACTGCTGCAGGAAAGGATACATCTGTTGATCGATCTGGTAGCGAAGGTAATCGCCGAAATCATGCTTAGAGGCCTGCGACAAAAAAGTTTCGGCACCCGGCGAATTGAAATACTTTTCATCTTCCCAGTCGAGCAGGCCGATACTGAACAGTGCCGTCGTCAGTGTGATGATCCTGTTCTCGGGAACACCTGATTTGTCAGATATTTCGCGACAGGTTTTTGGTCCGTCGGCGAGATGGGTGAAGATATTGATATGCAGGCCGGCAAACAGCGCCTTGGACCCCATAAAACCAAAAGCAATTCTGGAAATCTCTTCAGCACTGTTAACAATGTTCTCGGACATATTGATAAATCGCTCCTGTTAAACTGGTTTTCCGGCTGATCCGGTCGCATGGAAACCGTGTTTTGGCGTTTCCGCGTAAACCAACATCCAACAGAAAGCGATGGTTGTTCTCGATAGCCCGTAATCAGCGGCAAGACACCGCTGGCGCGTGACTCGTTGTCGTCGCCGGGTGTGCAGCAGCAACGAATCGCAAGGGCATTGTGTTCGAACGATGTGTCGTAGCGTAAGGATTGTGCCGGCTATGTCAAACCGGCGACCTGGTGAGGCGCAAGATGACCGGAAATCCGTTTGGTTGGAAAAACTGGTTTTCCCCTAAAAAATCTCACGCGTCGCCTGCAATAAATTTCAATGAACGATCTGGCGATACTCGCTTAAGCTGGTCCATTCTGATTTCGTGTCACGACGCCAGACGACCGTCAAAGGTTTGGCTCGAGCCGTCCCCTCCTGCCGCCTGGTCCCTGATGCAAAACAATCTCCTCATTCCATTCTCGCTCGGTCATTTCTCAAATGATCTGGCACCAATCGGGATGTATTTGATTATTCCGGCGTTCGGTAGCGCCATCGGATTGTCACCGGCCGAGATCGGCTTGCTGTTCATGATCCATAATCTCGGCGCGTCGCTGGCCTATTTGCCGGCGGGCATTCTGGCCGATCATGTGGCTAATCGCGGGATCATCCTGGCCGCGACTTTCTTTTGGGTTGGCTTTGGCTATCTGACGGCGTCCTTCGCCGAGGGCTTCTGGGCGTTTGCCATTTTGATCGGGCTCGCCGGCATGGGTGATGCCACGTGGCATCCCATCGCAACCGGAGTACTGGCGCAAATGCACAAGGCGAGGCGTGCCTATGCGCTTGGTGTACATGCTATCGGCGGGCATATTTCGGAGGTCGTCGCACTTCCGGTCGCCGGCCTGATGCTGGCGCTGTGGGACTGGCAGACGGCTATTCAGGTATTGATCATTCCGACGCTGCTGATGGGCTGTATTTTTGTCTTTATCGCCCGCAAGGTACCACGCCACGTCAATTCGCGACCCACCCGGGCGGACTTTGCCGATATCTGGCGGATCTGGACCAACCGGTCTGGACTGCGGCTGATCGCCCTCTTTACCTCCTACAATATGGGTCTGCTGGCGATCGTCACCATGACCCCGCTCTATCTCCGGGCCAATCATGATTTTGGCTGGATGGCCACGGCGATGGCGATGGCGGTGATGATGTTACTGGGTGCTCTCGCGCAACCCGGGATGGGCAAGATGTCTGACCGGGTCGGGCGCCGGCCAGTGATCATTGCCGGCAATACAGTTGCCACCGCTGCGGCTTTCGTTGCCTGGTTTTCCGGTAATTTCGTTATCACTCTGATCGCGCTTGGCTTTGCGATCACGGCGCTGGTGGCGATCCGGGCCGTATTGCAGGCCGCCGCCGTTGATCACGCCGGCAGGCGCGAAGGCACAAGTCTCGGTCTGACCTTCGCCGCCATGGATGGATTTGCCGCTTCCGCCGCACTTCTGGCCGGGCTGGCCGGCGAAAGCGACCTCGCCAACGCTTTCCTGCTGGCCAGTGGCTTTTCACTGCTGGCGCTCATTCTCGCCGTCGCTACTCCAAGAACCGTCCCCACCGCTGAAAGCTCTGTGGTCGTCTAACCGGTCTCGACCAGGGCGACGATTTCCTCGTCTGTCGGATAGCGGCCGAGTTGTTTTTTGGAGAACAACAGGTTGCCGTCGACAGTGATTTCAAACACGCCGCCTTTGCCCTTGATCAGGGTGACTTCGGCGTCTGAAACTTTTTCCATTTGGTCTTTCGCACGGAGAGCCCGGGGCAAATAGTTTCAGGTGACGCAATATTCAATATTGATGTTCATGTCATTCCCTCTCTGCCTGAAACATATCTGTTCGCGCTATATCTGCCAAGCCGATCATCCAATGCGCTGGACGAATGGTGCCCTTACCTCCCATACAGGGGACATGACGCAAGTACTTCATGTCCCCTGTATACGTGAGGCGGTCTATTGATAGTTCCACATCTGACGTCTGATTTTCCATTCGCCATCGGGCTGACGGTTGATCAGCCAGATCTTGTTGGCGGTTTTGGTTTCCGTGGTCCCGTCGGCGTGGGCGACCAGGGTGATGTCGGTCTCGGCGATGCCGCAGACCCAGTCATCGTTGATCAGAAAGGCGTCGACCGGTCGGGACCGGACGGTCCAGGTCGCGACATCATAGTCATTTTGCTCGTTCTGCCTGATTTCGTCGGGTCCGTGTTCCGGCGTGCCACCCGGCGGAACACGGATGGCGTCCGGGGCAAACTGATTGCTGTAGGCGACCGAATCGTTGGCGCTGACAGCGGATTGATAGCTTTCACACAGGGTTTCCAGAATTTCCATCGGATCGGTCATGATAATCTCCATTGGTTGGTTGCGATTGATGTCGCGCACCATGCCTGCGAGGCCGCCAGCCGGGCCAGTGACGGAAATGTAGTGCCCCCGGTACACTTTATGTACTGGTCCGGAGAGGTTGACTGGTTTAGCTTTTGGCTGAGGAGGAACGAGCAATGCCAAGCAAGAGTTATGGAATGTTTTGCCCGATTGCCATGGCCTGCGAAGTAGTGGAGCCGCGTTGGACGATGTTGATTTTGGCCGAAATGTGGCTGGGCGCGACGCGTTTCAACGAAATTCGCCGTGGTGTGCCGGGCATATCGCCGACGCTTTTGTCAAAGCGCCTGAAGGAGATGGGGAAGCAGGGCCTGGTGGAACGACTGGAAGATCGCGCCAGGGGCACGGTTGATTATATCCGCACGCCAATGGCGATTGAGCTTGAACCGGTGCTCGATTTGCTCGGGGACTGGGCCTACCGGCACGTCGAACCGGAGGTCGCTCTCGACAATCTTCAGCCGGATTACCTGATGTGGAACCTGCGCCGTCAGATTGATCCATCTGAATTGCCTGGACGCCGGGTCGTCGTGCGCTTTCACTTCCCCGACTGCAAGAAAGAAGAGGCGACATTCTGGCTGGTCGTCCGGCCCGGAACGGCGGCCGATCTCTGTTTGATTGATCCGGGCTTCGATGTAGATCTGTTCGTCGAAGGGGGACTACGGGCACTGGGGTCTGCCTGGATGGGGTATTCGTCTCTGCAAAACGAAGTTTCCGCCGACCGCATTTTCCTCAGTGGCGACCCGCTCCTCATCAAGACAATGGACCGATGGCTGGTAAAGTCCGAAAATGCCGAGGCGGCAGCCGAGTAGCCTTATGTGCCCATGTCTGCCAGGCCGAACTCAGGGGCCGGCTTCTGCCGGGATGGCGGAGGTTGTATCCCGGTTGTCGAGACGCCGGCGGAAGACTTCGGCGATGACGATACCGAGCGGTGCCGAGAACCAGATGCAAATCAGCAGGGCTGCGGCCTCGTAATCGCGCAGCAACGGCCCCAGCACGAACAGCATGACCCGGAACAGCCAGAACGCGCCCCACATCGAGCCGACAAACCGGATCATCCAGATGCGATGCGTCTCAGCATCGCCCTTGCGGATTGCTGCAACGCCCATGACGGCGCAGCCATAGACGCAGAGCGACATGAACCAGAACCCGACCATCGACAGATTGCCGCCATATTCGCTGACGTCCCCGTGCTCGGCAGCGAGCCAGATCGCAGCTATGGTGCCAATGGTCAGCGAGGCGAACGAGACGCGACCGATCATCCTGTGCGCCGGTGGATTGCTGCCGTTGCCCGGGCGAAAGAGCTGAACATGCATCAGGACGAAGACGATGGAATTGAAGATCAGGTGTGCGTAGAGCAGGTTGGTGCGCAATTCCGGGCCATTGAGGAAACGGTCATGGAAGGCGACGCCCCAGGACGGGTGGTTGAGATAATACGAGCCCCAGACGGTGCAGGCGTTGTCGGGACAACGGGCGAGGGCGGCGGCACCTTCGGCCTCGGTCACGCCAAGATTATCGAGCACGTCGTAGATGCCGATGAAAAAGGCGATTGAATCGCCAACACCATCCATCAGATAGCGCACGTTCAGCACCAGCAAGAGGGCGATTCCAAACCCCAGGAAGGCCGTGAACGATCCGCGCTTCAATCCGAGGATCAGCAATGCCGCCCAGATAACCAGCGAGCCATAGAAGGCGAAGAGGCCGAGAGGGAGGTCCATTGTCTTGCTCCGTTTTGGTGGCGCACCAAGGGAAAGCCCGCAGCGGGTCGGGCCTCAAGCGTAAACAACAACTGTAGCCGCGACTATGAACGCCGGGGAAAAGACCGTCAACGCTGGCTCAATTGTCTCTGTCGATATCAAACCGGCCCGACGCGTATCGGCTCTGGCAGGCTGTCCGGCAGTGCGCCGGTCATTTGCAACGCCGACTGCAGGGCGACGATATAGCCATACGTCCCGAGTCCGCAGATCACACCGGTGGCGACGCTGGACAGGATGGAATGGCGGTGCAATTCGTCGCGGGCATGAATATTGGATATATGCAGTTCGATGACAGGCCCGGGGTAGATCTTCAGGGCATCGAGGACCGGTATTGACCGGAAGGAAAGCCCTGCCGGGTTGATGATGAGCGCGTCAGTGTTGAGGCGGGCTTCCTGTATCCGGTCGACAAGTACTCCCTCGTGACTGGACTGCGAAAACTCAAGCTCAAAACCGAGTTCTTCGGCAAAGGCCCGGCAACTCTCCTCGACCGCTGCCAGTGTCGTCGAGCCATAAATCTCAGGCTCGCGTTCGCCCAGCAGATTGAGGTTCGGTCCGTTCAGGACCAGTAGACGTGAAGTCACGGGAAATCCTCCGAATTGAAATGTTCCGGCAGCTTGCTCTCAGCCTTCCCAGGGCACGCCGCCGGCGTAGGATCGGTAGGTCGTGGCGGCTTCCCAACCGGCGTCGACCGGCATCATGGTGCCGGTGACGGCTGACGCCGCATCTGAACACAGGAAAGCGGCGACGCTGGCGATGTCTTCGGGGTAGACAAACATCTCGATAGCACCGGCCTTGCGAATGGCATCCGGGTCGCGGTCGCCTGACTCAATGCGGGCCTTGATGGCAGGCGACAGCACATAGGTCGGTGCGACGCCGTTCACCCGAATGTCAAAGCGGCCTAACTCAACCGCCAACATCTGTGTCAGGCGCATGATCGCTGTTTTGCTTGGGCAGTAAGCGGGCAGGGGGAAGGCAGCGAAGCTGTTGATCGAGCCGATTGTCAATACGCTGCCTTGTTTGCGCGTTGTCATGCCCCGGGCGAAGGCGCGCACGCTGTAGATCGTACCGTTGTAGTTGACGTCCCAGACCCGGTCGTGCTCGACGAGGTCCATGTCCATCACGGTGTCGGAATTGTTGAGAATACCGGCGCAGGTGATCAGCGTCCGCACCGGGCCAATGTCGCTTTCTACCTTGTCGGCGAGGTCGATTTGCGCTGCTGCGTCAGCGACGTCGCACACAAATCCCTGCACAGTAACGCCGAGAGCGCCGATTTCGTCCTCTGCGGTGTTCAAGGTTTCAGAATTGGCATCGACCAGTACGACGCTCTCGTGTGCGTCAGCCAGTGCCTTGGCGCAGGCGAGGCCAATACCACTGGCACCCCCCGTCACAACCAGAATTCCCTCTGCCATCGTGTTGATCTCCCTGTTCAAACACAGGGACCTTCGCGCGACGCTTTCGCCGCGTCAAGCGGCGGACAAAAAAAGCCCTCTCCACTTGAAGAGGAGAGGGCTGGATGAGAGCAAACGAGTTCAGTTATGGGAAGAGATCAATCACGCACCCGGGCTGTCGGTGGCTGCCTGATCATCGGCGGGGCGGGGGTTGTCTTTGCGGTCTTGCATGAACTGGTCGAATTCCGACTTGTCCTTGGCCTGGCGCAGGCGGTCGAGGAAGTTTTCAAATTCGCCCTGTTCGTCTTCAAGCCGGCGCAGGGTTTCCTCGCGGTATTCATCAAACGCTGAATTGCCGGTTGAGGCGCTGTGGTGTGCGTGATGCCCATGCGCATGCCGGGAGCGTTTGTTATGCCAGTGACTACGATAACTGTTTTTCCAACATCTCATTCGACCACTCCATATCAGATAAAAGAGGATGGCCAGCCCAGCCGGCCAGAAGAGAATAAAGCTCAGGACCATTACGGTGATCCAGGCGGGTTTGCCGTGTTCGTCGAGTTTTCTTGCGAGTTCCATCATTTCCTCATGTAAATGTTATTTACATTAAATCAAATGTGGGGATCGCCCGTCCGGTTGTCAAGGGTTTGGTCTAGACCTTGTCGAATCCGAGTCCGTCGAGATAGATCAGGATCCCGGCTTCGAGCAGGTCCTCCGGGCGCATCGGCACGCTGCGCCGGGCCTGATCGCCCCGTCCGAACAACGAGGCAATGCCATGTGACATCGCCCAGACGTGCAGGCTCATCATCATTGCGGGCGGGCGTTTCTTTGCTGGCAGATCGGCGATCACGCCTTCGCAAGCCGTGCGCAGCGCAGCGAAGGCACGCTCGGACGCCTGAGCCAGATCGCGGTCCGTTTCGGTCGGCAAGCGCGCCTCAAACATCGCTGTGTAGTAGGCGGGCCGGGTTTTTGCGAACACCAGATAAGCCTGGCCGACGGACTTGAAGTTTGTCATGGCATTGCCGCCGCCATCGTTCCAGGCGGCGCTCAAGGCATCGGCCAGCATGTCGAAGCCGCGCCGGGCGATGTCGGCCATCAAGGCATCGCGGTCACGGAAATGCCTGTAGGGGGCGGCGGGGCTGACACCGACAGCGCGCGTTACTTCTGCAAATGAGAACCCGGTCGGGCCATATTTGTCGATCAGATCCAGCGTCGCCTGGACCAGCGCTTCACTCAGGTTGCCGTGATGGTAGCCGCGACGTCCGGGGCCACGTTTTGATTTTTTCATGTTAACAGGTTTAACATGTAATTCCCGCCGTGTGTATTTTCAGGAGTATCCCCTTGTCCCTGCCAGCCAATATTCGTGACCGCCTGTCCGTGCCGGTCATCGCCGCACCTATGTTTCTGGTCTCAGGTCCCGAGCTTGTTATCGCCGCCTGTCAGGCCGGCGTGATCGGCGCGTTCCCCGCCATGAACGCCCGCACCAGTGAAGATTTCGCCGACTGGATGGCCCGGATCGACGCGGCCACCGGAGCGGACACAGCGCCTTATGCCGTCAACATCAGCCTCGCCCGCATGCGCGGCCAGAGACTGGAGGAGGATCTCGAAGTCTGCCGCCGTTATAAAACCGAAATCATCATCACCGCCGTTGGTAATCCGGCCCCCGTCGTCGAGACCATTCACGACTGGGGTGGCCTGGTGTTCCATGACGTCACGACCATGCATCACGCCAGGAAGGCCTCCGATGCAGGTGTCGATGGCTTGATCCTCGTTTGTGCCGGGGCTGGTGGCCATGCCGGGCCTGTCAGTCCGTTCGCCCTGGTCGAACAGGTCCGTGATTTTTTTGATGGCATTATTATTGTCGCCGGCGGCATCAGCACGGGCCGTGCCGTGCGAGCCGCTGAAGTGCTCGGCGCTGATCTCGCCTACCTCGGCACCCGTTTCATCGCCACACAGGAATCGATGGCAGATGAAAACTACAAAGGCATGCTGGTTTCGGAGCAAACCAAGGACGTCGTCTACACAAATGCCATCTCGGGCGTGCCCGCCAACTTCATGCGGACGTCCATCAGTGCGGCCGGACTGGATGCAGACAATCTGCCACCGCCCGATGGCCCGTTCATGCCCAATATCCCGAAAGAACTGACAGCGTGGAAAACCATTCTGAGTGCCGGGCAAGGCGTCGGCCTGATTGACGACGTTCCTGAGACGGCCCACCTCGTCGAGCGCCTGATCGCCAGCTACCAGGAAGCCTGCGACGGATAAAAAGTCCATTTATTTTCAAAAGTTCGTGAACCTTGAAAAATGATCTGTCGTGCATGAATGATATGTCGGTTAATATCCGGCAAAATTATTCCCCGAATGGAGCTCCAAATGAACGAGACATCGCCCTACGTGCCGCCCAAAGTCTGGAAATGGGAGATGGAGAGCGGGGGAAATTTTGCCAAGATCAACCGCCCGATCGCCGGCTCGACGCACGACAGGGATTTGCCGGTCGGCAAGCACCCGCTGCAGCTTTATTCGCTTGCCACGCCCAACGGAGTAAAGGTCACGGTGATGCTCGAGGAGTTGCTGGCACTCGGTCATTCCGGTGCTGAATATGACGCCTGGCTGATCAGGATCGGGGACGGTGATCAATTCGGCAGCGGCTTCGTCGGTGCTAATCCGAATTCAAAAATTCCCGCCCTTGTCGATCACAGTACGGCGACGCCAACACGCGTTTTTGAATCTGGCGCCATTTTGATGTATCTGGCGGAAAAGTTCGGCGCACTGATGCCGGCCGATCCCGCGATGCGGGCTGAATGCCTGTCGTGGCTGTTCTGGCAAATGGGCAGCGCGCCGTATCTCGGTGGTGGCTTTGGACATTTTTATAAATATGCGCCCGAGAAGTTCGAATATCCGATTGACCGCTATACCATGGAAGTCAAACGCCAGCTTGACGTGCTCGATCGTCATCTTGCCGACAATCAGTTTGTGTGCGGTGATGAATATTCTATCGCCGATATCGCCATCTGGCCGTGGTATGGCTCGCTGATCCTGAACAGGGTTTATGAAGCCGGCGAATTCCTTGATGCTGGTTCGTACAAAAACGTCGTCAGATGGGCCGAGGCGATTGATGCGCGTGACGCCGTGAAGCGCGGGCGCATGGTCAACAAAACCTTTGGCGAGCCGGAAGAGCAACTCCACGAACGCCACGACGCGAGTGATTTTGAGACCAAAACCCAGGACAAGGTCGAAGCGGCGGATTGATTGGACTTTTTTGGGTTGAATCCCTTTTGGATTAGAAGTTTGGAAGACAGTTTGCGTCTTTTTGAGCCGGTGTGCGTCTTATCGGGTAGAGGAAACCTGTACCTGTAAGGAGACGACCATGCGACTGCAACTTGCCCTGAATGTGAACGATCTCGACGCGGCTATCGCCTATTACTCGAAGATGTTCGATGCGACGCCGCACAAGGTGAAAGATGGCTATGCCAATTTCGCCATTGAAGAACCTGCCCTGAAGCTTGTGTTGTTTGAAAACCCCGGTGCCGATGAGCATCTCAACCACATCGGGGTCGAGCTTTTTGATCCCGCCGATATCGCTAAATCTGCCAAACGGTTTGAAGCGGCCGGCATTCTGGGTGAGGTCAACCAGGACACGGTTTGTTGCCACGCCAGCCAGGACAAGGTCTGGACCAAAGACGATGCTGATCTCAGTTGGGAGTGGTATATTGTCAAGGATGACGACCCCCTTGAAGTCGCACCGGATGCCTCTCAATGTTGCAGCGATGCGACGGCACCAAAAGCGGCCGCTTGTTGCTAACCCGGATCAGTGAACCTGAAGAAGCGGCGGATGACACCATGAACGATATTGCCTGGCAGGAATTTGACAAAAAGCTTCGGGCCTATGTGCGCCGTCGCGTCTCTGCGAGCGCCGTTGATGACGTCGTGTCCGATATTCTGCTGCGTCTTTTCCGTTCCCGCGACAAAATGGAGGGAGCCAAGAACCCGCTGGCCTGGATCTACCGGGTCGCCGCCAATGCCATCACAGACCATTATCGCAAGACCGCCAGTGAGAAACGCATGCTGGATGAGATGAAACTGGTGACGCCCGAAACAAATTCATCGGATGAGCGGTCCAATGACCCGGACTCGCTGGCCAACTGCCTGGTCCCGATGATCAGGGGCCTGCCGTCGCCTTATGATCAGGCGCTGATGCTTACAGAAATTGAGGGCGTCAGTCAGGTTGCTGCTGCCAAAGAGCTCGGTATCTCGGTATCCGGCATGAAGTCGCGTGTGCAGCGCGGTCGGCAGAAATTGAAGGCTTCACTGCTCAGCTGCTGCACTGTTGAAGTCAACGGCCGGGGAAGTGTCGTCGACTTTGAAATGCGAGACGCCCCGGCACGTTGCAGCTAGTTTCGGTTCTTTAATATGCGCCCTGGAAAAATCCGGTGTCCGGGTGTTCATCTCGGTCGCCACTGAGCCAGCGATAGATGTCGATGAAATCGATCAGTGTGCAGATGCCATTGATGATGATGAAGCCGACGAGGAAAGTGGTGTACCCTTCCGGCTGGCTCAAGTAGCTGCCATCAAGATATTCGGCCACCGCAATCCACATGGCGACCAGCCACGGCAGGGCGCGCGGCATGCCGGTAATGCGGGAGAAGCCAAATTTGGAAGCGATCAGCACAAACCATGGCAAGGTGACGAGCGGCGTGATCAAACAAACGATGGGTAAAATTGAGGTTGAGCCCCAATACAGCATCAGGCCGGCCCCACCGACGAACCAGGTGCCGAACAGGTTCACCCAGGCGAAAATTAACGGCTTCCTGATAGCCATGAATTTCAGCCCGAGCCAGGCAACTTTCAGGCCGTGCGAGAAGGAATAGTTTTCTTTAGGGGTGGTCATGCTCATCTGCCTCTCCTGTTTGAGATGAATAATAGGTAATCGATCAGTTACTTATTTGACATATTAGTAATCGATCAGTTACTTATGTGTCAACTGGTTTTTGAGAGCACTTGTTTTGGAGGGAAAACGTGGGCCGGAAGAAGGCATTTGACGGCAGGGAAAAGCTTGGACACGCTGTCGCGTTGTTCCACGAAAAAGGCTATGCCGCGACGTCGACAGCTGATCTGGTCGAGCGCCTCGAGATCAATCGCAAAAGCATGTATGCCGAGTTCGGTGGCAAACAGGAGATGTTTGAAGCCGCGCTGGAGCTATATTATGAAACCTGGTTCCCGGAAAATTTTGGCTTTCTGGAAACAAAGACCGCCGGTCTTAATGAGATGCGTGAGTTGCTGGCCAGGTTGGGGGAATCCGCTCGTAGTGACCATGCGGGCTACGGCTGTTTCTTGTGCAACACGGCTGTCGAGCGCGCGGCGAACGATGGAGGCAGTGGCGCGCAGGTTCAGCGTTATGTCGAGAGTATTTCGGCGGCCATTCAGAACGCCCTGGGCAACGCAGTGGCGAGCGGAGAATCGCCGGACTCAATCGACATTGAAACCGAAGCCCGGTTTTTCACCAGTCATGTATTTGGTCAACTCACGTTGATCCGGTCCAACGTCGCCCCCGATGTCGTCGAAGCCGCAGCTGCCGTCGCCCGTCAACATCTCGACAAACTGGCGGCGAATTAAGCAGGAAGATAATAATCCGCGTTGTCTGCGACTGTCAGACGGTGCAAAAGGCGGGCGTGACCTTCGTATCCGCCGGTCGCCTTATGCAGGACCGAGCGGTTGTCCCACATAATCAGCATGTTGGCCTGCCAGACATGGCGATATTGAAACTCCGGCCGGTCGAGCCAGGCGTTGAGGTCGGCGAGTAAGGCATTGGCCTCATCATCCGGTGTTGATTGCAGCCCGAAGACGTAGGATCCACCAAAAACGCCGGGTCGTCCTGTTTCGGGATGGTTCCTGATCAGGGGATGGCCGTGAATGGCTTTGGCTTCGTCCGATGTCTTGATCGTCATTGCGCCATCGAAATTGCCGGCGGCGTATTGACCGTCGTTCGAATAAGCCTGGCGCGCGGAATGTTTGCCTATTTTGCCGTTCAGTCTATCCCGCAAATTAGCCGGCATCTCGTCCAGCGCCTTGTGCTCATTGACAAATATTGTGTCGCCCCCAACAGGCGGAATGGTAATGCCAAACAGACACGTCGCAGCGGGTGGGGTTGGCATGAAGCTCCAGTCGGAATGCCAGATATCGGCAAATAGTCTCCCCGTCTCGTCTGCATCGCGTTGCACCGCGGCGATGTGCTTCTTGCCTGGCACGACTTCAAAAAACGGATCGTCACCGATGGGGCCTATATACCCGACAAACCGTTCGAAATCTTCGTCGCCCAGCGCCTGATCCGGAAAGACCAGGACATGATGTTCGAGCCAGGCACTGCGGATCGATTTAACGGTCGGATCATCCAGCGGCCGGGTCAAATCCACTCCGCTTGCCACGGCACCACAACTCTCTCCACTCGGCGTTATCGAAATCACAAATTATTCTCCACATCAGAAACCGGGTAACGGTTGAGAATTTTACGAGTTTCAATTGTGAGGCGATAATTATCGTTGTGCAAGATGCCTAGACGGTGTTGCCCGCGATATGATTGTGGCGGGCAGGCTTCATTGAGATATACTCAGGGTAATATTATTTCACATTTCCAGGAGACAATCATAATGAAACCCGGCACTGCATTTGCGCTGATCATGGGCTTGTTGTTTTCATCTCCTGTATGGGCTGCGGGGTCTGATGCTGTGACGGACCACAACATTGATCCGCGCTACGAAATGGCAAAAAAATCTATCGGCACCCAGGATTACGTCCAGGCGGTACCGCTACTGGAAAAGATAGTGGCGGCAGATCCTGCAGATGCGGACGCGTGGAATTATCTTGGCTTCAGTCTGCGTAAACTGGGCCGGATGGACCAGGCGCAGAAGGCCTATGAAAAGGCTCTGGCGGCCAATCCAGACCATCTCGGGGCGAACGAATATCTCGGCGAACTTTATGTTGAAACCGGTCGCATGGATCTGGCGAAGGAACGCCTCAAGCGCCTCGACAAACTTTGCTTTTTTGGCTGCGATGAATATGACGAGTTGAAGGAAGCGATCACCAAAGCCGGCGGCTGATCCCGGGACAAGGCGGCTATTGTGAGTATCGTTGTATTCGGCAGCATCAATATAGACGTCAGCGTTTACAGTGATCGCCTGCCAAAACCGGGTGAGACCCTGCACGGCAACAACTACGCGATTGGTCTCGGAGGCAAAGGTTGCAATCAGGCTGTCGCGGTCCGTCGTCTTGGCGGCGACGTGCACTTGATCGGGCAAACCGGCGACGATGAATTTGGCGCCGCCGCGCGCCGCGAACTGGCAACCCTCAATGTCTCTGACGACTATATTGCCAGTGATCCCGGGACAGCGACGGGGATGGCCACCATCAGTATCGACAGCGCGGGCGAAAACAGTATCACCGTCATCGGTGGTGCCAACATGTCGATAACGGCGTCCGATGTCGACGCGCTGCCTGACGTATTTGCCGAGGCTGAAATTCTGCTGCTGCAGCTGGAGATCCCCATCTCGGCGTTGCGTCGCGCGGCGGGCGTTGTGCGTCAGTCCGGTGGCCGGGTTATTCTCGATCCGGCACCAGCCCCTGAGGGTGGTTTCGACGATCCTGAAATATTCTCCAGTGTCGATTTCATGACGCCGAACGAAAACGAAACCGAATCCCTGGTTGGGCTTCGACCAGCCTCTGCCGATGACGCCGCAATTGCCGCACAGCGATTGCACGACAAGGGGCTTCGGGGTGCGATCATCAAGCTGGGAGCGCAAGGCGTATATTATTCCTGCGATGGAATGCAGGGGTTCGTGCCGCCGTTCGCAGTCGACCCCATCGACAGTGTTGCGGCGGGCGACTGTTTTAATGGCGGTCTGGCATTTGCGCTGGCGCGCGGAGATGATGTTGCCACGGCGGTTCGTTTTGCGGCCGCTTGCGGCGCGCTGGCGACCACGCGGGCAGGGGCCGCCAGTGCAGCGCCGACCCTGGATGACGTCAACGAACTCATGAACGGACAGGCACCGCCCACATGAAAATAATTATCGATACAGATCCGGGACAAGACGATGCTGCGGCGATATTCCTGGCACTCGGCAGCCCCGAGCTTGAGATCCTGGGCGTTACCACAGTGGCTGGCAATGTGCCGTTGGCCCTGACCTCAAAAAATGCCCGGATTGTCTGTGAAATGGCGGGGCGTCAGGACGTTCAGGTCTTTGCCGGTGCTGACAAGCCATTGGTCCAGCCGTTGGTGACGGCGGAGCATGTGCACGGCAAGACCGGCCTCGACGGGCCAGAACTTTTCGAGCCCGCCATGCCCTTGCAAGAAGAACACGCGGTCGATTTTATCATCGAGACCATCCAGTCCGAAGCGCCGGGCAGCGTGACGTTGTGTACGATTGGGCCGCTGACCAACATTGCGCTGGCTTTGGCACAGGCACCTGAGATCGCGGGGCGGGTCCAGCAGATCGTCATGATGGGCGGCGCCTATTTTGAGCAGGGCAATATTACGCCCTCAGCCGAGTTCAATATTTATGTGGATCCGGAGGCGGCGCAGGCTGTTTTCAATTCAGGTATTCCGATTGTCATGATGCCGCTCGACGTCACACACAAGGTTCTGACGACACGGGCCCGGACGACACGCATCAAGGCGCTGGGCAACCGGGCCTCAAAGGCCTTGTGTGAGATGTTGCTGTTCTTTGAACGCTTTGACGAGGAAAAATACGGCACGGATGGCGGCCCTCTTCATGATCCGACGACCATCGCTTATCTTTTGAAACCCGAACTTTTTGAAGGTCGGCACTGCAATGTCGAGATCGAGACAAATTCCGAACTGACGCGCGGGGCCTCGGTTGTTGACTGGTGGCAGGTTACGGACCGGGCCCATAACGCGCTGGTCTTGCGCGACGTTGATGCTGACGGTTTTTTTGATTTGCTGATCGAACGACTTGGTAATCTTGCCTAGCTGGTTTCGTCGTCCGAGGCGCTGAGTTCGTCGACCAGTTCCTCGAATTCAGCCTGCATTTCTTCCATATCAACGTCTGACGCAGCCTCGATTTCTTCCAGTTCGAGGTCGGGGTTCAGGACGGCACTGATCGGTGACGGCGCCATGACGACAAAGTCACCTGCATCTTCAGTGGAGACGGCGTCACGGCGCGTTGCCCGCCACAAGGCGTACACGCAAACCAGAGACAGGGCAGCGCCATTGGTTTGATAAAAGGCTTGCGAGCCAAAGGTATCCATGGCGAGGGCGGTAATCGGTGCGCCCAGCGTTGCGCCCAGACCATTGGCCAGCACCAGAGTACCACTGGCGGCAACCATCTGGCTCGGGCTGAGGTAATCATTGGTATGGGCGACACAGAGTGAATATAGCGGCCACGAAAATGCGCCGACCAGCGCGATCAGGGCGTACAATTGCCAGTCCTGCGCGACCAGCGCCGCAGCAGTGAACGAGACGACCGCGCCGAGGAAGCAGGTGCCGATAATGACGCGGCGGCGACCCAGAACATCCGACAGCCTCCCCACGGGATACTGCATGACAATACCGCCGACGATCAGGCTGGCCATATACACCGAGACCTCGGAGACGCCGAGACCGACCTTCGTGGCATAGACAGAACCCATACCCATCAGGGCACCCATTGATACGCCGCAGATCAGGATGCCGATCACGCCGAGTGGCGTCACATGAAAGAGATGCACAAGGCCAACGGATTCGGTGGCTTCAAAGGACGGGGCCTGGCCGACCGAGACCAGAATAGGGATAACGGCGACGCTGACGAGAACCGATATGAGAACAAAAAGTTCAAAACTTTCGGGGTTGGCGACATTCAACAGGAACTGTCCGCCCGCTGCACCGACGAGCAGGATCAACATGTAAAAGCTGAGCAATTGTCCGCGCGACTGGTTATCCGCAGCATCGTTCAGCCAGCTTTCCGCCACGATATAGAGACCGGCGAAGGCAAATCCCGTCGCCACACGCATGGCCCACCAGACCCACGGGTCAATGAAGATGGCGTGGACCAGAATGGAAGTTGAGGCCAGCGACGCCAGGGCACCAAATGAGCGGATATGACCTACTCTGCCGACGATTTTCGGGGCGACAATTGATCCGGCGACCAGTCCGACAAAATAGCCGGACATGATCAGGCCGGTAATCGAGAGATCAAAACCCTCGATGGACGCGCGGACGCCGAGCAGCGTGCCTTGCAGACCGTTGCCCAGCATGATGAGGGCCATGCCGAGGAACAGCGCCCAGCTATTGGAAACAACCTTCAGCATTGCGCCGCGCCTTATTCAGAAGAAGGGTTAATTCGTCCGCTTATGCCTGAAGTCTATCGGTTCGGCAAGCCGTGAAATCCGGCTCCGACCAGCTACTTTTTGGCGCGCACCATGACGCGGCTTTTGACCGACAAAACCTTGTCGATGCCCTTGACGACCTTGATCGCTTTTTTCAGTTCGGCACCGGACAGTGCGCGGCCAAACAGAAAGACATGACCGCCAACCGAGCGATAGCGAAAATTAGTCACGTTGACGCCGCCGGCATCAAGCAACTGGGCATTGATCTTGGTCTCGATCACGGTGTCGTCGACATAATTTTCGGCAGCACCTTTTTTCTTGTCGATCGCCTTGATGACCAATATTTCGTTATAGACCTTCTTGACGTTTTCGACGCCTTTGGCCAGTTTTCCGGCCTGGGACTTTTGTTTTCCGGTCTCGACCGAGCCCGTCAGCATGACGACCTGTTCATAGACATCGGCACCAATTGAAATAACATCGCTGCCCATTTTGTCGACGACTTCGACCGTCAGCTTGCCCTTGATTGTCAGATCGCTGGCAATGTCGTCGGCAGTCCGGTCTTCGACGGCTGCTTCAATGGCACTTTTGATGGCGGTAATCGGGTTCAGATCCAATGCATTTGCCGGGGCCGAGTAAATGCTCAGGCCGAACAGGCAGACAAAAGCCGAAAGAATGGCGCGGTTGTTCATGGCGAAAATCCTCTGACAAATTTGAATTGCCGCTTATATGGCGCGAAAGGTCCTGCGTTGCAACGCTTCAGGTCGTTGCGGCGGCATTATTCGCCTGTGCACGCAACCAGTCCAGCACGTGCGAATCCGCAATACGGGTGGGCGCGTCAATTGATTGCACCGTCCAGTAGGCTTTCGGCAGCCTGATTTCCTGATCGCCAAATGGCCGGATCAGGATACCGCTGAGCATATCATCTGCCGCAATTACGCCTCGGGCGAGGGCGACGCCCAATCCCTGTGAAGCCGCGCGCAGCAACAAATCAGATGAAGCGAACCGGGGTCCCGGTCGGACATCGAGATCCGCCACATCAAATTCGGCGCGCCACAATTCCCAACCTGCGTTGGGATCGCGGTCGTGCAACAGGCGCAAGTCCTTCAATTGGTCACGATGATCGGGTTTGCCGGAGGCGGCCCAAAACGCCGGGCTCATCACCGGAAAAAGTCGGTCATCCATCAAAGGATCGCATTGAAATCCGGCCCACGGGCCCCGGCCCATGCGAATGCCGATGTCGGCGTTCAGGTCTGACGAGGGCGACAGTTTTTGCTCGGCAACAACCGAAACTTCGATCCACGGGAATTGCGCCACGAGGTCATGCAAGCGCGGCAGCAACCAGCGCGCGGCAAACGACGGCGTGGTCGTGATCGTGACACTGTTACCGCGCCGGGATTCGCGCAGGCTGTTCACCGTGCTCGCGATATCCCGGAAATTGGCAAATGCCGCCCGGCCCAACGCTTCACCCTGAGGCGTAAAATCCATTGAACGCCGTCCATTGGCTGGTTCGATCAACGGCAGACCAATCCAGGCCTCGAGCTCGTGCAAATGTCGGCTGACAGAGGAGTGCGATACCTGCAACGCCCTGGAAGCCGGGCGAATGCCGCCTGTTTCATAAATGGTCGCGAATGCCCTGAGGGCATTGAGTGGAAGCTCTTTCATGGTCTAATTAATAGACCAAAATACTCATATTTTGAACCATTATCCTGCGCAAGGTCCTGATAGCATCTCTCGCACCGACAAATACTCAACGGCAAGTAACCGGAATTAATACGCATGGGCATGATCATTCAAGGCACGTGGTCCGAACAGGATCAGATAATACGCGATGGCACTTACGTCCGACCCTCCAGCGCTTTTGACGAAGCCATCCCGGACGCCGTCGTCAATGCCCTTGCGCAGGAACCCGGACGATATCACCTGATCGCATCCCTGAGTTGCCAGTGGTCTCACCGGGCGTTGATCCTGCGTCAGCTAAAACGCCTTGAAAGCCAGGTGCCGCTCCAGCTTGCCCACGGGCCGCGCCTTGAAGGTTATGCCGTGAACGGCGGAGAGAAATGGCGGGTGCCGGGCAGTGATCTGGATATTCAGCATCTCCATCAGCTTTATACTTTCAGCGATGACGGATTTACCGGTCGCTCGACCGTGCCCGTCCTGTGGGACAGTCAGACCCAATCGATTGCCAGCAATAGTTCGGCGGCGATCATGCGCGCGCTCGATGCCGCGCTTTCTCCAGCGTTAGATTTTGATTTTTCGCTTCGACCCAATGAATTGCATGAAGAGATCGATGCCCTGAACGCCGTGATCTATGACGGCCTGGCCAACGGCGTCTATCGCGCGGGCTTCGCTGAAAGCCAGGACGCATACGATGTCGCCGTGGGTGAGGTTTTTGACACCCTAGACCATCTGGAAAAGAGACTGGCGTCATCGCGCTATTTGTTTGGCAACATTATTACCGAGGCAGACTGGCGTCTGTTTCCGACCCTCGTCCGTTTCGACCATGTGTATTACGTGCTGCACAAATGCGCGAGGCACCGCCTGGTCGACTATCCGCGATTGTGGGCTTATACGCGTGACCTTTTTGCCTGGCGCGGCGTGAAGGATACGGTTGATTTCGACATCATTCGGCACGCCAGCTACACCAACGACACCTCCAGCAACGCTAACAGGATTGTCGCCATCGCCCCGGATATCAACTGGTCGGAACCACATGGACGAGATGCTCTCGGCCCGGCGCAGGTCGCTCTGCGGTCGGGAGAGGTCGTTGAAGTTGACCCGGGAACACTTGCTCGCGTCGCGGGGTAGCTGCAGATGGAAACGCTGTTTGCAGTCGTCGGCATTATCACCGTCGCCTCGATTACCCCGGGGCCCAACAATTTTGTCGTCATGGCGGCGGCCGTTCGCGGCGGTCTGGTCGCCGCCGTGCCGGCGATGCTCGGTGTCGTTATTGGTGCTCTTGCGCTCATTGTAATGGTCTGGGCCGGAGCCGGGGTCATGTTCGATGCGCTGCCATTACTGCGCCGGTTATTCCTGTTCGCCGGCGCGCTCTATTTGATCTGGCTAGGGGTAGTGATGCTGTGGCAAAGTCGCGCCGTCGTCGATGGCCAGTCCGGTCAAACGCCAATCGCATTGCCACAAACGACAATCGGACTTGCGGTCTTCCAGATCGTTAATCCAAAGGCCTGGGTCCTGGTGCTCACCGCAACGACCGCAATCTCTACCGAGATGTCCGGGCTGCGATCCCTGATCATGCTGGCGTTAATTTTTGTTCCGATTTCCAGCATCTGTTTGACCCTGTGGGCGTTGGCAGGGGTATCGCTTTCTTCCGGGCTGGCGGAGGCGAAATTGAAACGCTGGTTTGACCAGTTGATGGCGGTGTTGTTAATTGGCTCGGCACTTATGTTAATGAGCGAATAAATGACACTTCAGGCTGACCTTTACCTTTCGATCCGCAACCCGAATTCCTATCTCGTGGCGTGGCAGTACAGAAAGATGGTGGAAGATTATGATCTCGATATTCGGGTCAAGCCGGTCTATCCGCTGGCCATTCGAAATCCCGGCTATTTTGAGGAAGCGTCGCCGCTATGGGTGCCGTATCTGATCAAGGACTGCAAACGCTACGCCGAGTTCCACGGCCAGACGTTTGCCCTGCCACGGCCGGATCCGATTGTGCAAAATCTTGAAACGCTCGAGATCGCCGACAATCAACCCTACATCTATCGCCTGACACGATTGGCGATGGAGGCAGTCCGCCGGGGCCGGGGCCTGGCTTTCAGTCACGAACTTCTCCACTTGATCTGGAGTGGTGACGTTGAGAACTGGAATGAGGGTGATCAGCTGGCGCAATGTGCCGGGCGCGCCGGGCTGAACCTTGCCGAACTTGATGAAGCAGTAATGAAGAATGCCGAGGATCTGGACAGAGAGGTATTCAAGAATCAGGATGACTTGCAGGCTGATGGCCACTGGTACACGCCATCATTTGTTTTCAATGAAGAACTGTTTTTCGGTGAATCGCGTGTCGACATGGCGCTGTGGCGTCTGAAACAAAATGGCCTTCAGCGTCGATCCTGAGGTCAGCAGAAGGTCTTGATTATTTCTCGCCGATTTTTTCCTTGAGGACAGTGATCAAAACTTCGAAATCACCACCGCCGCGCCGGAGTACGGAGGCAAATTCGTCGCGCTGTGTGATTGCCATGCTGACGCCTTCAACGATAATGTCGATGATCCTGAGCTTGTGTTTGCGCTCCCGTACCCGCCAGTCAATTGACACCGGTGCACCTTCGGGGCGAACCAGAGTGCTTTTGACCAGGGCGTCTTTTTTGCCGACCGGTCGCTGCTCCGTGACTTTGATCTTTTCACCGGAATACTGGCCAAACCGTGATGAATACGTCTGAACAACGTATTCAGTAAACAGGCCCCGATATTCGGTTTGCTGCGACTTTGTTGCCTTGCGCCAGTAGCGACCAACAGCAAAGCGCCCCAGTGTCCTGACATCAAATCCTTCGAGAAAGAGTTCGCGAAACTTTTCCTGGCGATCGGTATGCGTCAACGATTTGTCGGCCAGGGCACGCACAGCCCGATCACCGAGATCAGCAATAAAATCCTTGGGCATAAGGTGATCGGCACTCGCTGCCCTGGGGAGTGCTGCAAACAGGACGGCACATACGAGCAACAGCGAGAAATGCGGCAAAATTTTGAACACCGGTTTCATGGTTATCTGGAAACGGACCCTGATTGGAAATACGATGAATACGAATCTAGCGATGATTTGATGGAAGCTCAATCAGTCTTTAACAAAGATGTTTTGTCTTCGGCTTCATCGTCGTCGAAGTCCTCGTCATCCATGTCCATCGAGATCTGTGGCATTGGCACCGAAGGACCCTCGCGACCGTTGAGAATTTCCTTCTTTCGGTATTGCCGGTAAAAACTGCGATAGGTCGCGTAAAGATCGATAGCCGAGCGCTCGATTTCATCAAGTGTCTTGATGTTGCGTGCGCGGGTGTCGACGGCCCGAACGCCAAGACGCACCCATCTCAGGTACTCCTGCCCGGTGTTGTTGGTATACCAGGTGAAAGGATCGATATGATAGTCCGCAACAATCCCGACGCCATCGCGAATGTTCGATGGACCGAGGAAGGGCAGCACAAGATAGGGACCTTCGCCAACACCCCATGTGGCCATGGTCTGACCGAAGTCTTCATTGTGATATTCGATCTCTGAAACATCAAATAAACCGAGAATACCGATCGATGTATTTGCAGCAAATCGGGTCAGGGTTTCTCCTGCACGATCAGGCTCGCCCTGCATCAGGTCATTCGCAAGAATGACCGGTGATTTCAGGTTGTCGAGGAAATGTTTCACCATGTCCTGACCGGTTACGGGCAACACCGCATCGTAGGCTTCGGCGAGCGGGCGCAACAAAATCGTATCGAGCGCGCGATTGAAACTGAAAATGGACCTGTTCATCGGTTCCAGCGGATCGTTGAGCGCCTTGATCTCGGCCCGTTCTTCAGGGTCGTCAGGCAACGACGTGCAGCCGGGCAAGAGCACGGCACCGCACAGCGCGATCGTCAGGGCAGCTGACCTGAGCCGCAGAGATGAAACAGAGCTAAAAGTATTCACGCGATTCCCGATACAGACCTGTAGACAACCGGCATTAATGATGACGTCTGGAACGCCATGACATACCCCAAAAACATTAACAAACGCTCGCACGCCGTTATTTCAACCAATCCCGATCATTATTGCCAACGTACCCACTGATCCGCCAGCCCTAATGTCTGGATATACCTCATATTTGATAATTTTCTAGCACATTCCAATAACGGAAACCAGTAAGTGATGTGGCAAATCCCCGAATGATCACAAGGTGTTGTGATTTTGTCGACTTCGAGGCGACTTGCGACAGATTTGACGGACGCCGGAAGAATTAACTTTGCAATTATTGCATATGGACTTTATATAAAGATATGTTTATATCTTGTTATATTGTTTGTGCTATTGAATGCACAAAGGAAATTCCCGGCAAAGGATCGGAGCGATGGAATCACTACTGACCGGATTACGTGCCGCTGCGGAACCGACAAGGCTGCGCTTGCTGGCCCTGTGCGGACATGCTGAACTCACGGTCAGTGAGCTCACGCAGATCCTCGGTCAAAGCCAGCCCCGCGTTTCCCGCCATTTAAAGCTCCTTTGTGATGCCGGATTGCTTGATCGGCATCGCGAGGGCACCTGGGCATTTTACCGTGCAGCATCGTCGGGCGAAGGCGCCCCATTGGCCCGCACACTTATTGATTCCATTCCTTCCGATGACGCCACGTTGACACGTGATCTCGGACGGCTTGAAAGTGTGAAGCGCTCGCGTGCCGAAGCTGCTGCAGACTATTTCCGGGTCAATGCCGGGCGCTGGAATGAAATCCGCTCCCTGCATGTACCTGAGGAAGATGTCGAGCATGCATTGCTGGGGCTGATTGAAGAAATGGAAATCAGTGACTTGCTGGACGTGGGTACCGGGACCGGGCGCATTCTGCAGTTGCTCGGTGCCAAGGTCGAACGCGGTATCGGCGTTGATTTGTCGCGAGAGATGATGTCAGTTGCCCGGTCTGCGCTTGAGGAAGCAGGCCTGTCCAATTGCCAGATACGCCTCGGCGACATGTACAATTTGCCTATCGACGATGCATCGATGAACGTCGTGACCCTGCACCAGGTATTGCATTTTGCTGATGTGCCGGCGGACGTGCTTGCCGAGAGTGCCCGTGTGCTGGAGCCGGGCGGGCGATTGATCGCCATTGATTTTGCCCCTCATGCACTTGAAACCCTGCGTGAGGACCACGCCCACCGTCGCCTCGGATTTTCGGACGATGAAGTGGCGGGCTGGTATAGCGCGGCAGGTCTGGAATTGCAGGCACCTGTTCGCCTCGAGGGTGACCCTCTGACGGTCGTTTTGTGGCCCGGCGTGAGGATGACACCTGAGGAACAAAAACGACAGAAAAGTGCGGCATGACCAACAAATCATCCATACCGGATACAGATGACGAAACGCGGTCACCCGCGCCGGCGGCAGAAGCTGCGCGTGCCAGAAAGCGTGACCTGACCGTCAGTTTCGAATTTTTTCCGCCAAAAGATCAGAAGTCCGAAGATGCGCTGTGGCGGACCGTGCAACGGCTGGAGCCGCTGGCACCTTCCTTTGTCTCCGTGACCTATGGCGCAGGCGGCTCGACCCGGGGCCGAACGCATTCGATCGTCAAGCGGATCGCCGAAGAGACGACACTGGTGCCGGCAGCTCATCTAACGTGTGTTGATGCGACGCGCGAAGATGTTGATGATGTCGCCCGGGATTATCTGTCGGCAGGTGTGCGCCATGTCGTTGCCTTGCGCGGCGATCCGCCTGAGGGTGAGGCGCACTACAAGCCCCATCCGCAAGGCTATGCCCAGGCGGTTGATCTGGTTGCCGGTCTGCGTAGTGTTGGCGATTTCGAAGTTTCGGTCGCGGCCTATCCGGAAACCCACCCGGAAGCACCTGATGCCGGTTTTGATCTCGATAATCTTAAACGAAAGATTGATGCCGGGGCGACGCGGGCAATTACGCAGTTCTTTTTCGACACCGACGTTTATTTGCGATTTGTCGAGCGCGCCCGTGCCGCCGGAATTTCCGTGCCCATCGTGCCGGGAATATTACCGGTCACCAATTTCAGCCAGGTCGTGCGCTTTGCCGGTATGTGCGGGGCGTCAATCCCGCGCTGGATGAGCGACACGTTCGAAGGTCTGGATGATGAACCGGACACCCGAAAGCTGATCGCCGCCATGGTGGCATCGGAACAATGCAGGCGTCTGGTGGATGCCGGTGTCAGTGATTTTCATTTTTATACACTGAACCGGGCGGAGCTCACTTACGCCATCTGCCTCAATCTGGGTTTACGACCGCAACCCGTTGAAGACATTCAACCCGCGCGATCCGCGTCGCGCTAGTACCAGAATTCGGAAAGACCAAAAACCCAATGAATAATCTAATTGATCGATTGCAGGATCAGGTTCTGTTGTGCGACGGCGCAATGGGGACACAAATGCAGTCCCGCGATCTCGACATCGAAAAAGACTATTGGGACAAGGAAAACTGTACCGAAGTCCTGGTTCTGTCGCGACCTGATCTGGTGCGCGATATTCATGCCGGATATCTGGCAGCCGGATCGGACCTTGTTCAAACCAATACCTTCGGCGGATCACCCATCACGCTGGCCGAATTCGACCTTGAAGATCAGGCGTTTGAGATCAACAAACGGGCAGGGGAGCTGGCGCGAGAAGCGATTGAGCAGTTTTCCGGCGATAGCAGATCCCGGTTTATCCTCGGCGCAGTTGGCCCGGGCACACGCTTGCCGACATTGGGTCACATAGATTACGCAGCGCTGCAGGCCGCTCTGAAAATTCAGTGCCTCGGATTGGCGGCCGGTGGTGCGGACGCTTTTCTGATTGAAACCTGTCAGGACCCTTTGCAGATCAAGGCTGCGATCAACGGTGCGAAGGAAGCCCGGCTGGAATCAGGCCGGGATGTGCCGATCTTCGTTCAGGTCACGGTCGAGACGACGGGAACTTTACTGGTCGGCTCCGACATCGCAGCCGCCGCCACGGCGTTGCATGCGCTGGATATTGATGCTCTCGGTCTTAATTGCGCAACCGGGCCGCAGGAGATGGCTGAACACGTCAAATGGCTGGGCGAAAACTGGCCGAAGCTGATTTCGGTGCAGCCCAACGCGGGCCTGCCGGAACTCGTTGACGGCCAAACGCATTATCCGCTGGGACCGGACGAAATCTCCCGCTGGATGCAACGCTTTGTACAGGAAGACGGTATCAATTTGATCGGCGGCTGCTGTGGCACGACGATAGATCATATCGCTGCCATGGACGGCATGTTGCGCGAAATTGGTGACGACGCAAGACCGCACGCAGTCAAACGTACCAGTCACTGGGTGCCGTCGGTGGCATCGCTCTATAACCAGGTGCCGTACCGCCAGGAAAACGCCTGGTTCGCCATTGGTGAACGCTGCAATGCCAACGGTTCGAAAAAATTTCGCGAACTGCTGGCGGCGGAAGACTGGGACGCCTGCGTTTCAATCGGCCGGGATCAGGTCAAGGAAGGTTCGCACTCGCTGGATATCTGCACCGCCTATGTCGGGCGCGATGAAATCGGAGACATGACCGAAGTCCTGAGCCGGATGCGCGGGGCCTCGCAAGTGCCGCTGGTCATTGATTCGACGGAACTGCCCGTCCTTGAATCTGCACTGGCGCTCTATGGTGGCAAGGCCGTGATTAATTCGATCAACTTTGAAGATGGTGAAGAACCGGCTGCCAAACGTCTCGAACTGGCGAAGCGTTTCGGGGCGGCCGTCGTTGCGCTGACAATTGACGAAGACGGCATGGCCAAGGACGTCGAAAGCAAAATGCGCATCGCCCGACGGCTCTATGATTTTGCCGTCAATCAACACGGACTTCCGCCTGAAGATCTGATGTTCGACCCACTGACTTTCACGATTTGCACCGGCAACGTCGATGACCGGGAGCTGGGTCTGGAAACCCTGAACGGGATCAAATTGCTGGCTGAAGAGTTCCCGGCCTGCCAGATCGTTCTGGGACTATCAAACATCTCGTTTGGTCTGAACGCGGCGGCACGTCACGTGCTCAATTCGGTCTACCTCGAACACGCCTTGCGCCAGGGCATGACCGGCGCGATTGTGCATGTTTCCAAGATCGTGCCCTTCCACAACATTCCGGAAGACGAACGGGATGTGACGGAAGATTTGATCTTTAACCGGCGTGGTGCCGAAGGTGCCGGCAGCAATGGCAACGCAGACTATGAACCGCTGCACGCATTCATGGCCTTGTTTGAAGATCGCAAAGTGGCCGATGCCGTCAAGAAAGAACGCCCGGCGGAAGTCGAGGAGCGTCTGAAACTTCGTATTGTCGACGGCGATCGCCAGGGCCTTGATGAAGATCTGGCGGAAGCAATGGAGATCCATCCGCCGCTCGACATCATCAACAAGTATTTGCTCGACGGCATGAAAGTGGTTGGCGAACTGTTCGGCTCCGGCCAGATGCAGTTGCCCTTTGTTTTGCAGTCGGCTGAAACCATGAAGGCGGCAGTTGCCTGGCTTGAGCCCTATATGGAGAAAATCGAAGGTCAGGAAAAAGGCGTCATTGTGCTGGCCACGGTCAAGGGCGACGTCCACGACATTGGCAAAAATCTCGTCGACATCATTCTCACCAACAACGGCTACAAGGTTGTCAATCTCGGCATCAAGCAGCCCATCGCCAACATCATCGAAGCAGCGAAAAAACACAATGCCCAGGCAGTTGGCATGTCCGGGCTGCTGGTCAAGTCGACTGTGATCATGCGCGAGAACCTGGCGGAAATGAGCCGCGAAGGCATGGATGTGCCGGTCTTGTTGGGCGGGGCCGCGTTGACCCGTCGATACGTTGAGGAAGACTGCTCTGCGTCCTATGAAACCGGCAACGTCGCTTATAGCCGCGATGCCTTTGAAGGCTTGACGATGATGAACCATATCGTCGCAGGCGATTTCGCGGAGCAGGTCTCGAACGCGCAGGAAGCGCGTGCGGCCAAACCGAAATCCTCCAAGAAAATTGGCGCGCCGACTGAAGCCAGCGTCGATCGACCCGTTGATTTTGATGAGATCAGAATCAAGCGCCACGAACTGGCGCGCGATACCGCAATCCCGAAAGCCCCTTTCATGGGTCCGAAATTACTCGAACGTGTCGAAGTCGAGGCCCTGGTGCCTTATCTCAATGAAACCATGCTCTATCAATTCCATTGGGGATTTCGCAAGGCCGGACGGGATCGGGCCGAATTTACCGCCTGGGCCGAAAAGGAAGTGCGCCCGATCATGAAACGCATGGTCGATACCTGTATTGCTGAAGAAATTTTGCACCCTCAGGCGGTTTACGGCTATTGGCCGGCGGCGGCTGAGGGCAATGATCTGGTCCTGTTTGACGACGGCGGCGAAAAAGAAGTCGCACGTTTCGCCTTGCCGAGACAGAGCCGTGACAACGGTTTGTGCATTGCGGATTTTGTTCGCGATATCTCGGCGGATGAGCGCGACGTTATTGGTTTGCAGGTTGTCACTGTCGGTCAGCATGCCTCGGAAGTAGCGCGCGAGTGGTTCGATGCCGACCGCTATCAGGATTATCTCTATCTGCATGGTCTGGGCGTCGAAATGGCCGAGGCCATGGCCGAATATGTTCACCGCCGCATTCGCGGGGAGCTCGGCTTCTCGCACGAAGATGATCGCGATATGACTAAAATGCTCAAGCAGGGATATCGCGGATCACGCTACTCGTTCGGATATCCGGCCTGCCCGAATTTGTCGGATCAGCATGCGCTGCTGGAATTGCTGGGCGCGGATCGCATTGGCCTGGTGATGGGCGACGAAGATCAACTTCATCCGGAACAATCGACGTCGGCCATTGTACTGCATCATCCGCAAGCCAAGTATTTTTCGGTCTGAGTCGGAAATTACTGCTGAAACACCGGCGGCACGAGCGGGCAGTTTTCGTAGTGGAGTTCGCCATCAGGCATCGTCGTGTGGCAGATAATTGTCCGCGAAAATACTGCACCATCCAGCTTGGCGCCGGCAAGATTGGCCCCGCGCATGTTGGTTTCGGTCAGGTTGGCCCCGCGCAAATCGGCTTCATTCAGGCTGGTGAAATAGAGTTCCGCCGCCGTCAGGTCTGCGCCCCGTAAATCTGCGCCGTTAAGATGGACCCGGCTCAGGTCTTCGCCGAACAAATCTGCGTTACGAAGATCACACCCCTCGCACTGACGGGTAGCCCTCAGTCTGTCCAGGTCATCCGGGCTGAACGCAAGAGATACCGCGGGATTGCCAAGCGCAATCAGGTCAAATATGACGAGGCAGATAGCCGCTTTCACGCTGCACCGCAATGTCAAAATCATATCGAAATGCCGTTTCAAAAATTGACGCCTCTGGCCCGCGCAGGTACGATCCTGTGACGAATACTATAACAATAAATCACAGACGTACCGTCGGTGGCCAGACGGCACGCACAGGGGGAGACAAGGCGAGGCGAATGGACTTGCCGTAAAGTTCAGCAATTTCAATGCTGGCAACGGTTTTGCCATTCCGGTCGTCGATAATAAAACCTGGATCACATTATTGTGCGATCCATCTTCAATTCGCTCCAGCCTCCTGAGAGCACTTTCTGGCTCGTGACAGTCGTCACCGGTATCGACAATGTTGTCGAAATTGACGATCAGTAAGGGAGGCTACCTCGGATGATTTCATTTAACCTCAACGGCATTGCGACCAAAGTCGCGGCCGAACCGGACACCCCGTTATTGTGGGTAATCCGTGAACATCTGAAAATGACAGGCACAAAGTTCGGCTGTGGTGCCGGCTTGTGTGGTGCCTGCACGGTTCACCTTGATGGTGAAGCGGTGCGCTCCTGCCAGACCCAGGTTTCGGACGTGGCGGGCCGCAAGGTGACGACCATTGAAGGTCTGTCGGCCAACGGCGATCATCCGCTGCAAAAAGCCTGGATCGCCGAACAGGTTCCGCAGTGCGGTTACTGCCAGGTTGGTCAGATCATGCAAGCCTCGACTTTGCTGGCAAAGAATACCAAACCGACTCGCGAACAGATCGTTGAGCACATGAACGGGAACATTTGCCGCTGCGGTACTTACCTTCGGATCATTCGCGCAATTGAGCGCGCAGCAGCGGAGATGTAAGCCATGACCATTCAGGAAAAAGACTTCTCTGTAGAAGCAACCCCGGATTCTTCAAAAGACTCCTCGCAAGAATCTTCGGTTAGTCGCCGTGGCTTCCTTGCCGGTACCGCCGGTGTCACGTTTGCCTTTGCCATGACTACAGGTCCCGGTGCAAAGATGCGCGAAGCACTCGGTGCGGCGAGCGGCACTGACGTCGGCATCTGGGTCTCGATTGCCGCCGATGGTGCAACTACGATCATGGCGCCGGCCTCCGAAATGGGCCAGGGCGTCTTCACCGCGATGCCGACCCTGATCGCCGAGGAAATGGATGCGGACTGGAGCCGTGTCGATGTCCAGATGTCACCGACCGCACCAGGATATGGTAACCCTGGTTTTGGTAATCTGATGGTTACCGGTGCCAGTCGCACGACGCAGGGCTATTTCATGTTGTTGCGCAAGGCCGGTGCCCAGGTGCGCCAGGTCCTGATCGCAAGTGCGGCCAAAAGCCTTGGTGTGCCAGCCAGCGAGTTGACGACTGAGCCCGGCGTTGTCGTACACGCCAAATCCAGTCGTCGTGTGAGCTATGGCGATGCGGCCAAGTCCGCCATGGTGCCGGAAAAGATGCCGGAAATTGCCGATGGTGATCTGAAACCAAAATCCGAATGGCGTTTGATCGGCAAAAAAATCGATCGTGTCGAGATTCCGGCCAAGGTTCGTGGCCAGGCTGATTTTGGCATCGATACCCAAATCGATGGCATGCTGTATGCGTCAGTAATGCGTGCACCGGCACAGGGCAATAAACCGCTGAAAGTCGACGACGCGGCAGCCAAGAAGGTCAAGGGCATCAAGGCCGTTATCTCCTTGCCATATGGCGTTGCCGTTGTCGGTGAGAGCTATGACGCAACGTTGCGCGCGCGCGAAGTCCTGAAAGTTGAGTGGTCGAAAACCGCCAAGTCCAACAGCTATGACAGTGATGCTGCGATGAAGAAGTATGCCGGCATGGCGAGAGACTGGGATAGCCCGGGCGTTGTGCATGAAACGCATGGAGATACCGCCAAATCTTTCGCTGGTGCGGCCAAGACAATGTCCGGTGAGTATCAGAGCGAGCATCTCTACCATGCGACCATGGAACCGATGAACGCGACGGCTCACGTCAAAGGCAAGGAAGCCGAGGTTTGGGTGGCAACGCAAGCGCCGAGCATTACGCAATTTGCCGGTGCCGGTGTGCTGAAAACAGCGCCGCCCAAGATCAAGGTCAACGTGCCGATGCTGGGTGGTGGCTATGGTCGCCGTGTTGAACAGGACTACGCAGTTGACGCGTTGATCCTGTCCAATATCACCAAAGCGCCGGTCAAGGTTATCTGGAAGCGTGAAGATGACGTTCAGCACGACCTTTACCGACCCCTTGCGGCGCAGCGCATTGACGCGGCGTTTGACGCCAACAACAAGATTGTTGGCTGGAAACACCGTATTGCTGCGGACAGCATCATCGCCCGTTTCCGTCCGGATGGTTTCAAGAAATCCGGCGGCAAGGACGAAACGGTCTGTGACGGTGCCCAGATCTATTACGACATCCCCAACCGCTTCTTCGACTTCGTGCGCCAAGATGCCGGTATTGGTGTCGGCTTCTGGCGGGCTGTCGGTGTTGGCTATACCAAGTTCGCAATTGAATCGTTTATCGATGAAATTGCGCACTCAATTGGCCAGGACCCGATAGCCTATCGAACGTCGATGCAGAGCGGGGATCCACGCGGTCTGGCCGTGACGAAAGCCGTAGCCAAGATGGCAGGCTGGGGTCGTTCGCTGCCGGCCGGTCGGGCGCTTGGATTTGGTCTCAACGATTTCTGGAACTCCAAATGTGCCCAGATCGCTGAGGTTTCGGTCGACAAGGACAGCGGTGAATACCGTGTGCACAAAGTCTGGTGTGCGGTTGATCCGGGTATCATCATCTCGCCCGATAATGTCGTCGCCCAGATGGAAGGCGGCATTATCATGGGTGTCAGTTCGGTGATGGGTGAAGCTGTCAACATCAAGGGCGGTGTCGTCCAGCAGTCAAACTTCCACGATTATAACGTTCTGCGTATGGCGGACGTGCCGGAAGTCGAAGTTCAGCTGTTTGAAAATGGAGATCGTCCGGGTGGTGTTGGTGAGGTCAGTCTGCCGCCAGTCGGCCCCGCCATTGCCAACGCGATCTTTAACGCAGTCGGTGCGCGCGTTCGCTCGCTGCCGATTACGCCTGAAAAAGTGAAGGCAGCCCTGAAGGGATAATCAGGGCGCAGAAAACTATGGGCGGTGGCCACGTGCTGCCGCCCTTTTTTTTGTCTGAGCCACCAGATATTGGATTACCAGGGCAGTTCCTGGCCATCGTAATTGTAGAATTTGCCGGTATCGCCAATTCTCAATTGATAGAACAAGGTGCGCAGTGCTGTGACACTTTCAGCGGCCGAGAGGGTCGCACCATCGCCGCCCATATCAGTGCGCACCCAGCCCGGATGAACAGAGACCAGGGTCGTGCCACTTGATTTCAGTTCAATTGCCAGGCACTTCATCACCATATTCAGGGCGGCCTTCGAGGTGCGATAGATCAGCGATCCGCCGCTCGTCGTATCCGCGACCGACCCCATGCGGCTCGAAATCATGACGACGACTTTGAGATAACTCGCGGCGACGTTTTCGGCGAAGGCTTCCGTCACTTTCAACGGGCCCGACACATTGGTACCGAGCGTTTCAGTGAAACTGTCAAAATCCATGTTGCCGATGCCGGCCGCCCGATTGCCGCTGACGCCCGAATTGTTGATCAGCAAATCGATTTCCTCGCCCGCAAGTTCCGCAGCGACAGCGTCAACCGAGGCATGATCATCTACATCCATTTGATGAACGCTGACGCTGACGTTGGCCGATTGCGCCAGCGCCTGCAGATCATGCGCATTGTCGGGGGTGCGGCAGCAGGCATAGACCTGCCAGCCATCTGCCGCATATTGACGGGCGAATTCAAGGCCAAGGCCGCGATTGGCCCCTGTAATAAGTACTGTATCCATAAGTCGTAATTTACGCGCCTGAACGCGTCTCGTAAACCGGCTCGTCAGTAGTTTCGGGTGTCTCGTCCCACGGTCGATTTACGCAGTCGCTTCGTCAGCAACTTGACCAGGGCATAGGTCAATAGATCTGATTTTTTCAGGCTTTCGTCGATTTCTTCCTTGGTGAAAATACCCAGCGATACATTTTCGCGGGCGATGGCTGTTGCCGAGCGGACTTCATTGTCGACCAGCGCCATTTCGCCGAGAAAATCGCCCTGAGACAAGGTTTCAAGGACTTCATCGCTGCCGTTCCGACTGACAATGATATCGACCGTCCCACTGCGCACGACGTACGCCAGTTCAGCCTCATCGCCGGCGCGAAATATCACCTCGCCAGCGGAATATGCCTGAAATTCCCAGTCTTCCATACCAGCCATGTAGTCACCCCCTAGCTTCTTTGCCCAGACGATAACGGGCGTTGCCCTCAAGGTCCAGCAAATCGCCCCGGACAAACACGGAAAATTGAGTAATGATGGCGTATCGTCTTGAATAATTCCAGTTTGTCCGGGAGATATCCAGATGTCGTTGAGCGAAAAAGTTTGTGTGCCATGTCAGGGCGGAATGCCACCTTTGTCACCTGAAGACGCCGAGACCTATTGTGCACAGACACCTGAATGGTCCTTGATGCAAGATGCCACCCGAATTTCGCGTAGCTTCAAATTTGCAGATTTCGTCGAGGCGCAGTCTTTTGTGAACAAGGTCGGCGACCTCGCCGAAGTAGAAGGTCATCATCCCGACATCTCCTTTGGCTGGGGCTATGCCGACATTGTCATTTACACCCACAAGATAAAGGGCCTGCACGAAAACGACTTCATCCTCGCCGCCAAAATCGATCAGATTTAGCTTCAATTACGTGTTTGAAGTTGGCAGACAGGTAAAGCAATGACCGACCAGTCCAAACTAATGACGAATGTTCTGGAACGCATCGCGCAGGGCGTTGTGATGTTCGACAATTCGCGCCACCTGGTCGTCTGGAATTCTCAATACGAACAAATTTTGCAGCTCCCGGAAAATTTTTTGAAGGTTGGGATGCCCAACCTGGACTTGACATTATTTCTGGCCAGGCGGGGAGACCTCGGACCCGGTGATCCGGAAACACTCGCGCGCCAGCGGCTGGAGTTGCTTTGGAGCAAACGTACCGGGCTTGCTGAATTTACGGTGCGCGGAGGAAACACATATCAGGTTTCAGTCAACCCGGCGGACGATGACGGGCTCATCGCGACCTACACCGACATTACGGCCAGCAAAAATGCCTCCAAAACATATCGGGAAAGCGAAGAACGCCTCAGTCTTTCGTTGAAATCCGCGGGCCTCGGTACTTTCTCCTGGAACATCAAGGAGGGGACTCATTTCTGGGATGATCGAAATCAGGAAATCTGGGGCTTTGAGCCCGGCAGTTATTCCGGTGATGTTGAAGCCGATTTTCGAAACAATCTCCATCCCGAAGACGCCGACTATGTCTGGGGCAAGATCAACAACGCCTTGTCCAACAAGGGTGCTTACGATCTTGAGTATCGGATAACAAAACCGGATGGAACCGTTGCTCATTTGCACGCTGCAGCGATATTGTTGCGTGACGAAGACGGAAATTCCGAAAAATTCATCGGGGTAAGCCGCGATATCACCGACAGGAAACGATCGGAAGAAGCAGTCCTGATTAGTGAGGAGATGTTTAGAACCGCCTTTGAAACAAGTGCTGCGGGCATGGCCCTGCACGATCTTGCGGGCAACTATCTAAAGGTTAATCAAAGGTTCTGCGAAATTTTGGGCTATACCGAGCCGGAGTTTCTGAAAATGAACTGGCGGGATGTCACCCATCCTGATGATGTCGCCGCGACCGAAGAGCTGGATGTAGAGACAGTGTCGGGTGTGCGCGATAATTTTGTTACCGAGAAACGCTACTTCCACAAAGATGGGCATATTATCTGGGCTTTGGTGTATTCGGCCCACCCGCGTGACGCGGATGGCAAGCCCAGATATATTCTCGGTCAGATCAACGATATATCGGCGCATAAACAAACGGAAAAAGAGCTTCTGGACAACCGCGAGATTATGGCGGCGCTGGCCGATAATCTTCCCGAATTTATTACGCTCAAGGATATGGACGGGCGTTTTGTGTTCGTCAACAAACGGTTCGAGGAATGGGTGAACCTGGATCGTGGAAACGTTGTTGATAAAACGGTTCACGATATATATTCGAAAGAACAGGCGACGGAGTTTGCGGCTTTGGACCAAAGGGCCCTGGCGGATCAAAAAATAGTCTCCCATGAAGTTGACTTGAGCTATCCCGACGGCAATACACGGACGGTCATCAGTACGCGATTTCCACTAGTTTCAGCTTCCGGCGATCCAATCGGTTTGGGCACTGTCAATGTCGATATCAGTGATCACAAAGCAATTGAAGAAGCACTGCGTGAAAGCGAGGAACGCCTGAGGGCTCAGGTTGAAACTCTCCAGGAGCGCGAAGAGCTGCTGAAAAAGCAGGCAGTTGAACTATTGTATCTGGCCGAAGAAAGATCTGCCGCCCGGGACCAACTGCAAATCCTGAATGATCAAAAAGATATTTTCTTCTCAATCATTGCCCACGATCTAAGAGAGCCCTTTAACGCCCTTCTCGGATTTTCAAGTTTGCTGTCCGACAGACAATCCAGTCTCGGACAAAGAGAAGTGATGGAATATGGAGCTGCGGTCCACACTTCCGCGCAGCAAGTTCACAAGTTGCTGGAGAATCTGCTGGAGTGGTCAATGTTGCAAATGGGTCGACTTGAATTCGAGCCGGGCATCATTGACCTCAAGGAAATTATCGACACCAATCTGGATTTGTTTCGTCCAGTTGCCGGTAACAAGAAGATCCACCTGACGTCCAGACGAAGACAGCCTCTCGATGCGTTCGCGGATGCCAGGATGATTAGCACGATCATCCGTAATCTGGTCAACAACGCGATCAAGTTTACGCCTGAGGGAGGCTCTGTGACAATCAGCGCCCGGCGCAAGGGAAAATGGGCCGAAGTGGAGGTCTCGGATACGGGTATTGGTATTGCCCCTGACCGGTTATCCAATTTATTCAGACTGGATGAAAAATCATCGGCGGTCGGAACCGGGGGCGAAGCCGGCACTGGATTGGGACTTTATTTGTGCAAGGACCTGATCGACAAGAATGGTGGCCAGGTCTTCATCGAAACCGCCGAGGGCAAAGGCTCGACTTTCCGATTTACCTTGCCGCTGACTTCATGATCAGAATTCCGGGATCTGCGCACCGCGATTGCCGGCAACAGCGCACTTGACCGCTCAAATCAATAAAAGCACCATCTGGTGAAATGAGGGAGGGGTTTGAGTAATGCGCGTTGGTATTGAAGTTGGTGGAACATTCACCGATTTAATCGAGACTCATGGTGGTCAAATTCGGGTTGCCAAGGTGCCCAGTACACCGTCGTCTCCTGACATCGGTGCCATAAACGCGATCGACGCCGCTCAAATCGATCTCGATGAAGTCGGCGATCTGATCCACGGATCAACCGTCGCGACCAACGCAGTTCTGGAGCGAAAAGGCGGAAATGTCGGTGCCATCGTCACGCAGGGCACAAAAGACATTTTTGTCCTTCAGCGCCATAGTCGAAAATCAATTTACGATCTGAATTATGTCCGGGCGCAATCGATTGTTGATGAGCACAATATTTTTGAAATTGACGAACGATTGGCACCCGACGGCAGCATCGTTACGGCAATTGACGAAAAACGCCTGAAGACGGACCTTGAAACTTTTGTTGCGATAAATCAGCTCGATTCTGTTGCCATCTGTTTGCTTCACAGTTATGTAAATCCCGATCACGAGAGAACGGTGGCGGGTATTCTTCAAGATATAGATCCGGCGCTTTCCGTGACGTGCTCCCATGAAGTATCGCGTGAGTTTCGTGAATACGAACGGGCCTCGACAACTGTCCTGTCCGCCTATGTTCAACCGACGATCGAAGGGTATCTCGGGCGTTTTGTCCGCACACTGGAAGAGCGAAAGTTCGACGGGCGCTTCAGCATCATGCAATCAAACGGCGGACGCATGCCGGCTCAGGCGATGGGACGAAATGCCATTGCGGCCCTGTTTTCGGGCCCTGCCGCCGGCGTTGTCGGTGCCCTGGGTATGGCTGGCCGTTCGGGCTTCGATAACATCATCACCCTTGATATGGGCGGCACAAGCACGGACGTGTCTCTGATTGTCGCGGGGATGCCGGAACTGACACCACAAACCGAAATCGATGGCCTGCCGGTCCGCACGCCGATGATCGATATCGTCACCGTCGGTGCCGGCGGCGGTTCAATCGTCTGGCTCGATGACGGTGATTTTCTGCGGGTCGGTCCGCAGTCTGCCGGGGCCAGTCCCGGTCCGGCCAGTTACATGCGCGGCGGTACCTTGCCAACCGTCACCGACGCCCATCTTATTCGCGGAACGCTTCAGGCGAACTCATTCCTGGGCGGAACCATGGAAGTCGATTTACAGTCCGCCCGGGACTCGTTTCAGGAACTTTCCGGGCAATTGTCGATGTCCGTCGAAGATCTGGCCGACAGCGCCATCCGCATCGCCGAAGGGAATATCGTGCGCGCCATTCAACAGGTATCAACCGAGCGCGGACGGGACCCCAGAGATTTTGCTCTTGTCGCCTTTGGCGGCGCCGGCCCGCTTCATGCGGCGAGACTGGCCGAAGACCTGGATATTGCAACCGTCGTCGTCCCTGCCAATGCGGGTGTTCTGTCGGCGGTCGGTTTGCTGATGTCGGATTATGTCCACTATCGCTCACGCACTGAAAGAACGGCTTTGGACGCAGGCGCCATGGAGCGGGTTTTTTCGATATTGAACGATCTGCGCCAGGAAGCCGAAGCCTATCTGCGCGACGTCGGCGTCGATGAACCCTTGACCTACGATCACATTCTGGAAATGCGCTATGTCGGACAGGCGTTTGAAGTCTCTGTCGTCCTTGATCAGGACGTTGAATCCCTGACGCAAGAGAAACTGCTTGCGGCTTTTGGTGAAGCCCATCATCGCATATTCGAGTTCTCCAAGCCCAAGGAAGATCCGGTTGAAATCATTTCCTACCGCATCGGTGCCAGGGCAAAAGCAGATACCTTCCCGCTCCACGTGCCGGGCGTATCGACCCCTGACGATAAGGCTCGGGATAGCAAAGAACTTGAAATCGTTGAAGGTGGCGAATTGAAAAAATGCCAACTGGTAGTGCGGGAGATGGTTACAGTTTCTGGTCTTGAAGGGCCCGCACTTATTGAAGATGGCACCTCGACTGTTTTTGTACCGCAAAACTGGACGGTACGTCTCGATCAGACAAACTGCCTTATTCTGGAGCGGAGGTCAGAGCCATGAAACTTTCCCGGGTTGATCAATCGATTATCACCAGGGCGCTGGTCGCAGCAACTCATGAAATGGGGGTCAAACTCATTCGCTCGGCGCATTCGCCCATTGTCCGCGAAGCCCAGGATTGTTCCGCCGCTCTGATGGATGCAAATGGCAAAGTCGTCGCCCAGGCGGAACTGACACCCATCCAGCTTGGATCAGTCACCCATACTTTTTCTCACTGCCTTGCCCTGTTTCCGCCGGAAACGATGAAGGACGGGGATTTTTTGATCAACAACGATCCCTATCATGGCGGCCAGCATTTGCCTGATATTTTTATTTTTTCGCCGATATTTTTTGACGGCGACTTGCTGGGGTTCAGTGCATCTGTTGTCCATCATATTGATCTCGGTGGTGGCGCACCGGGCCTTAATCCCGATGCCGGAGATATCCATCAGGAAGGCCTGGTCTTTCCGCCCAGCCTCTATAATTTAAACCACGACTGGAATGGCGGACCTCTGGAGCGCTTTATCGCTGCAAATGTGAGAATGCCGGATGCCACAATCGGTGACCTGAATGCCCAGTTTGCCGCCAATCTGATCGGGGCCAAAAGGTTGATTGCCCTCGCTGAACGATACGGCGTCAAGCGTCTCAACGAAGCGATGGACGCGACCCTCGATTATTCCGAACGACGGATGAAGGCGGCCGTCTCGAAACTGCCAGACGGCGTTTATCATGCAGAAGCCACGATCGACGATGACGGCTTGAGCGACGTCCCTGTCGTCATCCGCACGCAGGTCAAAATCGAGGGCGAAACCGTTCACATCTCATTTGATGGCACCGACGATCAGGTCGGGACAAATTTGAACTGCCCCTTTGCCTCGACGTTTGCCTCCGCCGTCGCCTGTGCCAAATCCGTCCTGACTGATCCTGATATTCCCTACAACGACGGTGCGGTACGGGTTATCACGGTCGAAGCTCCCTATGGTTCGATCCTGAACCCCAAACCGCCGGCACCTGTCCGGGCCCGGCTTCTGCCCAGCAATCGTGTCTTTAACGCCGTCATGAAAGCGCTGGCCCAGGTCACGCCGACCAAAGTCATCGCGGAAGGGTTTGATACGACGACGCCTGTTTGTCTCAGCCATCTGGGAGACCAGGGCTACAATATTTATCTGGAGATTCTAGGCGGCGGGTATGGAGCCGGGGAGGCTAACGATGGCTGCGACGGCGTTGATTGCCCGTTGTCGAATTGTTCCAATATTCCCATTGAATCGCTGGAAATGGACTACCCGTATTTACGTCTCCAGAATTATGCCTTGCGCCCGGGCTCTGGTGGCGCCGGGCAACGCCGTGGTGGCATGGGATTTGAGCGCAGTTACAGAATACTTTCACCTGGCGTCCAGTTTGCGACTTATAGCGACCGCTTCGAGACGTCGGCTGAGGGCCTGTTTGGCGGGGAGAATGGCGCTTCGGCTGAAATTATCGTCGAGAGGAACGATCAGACAATCCGGCTTAAATCCAAAACGAGCTACAGCCTGGAAGAAGGTGATTTATTGATCGTTCGAACAGGCGGCGGCGGCGGTTACGGGCCGCCGGAAAACAGGCCCGACCGCGAAGTTTGAAACGATAGACCAGGAAATTCAGAAAGGTGACCCGATGTCAGTTCTCGTTCTCTATATGGTGAAATATGAAAACGACCAGAAAGCAGCCATGTTGAAAAACCCTGAAACCCGGGACCGGGCGGAAATTCATCGCAAGGCCATCGCCGACTTCGGTGGCAAGCCGATCGCGCAATACGGCTCCTATGGTGAATACGACATGATCTATATTTACGAGATGCCGGATGACAAGGCGCTGGCCGCGAACCTGCATCTCACCGATTCCTACGGTCTGGCAAAATACAGCAAGGCCATCCCCCTGATGGAGAGCGGCGACTTCGCAACATCACTGAAGCTGGCCGAAGAAACAGTCACGCAATACGCACCGGCCAAAACTTGATCAGGGCAGCAATATAGTTGAACCGGTCGTGCGGCGTTCGTGGATGGCCCGGTGGGCGTCTGCAGCTTCGCGGAGCGGCCAGGAGTGGTTAACCGTACTTTTTATCACGCCGGACTGCAGCACTTCGAACAGAGAAGATGCCGCAGCTTCCAGCTCGGAGCGGGTGCTCAGATAATGCATGACGGCAGGGCGCGTTACAAACAACGATCCACGTGCACCCAGGTCCTGAATGATGTCGACAGGATCCGGCGGTCCCGAAGCATGGCCGTAGGCGGCGCACATTCCGAGCATTCTTAAACTGTCGAGTGATTTCGAAATCGTCGCCTTACCGATAGATTCGTAGACCACATGCACGCCTTCGCCGTCTGTCAGTTCACGACAACGCACAGCAAAGTCATCGGTCGAATAATTGACGACGTGATCGCACCCCAAAGTTGCCGCGATCTCCAGTTTTTCCGTTGAACCTACGGTACCAATGACGTTGGCGCCCAGATGCTTTGCCCACGGCACCAGCAAATTACCCATACCGCCTGCGGCCGCGTGGATCAGCACCCAGTCGCCGGGCTTTACGGGATAGGTTCTGTGAAGCAGGTAAAAAGCCGTCACCCCCTTCATGAATATGCCAGCCAGAGATACCGGATCGATGCCATCTGGAATTTGAACGAGTGTGGAAACAGGATAGATACGTTCCTGTGAGTAAGCGCCCAGTGGTGGCAGCCCGTAAACCACCTTGTCGCCAACGGCAAATCCTTCGATATCCGGACCCAGTTCGATGATCTCTGCTGTTGCTTCAAAACCAACGATCACCGGCGGGTCGCCGACTGGCCAGGGGTGCGAAACTCCGCCTCGATGGTAGGTGTCAGCATAGTTGACCCCGATGGCGATATGTTTGAGGCGCACTTCGCCGGAACCCGGGTCGCCGACGTCAACGTCTTCATACTGAAACGCATCGGGCCCGCCCATTTCGTAAATCACAGCGGCTTTCGACATATCAACGGAGCTCCCCCAGTAGTCTCGCAAACAATTTCAATACCAGACGATACCCGATCAAAATGGAACCGAACCGTCACTTTTCCGTGCGTTCTGAACGAACGCAGGGGTCGCAAAAGAACTTTGAGCCGCATTTGAAAATTTGGCCTGAGGAGGGTAAGGGCGACAATTATTAGTCAGCCGAAAAAAAATAACTTGTCGGCGATCTCTCAACCGTTGCCGAAAATGATGCTTACTCCGCTGCTTGCTGTTCGCGTTCCTCCGGCGGGCCGAAGCCGCCGCCGGTAGGCGTCTGAATGACAAAGATATCGCCGGGTTCGAGTTCTGCCGAATCGCAGGGGCCGAGATCGACGATGGTGCCGTCGCTGCGTTCGACCCAGGTTTTGCCGCACTGGCCAGGATTGGCACCGGCCATACCATACGGCGGCACGACCCGGTGTGAGGAGAGGATGGCCGCCGTCATGCCTTCGAGGAAGCGCACGCGCCTCAGCGTGCCGTCACCGCCGTTGTGACGCCCGCGCCCGCCGGAACCGCGCCGGATATCGAAGCTGTCGAGCACGACGGGGAAACGCCATTCGAGGATTTCAGGATCGGTCAGCCGGGCGTTGGTCATGTGCGTGTGCACGGCGGATGTGCCGTCAAAATCCGGTCCTGCGCCGGAACCGCCACAGATGGTTTCGTAATACTGATAATCATCATTGCCGAAAGTGAAATTGTTCATGGTGCCTTGCGAGGCGCCCATCACACCCAGTGCGCCATAGAGCGCGTCGGTCATGCACTGTGAGGTTTCGACATTTCCGGCAACCACGGCGGCGGGGTAGGTCGGGCGCAGCATCGAGCTTTCCGGAATGATCAGATCGAGCGGCTTGAGACAGCCGCCGTTGAGCGGTATGTCATCGTCCACCAGCGTGCGGAAAACGTAAAGCACCGCCGCCCGTGCCACCGCGGTCGGCGCGTTGTAGTTGGTCGGCAACTGATCCGATGTGCCGGTGAAATCAATCGTCGCCCGGCGATTTTGATGATCGACCCTGATGGTGATCTGGATCTGGCTGCCGTCGTCCATGGGATAGGTGAATGCACAATCGTCGAGCACATCAAGCACGCGACGAACTGATTCTTCGGCGTTGTCCTGGACGTGCACCATATAGGCCTGGACGACATCCAGACCGAAATGCCCGACCATGCGGCGTAATTCCTGTACGCCTTTTTCGCAGGCCGCGATCTGGGCTTTCAAGTCGGCAATGTTCTGGTGCGTGTTGCGGGTCGGGTATTTGCCGGACAGCAATAACTCGGTGATTTCGGCCTCGAGGAACCTGCCCTGATCGACAAGTTTGAAATTATCGATCAGTACGCCTTCTTCCTCGACCGTTGTCGAGTTTGGCGGCATCGAGCCCGGTGTCACACCGCCGATATCTGCATGGTGTCCGCGCGAGCCGACGTAAAACAGCACCTGTTCACCGGCGTCATCAAACACCGGCGTAATGATGGTGATATCAGGTAAATGCGTGCCGCCGTTGTAAGGCGCGTTGAGGCAATAGACGTCACCCGCCTTCATGGTCCCTGAGCGTTCGCGAATGACGGTCTGGATGCTTTCAGCCATCGAACCCAGATGTACCGGCATGTGAGGCGCATTGGCGACAAGTTCACCAACAGGATTAAAGATCGCGCAGGAGAAATCGAGACGTTCCTTGATGTTGACGGAATAGGCCGTGTTCTCCAGCACAGCACCCATCTGTTCGGCAATCGACATAAAGAGATTGTTGAAAACTTCCAACATTACCGGATCAACATCGGTGCCGATGGCGACGCGGGCATCGCGGGCAATCACTCTTTCCAGCACGAGGTGATCGCGCGTGGTCAGCGTCGCCTGCCAGCCTGGCTCAATGACGTTTGTACCGTGCGGTTCGGTAATGATGGCCGGGCCGGCGACGGTATCGCCCGGATGCAAGTCGCTTCGATCAACAACCGGTGCTTCATGGGAGGAGCCGCCGGTGTGAACACGCTGACGGGCGCGCGGTTCGGGTCCACCGGCCTTGCCGGTCACCTCGCCGATAATCCGGTCTTCAATCTCCGCCGCCCCGCCAAGTGCCTCGACGGAGAGAGCCTCGACAATCAGGGTTTTCTCAGGCGTGACGAAGCCATAGCGCTGACGATGGGCTTCTTCGAAGTTTGCGATGATTTGTTCCTTGCTGCCGTAATCAACAACCAGGGCGTTATCGGTGCCGTCGTAGCGCAGGTGCGCCTTGGGAACCAGACGTACGGGATCGCCGGCCTCGACCTGCGTTTCCAGCTGGGCGCGCACGATATTGCCGAGGTCGTCGATGGTGACCTGCAGGCGCGACATGACATCGCCCTGCAATGGCTCCTCGACGGCGCGTTCACGGATAGCAGAAATATCAGCGAGCCCCATGCCGTAGGCCGAGAGAACGCCGGCGTGCGGGTGCAGGAATACGCTGTTCATGCCGAGCGCATCGGCGACCATGCCGGCGTGCTGGCCGCCGGCCCCGCCAAAGCAGCACAAAGTGTATTCGGTGACGTCGTAGCCGCGCTGCACCGATATTTTTTTGATCGCGTTGGCCATGTTTTCGATGGCGATAAACAGAAATCCTTCAGCGACTTCTTCAGGCGAGCGTTTGTCCCCTGTCGCTGTTTCGATCTCCGCCGCCAGGGATTCAAATTTTTCGCGCACGATGTCGGCGTCGAGCGGCTGGTCGGCATTGGGTCCAAAGACGGCCGGGAAGAACTCAGGCGACAGTTTACCCAGCATGACATTACAGTCAGTCACGGTCAGTGGTCCACCCTTGCGATAACAGGCGGGACCGGGATTGGCACCTGCCGAATCCGGGCCGACACGATAGCGCGCACCGTCGAAGTGCAGGATCGATCCGCCACCGGCCGCGACGGTGTGGATATACATCATCGGTGCCCGCATGCGCACGCCGGCGACCTCGGTCTCAAAGGCGCGTTCGAACTCACCGTTGTAGTGCGAAACATCGGTCGAGGTGCCACCCATATCAAAGCCGATGATCCGGTCGAAGCCGGCCATGGCACTGGTGCGGACGGCACCGACAACGCCGCCGGCCGGGCCAGACAGAATGGAATCCTTGCCTTGAAACAGCCGGGCATCCGTCAGACCGCCAGACGACTGCATGAACATAAGTTTGGTCTTGTCGTCGTCAGTGGAGCCCTCGTCAACAACATCTGCCGCCACTCTGTCGACATAGCGCCGCAGAATTGGTGACAGGTAGGCATCCACCACCGTCGTATCGCCCCGGCTGACGAGCTTCATCAGCGGGCTGGTTTGATGGGAGGTCGAAATTTGTGTGAAGCCGATCTCGCGTGCGAGGCCTGCGACCTGCGCTTCATGATCGGTGTAGCGATAGCCGTGCATAAAGACGATTGCGGCTGATCGAACGCCGTCGTCATAGACGGCCTGCAAGGCGCTTCGGGCACCTTCGAGATCAAGTGGTGTAATCAGTTCGCCACGTGCGCCGATCCGCTCGTCAATTTCAACGACTTGTTCGTAGAGCATTTCAGGCAAAACGATGTGCCGGTCGAACAATCGCGGCCGCGCCTGATAACCAATGCGCAGGCTGTCGGCAAAGCCACGTGTGGTGATGAAAACGGTGCGCTCGCCCTTGCGCTCCAGCAGCGCATTGGTGGCGACTGTAGTGCCCATCTTGACGGCAGAGATCATGCCGGCGGGCAGGGGGTCAATTGCCTTCAGGCCGAGAACATCACGTATGCCCTGCAAGGCAGCATCTTCATAGCGTTCGGGGTTTTCCGACAACAGTTTATGCGTAATCACCTCTCCGCCCGGACTGTGCGCGACAATGTCCGTAAACGTCCCACCCCGGTCGACCCAAAACTGCCAGCGATCATGCATTTCAAATTCCTGAATTAATGGCGCAAGCCATCATATTTACTTCATTTGAGCGGGCAGGGTTGGGATTATTTCACGTTGCAATCGAAGAACTGCTCGTTAAGGTCCCTGCCATGTCCGCCGCGAAGGAGCCGTAATGACGCCAACAACTCCATGATCGATAACCTGTTTCGATTTCTCGGCGGCAAGGCCACCATTTTTATGGCGGCGGCACTGGGCGTCGGCATTATTGTTCCGCCACTTTCCTCAACATTGGGCCCCTTGCTGCCCTCCGTTGTCTGGACCGTGCTGTTTCTGTCGATGATCCGCATCGATTGGGCAGAGATCGTGGCGTTCCGGCACCGCAGCCTGCTGGTCGTCGGCGGCATTTTGTTCGTTCTGGTCGTCTCGCCCTTGTTGATGGTCGGCGCGCTCAAGCTTCTGGGTGTGCCCGGCGGTCAGGGCTTGATGACGGCATTCGTCATGATGTCAGCCTCATCGCCCTATACGGCGGTGGCTGCGGTTGCCCTTATTCTTGGCCTTGATTCAGCGCTGGCACTGGTCATTCTCGTATCGACCACACTTCTCATGCCCTTCGTCTTGCCGGTTGTTGTCGTCACCTGGCTCGGGTTTGATGCCTCGATTGATGCCTGGGCACTGGTCGAGCGTCTGGCCGTGATGGTTGGCATCGCCACGTCACTTGCCGTCATCGTCAAGTGGCTGGCCGGTGCTGAACGCCTAACCCGGAATTCATTTCGTATTGATGGCATGATTGTCATCATGATGGTGGTCTTCGGCGTTGCCCTGGTTGATGGCGTGACGGCAAAACTTTTGTCAGCCCCGGCGCACGTCTTCGGCATCCTGCTCGGGTCCTTTGCCGTCAATCTGGCGCTGGTAGCGGCGGGCTATCTGTTCTTTTTGCGCAGCGGGCGACGAATTGCCCTGACCATCGGCTACGCGGCAGGCAACGGCAACATGGCGATCCTGCTTGCCGTCCTGCCGGACACGATCCATCCCGATATCACGCTGTACTTTGCGCTTGGACAGTTTCCGATGTTCATGCTGCCGATGGTGTTGAAGCCGGTATTTAGGCGTATACTCGACAAGTGATCGTTTGCGCCGGGTGCAATTCAGGATAAAACGCATCGTATGAGTATCTGGGGAAAAATTATTGGTGCCGCCGGTGGCTTTGCCGTAGGCGGGCCGCTTGGTGCCTTGATCGGCGGCTTCGCCGGCCATGCCATCGACAAGATGCGTGATGGGCCGGGCGAAGGCGATGACGCGACACGCCAGATCACCTTCACCATCGGGGTGATTGCCCTGGGGGCCAAGATGGCCAAGGCCGATGGCACCGTGACCCGCGATGAGGTCGAAGCCTTCCGCGAGGTGTTCCAGATTCCGCCGGGCGAAGTCAAAAACGTTGCCCGCATATTTGACCTGGCCAAAAAAGATATCGCCGGCTTTGAGGCCTATGCCCAGCAGCTCGCCGGTATGTTCGGAAGCAATCCGGCGGTGCTGGAAGACTTGCTCGACGGGCTTTTTCATATTGCCAAGGCTGACAATATCTATCACCCGGCGGAGGATCAGTTTCTGCGCGAGGTCGCCGCGATCTTCGGTTTTTCCGAGGCTGATTTTGGTCGCATCAAGGAAGGTCATGTCGGGGCCGACAAGTCCGATCCCTATGTCGTACTGGGTGTGCCGCGTGATGTCAGTGCAGCCGATCTCAAAAGCCACTACCGCAAACTCATTCGCGAGCATCACCCCGACACCCTGATCGCCCAGGGCATGCCGCAGGAATTTATCGACGTCGCCAACGAAAAACTGGCCGCCATCAATGACGCCCACGACCGGATTGAAAAAGAACGTGAACTCTCCTGATGGAGAGGGCGATTACTTCTAATTCAACCGTAATTCAGAACTGGAATACACTTAAGTGACTCCGTTTCATATTGGACTGGTTCTGCTGGCGAACGCGGTCTGGGGCTTTAATTTTGTTGCCGCCAAATATGGCGTGACGCACTTCCCGCCGATCTTCTTCTCAGGCTTGCGTTTCGTGATCGTGCTGGCTTTCGCCTTTCCCTTCATCCGCTACGTTCGTGGACAAATGCGCTACGTCATAGCCTCTGCGCTGACAATGGGCGTGTTGCACTATTCTCTGATGTTCACCGCCATGCGTATTGCCGACGAAGTTTCCTCTCTGGCCGTTGTGGTTCAAATGTTCGTGCCATTCTCAACCGTGATTGCTGTTATTTTCCTGGGCGAGCGCATTGGCGTCTGGCGTATCGGCGGGCTGGTGCTGGCTTTCAGCGGTGTCATGGTCATCGCCTTTGATCCCGGCGTATTCAGCTATATCGAAGCCGTAGTGCTGGCAACGATTGCCGCCCTGGCTGCCTCGGTATCAACCGTCTTTGTCCGCATGATGCGTGATGTCAGCGTTTTCAATTTGCAGGCCTGGATGGCCATCATCAGTGCGCCGGGTTTACTCGCGGTTTCGTCGATATTCGAGAGCGGGCAAATAGAGGCCTTTTATTCCGCTGATACCCTTGCGTGGTCGAGCATAGCCTTTTCGGCAATTGGCGCGTCGCTCGTCGGGCATGGCATTGTCTACTTCCTGTTGCGCCACTATCCGGTCACCGTAACCATGCCCTACATGCTTTTGACGCCGGTGCTCGGCGTGATATTTGCCGTATTGATCCTTGGCGATACCCTGACGGCACGTATTCTGATTGGCGGGTTCCTGACGCTGGCCGGTGTCGGTTTGATCTCCCTGCGAGAAGCCCGTAAAAGGGCACAAGCAAAAGCACAAACAAGCGCGCAGGAAAACGCGCTCACAGAGCCTTAACCAATTTCCGATAGCCATGCCGTTATGAGCCAGATCAAAGAACTCCCGTCCCCCAACCACGACTCCCGTCCCCAGGGCACGCGCGTCGATATGCTGGTATTTCACTACACCGGGATGGAAACGCCTGAAGAAGCGTTTGCCCGCCTGCGTGATCCCGAAGAAAAAGTCTCGGCGCATTATGTAATTGAGGAAAACGGCGACGTCACCCGCATGGTCGAGGAAAGCCGGCGCGCCTGGCATGCCGGGGAATCGTCGTGGCAGCGCGAGACCGACATCAATGCCTGTTCCATCGGCATTGAATTGATCAATCCCGGCCATCAGTTCGGTTATCGCGCGTTCCCCGAACCGCAGATGTTGGCGGCGGAAACTCTCGCTGGTCGCATGGTGTCGCGCTACAGCATCCCGCCGCAGCGTGTGCTAGGTCATTCCGATGTCGCGCCGATCCGTAAATCCGATCCCGGTGAACTCTTCGACTGGCAACGCCTTGCCGCCAAAGGCATTGGCATCTGGCCCGACAAGATCGGCGACGCCGACTGGGCTTTGCTGAAGCTCGGCGATTCAGGTGCCGGTGTGGCAAAGTTGCAATCCGACCTGGCGGCACTGGGCTTCAACGTCGAAGTCAGCGGATCCTACGGTGCACCGACGACGGTTATCGTTTCGGCCTTCCAGCGCCACTGGCGCCAGGGTCAGGTTGACGGTATTGCCGACCGTGAAACGCGTGCCGTTTTGCAGGCCGTCCTTGCAACCAGCAAAAAGCGAACTGATCTGCAGGCTTGACCCCAAATCCCGGCAGGATTACCTATGGCCCGACGCCAGTTGGCTGGATGGCCGCGGCTTGTTCGTCTTCGGATGAGTACAAGTCGAGGAAAGTCCGGGCTCCATGGAGACACGGTGCCGGGTAACGCCCGGCGGGGGCGACCCCAGGGAAAGTGCCACAGAAAGCAAACCGCCTGATTTATTTCAGGTAAGGGTGAAAGGGTGCGGTAAGAGCGCACCGCGTCGCTGGTAACAGGGACGGCACGGTAAACCCCACCGGGAGCAAGACCAAGTAGGGGTGGTGGGTCAGCTTGCTGACCAGGTCCGTTTTCAGATCGCCACCCGGGTCGGTCGCGCGAGGCGCCTGGTGACAGGCGTCCCAGATGAATGGTCATCGCTTCGATGCTCGCGAGAGCCCGGAGTACAGAACCCGGCTTACAGGCCATCTGGCGTCGTAATCTCTCCTCATCCGTCACGCCCGTGAAGACCGACTGATGTTTCGGGCAAGTCTTCGAAAGTAGTTCCCCTCCTGTTTCCGGTATTTCCAGGAGAGTGGGAACTACAGCCATTACGCTGTTCTTGTCAGACTCCAGGGCCCATGAATTCCCGAAAGCCGCAGAAATCCTTAAAAAGAACATAACGAGAACATAATATCGCCACATTCACCGGTAAATATGCAAGGGCGCTTGATTTGCCGCACTTTTAGCCGGATAACAATGGCGTTCATGAAATCTATACAAATCTCGATTAGTTCTTATATGGATTGATTTTTGACTTGTTAAACCCATTGACGCCCATAAATTCCCATGTTATCCCATATTGTCCCATAAAGAGCCGACTTAGGCCCAAGTCCGTCTGAGAGAGCATTCAAAACATCAAATCGGGACGCAGGTGAGTTTTATTGTAGGGGGTTGTGGGTGTGGCGTTATTTCTCTCCACATTCTTGAACAAGGTAGATCGCAAGGGACGGGTTTCCGTTCCGGCGTCGTTCCGTAATGCCCTGGACGGTCAGTCCTTCGACGGTATTGTCGCCTTTCCCTCCTTTGTACAGCCTGCGCTCGAAGCCTCCGGCATCGACCGGATTGAGAAGATCGCCGCCGGCATTGATCAGTTTGATCCTTTCAGTGACGAATACGATGCGTTCGCCAACGCCATCCTCGCAGACTCACACCAGCTTTCCTTTGGCGATGATGGCCGGATCGTTTTGCCTGAACTGCTGCGCGAGCATGCCAATATCACCGATCACGCCGCTTTTGTTGGCCGGGGCCCGACCTTCCAGATCTGGGAACCCGAAGCTTTCCGCGACGTTCAGGAAGACGCGCGCAAGCGCGCCCGCGAAGATCGTGCGTCTCTCAGCCTGAAAAACAAGGACGGGGAGAGCGGTTCGTGACGGGCTCTGATACAGGCGCACCCTTGAACCACGACCTGCACCAGCCAGTGCTGCTCAGCGAAGTGCTCGACGCGCTCGGCGTTCAGGATGATGAGACCGTTGTTGACGGCACATTTGGTGCCGGTGGTTACAGCCAGCGTATTCTGGAGGCAGCGAACTGCCGGGTATTTGGCATCGACCGGGACCCGCAAGCCATGATCCGTGGCGCGGCACTGATTGACGCCTTCCCCGACCGCCTGGCCTTGTTGCAGGGCCGGTTCTCCGACATGGAAGCCTTGATGGCCGGTGAAGACGCCGCGTCCGTTGATGGTGTTGTACTTGATCTCGGTGTGTCTTCGCCGCAGCTCGATGACGCGGATCGCGGTTTCTCGTTTCGCTTCGATGGCCCACTTGATATGCGCATGAGCAGCGAAGGTCAGTCCGCTGCTGATGTGGTGAATGACTACAGTCTCGATGATTTGACTGCGATCATCCGGGAGTTTGGCGAAGAACGTCATGCCCGCCGCGTCGCCCAGGAGATCGTGGCGACCCGGGATGAAGCGCCGATCACCCGCACGCTGGCTCTGGCACAAATGATCGCCGACGTGATGCCAAAGTCGCGTGGGCCCCGGGCTAAAGGCAAGCGCGGGCCCGAACGTATTCATCCTGCGACCCGGACTTTTCAGGCCTTGCGTATCTACGTCAACGACGAGATCGGTGAATTGCGTCGCGGATTGGCGGCGGCTGAGCGTTTGCTGGGTGTTGGTGGTCGTCTGGTGGTCGTCTCTTTCCATTCGCTCGAAGACCGCGAAGTCAAACGTTTCCTGCAGGCGCGTTCCGGTAACGCCCCGCGCGCCCATCGCCACAGTCCGGCTGCCGAGGCAACTGAACAGGCACCGTCATTCGAGCTGCTGTTTCGCGGTGCGGTCAAACCGGGTGATGCTGAAACAGATGCAAATCCCCGGGCACGTTCCGCCCGGTTGCGTGCGGCCCGTCGCACGGCGGCCCCTGCCTGGCAGATGGAGGATGCAGCATGAGGCGCACCCTGACCGTCGCAGCCATCATCCTGACCGGCCTGATGTCTTATGGCCTGTACAACATGAAATATGAAGTTCGCCGCCTTGAGGCCGAGCTCGCCGACCTGCGCCAGCAAATCACCGTTGATAAACAGGGCTTGCAGGTTTTGCGGGCGGAGTGGGCTTATCTCAATCGTCCGGCGCGACTTGAAAAGCTGGCCACTCGTCATCTCGATCTCGCACCGATTGCCGCGATCCAGGTCGGCTCGATCATTGATTTGCCGTTATTGAGCGCACAACCGGGCGCCGGTTCAAAAACAACGAAGAAATCCGCCCGCCATGCGCAACTGATCTCAAGCAAGGCGAAGGTCGCGCAATGACGATGTTCAGCCGCAAGGCCAGTGCCGTTTCGCCGGACATCAAACCCCGGCCCGGTCTCGATGACGTCAGCGATGAAGTTCTCGAAATTGGCCGCAATCGACTTGTCGTCGTCGCGGCGGTGTTTGCACTGGCCTTTACGATCATTGGCGGCAGGTTAATCGACCTCGGTGTCTGGCAACGGATCGATGGTGGATTGAACCTGGCATCCGCCGCGCGTACCGGACCGCTGGCGCGCGCCGATATTGTTGACCGGAACGGTGTTGTGTTGGCTACCGATCTGGCGACCGCGTCATTGTATGCTGAACCGCGCAGGGTGATCGATCCGGAAGCTGCAGCCCGCAAGCTGCTCACGGTCTTGCCTGACCTCGACTACAACGAACTTCTCGGCAAGCTGGCGACAGACAAGGGCTTTGTCTGGATCAAGCGCCACCTGACGCCAAAACAGAAATACGTCATCAATGCCCAGGGTATCCCCGGCCTTGGATTTCGCGACGAACACAAACGGGTCTATCCGCATGGTGCCTTGCTGGCCCATGTCGTTGGCCATGCCGGTGTCGACAACGAAGGCCTGACCGGCGTCGAAAAACGTTTTGACGATCAGCTCACGGGTGCTGCCCCCGGCACACTCATCACCAGTCCGGCCACAGCCAGCCAGCCCTTGCGCCTGAGCATCGACGTGCGGGTCCAACATGCCTTGCATGAAGAACTGGCCAAATCGGTTGCGGAATTTTCTGCCCTCGGTGGTGCCGGCATCGTCATGGATGCCAAATCCGGTGAAGTCGTCGCCATGGTTTCACTGCCCGATTACGATCTGAACCTGGCGGGCAGTGCATCAAGCGATGCCCGCTTCAATCGAGCCTCGCTCGGCGTCTACGAAATGGGCTCGACCTTCAAGACCTTTACTGCCGCCATGGCGCTCGATTACGGCACGGTCAAAATCAACGGCGGTTATGACGCGACCAAACCCTTGCGCGTCGCCCGCTTTACCATTCGCGATGACCATCCGAAAGCGCGCTGGCTCAGCGTGCCAGAGATTTTCATATACTCCTCCAACATCGGGGCGGCCAAAATGGCGCTGGATGTCGGCGGTCAACGGCAAAAGGAATTCCTCGACCGGCTGGGCCTTTTGCAGCGCTCCACTCTTGAGTTGCCGGAAGTCGGGCGTCCGATGTCACCTTCGCCGTGGCATGAAATCAACACCATGACTGTGGCGTTCGGCCATGGCATTGCGGTCAGTCCGGTGCAGATCTCCGGTGCCGTGGCCTCGCTGGTCAATGGTGGGTATGGCATCAAACCGACATTGCTGGCGCGCGATGGCGTTGAGAGTAAATCGAGGCGCGTGATCAAACCGCGGACCTCAAAAATATTGCAACGCCTGATGCGGTTGAATGTCGTCAAGGGCACGGGCAGCAAGGCGGCGGCAAATGGTTACCTCGTCGGCGGCAAGACGGGCACCGCCGAAAAAGCCGGACGCGGCGGCTATCAGCGCAAGGCCTTGCTGTCGTCGTTTGTGGCGGCGTTTCCGATGAACGACCCCAAATATGTCGTACTGGCGGTGATCGATGAACCGCACGGGACAAAGGCGACACACGGCTATGCCTCAGGCGGCTGGACGGCGGCGCCTGTTGTCAGCCGGGTGGTTTCGCGTATTGGTCCAATTCTCGGAATTTCGCCGGTCGATGAAAAAAGCAAAACGGTGCGCAACGCGTTGTTCATGCCGGTGAAGTCGGGAGGGGGCCGTGTTGCTACTTTCTGACCTGATTAACGGCGATCCGTCCGCAATGACGCCAAACGCCACATCACCCGTCAATATCCTGGGGTTAGCGGCTGACAGTCGGGACGTACGTCCCGGCTTTTTGTTTGCGGCAATCGCAGGGGAAGTGGCCGATGGCCGGGATTACATTCCCGACGCTGTGGGGCAGGGGGCGGTCGCCGTCCTCGCGCCACCGGGTACGGCCATCGCGGATACTGACATCCCTCTCATCACCGACGACAATCCACGCCGCCGCCTCGCCCAGATGGCGGCGCGCTTCTTCCCGAAGCAGCCTGAAACCGTGGTCGCTGTCACCGGTACCAATGGCAAGACATCGGTTGCGTCGTTTGTAGAACAGATCTGGCGATCCCTCGGTCATCCGGCGGCCAGCGTCGGCACGCTGGGTGTACACGGCGATAACCTTGATGCACCGCTGGCGCATACAACGCCTGAGCCCGTGACGTTGCACAGGACCCTGTTCGATATCGCTGAAAAGAAGATCGATCATGTGGCGATGGAAGCGTCAAGCCACGGCCTGGCCCAGTATCGCCTTGACGGTGTGCGCCTGACCGCTGCCGCCTTCACCAATCTGACGCATGATCATCTCGACTACCACGCCGACGAAGATGAATACCTCGCTGCCAAAGCCAGATTATTTGCCGAAGTCCTGAAGCCCGGTGGGCACGCGGTGCTCAATGCTGATTCGCTGGCCTTCCCGACGCTGGCGGAAATCTGCATCGCCCGCAGCCAGCACATCCTGTCTTTTGGCAAGGCGGCGACGGACATCCGGATCGTCAGTCTGAAGCCACAAAGCGACGGGCAACAGGTTTACCTGCAGGTCAAGGGCCGGGACCATAAATTCCTGCTGCCCTTGCTCGGCGATTTTCAAATACACAACGCGGCCTGCGCGCTGGGTCTGGTGATGGCATGCGGTGCTGATCCCGAACTGGCCGTGGCGGCGCTGGCTAAACTGCACGGCATCAAGGGCCGTATCGAAAAGGTCGCTGAACATCCTGGCGGCGCGCCAATTTACATCGATTATGCCCATACCCCGGACGCCCTTGAAACCGTGTTGCAGTCGTTGAAGCCGCATGTCAGCAACCGGCTGGTAGTGGTTTTCGGTTGTGGCGGGGACCGTGATCAGACCAAGCGCCGGGTGATGGGTGAAATTGCCAGCTCCCACGCTGATCAGGTCATCGTCACCGATGACAATCCGCGCGGCGAGGATGCGGCGGCCATTCGCAAACAGGTTCTGGCCGGTTGCGATGGCGCGTCAGAGTTTGGTGATCGTCGCGAGGCCATTGAGATCGCAATATCAACACTGGCAGCGGGCGATCTTCTGGTTATCGCCGGCAAAGGCCACGAACAGGGTCAGATCATCAAGGATGAAGTTCACCCCTTCGACGATGCGACCGAAGCCCGCGACGCCGTCGCCCAAATCGCAGGGGCAAAGTCATGAGCCGCGACGCGATCTGGACATCAGATGAAGCGGTGCAGGCGACTGGCGGACAATGCGCGCAAAAATGGGTGGCACAGGGCGTCTCCATCGACAGTCGCACCGTTGAATTCAATGATCTGTTTATCGCCCTCGAAGGTCCCAATCAGGACGGTCACGCGTATGTCGCCGACGCCTTCAAGGCCGGTGCTGCCGCCGCCATCGTGCGCCATGTACCGGAAGGTTATGAAGGCGGTGAGCCCTTGCTGATCGTCGACGATACCCAGGCGGCGCTTGAAGGACTGGCGACATTCGCCCGGGATCGCGTCAGTGCCCGTATTTGTGCCGTGACCGGCAGCGTCGGCAAAACCGGCACCAAGGAAGCCCTGCATCAAACGCTGGCGCGTTCGGGCAATACGCATGTCAGTGCCGCGAGCTACAACAATTTGTGGGGCGTGCCGCTGTCTCTGGCCCGTATGCCGCGTGACACCATGTACGGCGTTTTCGAGATCGGCATGAACCACCCCGGAGAAATCACGCCACTGGTCAAAATGGTGCGCCCGCACGTCGCCATCATCACCACAGTCGAGCCTGCCCATCTTGAATATTTCGATTCCATCGAAGCCATCGCCGACGCCAAGGCCGAAATTTTCGATGGGCTGGAACCGGCAGGCGTGGCCATCCTCAATCACGACAACAGCCAGTTCGACCGTCTCGAGAAATCGGCACAAGCCTCCGGCGCGACGGTAATCTCGTTCGGCACCAGATCCGGGGCGGACGTGCACCTCGAACGCGTTGCCCTGCATCCGAATTGCTCGTGCGTTTCGGCTACCGTGCTGGATCAGGACGCAACTTACAAAATCGGTATGGCCGGCGAACACTGGGCAATGAACAGCCTGGCTGTTCTCGGTGCCGTGCAGGTTCTGGGCGGCGATATTGGCCTGGCGACCATGGCGCTGGCGGGTATGGAAGCACCGGCCGGACGTGGACAAAAACATCGCGTTGAAGCTCTGAACGGCGCGTTCGATCTGATCGATGACAGTTACAATGCTTCACCGGCATCGATGCGCGCCGCCTTTCAGGTGCTGGCGGGTGCGACAGTCGGAAATACGGGCCGGCGCATTGCCGTTCTCGGCGATATGCGGGAACTGGGTGAGACGGCCGGCCAGCTTCACGCCGATCTCGCTTCGGGCCTTGTAGAAGCCAAAGTCGATCAGGTTTTTTGCGTCGGTGAATTCATGGCCTATTTGGCTGCAGGACTACCTGCCAGCATTGATGCCGTTCATCTCGATACAGCCGAAGCTGCGGCACCACTTGTCGTGGCGGCAGTCAAATCGGGTGACGTTGTGCTGGTCAAGGGCTCGCTGGCCAGCCGCATGAAACTGGTGGTCGATGCACTGCTGGCACTTCAACCCATGCCACGCGCGGCGAACGGTTAGGGGTCAGCGATATGTTCCTTTACCTTCACCAATACGCTGATCAGCTGGCAATCCTGAACCTGTTCCGGTATCTCACGTTCCGCACGGGTGGCGCGGTGCTGACGGCCTTGCTGGTCGCCTTCATCTTTGGGCCTGCCGTTATTCGCTGGCTCAAGTCCAAGCAGACCAACGGCCAGCCGATCCGTGATTGCGGGCCTGAAAGCCACATCGTCAAGAAGCAGGGCACGCCGACAATGGGTGGTTTCTTGATCCTGCTTGGCATGACTCTGGCGACCATCCTGTGGGCCGATCTACGTAATCCGTATGTCTGGGCCGTCATGATGGTAACGCTGGGCTTTGGCGTCATCGGTTTTGCAGACGATTATCAAAAAGTTACCCGCGCGCACCACAATGGCTTGCCGGGAAAACTAAAACTCCTGCTCGAAATCGCCGTTGCCGGTCTGGCCGCTTGGTGGATTTACACCGTCACACCCGAGCCGCTGGCCGGTGGTCTCGCGATCCCGTTTGTCAAAAGCTACCTCGTACCGATGGGCTGGGTGTTTGTACCGTTTGCGATTTTTGTCATGGTCGGTGCCTCGAACTCGGTCAACCTGACGGATGGTCTCGACGGATTGGCGATCGTGCCTGTGATCATCGCCGCCGGAACTTTCGGATTCATTGCCTATCTCGTCGGCAACTCGGTGTTCTCAAATTACCTGCAGCTCCACGCGGTGCCGGGTGCCGGTGAACTTGTCGTCATATGCGGTGCCCTGATGGGTGCCGGTCTCGGATTCCTTTGGTTCAACGCACCGCCGGCCATGGTCTTCATGGGCGATACCGGCAGTCTGGCGCTGGGTGGCACGCTCGGAGCCATCGCTGTGGTGACAAAACATGAACTGGTGCTGGCTATCGTCGGCGGATTGTTTGTGCTCGAAACCGTTTCTGTCATCGTCCAGGTCGCCTCGTTCAAGTTGACCGGCAAGCGGGTTTTCCGTATGGCGCCGCTTCATCATCACTTTGAGGAAAAGGGTTGGGCCGAGCCGACAATCGTCATTCGCTTCTGGATCATCGCCGTCATTCTGGCCCTCGTGGGCCTGGCGACGTTGAAGCTGAGGTAGGCGAATGATTGAAATCACCACCTTCGCTGATCGTGCCGTCGCCGTCTTCGGGCTGGGTCGTTCGGGCCTGGCGACCGCGCATGCGCTGGCTGCCGGTGGTGCGAAAGTCCTGGCCTGGGATGATAACGCTGATCGCCGGGAAGATGCCGCCAAAGCGGGGGTACCGCTTGATGATCCTTATGCGGCAGACTGGACAGATGTTGCCGCGCTCATTCTCAGCCCCGGCGTGCCGCTGACGCACCCGGAACCACATGACGTGGTCAAGCTCGCACACTCGGCGCAGTGTGAAGTAATCGGCGATGTCGAACTGTTTGCCCGCGAGGCTCTGCCCAACAAGGTTGCGGCGATAACCGGTACTAACGGCAAATCGACAACGACATCGTTGACTGGATTCTTGCTTGAAGCCTGTGGCCGGGACGTTGCTATCGGCGGCAATCTCGGTACACCGGTTCTGGATTTACCGACGCTGGATGACGATGGCGTCTATGTCATCGAAATGTCGTCCTACCAGATTGATCTGGCCCCGTCACTGAAACCCGATGTCGGTGTTTTGCTCAACCTGAGCCCGGATCATATCGACCGGCACGGCGACATGGCGGGCTATACCGCTGTCAAACGCGGCATGCTGGAAAACCAGTCGGCGGACCAGATTTGTGTGGTCGGCATTGATGATCCGGATTGCGCCAGCATATTTGATGCCCTCGCGGCTGAACGCATGGGTAATGTCATTCCGGTTTCGGTTGGCAACAATGTTGACCCACGCGCCAAAGCAGACGGCATCTGGGTTGATGACGGTGTCGTGCACATGGCCGGCTTCGAAGACGGTGAAGCGCTGGTTGATCTCAGCGCTGCGCTCGGATTGATCGGCAAACACAACTGGCAGAACGCGGCGGCCGCCCTTGCCTGTTTGTCGGCGCTGGATTGCCCGGTCGAACAAGCGGCAGCGGCCTTGTTGCGCTTCCCAGGTCTTGCCCATCGGATGGAAAATGTCGGTACTGCGGCGGGTGTTCGATTTATCAATGATTCCAAGGCAACCAACGCCGACGCCACCGACCGGGCGCTGGTTTGCTTTGACAACATCATCTGGATCGTCGGTGGCCGCGCCAAGGAAGGCGGCATCGAAGGATTGCGCCCGCATTTTGGCCGCATCAAACATGCTTTCCTGATTGGTGAGGCGGCCGGGGAGTTCGCTCAGACACTGGGCGATGACGTCGCACACACGATTGCCGGTGATCTCGACACGGCGGTGACATCGGCGCTCGATCTGGCGCTTTCCGATCAAGCCGAAGCACCGGTTGTGTTGTTGTCGCCGGCTGCCGCATCGTTCGATCAGTTCAGCGACTTTGAGAAACGTGGTAACCGCTTTCGCGACCTGGTTGCGGGTCTTGCCGTACTGCATGGCCAGGATATTTCAGCGGGGGCGGCAGAATGATCGGCCCCGCACGTACAGACACTTCAATCGTCGGACGCTGGTGGTGGACCGTGGATCGCTGGTCACTGGTGGCCGTGGCCATGCTGTTGGCAGCCGGTGCCCTTCTGGTAATGGCGGCAAGCCCGGCGGTTGCCGAACGCATTGGACTGGACTCGTTTCATTTCGTCCGGCGTCAGGCGGTTTATCTGGCACCGGCCATCGCTGTGTTGCTCGGCGTCTCGTTGATGACGCCCCTGAACATCCGGCGCATCGCCGTGATCGGATTTCTGGTGACCATTGCCCTGATGATCGCGACGCTGATGCTGGGTCATGAAGTCAAGGGTGCCCGCCGCTGGTTGTCGATTGCCGGTTTCGTCATTCAACCATCAGAATTCATCAAACCGTTCTTTGCCGTCGTTGCTGCCTGGATGTTCGCTGAACACCAGCGCGGTCAAGGCTTCCCAGGCCACATCATCGCGACGTTGTTGCTGGTTCTGGTCGCAGGATTGCTGGTTTTACAGCCTGACTTCGGTATGACGGTCGTTGTCGGCACCGTCTGGTTCGCCCAGTTCTTCATGGCTGGCATGCCGATGACGTGGATTGGTGGCATGGCCTTTGTCGGCCTGGCCGGCATGGCCAGCGCCTACGCATTGCTGCCGCACGTCGCCAGCCGGATCGATCGTTTCCTCGATCCTTCCAGCGGTGATTCGTTTCAGGTTGATACCGCCCTTGCCGCCTTCCGCACAGGCGGCTTGACCGGTCGCGGTCCGGGCGAAGGTACAGTCAAATCGATTTTGCCTGATGCCCACACTGACTTTATTTTTGCCGTCGCCGGCGAAGAATTTGGTTTGCTGGCCTGTTTGCTGCTGGTCGCCCTGTTCGGCTTTGTCGTCTTGCGCGGTTTCGCCCGCATGCTGTCCGAGCGCAACGCCTTTGTCATGCTGGCCGCTGCCGGTCTGCTGGTTCAGTTCGGTGTCCAGGCCATTGTCAACATGGGCGTTAATCTGCGCCTGATGCCGGCCAAGGGCATGACACTGCCATTCATTTCCTACGGTGGCTCGTCCCTGCTGGCCCTGGCTCTCGGAATGGGTATGGTTCTCGCACTGACACGCCGTCGCGCCGGCACGGGGTTAATCGGATGAGCGGGCCCGTCATCCTTGCCGCCGGTGGCACCGGTGGTCACCTGTTCCCGGCCGAAGCGCTGGCGGGTGAGTTGATGGCGCGCGGCAAGAACGTCGTGCTGGTTACCGACGTTCGCGGTGCAAAACATCTTGATGATATCGAAGGTCCGCTTTCTCAAATCGAGCGCCACACCATCCGGGCTGCCGCTGTCTCCGGTCGCTCGATTATCGATCGTTTCAAGGGGCTGTTCGAACTCACCATCGGTACCTTCCAGGCCCGCAAGCTCATTCGTCAAATCGATCCCTCGGTTGTTGTCGGATTTGGCGGTTATCCGGCATTGCCGACCATGATGGCGGGATCACGCGCCGGCATCCCCTCCATCCTGCATGAACAAAACGCTGTGCTGGGCCGGGTAAATCGCGTGCTGGCTTCGCGTGTCACGGCCATCGCCGTCTCCTTCACCGATACGGCCAAGCTTGAGCCCGGCGATTTCGCCAAGGTGACGGTGGTCGGTAATCCGGTCCGCGCATCAGTGCGCGCAATTCGCGGCATTCCTTATGAACGAAGCGAAGACGGCGGTGAATTCAGAATTATGGTCCTCGGTGGCAGCCAGGGCGCGACGGTGCTGTCGCAAATCTTGCCCAACGGTCTGGCCGAGTTGTCCGCCGATCTCAAATCCCGGCTGCACATTACCCAGCAGTGCCGCGCCGAAGATCTGGAAAGCGTCCGCGAAATTTATGCCGAAGCCGATATCGAGGCCGATCTTGCAACCTTCTTTGATGATGTGCCGGCCCGTCTGGCAGGTGTTCATTTGATTGTGTCGCGTGCCGGCGCCTCGACGGTAAGTGAGGCGGCTGTCGCCGGTCGCCCGGTCATTCTCATTCCTTATCCCCATGCGACGGATGATCATCAGACCGCCAACGCGAAAGCGCTGACGGGTCCGGGTGGCGGCTGGCAGGTATCACAGCCCGATTTCACGCCGGCGATGATTGCCTCGACCATGACATCACTGATCAATGATCCGCAAAGCCTGGCCATGGCGGCCGAGGCGGCACGGTCAGTCGGTCGCACTGACGCAGCACCGCGCCTTGCTGATCTGGTCGAGGGATTGATCCCCGAAAATGGAGACAATGGCGCAAAAGACGGGGCCAGAGGGGGCACCAGTACGGATGCCGGGCGGGAGGAAGCAGCATGAGAAGCCTGCCGCTCGACATCGGTATTATTCATTTCGTCGGCATCGGTGGTATCGGCATGAGTGGCATCGCCGAAGTCATGCATAACCTGGGTTATCGCGTGCAGGGTTCCGATCAGGCCGAAAACGCCAATGTCCTGCGCCTGCGTGGTCACGGCATTTCCGTCTTCAAGGGCCATACCGCGGAGAACGTCGCGGATGCCCAGGTCATCGTTATTTCGTCAGCCGTCAAGGACGATAACCCCGAAGTTCGTGCCGCCCGCGAGCGGCTGATCCCGGTCGTGCGCCGGGCTGAAATGCTGGCCGAACTGATGCGCCTCAAATGGTGTGTTGCGGTCGGGGGCACACATGGCAAGACAACAACAACGTCCTTGCTCGCGGCCTTGTTTGACGCGGCCGGGCATGACCCGACCGTGATTAACGGCGGTATCATTAATGCCTACGGTACCAACGCGCGTCTCGGCGAAGGCGACTGGATGGTTGTCGAGGCCGATGAGAGCGATGGCACTTTTGTGCGGCTGCCCGCGACCATCGCCGTGGTCACCAACATGGACCCCGAACACCTTGATTTTTACGGCGACTTCGATACCGAACGCAAAGCCTTCGAAACCTTTGTCGAAAACATTCCGTTTTATGGCGCGGCGATCCTCTGCATCGACCATCCCGAAGTGCAATCGATGGTCGGTCGTATTTCTGATCGTCGCATTGTCACCTACGGCATGAGCCCGCAGGCAGATGTCCGCGCCGTCAACGTCTCGTTCTCTGCAGGTGGCGGCAATTTCGATGTCGCCCTGACAGACCGCTCAACCGGTGACGTTGAGATGATTGAAGGATTGCGATTGCCGATGCCGGGTGCACATAACGTGCAAAATGCCCTCGTCGTTGTCGCCGTCGCGCGTGAGATGGGCGTTGATGCCGAAGTCGTCCGCAAGGCACTGGGCGGATTTGAAGGCGTCAAACGCCGCTTCACCCGGACCGGTGAAGCCAACGGTGTCACGGTCATTGATGACTATGCCCATCATCCGGTCGAAATCACGGCAGTCCTTGCAGCGGCGCGCACGGCCTACGAAGGACGGGTGATCGCCATCGTCCAGCCACATCGCTACTCCCGCCTGCGCGACCTCTTTGCCGAATTCTGCAACTGCTTCAACGACGCTGATGTTGTCATTGTCGCACCGGTTTATGCCGCCGGCGAACAGCCGCTCGATGGCTACGACCGCGACACACTTGCGGAAGGTATTCGCAGCCACGGCCATCGCCGCGTGCTGACAATCGATGACGCCCTTGAACTGGCCCCGCTGGTTGCCGCCGAAGCACAAACCAACGACCTGGTGGTTTGCCTTGGTGCCGGGAACATCACGACCTGGGCCCAGGATCTGCCAACCGAACTGCTCACGTTGACCGACGATGCAACGCGCAATCGGGAGGCTGCTTCATGATGGCCAACAATGCTGTCCAGAGCCGCCTGCTTGATCAACTGCCGATCGTGCGCGGACGCTACAATCAAAACGTGGTGCTGGCTGACGTCACCTGGTTCCGCGTCGGTGGTCCGGCGGATGTTGTATTCCGCCCGGCTGACCGCGATGACCTCGTCCACTTTCTCGTCAACAAACCGGCCGAAGTCCCGATCCTTGTGATGGGTGTCGGTTCGAACCTGCTTGTGCGCGACGGCGGTGTTGCCGGTGTTGTCATCCGGCTCGGCAAGGGCTTTGCCCAGGTCGGGACCGAAGGCGATGTCATCAATGCCGGTGCCGGAGCGCTCGATGTAAATGTCGCCATGATGGCCCGGATGTCGGGTGCCGCCGGTCTCGAATTTTTGAGCGGCATCCCCGGCACCATCGGCGGGGCGTTGCGCATGAATGCCGGTGCTTACGAAGCGGAAATCAAGGATGTTCTGATTGAAGCCGAAGCGGTGACACTTGCTGGCGAAGTCAAGCGCCTGACGGTCGACGAGATGGAATTTGGCTACCGTCATTGTGGCGTACCGGAAGACTGGATTTTCACCTCGGCGCGATTGCAGTGCCAGCCCGGGCGGGTCGAAGATATTACCACCCAGATCAACGCCATTCGTGCTGCCCGCACGTCGAGCCAGCCCGTACGCGCCCGCACCGGCGGCAGCACGTTCGCCAATCCGGCGGACAGCGACAAAAAAGCCTGGGAACTGGTTGACGCTGCTGGCTGCCGCGGACTGGTACGCGGCGGTGCGATGGTTTCGGAACAACATTGCAATTTCCTGATCAACACCGGCGAAGCCACAGCAGCTGACCTTGAAGCGCTGGGCGAAGAAGTTCGCCGTCGGGTCATTGAGGCATCCGGCATCACCCTGCATTGGGAAATCCGCCGTGTCGGGCGCTATGACGCCAATCCGTCTGAAGTCACGCAAGGCGGTGACACATGAGCAGGCATGTCGCTGTCCTGATGGGAGGTTGGTCGGCCGAGCGCGAGGTCTCGCTGGTTTCGGGCGCTGCCGTCGTCGAAGCGTTGAAGGCCCGCGACTATGAAGTTTCGGCCATCGATGTCGGACACACCATCGCCGCCACGCTCACTGATCTGAAACCGGATGTTTGCTTTAACGCTTTGCATGGCCGGTTCGGCGAAGACGGCTGCATTCAGGGCGTGCTCGAAACCATCGGCATTCCGTATACACATTCGGGCGTGCTGGCTTCAGCACTCGCGATGGACAAGCCCGCTGCCAAGAAAATATTCGAGGCCGCAGGCATCCAGTGTGCCGAAGGTTCAGTAGTGCATCGCGATCAGGTGCTGGCCGGGGACATCATGGATGCCCCTTATGTCATCAAGCCGATGAACGAAGGTTCCAGTGTCGGCGTGTTGATTGTCACCGACGGTGCCAACGCCAAACCGTTTGACCACGAAGCCTGGCACTACGGCGAGGAAGTTCTGATTGAACGCTACATTCCCGGCCGCGAGATCCAGGTTGCCGTTATGGGTGACCGGGCGCTCGGTGCCATCGAGATCGTGCCGAAAAAACAGTTCTACGATTACGAGGCCAAATATTCTGATGGCTTCGCCGAACACCTGATGCCGGCCCCGATAAACCCGGGCGCCTACGACGAAATGCTGCGCCAGGCACAGCTGGCGCACGACGAACTGGGCTGCCGCGGTGTGACGCGCAGTGATTTTCGCTACGACGATACCGCTGGCGAGCCTGGTGAAATCTACCTGCTTGAGACCAACACCCAGCCCGGCATGACGCCGTTGTCGCTGGCGCCCGAGATCGCGGCTCATGCCGGTATCGATTTTGGTGAACTGGTCGACTGGCTGGTCAGGGATGCGGGGGTCGGCCGATGAAAACGACAACCAGGAAATCAAAAAAAGTGACGTCGGGAAAATCGCGTAAATCACCGCCGCGCCGTTCCCCTGGAAAGTGGCTGGTGACCCACCGCCGCCGCGTCATGTGGACATGCCTGGTATCGGCAACGCTTGGCGTTTTAACCGGTGCTGTAATCTGGACAATTAAAAATGATGTGCCGCAACGCCTTCTGGCGGCTATCGATCAAACCGTTTTGCAGGGTATGCAGCAGGCCGGACTGATCGTCGACGATGTTGTCGTGGTTGGCCGCGTCGAGACCAGCCGAAAGGATATCGCGACGGCACTGGATGTCCGGCGCGGCGACGCCATCCTCGGGGTCGATATCGGGCGGGCTCGCGAACGCCTTGAAAAACTGGGTTGGGTCCAGAGCGCCTCGATTACCCGGCGTCTGCCAGGGGATTTGCATGTTCATCTCAAGGAACGCAGGCCATTCGCGCTGTGGCAGAAAAAAGGCCGCCTGGTGCTGATCGATCGCGACGGCGAGTCTATCACCGCCAGACACCTCGATCGTTTCCGGGCGCTACCCGTTGTTGTCGGACGCAGCGCACCGCAGCACGTCGGTGTCTTGTTCGATGCCCTGGCTCTCCAGCCAGAACTCTTCAGTCGCGTCGTCGCTGCGGTCCGTATTGCCGACCGACGCTGGGACATCCGGTTCAAAAACGGCATCGTTGCCCGCCTGCCTGAAGACAGTGTGTCTGCTGGATGGTCGCGGCTGGCGGCTCTGGAAGCGAAACACAAAATCCTCGCCCGCGATCTCGAAGCCATCGACTTGCGCCTGGAAGACCGTTTGATCGTACGCCTCAGCGCCGGGGCAGCCGAGCGCCGCCGTCAGCCCGGTAACAACACGTGAGCAGAATAATAACAATGAACAAAAAACAAATAACAGGGGCCGGTTTATGTTGACAGGACGTCAGAGCAGCGGTGCCGTGGTGCCGATGAAAAACGGTCTGATCGCGGCGCTCGACGTCGGGACGACCAAGGTTTGCTGCTTCATTGGCCGTGTGGTCGGTGAAAACAAGGTGCGCGTGATGGGGATCGGTCATCAGGTTTCCCGCGGTTTGCGCAATGGTGCCGTCGCCGACATGGATGCGGTGGAAACATCTGTTCGCACTGCAGTTGATGCAGCGGAACGCATGGCCGGTGAGACTATCAAGAACGTTCTGGTCAATCTCTCTTGCGGTGATCCGGCCTCACATACCGTCGGTATCGATGTGCCGGTCAATGGCTCCGAGATCGATGATCGCGATTTGCGACGTGTGCTCGACCAGGGCATGGCGCGGGCCGAACCGGGTGAGCGCGAAGTTATTCATGCGATCCCGGTTGCCTATACCGTCGATGGAGCCAGTGGCATCAAGGACCCGCGTGGCATGTTTGGTGCCCGGCTCGGTGTCAACATGCACATCGTGACGGCGTCTTCCAGCCCCTTGCGCAACTTGCATAGCTGCATTGATCGCGGCCATCTCGGCATCGATAGCACGGTCGTCTCGAGTTACGCGTCCGGTCTCGCCACCCTGGTTGAAGATGAAAAAGACCTCGGTGTCACGCTGATTGAAATGGGCGGCGGTACCACTTCAGTCGCCGTCTTTTACGACGGCTGTCTGGTCTTTGCCGACGTCGTCCCGCTCGGTGGCCAACACGTCACAAACGACATCGCCCGGGGCCTTGCGACACCGACCGGTCATGCCGAGCGGATGAAAACACTTTACGGCAGCGCCATCGCCACACCGGCGGATGATCGCGAATTGATCGACGTGCCGCAGGTCGGCGAATCCGATCAGGCCGAGCCCAATCATGTGCCGCGCTCCGCATTGAGCGGCATCATCCAGCCCCGGGTTGAGGAAACCCTGGAACTGGTGCGTGATCGCCTGGTCCAGTCGGGCTACGACCGCATTGCTGGTCGTCGTGTTGTCCTCAGTGGTGGTGCCTGCCAGTTGCAGGGCGTGCGTGAACTGGCCGCCCGGGTGCTCGACAAACAGGTCCGCATAGGACGCCCCATTCGTATTCAGGGTCTTGCCGAATCAACGGCGGGCCCGGCTTTTTCGACGTGCGCCGGATTGCTGTGTTACGGCGCAAACGGTCTCTCGGAAGCCTTGAGAGCCGATGCTAACGACGACGCTGATGCCCGTGGTCTGCGACGACTGGGGCGCTGGCTGAAGGAGAACTTTTGAGTATGGAGTAGTGAGCACGATCAAAAAATCCGGGACAACCGGTAAAGGGAATGCGCGAGAAGAGCCGATGAAAAGCTCGACGAGACAAGTAGAGATTTAGGGAACTTTGAGTAACCGATCACCTAGTGGAGGCCAATTATGTCCATCAATTTGACTACGCCTGAAATGACCGAACTTAAGCCGAGGATTACCGTCTTCGGTGTCGGTGGAGCCGGCGGCAATGCCGTCAACAATATGATCGGCGCCCATCTGGAGGGCGTTGAATTTGTCGTCACCAACACGGATGCCCAGTCGTTAAGCCAGTCGCTTACCGAACGCCGCATTCAGCTTGGTGTCGGTGTGACCCAGGGACTTGGCGCGGGGTCGAGGCCGGAAGTCGGCAATGCCGCCGCACACGAAGCCATGCATGAGATCATGGATCACATCCAGGGAAGCCACATGGTGTTCATCACCGCCGGTATGGGCGGTGGCACCGGTACAGGTGCCGCACCCGTTATTGCCCAGGCCGCGCGCGAAGCCGGCATGCTCACCGTCGGTGTTGTGACCAAGCCTTTCCACTTCGAAGGCAAACACCGTATGCAGATTGCCGAAGAAGGCATCACTGAACTGCAACGTCACGTCGATACGCTGATTATCATTCCGAACCAGAACCTGTTCCGGGTCGCGAATGAAAAAACAACTTTCGCAGATGCCTTCAAGATGGCGGACGATGTGTTGTATTCCGGTGTACGCGGCGTTACCGATCTGATGGTCATGCCGGGCCTGATTAACCTTGATTTCGCAGATGTTCGTGCCGTCATGGGTGAGATGGGTAAAGCCATGATGGGTACCGGTGAAGCCGAAGGTGAGAAACGTGCAATGGACGCCGCCGAGGCCGCAATTGCCAATCCGCTGCTTGACGATGTTTCGATGAAGGGTGCCCGCGGCGTTCTCATCAATATCACGGGTGGCGGCGATATGACGCTTTACGAAGTTGATGAAGCGGCAAATCGTATTCGCGACGAAGTTGATCCTGACGCCAATATTATCTTCGGGTCTACGTTCGATGAAGCATTGGAAGGCCGCATGCGGGTTTCCATCGTTGCTACGGGTATCGAAGCCGAAGGTATCGCCGCAGCACCCTTGCCGAAATTGCAGGTTGTTGGTGGTGCCGATTCGATTGAACGGGGTCCGATGGGTGAAAGCCAACAGGTTCTCGGCCAGCCGAACCTCGATTTGCCGATGGGCGCACCGAACATGCCGGGTATCGATGCATCGCCGACCGCACCGGCCATGTCGAAGCTCGGTGCTCCGGACGTCCCGCCGCTTGGTAGCACGTCGACGTCTCCGATGATGGGCGCCACGTCCGCGTCACCGATGATGGGTGGCGCAATGGGTGGCGTGGCACAGGCCCTGGCATTGCAGGAGCCTGAATTCGATACCGACTACGAACTGCTTGCCGCCGATCTGCCGGAACCTGTTCTGGAAGCGCGGGTCGCGGAGCCTGAAGTTCAGGAACCCACGGTGGAAACGCCTGGTGAAAGCCTGGAGATTGAATCGTTCATCGCGCGTCCGCCGATGGAAACCAGCGCCAAAGCCGAGGCAAAAACCGAAAAGCCGGATCCGTTCGCGGAAGCCGCCTTGACCAATGGGGCAACCGAAAAGACGGTGACCCGGGGCCCAAGTCTGCTTGAACGGATGACAGGTACCGGTCGGGCGAGGCAAAAAGCAGCTGAGGCGAAAGCGCCGAATTTCGGTACACGCGAAGCTGCCATAACCGAACCGGTGGTCGCAAAGCCGGAACCGGCGGCGGAAGCCAAAGTCGAGCAACCGGAAATTCCGGAAGCACCGGCCAAGGTGGCACCGCCGCTTGTCCAGACCGACGCGATGCCAGCCGACCCCTCAAGCCTCGGTAGTTCCGAGGTGGCGACTCCCGAGGTCAAGACAGCTGAAGTAAAGACGACGGGATCGCTGCCGAGTATCGATGCAGCGGACCGACTGGCACCGGCAGCTGACGATGACTTGCTTGAAATTCCGGCATTTCTGCGCCGTCAGGCAAACTAGGGCGGCTCCGACCTTAACGGAAACGCTCGAGATCTCACGACGATACGAGATCGCAGGGCGGTGCTTCGGCACCGCCCTGTTTTATGACCAATTGAGGCCTTGAGAGTGTTGGATTTCTGCGGTTTCGGGTATTGTTACAGAATTCCGTCATGATCGTAACAAATGGTCATAAAGTGTGATTGGTGCATTGCAACATGCACTGTTAAAACTTCCAATCAGCAGCGTAGTCAGTTGATTTTCGGCCAAGCCTTGGCCTGCCAGGAGTAAGTACCATTACCTACGAAACCAAAGCCAGCGACGTCGAACGAGAGACAGGCCGTCAGCAGACCTTGCGCAACCGGATCAGTTGCACAGGCGTCGGCCTGCATGGTGGTGCAAAGGTTTCCATGACATTGCTGCCCGCAGACCCCGGTACAGGTATTGTATTTCATCGTTGTGATCTGGCCTCCGATGTTTCTATCGTTGAGGCCCGCTGGAATGTTGTGACCGGCACAATGCTGGGCACCACGGTTACAAACGAACACGGAACGTCTGTCGCGACTATTGAACATTTGATGGCGGCGCTGTCCGGCTGCGGTGTTGATAATGCGATTGTTGAACTCGACGGCGGCGAAGTGCCGATCATGGATGGCTCCAGCGCACCGTTTGTCTTTTTAATCGAGTGCGCCGGCGTGGTCGCGCAGGATGTGCCGCGTCGCGCCATTCGGGTTCTGAAGCCGGTGACGGTGGAAGATGCCGGTCGCTCGGTTTCCCTGCGCCCGGCTGAACGCTTCACACTGCGTTTTGAAATTGATTTTGAAAGTTCGGTTGTTGCTCATCAGGAATGTGATTTTGATACGGCGACAATGAACTTCAAGGAAGACCTGTGCCGCGCCCGCACGTTCGGGTTTCTGCATGAAGTCAGCGCGCTGCAGGCAAAGGGACTTGGCCGGGGCGGTTCGCTGGAAAATGCCGTTATTGTCGACAATGATGGCGTGCTGAACGAAGGCGGTTTGCGCTTCGATGATGAATTCGCGCGCCACAAGGCACTTGATGCTGTTGGCGACCTTTATCTGGCGGGCGGGCCGTTACTGGCGCGCTACGAAGGCATTCGGGCCGGGCACGAAATGAATAACCGCCTTTTGCAGGCCTTGTTTGCTGATGAGACAGCCTGGGAATGGTGTGACGATATCCAGTCCGAAGTCGTTTCGAATGACAAGAAGTTGTGGGAAGACCAACCTGCAGCAGCCATTGCCTGATCTGACCACCGGTTCGACGCCATAATCGAACTTCAGGCGAAAATTCCCTAATATTTTTGATTTGGAGCGCAAGCGATACTGTGCGTGGTGAATTTCGCCGTGCTATAGTCCGCGCTCATGCGCTGTCCGATACAGTGCCCCGGCAACCCCTCCATCGACATTAAGAGTTTTATGCATACGGCCCGGCAATCTCTCACAAATCTGGTTAACTTCCCCTCAATGCAAGGCAGGGCTAAAAGTGGCGGCTCAGTTGGTGCCCAGCGGCTCACCGTCGTGGGCATTTGCCTTGCTTTCATGCTGGCCTTGACGGCGTGTTCCAGTGATCCGGAAGTTGATCCGGAATACGTCGAACGGCCGGTCGAGGATCTTTATAATGAGGCTGCAGATCTCGCTGCAGCGAAGAACTACAAAGACGCCGCGATCGCCTTTGATGAAGTGGAGCGCCAGCATCCCTATTCGTCGTGGGCGACCAGGGCACAGCTCATGGCGGCGTATTCCTATTACAGGAACCAGGAATACGATCAGGCAGTCATCGCCGCAGAACGCTATATCCATCTGCATCCCGGTAACAAGGATACGCCCTACGCCTATTATTTGATGGCCACCAGTTATTACGAGCAAATCACGGACGTCGGTCGGGACCAGCAGGTCACAGAATTTGCACTTCAGTCTCTGAGCGCGGTTGTTCAGCGTTATCCCGATACCGAATACGCCCGTGACGCCCGGCTGAAAATTGACCTCGCAAACAATCATCTCGCCGGCAAGGAAATGGAAATTGGCCGGTTCTACCTCAAGCGATTTCAATATGCCGCCGCCATCAACCGGTTTCGCATCGTCATCCAGAAGTACCAGACTACCAGCCACGTGCCGGAAGCGCTTCATCGCCTTGTCGAGGCATACCTGTCGCTGGGTGTGACTTCCGAAGCCATCGCTACCGAGTCTGTTCTGAGCTACAACTTCCCGGGTTCCCAGTGGAGTATTGATTCCTACGCCCTTTTGACCGGCAAGAATCTGACACCGGGTGAGGTGGAGGATTCCTGGATCAGCCGGACCTGGAAGAAGGTTTTTTAGGCGCGTCATGCTCGCCGGCCTCACCATCCGCGACATAGTGCTGATCGAGCGGCTGGAGCTCGAGTTTCAGACCGGTCTCGGTGTATTGACAGGTGAGACCGGTGCCGGAAAATCGATCCTGCTTGATTCCCTCGGTCTTTGCCTCGGTGCGCGGGCGGATTCAAAACTTGTTCGTCACGGTGCCGACAAGGGCCAGGTGAGTGCTGCTTTCCAACTGGACGAAATGCATCCGGCTCTGGTGCTTTTGAGAGACAACGAACTTGATGCCGAAAGTGATGATGCAGGCGCGCTGGTTCTGCGACGCACTGTCGGCAAGGATGGCCGCAGCAGGGCCTTCGCCAACGATCAACCGATCAGTGCGGCGTTGATGCGTGAACTCGGCGAGTTGCTGGTCGAGATCCAGGGCCAGCATGATCGCCATGGCCTGCTTGATGCCGGCACCCACAAAATCCTGCTCGACGCCTATGGTGGACTGCAGGGCAAGTCGAAGCTGGTGGCTGAAAAATATGAAGTCATGCGCGCCGCTCGTGATGCCTTGAACGATGCAGAGACGGCACTGGCCAACGCCCGCAGTGATGAAGAATATTTGCGCCACGTGCTGGCCGAACTCGATGAAGTCGAGCCCGAACAAGGTGAGGAAGCCACGCTGGCCGAGCGCCGCAGCTTGCTGATGAACGCCGAGCGTCTGGCGGACGCGGTCGACGAGGCAGCCAGCGCACTGGGTGGTGCCGAAGGGGCTGGAGGGCGCTTGCGTGATGCCGAGCGCGCGCTCGAGCGCATGGCGGACAAGGCCGGCGGCCGCTTTGACGCACCGCTCAAGGCGCTGGAGCGCGCTGCCATTGAAAGTGCCGAGGCCGCTACTGCGATTGAAGACGCCGGGCGCGAATTTGTCGCGGCACCAGGCCAACTGAACGAAGTTGAGGATCGCCTGTTCAAACTGCGCGAACTGGCCCGCAAACACCGGACAGACGTGGATACGCTGGCGGATCTCCGATCATCATTCGCCACGCGACTTGCAGCGATTGACGGCGGCAGCGAACATATCGCCAGCCTGGACGCAGCACTTGTCTCAGCCCGGGATGATTTTGTCGGTGCGGCTGACGACTTGTCGAAAGCACGCCGTCGCTCGGCAACCAAACTGGACAAAGCTGTCAGCAAGGAGCTGGCCCCGCTAAAACTCGACAAGGCAAAGTTTGCCACCGTCGTCGAGGAGTTGGAAGAAAACAACTGGGGGCGAGACGGGGCAGACCGCGTGGTATTTGAAGTGGCGACCAATCCCGGCCAGCCGCCGGGACCGTTGACACGGGTGGCTTCAGGCGGCGAGCTCAGCCGGTTTTTGCTCGCCCTCAAGGTCGTGCTGGCCAGTACGCGCACCGCACCCACATTGATTTTTGATGAAGTTGATTCAGGGATTGGCGGCGCGACAGCGGATGCCGTTGGCGAACGTCTTGCCCGCCTTGCGGATGATGGCCAGGTGCTGGTCGTGACGCATTCACCCCAGGTTGCGGCGCGTGGCGGACATCACTGGCGGGTGGCCAAGGGCACAAAGGGCAAGTCAACCACGACCGAGGTCGCCGAACTGACGGATGCCGAACGACGCGAGGAACTTGCCCGCATGCTGGCGGGTGCGACAGTGACCGACGAAGCCCGTGCAGCCGCAGACAGCCTGATTGCAGGGCAGGCAAAGTGAGCAAAAAGCCGAAGCCGGATGCGCTGCGCGAGTTGGCGGTCGAAGACCTGACGCCGCTTGATGCCTCGGTCGAACTGGCGCGCCTGGCAACAGAAATCACCGAACATGATCAGCGCTATTACCGGGATGCCGCACCTTCGGTTTCGGACAGTGAATACGATCAGTTGCGTCAGCGAAATCTGGCGCTGGAGGCGGCGTTCCCGGATCTCGTGCGCAGTGACAGCCCGAGCAAACGGGTCGGTGCCGCGCCGGGTGGCGGCTTTGCCAAGGTCCGCCATGCCCGTCCGATGTTGTCGCTCGACAACGCCTTCAACGATGAAGATGTCGAAGACTTTGTCGTTCGTGTGCGCAAGTTTCTCGGCCTTGCCGAGGATGAAAAGGTCGAACTGGTCGCCGAACCCAAAATAGACGGCTTGTCGGCGTCACTTCGTTTCGAAAAAGGCAAATTTGTCCAGGGCGCGACGCGCGGTGATGGCGAGACCGGCGAGGACATCACCGTAAATTTGCGCCATGTCATTGATTTGCCCGACGAACTGACAGGTGACGATATTCCCGACGTGATTGAGGTCCGGGGCGAAATTTACATGGCGGGGGAAGACTTTTTTGCCCTCAACAAGGCACAAGCGGAAGCCGGTAAACCAGAATTCGCCAATCCCCGCAATGCGGCTGCGGGCTCGTTGCGGCAACTCGATGCCAGCGTGACGGCGGGACGGCGTTTGCACCTGTTCGCATATGCCTGGGGTGAGGCGAGCGCGCTGCCCGTTGGGACCCAATGGGAAATGATCAAACGTTTCGAGGCGTGGGGATTTTCGATCAATCCGCTATCCAGGTTGTGCCCCGATGTCGCCTCGGCACTGGCGCTTTACAATCAGGTCGAGACTGCACGCGCCGAATTGCCCTACGACATCGATGGCGTGGTCTACAAAGTGGACCGGCTGGACTGGCAGGAGCGCCTTGGCATGGTGAGCCGCGCCCCGCGCTGGGCCATCGCCCACAAGTTCCCGGCGGAGAAAGCCCGGACTATCTTGCGCGAGATCGATATTCAGGTCGGACGCACAGGAACCCTGACACCGGTGGCAAGGCTGGAGCCGGTAACAGTCGGCGGCGTCGTCGTCACCAACGCGACGCTGCACAATGAAGAGAACATCGAAAAGCTTGATGCCCGGGTGGGTGACACTGTCATCATTCAACGCGCCGGTGACGTCATCCCGCAAGTTCTGGCTGTGGTGACAGACAAGCGGCCCAAAAAATCAGAGGCCTTCAAGTTCCCTGATGTCTGCCCCGAATGCGGCAGCCACGCCGTGCGTGACGTCAAGGACGAGAAGACCGGCGAACTGGAGGCCCGGCGGCGCTGCACGGGCGGATTGACTTGCCCGGCCCAGGCCGTAGAGCGCTTGCGGCATTTCGTTTCGCGCGACGCTTTTGATATTGATGGCCTGGGTGAAAAGCAGATCGCTGCGTTCTGGAGCGACGGTCTGGTCAGTGAGCCCGCCCATCTCTTTACGCTCGAAGCCCGCAATGCCGACCTTGAGGTTCCCTTGCGGGAACAGGAGGGCTGGGGAGAGCTCAGTGAGACAAACCTGTTCCGCTCGATCAATCTGCGCCGGACCATAGAACTGGACCGCTTCGTCTACGCCCTCGGCATCCCGCATATCGGCCAGACCACAGCGCGCCTGCTTGCCAAGTCCTATGAAAGCCTTGATACCTTGCGTAACGCACTGGAGCAGGCGGCAGACCCTGAGGGCGCGGCATGGCTGGATCTGGTCAACATTGACGGTGTCGGGCCCAAGGTGGCCTCGACTCTCGCAGCCTTTTTTGCCGAACCGCACAATCGCGTCATCGTCGCCGATCTGGCAACCGAAGTGACCGTGAGCGATTTCGACGCGCCGGACAATCAGTCGCCCGTCGCCGGCAAGACCGTGGTTTTTACCGGCACACTGGAGCGCACGACACGGGCTGAAGCCAAGGCAAAAGCAGAATCTCTCGGCGCAAAAGTATCCGGATCGGTCTCGGCCAAAACAGATATCGTCATCGCCGGACCGGGCGCGGGCTCGAAGCTCAAAAAAGCGCAGGATTTGGGCGTCGATACCCTTAGCGAAGATGACTGGCTTGACCTGATCGGCAGCTAATGCGCTTCCGCGCAATATTATTACTCAAATCGTCCCGAATTTGTATTTTGCATAGCTTGAATGCAACGCCATGCATTTTGTGCATTGCTGCAGTGCGAAATGAACGGCCCTCAAGCCATTGAATTTATTAGTGTGCAGTGCAATATATTACCCAACGCGCCGCGCCATGCCAGAGATGATCTGAAGACCGACGCCGGATAGCCTGAATTCGCAGGCCGTCAATCAGAGATAAATTTTTACGCGGAGTAATACCATGACCAACCAGATGAACGTCGTCTACCTCGACAAATTTGACTTCCTCACCGGCCTCGGCCTGAAAGTCCAGAACCTGTTCGCGGGTCTCGTCGATTTCGCTCAGAAGCGCGCCGCTCACAACGAACTCATGAAACTGGATGACCGCATGCTGGCCGATATCGGCCTCGAGCGCGGCAATCTTAAAAACGCGGTGGCAGGCAAATAAGCCTCAGCGTTTGACGATCCAGACTGGTATTGGCTGGTTAGCCGGCCAATACCAGGATCGTCCACTCTTGCAATCGCAGGCGGCTCTCAAGGCGAATGCCTTGTGAGCGATAGGCCGACAGCACGAGATTTTCGTGTCGGTCGAGCAATCCCGCCAGAATAATCCGGCCTCCGGGCTTGAGCATGCGCCGCATATCCGGTGCCATACGCTTCAGCGGGCGCGCCAGAATGTTGGCGGTAATCAAATCATAGGGTGCCCGACTGCGGATTTCGCGGTGACCAAAGCCGTCACCGGCGATAAATCTCGTCAATCCGGCAAGCTCGTTAATCTTCGCATATTCATTTGCGATGTCAGCGGCGACGGGATCAATGTCGATGCCGAGCGTCGGCAATCGCCAGCGCTTGGCCATGGCCAGCGACAGGATGCCCGAACCCGCTCCGACATCCAGCAGACGCCGGAATTTACGGCGCTTGGCCAGCGCGTTGATCGCCAGCAAACAACCCCGTGTACTTTGGTGGTTGCCTGTACCAAAAGCCCGGCCAGCCTCAATCTTTAAATCAATGGCCTGACCACGGGGCAGGCTGGGTTCATGCTGGCCATGAACATAAAATCGCCCGGCACGAACCGGCGGGTGGCTGGCCAGGGCAACCCTTACCCAGTCGATCTCCTCGACAACCTCGATCAATATATCAGGGATCTCAACGCCAAATACTGTGGCGACCGGCGTCAGCGCTTGCCGGATGTTTTCCTCGACGGGCGGATCAGCGCACAGCGCCTCCAGTCGCCAGAGATTGTCTGGTTTCGGTTCGGCATCCGGGTCGAGCGGGATGGTCGAGACGGCCTGAAGACCGGCTATCCAGTCGTCACTTTCATGACCCGGTGCACCGAACACGGGCGACAGCGCGTCCTCGCAGGCATCAAGTGCCCGCGCCTCGACAACAAGGGAGACGCGCCACAAACCCAGTTCGGAGGCAGTGTCGGCGGTTGATTTTTTGTTCATACGGGCTTCACAAAACTATCAATGACTTTTTTGGTGCCGGCTTTTTCAAAAGCGATTTCAAGGCGGGTGCCATCCATGGCGATCACTTTGCCGTAGCCGAACTTTTGATGGAAGACGCGCCCGCCAATGGAAAACCCGCCGTCACCGCCTTCTGACGTATCGATTTGTTTGGCGCGACCCTCGATGACCATACCGTCATTGTTGACGGCGCGGCGGAAGCGGCCCTTGCGCGCGCCAAAATCACCCGGTGTCGCGTAATTGAAACTGGAAGGTTCCTCTTCGGCATACCCGCCACCCGAGCCATAGACGCCGGGATCGGCCAGTTGCTCAACGTGTTCAGGCGGCAGTTCATCGACAAAGCGCGACGGCAGATTGGATTGCCATTGATTGAAGACCCGGCGATTGGCGGCAAATGTGATGGTCGCCAGTTTGCGCGCACGGGTCAGCCCGACATGGGCGAGGCGGCGCTCTTCTTCCAGCGCCGTCGTGCCGCCCTCATCCAGCGCGCGCTGGTGCGGGAACAGCCCTTCTTCCCATCCCGGCAGGAAAACCGCGTCAAATTCCAGCCCCTTGGCCCCGTGCAGCGTCATGATATTGACCATGTCGATGTCCTGGGAGGATTCCGTATCCATTACCAGGCTGACGTGTTCGAGGAACTGTTCAAGATTCTCGAATTCCTCCAGCGCGTGGACCAGTTCCTTCAGGTTTTCCAGCCGACCCGGCGCATCGGCACCTTTGTCGGCTTGCCACATGGCGGTGTAACCGGATTCTTCGAGGATCGTCTCGACAAGATCAGGATGCGGCAGGTCGCCGCGCAACTTGCGCCAGCGATCAAAGTTTTCCATGAACGTTGACAGCGATCGCCGGGCCTGAGGCCTGAGTTCATCCGTCGTGATCAGTTCACCCGCCGCCCGGACCAGCGAAATCTGGCGCGCCCGCGCGACCTGATGAATGGCCTGCAAACTCGCATCCCCCAGACCCCGCCTGGGCACATTGATAATCCGCTCAAACGCCAGGTCGTCATCTGGCTGCACAAGCACGCGCAAATACGCGATAACGTCGCGGATTTCCTTGTGCTCATAAAACCGCAAGCCACCGATAACACGGTAGGGCAGGCCGAGTGTCATGAAGCGTTCTTCAAATTCGCGGGTCTGGAAACTGGCGCGCACCAGCACCGCCATCTCGTTCAGTTCAACCTTGTTGCCCTGCAGAATTTCAATTTCGTCGCCGACAATGCGGGCCTCGGCCTGGCCATCCCAGACGCCGCGGACGCGGACTTTCTCGCCGTCATTGACGTCGGTCCACAAGGTCTTGCCAAGACGCCCGTCATTACGGGCGATGATGCCCGACGCGGCTCCTAGGATATGCGGCGTCGAGCGATAGTTTTGCTCAAGACGGACGATGGTGGCGTTGGGAAAATCTTTTTCAAAACGCAGAATGTTGCCGACTTCAGCGCCGCGCCAGCCGTAAATCGACTGATCATCATCGCCAACACAGCAAATGTTTTGATGCTTCTGTGCCAATAACCGCAGCCAGAGGTATTGCGCCACGTTCGCATCCTGATACTCATCGACCAGCACATAGCGAAAGCGCCGCTGGTATTCCTCGAGCACATCAGTGTGAGTTTTGAAGATCGTCAGGCAATGCAACAGCAAATCGCCAAAATCCGCCGCATTAAGGGATCTGAGGCGTTCCTGATAAGCGGCATAAAGCTCGTGTCCCTTGCCCATGGCGAAATCACCGGCATCGTGTTTACCGATTTCCGAAGGCGTCTGGCCGCGATCCTTCCAGCGATCAATCAGGGTGGCGAGATTGCGCGGCGGCGTCTTTTTGTGATCCAGTCCGGCCGCCTCGATGACCTGTTTTAGCAGACGAAGCTGATCATCCCGGTCGAGAATGGTGAAGTTCGGTTTGAGGCCGACCAGTTCAGCGTGGCGGCGCAAGATGCGCGCCGCCATGGCGTGGAACGTGCCGAGCCACAGGGCTTCAACGGGCTGGCGCAACAGGCTTTCAACCCGGTCCTTCATCTGTCGCGCGGCCTTGTTGGTGAAAGTCACGGCGAGAACTTCGAAGGGCCGCGCGCGTCTCATATACAGCAAATGGGCGAGGCGGGTGGTCAGAACCCGGGTCTTGCCGGTACCGGCGCCGGCGAGCACCAGAACAGGGCCGTCCATGGCCTCCACGGCCTCGCGCTGAACGCCGTTGAGTCCCGCCAGATAAGGCGGTGGCGCGGCGGACACAGCATCTGCGGCGGGTGCGCGATCAGGCTCGTGTGCGGAGAGGTCAAAGGGATCAGACATGGCTGCCCCGGTATATAGCACGATGGGCGGTGGCGTTAAGCAGGAACCTTCAATTATCGATGTTTTCGTACGCGCTCGCCGTGTTCTTCGGCGTGTTCCTCAATCAGGGCCTTGTTGTATTCGGCCAGAAGGCGCCGATGATGCAGGATCCCTAGCACCCGCCTGGTCGCCTCGGCGTCAATCACGGGGATATAGGCCAGGCCGGAAGTATCCATCATCACCAGCGCCTGTTCGAGGCTGTCGTTGGCGAGAATCCAGGCCGGATTGGGCCGGGCGGCATCACGGGCGATGATCAGGTGATCAAGCCCGGATTCAAAGGCGACGTCCTTGATGTCTGTAAAACTCAGGCTGCCGACAAGGCGTTCATCGGCGTCGATGACAAAGACATGATCTTCGGGTGCCTGCAGCAGGGTATCGCGGATATTGTCGATGGTGACGTGATCGCGCACGGTATGAAAATCGTCACTCATCAGGTCCTCAGCCACACTGTTGGCCAGAACCTGGCGCGCGCGACCGCCACCGAGGTCTAGGCCGCGGCGTTCCAGTTGCCAGGCGAAAAACGACTGGCCGCCAAAAATATGCACCATCGTCACACTGGCAACCGAGACCGCGATCATCGAGGCGATGGTCATGGAATAGTCACCGGTTAATTCGAAGACCATCAGGATGGTTGAAATAGGGGCTCCCAGCATCGGGGCGGCTACAGCACCCATGCCGACCATGGCATAAACGCCTGGGCTGGAGCCGAGGTCCGGGAAGACCGATCCGGCAACGATGCCAAACGCGCCACCTGCCATGGCACCGACGAAAAGGGCCGGACTGAAAATCCCGCCGGCGAACCCGGAGCCCAGTGTAATTGCGGTTGCGGCGATTTTGGCCACAACCAGTGCCAGCAACAGCCACAACGGGAAGGCGGCATTCAGGGCGCCGTCTGTTGCTTCATATCCGACGCCGAGGACTTGCGGAAAGGCGATGGCGATGGCACCGACGGCCAGACCACCAATGCCTGGACGCAGCCAGTCCGGTGCCGGCAGTTTTCTGAAGCCCTGTTCAACAGTGCTCATGGCGCGCATCAACACCCAGGCAATGACGGCACAGGAAAGCCCCAGCAACAGGAAGGCGGGATATTCGCTGACATTCACCAGGCCATGGTCGATAACGATAAAGGCTGGTTGGTCGCCGAGATGGGCGCGTGAGACAATGGTGCCGACGACCGAGGCGATGACGATGGGTGAAAAGGCATGCAAGGCGTAATGGCCGATCACCACTTCGAGGGCAAAAAACACGCCGGCAATCGGGGCATTGAACGAAGCGGCCACACCGCTGGCAACACCGCAGCCCAGAAGCGTCAGCGCCAGAGACGGTGGCAGGTGGGCCCGCCTCGCAATGTACGATGCCAGTGCCGCGCCAAAGTGCACCATCGGCCCTTCGCGTCCGGCGCTGCCACCCACACCCAGCGAGGCGGCGGAGGCAACGGCAGCGGCAATACCCTGGTTCAGTGACATGCGTCCGCCGCGCAGGGCACTCGCTTCGATGACATGGGCAACACCAACGGGACGCCCACCGGGCATCAGGAATTTGAGAAACAGGCCGACTGCCAGGCCACCGACGGCAGGCACCAGAAGAACCTGCCACCACGGCAGATTCTGGGCCACGGAGGCGAGCTCTTCTGCGGCAGCACCAAATGAGACAAGTTGCACAATTTCGATAAGCCAGCGAAACCCCAACGTGCCGTACGCAACAACGGCACCGGCGACGGCGGCCAGCAAGGAAAGAATGATTTGTTCGTTACGCACCATATGTCGCCAGCGCACAATCAATCGCGCCAGACGTGGGTGGTTCAGTTTCACTAGTTACATTGGCCGAGAGAGCCCTCGGCGCATATCGTCTTGCCATCGATCCAGGTTGCACCGGATAAATCGGCATTGAGAAAATCGGCACCGCGCAGACGGGCATCTTTCAGATTGGCACCCTTGAGATTGGCCCGGAACATGCGGGCCCGCCGCAGATCAGCCCCGACAAACGATGCACCGGCCAAATTCGCCTTGGTGAAATCGGCTTCGGTGAGGCGCGCGCCATCAAAATTGACGCCCTTCATGGTGGCTGAGAAAAACTTGGCGCGACTGGCCGTCGATTTCGACAGATTGGCACCGGTCAGATCAGCCCGGGTAAAACGTGCTTCACCAAGCTGCGCGCCGGAGATATCAATATTTTTCAAGGTGCGCTGGTCGAGGTAGCAGCGTTGCCAGTCGACATTTGGTCTTGCGGGATCGGTGCAGGCGGCGATGGCCGGTGTGGCGGACGCGAACGTCAGCAGTGCGCCAATGACCATCCAGAATCGCTGATTATGTTTCATTCTCCGAAGGTTAGAGCGAAATTCGCCCCAGGGCAAAGCAGTAGAGGAAAATTCCGGAAATATTCCGGTTTCAATCACTTCCGGCGGATACCCATCTGGCGGCCGGCCTGTTCGGGCCGCGGGATTTCGGCGTGGGTGGTCATTAGCTCGGCGATAGGGTCGAGCAGGTGCTGCGGGATGACGGCTGAGCGTCGCGCCGACATATCCATGTGCATGCTGATGGTCTCGAAGGTGGCTGAAAGAAATTTTTCGTCTCGGTGAAACATGCGGATGAAATAGTGCAAACGTTTCTGATCGTAATCCAGCAACTGCACATCGAAAATCAGCGGATCACCCTCGTGGACCTCGCGGATGTAATTGACGTGGGCCTCCAGCGCGAACGTCGAATGGTTGACTGACTTGATATATCCCTCGCCTATGCCGCAGTGATCGAGGAATTTGTCGGTCGCCTGATCAAACGCCAGAACGTAATACGCCACGTTCATATGACCGTTGTAGTCGATCCATTCGGGCTGAACGCTTGTTTCATGTATGGGCAGGGGCGTGGTCATTTTTTTCCGTCTCGCATAATTGATTTGTCATGTTGAACGAGTGAGAACATATTTTGGCCGGTTTCCCTTGCCAAGCTGATTCTCTTCCCGTTTGATCTTGCCGTCCTTGAGCCGAGGGATTAACGTCCCGGTTTCCCGAATTCGCTGAGACAAGGCCATCATATGTCCGCTGAACCTGCCGCCGCCGTGACGCCCGCGAACATCAATGCCTGCATCGAAGAATTGTCTGCGATGCTGGGCGACCGGTTAACGACGTCCGCATCAGTGCGCGAACATCACGGCAAGGACATCACCCATCACGCCGGGCACCCGCCGGATGCCGTGGTCTTCGCCAAAAGCACTGAAGAAGTTTCGGAGATCGTCAAGGTTTGCGCCCGCCACAAGACGCCGATCATCGCCTACGGCACCGGCACCTCGCTTGAAGGGCATATCGCGGCCTTGCAGGGCGGAGTGTGTATTGACGTGTCGCAAATGAACGAAGTCGTCGAGGTCAATGTTGACGATATGGATATCACGGTTCAGCCCGGCGTTACGCGCAAGCAACTGAACGAATATATCCGCGATACCGGATTGTTCTTCCCGATTGATCCCGGAGCTGATGCCTCGCTGGGCGGCATGACGGCAACGCGGGCGTCCGGCACCAACGCCGTGCGCTACGGCACGATGCGCGAAAATGTTCTGTCGCTGACGGCCGTAATGGCCGATGGCCGCATTATTCGCACCGCCCGTCGGGCCCGCAAATCATCGGCGGGTTATGACCTGACGCGGTTGATGGTCGGCTCCGAAGGGACGCTCGGTGTGATCACCGAAGTTACCGTGCGGCTTTACGGCATCCCCGAAGCGATCTCGGCTGCCGTGTGTTCGTTCGAGACATTGGAAGGCGCGGTTGAAACCGTCATCCAGACCATTCAGGTCGGCATCCCCATCGCCCGGATTGAATTGCTCGACGAAGTCCAGATGAAGGCGATTAACGATTATTCCAAACTCGACTATCCGGTCGAGCCGACCCTGTTTATGGAATTTCACGGGTCTGACGCCGGCGTCGCCGAGCAAGCGGAGACCGTGCAGGAACTGGCTGGTGGAAACGGCGGCGGTGAATTTGCCTGGACGACGCGCAGCGAGGAGCGCAACAAGCTCTGGCAGGCGCGACATGACGCAGCCCACGCAGCCGCCAACATGCGGGCAGGGGCCTCGATTTGGGCGACAGATGTCTGCGTGCCGATTTCCCGTCTTGCCGAATGCATTCGTGAAACAAAAAAAGATCTCGAAGGCGCACCTTTCCCGACGCCCATCGTTGGGCATGTCGGCGATGGTAACTTCCATCTGGCATTTGTTCTGGATGGCGATAACCCTGACGAAATCGCCGAGGCCAATGCTATTAACGACAAACTTGTGATGCGGGCGCTGGCGATGGATGGCACCTGCACCGGTGAACATGGCGTCGGCTATGGCAAGATCGATTTCCTGATGGCTGAACACGGCGAGGCCTTGAGCGTCATGCGCACGATCAAGCAAGCGCTGGATCCCGACAACATCATGAACCCGGGCAAGATTGTCCGGATGAACTGATTTCAGGCCGGGTCTTCGGGCTCCTGTCCCGGAGGCGTTACCAGTCTTTTTCCATCAAGTTCCTTTTTTTCCCGCATCTCCAGTTTCCTCGACTTGTCCTTTTGTGCCTTGGTCCGACCATGCAGCACACGGTTTTGTGCGGCATCAGTCTGGCCATCCCGGCGCTTTCTGGCTTTGCGAAATTTGTTCAGATTGATGATGTCGGACATCAGGCACATATATATTGGTGACGGGCGTGTTATTCTATGCCCGACAGGAGATGCCGACAACAACCTCATGCGACTACAATGAGGATTTCGGCGACGGGTTTTGAGGAAGTATGAAAACAGCAATTGCCATTTTTTTCAGTTTGATCATCGTCGCCGTTTCGGCGGCATTGATTTTGCCAAGCTTTGTCGACTGGAACCAGTACAAGGGTGACATCACGGATCAGGCCAACAAGGCGACCGGTCGTCGTCTGACAATCTTCGGTGATATCAGCCTTGCGGTTCTGCCGTCGCCGACGCTCAAGGTCGCGGACGTACGACTGGCCAATACGCCGGGTGGCGAAGCCCAGAATATGGTGTCCCTGAAAGCGCTGGAGGTTCACGTTGCCCTGTGGCCGTTGCTGTCGAGCGAGTTACAGGTCCAAAGCATTCGATTGATTGAGCCGGTCATTGCCCTGGAAATCGACAAGGATGGTTTGGCCAACTGGGATTTTGGTCGTGCCGGCGGCGCATCGACATCCGGCAGCGGCGAGGCCGGCGGACTGGCGGCGTTCAGCCTCGATAGCCTGTTCATCGAAGAGGGTTCGCTGACCTTCAGCGATGCGACAAGCGGTTTCAAGGAGCGCATCGACGGGCTGACGACAGAAATTTCTGCCAAGTCCCTTGAAGGTCCTTTTGTCGCCAAGGGCAGGGTAACGACACATGGGCTGGCGCTCGGGTTCGATGCCAACATCGGGCGCATTGCAGCCGGTGCCGCACTGCCCTTGATCCTTGATCTCGATGTCGCAAAGGGAACCGGCAAGGTATCGATCAAGGGCTCTCTCTCCCGACCCGACACAAAAGGTGAATTCAAGGGCAAAGCCAGCGTGTCGGGGGCCGAAGCCATGGCGCTGGTGCGGGTGCTAACAGCAGTTGCCGGGGCACCGGTCGCAGATATAGCGGGACTGAAGCAGGTAATTTCCCTGCGCAGTGACGTGATAGCGACGGCCGCAGAACTGGGCCTGAACAATCTCGAACTCAAACTGGGAGAAACGACAGCGACCGGTGCGATCAATGCGACGCTGGGTGCGACCAGACAGATTGACGTGGCGCTGGACGTCAACCGGGTCGATCTCAATAGCTGGATACCAGCTGAAGCCGCCGAGAAGGACAAACCTGATCAATCAGAGGATAAACAGGTCGCAGCAAGCGAGCCCTTCACAATTCCGACCGACCTGTCAGGAACGCTGAACATCAATGTTAACGCGCTTGCCTTCAAGGGCGCTTCCATTCGCCAGTTCGAAACCTCTGCATCAATTGCCGGTGGTGTTGTCACAATCGAACGGGTCGCGGCGCATCTGCCGGGTGGTGCCGCGGTGGATGTCGTCGGCACGATCGCGTCCGTCAAGGGATTGCCGCAATTCGAAGGCGGTGTCAGGGCTTCAGCCGACAACTTGCGCGGATTTTTATCCTGGATTGGTGTCGATCTGAGTGACATTCCATCTGACAGGCTCCGTGGTACATCGCTTTCGGCCACGGTACGCGGTACGCCTGAATTGCTGGAAATCTACGGTATCGATTTGCGCCTGGATTCGTCGACGGTAACCGGTGGGGCAGCCTATGCCTTCAGGGCACGACCGGCATTCAGCGTCGACTTCGCCATTGATCAACTGAATGTCGATGCCTATCGGGCACCAGGCGATGCACCGGCGGACAAATCGACCAGTGGCGGTACGTCTGGACCGGAACTCAGCGCATTGCCGCCCGAAGTGATTGAGGTGCTGAATTCCTTCGATACCAACGTCAAGGTCGCATTCAAAAAACTCAATCTCAACGCCGTGCCAATAAAGGGTTTTGTCGTCGATGTCGGTTTGCTCGGCGGCGCTGTGACTGTGCGCGATATCAAGGCGGATGATCTCGGCGGTGCGACTTTTTCCTTCAAGGGCGACGCGCACGATCTGGGTACAAAACCCAGGCTAAACGGTGTCATCGACATACAAGCGGCGAACGCAACTGGTCTTGCGCGATTGGCCAATATCGTGCTGCCGGTGCCGGCTGAACGACTCGGTGCTGTGCGGGCGACCGGCAAGATCGCCGGCAACACCGAACGCCTCGACCTCGATCTGAAAGTTCTGGCGGCCAAAACGACGACAGGTCTGACCGGTGAAATTAATCTGGCGAAGTCAGCCACCCAGCTTAATCTCGGGCTCAAGGCCGATAACAAAAGCTACGTCGGTCTGTGGCAGGTGTTTGATCCTGATTTCAAGCTGGCACCGGGTGGCCGCGATGGGTCGCTGACGATTTCCGGCACGATGGCCGGCGACATCGACGCGCTGGGCATTGATCTGAAAGTTGGTTTCGGCAAGGCGAGTTTGACGGCGGCTGGCAAATTGTCGCCCACCGGAACCGCAAGCTCTGCCGGGCCTGCGTACAATCTGGCTTTGAAGGCAGCACACCCGGACGCGCCGGCCTTTCTCCAGGGTCTCGGTATCGATTATCATCCGGCGACGACCAATTTTGGCGCGTTGGCGTTGTCTGCCGATATTTCAGGCACGACGTCTCTAGCGCAAATCGGCAATCTCGATGGCAAGTTCGGACCGGTTGCCATGGCTGGCTCGATCTCGGCCCAGGTCGATGGCCGCCGTCCCCTGATCAATGCCAATCTGGTGACCAGCGAGATTCTGGTTGATCTCTTGCTGCCGCGCAGCAAAAGCACGGGAAAATCAACGCCTTCACCAGCGGGCGGCGAGAGATGGTCAACGGACCCGATCAATCTCGAAGGCCTGAACAGTATCGATCTGGTTCTTGATCTGCAGTCGAAGGGGATCACCTACGGTGCATACCGTTTTGCCAATCCACAGGTCAAAGCGACGATCAAGGATGGCGTGCTGAATATCAAACCCCTGACCGGGCAGTTGTTCGACGGTGCAGTCAACTTGACGGCAGAGTTACGGGACGATCAGGTACCGACTGTCAATATGTCGATTGATTTGTCCGGCGCGAATATTCATGAGGCTCTGGTCAAGGCGGCGGGCGTTGACGCCGTGACCGGACAGGCCGGTTTCAACGGGCAGTTTTCAGCGGCAGGCCACAGCCAGAAAGCCATGATCTCCCGGCTGTCCGGCAAGGCAAATTTCGCGGCGGAAAACGGCATCGTCCAGGGCGTCGATCTGCAGCGCCTGAGTGACCGCCTGAAAACCCTCGACAAGACGGTTGATTTTCTCAGCCTGATCAACGCCACCATGAACGGCGGCGAAACGGCCTACAGTCGTCTCGGCGGTACTTTTAATGTCCAGAACGGTGTCGCCCGCAGTGACGACCTGAGTGCGACCCTGCAGGCCGGTGCGGGGTCCGGGCGGGCCGTTGTCGACCTGCCGCGCTGGCTGGTCGACATGACGGCGTCGTTCCGTCTCACCGAACACCCGAAGGCACCGCCGATTGGTCTGGTCCTGCGCGGACCGCTGGATGCGCCGCAACGCGATGTCAAAAGCAAGGACATGGAAAAATTCGTCGCCCAGCGTGTTGGCGGCACTCTGATCCGCAAGCTTCTGGGCAAAAAAGCTGGCGGTCTGGGAAGTTTGCTGACGGGCGGCGGGACAACGCAAAATACAGCGCCTCCGCCGGCGGCACAGCCCGTTCAGCAGCAGCAACAACCGTCAGATGGTCTGGCCCCGCCGCCCATCCTGTTGCCGCAGGAACCGGAGCAACAGCAGCAACCCGGCAGCACCAAGCCGAAAGACGTTCTGAAAGGTTTGCTGAAGGGGCTGATCAAGTAGCGTTATTTGGTCCTGCGAGCGCCTGCTGCAGGACGTAGACCCTGACAGCACTTGAAAGATTGCCGTCGCGGGTCTCATCGATGCGTTCAATCAAGGCGTTGATCGAGAGATTTTCGGTCACCGCCAGATCCTTGAGCGCTTGCCAGAATTCATCCTCCAGCGACACACTGGTGCTGTGACCGGCAATCGTCAGCGAACGTTTGCGAAGCCGGGACATGACCTAGAGGTCAATAAAGAAATCGTTGCCCTTGTCGTCGACAATTATGAAGGCCGGAAAGTTTTCAACTTCAATGCGCCAGATCGCTTCCATGCCGAGTTCCGGGTATTCCAGCACTTCGACTTTTTTGATGCAGTCCTGCGACAGGATCGCGGCCTGTCCGCCGATTGAGCCGAGATAAAAGCCGCCATGGGTCTTGCAGGCCTCGCGCACCTGGGCGCTGCGATTGCCCTTGGCCAGCATGACCATCGATCCGCCTGCAGCTTGAAACTGCTCGACGTAGCCATCCATGCGCCCGGCCGTGGTCGGCCCAAATGATCCCGAGGCATAGCCCTCCGGTGTCTTGGCGGGGCCCGCGTAATAGACAGGGTGATCCTTGAAATATTGCGGCAGACCGTCACCGGCGTCGAGGCGCTCCTTCAGCTTGGCGTGGGCACTGTCGCGCGCCACGATCAGGGTGCCGGTCAGGGACAGCCGGGTTTTGATCGGGTGTTTGGTCAACTCGCCCAGAACTTCGGACATCGGTTGATTGAGGTCGATGTTGACGACGTCGCCGCTCAGCGCTTCGCCATCGACTTCCGGCAGGAACCGCGCCGGGTTGGTTTCAAGTTGTTCAATAAAAACACCGTCCGCCGTGATCTTGCCCAGCACCTGGCGGTCGGCGGAACAAGACACGCCGATACCGATGGGGCACGAGGCACCGTGACGGGGCAGGCGGATAACCCGTACATCGTGGCAGAAATACTTGCCGCCGAACTGGGCACCAATGCCGGTCGACTGGGAAATTTTGTGGACGGCTTCTTCCATTTCGAGATCACGGAAAGCCCGGCCCATTTCATTGCCACTGGTCGGCAGCGCGTCGAGATATTTTGTGCTGGCGAGCTTCACCGTTTTGAGATTGAGTTCGGCCGAAGTGCCACCGATTACGACCGCCAGATGATAGGGCGGGCAGGCCGCGGTACCCAGGGTGCGCATTTTTTCATCGAGGAACTTCAGCAGGCTGTCGCGGTTGAGCACGGCCTTGGTCTGCTGGTACAGGAAGGTCTTGTTGGCTGATCCGCCGCCCTTGGCGATAAACAGGAACTTGTACTCATCGCCCGGTGTCGCATAGAGATCGATCTGGGCCGGAAGATTGTTGCCGGTGTTGACTTCCTCGAACATATCAAGCGGCGCGACCTGACTGTAGCGCAGGTTGGATTTGGTGTAAGTCGAGGCAATGCCTTGCGAGAGCGCCTTTTCGTCATCGCCTTCGGTCCAGACATACTGGCCCTTTTTGCCCATAACAATGGCCGTGCCGGTGTCCTGGCAACTGGGCAAAACCATGCCGACCGAAACATTGGCATTTTTCAATAGTTCGCGGGCGACGTAGCGGTCGTTGTCCGAGGCTTCCGGATCGTCGAGGATCAGCGCCAGTTGCTCGAGGTGTTTGGGGCGGTAGAGATGATTGATATCCTGCATCGCCGTCTCAGCCAGCATCGATATTGCTTCGTCACCGACTTTGAGGACCGTCCGGCCATCGACATCGATCGTCGAGACATGGTCAGACGTCAGCTTGCGCCAGGGCGTCTCTTCTGCGGCCAGCGGGAACATTTCCTGATAGGCGAATTCAGTGTTATCGGACACGGTTTTTTATTCCTGATTGCTGTGGCCAGTTGATGGCGACCAATGGAAATGGGGCCCCGTCACTTTCAGGCAGACGAGAGACAGGTCTATTTCTTGCGGAACTGATCGAGTTCAACGACGTCGGCGGTGGCCGGTTTGGCGTCTTCACCAGCATCGTCACCATCGATATTGGTTTCGACTTCCATACCATCAATCCGGCCGTTGACGCTTTGTTCGGCGATGCTGTCGGCCAGATCGTAATCGGCTTCATCGACGGTTTTGAATTGCAGCCCGAACTGGACGCTGGGATCGGCAAAACCTGTAATCGCAGCCCATGGAACGCCAATAAACTCGCGATTATTATTGAAGCTCAAAGTGACTGAAAAACCTTCGTCATTGATGTCCAGATCCCAGAACTCGTGCTGCAGAACGATGGTAATTTCTTCCGGATATCGCTCGCGCAAATGGTCCGGCAACTCGACGTCGGGAAAGGTCGTGGCAAACGAGATGTAAAAATGATGCTCGCCCGGCAAGCCGGTCGCGGCAGCCCGATTGAGAGATTCGCGCACAACCCCCTTCAGCGCCTTTTCGACGATCTCATTGTAGTTCATAAAATCGGTAGAGGTCGTATCATCACTCATGGTCGGGGGCGTCGCTCGCTGGTCTGGTTCCGGGTCAATCCACCCATACTAATCAGCGCGCCGCCCGAGTCGACTCACAATTTTCAACCGTTCAGGTCATCGAAGACGTTTATCTCTGCTCAAGTGGAAGTGGGGGGCTTCTGTTGCCAGGTGCCCCCCGAACCCCGTTGTAGCTATGCAGCTACAGCAAATGCCTCGTTGTTATCATTGGCATTTGTAGAAAATAGCCCGATATCGGTGGTACTATGCCGAGCGAAAAATATACCTTTACTGCGCACGTCGATCCTGTTTCGCCCCCATCAAAAGCACACCGCGCGCCTTAAATTTCTGATCGGTGTGTTTATGGTGGAGGCGCCGGGTACTGCCCCCGGGTCCGTTTCGCCTATTCCATATACCGTTTATCGCCATAGTCGGTTGCCCGACACCCGGAATATAGGCATTTACGCCCGCGAGTTAAAGGTTAATCGCAAGGTCAATCGATCTATAATTAGCGACAATTTGCCGCTGATGCACAACATGTTGTAGCGCCTTGTTCCGGACAAGGCTATATTATGCGCCGCGACCCATGTTCCGGGCGCTCATCATTTGCCGATTATGACGATACCAAGAGGATTTTTATGGGTCTCAGCGCCGAACAACTTGCCGAAATAGAAGAACAACGGACCCAGTCCGCCCCGACACGTCGCGCTGTCTCTCCGGGACTGGAAGAGGTGTTGTATCAAGCCCTGCCGGTCCTCGATCACGGCTTCGTCCGGGTGGTCGATTATATGGGTGATGACGCCGCCGTCGTTCAGGCCGCACGCGTCTCCTATGGTCGCGGCACCAGGACGGTGCAAAGCGACGCAGGCCTGGTGAATTACCTGCTGCGCCACCGTCACACGACGCCATTTGAGATGTGCGAAATCAAGTATCACATCAAGCTGCCGATATTTGTCGCGCGTCAATGGATCAGACATCGCACGGCCAATGTGAACGAATATTCTGCGCGCTATTCGATCCTCGACAACGAATTTTATATCCCCAAGCCGGAACATCTCGCGGCCCAATCCGCCATGAACCGCCAGGGTCGGGGCGATGTTTTGACCGGGCAGGAAGCCGACCGCGTGTTCAAATTGCTGCGCGAAGATTCGGAACGGGCCTATGCGGACTACGCCGAAATGCTTAACGAGGACCCGGATGGAAATGCCGTTGATGAAAGCCGCGAAGGCCTCGCCCGCGAGCTGGCGCGCATGAACCTGTCGCTCAATTTTTATACCCAGTGGTACTGGAAGACCGATCTGCATAACTTGCTGCATTTCCTGTCGTTACGCGCTGACAGCCATGCCCAATATGAAATCCGGGTGTATGCCGAAGCCATGCTCGACACCGTCAAACGCTGGGTGCCCGCGACCTATGCTGCCTTCATGGATTACCGCATCGGTGGCGCGCATCTCTCGGACAAGGGCCTCGCCGTGGTCAAGCGCCTGATGGCCGGCGAAAAAATCGAACAGGCCGACAGCGGCATGTCACCGCGCGAATGGCGCGAACTGATGGAAACCCTCGAACGCGAAGGCTAATACCTTGACCACACACATCGGTGCCAAACCGGGAGAGGTCGCGGAGACAGTCCTGCTGCCCGGTGATCCCCTGCGGGCCAAATGGATCGCTGAAACCTTTCTTGATGATACCGTGCAGTACAATGCGGTGCGCGGCATGTCGGGATTTACCGGGTCGTACCAGGGAGTGCCGGTTTCCGTTCAGGGCTCGGGCATGGGGATGCCATCGGCCTCGATTTATGTTCATGAACTGATGAATGACTTCGGCGTCAAGACCGTCGTCCGGCTTGGCTCTTGTGGCGCGCTGCGGCCCGAGGTCAAAATTCGTGATCTGGTGCTGGCGGTCTCGGCATCGACCAGTTCATCGATCAACCGCACGGTTTTTGGTGACATCGATTACGCGGCGACGGCTGATTTTGGCCTGATGCGACAACTGGCCGACATTGCGGATCAAAAAAAGCTGAGCTATCACGCCGGCATGATCACCAGCGAAGATTCGTTTTATCGCCCTGAGGATGATTACTTCGAAAAACTGGCATCGCACGGCGTCCTGGCAGTCGAAATGGAAAGTGCCGCCATTTATCGTATTGCCGCCAGCTTCGGTGGCCGTGCCGCGACCGTCCTCACAGTCAGCGATCATTTGCTGACCGGCGAGGATCTGCCGTCAGAAGACCGCGAACGCAGTTTTTCCGAGATGGTTGAACTGGCGCTCGCGGCTTTATCCTGAACTACTGAATAACGATCTTCGGCGCGGCTGCTGCTGCCTCCGCTTCGGTTGACTTGATTTTTTCCGCGACCTTGCGGGCGATTTCGATGAAGACCTGGCTGATGGCGTGATCCGGCTCCTTTGCCGTGATCGGGGTGCCGGTGTCTGACGTTTCGCGCAAGTGCGGATCAATCGGGATTTCGCCGAGAAATTCGATGCCACGGCGCACAGCTTCATCCTTGGCCCCGCCATGGCTGAAGATTTCGGTACGATCACCACAGTGCGGGCAGATGAAGTAACTCATGTTTTCGATCAGGCCGAGGGTCGGCACACTGACCTTGTCAAACATGGCGATACCTTTTCGGGCGTCGGCCAATGCGACATCCTGCGGCGTTGAGACAACGACGACGCCGGTCAAAGGCACGCGCTGTGCCATTGTGAGCTGGGCGTCACCAGTGCCCGGCGGCAAATCGCAGACCAGGACGTCGAGATCGCCCCATTTGACGTCGCGCAGCAACTGCTCAAGCGCGCTCATGACCATCGGACCGCGCCAGATCATCGGCGAATCTTCCGGCACCAGAAAGCCCATCGACATCACTTCGACGCCATAATTTGACATCGGCATCATGTATTTACCGTCCGGCGTATGCGGCGTGCCGCCAATGCCCATCATGCGGGGCAGGGACGGGCCGTAGACGTCGGCATCCATCAGTCCGACCTTGAGGCCGTTGGCCGCCAGACCCAGCGCCAGGTTGACCGAAACCGTCGATTTGCCGACACCGCCTTTACCCGACGCCACGGCAATTACGGTTTTGACACCTGGAATATCCATCTCGTTGCCCTGAGCCGGCGCAGCAGGCGCCGCAGGCGCGTGATCGTGCCCATGGTCATGATCGTGGTCATGTCCATGACCATCATCGCCTGAATGGGCCGTCAGAACGGCGGTCACCGACAGTACGCCGGGTAGATCGAAGACGATTTCTTCGCAGGCTTTGCGCAAGGGTTCCATCGCTTCGGCCTCGCTCGGCTCGATCTCAATAGTGAAGCCAACGTGGCCATCCTTGATCTGTAAACCCTGGATCAGACCGTGTTCGACGACACTTTTTCCGGTTTCCTGGTTCTTGATTTCGTTAAGCGCTTCGAGGACGAGTTCATCGGTAACGGTAGACATGCTTGAATTTCTCCGCTTCGGTGCCGATATAAGGGTCTTGGCGGCACCGGGACAGGGTTAAGATAACTTATATGCGAGGACGCGTTGCGCCGCCGGGCTAGCTGTCATATAACGCGCCGGGAGAGGTTTTTAAAGCATTCAAAAACCCTAATATAGTAGGCTCTTTCCGGAGAGCCATTCACGTAACAAGAATTGTCGCAAGACGGAGGAAGAATACGCCATGCCATGGAGCAATCAAGGCGGCGGTGGAAACCGCGGTCCCTGGGGTCAAGGCCCGGGAGGACAGCAACCACCAAATCTCGAAGAACTGTTGCGACAAAGCCAGGATAAATTTAAACGCTTCCTGCCGGGCGGTGGTGGCGGGGCCAAAATGATTGGCCTTGTTGTCCTCGTCCTTGTCGGACTTTGGGCCGCCAGCGGCTTTTATAAAGTTGAACCGGACGAGCAGGGCGTTGTTCTGCGCTTCGGCAAATGGGTCAGCACCACGCAATCAGGTTTGAACTACCACTTGCCCTCACCGATTGAAACAGTCCTGACGCCGAAAGTGACGCGCATTAACAGGATCGATGTCGGTTTCCGAACAGCCGGTGATTTTGGTCGCTCGACCTCAACGCGCGATGTGCCGGAAGAAAGCCTGATGCTGACCGGTGATGAAAATATCATCGATATCGATTTTGCCGTTTTCTGGCGCATCAATGAAGCAGGCCGTTATCTCTTCAACATTCAAAACCCGGACGCGACGGTCAAGGCCGCAGCTGAAAGTGCCATGCGTGAAATCGTCGGCAAGACCAAAATTGCTGCTGCACTGGCTGAGGGACGTCAAACGGTTGAACTGTCAGCCCGTACCCTTTTGCAGGATGTTCTGAATTCCTATGAAGCGGGTATTGAGATTACCGAGGTGAAGCTGCAAAAAGTGGATCCGCCGTCTGCGGTTATCGATGCTTTCCGGGATGTTCAGCGCGCTCGTGCTGATCTCGAGCGCCAGCGCAACGAAGCCGAAGGTTATGCAAACGACATTATCCCGCGTGCCCGTGGCGAAGCGGAGCAAATGATCCAGCAAGCCGAAGCCTACCGCGAGGAAGTCGTGGCCCGGGCCGAAGGTGAAACCAAACGTTTCCTTGAGGTCTACAAGGAATTTTCTGTAGCAAGGGATGTGACGACCAAACGCATCTATCTTGAGACCATGGAAAGAGTGCTCGAAGGCGTGACAAAAATCGTTGTCGACAATAAAGGTGGTTCCGGCGTCGTGCCTTACCTGCCGTTGCCTGAGCTAGGCAAGAAGGGAGGCAACTGATGAGTACTAAAATTCTTGCCCTTTTGGGTGTTGTCGTCCTGGCACTTGGAGTTGTTGCTTCCGGTGCTTTCTATACCGTGCCGCAAACCCAGCAAGCGCTGGTCCTGCAGTTTGGTGAAATCGTCACGATCGTCAAGGAACCGGGTTTGAAATTCAAGACGCCGTTCGTACAGAACGTTGTTTTTCTTGATAACCGGATTCTGGCTTTTGATGCACCGGCCGAAGAGGTCATTGCCTCGGATCAGAAGCGACTGGTTGTCGACAGTTTCATCCGCTTCCGGATTTCTGAACCGAAAGTATTCTTCAAGGCGGTTCAGACCGAAAACATCGCCCGTTCGCGGTTGGGGACAATCCTCAATTCAAGTGTCCGTCGTGTTCTCGGTGGTGTGCCGCTTTCCACAGTCCTGACCGGTGAACGCGCTGAACTGATGATCCAGATCCGCGACTTCGTTAACCAGCAGGCCCAGGGGCTTGGTGTCGAGGTGGTTGACGTGCGGATCAAACGTGCTGATTTGCCGGAAGCGACCAACCAGGCGATTTATGCCCGCATGAATACTGAACGGCAACGTGAAGCCCGCGAGTTCCGGGCCCAGGGTGCTGAAATTTCACAGCGCATTAAATCCCGCGCCGATCGTGAAAAAACGGTTCTGATTGCCGAAGCTCAGAAGAATGCCCAGATCACCCGTGGTCAGGGCGATGGCCATGCCGTCAAGATCTTTGCCGATGCCTATGGCAAGGATGTCGAATTCTTCACGTTCTATCGCTCGATGCAGGCGTATCTCAAGACGCTGGGCAGCGGTGAAACGACAATGGTTCTGTCACCTGATTCGGAATTTTTCCGGTATTTCAGTGACATAACCGGCAGTCGTTCAGGCGGAAAATAGCAGGCCGGCTGGATTAATGCCGGGGGCAATCATCTGAATGGATGATTTGATCACGGCACTTGGTCTGGTTCTGGTCATCGAGGGTGCCGTGTTTGCCCTTGTGCCGGACGGTTTGAAGCGTAAGGTGGCGGTTGCTCTCGAGCAACCGCCATCTGTGCTTCGGGCCTTTGGCCTGGCTGCCGTCGTCCTTGGATTTGGTGTTATCTGGCTGGTTCGTGGCTGATTGCTGACCAATCACGAAAATATGTGTCCTTTGTTTGTTGCGACGGGACATAATGTCACCATATTCCGCAGTATGATGCGGCTGCAGGAATGCCATCTGCGCGACGGTGCCCGATGGCATATGCCCGATGGCATGTGATTGAAGACGTCCGGTTTTGATGATCAAAGCCGGTCTCAAGGAGAGAATGAAAGTGACACAACTAATTCCCTATTCCCCGCGGTCGATTTCGACACGGACCAAAGTCCTGAACTACCAGTCGGCCTGCCGCTGGATGATCGGTGCCATGACGCTGGTCGCCATGATGAGCGTCGCACTGGCGACGCACGCCAAATCTGCGCCGATGAGTTTTGCTGATCTGGCTGAGCGCCTGTCACCGGCCGTCGTCAACATCTCCACCACACAAAAAATTCCGGCCCAGTCCCAGTCCCAGCGTCAGCGCCAGGTACCGATGCCGCAATTCCCGCCGGGCTCGCCCTTTGAGGAATTTTTCAAGGACTTCTTTGACCGTCAACGTCCCAACCAGGAAGGCGATGACAAACGCCCGCAGCGGCGCGCGACTTCGCTTGGATCAGGTTTTGTCATTGATCCCGCCGGTATCGTCATTACCAACAATCATGTCATTGCCGAGGCCGACGAAATCACCGTGATCCTGAATGATGATACGCGCCTCAAGGCCGAGATCATTGGTCGTGACGCCAAAACAGATCTCGCAGTTCTGAAGGTCTCTCCCGAGGCACCGTTGCCGGCTGTCGAGTTCGGCTCATCGCATGACGCCCGGGTGGGCGACTGGGTGCTGGCCATTGGCAATCCCTTCGGTCTCGGCGGTACAGTCACCGCCGGCATCATTTCGGCACGTGGCCGGCGTATCAATGCAGGCCCCTATAACGACTTCATTCAAACCGATGCATCGATCAACCGGGGCAACTCGGGTGGCCCACTGTTCAATCTTGATGGCCAGGTGATCGGTATCAACACAGCGATCTTCTCACCGACCGGTGGCAGTGTCGGAATTGGATTTTCCATTCCCTCTGATATGGCACAGCTGGTCATTTCCCAGTTGCGCGAATTTGGCCGCACGAGGCGCGGCTGGCTTGGCGTGCGTATTCAGCCGGTCTCGGACGAGATCGCTGAAAGTCTTGGACTTGGCAAGGCGCGTGGCGCACTGGTCGCCGGTGTGTTCGACGAAGGACCGGCCCAGGATGCCGGGATTGAACCAGGCGACGTTATCCTGACTTTTGACGACAAGCCGGTACCACATGTCCGTGATCTTCCGCGCATTGTTGCTGAAACCAAAATCAACAAGGACATTGATGTTGAAGTCTGGCGCAAAGGCAAATCGCTTTCGCTCAACGTTCAGGTCGGCGAAATGGATGAAACCAAGGTCGCCTCTGCCGAACCCGATAAACCGGCAGACACCGAAAAGCCCGCAACCGTCGACACGCTGGGTATGACCCTTACCGGCCTGACGGCAACCACCCGGCAAAAATATGAAGTCGGTGATGACGTAAACGGCGTTGTTGTCGTCGGGGTTGATGACAGTTCCGCTGCTGCCCAAAAAGGCATCCGCCCCGGCGACGTCATCGTCGAGGTTGCCCAGGAAGAGGTGACCTCGCCCGATCAGGTGATCGACAAGGTCCGGGAAGTGCAGGATTCCAAGCGCAAATCAGTGCTGATCCTGTTGCAACGTGCTGAAGACCTGCGCTTCGTCGCACTCAGGCTCAAGGAAAGCTGAAACGCTCCGGCATCAAACACCTTTCAGAACGGCGGAGCGCAGGCTCCGCCGTTTTTTTTGTCTGCGCACTACCGTACTTGATACAAGTCAATTCCCCCGTCAAACTATGTGTCTAGATTGACTGGCAATAAGGAAAAAAATCACATTCAAAACGGGGAGAACAAGATGACGGACTCTATCAAATATCTGCTCGGTGAAGATCAGATCCCGAAGACCTGGTACAATATTGTCTCCGATTTGCCGACGCCTCCCAGTCCGGTTTTGCATCCGGGCACGGGGCAGCCCATCGGGCCCGAAGACCTCGCACCGCTGTTTCCGATGGCCCTGATTGGTCAGGAAGTCAGTGCTGAACGCGAAATTGAAATTCCCGATCCCGTGCGTGACATTTACAAACAATGGCGTTGCACGCCGCTGTTCCGCGCCCGTCGTCTGGAGAAGGCACTCGATACGCCGGCGAAAATTTATTACAAATATGAAGGCGTCAGCCCGGCAGGCAGTCATAAACCGAACACGGCAGTGGCGCAGGCTTTCTATAACAAGGAAGAAGGCATCACCAAAATCAGCACCGAAACCGGTGCCGGCCAGTGGGGGTCGTCAATGGCCTTTGCCGGTTCCCTCTTCGGTATCGAAGTCCAGGTCTACATGGTCGGCATTTCCTACGATCAAAAGCCTTATCGACGGGCCTTGATGGAGACCTACGGTGCCTCTTGTTTCTCGAGCCCGTCCGACCGGACCGAATCGGGTCGTGCCATTCTGGCCGAAGACCCCAACAGTCCGGGCAGCCTTGGCATTGCAATTTCAGAAGCCGTTGAAGTTGCTGCGACCAACGACGACACCAAGTACTCACTGGGCAGCGTGCTCAACCATGTGCTGACCCACCAGACTGTCATCGGCCAGGAAGCAATGCTTCAGATGGAGATGGCAGGCGATTATCCTGACGTCGTTATCGGTGCGGCCGGTGGCGGCTCAAACTTTGCTGGTATCGCCTTTCCGTTCATCGGTGAACAACTTCGTGGTGGTCGCAAGGTAAGGGCGCTGGCAGTTGAACCGGCGGCCTGTCCGACCTTGACCCGTGGCACTTACGCCTACGACTTCGGAGATACCGGTCACCTGACACCGCTGGTCAAGATGCATACGCTGGGGTCGGCTTTTGTGCCGCCTGGCTTCCATGCGGGCGGGCTTCGCTATCACGGTATGGCACCGCTGGTCAGCCAACTGGCCGATCTCGGTCATATCGAGGCCGTGGCCTATCACCAGAACGGCTGTTTCGCGGCCGGCGTTGAATTCGCCCGTGCCGAAGGCATCGTGCCGGCACCGGAATCGACGCACGCCATCAAGGCCGCCGTCGATGAAGCAATGAAGTGCAAGGAAGAAGGAGAGAGCCGGACAATTCTGTTTAACTTGTCCGGCCACGGCCACTTTGACATGCAGGCATATACCGATTACTTCGCCGGTGCCCTGGAAGATCAGGACTACGACGATGCCAAACTGCAGGACGCGCTCGGGCAATTACCGCCGGTCGCCGCTGAATAACGCATAGTCTTCGACAGGAAAGGGGGCGTACCAGTCGGTGCGCCCTCTTTTTTTGTCGCCAGTCAGGCAGCGAACTCTTCATCGCGATAGCCCTGGATATAGAGCAAAGACGTCAGGTCACTGTGATCGACGTGGGCGGAGGCTGAGGCTGCAACCAAAGGCTTGGCGTGAAAGGCGATGCCCAGGCCGGCGCCCTGCAGCATGGGGATGTCGTTGGCACCGTCGCCGACGGCCAGGGTGTCGTCAACTTCAAGGTTCTGGCTTTCAATGTAGGATTCAAGTGCGGCCAACTTGGCATACTTGTCGAGGATGGGCGGCACGACGCGGCCGGTAATTACGTCGTCGATGATTTCCAGCGTGTTGGCCTGGTCTTCATGGAAGCCCAGTTCTTTGGCGACCAGATTGGTGAAATAAGTGAAACCGCCGGAAACCAGAGCCGTAAAGGCACCATTGGCGCGCATGGTTTGAACCAGCGCTTTTGAACCCGGCATCTCTGTCACGCGTTCATTCATGGCTTTGTACAGGACGTCGACACCCAGTCCCTGCAGCATATGGGCGCGCTGCACCAGGCTTTCGCCAAAATCGAGATCACCGCGCATGGCGGCTTCGGTAATCGCTGAGACTTCATCCCGCAATCCGGCAAAATCGGCGATTTCATTAATGCATTCCTGTTCGATCATGGTGGAATCCATGTCGGAAATCAGAAGGCGTTTGCGGCGGCGGGACGTTGACTGGGCAACAATATCGACAGGGGCATCACGCAGGTACTGGCGCACGGCGGCCTCGGCGACATCCGCGCTGAAGCCGGTGTAAACGATATCGCAGGCAAGCTCCGGTGACAGCCAGTCCGGATCGGCACAGGTTGCACCGGCTTCTTCCAGCGCGCCGCACGCCAGCGAAACAATATCGGCGGAAAGCGGTGCCCAGGCGCGATTGCCGATGAGTGTGAGAACGTTTTCCATTATTGTTCGTTGCGCCTGCGGCCTGAAATGATATGAGGGCCGTTAGTAGAATGCCCGGCACGAATGAGCAAGCAGATGTTCGATGGAAGGTCGCCCGACTAAATGAAAAAAGGTGTCATATTAATCGCGGGCCCCACTGCGAGCGGAAAATCAGGCGCAGCCCTCGCGCTTGCTGAGCGGCTTGCCGGGCAGCCGGTGGGCGGCCTGCAGGGCGGCGTCATCATCAACGCCGACAGCATGCAGGTTTATCGCGAACTGGAAGTGATCTCCGCCCGGCCGCCGCAGGAAGATATGGACCGCGTCCCGCATCGACTATACGGCGTTTTGAGCGGTGCTGAGCGCTGTTCAGCGGGGCGTTGGCGCACCATGGCCCTGGCCGAAATAAACGCGGCGCACCGGGCCGGGCACTGGCCGATTGTCGTCGGCGGCACAGGTCTCTATTTCAAGGTTCTGCTGGAAGGTATCGCAGACGTGCCGGACATCGCGCCGGAAATCCTCGACGAAGTTCAGAAGCGGCTCGATACGCTGGGGCCGGAACAATTTCGCGATGAATTGGCACAGGTAGATCCGCAAGCCGCCGCGCGCATTGAATTGGGCGATCAGCAACGACTGATCCGGGCCGCGGGTGTGTTTGCTGCGACCAATCGGAGCCTGACATCGTGGCAATCGAACCAGCGTGAAGAAGGTGGACTCGACATGCCGGTTGCCAGATTTGTGCTCGCCCCGGAACGCCAGGTCATCTACGAGCGCTGCAATGAGCGGTTCGGCAAGATGCTTGACGCCGGCGGACTGGCCGAAATCGAAAATTTGCAGAACCTGGGATTTGATCCGGATCTGCCGGTCATGAAAGCTGTCGGTGTGCCCGAACTGATGCAACATTTACGTGGTGAAATTGACCCGGAAACGGCTGTCAGCCTCGCTCAGCAAGCGACGAGACGCTACGCAAAACGCCAGTTAACGTGGATCCGGAACCAGATGTGCGACTGGGAAATTATTTCCGATTTTGATTCTCAGCAACATTCGGAAAGGTTTTTAGAGAAAATCTTTTCATTTATTCGCAATTTTGCATTGACCGACAAACCGTGAGCGACTAGTTTGTCGCCGTTTTCCGCCGTCCGGCGTTATTCCCGGCGGCGGCTTTCTGTTGGAACAGTCTATCCAGTTTGAGGCAAGACAGCCGTTTGGCGCTCAAATCTGCGAATTCTCGCGGGGCGCTGGTATCGTCTTGTTGCTTGAGCCGGACAAATTAAGGATCGGAAAATGACTAGCGCGCAGCTCAATGGAGCACAAATCGTCCTGAAATCCCTCGTGGACCAGGGCGTGGAGGTCGTATTCGGCTATCCAGGCGGCGCAGTCCTACCGATTTACGACGCGATTTTCGAAGAAGATCGCATTCAGCATGTCCTCGTTCGCCACGAACAGGGTGCCGTTCATGCCGCTGAAGGCTATGCCCGCTCGACCGGCAAGCCCGGGGTGGTGCTGGTGACGTCAGGCCCCGGAGCAACCAATGCGGTGACCGGTTTGACGGACGCATTGATGGACAGCATTCCGGTGATTTGCCTGACCGGCCAGGTGCCGACGCATCTGATCGGTACCGATGCGTTCCAGGAAGCTGACACTGTCGGCATCACGCGACCCTGCACCAAGCACAATTATCTGGTGAAGGACATGGCCACGCTTCCACGTGTCATGCACGAGGCTTTTCATGTCGCCACCAGCGGGCGGCCAGGACCGGTTGTCATTGATTTGCCAAAAAACGTCATGCTGATGGAAGGTGAGTACGTCGGACCGAAACAGGTCAAGCACTCGTCCTACAATCCGCAGGTGAAGGGCGACCTTGACGCCATCAAGGAGGCCGTTGAACTGATCGCCAACGCCAAACGGCCCTTGTTCTATACCGGCGGCGGCGTGATCAATTCAGGTCCCGGTGCCGCTCAGCTGTTGACCGAACTTGTGCGCCAGACCGGCGCACCCATCACTCATACCCTGATGGGTCTTGGTGCGTTTGCGGCCGACGACGATCAATACCTCGGCATGGTCGGTATGCACGGCAACTACGAAGCCAACCTGGCGATGGCCGAGTGTGATGTCATGGTTTGCGTCGGCGCGCGCTTTGATGATCGGGTGACCGGTCGGCTGGATGCTTTCAGTGTGAATTCGAAAAAAATTCACATCGACATTGACCCGTCGTCGATCAACAAGAACGTCCGGGTGGACGTGCCGATTATCGGTGACGTCGGACATGTGCTCGAAGATTTGATCAAGATCTGGAAATCCGGGGTCAGGAAACTCGACGAAAAAGCCCTGAAGTCGTGGTGGAAAACCATCAATGAATGGCGCAAGCGCGATTGCCTGAAATACACACAAGGCAAGGATATCGCCAAGCCGCAGCACGTGATCGAGCGTTTGCAGGCCGCACTGACGGGACGGGACGCCTATGTCACGACCGACGTCGGCCAGCATCAGATGTGGGCCGCCCAGTACCTGAAGTTTGATCAACCGAACCGCTGGATGACGTCGGGCGGGCTCGGCACAATGGGCTATGGTTTGCCGGCGGCCATCGGTGTGCAGATTGCCCATCCGAAATCAGATGTTGTCTGTGTCACCGGCGAAGCCTCGCTGATGATGAATATTCAGGAACTGTCGACGGCGGTTCAGTACAGGCTGCCGGTCAAGGTGTTGTTGTTGAACAACCGCTATATGGGCATGGTGCGTCAGTGGCAGGAATTGCTGCACGGCAACCGTTATTCCGAAAGCTATATGGAATCGCTGCCGGACTTCACCAAACTCGCTGAAGCGTTTGGTGCCAGTGGCCTGTATGCCGACAAGCCGGATCAGGTCGACGATCTGATTGCCGACATGATGGCAACAGAAGGGCCGGTTATTGCCGAAATCGAGATCGATCAGAAGGAAAACTGTTTTCCGATGATCCCGTCCGGTGCTGCACATTACGAAATGATCCTGGGACCGAACGGCGATCAGCCCAGCGTCTCCAAAGATGGCATGGCACTGGTTTGATGATCGATATAGGTACGCCGCTTTATTCGGCACTTGGGAGATAGGACGTGGAAGAGCAAATCGAAACACATACCCTGGGCGTTCTCGTCGATAACGAGGCGGGTGTCCTGGCGCGCGTCGTCGGACTGTTTTCCGGCCGTGGTTACAACATTGAAAGCTTGACCGTCGCCGAAGTCGATCAGTCCGAACATCAGTCGCGCATCACCATTGTTACCTCAGGCACGCCGCGAGTTATCGAGCAAATCAAGGCACAACTTGGACGCCTCGTACCATCGCATGCCGTTGTTGATCTGACGGTCGAGGGTCCGCATGTCGAGCGTGAACTGGCGCTGATCAAGGTTGCCGGGACGGGTGAGCCACGCGTCGAATCGCTACGAATTGCCGATATTTTCCGTGCCCGGGTTGTTGATTCGACTATTGAATCTTTTGTTTTCGAACTCACGGGTTCAACACAAAAGCTGAATACATTCATCGGCTTGATGCGCCCCCTGGGGCTGGTCGATGTTTCTCGTACAGGTGTTGCCGCGATCTCTCGCGGTGATGCCCCAATGTAATTACCTGAACATTTAGTGCGCCGGGTTGACCGGCAAACAATCAAACCGAAAGGACGAGACTATGCGCGTTTATTACGATCGCGACGCGGACGTAAATTTGATCAAGGGCAAAAAAGTTGTCGTGATCGGCTATGGCAGCCAGGGCCACGCCCATGCCATGAACATGCGGGATTCGGGCGTCAACGACGTCGCCATTGCCTTGCGTGAAGGCTCAGCCAGTGCCGTCAAGGCCAAGGAAGCCGGTTTCACGGTCATGTCCGTTGCCGACGCAGCCAAATGGGGCGATGTCCTGATGATGCTGACACCTGACGAATTGCAGGGCGAAATCTACGCCGATCATCTGGCCGAGAACATGCAGGCCGGTTCCGCACTTGCATTTGCCCACGGCTTGAACATTCACTTCAAGCTGATCGATGCCCGTCCCGACATTGATGTCTTCATGATCGCGCCGAAGGGCCCCGGCCATACCGTGCGTTCCGAATATCAGCGCGGTGGCGGCGTTCCCTGCCTGGTCGCGGTTGATCAGGATGCTTCCGGCAATGCCCTTGAAGTCGCCCTGAGCTATGCTTCTGCGATTGGTGGCGGCCGCGCCGGTGTGATCGAGACCACGTTCCAGGAAGAATGTGAAACCGATCTCTTTGGCGAACAGGTAGTCCTGTGCGGTGGTTTGACCAGCCTGATCATGGCCGGTTACGAAACACTGGTAGAGGCCGGTTACGCGCCGGAAATGGCCTACTTCGAGTGCCTGCACGAAGTGAAGCTGATCGTCGATCTGATGTATGAAGGCGGTATGGCCAACATGCGTTACTCGATCTCCAACACAGCGGAATATGGTGATTACATGACCGGCCCGCGCATCATCACTGATGAAACCAAAGCGGAAATGAAACGGGTTCTGGCTGACATTCAGTCGGGTCGCTTCACCCGCGACTGGATGATGGAAAACAAAGTCGGTCAGCCCAGCTTCAAGGCCCAGCGTCGTCGCCTTGCCGAGCACGACATCGAGGAAGTTGGATCACGTCTGCGCGGCATGATGCCGTGGATTTCCGAGAACGCATTGGTTGACAAAGACAAGAATTGACCTAATTCATCCCGAGGAGGCGAAATGCTGGAAACTTGCCACATGACGACACCTCGGGATGTTTTGAACTTCTGGTTTGGCGAACCCGGTGATCCGGAATACGGATCGTCACGCCCGGAGTGGTTCGTCAAGAATGACGACTTCGATGCCGCTATTCGTGATCGCTTCGGCGAGGCGGTCGAGACAGCCCTGCAGGGCGGGTTCGAAGAATGGCGTGATGATTTATCCAGTGCCCTGGCCCTGATTATTCTGCTTGATCAGTTCCCGAGGAACATTTATCGCGGCTCGGCAAAAATGTTTGCCGGGGATCTGCGCGCGCGGACCATCGTTGCCAAGGCACTGGAACATGCCTTGGATACGCCGCTGTCGCCGAACCAGCGATTGTTTCTCTACCTGCCTTTCGAACACAGCGAAGAGAGGCAGGACCAGGATTATTGCGTCAAACTGTTCGAGGCCATGCCGAATGTGCCTGAAAAAGAGGGGTGGGTTGATTATGCCCAAAAACACAAGGCGATCATTGATCGTTTTGGCCGCTTCCCCCACCGCAACGAAGTCCTCGGTCGCCCGAGCACACCTGAAGAAATAGAATTTTTGAAGCAGCCGGGCTCCGGATTTTGACATTCAGGGTCTTCCAACCGTCAAAAACACAAAATAAGTTGCGAACACGGGTGAAAACGGCGTAAAACGGCATCATTATCCCGTTTAAAAAGCGGTGTGGCTTCAATAGAGCTTCAATTCTTGCTTTGGAGTTCTCTCAGGGCTTCATGACTTGTTAACCTTGTCGGGCCACTCTTCGGCCCAGGTATTTGAAAATTAAGGTTCTGTAGCGATGCAGGCAACGGCAAAACAGCAATATTCGGGCGACTGCGCATTCGGCGCGGCGAACGGATTTTTGCGTGTTGGCGCTGTCGGTTCTCAGACCTTGACCTTCATTTCTGCGGCTCTCCTTCGACTTACTGGCCCCTGAGCGGCCGTGCGACGATTTCGTCGTCAACGTTCAGGGGATTTCGGACCCGTAATTGATCGAGACAACGGAAAGTTTGAAGGAACAAAGTCATGACGACACAAAATAGCGAAACAACAAAATCATCCAGTGACCGCGTAGTCATCTTCGATACCACCATGCGTGACGGTGAACAGTCGCCTGGCGCTTCGATGAACCTCGAGGAAAAACTGCGCCTGGCCGAAGTGCTTGAAGCCATGGGCGTCGATATTATCGAGGCCGGTTTCGCCATCGCCTCGAACGGCGATTTTGAAGCCATTGCCGAAGTATCGAAAATAGTCACGGAATCGGTTGTCTGCAGCCTGGCGCGTTCGGCGCTGGGTGATGTTGACCGGGCCGGTGAAGCGCTGGTTGATGCCAAACAGAAACGCATCCATACCTTCCTCAGCACTTCTGATCTGCATATGAAGTACAAGCTGCAGATGGAACGTGACGACGTCTACGACGCGGTTGTCGCCAGTGTTGTGCGGGCGGGCAAATACACCGACGATATCGAATGGAGTGCCGAAGACGGTACGCGCACGGATCACGATTTCCTCTGCCGCTGCATCGAAGGCGCGATTGATGCCGGGGCGACGACGATCAACATTCCAGATACCGTCGGTTACGCCTTGCCCAATGAGCACGCCGATATGTTCCGCATGGTTCAGAACCGTGTGCCCAATATCGACAAGGTTGTGTTGTCGACGCATTGCCACAATGATCTCGGACTGGCCGTGGCCAATTCACTGGCCGGCGTTCAGGCCGGTGCCCGTCAGGTCGAATGTACGATCAATGGCCTGGGTGAGCGCGCCGGCAACGCGGCGCTGGAAGAGATCGTCATGGCGCTGAAAACGCGCCCTGATTTGCTCGATTACGATACCCGCATCGATACCACGCACATTACCAAGGCGTCGCGCATGGTGTCGACGATTACCGGTTTTCTGGTGCAAAACAACAAGGCTATCGTTGGTGCCAATGCCTTTGCCCATGAGGCCGGCATTCATCAGGACGGTATGCTGAAGCACGCTGGAACCTATGAAATCATGACGCCGGAATCGGTCGGGCTGAACAAGTCCACCCTGGTCATGGGCAAGCATTCTGGCCGTCACGCCTTCCGCAAAAAACTCGAGGAACTGGGTTTTGAGCTGGGTGACAATGCACTGCATGACACCTTCCGTCGTTTCAAGGACCTGGCCGACAAGAAAAAGGATGTCTTTGATGAGGACATCGTCGCTCTGGTCGATGACGAACAACGCGGGAATGACCGGATCAAGTTCGGCTCCCTGCAGGTCGTCTGCGGCTCGGTCGGCCCTCAAACGGCTGACCTGGTGCTCAATGTCGATGGCGAGGAAGTCAGTCACAAGTCGACGGGCGACGGGCCGGTCGATGCGACCTTCAATGCCTTGAAGAAACTGGTTCCCCACACGGCGATCCTGCAGCTCTATCAGGTGCACGCCGTGACGGAAGGAACCGACGCCCAGGCCGAAGTTACAGTTCGTCTGGGAGAAGATGGCAAAACGGTAAACGGTTTGGGTGCGGATACGGATACCCTGGTCGCGTCGGCCAGGGCCTATATCAATGCGCTCAACAAATTAATGGTCAAGCGAGAGAAAACGGCACCCGCCGCTCTCACCGCCTGACGTATTTCAGGGAACGGATGCGGGGGCATGGTGCCCCCGTTTCTCAAAATCAGGGGATAAGCGACCTAAATGTTTTCAAAGATTCTTGGTTTTTTGTCGGCCGATATGGCCATCGACCTTGGTACGGCAAATACGCTGGTTTACGTCAAGGGACGCGGCATTGTCCTCAATGAACCGTCCGTCGTTGCAATTGTCAGCACACGGGGCAAAAAACAGGTGCTGGCTGTTGGTGACGAAGCGAAGATGATGCTGGGTCGCACGCCTGGCAACATTGAAGCCATCCGCCCGCTACGCGATGGCGTTATCGCTGATTTCGAAATTGCCGAGGAAATGATCAAGCACTTCATTCGCAAAGTGCATAACCGCCGCAGTTTCGCCTCACCCCAGGTCATCATTTGTGTGCCGTCGGGATCAACAGCCGTTGAACGCCGTGCAATTCAGGAATCGGCGGAAAGCGCCGGTGCCCGCCGGGTATTCCTGATTGAGGAGCCCATGGCCGCTGCAATTGGTGCCGGCTTGCCGGTGACCGAGCCAACGGGTTCAATGGTCGTCGATGTTGGCGGTGGCACGACTGAAGTTGCCGTGCTGTCACTGGGCGGCATCGTTTATGCCCGCAGCGTGCGCGTTGGTGGCGATAAAATGGATGAGGCGATCATCAGCTACATTCGTCGCAATCACAATCTGTTGGTCGGTGAATCGAGTGCCGAGCGCATCAAGAAAGAAATCGGCACCGCCCGCCCGCCCGAAGATGGCAATGGCGAAAGCATGGAAGTTAAAGGCCGTGATTTGATGAACGGCGTGCCGAAGGAATTGCTGATCAATCAACAACAGATCGCCGAAAGCCTGGCTGAACCGGTCGGTGCGATCATCGAAGCTGTCAAAGTAGCCCTGGAACACACGGCACCTGAACTGGCGGCAGATATCGTCGACAAAGGTATTGTCCTGACAGGTGGCGGGGCGTTGCTTGGCAATCTGGACCAGGTGTTGCGGGAAGCAACGGGTTTGCCGGTTTCAATTGCCGATGAGCCGTTGTCCTGTGTCGCGCTTGGCACTGGCCGGGCACTGGAAGAGATGCGCACCTTGCGCCACGTTTTGTCGCAACACAGCACCTAGGCTTTCAAGACAAGACCCGGTTTTGGTCTGATCCGGTTATTCAGGCTCGATTAATGGAGAATCTTTCGTGAGATCGCGCGGAAATGCACAACGGGCAGCGATGCCACTTAAAGGCATGGTGCAGCGCTTTGCCTTCGTTCTGCTAATCGGCGCCTCATTGATGTTGCTGGTTCTGGGCAAGGCCCAAAATCCGCTGGTTGAGCGGTTTCGAAGTACTGTGTTCGAAGTGGCCACGCCGGTTCTCGAAGTTCTCTCCCAGCCCGTCATCGCCACCAATCGCCTTATCGATGAAGTCAAATCCCTGTTCTCCATCCGGGATGAAAATTTCCGCCTGCTGGAAGAAAATGAACGCCTGCGCCGCTGGCACAGCGTAGCCCAGGGACTGGAACAGGAAAACGCTGCCTTCAGGTCGCTGCTGGCGGCCAAACCGTTGCCCTCGACCGCCTTTATTTCCGGTCGGGTAATCGGCGATGCGGGCGGACCTTTTGTCCGAACAATTCTGATCAACGCCGGCGCCAGATCAGGCGTTCGAACCGGCCTCGCCGCCGTGACGGCTGACGGCCTGATTGGTCGCGTCATTGAAGCCGGACGTCGGGCGTCGCGTATTTTATTGCTAACGGATTTGAACTCCCGCGTGCCCGTCGTGCTGGAGGGCTCGCGCTATCGTGCCGTCCTCGAAGGTGACAACTCCGATACCATGCGTCTGACATTCCTGCCCAATGCGGCTCAGGTCACTGCGGGGGATCGTGTGGTGACGTCCGGCAACGGCGGTGTCTTCCCGCCGGGGCTGCCGGTCGGCACCGTAACGTCGGTTTCAGGCGGGCAAATTCGGGTGCAGCCCTTTGCCGGCTATGACCGGCTGGAGTACGTCCGGGTATTGCAATATGCCTTCCCGCAGCCTGAGGCCCAGGTTCGAGATCAATCACCATGAACAAGGCACCGTTCAGTGTTCGCCTCGGACGAACGCTGCGGTCCATGATTCCCGGGCTGCTGTTGCTGCTCTGCGTCTTTGTTGCGGCTTTGCCGACAGGATTACCGCAGTTTGCTGATGTCACGCCGTTTCTGTCGTTGATGGCGGTCTATTACTGGGGCATCTACAGACCGGACTTGCTGCCAGCGGTTGTCGTCTTTCTGGGCGGTCTGGTGCAGGACGTTGTCACGGGTGGGCCGATTGGCTTGATGGCCCTGGTGTTGATCCTGGTGCATGCAGTGGGTGTCTCCCAGCGCCGCTTCTTCCTCGGTAAATCCTTTCCGGTTGAGTGGTGGGGATTTGGTCTGGTGACTTTGGGTGCCGGTGTTGTCGCCTGGATCGTGGCCAGCCTGTATTTTGTTGCCTTGCTGGATCCAAAATCCATCGCCGTTCAGGCGCTCTTGACCATTGCTGTGTATCCGCTTGTGACGCGACTGTTTACGCGGGCATCGCGTGCCGTCAGGCCGGCCTGATGGCCGGCCTGCCAACAGCGGGCAACCGCTATAAAACCTTTACCCGCCGTGCGGCGTTGGTAGGAGGCGGGCAGGCGCTGCTAATGTCAGTGCTGGCCGGGCGGCTATACTACCTGCAAGTTACGCGCGCCGATCAATATCGCACCCTGGCCGACGAGAACCGGATCAGCCATCGCCTGCTGCCGCCAACGCGCGGGCGCATCCTCGACCGGTCTGCCATCGAACTGGCCAACAATCAGCAAAACTTCCGCGTCCTGCTGATCCCCGAACATGCGACGGGCGGTATCGATAAAACGCTGGACGCCTTGTCCAACCTGGTCGCCATTGATAGCCATGATCGCCGGCGCATTGAACGCGAAATCAAACGCAATCGAAAATTCATGCCGGTGACTGCGCTGGAGAACCTGTCGTGGGCCGAGTTCAGCCGGGTCAATGTTCACCTGCCTGATCTGCCTGGCATCCAGCCTGATGTCGGCGAATCGCGCCACTACCCGCTGGGTGATGCCTTTGCCCACCTCGTCGGCTATGTCGGGATCGTCTCGGAAGAAGAAACCACGGGAGATCCCTTGCTGCAACTGCCGGGTTTTCGCGTCGGAAAAAGCGGCGTCGAGCGGGCCAGCGAAAGCATGTTACGTGGCGCTGCCGGCAACAGTCAGGTCGAGGTCAATGCACTCGGTCGCGTCATCAAACAGCTCAAACGCAAGGAAGGTGAACCCGGCAACGATGTCGTTCTGACGCTGGATGCTGATTTGCAAATGTTCGCGGCCGATCGACTGGGGTCCGAATCAGGATCGGTCGTCGTCCTCGACGTCCACACCGGTGACATCGTCACGATGGTATCGACCCCGAGCTTTAATCCAAACGCCTTCAATCTTGGCATCGATCATGACGAGTGGCAGGAGCTGATTGGCAACCCCCGCAAGCCACTGATCAACAAAACCATTCGCGGACAATATCCGCCGGGCTCGACGTTCAAGATGATTGTTGCCCTGGCGGCACTGGATGCAGGCGTCGTTGCCACCGATAACGAAGTTTTTTGCAACGGCAAACTGGAGGTCGGCAACCACACTTTCCACTGTTGGAAAAAAGGTGGGCATGGCCGGTTAACTCTGACGCAAGCCATTCAGAATTCCTGCGATGTTCATTTCTACGAAATTGCCCGAAAGGTTGGCGTCAACAGGATTGCCGAAATGGCCGAACGATTTGGGCTCGGCAGCCGAACCGGTATTGGCGTCGGCGGCGAACGCGGTGGCTTGATACCGACCAAGGAATGGAAACTGGCAACAATTGGCGAGCGGTGGCAAGTTGGCGAGACGTTGAACACCGGGATCGGACAGGGCTTTGTCCTGACGACGCCGTTGCAACTGGCAACCATGACGGCGCAGATCGCCAATGGCGGATATCGGTTGCGCCCGAAGCTGATCCACGCCGCTTCTGCCGAAGAGTCCCGTACGGGAGCCGGGGCGGGGACCAGGCCGGACGAAATCGAACCGGTCTCGCTTGGATTGTCTCCGGCGGCACTGGCCCTGGTCCAGGAGGGCATGTTCCGGGTTTCCAATTCACCGCGCGGTACTGCGTATCGCTCGCGCATCAAGGAGCCCGGCATGGAAATGTCGGGCAAAACCGGTACAGCGCAAGTGCGCCGCATCTCCAAGGCCGAACGCGATGTGCGTGTGCGCAAGAACGAGGAGAAACCCTGGGTCGAACGTGATCACGCCCTGTTCGTCGGGTATGCGCCGGTGGCCGCGCCGCGCTACGCCGTAGCGGTCGTCGTTGAACATGGGGGCGGCGGTTCCAAAACCGCGGCACCGATCGCCCGTGATGTGCTGCTGGAAGTGCAAAAAAAGGATCCGAGCCGAACGCCGCCCATCGGCACGCTGGCCAGCCACACGAGCGGAAAGGAGGAGGGCTGAGATGTTGATCAGTGACGGCCCCGGCCTCAGCGAAGTTCGCCTGACGTTTGGACAGAAGATCTGGAATATCAACTGGACGCTGGTGATCCTGGTTTGCCTCAACGCCTCCGTCGGCTTTGCCATGCTCTATTCAGTTGCCGGCGGCAGTGTCGAGCCCTGGGTCACGCGCCAGGCCATGCGCTTTGCCATGGGGCTTGGCCTGATGTTTGTCATTGCCCTCGTCGATATCCGCGTATGGCTGCGCTACGCCTATGTGATTTATGGCGTTGCGCTGGCCCTGCTGGTCTCCGTCGAATTCATCGGCACGGTCGGTATGGGCGCACAACGTTGGGTCGACCTCGGATTCTTCCAGTTACAGCCGTCAGAAGTCATGAAAATATCGCTGGTTCTCGCGCTCGCGCGCTACTTCCACAGTCTGTCACTGGAAGAAGTCGAGAGCCTGCGTTTTCTGGTGCCGCCGCTGGCCATGGTTCTGGCACCTGTTGCTCTGGTTCTGCGTCAGCCGGATCTCGGTACGGCAATCCTGCTGGTCATGGGGGCAGGTGCCATGTTCCTGATCGCCGGTGTCCGGCTGTGGATTTTCGGTGTGGCAATTGCGGCGGTAGGTGCCGCCGTGCCGTTCGCGTGGAATTATCTGCATACCTATCAGAAGGCCCGCATTCTGACGTTCCTCAATCCGGAGCGTGATCCGCTCGGGGCGGGCTATCATATTCTGCAGTCCAAAATCGCACTGGGCTCTGGCGGCCTGACGGGACGGGGGTTCATGCAGGGCACGCAAAGCTATCTGAATTTCCTGCCGGAAAAACAGACCGATTTCATTTTCACCTCCCTGGCGGAAGAACTCGGGCTTACCGGCGCGCTCGGCCTGCTCGCCCTCTACGCCCTGATTATCGCCTACGGTCTGGGCATTGCCTTGCGCGCCCGCAATCATTTTGGCCGCCTGGTGGCAATGGGCATTACGGCAACTTTTTTCCTTTACGTTTTTATCAATATCGCCATGGTGACCGGCCTGGTGCCGGTCGTTGGCGTGCCCCTGCCGCTGATTTCCTACGGCGGCACGGCTATGGTGACCATCCTCATCGGTTTCGGCCTGCTGATCAGCGTCTACGTCCACCGCGACGTCCGCATCCCGCGCCGCGCCAGCGACGGATATTAGGATATCCCGAGAACTAATTCAGTCGACAACCCCGCCAGCCTTTGATATATCCCGCAGCGCGGGCGCTTAGCTCAGTTGGTAGAGCAGCTGACTCTTAATCAGCTTGTCACAGGTTCGATCCCTGTAGCGCCTACCATTTCAAGGCCCTGGCTGGAAACGGCCAGGGCCTTTTATGGTTTGAGTGACCTGTAAGTGACGCCGGGAAAGTAGAATGTCAACAGACAGGCGTGCGAACGACACCGTCAAGACCCACAAAAATAATTCCCTGTCATAACCATTTTCACTTATCCACCTGTCCCGGCGCAGACGTCTTGGTGGACCTCAAACCAGTCATGCATTAATATTTCCACTGAACTCTTTAGACTGGACGGACCGGTGCCAGGTACCGGGATCCTTTGCATCGAAATCTACTTGTCGGAGTAATTATTCATAAGTGACACGGCCAAACTAGGTCTGGGTACCGCCCAAATGGACCTTGATTATGGGGTTGCCAATGAAGTTGGAATTCCCGATGACGAGGAGGCTGCGGCGATGCTGGATGCTGCCTGGATGGGTGGTGTTCGCTTGATCGACACATCGGCATCATACGGTGAAACTGAGCGACGGCTCGGCAATTTGATGAGTGACAGTCAACCATTTGACATTGTCAGCAAGCCGCCTCATTTGAGTGAAACAGATTCAGAAGGTCTTCGTGCCTTTATTGAAAACGCTGCGCACAATTCGCTCGCGAATTTGAAGCGTGATCGACTGAAGTGCCTCATGCTCAGAAATGCTGACGAGTTGCACATCCATCGAAAATCAAAAATATTGGATGTTCTTTTCGGAATGAAGAGAGCAGGGATGTTCGATCAAATAGGCATCTCACTATATCGACCAGATGAGTTGGATATCGCTCTTGAGGATGGTTTCGACCTCATCCAAATTCCAGTTAGTATTCTGGATCAACGATTTGTTGTGGATAAAAGACTGAGAAAAGCTCATGAGAAAGGCATTGAGATACATGCACGGTCCGCATTCTTGCAAGGTATCTTGACCTTGTCATTGGATCGTTTGCCAACTTACTTTCATTCAGCCGAAGTTGCCATAATCGATATCCAAAGAATAGCGCTTGAACTGGGTGTATCAGTAATTGAAGCGGCAGTAGGGTTCTGCCATTCTGTTCCTGAGGTTGACTATGTAATTATAGGTGCGGAGCGTGCTGATCAAGTGAGTGAATTTTGCGTCATGCCGCGCAAAACAATCCCGTACGGCGTTTTTGCGTCGGCAGCTATCAGTGACGAGACACTTTTGTTACCCGCAAATTGGCCTATACGAAAAGATCTCCTTCCATGAAATCTACGGAGACCCAAAAAAGTTCAATTTCCGGAATCATTAAATGACGACTACTGACGATCCGACCAATCTGCTGAAACGTGCCGAGCAGTACACCAAAGACGGTGAATACGACAAATCTATCGGGATACTCGAAAAATTATTGAACGATAATCCAGGAGATGTCGGCGCAGTGCTTTTAACCGCGAGAACGGCTCAAGCCGTTCGCAATTTTCCGATGGCTGAAAAGTACTATGAGCTCGCCTTTGAATTATCCGGCGCCAATATTGATGTTCGACAAGCTCTGATGATATTCCACTTTGATCGCGGACAGCATGACAGTGCAATCATTCATGCCAGGGTTCTCATTGAAGGGGCGCCGGAAAGAGGTGAATACCTGGAGATATTGGGAACCTGCCTTATTACACTGGACAACTATCCGGAATCACTTGAGGTCTTTCAGAAGCTGGTCGCTCTTTATCCGGATTCGCCTCAGTACCTTCTTCGCCTCTGTATGTGTCTTGATTACTTTCGTGACAAGGAGAACAGATGGGACGAATTTTTCGCGTTTGAGGATCTGGCCCCGGACCTCTTGATAACGGCCGGAAACTTTCTGTTGCAGAAGCAGCACTTTACGTATGCACGCGTTGCATATGATCGATATGCCGCTGCAGCAGGCCAGGAAGACAAGCTTGAAGCTATTTTTCACACCCAGTCTGGAGATTGTCTGTTCGGGTTGGGATTAATCGATGAAGCTCGAATACAATTCAAAAAGGCTCTTGATCTTTGCTATCTGGAACTTGCTTCAGATTCTCCGGGGGCTGACATATTCGGTGTTTTACTCTACGCCCAGTACAGGTACTCGGGCGAGGAAAGTACGAGGCAAACCTACCGGGAAGTGTTGCAGGTCACGGATGGCGTAGTCGATTTTTCCAATTCTCCATTGCCTGATGATAACGGGAACCGAATAAAACTGTTGCAGGAAATCTGTCGTGGTAAAGACGTTGTCATTTTGCTGCCAGGGCCTTCGATTGGTGATTTTTCAGATAATATCGAGAAGCTGAGATCCGCCGACTGTGTGTTTTTCGGATTAAACGAATACCATCCGATCGAAGTTGAAATTTTGTCAAAAATTGAACGTGTTTTTGACGGGGTCATGCAGTCCAACCCATTCGGTATGCGCCAATCCGTCGGCGCGTTGCTGGAGTTCATGGAGCGTCCGGATAATATCCTGATCGCCAATCTGTTCTGTTTAATGGGGTTTTCAGAAAACCCGGCGGAAAAAGGCAAATTTTCAGAAAAATACGCTGACAAGCTGCTCATGTTCAATTCCAATCGCCGCAGCTCGCCGAGCCCGTTTGACCCACTTCAAATGATGGGTGGAAATACTCTGTCGGCACTGGTCGCAGTGTTGATTTTGGGCTTGCCGAAACGGATATTGATTTTCGGCGCTGATTCCGGTGGTGTGCCGACTGAAAAAGAGGGCGTCGTCAATGATGAAACGACCTACTATTTTGCTCAACCCGATGATATCCCGTATGCGCCAAGCCTTGCCAACGATCGTTTGGTTGGTTACCAGCGTGACGCAGTAGAGATGGCGCAAATCATGCAACCTTTGCTGATCGGTCTTTCGGCAATGTTCGACGTTCCTGTCCCGCCTGTCCTGAATTGTTGTTCGCATAGCCTTCTTGATGTATTCGAAAAGATTGAAGCGGCTGCTGGTATTGACCTGATCGTAGACGGTTGACGTCGGCGTTTAATCGCCGCCCTGACCCGGAACAGGCTGTGGACGCTCTGTTTTTCGCATAGCGACGGCGTTGCTGCTTTCACGGAATGGGTCGTTGCCTCGGCAGGGAAAGCCAAATACTGTCTCCTCTCAAACCGGCTTACGTTCCGGGAATGTCGAACAAATATCGATTTGGATAACGATGGAACTAGGATTCAAGGATCGCGTCGCAGTTGTTACGGGCGCGAGCAAGGGGATCGGTCACGGGATCGCCCACGGACTTGCCAACGAGGGTGTGCGGACAATTATTGTCGCGCGTACAAAGGCTCCACTGGCAGAAGCTGCAAGGCAAATCGAAAGTGACACAGGCATCGAGAGTCTGGCTGTAGACGGGGATGTTCGTGATACTGCTCTGGCAGACAACATCGTTCAGATCGCGATGGAAAAATGGGGGCGGGTAGATATCCTCGTGAATAACGCAGGCGGGCCGCCGCCGATGAATTTTCTGGAAGCCGGAAATCAGGACTGGAACGACGCCCTCGAGCTTAATCTTCTTGGTTCGATCAGGATGTGCCGCGCCGTCGTGCCCGTTATGAAAGCGCAAAAGTGGGGACGTATTATCACTATCGGCTCGACGGTCATGAAGGAGCCTTCACCGCAAATGGTAATGTCCGCAACAGCGCGCGCTGGCGTCACCGCCTTCATGAAAGCGATCTCGATAGAACTGGCGGCGGACGGGATTACAGCGAATACGATCGCGACCGGCGGGGTGCAGACGGAACGCCTGGTTTCGCTGTTTGAAACCATCGCTACCAAAAATGATCAATCCGTCGACACATTGCTGGAAAATGCGGCGGCGAGTATTCCGATGGGGCGGTTCGCCTCACCTGCGGAATTTGCCCAGATGATTGTATTCCTGGCGTCCGAGGCGGGCGGTTACATTACAGGAGAATGCATTTCAGTTGATGGCGGCTTGTCAAAAAGCGCATTTTGATGCAGGGACCGTTATTCAGGCCTGATCTGTTTTCGCGCAGACTGCCTTCATATACGGAGCCGGATGAAATCGCCCTGCAATCTGTCAAAGAGATTATCGCGCACGACTATCGAAGCGTTATTGGCCAAAACCTGCGCATTAGTCAAACCTCGGGGAACAACGTCAACTCACGGAATTTCAGGATTGCCTCATCCCGGGGACAATTTGTTCTTAAACATATTCCGCAAGCCGGTCTTCGCGATCACGAAAGCACCTGCCATCTTTCAGCTTTCCTGAATTCCCGGGGTGCGGCGGTTGTCTATCCGGAAAAAAATGACAAGAGAGAATTTGTCAGTCGCGACGAACAGGCGGGATGGTCTTTATGGCCTTTTTTCGAAGGAGATTACTTCTCGGGCGGCGAACAAGAACTGCGAGGTATTGCAGACGCTGTTCAAGGACTCTCAAAACATCTTTCTACAGTACCCGCTGACGCCAGCCCGACCAGGCGAGTGGAGGTCAATGTGTCTGACATGGTCGCTACAATTCGCAACATTGATAGCTCCTGGAACGACTGGGTAAAAACGGTCGATGAGACGATGGTACGTCTGGTTGCCGACAACCGTCCGGTAATCCTCAAGGCCTTGTCGGGTATCGAAACAACAGCGGCAAAATATGAATTTTCGCAGCTCCTGCCAGTTCATTACGATCTGCATCCTCACAATATCCTCGTGAAGGAAGGTCACATCGCGGCAATTCTGGATACAGATTCGATTGTCATGTATGCACCGATGCCATCCCTCGGGTTTGCCGCGTTCAAGTTATTCAGGCAGCATGTTGCGCATCTGGAATCTGAAGAGCCTGGGCCTGAGTTGCGTGAGGATTTCGAAAGGTTCAGTAACCAGCTTGCGCCGGAATACAGTGCGCAGGAAATGCTGGAGGGGGCACGGATAGAGGTCATGCGACGCATGTGCGATATTCTTGGAAACCTGGACACGGATGGCAAAAGTGTCTGGGGCCATGTATTTGGCATTCATCTATCTGCACTGTCCGAAATTTCCTGGCTGCTGGGCGAAAGTTCGTGAAACAGGGATCAGCATGCTGACAATAGCGCGCGAACGGGCACGACGGTTTGAAGATTTGCGTCTGGACGGATCGAACGCGCGTCAGAGGCTGGTCGATCAAATCGAGGGAGCCTTTGGCGAGGATGACCTTGCATACTTGTTGCAGATGCTCGGGTATGCCGAAGGGCTGGACTACGATCACCCCGGGCTTTCCAAACAGATTTATCTCTCGCACCCCTACAGGGTTGGCGCGATGAGCGTGCAATTAATGCAGCCGGTCAATCGTCATATAACGGCATTGGCCCTGATCCATAATGTTCTGGAGGTCGCAGCTATTCCGACTGAAGAACTCGTAGAACGCGTCGGTGAAACGATGTACCGCGAACTTGAAGCCCTGACCGTCGATCGTGCGCAATCGAGCGAGGCATACAAGGAACAATATTACGGCGGGATCCGCGCGGCCGGCGCTGCTGCAATGATTGTGAAATGCCTCGATAAGCTCGATAACATGTTTATGTTGTGCCTGAATCCAGACGAAAACATCCGGCACAGTTATCTTGCCGAAATTCGAGACCATGTTGCGCCAATGGTCGACGAAAATTTGCCCGGATTGTCCGTCTATTTTCAGGAATTGATCGAAAATTGCTTGCAGACCGGCCATCTGGAAAATTGATCTGAACGGAGTTTGCGCGTGCGTGATCCGACAGAGTCGAACCGTTCCCCGCAGGGACTAAATGCCGGACCAGCAATTAACTGTCATTTGTCCGGGCAGACAGGTTAAAGCTGAACTCTCGCGTCAGGCGCCCCTGGCTTCCAGGCAGACTGGTGTCGTCATTCTCGCACAGGGAAAATGCCAGACGGGACAGAAAGCTGTTTTCGCTGTGTTGATAGGAGAACATGCTCAAGGGGCTTCCCTGCCCATTGTTTAATTCGATCACCAAGCGTTTCTCCTGATCGCCCATATCGAGCCAGCCCTCCGTCATTGCCAGTCCTGAAGTACTGGAGACCAGAAATGATATCGACCGGCCATGGTCGATGAAATTGCCGTCAACATCGAATATCTCCGCGTCCTTGCCGCCATTGTGCGTTGAAAAGTTCAGTTGGTCTTCGGCGAATGCCTGTGGCATGAGCGTGATATGCCCGACCCGAATGCGCCCACCCCGAAACTCATTCAATTCGATCTTGTAATTGAACTGCACGCCCTGTTGTGAGCCGCCCAGGGAAATACGTTTTACAATACTGCCGAAGTCGAATTCGAATGTTCCCTCGATTTCGATGGCGTCTCCAACGTTGATTATCCTTGGTTTGACAGGCACCAGATCGGTGATTCTGGGGTGGCCCATCGATTCAATAATGCTATGGCCGGAGTACCAGTCAGCCGCAAGGCTGATGTTGTTGAAGAATCCATGCCGAATCGTTCCGAGCAAGGAATGTTCCGATACTTCCGGTGCAATAAATGAGCGTATGGAAAGCCCGCGCCGTTTGTTCAGAACAAGTTCATAGTCGCCATTTCCCAACTGAATGAAGTCCCTGTCTTCCGTAATGTAGGCAGCCGTGTTCGTTTTGGCGCTGGAAGATGGCACGGCGGAAACAGTTCCGACCGTTTCGTCTCCCGGATAGTCCCGCCGAAGTTTTTCGAGCCTGGCCTGGCCGTCGTGCCAACGCGCTTCGGTAATATGTGTCCGAAAGTCGCTGGCCCAAAGTTCGAGTAGACGCCGCCATTCCCCGTCTGACGGTGAAATTTGCCGAAAAACTCTGGCGATCGAATGGCACGTTGAATTGAGAACATAATCGTCGCGACCCGTAACCGCCCAGCGGGCAATATTGTATTTCGGCTGTTTCTTGACCTGGATCGGGTATTGCGGTGACTCCAGCTTCAGGGCCGTACAGTTTTCCTTGCTGGCCTCGTTCGATGCAAGAATTTCCGAAGGAAGTAAAAAGGGAGCGGCGAACTTGCTTTCCAATAGCTTGTGCACGGTCTTGACGGCATTCCATTCGCTGGAGTCAATTGCGGGTTCTTCAACATATCGTCCTGGCCGAAAATCAAAAATCTCTGCGTCATTGCCATAAATGCCAATGACACCCTCGGACGGACAGCCCAGATTTTCCACGTAGTCGAGGTACTCGTCGTATGTTGTGTCACCGTAGATGACACGCTGAAATTGTTGAAAATTGGCGGATCGGCTCCACAGGACCGCTATCCTGGAATCTCCCGGACCGACGGCGACCTGAGAGGAAAACTGGTGCCCGGCGGGCCAATGATGGCTCGAATATGAATTATCCCAGTCGGCGATAATCCCGGACGCACCATTTTCGAGGTAGCTGCCGAGAATACCCGATGAATAGGCTTGTTCAGATACCAGCCAGACCGGCGGCGTGACCCCCAGTATTTCCTGATAAACATTCTTTCCGATAGACAGGTTTTTTGAATTGACGTGATAGGGAACCAGCGGCGCGATAATCTGACTGTATCCGCTGCCGATCAATTCTGTTTTTCCCTGGTTGATGGCATTGCGAAACTCTTGCACCCACTCAGGCGACAGGCGCTGGATTTGCTCAAGCGTCCAGCCTGGAATTTCCAGGGCGATTCGGCATCCCTCATTGCTGATCAATTCAAGCAGCGGGTCGTAGCATTTGCGCAAAACGTCGACGCGCGAAGTTGCCTCGATAGAGGAAAATGCCAGGTTCAAATGAAAAAACGAAAAAAACTTCATCAGGGATCATACAATCGAAATGGCTAAACGTTCATTAAACTTACGACCAGATTCGGTGGCGACGGACCTTGCAGAACTGCTCGGCTCGCCCGCTGATGGCAGCTTGTCACGCGTATATTCTGCCCGATTGTCCTTAACATATTTGTGGTTTAAAAGCCGAAAATCGAACACCATTTCTTAGCAAATTCAATATAGTCTGATCTGGCTCAAGGGCGACCGATTGCCCGGCGTGAGAAACTTCAGGGTGAGGGAATTATGCGGGTATTGATCTGGAAGCCTGGCATTCGACGAGATGCCACAACTGGCGAAATTCCAAACATTGGCATGGCAATTCTCGCGGCGGAGTTCAAAAATTCCGGCCACGAAGTGAGGGTCATAGACCACCACATGGCACCGAAACCGGATGTCGAAGAAGGGCTCACGGTATTCAGGCAGTTCGAGCCAGACCTGATTTGTATTTCCATGGTTTCCTATGAATGGGTTTTGCCCGTCGTTCACAAGATGATCGATTTGGCGAATGCGGAAGATGTGCCGGTCTGGATCGGGGGACCGCACGCCACCGCCTTTTACGACATTATGGCCGAGGACCCCCGTATTTCCAAAATTGTAAACGGCGAAGTTGATGGCAACCTCACCATGGTATTCGAAAGTTCGGAGAAAGTTATCAATCTGCCGCGTCCGACAAGTTTTACGAAACCGGATTTTACGCTGGTCGATGATTATGAAGATCTGGAATTTTATCCGTTGTTTACCTCACGTGGCTGCAAGTACCGGTGCAATTTTTGCGCCGCCACTGTGACCCATGGGAATTTGTTGCGGCCACGTACGCTGGATGATGTATGGGCGGAACTTGATGAACTCGCTGACAAGTACACCAGGGTACATACCGTTTGGGTGATCGACGACGACTTCCTCACAAATATTGACCATGCGATGGAGTTTCTGCGGGGATACGAAAATCGAGGCTATAGCTTTGATCTGAATATCATCAATGTGAGAGCCGATATGCTGACGGATGATTTTATTGCGATCATCAAGCGTCTTGGTATTACGCAGCTTTCAGTCGGTCTGGAATCAGCGGACCCGGAAGTGTTTCGCCGGATCGGCAAGGGCGAGAAACTCGAGACCGCAAAAAATGCCATCGTAAAGCTTCAGGAAAATGACATTACGCCCTGGCTGAATATGATCATCGGCTTGCCTTATGATTCGCTTGAGGCGCATCAGCGCTCTCTGGAATGGGTGACCAGCCTTCCCAAACCGCGCATCGTTCAGTGGCTCAATTATGCGCCGTTCCGAAATACCAGAGCCTATGACCATTACGTCGAAATGGGTGCTATTGAAGACGGCTTCGTGCCGGGTTTCCAGGGGCAGTACGAAGAAATTCCGCAGCCGGGATTCTTCGACATTCCAGGTTTTGATCGGGATCAACAACGAATAGCGCAGCTCGAGTCCTATTTGCGCTGCCACTCTCCGATCCTGATCATGAACGACGAAGAAGTCCAGCGCCTCTGCCGGGAAAACGGTTTGTGGGAATATTACGAGGAATGGCGGGCCAATGCGCCGATCGAGGACTTTGTACGTAACACGGTACCTGTAAAAATCCGGCGTGGCCAAATTGATGACGCAAAGATGGGCATTTTGCCGGCGCTTCCGTCTCAGGACAGCGTTCAACACGTTGAGCGCTGATACCGCCGGAGCCAGTGACAGTATATGTGACGGGGAACGATTATTGTTCATCAGCGATTTCGAATATTTCAACCGGGAAACGGGTTGTTAAGCTTCAACGCGTAATATTCGTGGTAATTCGAAATGACCCCGTTCGAGGTCAATCGTTCTGACGGCATATCTGCCATAAAATATGAGAGACAAAAAATGTGCGGGGTGTTTTTTTCTTGTTCTTCCAATCCGCGTGTTCTTGCCGAACTGCGTGCAAATTACCCGAAATCAATCGCCACACTTGAACGCCGTGGTCCCGACCGCTCAATCCGTGTCGATGGTTCCGATTACATCATCGCACATACCCTTCTGAGTATTACAGGGTATCGGGAACAGCCGATTGTTCGTGACGGGTTCGAATTTTCCTTCAACGGCGAAATCTATAACGACTATCTGAATTATGGTGACGAATATTCGGATACCGATGTTTTGACGGCCCATTTTGAAGAATTCGGTGGTACCGAATTCGACAGAATTGACGGCGAATACGCGATCATCTGGCATGACAGGAATGCCCGGCAGGTTGTCCTTGCGACTGATCCAATGGGCACCAAACCTCTTTATTACCAGCTTGGCAGCGATCATTTTGCCGCGGGTACATACGAGTCAACCGTTCGGGAATGCGGTCAAAAAGGTGACATAGTCCTGGTGCCACCGAATACCCGGCTGGTCTTTGACGTCAAGGATTTCACGGTTGTCGAAAAAACCGAAATTCGCGCGTTCCACTTTGACCGCGCCAACGTCGACAGCTACCAGGCATGGACCGAGGCCTTTCAGCAAGCACTGGAGAAGCGCTGCCGAAATACGCGTTACGACCAGTTTGTCTGCCTCAGCTCGGGGCACGATTCCGGACTGATCGCTGCGGAAATGGCCAATTTGAAACTGCCTTTCCAGGCTTATTCCGTCTATGAAGGCGAAGACAGGGATGTTCTCGATCAACGGCTTGAATGGCTGCGTGCGCGTGGATTTTTGTGCGATGTTCTGGATCCGACGTCTGAACAAAGTTTCGCCATGCACAATCAGTTGCTCGAAACGCTTGATCCGTTTTATTTCGAAAACCCGCTCAATCCTGAAGTCACGTTCCCCAATCCGGATTTCCGCTACAACGGCGGGATCGTTGCCCACGGTTTGATTTTCGAAAAAACCGCGGCGCGAAAGCAGATTATTTCGATTGCCGGAAGCGGTGGCGATGAAATTTACGCTGATTTCGACAATCCCTACCAGAATCCCGACTGGAGCGAGATCAAGGGGCAATGGGACAAGGTTACGGGACCGTGGAAAAATTTCAATGGTGGCTGGCTGACGATTTTCCTTGGTGGCATCGAGCGTGTTGCCGCGTCTTTCAGCCTTGAAGGCCGCTATCCATTTCTTGACCCTGATGTTGTACAGGCTTTTCTGGATCTGTCGCCGGCACTCAAGTCCCGAGAATCGAAAGCGCCGATCAGCAACAGGATGCGGGAACTTGAATTCCCGATGCATGATCGGAAATTTGGCTTCCGGGGCGTCGACTTCAAACTGCAGCAGGCATCGCAATGAGCCGCGTACTGTATACCGTCAACAGCTACAACATTATCGAAGACGAAGATTGCGGTTATTTTCGCTGTGATCCCCTGCCCACCGATGAAGAATTATCCGACTATTATCAACGCGTTTTCTATACCAGTCGCAAACCGGATTATTTTGAACGGCAAAAGCAGGATGAAGAATGGTGGAACCTGGTGTTCCAGGGGCGTCTCGAGCGTTGTGCTGCGTTGCGGGATGGCCCGATTGAGCGCGTTCTCGACATCGGCTGCGGCCCTGGCCTGTTCTTGAAATACTGCCAGGACCAGGGCATGGACGTCATCGGCCTCGAGCCGTCCGAAGATGCGGCAGACTTCGCCCGGCAAAGTGGCGTTCAGGTAATTTCCGGCGGTTACGAGAATTTCAGCTCGGCCGATCTCGGGACTTTTGATCTGATTTACAGCAACGGGGTGCTGGAGCATCTGCCCGACCCGCTGTCTTTCCTGGAAACATGTAGAGATGGTCTTGGTGAAAACGGTCAGTGTTTTGTAAGCGTCTCCAATGATTTCAACCCTATTCAACAAATCTGGTTGAAAATGGGGCAGGAGCCATGGTGGTTATGTCCGCCGGAACACATCAATTATTTTTCGCCGGACAGCCTGTCGGCCCTGGTTGTGAAAGCGGGACTTTCGCCTCAATCTGTTACCACGACTTTCCCCATCGACCTGTTCTTGTTGATGGGAGAGAATTATCTTGGAAACGAAGACGTTGGGCGTGTTTGCCATCAGCGACGTAAAACCTTTGAACTGGGGCTCGCGGCGATTGGCGAAAGCGATTTTAAAGACCAGCTTTATGAGAAATTTGCAGAACTTGGTATCGGTCGGGAAGTTGATCTTGTCGCCGGAAAAACCTGAACCGAAAGCATTGACAGGAACAGCGGCTAAATGAAAAAGAAAAAAATTGTCCTGGCCGGAGCCAGTACCTACGGCGTCAAGAATATGGGGGATGACGCCATGCTCTATAATCTGACGCAAACCCTGCATCGAAAAATAGACTGTGAAATTGTCTTCCTGGCACGTCATCCGGAGGCCGGCTACGACGACGAATACGGCATTCGTTCGATCAAGAATTTTGAACATGACTCGGCAGCTCAATCCAAGGGCCGGTTCTTCTATGGCTTCAACCGGGGGGACGACCGAAAGAATCTGGATCGCATCCGCCAGGAGATCGAAGATTGCGATTTGGTCGTCATCGGCGGTAACGCCTTCATGGAAGTATCTGAAAATTCGGTCATGCGGGGCCTTGTCTCCTATACGGTGCTCGTTGCGACATTGGCCATATTTATGAATAAACCCTATGTGCTTTACGGTCTGCATGGTCACCCCCCCACGGATGCCTTGACCGCAGGCGTTGCCCGTTTCGTCTGCTCAAACGCGGAAATGGTGTCTGTCCGCGAAAACTTTTATCGCGATGCACTGAGAGATATCGGCGTAACGGGAGATCACATTGAGGCTTTCGGCGATCCAGCCTATGGCATTGATGTCATCCGCAACGCCAGTGTTGGCGGCGAAATTTTGAAGGACGAGGGAATTGAACTGCCCGACAAAAATGTAATCGGCGTCTCCTTTCGACACATGTACTGGATCTGGTCTGACGACGATTTCAAGATCTATAGCGCCAAGATGGCCGAGTTCTGCGACCGCATCATCGAACGCCTCGACGCCCGTCTCGTCGTCATCCCGAACTGCACCTACAATATCGATAACATCAGGGAAGACGACCGCTACATTGCCAAGACATTTATCGGGCAAATGAAAAATCCGCAGTGCATTGATCTGGTTGATCGCGAGATGTCGTTGACCGAAACCTTGTCGCTTTATCAACATATAGACATGATCGTTTCCAACCGGCGTCACGCCTGCATTTTCGGAGCAAATTATGACAAGCCCGTGCATGCCCTGAGCACAGGGCATCCGTGGCAATTCAAACCATTTATCGAAGAGCTTGGACTGGATGGAGCCTACGCAAGTTTCACCGAAGATTCACTCGACGACCTGGTTGATGGCGTCGCGCAGACATGGAAACGTCGCGATGAGTTCAGTAAAAAAATCGCCGACACCATGCCGAGATTGAGAGAGCGATCGCGCTCCCAGGTCGATCATTTCATCGAGATCATGTCGTGAAGCTTTCGAACTCTATATCGCTTCTGCGCCGGGCAGAGAAAGTTATTCCTTCCTGTTCGCAAACTTTTTCCAAGGGACCGGACCAATGGGTGGGCAACGTATCGCCGCATTACCTGACGCGCGGCGACGGTGCCTGGGTATGGGATGTAGACGACAATCGCTACCTCGACTGGATGATGGCACTGGGGCCGGTCATCCTTGGTTACAATAACCGACGGGTCAACGACGCCATCCAGCGCCAGCTTCAGGACGGCCCGACCTTCAGCATGATGCATCCGCTTGAGGTCGAGGTTTCAGAGTTGCTGGTTGAGCATATTCCCTGTGCTGAAATGGTGCGGTTTGCCAAAACGGGATCTGACGCCTTAACTGCGGCCGTGCGCCTCGCTCGTTATGTGACCGGCCGCGAACACGTTGCGATGTGCAGCTATCATGGCTGGCACGACTGGCATATCGGCACCACGACCCGCGATGGAGGTGTGCCCGAAAGCGTCAAGGCCCTGTCGCATACTTTCGAATTTAATGATCTTCAATCCCTGAAACAGGTGTTTGCAGAGCAGCCGGGAAAAATTGCTGCGGTCGTCATGGAACCGATTGTCGGCGATCCGCCCGCTCAAGGGTATTTGGCCGCGGCGCGGGAATTGATCCATGCCGAGGGGGCTATTCTGGTGTTCGACGAAATCGTATCGGGATTTCGCTTCGGGCTGGGCGGCGGGCAGGAATATCTGGGCATCGAACCGGACCTGGCTTGCTTTGGCAAGGGTATGGCCAACGGCATGCCGTTGTCGGCAGTCACCGGGCGACGGGATTTGATGGAGAAATTCGACGATATCTTTTTTTCCAGCACCTTTGGTGGCGAAACCCTTTCATTGGCCGCCGCCAAGGCGACGATTGAGGAAATCCGCGATACCGATGCACTTCAATCGATCAGAGAAAATGGACAGGCGCTGATCGATGGCCTGCTGGACCTTATCAACCGCCATGGACTTGGTGAGGCAATTGGCGTTGCCGGTACAAACGTCCGTTCGGGGCTCAGGTTCCCGAACGCCGATCGGGAAGAGATGAGATTACGCAGAAGTTTCCTGATGCAGGAATGCGTGAAGCGCGGCCTTTTATATTTTACCAATCATTTGCCCAGCGCGGCCCACCGATCAGCAGAAGTGGACTTTACGCTGGATGTTCTTGACCAGTCACTGGCACAATTTGCGGTCGCTCATCAGAACGATGATTTCATGGAACGCATGGAAGGTGATGTCGTCGCGGAGATTTTTCGAACTCGAACCTGACAGCGGTTCGGTCCTTGCTGGCGAACTTGTATAGTTTTCCGGGATGAGATACTAACCTGAACGATAATCGAGACATAAATGGACCTGATGGAATAAAATATGGCGACAGAAAAATCCCTACCGTCCAAAGAGTTAGCTCAGTGCCTGAGTGCCGTATTTGTGTCGATTGGCACCCGTCCGGAGGACGCAGATTTTGTCGCCCGTCAACTGGTTGCCTCCAATCTTCGGGGCCATGATTCTCACGGCGCATTGCGGGTGCGGCAGTACGTCAATGGTTCAATTTCGGGCCAGCTTGTTCCCGGTGCGCAGCCGGAAATAATCTCTGAGTCGGCGAGCTATGCGTCAATCGATGCGCGCCGGTCATATGGACAAATCGCGTGCAAGCGCGCTATGGAAATCGGCATTGCCAAGGCCAGGGAAACCGGCCTCGCGCTCATCGGGGTTCACAACGCGTACCATATCGGACGTCTGGGGGATTATACCTCTATGGCCTCGGACGAGGGGTTGATGGCAACCGGGTTTTGTAATGGCGGTGGTCCCAATGTCGCTCCGCATGGAAGCCGGGACCGCGTGCTTGGTACAAATCCCATGGCCTGTTCAGTCCCGACGAAATCGTCGGTCGGGTATGATCTGGAAATTGATTTCGCTTCTGCCGCCAGCGCTGAAGGCAAGTTGAACGTTGCCCGGATCAAGGGCGAGAACGTCCGCCCCGGTTTGATGCAAAATTCGGAGGGAAATCCCACCGAAAACCCAAACGACTTCTATGATGGCGGTTCAATTGTGCCCATCGGCGGTCAAAAAGGTTCGGCATTATCCCTGGTTCTGGAGATTCTCGGGGGCGTGTTTACCGGAGGACGTTGTTCGGCCTTTGATGATTATGTCGATGGAAATGGCGTACTATTCCTGATTACCAGGACAGACCTTTTTCGGCCACAGGAAAATTTTGACGAAGACATGAGTCTGATCCACGATGCCGTCACCGGTTCGCAACGCGCGGCGGGGTTTGATGAAGTTTTGTTTCCGGGTGACGCCGAGCGTCGTCATCTGAAAGAATCCGATGAATCCGGAATTGTGCTGGACCCGCGCAGTCTTGAGATTATCAAGGAAGTTTGCGACGAGGTCGACGTATCCTTTCCAGACAATTGAATTATTAGGGCGAGCAAATGGAATTTTTTCTTGATACCGCGGACATCGACGACATTCTTTTCTACAAGGAAATGAATCTGGTCGACGGCGTGACGACCAATCCGGCGATCCTGTCCAAGGGAAAGGACGACCCGATCACCCAGATCAAACGGATCGCTGAAATCGTTTCCGGCCCGATCTCGATTGAAGTTACAAAAGAGATCCCGGAAGAAATGATAGGCCAGGCCGAACGGTTGGCGGATCTGGCGGAAAATGTACTGATCAAACTGCCCGCCGACCGCAAGGGTTATCTGGCAGCCGAGGCGCTCAAAAAAAAGGGTATCAAAGTCAACGTTACATTGATTTTTCACCCCACCCAGGCACTTCCCTTCATTCGGCTTGGATGTGAATACATCAGCCTGTTCATCGGCCGGGTCGAGGATTTCGGCCTGAGCAATATGAAAATGGTCGGCGAAACCCGCCAGACCATCGACCGCCTCGGGAGTACCAGCAAGGTACTGGCGGCCAGCATGCGGCATCCTGAATATATTCTGGAAGCAATCAATCAGGGGGCGGATGCCCTGACTGTTCCGCCATCGGCATGGGAAAAGGTCTATTCCAACCCCATGTTCACCATGGCCGAGGGTGAGTTTATGGATAGCTGGCGCTCTCTTCCTGAAAACATTCGCAGCGAATACGAGAAGTTCTAGAAATGCGCCTTGAAAACAAAGTTGCCGTCATAACAGGGTCCAGCCGCGGGTTGGGGGCAGCCTTCGCGCGCGCCTTTGTCCGTGAAGGGGCCAGGGTCGTGATCACATACGTCAGTCAGGCTGAAGAAGGGCAAAAAATCGCCGACGAACTTGATGCCGGTCTGGCGCTGCAGATGGATGTTCGCAATCGTGAAGACGTGCGCTCGGTTTTTGAAGAAGCGGTGCGACGCCATGGGCATCTGGATATTCTGGTCAACAACGCAGGCATCAACCGCACGGCAGATTTCGATCAACAGACGGATGAGGAATGGGCCGAGGTTATGGATGTTTGCATGACGGGCGTATTCCGAACCTGTCAGGAAGTGTTGCCATTTATTTCAGACGGCGGGCGCATCATCAACATTGGCTCATTATCCGGCGAATACGGTGGCCCTCGTACGCCGAGTTACGCGGTGGCGAAAATGGGCGTCATGGCGCTGACGCACAACCTGGCGCGTTTCCTTGCACCGCGTAATATTTGCGTCAACTGCCTGTCTCCCGGTGTCATCGGCGGGGAATTCACAGATCAGACCATGTCGCCCGACGTCCGCGAGAAAGCGCTGCAATACATGCTGTTAAAGCGTTTCGCCGATTATGAGGAAATGACCGGCGCTGCCGTCTTTCTGGCCTCGGACGAAGCCAGCTATACAACGGCGCAAACCATTTCAGTCAATGGCGGAGCCTGGGTTCGTTGATCCACAAGGGGAAGCGATTGCTCATTATCGGTGGCGGTGCCGAACAAATCAGCGCATATGAAATTGCCCGAAAACTGGGTGCGTTAGTGGTCGGGTCAGATCAGAATGAGCACGCGCCCGCACGCGAATTTGCCGACGACTGGATCGTCGCCAGTACCAGAGATGTCGAAGAGACCATCGTCCAGGCGAGAGCTTTTCACAAAAACAAACAGATCGATGGTGTGGTAACGATCGCCAATGATGTCCCGCTCACTGTAGCGTCCGTCGCCGAAGATCTGGGTCTGCCCGGTGGAGATCTCGCTCCGGCCCGTATTACCGCCAACAAGCTCACCCAGTTTGAGGCGTTCAGAAAATATGGTGTTCCTACGCCTGAGACCTTTGTGGCGACGACACCGGACGACGTGCGCCAGTTTGTCGAGCGCCACGGTTTTCCGATCATTATAAAGCCGGTCGACAATCGCGGTGCGCGCGGTGTTCAGCGATATACAGATAGCTTCGATGTGGACTGGGCCTTTGACCATGCACGTTCAAATTCTCAATCCGGGACCGTGCTCGTTCAAAAATTTATCAACGGTTATCAAGTCAGTTCCGAAGGAATGGTGATCGATGGCCGCGCCTGCATCCCGATGCATTCGGGGCGGAATTATGAATATCTTGATCGCTTCGCGCCCTATGTCATTGAGAACGGTGGTTGGCTGCCAGGTCATATCTCACAGGATGCCTGGCTTGACCTGGACAACTGTATGCAAAAAGCCGCCGAGGCACTGGGGCTGAAAGAGGGGCCGATAAAGGGCGATCTCGTCCTTGGCCCCGAGGGCCCGATTGTTCTGGAAATAGCAAGTCGCCTGGGTGGCGGGTTTGCGTCGACGCATTCAATACCCGCAACACATGGCGTGGACCTCGCGGAGCTCGTTATCCGCCAGGCCCTGGGCGAGAAAATTGATCCCGCAGCCTTGGCGATCAGGCGAATAGGGGCGGCTGCTATTCGCTTTTTTCTGCCACAGCCGGGCATCGTCGAACGCATCGACGGATATGATGATCTCGACGCCCTGGATTGGGTTTTGCTCAAACAAATGTATGTTGGCGCAGGGGACAGGATTGGTGACGTTACCGATCACACCAAAAGAGCAGGGTGTGTGATCGCGCTTGGGGCAGATATTGCCGAAGCTGAGGCAAATGTCGAAATCGCCCTCAAAACAGTGAATATCACGACGCGACCGGATATCGGTAGAGACTAAATATTAAGAAAACTTCGGCTATACTGCGTGGCTGGGCGTTGCCCCGCGTTTTATGCAAAAGTAGAAATGGCCAATGAAACAATTGTTATCCGGACCTACGACCGTCAATCTGGAATTGACCGAACTGTGCAATGTAAAGTGCCGACATTGTTATAATTTCTGGCGCGATGAGAGCATGGGATCGGCGACACTGGACGTCGACAGGCTGGACCGTGTGATTGACCGCATGATCGAGGCCGAGGTTTTTCATGTCATTCTGACCGGCGGCGAGCCGTTTTCGAAATTTGATTTGCTGACGCACGCCCTGGAGCGATTAAGGGACACGGACATTACCACCAGCTGCAACAGCAACCTGATGCTGGTGAGCGACGAAAAGATCAAGGCGCTCAGGGACCTGGGACTTGATCACATCCTGACAAGCCTTCCCTCAATCGACCCCGCCCTCAATGATTACATTATGAGCGCTGTGGGGTCCTATGAGAAAATTATTTCCGGCATTCGTTGCACCGTCGACAACGGCATTCGCGTCAGCGTCAACATGGTTATTACCCGACAGAATTTTGAGCAGGTTTATGAAATGGGTCGCCTGGTTTCGGAACTGGGTTGCCAGAAGCTGTTTGTCACGCGATCAGTGCCGCCGACGTACTCGGAAGAAAACGACGACTCGGAATACGCCTTGACGCCAGAGGAGCAAAAATTTGCCCTGGATGAGGCACTGCGGGTGAAAGAGGATTTCGGCATTATGATTGGAACGCTTGTCAGCTATCCGCTGTGCTTCCTCTCTGATCTTCAGAAATATGCTGATTTTGTCGGCCGCGGCTGCCCGGCGCAGGCGGGCCACCGCATGAGCCTGAACGCAGATGGAACCGTCCATGCCTGTGTGCATGAAGAAGAATCATACGGCAATGTTTTTGATCAGCCGATCCGCGAGGTCTATCAGGGAACAATGCGAAAATGGCACGACAGCAGTTTCCATTATGAAGGCTGCGCCGGATGTACCTACAGCGATGTGTGCGAGTCGGGCTGCAGCATGACGGCCATTGCCCGGTATGGCGCTCACGAGGCAAAAGATCCGCTATTCGTCGGGCCGCACAACTTCTCGACACATTTTGAAGTCGCGGACCAATCCCTTCTTGAAGATGTCAAAAATGGACTTGCTTTCAAGGCACCCGCCAGATTGCGGTTCCGCGACGAGGGCGGTTTTTATCTGCTGAATATTCGCTGGGGGAACAGCATTACAATCGAAACCCGGGTAGCAGAATTCCTGATGCGGCATCGCGACAGCGGAGAGCTTTTTACACTGGAGGAATTTGGCGTGGATGACGCCGGGACACTCGCCAACCTGTTCGCCAAGGACGCAGTTGAAGCACCGGCGTGGACAGGCTTCAAGGGCGACAAGGAAAAACAGGGCATGAGTATTGATTTTGCGCGACTCAAAACCGCCAGTCTGTAGACGGGGCATTGAATAGTGCGTCGAATCGCCATTATCCCGGCCCGTGGTGGCAGCAAGCGGCTGCCGGACAAAAACATTCGGTCGTTTTGCGGAATGCCGATTATTTCCCATGCGTTGAAGGCGGCGCGCGAGACGGGGCTGTATGATCGAATTCACGTCTCGACAGATAGCGCACGAATCGCCGACGTCGTGGCAGAGTTGGGCCACCCGGTCGCGTTTATGCGGCCGGATGAACTGGCTGACGACCTGACCCCGATCCTTCCGGTGCTCAAGCATGTCGTTGAAACGTTCGCCGCGCGGGGCGAGACGTTTGATCAGGTATCCTTGATCATGGCTTGTGCCCCGTTGATCGAAGCCAGCGATTTGCTGGAAGCCGACAAGTTGTTTTCTGTGCATGAAGGCACGAAATCGGTGGCGGGCGTGACGGCCTACCCCGTACCCATCGAATGGGCTTTTGATCGCGGCGAGGATGATGCACTCGTACCCGTTCAACCGGGTAAATTTGCCGTCCGCTCCCAGGACCTTGCGGTCCGGTATTACGACGTTGGCGCCTTTACCATAATCCCGGTAAAATTCGTTCTGGAACTCGACGGTGCCGGTGACGACAGTCTCAATGTTGCTTATGTCCTGCCCCGCGAGAAGGCGGTTGATATCGACGACGAGAACGACTGGCGCTTTGCCGAGGCGCTTTTTCGTTTGCGCAGCAATTCAGAGGCGCATTGATCAAATGAATTCAGACTACGCAATGGTATTCTTCGACGTTGAATATACCGGCGTGCATCAGTTTACGTCCCTGGTGTCGATTGGTATGGCGACGCTGGAAGGCGAGGAATTGTTGGTGACTTTCCGTGATTTTGATCAAAAGCAGGTCACGCCATGGCTGGCAGAGAATGTTTTGCCTCTGCTCGATCAATCGAATTCAGTCAGCTACCTGGACGGACTGAACCAGATAGAAAGTTTCCTTGAAAGCTACGCGGCAGGACGCCGGATATGCATGGTGTCGGCTGGCAAGTCGCTTGATCTAACATTGTTGTTTGAACTCTGGCATACCCGCCATCCCGAGCTGGAATATTTTCACTGCATGCACTATTTGCCGGATATGCTGAATCATCTGGGCCATTTTGATCTCAACACCATGTTTGCCTTGATGGGGGTCGAACCGCCGTCTGATCGTGAACCCTTTGTTGGGCGGGTGACAGGCAGTTCCAGACATGAGGCGCTTCACGACGCCCGGATTGTCCGCGAATGCTATCTGAAGATGGCCGAAGACGGATTGCTCGACAGGGCGCTTCCATGGATGCGGCCAGAAATCGGGAAGGATTAGGAAAGTGATTACCGGACGTCAAATTCGCATGGCCCGTGCCGCCCTGAAATGGAAGGTCGATGACCTCGCTGGAAAAACCGATACAAGCTGGGCGCGTCTGCAAAAATCCGAAAAGGTAAATGGTGAAACCAGCCTGTCCGAAGAAGCACGAGCCGATATCAGGCGCGTTTTTGAAGAGGCGGGAGTCATTTTCCTGAATGGCACGGATGATTGCGAGCCGGGAGTTACCGTCAGGAAAGTACCGACCTGATGCGAAGCGTGTGTGTCATACCTGCAAGAGGCGGCTCGAAGGGCATTCCGGGCAAAAACCTGACGGATTTCTGCGGAGCCCCCTTGCTGGTCTGGAGTATCAAGGCGGCCCTGTCGGCGGACAGCATTGATCAGGTCTACGTGTCCACGGATAGCAGGGAGATTGCTGAGGTCGCCAAATTGCACGGTGCTGATGTAATCGAGCGACCAGCCGGAATTTCGGGCGATATGGCTTCATCTGAAACGGCTCTGCTACATGCGCTCGAGGTTTTGGCTGAGGACGGGCATCAGCCAGAAGTCTTGATTTTCCTTCAGTGCACATCTCCCTTGACGCTGGCGGAGGATATCGACGGTGCAGTCGCCCTGATGAACACCGAAGGCGCTGACAGTGCTTTCACTGCTTGCCGGTTCGTTGAGTTTTTGTGGCGCACTGATGAAACAGGTGCTGCGGGCGGCATCAATCACGATATGAAAGGCCGGCAGCGCCGTCAGGACCGCGCGGCCGAATATCTGGAAACGGGCGCAGTTTACGTTATGCAAACATCAGGGTTTCTGGAACACAAACACCGGTTCTTCGGGCGCACCGTAATTTACGAGGTGCCGAAGGAACGTTCATTGCAAATTGACGATCCCGGTGATCTGGTTGTCACCGGGGCCATGATGTCTTCCGGCATGCATCGGCCGGGGAAAAATTGACATGCCCGTCGATGAGAATCATTTGCAGGAAGAGCAAGCGGCTTTTGATCAACAAACCCGCGACCGGATGGCCAACGGTTTTGTTCCTGACCTGCGCCGCCTGGAAGAGGTCGACTGGTTTTACAATAACGTTTGGCGTGATCCGCGATATGTGAAGATTCACTGGATGCCGAAGATCGACTTCATCCTCGATGGCGCACGGTCAAGGGGCGGGCGCGTGCTTGAAATCGGGTGTGGTCTGGGCATGCTGGCGCTTGAACTGGCGCGCGAGGGTATGGATGTCACCGGCGTTGATCTCTCGCCTGACAGTATCGAAGTCGCGGAGCGCTACAAAGACGAGAACCCGTTTGTCGACGGCATGGGCAACCTGACATACCGTTGCGAAGACGTGATGAAGCTGGAGTTCGAACCTGAGAGCTTCGACAGTGTGGTGTTTTTCAGGAGCCTTCATCATATGCCCGAGCTCAAACCGCTGCTTGCACATGTTCATCGCTGGCTAAAAGACGACGGGAATTTATTGGTCTCCGAACCGATACGCTCTCATTTTGACGAAAAATCGGCAATTGTCGCGTCGGCTTTTCGAATGCTTGCACCAACGTGGCAAAGCTATCAGGAAAAACTGGCCGGAGACTGGACGCCAGAGCGCCTCGAAAAATTGTTCTCCGGAATACACACCGAATACGCGCTGGAAGACGATCACGAACAGTCGCCCTTCGATAATTCCACAGATAGCGCCGAAGATATTCTCGCAGCGCTGGAGGGTATTTTTGATGTTCAGCAAGTTGTTTATTCCGATGCGTTTATTGACAAGCTGATAGGTGGCTTGCGCGGAGAGGCGGCGGTCGAGCTCGCTCAATTTCTCAAGACGCTTGACGACTATATGGTGAAAACCGGTTTTTTGGCACCGACGTCGCTGGAGCTTTGCGCCACTAAACGCGCGTAGCCCGGGAACGGGAGTCTTCGACGAGCCTGGAAATTTCGCGGGCGACCCTTACGGCGCCCTGGCCATCAACAAGCCCGGCGGCCCGCGTTGCCATTTTTTCCTGTGCAGCAACGTCACTGGTAAATTGCGCCAACACCGTTATGGCGTGTTGGTCTTCAAGGACGTCTGCCTCACCCAGTAACAAACCCGCGCCGGCCTGTGAGACCTCGGATGCAGAGATCGAATCATTTGCATTCGCACTCACCATCAAGGGCGGTCGACCCTGGCTCATGGCTTCAAATGCCGTGACGCCAAATCCACAAACAACGGCATCGGACGCTGCGATCAAATCCATCAAACCATTTGGTGCATGATGGAGGCGAACGGGCACGGGAAACTGCCCGGCAATCATTTCGACGCTATCCTTGCTTGATGATCCGGGGCCGAAGACAACATCAATTTTCGCCACGCCGGGCATATTCCTGAACCAGTTCACCGCCCGTGCCGAATAACTCCCGGGATCGCTGCCGCCGAAAGCCACAAGAATTTTCAGGCCGTTGATGTCAGCGGTAATGGGCTTTGACGTTGGCTGAGGCGGTGATTTAATGATGATCCATTCCCATCCGACCCGGACCACGGTATCGGAACTCTCCCAGTCGAGCTCGCTAACCTGGGGTGCAGGGGGATAAAAGGCGATATCTGCCTGAAGTCGTAACAAACTGCCATCGTCGATGACCGAAATAACCTTGCCCTGGCGACGAAGGTTTGACAGGGCGGGCATCGGTTTCGTTTCTTTCAAGTCAATGACCACCGCATCTGACGAGCCGACAGCACCATGGGAAAGCCATTCATCATCGTCGTCCGTTACGATATAGAGCGGGAAATTATCGTTCTTTATCCACGTTGCTGCTGCCTCGTTGACGGCCAGGGTCGTATCCCATTTGAGGGTATCGCGAAATACTGACGCCAATGCGCGTACGCGGGATATATGGCCGTATCCGATATCTGCCCCTGCATCACTCCGTAGTACAATGCGCCTGGCTTCAGCCATGATATGTTTTGCGAACTGACTTCAGCGGTCGCAAACCATCTTCAGGGTCCGCCCGCCAGTCGCGGTCTGGCAATTCGCTCGGCATCGCGACCTTGCGCCCGTCGCCATCGGCTTCCGCGTCAACAAGACAAGCGGCTATGACCGGGCGGATCTCTTCCGGCAACCAGCAATGCCCCGAGGGGAATTCTGCCCCTTCGCCGTCAAGATCAAGATGAAATTCGATCGTAGTAGCGCCAAAACGGTGAACCGCGCGGGTGATGATCGCAGGATCGCGCGAATGGTCCGACCAGCCCACGGGAAGCCCAAAGGCGGTACTGAGCGTTGATATAGCTGACAGATTGGCGTCAGCCGCCGGCATCGGGTAGCTGGATACGCAATGCAGCAGAGTCAAATCCGCACCGCCTGCACTTTTGTATACCTCGACTGCGTTGGCAATTTCCGCTTCATCGGCCATACCGGTAGAGATGATCAGGGGCTTGCCCGTGGCGGCACAGGCTTTTATCAGATCGGGCCAGAGCAGCTCATACGAGGATATCTTGAAGCGATCAACATATGGCGCCGACTGTTCCACCGCCGCGAGATCAAACGGCGTGATTATGAATTCGATCCTGGCCTCGCGGCACATATCGGCAATAGGCGAGAGAAACGCGACCGGCAGCTCCCAGGCCTCGCGTGCCCGGTGGGGAGCCGACGCCGCTAGAATTTCAGGTGCAAAAAGGGCATCGACGCGAAAGAGCTGAAATTTGACAGCGTGTGCACCGATGTCTGCGGTCGTGCGAATGAACTCGGAACAGCGCTCCAGATCCCGGGCGTGATTGCTCGAAACTTCGGCAACAAACATTGGCAAGGCCGGCAGATCTATTGAACTTTCAGCTGTCATATTTCTGTTTTTGCCTGCGGTTAATGTTGAAGGCCAGAAAGGTATTCATGGCTACCCGACCCATTTGATTTTAGGCAAGAAAACTCATGAAGTGAATTCAGACTTTATACCGAAAATTAGTAAAGCCCGGTTTAAGATGCGCCGCTAGCTAACACATGATCGCCTCGCGCCTCTCAGGCGCGACGTCCGGAGTTTGACAAGGGGAAAGACATGCCACAGGACCTGGCAGCAATCGCGAAGCAGAAAGGAATAAAGTACTTCCTGATCAGTTTTGTCGATCTTTACGGTGTATTGCGGTCCAAACTGGTGCCCGCACAAGCGATCGCAGGCATGCAGGTGAAAGGTGCTGGCTTTGCCGGTTTTGCTGCCTGGCTCGATATGACGCCGGCGCATCCCGATATGTTTTCAATCCCTGATCCGGAAAGTTTGATCCAGTTGCCCTGGAAACCGGAAGTCGGCTGGCTGGCGGGAGACCTCTGGATAGATGGCAGGGAAGTTGAAGCGTCACCGAGAGTGGCGCTGAAACGACAGGTTGCGAACGCGCAGGCCGAAGGCTATCGGGTCAAGACAGGCGTCGAGTGTGAATTTTTTCTGATTACGCCGGAAGGCAACGAAATCTCTGATCCTCAGGATCAGCAGGAAAAACCCTGCTACGACCAGGGCGCCTTGATGCGGCGATACGATGTAATTTCCCAAATATGCGATTACATGATGGAAATGGGTTGGCTGCCCTACCAGAATGATCACGAAGACGGCAATGGCCAATGGGAGATGAATTGGGAATGCGACGACGCCCTTGTGACCGCGGACCGACATGCATTTTTCAAGTTTATGGTCAAAGCGGTGGCGGAGACACACGGCTATCGGGCGACCTTCATGCCAAAGCCGTTTATCGATCGCACCGGCAACGGTTGTCATACCCATATTTCGATGTGGAACAAATCAGGCAAAAAAAACCTGTTCCATGACACCAGGGGCGAATTGGGAATGAGCGACCTGTCCTATCAGTTCCTCGGCGGCATAATGCACAACGCCTCGGCGCTGTGCTCGATTTTCAACCCGACTGTGAACAGTTATAAACGGATCAATGCGCCGGCCACCGCATCGGGTGCGACATGGGCACCAAATACCGTGACATACGGCGGCAACAATCGCACGCATATGGTTCGCATTCCGGACGAGGGGCGGTTTGAACTGCGACTGATGGACGGCGCGGCCAATCCCTATCTTCAGCAAGCGGGCATCATTGCGGCGGGCCTCGACGGGATCGCAAACAAACGTGACCCCGGCAAACGACTGGATATCGACATGTATGCTGAAGGTCACAATGCAAAGGGCGTCAAAAAACTTCCCCGCAACTTGCTGGATGCTCTTCGTCTGACGGAAAAGAGCAAGGAATTGCGCGCCGGTCTGGGCGACGAGTTAATCGACGCCTACGTCAAACTGAAAAATCTGGAGTGGGATAAATACTGTCAGCATTTGTCGAACTGGGAGCGCCAACACACCCTCGATTGTTGACAAGTTACCTGGACAAACCACGATTCAATAATTTTCGTTGATTTTGCCAAAGCAGAAATTTATTGCCAACGATTTCCGCTCCTGGCTATTAGCGGACGTCGCCGATGGCAGAAAATAATTTCCGGGGCCTTGTTTGTGATTACCAAAAGAAATCGATGGCATTTATCCCTTTGCGTACCAGCCGTTATCGACATAGAGGGCGTTGCCGTTGACGAAGCTGGATTCGTCGGAGGCGAGGAAAACGACGGCGTTGGCGACTTCTTCGGGTTCGCAGATGCGGCCCTGGGCTTCGGCGAGGGCACCTTCTTCCCAGGCCTGTCCCGCAATGTCGAGTTCGGAAATTTCGCGCAAGCCATGGGCTGTTTTTACGAAACCGGGGCAGACAGCGTTGCAACGAATGCCCTGATCTCGATATTCCGCCGAGATGCTGCGGGCTAACTGCAAGACGGCACCCTTGGTCATGCAATAGACGGATTCCAGAGCATATCCCAACTCGGAGGCGATGGACCCTGTGATGACGATGGTGCCGCCGCCGTTACCGCGCATATCGTTGACGGCGCGGCGGCAGACCAGGAAAGCGGATTTCACGTTGATGTTCATCAGGCGGTCGTAATCGGCCTCGGTCGTTTCGTGGAAAGCCTTTACAGTGATGGTGCCGGCGTGGTTGAACAGCACGTCATAAGCGCCAATGTCGCTGGCAATCCGGTCAAAAGCGCTTTCGACCTGAGCGGCATCGGCCACGTCCGTTTCGATAAAGCGGGCGACGCCCCCCATGTCCTCGATCATTTGAACCGTCTCTGCGCCAGCATCTTTCTGAATGTCCAGAATGGTGACCGATGCACCTTCCCGCGCGAAGGCCAGTGAAGCAGCACGACCCATTCCCGCCGCGCCCCCGGTGATGACGGAAGTTTTTCCAGCCAGGCGGCCAGGCAATACGGCATTGGTATTCGTATCGGACATGGTTCTGTTCTCCCTGTTTCGGACACCATCTTCAAGACGCGTTGCCCGGATTGTTTTGTGTTGCCTTTTATTGCGCGGGCTGTGTCTCGCGATCCGATGTGATGTCTTCGAAAAACATCGAAAACAGCTCCTGTTGTGATGAGATACGTAATTTGGCGTAAATATTTCTCCGGTGGATGCGCACCGTGCCCACGCTGATGCCAAGAGTTTTGGCGATCGCGTCCGAAGAGTGCCCTTCCAGAACCTGAGCCGCCACCTGGATCTCACGCGGCGTTATATGTTCGCTGAAAAGGTCGCTGACTGTATTTTCGATTTTGCTGAGTACTTCGGGCAGGTTCGGATCCGCGTGCCCCGCATCGAGTTTTTCCGCCAGGTCCCGCCAATGACGACGGGACAAGCTGGTCACCACCGGTGCGACGCTTTCCAGTATGCGAAATTCTCTGGCGGAAAATTTTTTGCTGTCGCCGGACCGCATGAGTGAAATAACTACCGCGACCGCTTTTTCAAGATAAAACGTGAAGCAGATTTCCTCCGCGAGGCCGGTCTGAACATAGTAGGAGCGATAGTATTCGCTTTGATAAAACCGGTCCGGTGCAATGTCGCCAAGACGGTACAGGCCGGTATCGACGTTTCGGCCGCACGCCGTAAAAAACGGGTCAAGCAGATAGGGCCCACGCAAATAATCGTCCACAAAAACGACCCGTTGGGACGGATTGTATGTGTGGAACAGGCAAAGCGGAGTCTCGTTCTGAAAGTAAGCAAAAGACACTGCGTAGTCGATATCCACCAGCGATCTGAGAGCGGCGATCAGGGTATCGGGGAATTCATCCAAACCAATTGCATCGACGCATTCCGCCAGCCGGCCAAGCCAGCCACTGTCGCCAGCCTGTACTGACTTCGCTGGCCTGCGTCGGGATGAATCAGGCATTTTTTTCGCATACCCCATCAATTGCCATATTTGTTTGTTTATGGTCGATTTGTGTAGTAGTCTACATTTAATCAAAAATAATAACAAATGCGAATTTAAGGGATATAGGCGAAAAGACGGGAAATGGCTTTGCCTGGACAGACCGGCGTTCAAAATGAGGTGGATATCGAATTTCGCGGTGTCTCGAAGAAATTCGACGACATTGTGGCTGTCGACGACGTCACACTGTCGGTGGAACGGGGCTCGTTCTTCAGCCTGTTGGGCCCGTCAGGATGTGGCAAGACAACGTCTCTGCGTCTGGTTGCCGGGTTTGAACAGCCGACCAGTGGTGATGTCATCATTGGCGGTGCAAACATGGTGGGCGTGCCGGCATACAAACGCCCCGTTAACATGGTTTTCCAGAATTATTCCCTGTTTCCCCATTTGAACGTAGCGGACAACGTTGCCTATGGCCTGCGCCAACACAAGCCGCGCCCGGCCAAACAAGACATTTTGCGGCAAGTCGGCGCGACCCTTGAACTGGTGCGCCTGAACGGTTTTGAACGCCGCCGGATTTGGGAGTTGTCCGGCGGTCAGCAGCAACGCGTTGCTCTGGCCCGCGCCCTGATAAACCAGCCGACTGTATTACTTCTGGATGAGCCGCTGGCGGCACTGGATCGTAAATTGCGCCAGGAAATGCAGATTGAATTGCAGACCTTGCAGCGGGATGTCGGCATTACCTTTGTATTGGTGACCCATGATCAGGAGGAGGCGCTCTCGATGAGCGACACCATTTGTATCATGCGTGAGGGGCATATCGTCCAGATCGGCGGGCCGCGCGAACTATACGACGAGCCGAAAAACCATTACGTCGCAGGCTTTGTCGGGAAGTCGAATTTCTTCGATGGCACGGTCGTGGAGAGTTGCCCTAACGGTGCCGCCATTCAAATCTTGAACGGCCCTCGATTGCAGGGCCGTATCACTCACGGCGGGGCGGTGCCGCGACAGAATCGAAATGGAAGACTGGCGGTTCGTCCGGAACTTATTCGCATCGCCGCCCCGGAAAGTGCGTCGTCGTCGTCGACCGATATGGAGGTGTCGGCGCGCGTCAAGAACCGCATCTTTCTCGGCGGTCAAACGGAGTATCTGGTCGAGACCGAGATGCTCGGCGACATCCTCATTCACACCTCAAAACAAGCCGAAAGTCTGAGTGGCGGCTTTTCGCCGGGCGATGCCGTGACCGTGGGTTGGGACGCAAAAACAGCGCTGGCTTTCGAAGATACAGAAATTGAAGAAACTGAAGATCAGGACCGTTCTACCGTCGGGGCGGATTTGCATATTCAAAAAGACGGATCAGGGAAACAGGGAGACTAAAACGATGAGCAAGAAATACAAAGATAACGCGCCGATCACCGCAAAAAAATTCATGGAAGAGTTGCGTCGCTACGATAAAGGCTCGGTTTCACGACGTCATTTTCTCGGCGTCACCGGGTTGGGCGCCGCCATGGCAGTCATGGGCGCGGCAGTGCCGGGACTGGCACCTGGACGGGCACATGCGGCCGGTGATCTCGGCAACAAACTGGTGTTCTCGACCTGGCCGAACTATTTCAATCCCGCCAATATTGAAGCCTTCACCAAGGCCACGGGCGTCCACGTACAGGTCAATACATTTGGTTCGAACGAGGAGATGCTGGCAAAGCTGCAGGCCGGCGGTACGGGTTGGGACGTTTTTGTTCCCACTAACTACACGATTTCAAATTATGTGGCGCTCGACCTGATCCAGAAACTGGATGGGTCCAGGTTGCCAAACTATGATCCGAAAACCCAAGACCCCTTGTTCGCCAATCCGGCCACGGTAAACGGCCAGGTCTATGCGGTGCCCAAGAACTGGGGCACAACGGGTTTTGTGGTCAACACCAAGAATATCAAGAGCGGCCCAAAATCTCACAAGGATTTCTTCGATGTCACCATGGGTGCGGGCTCCGGCCACACCATCGTGCATGACTATCAGTTGACCACCATCGGTGCGGCGCTGTGTGCACTGGGCTATTCCTTTAACTCCATTGACGCGGGCGAACTGGCCAAAGCCGAGGCTTTGTTGATCAAGTCCAAGCCGCATTTGTTTGCCATCACGTCCGATTATCAGCCGGGCATGCGCAACGGCGATGCGTGGATGTCAATTTGCTGGACCGGTGATGGCTCACAGCTTCACAAGGACTTGCCGGAGATGGCCTATATTGTGGCCAGCGATGGCGGAGAAATCTGGTCGGATTTCTACTGCATCCCGAAAGAGGCACCGCACCAGAATGCCGCCTATGCATTCATCAACTATTTGATGGATCCAGCCGTGCAGGTTCTTGAGTTTGATAGTCATGGTTATGCGACAAGTGATTCCAGAGTATCCGCCCTGTTGCCGGCGAGCACAGCCAGCGATCCCATCCTGTTCCCGGCCAAGGAACTGATGAATGGTCTGGAATTCGGTGCCGCGCAAACTCTGACCGATCCGATACGGGCCGAGGTTATGGCACGCTTCAAGTCGGCCTAGGGGGAAAGACTGGAAGAGAAAATGGCGGCGGCGCAATCTGACGCGGATGGCAAGGGAACCTGGTTGACGGCGGCATTATTGACGCCGACCACCCTCTGGTTCCTGATCATGCTGATCCTGCCTCTGATCGTCGTCGTCATTTTCAGTTTCGGCGAACGTTCTCCGGTGGGCGGGTATGGTTCCGGATTTACCTTCGAACAGTATGGCAATCTGCTCTCACGCCTGAAGGCATTTCAAAACACCATGACCTATGCGCCGCTGGGCACGCTGGTCAGTCTGTTGGTCGCCTATCCGCTGGCCTATTATCTCGCCGTCAGGGTGGACAAGCGTTGGCGGTTGCTGTTGCTGGTCCTGGTCATCGTGCCGTTCTGGACCAGCCTTTTAATCCGTACCTATGCCTGGATCTTCATTCTGGGCGGCCGTGGTATTCCCACATTGCTGGAGTTCGTCGGCATTGACGGGTTGCGCATGATCAACACGCCATTTGCTGTCGTGGTCGGCATTGTCTATGGCTATTTGCCGTTGATGGTGTTTCCGATTTATGTGTCTCTGGAACGCCTCGACAAACGATTGCTGGAGGCTTCGTCTGATCTGGGCGGCACGCCTTTGCGTACTTTTTGGCAAGTTACGCTGCCGCTCTCCATGCCCGGCGTCGCGACCGGGTGCATGCTGGTCTTTATCCTTTTGATGGGTGAATTTCTCATTCCGGCGTTCCTCGGCGGCGGCAAGGTCTTTTTCATTGGCAACGCCATGGTGGACCTGTTTCTGCAATCCAGGAACTGGCCCTTCGGTTCCGCCGTCGCGGTAACCCTTGTCATCATCATGTTAATCACAGTCAGCCTGTATATGCGGTTTGTCATGGGCGGCAAATCCGGGCGCGACGTTTCAATTATGTAGGGGCGGTATGCGAATTTATTCCATAGCAGTGTTTCTGTTCCTCTATGTTCCCATCGGCATCATTGTCCTGTTCAGTTTCAATTCGGGCCGCCACGCCGCGGATTTTCAAGGTTTCTCAGTGCAATGGTATGGCAAGGCCCTGTCCAATCCCTTTGTCATGGAGGCCTTGACCACCAGCTTGATCATCGCCCTTTCCGCCGCTGTGCTGTCAAGCCTGATGGGCACAACGGCCGCCCTGGCCCTGCAGCGCATGCGGGGACCGGTACGGGTGATGTTCGATGGTCTCATCTATATTTCCATTATGATCCCCGGCATTGTCATCGGCATCGCGACCCTGGTTGCCCTGGTCACGGTATTTGATTTCCTTAATCCTGTATTGGCCGCATTCTGGCCAGGGGATGCAAAACCACCGAAGATGACGCTTGGCTATGCGACGGTGATCGCGGCGCATACACTATTCACAATGTCGCTGGTTATCGTCCTCGTGCGGGCGCGGATCGCCGGTATGGATCGCACTCTGATCGAAGCGTCCGAAGATTTATACGCGACGCCGTGGCGAACATTTTATCAAATCACCCTGCCGCAGATTTATCCGGCTATCCTGGCCGGCTTTCTGTTGAGCTTCACTTTCAGCTTCGACGATTTCATCATTTCATTCTTTGTGGCGGGCGCGAACACCACGCTACCCATCTATGTCTTCGCTTCGATCCGGCGTGGTATCACGCCTGAGGTCAATGCAATCGGCACACTGGTTCTGGGCGTGTCCCTGACCTTGTTGATCGGGGCGCAATATGCGCTGCGCGCACGCCTGAACAACCGATAAACAAGGCGCGCTGGCGACTGCCACATTAATTTGAACAAAGGTATATGTTCTCCGGGCGTCAATGGTAGTAGGTTGCATCCCGACTTGTTGTTCAACACCAGAATTTAGGAGTGAGAATGTCAGAACCTGTCATTCTGGAAATATTTTCCGATTACGTTTGACCGTGGTGTTATCTCTGTACCGGGCGTATAGAAAAACTGAAACGGAATTACGATATTGAAGTGCGCTGGGTTCATTTCCCGCTGCACCCTGAAACGCCGATGGAAGGCAAATCTCTCGCAGACCTGTTTGCCGGTCGCGGCATGGACCTTGATGCCATGTTCGCCCGGATGAAGGGCCTGATGGATGAGGAGGGGCTGGACTATGGCCAGCGCACCCACACCTATAACAGTCGCTTCGCCCAGGAGCTTGGCAAATGGGCCGAGACCCAGGACGGTGGCGAGGCGATCCACGACGCCATGAACCGGGCCTATTTTGTCGACGGCAAGAATATTGCTGACGGCGACGTCCTGCTGGATATCGTCGAATCCGTCGGTTTGTCGCGGGAGGGCGCAACAGAAGTGTTGCAGAACCGCACCTTCAAGGATGCCGTCGACGAAGACTGGTCAAAGTCACATGCCTACGGTGTCACAGGCGTGCCGACATTTGTTGCCGCCGGTCAAGGTGTGGTCGGTGCCCAGCAATATGAAGCGCTTGAGCAATTGATGGCGGCGGCCGGGGTTCAGCCCAGAAGCTGATCCCGGCACACCGCGTCAAACCATCGACTGCCAGCCCAGCGCGAGGCCGCCGGCGAGTATTAATGTCCACGCCAGGCCCAGGTGGAAGCGCAACAGGGCGAGACCCGAGATCACGGAGAGCACGACAACACGCCAGTCCAGTGTAGCCATGTCAGGCGTCCACAGCTTGAGGATACCGACTTCGATCAGCTCGACTTTGGCGAAGAAGACGTGCAGGCCGAACCAGATCGTCAGATTCAGAATGACACCAACGACGGCGGCCGTGATGCCGGCCAGTGCGGCCCTCAATCCGGGTGCGTTTTGCAGACGCTCGACATAGGGTGCGGCGGCGAATACCCACAGGAAGCAGGGCGTAAACGTTGCCCACAGCGCCACAGCGGCACCTGACAGGCCCAGCAGGACCGGCCACTCATCGGCGCTTCTGTAGGCCGCGAGATAGCCGACGAACTCGGTCACCAGGATAAGCGGGCCGTTGGTGGTTTCAGCCAGGCCCAGTCCGTCCAGCATCTCGGCGGCTTCCAGCCAGCCAAAACTCTGCACAACTTGCTGCGCCATGTAGGCCAGCACGGCATAGGCACCTCCAAACGTCACGACGGCGAGTTTGGAGAAAAAGATGCCGATTTGTGTCAGGGCGTGATCGTTGCCCAGCAGGACGGCGATCAGCACCAGCGGAACTACCCAGATGGCGAGCCACGTGATGGCGGTGGCCAACGTCTGTCCCGGCGTCACTTTTCCCGCCGGTGTTATGACAGACGTCTGCTCTGTGGTCGGCTCGCGCAGGGTCAGGAGACCGACGACGGCGGCGGTCGCAATCATGATCGGGAAGGGCAGCGAGAAGAAGAATATGGCGATGAACGATGCCGCCGCCACGCCCCATTGCATCGGTTTCTTCAGGGCACGCTTTGAGATTCGCAATAAAGCCTCGATAACGATGACGAGGACAGCGGCCTGAATGCCGAGAAATATCGACTGTACGACCGGCACGTTGCCGAAGGCGGCGTAGATCATCGAAAGCGCCAGCACCAAAAGAGCACCGGGTATGACAAATAATAGTCCCGCCGTCAGCCCGCCCCTCAATCCGTGCAGTCGCCAGCCGGCATAGGTCGCCAGTTGCATCGCCTCGGGTCCCGGCAGGAACATGCAAAAACTCAAGGCGTTGAGGAATTGTTGCTCGGACAGCCATTCGCGCTCCTCGACAACAACCCGGTGCATCAAGGCGATCTGCGCCGTCGGCCCGCCAAACGAAAGCAAGCCAATTTTGGCGAATATCCTGAACGCCTCGCTATACGAAGGCCCGGAGTGTTCCATATCGATATCCGTATCACCGGTCGTTTCTATCGAAGTCATCAGATGTCCTTCCGCTGATCAATCGCTGTATCTGCGGTGGCCTGCCGCACGTCGAGGCGAGGTTCGGTGTTGCCGCCCCCGGCCATGAACTCTTCAATGCCGCCGTTGAGGAAGCGCGCCTTCATGCCGATGGTACGCAATGCGGCGGCGGCCCCCTGGCTGACTTCGTGGCCATGGACGCAATAGACAACGACGTCGGTCCGGGGATCGAGGCATTGCCCCCATTGTGCTGCCGATGCGTGGTCACGCCAGCGGGCACTGGCAATCATGCAATCAGCCTCGGCGAAGGCTGCCGCCTTGCGCACATCAAAGATCAGAGGCGCCTGCCCGGTGCTGATGAGCGCAGTGAGTTCATCGCCGGTGATCGAGTTTGAGGTATTTGACATCGTCGTGTCCTTTCATAAAGTTCATTGATTTTTCTAATGAAAACACAGACAATAATAGCTAATCAAACCAGTTATATTGGTAGTGGCATGAGAAAAATTAATGAATAACATAAATGAAATCCCTCCATCGACCAGCGCGCTTCGATCTTTTGAGGCAGCAGCCCGCCATCTCAGCTTCACGGAAGCAGCAGCAGATCTCAATTTGACGCAGGGTGCTGTCAGTCATCAGATCAAGGAACTGGAGACGCGCCTCGGCGTGAAACTGTTCAATCGCGAAGCCCGCGGCATCAATCTGTCCGACGCCGGAGATATCTATCTGCCGTATGTGCGTGAGGCCCTCGATCGTCTGCGCGCCGGGCTCGATGCCTTGCGACCGGAAGGCGACGACAACGTCCTGACTGTCAGTTGCTCGCCGAACTTTGCTGCCAAGTGGCTGGTGCCGCGTCTCGGGGCTTTTTCGCGCGAACATCCGGATATCGATCTCAGAATCTCCGCCATGATGCAGCATGTGACATTTGAGGGCGACGGCATTGACCTTGGTGTGCGTCATGGGACAGGCGACTGGCCGCATTTGCATGTCACACAGCTTTGTCAGGAGGTTGTCTTCCCGATATGCAGCCCGCTTCTACTGGCGTCGCTTGATCAGGTGGACAGCATCGAAGGATTGGCCAATTTAACTCTGCTTCATGATCAGGACCGGGGAGCCTGGGCAAAATGGCTGACGGCGATGGGTGTGCCGCTTGAGGGCTTCGATCTCGATCATGGACCGGTCTTTAATGAATCGAGCCTGGTGATCGATGCCGCTGTGGCCGGGCAGGGCGTGGCGCTGGCAAGAAGTGCTCTCTCGGCCCTCGATCTTGACGCCGGTCGCCTGGTCCGTCCCGTCGAAAATTCCCTGGCGGCCAAATTCTCCTACTGGATCGTCTGCCCCAAACCCCGGGCCCGGCGCCCGCAGATCGAAAGCTTCCGTCGCTGGCTGGTCGCGCAGGCAACGTCCGAGCGGGTGGCGGCCTAGATCACGCCCTTGTCCGCAAGGGCAGCAAGTTCTTCCGGCGATAATCCGAGTTGTCCACCGTAGACTTCGTCGTTGGCTTCCCCAAGCGAAGGGCCAAGGGAAGTGATCTCGCCGGGTGTTTCCGATAATTTCGGCAGGGGCCCCGGCACAGTGACGTCACCGACGCCGGGCAAATTCACGCGCTGAAGATTGCCGCGGGCGGCGAAGTGCGGGTCGTCGAATATGTCAGCGATGGAATTGATTGGCCCCGCCGGCACTTCGGCTTCGACACAGCGCCGCATGGCCTCCTCACGCGGTAATCCGCCAGTCCAGGCTTCGACCTCAGCGTTGACGTGTTCGCGTGCGGCCAGTCTCGTCGCCTGATCGGCGTAGGCCGAAAACAAATCGGGTCGTTTCATGGCCTGGCACAAGCGTTCAAACATTTTGTCGGTCGTGCAGGCGATGGCCATAAAGGTATCGTCGGCGCAACGGAAATGGCCGTGCGGGCAGGCGTTGACGGTGCCCGTGCCTTCAGGTTCGCGCACATGGCCGGTGCGGGCGTAGCGCGGCGCGATTTCATCAAGCGCGCGAAAGACGGACTCGTACAACGCCATATCGACGATCTGGCCCTTGCCGGTGGCGTCCTTGTGGCGCAGGGCGACGAGAATGCCGACCGCGCCATAAAGCCCTGACATATAATCACCGAGCGAAGTTGAGCCCGGTGTCACCGGTGTTTCGCCAGGCATACCGGAGAGATAGGTCAAGCCGCCGACGGCGTGGCCGATGCGGGCAAAACCCGGACGGTCTCGATAGGGCCCGTCCTGGCCGTAGCCCGTCACTCGAAGCAGCACGAGGCCGGGGTTGATGGCGCTGAGCACGTCCCAGCCCAGGCCCCATTTCTCCAGCGTACCCGGGCGGAAATTTTCACACACAACATCAGCTTCGGCGACCAGGCGCCTGAACAGCTCAGCACCTTCAGGTTTTCGCAAGTTCAACGTGATGGATCGTTTGTTGCGGGCCTCGCTGAGCCAGGCCAGTGACTGGTCCGGCAATTCGGTCTCTGTGCCAAAACGTCGCCACGGGTCACCACCTTCGGGGTGTTCGACCTTGATCACTTCAGCCCCGAATTCACCAAGGATCGCGGCCGAATAGGGCGCGGCGATAAACGTCGCCAGATCGAGTACCCGGATTCCAGCGAGCGGCTTTCCGGATAAATCCATGTCGGTCATTCAGCGTCCTTTGCTGTGCGTAGTCGATCCATAAACGCCAGGGTTCGGCGCGCTTTATCGACAATCGGATAATCGACGAATTGACCGTCCACGGCAATCGATGCCGATCCTGCAGCCTCGGCTTCATTGAAAGCCTCAACAACCTTCTCCGCGAAAGCGATTTCGTCAGTTGTCGGCGTGAAGGCCTCATTGACCGGGGCGATCTGGTCGGGGTGGATGCAAAGTTTTCCCTGAAAGCCCAGGTCGCGCACTCGTGCGGCCGAGCGCACCAGACCTTCTGCGTCCTTCAGGCGAGTCCAGACCGTATCGATGGGAGCCTCGAGATTGCCTGCCCGGCTGGCAAGGGCGACTTCGGCACGGGCCGGCGTCATCTCGACTTCATCCGACGTCCAGCGCATGCCCATGTCGGCGGCATAATCAGCCGCGCCAAACGACAACCGTTGCACGCGCGTGTCCGCCGCCGCCATCGCCCGCACGTTGGCCATGCCCAGACCGGTTTCGATGATCGGCAACAAATCAAGCGTTCCAGGCGCAAGTCCGGCAGCCGCCTCCAATTCGGTCATGCGCGCATCAACCGCCAGCAATCCGTCCGGCGTTTCGGCCTTGGGCAGGACGACACCTTCAAGGCCCGGATTGACCACCGCGGCCAGATCATCCTCATGCCAGATCGTGTCAGAGGCATTGATGCGGATATAGATCAGCGGGCCCGGCTTGCCGGCTGCCGCGACGGCAGCAAGAACAGCCTCGCGCGCCGACGGTTTTTCGGACGCCGCAACGGCGTCCTCCAGATCAAGGATCACCGCGTCGGCTGCCAGCGTCAGGGCCTTTTCGACACGGCGCGCGTGGTTTCCGGGCGCAAACAGAAGACTGCGAAGGGGGGCGTTTGAGGTGGCCATGAATTCTTGTTCTTTGCCTGTAGAAAATTTTATCAACGCGTGTTCGAAGCGCTGGCGCATTATGAGTTATTATTCACCTGGCGTTGGAAATATTTTGTCGAGGAAATCGTGACCGAGCCTGAAAACAACGGACCCTGGAACGCGCCGCGAAAGCCCAAACTCTCAGGATTGCCGACGGGCCTTATCCTGTGGCTGGTTTTCTTGATCGCAATCTCAGCCGGTATCTGGCTACTGAACGATTTATTCCCCGGTCATCTCTCTGACGACGATGGCCAGATCCATGTCGTGCGCGGTGTGTCCTTGTTGGCTTTGTTTTCCAGTGGATTGATTTTCGCGAGACGGATCAATTTCGGGAAGGCCTTTCGCAATATTTCGATATGGGTAGCCTTCGCGGCGGTCATCCTGTTGGGCTATTCGTATCAGGATGATCTTACAGACGTTGGCCTGCGCTTGAGATCAGAACTGCTGCCGAGCCAGCCTGTCGTCAGATCCGAGGGCGTCCTCGAATTGACCAAAGGAGATGACGGTCACTTCAAGGTCGCCGGACAAGCCAACGGCACGCGGCTGATTTTCCTGATCGATACTGGCGCAAGCGACATCATCTTGAGCCCCTCGGATGCTCGGCGTATTGGTATCGACCTCGCGACGCTCAATTTCTCTATTCCCTATCAGACCGCCAATGGCATGGTTTTCGGGGCGCGCTTCCATCTCCAGTCGCTGTCCATCGGGCCCATTGAATACCGCAACGTACAAGTCTCGATTAACAAGGCGGAGATGAACGGGTCGCTGTTGGGGATGTCGTTCCTGAACCGCTTGAATTCTTACGAGGTCAACGGGCGCAAACTTATCTTGCGGCAGTGATTGTCAGCACCGGACACAAAAAAAGCCCCGCCGGTCAAGGCGGGGCTTTGACTGTCGGGCTGCAAAATTACTCAGGCAGCTTTTTTGTCGGCGACCTTGGCAATCGCATCGGTAATCGGGTGTGCGGCATCAACCCAGGTCTTGTGGGAGATGTCGGCCAGGGTCTTGAAGTATTTACCGGTTTCTTCGAGACGGCTGAGCAGGAAGGTGGTCTGCGATGACGCCAGTTCGTGGAAGTCCTTGGCAGTGGCGGCCGTTTTCGCGTTCTCGACCGTGCTGGTGACGGAGTCTTTGGTAAAGTTGAAGACTTCGACGTCAAATTCCCAGGCGCCTTTGGCAGCCGTAGTACCGGACTGCTTCAAGACTTCGCCAGCCTGTGTGCCGGCTTCGTGCGCGGATTTCATGCCTTCAAAGGCTGTTTTTGCAGTTTGTTCGATCATTGTTCAATTCCTTGTTCATTGTGGCAGCGCAGCGTTCACGGCCAGTATTGGCCCGCGATAGTGCCGCGCCCCGTCAACGATATATAGGCATCATATTGTTGCAGTGCAACATAATTATTGTACTGCAACATAAAATATATAAACCACTGTTATATATAAATTTTCTCTATTCGTAGAGGACTGCGATGGTCTCGGCGACCAGGGCCGGGCGCTCCTGCCCCTCGATTTCGACGGTTGCTTCAGCGATAACCTGATGACCGCCATTTTTGCTTTCTTCCACGGACAACAGTTTCAATTTGCCGCGTAGCCGGGAACCGGCGGGCACCATGTTCAGGAAACGCAGTTTGTTGCCGCCGTAGTTGATCGCTGATTTTGTACTCTTCACCTGGTAAATTTCATAATTCATCATCGGCAAAAGCGAGAGCGTCAGGTAGCCGTGCGCGATTGTGCTGCCGCCGGGCATCTCGTTCTTTGCCCGTTCGACATCGACATGAATCCATTGATGGTCACCGGTTGCATCGGCGAACTTGTTGATCTGGTCCTGGTCTACAGTGATCCAGTCACTCGTCCCGAGTTCTTCGCCAACAGCCTCTTTTAATTCGGCCATGTTCTGAAATTCCCTGCCTGCCATCAGTCCGTCTCCGCATCAAAAATGATTAATTTCCAGTTGAAGCCTAGTCTGCAAATTGTCGGAGGGACAAACCCTTTTTCGCTTATATCCTGCCTTTCCGAATGTCGGGCCATGCGCCATACTCCGGCAGTTGGTGGAATGGCTCAATAGCGGGGAATAGCAGACGTGGGTTTTGATCTGGTTGTAAAGAACGGCACGATCGTCGATGGCTCCGGTGGCGCGCGCTATCAGGGTGATATCGGCGTCAAAGACGGCAAGATCGCTGAAATCGGCAGCATTTTGACACCTGCCGACGACGTGATCGATGCCGATGGCCAAATCGTCTCGCCGGGTTTTGTCGACGGGCACACTCACATGGACGCGCAGATCTTCTGGGATTCGCTGGGGTCCTGTTCATGTTATCACGGCGTGACCAGCGTCGTCATGGGCAATTGCGGCTTTACGCTTGCGCCCTGCCGCGAAGAGGAGGTCGATTACGTTTTCCGCAATCTCGAACGCGCCGAAGACATCAGCCGCGCCGCTATGCTGGAAGGCATCAAGTGGCAATGGGAAACCTACCCGGAATATCTCGACGCCATCGACAAACTGCCCAAGGGCATGAACTACGCGGGCTATATCGGGCATTCCGCGCTACGCACTTACGTCATGGGAGATCGCGCCTTTGACGAACATGCCAGCGATGACGATCTCAAAACCATGGTCGCAGCCGTGCAGGAAGCTCTGCGGGCCGGTGCTATCGGCTTTTCAACCTCGCGCAGTCCGGCCCACATGCAGCCCGATGATCGCCCGGTCGCCAGCCGCATCGCCGATTTCTCCGAGGTACAAGCCATCGTCAACGGCATGGGTGAAGCCGGGGCAGGCGTCTTCCAGCTGGCGATGGAGCGTGGTGACAAGGCGACGGAGCAGGCTTTCTATCGCAAGCTCATTGATCTCTCGACGAAAAGCGGCAGACCGATCACATTCGGCAGTCTGACGCGGCGACAAAACCCCGGTGCCTGGAAAGACCTCTACGACATCATCGCCGAGGGCAACGCCAATGGTGCCAGCCTGTTTACCCAGGCCCATTCGCGCGAAATCAACGTCATACTGTCGTTTGAAACCCAGTTGCCTTTTGATGATTACCCGGTGTGGCGGGACATCCGGAAATTATCGCTCGACGATCAGAAGGCCGCCCTGCGTGATCCGGAGACAAAGCGAAAATTGATTGAAGCTGCAAATACCACGAGCGACGACAAGGCCGTCAGCGGTGGCGAGGCACCGCCGCCGGAATGGGATTGTTTTTACCTGATGGACAAGGCGACGTGGCCGCATCGAAATCTGGCTGACATCGCCCGGGAGAGGGGCATCGGTCCGGTGGAAGCAATGATCGACATCGCCCTTGAAAATGACCTGAAGGCTTTTTTCCGTCAGCCCATCATCAACGATGAAGAAGAAGGCATGCTGGGGATCATGAAAAGCCCACATTCCTGTGTCACGTTCTCGGATTCAGGCGCGCATGTCTCGCAGATTATGGACAGTTCCCTGCAAACCCATTTCCTGAGCTACTGGGTGCGCGAGCGTCAGGAGTTTTCTCTTGAACAGGCGGTAAGAAAAATTACTTTCGACACGGCATCGAACTGGGGCTTTCACGATCGTGGCCTGCTGCGCGAAGGCATGGCCGCCGACATCGTGGTGTTTGATGCCGATACCATTGGTCCGCAAATGCCGACGGTCGAATACGATTTGCCCGGCGGTGCCCGTCGCCTGAAACAGATGGCGGACGGCGTTTCGGCCACAGTCATCAATGGCCAGGTCGTGCTGCGGGATAATGTCCACACCGGCGCGCTGCCGGGGCAACTTCTGCGCGGACCTCTGGCTGGCGCCTGATTATCAGGAGGGTAGCATGGCAAATAAATGTCAGAGTTGCGGCATGCCGCTGAAAAAAGACGAGAGCATTAGCGGCACAAATGCCGACGGCACGAAAAGCACAACCTACTGCGCCCTGTGTTTTGAAAACGGCGAATTTTTGCAGCCCGATTTCAGCGTTGAGGAGATGCAACGTTTCTGCATTGACCAGCTCAAACTGAAAGGCATGCCGGGAATTCTCGGCTGGCTGTTTACCCGTGGTCTGCCCAAACTTGAGCGCTGGAAAACCTGATCAGATTTATTTCGGCGGCGGTGGCTGGTCGCGCGTGAAGACCCAGGTATCGCCTTCGGTCAGATCTTCGCGGAAGGCATAGCCGCCACTGTCGAAGGATTTGAGGTCTTCCGGTTTTGTCAGACGTTTCTGGATGATGTAGCGCGCCATCATGCCGCGCGCCTGCTTGGCGAAGGTGCCGATCATACGGGTCTGGTTGCCCTTGATCTCCTTGAAGGCCGGGGTAATCGCCTTGCCGATCAACTTCTTCGGTCGTACAGCCTTGAAATATTCGCTGGAGGCGAGGTTGATCACGGTCTGTTCGTCACGGTCGCGCAAGGTGTCGTTCAGCGCTTTGGTGATCTGATCATTCCAGAAATCATAAAGATCATTGCGCCGGGGCGGCTTGAAGCGTGCGCTCATTTCGAGGCGATAGGGCTGGATGAGATCAAGCGGGCGCAATAATCCATAAAGGCCGGAGAGAATGCGCAAATGATCCTGGGCGAAGACCATGTCGTCTTCCGCCAGCGTTGGCGCGTCGAGCCCGAGATAGGTATCACCGTTGAAGACCAGGGCGGCCTGTTTGGCATTGCCGAGATCGAACGGTGTACTGAAATCCTGGTAGCGCTGGAAGTTCAACTCGGCCAGATCGGCGCTCAAATTCATCGTGCCGGCCAGTTTCTTCCGGCTCAAACGACGGGCCGAGGTTACCAGTCGTTCGGCCTGGTCGATAAAATCAGGCAGCGTGTGGCGATCATAGGGGCGGGCCTGATCGAGGTTCAGTTTTTTGGCTGGCGATATAAGGGCGAGCATAGGGCGGGTCCGTGCGCTGTCACAATGAGGTTCCGGAAAATTCCGGACCCCATAGATATAGGAAATACACTATGGCGGGCAACCAGCGAAAACCGGCATCGCGCAAAGGCGTGAGTTCTTATCAACGCGGAATTGGAAATTGTGCCGAGCTGATTGCGTTAAACGTGAGCGCGATTTCATTGCCACGGTCTACAAAGACAGACGTCCGGACTGAGTTCACAAATGGGACGAAGTCCGCCGTCCAGCGAAATCCCGTCTCGAATCGAAATGCCTTTAAGGGCCTCAACTAAATCGACATTGACTGAATATGATGCCAATCTGTGTTCATGGTGGATCCAACTGGCGGATTCTCCGGGTGAAACCGGTTGATCACGACCTTGATAATAATGTGTGAGCAGGGAGATAAACTATGATGCTGAAATCGAATTCAATCGGACGGATTGTCCAAACAACTTTGCTGGCTTCTTTGATAGCGGGCGTGACGAGCGTGTCGAGCGTGGCTGTCGCGAAGAATGTCACCCTTCGCATGGCAACCTGGTTGCCGGCAAGACATCACCTGCCAGCCAATACGCTTCCGCCCTGGATTGAGGCGATCCGCAAGGCTTCCAACGGCAGCATCAACATCGTCATTGACAAGGCACCCATCGCCAAACCGCCGGCGCAGTATGATATCGTCCGCAAGGGTGCGGCAGATCTTTCATATCACGTGATGGCCTACACGCCCGGTCCCTTCGAGATCGTCCGTGGCGTGGAGTTGCCCTTCATTTCGCCCAATGCCGAAATCGGCAGCCAGGCGGCCTGGGACTGGTATGATCGCAACATCGGTTTCGATAAAGAGTTCAAAGACGTCAAGGTCGTTACCATGATGGTGCATGGTCCTGGCCTCGTGCACACCAGAAAGCTGATCAAGACGCTTGCTGATCTGCAGAACGTCAAGCTTCGCGTGGGCGGAGGTGGCGTGCGCATGGCCCAGGCTCTGGGGGCAACCCCGGTTGCCATGTCAGCGCCCAAGGCTTATGAGGCCATCCAGAAAGGCGTTACCGACGGTGCCTTGTTCCCCTATGAATCGGTAGCCGGGTTCAAGCTTTTCGAACTTACCAAGTTCCATCTTGAGGTGCCAGGCGGCTTGTATACGACGCCGTTCGCCATCGTGATGAATAAAAAGAAATGGAACAGCCTGACCAGTGATCAACAGGCCGTACTGACCGAATGGGGCGGCGTAAAAGGCGCGAAAATGCTGGGTGCCGGTTGGGACCGGGCCGATGTCGTCGGCAAGAAAAAGGGTCTCGATAACGGCGCCACCGTCAATGTTCTGTCCAAAGCCGAACAAGCGAAATGGGCGGCCAAAATTGCATTCATGGCCGATGTCTGGGTCGACAAGGCCAATAAGGCCGGCTACGACGGCAAAGCGCTATTGGCAGATCTGAAGAAGACAGTGGCGAAATTTGCAGCGATGCAATAAAGCATGCCACGAGGTCTTTTTTTCAACCAGTAGAGTGGTCGAGTGCAAAATTTTGGTCGATTGATTAACCGGGCAGCGGTGACACTGGGAGCAGTGTCGGCCGGTTGCCTGGTTCTACTCATGTTGTTGACCTTCGGAGACGTGATCGGGCGTTATTTTTTCGACGCACCGATCACGTTCACCGTAGAAATCACTGAATTGTTGATGGGTCTGGTTATCCTTTTGGGCCTGGGTTTGACCACGCTCAAAGAGGGCCACATCACGGTTGATATCATTACCCGGGCGTTTCCGCCCGCCCTTCGAAATCTCCAGACATTTTTCGCCAGAATATGTGTCATCGGATTTCTGGCTGTCATCACCTGGCAGCTTTTCGAGCAAACTATCCTGGTCTACAACGATGGTCTCTTTACCCAGATTATGGGCATACCAGTCTATCCGTTCGCCACTATCATGACCCTTGGCGCCGGTTTTGGCTGCCTGATCGGTCTTTGGGTGTTGCGCAAAAAACCGGGAGGCCCGGCGGATGGAGGCGCTTGACGCGGGCCTGATATGCTTCGCGGGCATGTTTGTGCTGCTGATCCTGGGTGTCCCGATCGGTTTCGCCATGGGTATTGCCGGGTTGACAGGCATATCGTTGATCATTGGGCCCGGTGCCGCCTTTGCCCTGTTTGGCACCACCGCCTATGAAACGACGATCACCTACGATCTCAGCATCATTCCACTCTTCATCCTGATGGGGTCTGTGGCATCCCGCTCTGGCCTCAGTCAGGAACTTTACGAAGCTTTCGACGCCTGGATCGGCTCTTTCCGCGGCGGACTGGCGCTCGCGACGATTGGCGCCTGCGGTGCCTTCGCGGCCATTTGCGGGTCTTCTCTGGCGACAGCCGCGACAATGTCAAAAGTCGCGTTGCCGGAAATGAAGCGATATCACTATGCCGAAAGTCTCGCTACCGGTTCGGTGGCCGCCGGCGGCATCATCGGCATTCTCATCCCGCCCAGCGTTATCCTGGTGCTTTACGGTATCCTGACCGAAACCAGTATTGGCGATTTATTCATTGCCGGATTTTTACCGGGTATCCTGACTATTCTCGGATTTATGATTGCCATATCCGTGGTGACACGGATCTGGCCAGACATTAGCCAACCAGGGAAGAAATCGGATTTTGCCGCCAAAATGCGAGCGCTGGGGAACACCTGGGGCGTATTGCTGCTTTTCCTGCTTGTGATCGGCGGGATTTATTTTGGCGTCTTCACTCCGACTGAGGCTGCCGGTATCGGCGCAGTGGGCGCGTTTATCATATCCGCCATGCGCGGCAAACTGACATGGGAGTCCGTCAAGGAAGCGCTGATCGAGACCGTCACCACGACGTCGATGATCTTTTTTATCCTGATCGGCGCAATTACACTCAACAACCTGCTGGTATTTTCGGGCATCGCCAACGCCTTGTCGGACTTTGTCAGCGGACTTTCCTACCCGCCGCTGGTCATCATGGCCATTATCCTTCTGATTTACATGTTAATGGGTTGTGTCCTGGATGCCCTGGCGATGATTTTGCTGACCATCCCGATATTCTTCCCGATTGTCGAAAGCCTGAATTTTGACCCCGTCTGGTTCGGCATCCTCGTTGTGATGGTGGTGGAATTGGGGCTGATCACGCCGCCTATAGGCATGAATGTCTTTGTCATCAAGGGAATGGCCCCGGAAGTCGCATTAAGCTCCATCTATATTGGCGTATTGCCCTTCGTTGTCGCGCAAATCCTGCTGATCGTCCTGATTTTTTTCGTACCCGAAATAGTGCTCTGGCTGCCTGAGACCGCCGCTCAGTTCCGTTGAACTGATTTCAGCATTGTTCGGTGCATTGCCCCCTGAGCAGATGTCACGCCTCCGTCACCCATCCTGCACGCCCTGGGTGGCGACATTCGGATAAACAAGGTCGGCTACGCACCGAATGTTCGGCAAAAATGCCTGATAAACGAGACCGTTGCTATTCAACCGTTTTGTCGAAGGTTAAAACGATGACTGAAGTAAAATCCGATATTGAGATCGCCCGTGCGGCCAGCCCAATGCCCATTCTGGACATTGGTGCAAAACTGGATATTCCGGCGGATCAGCTTGAGCAATTTGGCAGTGACAAGGCGAAGGTATCTGCGAACTTTATTTCGGGTCTCAATGGCAAACCGGATGGCCGTTTGATCCTGGTCACCGCGATTAATCCGACACCTGCCGGTGAAGGCAAAACGACGACGTCGGTCGGCCTGAACGACGGTCTTAACAGGATCGGTAAAAAGGCCGTGGTCTGTCTGCGTGAACCCTCCCTCGGCCCGTGTTTCGGCATGAAGGGGGGTGCTGCCGGTGGTGGCTACGCGCAAGTCATCCCGATGGAGGACATCAACCTCCACTTTACCGGTGATTTCCATGCCATCACTTCGGCCCACAATCTTCTCGCAGCCCTGATCGATAACCACATTTACTGGGGCAATGAACTCGGCCTTGATCAGCGGCGTATTGTCTGGCGGCGTGTGGTCGACATGAATGACCGATCCTTGCGTATGATCACCTCATCTCTGGGCGGTGTCTCCAACGGTTTCCCCAGCGAATCCGGCTTTGACATTACTGTTGCTTCCGAGGTCATGGCGATTTTCTGTCTGGCGAATGATGCTGAAGACTTGCAGAATCGATTGGGTAACATTGTTGTCGGCTACCGTCGTGATCGCACCGCTGTAACAGCGCGCGACATCAAGGCGGACGGCGCCATGACGGTCTTGCTCAAGCAAGCCCTGCAGCCCAATCTGGTGCAAACGCTGGAGAACAACCCGGCTTTCATCCACGGCGGACCGTTTGCCAACATCGCCCATGGCTGCAATTCAGTTTCGGCGACAAAGACGGCGCTGAAACTGGCGGACTACGTTGTCACCGAAGCAGGATTTGGTGCTGATCTCGGTGCCGAGAAGTTTTTTGATATCAAGTGCCGCAAGGCAGGACTACTCCCCGATGCCGTCGTTATCGTCGCCACAGTGCGTGCGTTGAAAAGCCATGGCGGCGTCGAAAAAGCTGATCTTGGCAGCGAAAACGTTGAAGCGGTACAGGCTGGACTTGAAAATCTCGGACGGCATATTCGCAACGTTGGTCACTTCGGCGTCCCGGCGGTCGTGGCCATCAATCGTTTCATTACCGACACATCGGCTGAAGCCGCCGCCATTTCAGAATACTGCACCGAATTCGGCGTCGAGGCTGTGATATGTGAGCATTGGGAAAAGGGCTCCGCCGGTACCGAGGAACTGGCCCACAAAGTCGTTGAACTGGCGGACAGTGGTCGCTCCCAATTCCGGCCGCTTTACAACGACGATCTGGGGCTTTGGGAAAAGATCCGGGTTGTTTGCCGGGAGATTTATGGTGCTGACGACGCGATCGCCGATAAAAAAGTGCGCCAACAACTCCGGGACTTTGAAGATTCAGGGTACGGCCATTTCCCGGTTTGCATGGCCAAGACCCAATACAGTTTTTCGACCGACCCCGGCCTCAAGGGGGCACCGACCGATCATGTCGTGCCGGTGCGCGAAGTGAGGCTCTCGGCAGGGGCCGAATTTATCGTCGTCGTCTGCGGCGAGATCATGACGATGCCCGGATTGCCTCGTGTTCCGGCGGCTGAGGCGATACACTTGGACCAGGACAATCTGGTTCAGGGACTATTCTAAGGTACATCGATGGCAGCTGATATTATTGACGGCAAGGCGTTTGCTGAAGGGTTACGGGCGCGCGTGGCGGCGGAAGTCACCCGGCTGCGCGACGATCACGATCTGACACCAGGCCTCGCGGTGGTGCTGGTCGGTGAAGACCCGGCCAGCCAGGTATATGTACGCAACAAGGGCAAGCAGACGGCGGAAGCCGGCATGGCGTCATTTGAACATCGCCTTGATGCAGACGTTGCAGAACAGGAACTGCTGAACCTGGTGACAAACCTGAACAACGACGCTTCAGTGCACGGCATTCTGGTTCAACTACCGTTGCCCGATCATATCGACGAAGCGAAAGTTCTGGGTACGATCGATGCCGCCAAGGATGTCGATGGATTTCACGTCGTCAATGTCGGACGGCTGAACACAGGCCAGTCATCGCTTTTGCCCTGTACGCCGATGGGCGCGCACATGATGCTCAAGGACAAACTCGGTGATCTCTCCGGGCTCAATGCTGTGATCGTCGGACGCTCCAATATCGTCGGCAAACCGATGGCACAACTGCTCCTGGGTTCAAACTGCACAGTCACGATTGCCCATTCCAGAACCCGCGAACTGGATCAGGTCTGTCGCAGTGCTGACATTCTCGTCGCTGCTGTTGGCCGACCGGAAATGATCCGGGGCGACTGGGTCAAGCCAGGAGCGACGGTCATTGACGTCGGGATCAACCGCTTGCCGGCACCGGAAAAAGGGGAGGGCAAGACCCGTCTCGTGGGGGATGTGGCTTTTGATGAGGCCGTTGAGGTCGCCGGTGCCATCACACCCGTGCCCGGCGGCGTCGGTCCGATGACGATTGCCTGCCTGCTGGTCAATACTGTGATCGCAGCCTGCCGTAGTGCAGGGCTGCCGGATCCTGAAGGACTGATACCCTAGTTTTCGGGCGGCAGAATTTCGACCAGACAGATATCGTCGATCAGGTGTTCACGCCGAATATCGCCGAGATGGGCGCGTTTGTGTTCGTTCGTCAGCGCCGCGCCAATGCCCTTGGTCATCGCCATAATCACTGCCTGATCAGGCAGGTCGAGCCAGTAGCTGCGGCGGATCAGTTTGCCATCGGCACCCCGGGCGAAGGGGTTTTCTGGATTGGCACCGAGGTCGGGATCAAAAAAACTGGCCATTGGTCTCTATCCTGTAAAAGGTGATTTACTCTAATCGGGATAGAGGTCCATGGCAAAGAAACGGGTCTGCCAGGCAATATTACCGGCAGACCCGTACTATGTGGTTAGTTATGCTGCCTTGATATCGGTTAGGAACTTCTCAACTTCCGAACGAAGCCCCTGGAAGCGCTCTGACAGTTGCTGAGATGCCGACAGCACGCTGCCGGAAGCGTCACCGGTTTGTTCAGAGCCACTCTTGACGTTGACGATGCTGCTGGAGACGTCTTCGGTACCTCGTGCAGCTTCCTGGACGTTGCGACTGATTTCACCGGTCGCTGCACCTTGCTCTTCAACAGCAGAGGCAATCGATGTGGCAATTTCATTCATTTCGGAAATCGTCGATCCGATACCCTCTATCGCCGTCACGGCTTGATTGGTGGTGTTTTGAATGGCACTGATTTGTGCGCCGATGTCTTCAGTCGCCTGCGCTGTCTGGCTGGCAAGGTTCTTGACTTCGGAGGCCACCACGGCGAAGCCTTTGCCGGCGTCGCCGGCTCGCGCCGCTTCAATCGTTGCATTCAGGGCCAGCAAGTTGGTCTGATTGGCGATGTCGTTAATCAGGTCAACAACCTCACCAATGCGCTGCGCTGCCTCAGCCAGATCACGAATGGTCTGGTTGGTACCTTCAGCCGCTTCGACCGCACGGCCCGAGATATCGGCAGAATGTGATACTTGACGGCTGATCTCCGATATCGACGAACTTAACTCTTCGGCGGCGGAAGCTACCGTCTGGACACTGGCCGTCGCCTGTTCGGCCGCCGAGGCAACCGTGACACTCTCATCAAGTGTTTGCTTGGCAATTTGAGTCATGGATTGAGCTGAAGATTCCATCTCCGAGGACTGGGTAGCCACTGCAGACAGAACTTCTTCAACGGTATCGCCGAAGCCGGTTGTCAAATTATCGATGTTTTCCTGACGGGCCTCACGTTCCTGGTTGCGCGCGGTTTCACGTTGCCGGCTCGCCTCTTCCTCACGTTCACGTTCGGCGACGGCTTTTTTCTCTTCACCTTCAAGGCGAATTTTGTCGATGGCGTTTTGCTTGAAGATTTGCACGGCCTGGCCCATGTCGCCCAATTCGTCGGCGCGCGACTGGTAAGGTACCTCGACGTCGTTATCACCTTCCGACAAGGATCCCATCACGCTGGTCAATCTAACCATGGGTGCTGCAATGGTACGGGCCAGGAAGAAGCCGAGAACCGAAACAATCAGAATGACAATGGCGCCAATAATCAGGGACGTCATGCGCATTGCCACAACACCGGCAAAGGCTTCGTCCGAATCGATTTCGGTCATGATTGCCCAGGTTGTACCCAGAATATCAAGCGGCGCGTGCGCCGACATGACTGATATGCCACGGTAATCAAGAACTTCGGAGATGCCGGTTTTGCCTGCAAGTGCGGCTGCTGTCGTCGGACCCTCGACCCTTGTCTTGAGAATGGTCGATTCCTCTGAAAAGCGCGAATCACTACGCATCAGAAAATCCTTGCCGACAATGTATGACTCGCCAGATTCACCCAGACCGGCGCGTTGCTGCATAATGCCGTTGATACGGGCAATCGGCATCTGGAAAACCAGGGCGCCGAGCGGTGTGTCATCGTCTGCAAAAACCGGGATGGACATGAAGCTCGCAGCGGCCCCGAAACTGGGCGCATAAGGTTCAAAATCCTCGAAGAAAAGTGTGCCGCGTTTGCCGCTGGCAATGGCCTTGTTGGCAACGACTGCAAGATCGGTATCCTTGTATTTACCGTTCTTCAGGTTGGTCGCGAAATCCAGTTCCTTGAACACCGTGTAAACCACGTTGCCCTGCATATCGATCAGGAAAATGTCGTAATAATCCCGCTGGATCAGCAGTTCACGAAACTTACTGTGCACCAGTTCGTGCTGCATGGTGTATTCGGAATCATCTTCTGCCGCATCGAGCAAGTGTTTTGAGCCCGTCGGATGAGGGTTCTTTGTGATGTAGAGGTCATGAAGCGTCTTGAGCGGGTCCTTGCCGACTTCACGGAAAGCGCCGGTGAAGCCAGACAGCGACTGCTGGACCATGTCATTAACTGACATCGCCTGCAAATCCTGCTGGATTGAGGCCAGGTACGTGTCGAGCGCGGATTTCCGGCTCTCCATAATCCCGATCAGTTTTTGCTCGACTTCCGTTTTCAACTGGTGTTCAGCCGTAATATCGTTGGCAATTCCAATGGCAATACCGCTGATCAGTGCCGCCCCTGCGATAAACAGGGGAAGTTTGATCGAAATCTTCAGGTTCGCTTTCATGTGTGGTTCCCTCAACCAGAAAAAGACTAATCAAGACCTTTAAAAAATAGCTCAGGCCACGATTTCGTGAGGGTATTGGATCAAATATTTGTTTCTCAAATACGTCACAAGTAATGAATGTTGTATCTACCGCGTAACTGGTTTAGCCAAACGTTGATCTATATTTTTTTTGCGTCAACACTACTGCACGTTGATAAATGACTTGATCATCGCCGATATATCGACCTCCGCGTCGCCCCGCGCCTCGGTTTCGCGCATGACGGCGATAGCATTTGAGGTCATGGGTAGACGGGCACCAACTTCATCCCCGATTGCTGCCACTGTGTCGAGATCCTTGAGCATCGTCAGCACGGTACCGTAAGGCGGCTCAAACTCCTTTGCGGCCATGCGCGGGGCAAACAACTGAAAGGGGATCGAATCGGCGAAGCCGCCTTTCAGCGCTTCTGTAAGGCGCGCAGCGTCAACGCCGGATTTCTCGGCGAAGGCCACAGCTTCGGCGACGATGGTTATCGTGCAGCCTGAAATAATTTGATTGCAGAGTTTGGTGGCCTGGCCGGCCCCTGTTGGTCCCATGTGCGTAAGACGGGCGCATAGGTTCATGACCACGGGGCGGACATAGTCGATGTCTTCGGCATCTCCGCCGGCCATGATCGCCAGAGTGCCGTTTTCGGCACCGGGGATACCGCCTGACACCGGGGCATCGATCCATGCCATGCCGTTGGCGACTTGAAGACGTGCCGCCAGATCGCGGGCAGCCTCCGGGTGAATGGACGAAAAATCAACCAGAGCCCTGGGGCCATTGACCCCGGCTATGCCCTCTTCGCCAAATACCACCGCTTCAACGGCTTTGGCATCGGTTACACACATCAGGACAATATCGACCTGTCGCGCGAGATCAGCAGGCGAACTTGCCTCCTGTGCGCCGTCTGCCACGACCGGTCCGAGTTTCGCCTTGCTGCGATTCCAGACGACGACGTCGTATCCGGCCTTGAGCAGTCGTTGTGCCATCGGTGCACCCATCAGACCGAGGCCGAGGTAGCCGATGCGCGGTCTGGGCTCACTCATTCAGTTTCCTCCATATCCCACTGCAACTGTCCGCTGTGGGTAACGGCTCCGAGATGGGCAGAGCCGACCTGGTCGGCGTACTTCTCAAGCGCACCGGCCAGTGGCGTATCGCGGCGACGCGGTTTCCAGGCAGCCTGCCGGGCGGCAAATTCATCGTCGCTGATCAGCAGGTCCATCGTGCGTTTTTCTGCGTCAATGCGAATGATGTCGCCTTCCTGCACCAGGGCCAGCGGACCACCGACGTGTGCCTCAGGCGAGACGTAGCCAATACACATGCCACGCGTCGCACCGGAAAACCTCCCGTCTGTCACAAGTGCGATCTTTTCGCCCATGCCCTGGCCGTAGATGATTGCCGTCGGGCTGAGCATCTCGCGCATGCCGGGACCACCTTTGGGGCCTTCGTTGCGCACGATCAGCACGTCGCCTTCCTCGTAGGCCTGAGCGCCGATGACGCGGGAGCATTCTTCTTCGCTTTCGAACACCCGGGCCGGTCCTTCGTGTACCAGTTTCGCCAGTCCTGCGACCTTGATCAGGGCACCGTCGGGTGCGAGGTTTCCCTTCAACACGACAACGCCACCGGTCGGTGAAATCGGCGTTGTAATCGAGTGAATGATCTTGCCATCCGGCACATCGGCATCTGCGGCGGTTTCGGCCAGTGTTTTGCCGCTGATTGTCGGCGTCTCGCCGTGAAGGTGGCCTTTTTCGAGCAACGCCTTGATGATGACCTTGACGCCACCCAGACGATGAACATCTTCGGAATAATATTCGCCGCCGGGCTGCAGATTGCCAATCAGGGGTGTGCGTTCAAAGACCTTCGCTACATCATCCAGTGTGAAAACGATGCCGGCTTCATGGGCAATTGCCGGGATGTGAAGACCGGCATTGGTCGATCCGCCCGTCGCGGCAACAATGGCGCAGGCGTTCTCAAGGCTTTCGCGGGTCACCAGATCGCGCGGCAGGGGGCCACCGTTCCTGATGATGTCCATCACCGTCAGCCCGGCCAGTCTGCCAAACGCACGGCGTTCTTCGTAGACTGCCGGTGCCGTGGCCGAGCCTGGTATGCCGATGCCCAGAACTTCGGCCACCATCGCCATGGTACTGGCGGTGAACTGCCCGGGGCAGGCCCCGATTGTCGGCATGGCGAGGCGCTCCATCTGATCGAGTTCCTCCGCCGACATGGTCCCCGCCTGTACGGCGCCGATGCCTTCGAAAGTATCAATCAGCGACATCGGTTTGCCTTGCCAGCGGCTCACCAGGGTGCCGCCGCCATGCAAAAATACCGAAGGTACGTTGAGGCGAACCATGGCCATCATGATAGCTGGCAGATTCTTGTCACATCCGGCATAGCCCACAAGACCATCGTAACAATGGCCGCGCACGACCAGTTCGATGCTGTCGGCGATGACCTCGCGAGAGGCCAGCGAACATTTCATGCCCTGATGATTCATGCTGATACCATCCGAGACCGAGATCGTGGTAAACGACCTGGGTGTGCCGCCACCTTCCTGTACACCGGCATAGGCGTGTTCAGCCTGTTCACCCAGGTTCATGTTGCAGGGCGACATTTCGCCAGCAGTGGTGACGACGCCAACAAAGGGCCGCGATATGGCTTCATCATCCAGACCCATGCCGCGCATAAATCCCCGGTGGGGTGTGCGGTCGAGGCCGTTTGTCGTTACGCGGGAACGAATTCCCTTTTGATTGCTGCCGTCGTGTTGTTGAGACATATCCATTCCTTTGCGGATGTAAGCGTGTAATCAGGCGGGTGTCGTGCCTCGAATATCCTCGACCTTGCGCCGCAGGAACTCGATGTGCAGGCGCAGGGTGTAGGCACTGGAAGCAAACGTCACCGGCACCGTCAGTTGTTCGACCGAGTCCTCGATATGATCAAGCCGTGCCGTCGCTTCGTCGAGCGTGATCAGTTTGTCATGCAGTTGATCGTCGAGCGCCTGCAGGTCCTTGTACCAGCGGCTGATTTTCGACTGCATGCGCCAGTTATAGGCCGGTGGCAAAATCTTGAAGAGCGGGTAGAGCAGGGTGAGCAGGGGCAACAGCATGATCTTCAGCCGGTCAACCAGATTGGCCGCCCAGAACGGCAGGTAGCGTTGCAAAAACGGCGGGCCGCGCTCAAAGAAACGCTCGGCAGCCGGCTCCAGCGGATATGTCAGATACTTCGCCGACGGAAACTCATCGATGGCTTCGAGGTGGCCGCCGTGGCGATGAGCGTTGTGCAGGGTGATCAGCATCAGATCAATCAGGGCCGGATGCAGGCGTGGCGATGCAACAATAGTCGCTGCCGGCGCCAGCAGAACAGTATCTTCGCGCGGCAGGTTTTGCGCCAGATCAACGATGCCCTGCGGCAAGGTCAATTTCGACAGATAATTGTTGCGCCGGACATAGGCGTCAGCGCGCTCGAAACTCATGAGCGCGATCCCTGGTGTCGTCAGCAAACCGCGGACAATTTTCGACGTGACCGAGGTGATGAAAATTGCGGCGTCGACCTGGCCGCTGCGCAGGGCATCCGAAGCTTTTGAACTGCCTATGGTGAGCAGGTTTGCCGTGTCACTGGTAATACCGTTGTCCGCCAGCAAGCCCTCGGCGACGGGCCGTGTGCCGCTGCCAACCGCGCCGACGGCGATGCGTTTGCCTTTAAGTTCCGTCAGGCGGCGGGGTTGTGTGCCGCTGCGCACGAAGACCCAGATCGGTTCAAAATACACGCTGCCGAGCGAAATAAGCTCGGGATGATCTTCCGCCTTGCCGATGCCGCCTTGCAAAAAGGCAATATCGACGTCACTGCCTTCTTTTGTCAGTCGGCCGAGATTTTCGAGCGAGCCTGCGGATTGCCGTAGTGCCAGTTCTATCCCTTCCCTGGCGAACGCCTTGGCGTAAAGCTTTCCGAAGGCGTTGTAGGCACCGGCCGCCGATCCTGTTGTCATGACGACGCGAGTAGGCGGGGCGGGTGCGACGAACTGATACGCGACAAAAAATCCCGCAATCACCAGGGCGATTGCCGGCCCGACGATGGCGAATTGTGACAGCAGCCCGCGCAGAAAGCGCTTCTGTTTACGATTGCTTCCGGTGGAATCGGTCATACCATACGGCCTCTCTATTGAACTCGCCATATTGTGATGGTCCGAATGCCGTTTAGTCAAAATAATCACGCGACCCGGCCATGACGATATCCGGCATATGAGACTATAATGAGTTCAGGTCTTCCCGATACGGAGAGATAATAATGCATATATCCCGATATCTGACGGCTCGCAGGTTTGCCATCACGCTGAGTGCTGTTCTGCTTTTTGCACTAACCGGCACGGCTGAGGCGGACGCCATCGATGGCCAGTGGTGTTTTACGGACGGTAAATCCCTGTCGATCGATGGATCGGCTCTCATGACGCCGGGCGGCCACAGTATTCAGGGTCTCTATGACCGGCACGCCTTCGAATACAAGGCGCCGGCGGGCGAGAAAGACGCAGGCGCCACCATCTCCATGGCTTTGATCAGTGACGATGTTTTGCATCTCATGCGGACCGCGGGCGAAAGTTCAGCGGCATCTGCGAACCCTGAAGTCTGGAAGCGTTGTAAACAGCAAATGAGTTAATACGCTAGCTTATTATAATATAGATAACTATATTGTAGGCAGAAACTTTAAGCCAAAACGAACAGGGATTGATATGGGACCGCTCGCAGGATTGAAGATCGTCGAATTTGCCGGACTGGGGCCGGGACCGTTTGCCGCGATGATGATGGCTGATATGGGTGCAGACGTCTTACGCATCGACAAGATGAATTCAAAAGGCGTGCTGGCCCCTGACGATCCATCGACCAATCTGCTGGCCCGTGGACGGCGTTCGGTCGGTCTGGATCTGAAAAATCCGCAAGGCCTGGAAACCGCGTTAAAACTGGTTGATCAGGCCGATGCCCTGATTGAAGGCTACCGCCCCGGCGTGATGGAACGCATCGGTGTTGGCCCCGATGTTTGCATGGCGCGTAACCCGAAACTTGTTTATGGCCGCATGACGGGCTGGGGCCAGGATGGTCCGATGGCCAACGCGGCGGGTCACGATATCAATTACATTTCGCTCACCGGCGCGCTCGCGGCCATCGGCCGGGCCGATACCGGTCCTGTGCCGCCGCTTAATCTGATCGGCGATTTTGGCGGTGGCGGCATGCTGCTGTCATTCGGTCTGGTCTGCGCACTTCTCGAAGCCCGCCAGTCCGGCAAGGGCCAGATAGTTGACGCCGCCATGACAGATGGCAGCGCGCTGCTGATGACCGGCATATTCGGCTTTTTTGAGGGTGGCAAGTGGTCGGCCAAACGCGAGGACAACATCCTCGATGGCGCGGCACCATTTTACGGCACATATGAATGTTCCGATGGCGAGTGGCTCAGTGTCGGCTCAATCGAGCCGCAATTCTACGACATCCTGCTCGACAAGCTCGGCATGACAGACGAACAGCTCGGCGACCGCTGGGACCAATCCCTGTGGCCGCAGCAGCGCCAGACCTTTGCCGATGCGTTCCGCCAGAAGACGCTGAAAGAGTGGTGTGATCTGATGGAAGGTTCGGACATCTGTTTTGCCCCGATCCTCAGCATGGGAGAGGCCGTCAATCATCCGCATAACGTCGCGCGCAAGACCTTTGTCACAAACGACGGTGTTCGTCAGCCCGCACCGGCACCACGCTTCAGTCGCACGCCGCCGGAACTCGGCATGAACGCCCAGGCACCGGGCTCCAACACGCGAGAAGCTCTCGGTGACTGGGGATTATCTGCGGGCGAGCTCGACGCCCTGACGTCGGATGGCGCAATTCAGAGTTAGCCAGGCTGCACCCACCCTAAGCCGCATAAGACGCCGCGCCGAAGCGCGCGACATGGTGATCGACGTCGCCGAAGAGGAATTCGGCGACGGTCATGCGTTTGACGAAATCGCCCAGTTCATATTCCTGGGTGACGCCGATACCGCCGTGCATCTGAATGGCATCAAGGCCTGATTTGCGACCATTTTCGCCGAGGTAGACCTTGGCGGCGGAGACCGAACGAACGCGTGTCGTCTCGTCTTCGCTTTCAGCATTCATGCAGGCCTGGAACACCAGTGACTTTGCGTATTCATACTCGATCAGCATATCAGCCATGCGATGCTGCAGGACCTGAAACGAGCCAATCGGCTTGCCGAACTGTTCACGAACCTTGAGGTAATCCAGTGTGATTTCGTTGATCCGGGAAAATGCGCCGAGCGCCTCGGCGCAGGCAAATGCCGCTCCACGATCCGAGATTTTTTCGATCAGCCCATAAGCCGTGCCGAGCTCGCCGAGAACGTTGTCGGCGGAGACGCGGACGTTTGCCAGCGTCACATCGGCACCACCCCGGCTGTCGACCAGTCGGTAGTTTTCGCGTGAGACACCACTCGCATCTGCATCGACAATGAACAGGGTTATGCCGTCCGTAGCGTGTCCGGCATCGCCTGACGTGCGGGCCGAGACGATGATTTTGTCGGCGGTATCGCCGCCCAGCACGACGTTCTTGACGCCGTTGAGGACATATTCGTCACCGTCAGCTATCGCCGAAGTCGACACATCACCGAGATCAAAGCGAGAAGTCGGCTCGGCAAACGCCACGGCCATTTTGAGCGAGCCATCTACGATCTTTGGCAGAATGTCGGCCTTTTGCTGATCGCTACCGGCGAGTTGCACGGCACCACCGCCGAGGATAACGGTCGGCAACACCGGCTCAAGGGCCAGGGTTTTGCCAAGCTCGATGCCGACGACCATGGCGTCAACGGACGAGCCATCGAAGCCGCCGTGTTGTTCCGGCACCAAAATGCCAAGCACGCCAAGTTCGGCATAGGTTTGCCAAAGTTCCTCGCTGTAGCCCGGGCCGTCCTGGATCAGACCGCGACGGGCTTCCATGTCATAGGAATCGGCCAGCAGTTTTTGCAGGCTGTTGCTGAAAAGGGTTTGTTCTTCGGTATATCCAAAATCCATCCTGATAACTCCTAGAGGCCCAAAATGGCTTTTGAGATGATGTTCTTCTGCACTTCGGTCGAGCCGCCGTAAATCGTCGTCTTGCGGCGATCATAGAAGGCCGGCGCGCGGGGTGCGGCATAGGCCGGTCCGATCGGTTTGCCGTTCCACTCAGGCTCCAGCGGGCCCTGCTGCCAGGGCAGGGCATAATTGCCAACGGCTTCCATCTGCAACTCGACGGTGCGTTGCTGAATTTCCGAGCCCCGGATTTTCAGGATCGAGGAAATGGCACTCGGTGCACCACCGCCCGAATCCTCGACCAGCATGCGCATGTTGGTGAGCTCAAGCGCCATCAGATCAATATCGAGGCGCGACATACGGGCCTGGAACAATGGATCGTCGATCAGAGGCTTGCCATTCTTGCGCTCGGCGCGAGCGATGTCGGACAAAGCCACCAGATCCTGTTTGCAGAGACCAACGCCGGCAATGCCTGTACGTTCGTTGCTCAGCAGGAATTTGGCGTAGGTCCAGCCTTTGTTGAGTTCGCCGACCAGGTTCTCGGCGGGGACCCGCACATCTTCAAGGAAGACTTCGTTGACGTGGTGATCGCCATCCAGCGTGATGATCGGGCGCACCGTAATGCCCGGTGTTTTCATGTCGATCAGCAGGAACGAGATGCCTTCCTGCTTCTTGACGTCGGGATCGGTGCGCACGAGGCAGAAAATCCAGTCGGCCATATGGGCCGCTGTGGTCCAGGTTTTCTGACCGTTGACAATGAAGTCATCCCCGTCGCGAATGGCGCGCGTCTTGACCGAGGCAAGATCGGAACCGGCACCGGGTTCGGAAAAACCCTGACACCAGAATACTTCACTGCTGCGAATGCCCGGCAGATACTGGGCTTTTTGTTCGTCGCTGCCGAAGTGGATAATTACCGGCCCGACCAGTTTGGTGCCGAACGGCAGCATACGTGGCGCGCCGACGGCAAAACATTCTTCATCGAAAATATTCGACTGGATCGGTGACCAACCCGTGCCGCCATGTTCTTCTGGCCAGTGCGGTGTGGCCCAGCCCTGATGATAAAGCGCGTTCTGCCAGCGGAAATAATCATCCTTCTTGAAACGAATGCCGGCCTTGGCTTTTTTACCGATGTCGGCAGGAAACTTTTCTTTCAGGAAAGTCCGGACTTCCTGGCGGAAGGCCTCGTCTTCGGTGCTGTAGCTGATATCCATTGTCGTTCCTTCAAGTCTTGATCGTCGCGGCAAGTTCCGCTGAAATCGAAATCGGAAAATCCAGTATGAGTTGGCCGTAGGTCTTGGCCTGTACATCAAGGCGTGTCGAGGCCATGCCACCACCGCCCAATGCATCGTGCATCAAAAAATTAAAGCCGTGAATGCCGGGCACATCATAGCGTTCCACATCGCCAGCAGCAAAATGTGCGAAGTATTTCTTGACCGCTTCTGCTGTCAGGCTCTGGCGAATGGCCGGAAGCCAGGCCGGATCTCGGGCGATGATGCCAACGTTGGCCGAATTGCCCTTGTCGCCGCTGCGGGCGACGGCGAGATCAATCAACGGCACGCTGACGCGTTCACCCTGCATCTCCGCCACGGTCTCCGGAGTCACTGTTGGTGAGGGCGCTTCCAGATCGGCGTTTGAGCCCGGCATTGGTGGCAGGTCAATCGCCTTGCCATCGACCGCGACCGTGACCGGTACCTGGTCCTTGCGCAGCATGAAGGAATAAAGCCGCACCATTGGTGATACCTTCGGCAATCCGCTCTCGACGCCGCAGCGCCCGGTCACCATGCTCAGGGCCGTGCCGATAAATTCCTTGGTGAAGAGCGCCAGTGCTTCTTTCTGGCGATGGCGCAGCGCCAGGCGCAACACAACTTCGCGATTTTTCCGGCTGGCAGGATGCGCGCTGTCGCCATACAGGCTTTCAGCGCCGACGATCTGATAATCGACATCTTCAAAATCATCGAGGCCACGTTCGCCAAACTGGACGGCCATGCGCTTCAGCAACGAGTTTTTCATTGCTTCCGACTTGGCTACGACATCCAGTCCGGCAATGACCATGGTCGCAGCACATTTGTAGCCGTCCTGCCAGGTCGCCGAAACCTTGTAGTCGGGACCCGGTGCGCGACCCCGGGCTCCGGCAACCGACACCTGGTGTTCACCAGTCTGTAGAATCGTCACATTGCGAAAGTCGCAGGCGACATCGGGCAACAGGTAGGAAGCCGGGTCGCCGATCTCGTAGAGCATCTGCTCGCCGACGCTGAGCGGTGAGACGATGCCGCCAGTGCCTTTCGGTTTGACGACGTCGAAGTCCCCATTCGCCGTGACGATGGCGATGGGATATCCCATGTTGTGCCAGTCCGCCGCGACATCCTGCCAGTCCGTGAAGTTGCCACCTGTCGCCTGGGCACCGCATTCCAGCAGATGTCCGGCCAGAGAGCCCTGGGCCAGTTGATCAAAATCGTCAGCACCCCAGCCGAATTCATGGATCAGCGGGCCGAGCACGACCGCACTGTCAACGCAGCGTCCGGTGATTACGATATCGGCACCGGCATCCAGGGCGGCGGCAATCGGGAAACCGCCGAGGTAGGCGTTAACGCTCATGACGTCTTCCGGCAGTGGATCGCCTGTCTCGATCTCCGCAACGCCAAGGGCGCGGATTTGATCGGCGCGTTTCAGCAGATTGTCACCATCGATCGCCCCGATGGATAATTCGACGCCCTGTTCTGCGCAAGCTTCGGCCAGCGCGAGGCGGCAGGCCTCAATGTTGACCCCGCCGGCATTGGCAATGACCTTGATCCCACGCCGGGCGATTTCCGGCAACAAGGGCGTCAACATGGCAACAAAGTCCCTGGCATATCCCGCCGTGTCAGACCGGGCGCGGGCGCGGGCGAGGATCGACATCGTCACTTCAGCGAGAAAATCGAAGACGAGGTAATCAACGTCACCTTTTTCGATCAATTGTTTTGGCGCTTCGTACGAATCGCCCCAGTAGCCGGAAGCGCCGCCTATGCGGATGCTTTTTGTCATATTTTTCCGTGGCTTGTGCCGATAGAGTATATTTGTCGCTGGAACTCTGTTTCAGGGCATTATTGACGAAGGTCACGGCGCTGCCGCGATCAGTTTGATATACGAAGTCCGGGATTAATTCGCAAGCGAATTGGAGCCAATCCCGGGGACCAGGGAATGTAGCATATGCGCGCTGTTCAATATCGCAAATACGGCGGTCCGGACGTTCTGGAAATGACCGATATCGACATGCCGGTGGCGGGACCAGGTGACGTGCTGGTCGATTTGCAGGCGACGGGCGTTAATCCCTTCGACTGGAAACTGCGAGCCGGACATCTCTCCAGTTTTTTCGAGGTTGAATTCCCTGTCACGCCAGGTCGCGAAGGCGCAGGCGTGATCTCGGGACTGGGTCAAGGCGTAACGTCATTTAGCGTCGGTGACGAAGTCTGCGTCATGCCACGTGGCGTCAAATCCGGTACCAATGCCGAGAGTGTCGTTGTGCCGCAAGACCAGATCGTCGCCAAGCCCGTGTCGATCGATTTTGTCGCTGCCGCCGGTTTCCCTGTCTCCGGCGTGACAGCCTGGAAAGCACTGGTCGAGGTCGCCTTCGTACAGCCCGGCATGAAGGTGCTTATTCACGCAGGTGCCGGTGGCGTAGGCAGCCTGGCGATCCAGCTGGCGAAACATCTCGGCGCTGAGGTCATCACGACCTGCAGTGCTACCAATACCGAATACGTCCGGCATCTCGGCGCGGATCATGTGATCGCCTACGACGAAGTCGATTTTGCCGGCGCCTTGAGCGGCCTTGACGTGGTGTTCGACACCATGGGCGGCGAAGTCCATCGCAAATCCTATGAAGTTTTGGCACCAGGCGGCATGCTGGTCTACGTCATCGCCGGCCCGGTCGAGGATTTGGCCGAGGAATTTGGCGTCAAACGCCAGCTCGCCATCGTCGACAAAATCGGGCCCGCTTTTACCGCCATGGCTGATCTGATTGCCAGGCGAATAATTGTGCCGCAGATCGGCAAGGTACTGCCGCTGGAAGACGTGAAACAGGCGCACGAGATCAGCCAGACCGGCCATGCCCGCGGCAAGATCGTGCTGACGGTTTAAGGCTCATGGAAAAACTTCAAACACAAGTCGTGATTGTCGGCGGCGGCCCCAGTGGCCTGATCCTGGCGATTGAACTGGGTCGGCGCGACATCGCCTGCGTGGTGTTGAACGACAATCCGACGACAACAATTCATCCGGCGGCCAATGCGACCCAGGCCCGGACTATGGAACACTTCCGGCGTCTCGGGTTTGTTGATCAGGTTCGTGAACTCGGGTTGCCCGCCGATTATCCGACCGACATCACTTATTTCACCCGCTACAGCAAACATGAACTGGCGCGTTTCCAGTTGCCGACCCGGGCCGAGGCGATCAAAAAGATACGCGGCCTCGGCGGTTCGTGGAGTGCCGCTGAATTACCGCATCGTTGTTCGCAATTGTTTATTGAAAAGGTGCTGTTTGAGCAGGCCGCTGCACTACCGTCGGTGAACCTGAAATACGGCTGGCGGGCAGATCGCGTGACGCTGGAAGCGGATGGCGTTGAAGTTACAGCCGCCGAAGTTGAGGGCGAGGGGGCCTGCACGATATCGGCGGACTATATTGTTGGCTGTGACGGTCCCCGTAGTTTGCTGCGAACGAAGCTCGGCGTTTCCTACGGTGGCTCATCCGGTGTAGTGCGGGATTTTTTTGGTGGCCGTATGCACGCGGTTTATTTCCGCTCCACCGAATTCTACGACGTCATTGACCGGCCGAAATCATGGATGTACTGGGCTTTTAATTCGGAACGCCGCGCTTTCATAGCCGCGATCAATGGCTCGGATGAATTTGTCTACCACACGCAGTTGGCGGCGGATGCCAATGACACTTTGATTTCCGATGTTCAGGCCAGCGAAATGGTCTGTCAGGCCATGGGGCGCGAGTTCGAGTTCGATATTATATCGCGGGCTTCGTGGACGGCAGGTTTCGCGCTGGTCGCTGAAAAAATGAGCGAAGGACGCGCCTTCATCGCCGGAGACGCAGCACATCTGTTCACGCCTGCTGGAGGGCTTGGCTACAACACTGCCATCGAGGATGCGGTCAACCTGGGTTGGAAACTCGCTGCCGTCTGTCAGGGTTGGGGCGGCACCGGATTGCTGGCGAGTTATGAGGGCGAACGCCGCCCGGCAGCCTTGCGCAATACCGACTATGCCCGCCAGTTCGCAGACTCCATCGGCCTCTATGTGCCGCAGCCTGGTCTGGAGGAAGACAGTGACAAGGGCGCGGAACTGCGGGCGGAAGCCGGCGAGTATCTCAACGCCCACGCCCGCGCCGAATTCAATATCCCCGGCATTACCTTCGGCACGCGCTACGATGGTTCAGATGTTATTGTCGCCGATGGCACGACAGCACCGCCTGATACAGCCAATGAATATGTCGCCACGGCCTGCCCCGGTGGCCGCGCGCCACACGCCTGGATCAGCGATGAGCAATCCCTGTTCGACCTGTTCGGCAAGGACTTCACGTTGTTGCGCTTTGGCGAGGAGAAGGGTGAAGAGCTTGTCAGTGCAGCGGCAGATCTGAACATCCCGCTTCACGTCGTCGACCTGCCGGATGCCCAATTGCGCGAACTCTATGCCACCGACCTCGCCCTCGTTCGTCCCGACCAGGTCGTGGCATGGCGCGGGAATTTGGGGCAGAATGCCCGGACAATCTGGCAGCAAGTGGTCGGTTCATGAGCCTCGACAAAAAAGTCCGCGAGATCGCCTATTCGCCGAACCCGGAATTGATGGCGTTGCGCCCCGACGTCTCGGGCAATGACATTAACGGGCGGGGCGAGACCAGTGTCCGACGCCCGACGCCGGTCTATTGGCAGGAGCCCGAGACCATTGCCCATGGCGACATGCAAAACTGGTTCGGCCAGGGCCCGCTGATCAAGGAAGTTACCGATGCCCTGCAACGGCGCGAGGAAATTCTAAATACACCGTTGCCCGACAAGGCTGCGATTCCGGTTGAAAAATCTGCTGAAACGTGGGCCTCGGAACTGCGCCCCGCCGCCTTGTCGCGTGATGCGGACCTCGTGGGCGTCGCTCGCTTCGACAATGCCTGGTCCTATGATCGCTGCGAAGATCAGACTATGCCGTGGGTCATCATGCTCGGCGTCGAACAGGACTATGAGGCCATGCTTAACGTGCCCGACCAACTCGCCGGGGCCGAGGTGCTCAATCAGTATGGCCGGGCGCTGAAAGCTGCGCGTACGCTGGCGGGCTGGATCCTCGAACAGGGATATGAGGCCGTGCCGTTTGGCTCACCGTCGCGGGCCAAATTCACCATGATCCCGCCAGCACTGGAAAGCGGCTTCGGTGAACTCGGAAAGCATGGCTCGATCATCAACCGGAAATTTGGTGCCAATTTCAGGCTGTCGGCAGTGCTCACAGACATGCCCCTTGTCGCCCAGTCCGAAGACGTTTTCGGGGCCGATGATTTTTGTTTGAACTGCCGGGTTTGCGAAAAAGCCTGCCCGGTCGATGCCATCGCCGCCGACAAACAACACGTTCGAGGGGTCAAGCGCTGGTACATCGATTTTGATCGTTGCATCCCGTTTTTCAACGAACATCTCGGTTGCTCGATCTGCACCACGATCTGCCCGTGGAGCCGCCCCGGCATCGCTCAAAACCTTGCTGAAAAATACGCCCGCCGGGCTTGACCTTCCAGTTGGAGGAAGTGCTAAACCCGCACCTGTCATCAATTTGAACAGGTTTTCGAGACATGAGCTTACGCGACAATATACCGTCCATCGCCGTCAGCGCCTTCGTCCTGCTGGGAATCGGTGTCGTATTCTGGAAAATAACCGGCAGCGATACCTCTACCAGTCATGTCGATGTCCGGTTACCGGAACTATCAGCCCCGGCCAAAGTCGGGCAAACGTTGTTTCAGGAAAATTGTGCGGCCTGTCATGGCGACAATGGCAGTGGCAGTGATCAGGGGCCGCCGTTGATCCACGACATCTATAATCCGGGACATCATGCAGACGGTGCATTTTTTGTTGCGGCCTCGCGCGGCGTGCGTGGCCATCACTGGCGTTTCGGCAATATGCCTCCACAGCCACAGGTCACAGCCAGGCAGGTCGAGAAGATCGTACGGTTTGTACGCGAGGTTCAGGCCGCCAACGGCATCAAGTCGGTTCCCCACAAAATGTAATAATGGGATTAATCCCACTATTAATAGTGGGACGGTAATTGGGAAAATTGTTGATCTGTTGATCGGTAATGCCGATACTGGGTTGTCTGTACATCACTCGTTGATTGGAGGCGATCATGACCAGGCAGGATGGCCAATCCGACAAGACGCTGCTGATCTCGGAAATTGAACAGTATTGCCGGGCGCACGGCGTGGCTGAGAGCACGTTTGGCCGCAGGGCTGTCAATGACGGCAAGTTCGTCGGACGTCTGCGGGACGGCAAAGGCGTGACCACACGCATCGTCGAAAAAGTGCGGGATTTTATGTCTGGCACTGAAGCCGGTGAGGCGAGTGACGCCGAAAGCCTGCCCCAGGAATCAAAGCCCACAACGAAAGCGAAATCAAAAAAGCAGGAAGAGTTGAAAAAAACAGCCTTCCGGTTTTATGACAACCGCCAGAAATACCTGATGTTCGTCAATACCTGCAGCGAGAAGTGGGTGGTGGCGGAGCGTGCGGGTATGGAGTTGGCCCATGTTCATCCGCAGCCGCCGGCGCTCCGGGTGTTTGATGCCGGGATGGGCGATGGCACGGTTTTGACTGGCCTGATGCGGGAGATGCACAGGCGTTTTCGCACACTGCCGTTTTATATCGTCGGCAAGGAAATCAGTCTCGAAGACGTCCGCCTGAGTATCGAGAAGATGTCGGACCGCTTTCACGAGCATCCGGCGACCGTTTTGGTCGTCACCAACCTTTATTACACCGAAGCGCCATGGCTGACGCCAGGCTCAATGGAGGCCGCCGCCACGCTGAACTGGATGGACGTGCCACTGGCCGGGGATACGGCCCATGAATTTCACGAACAGATCAAGGACTTGCAGCCGACGCTGAGCAAGAGCTGGCAGGTCCGGGCCAGCGAAAAAACCGGTAATCCAATGTATGTGCGGCCGTCCGTTCTGGTGTTGTATCGCGAGGACCACAAATTCCTGCTCGATCAGGTTATTCCGAAGCCCGGCCGAGCGCGTGCTGATTATGATCTGGTCATGGCCTCGCAGCCCTACCGCTCCCGCATGCCGGTCGAGTTCAAGGTCAATAAAGTGATCGCCCCGCTGGCCCGTTCACTGGCCCCCGGTGGTCGCTTGCTGGCGATCCATTCCAGTGGCGGTGATCCGGGGCTGGAAATGATCCGACAAGTCTGGCCGGACGAGAATCCCTTTACCAGCAACCGGCACGATATATTGAAAGCCTTGAAACAGGAGCTGGGCAAGACGCACCGTGATCTGAACTTCAATACCTATTCCGACAAGCGTTCGCTGTTTCGCTACGACATGCACACACTGCCCAGTGAAGTGCCGGGCACGGGCAGTGGCATCGGTACCTCAACCCTGCTGGCCGCCTGGAATGCCGCGACTTATGTTGCGCAAATCGAGGACAGCCGGCTCGAGGACGTTATGTCCGACACCAACTACCTTGATGCAACACGCGAAGTCCTGGCCAAACACAACGGCCTCTGGTTCAACGACGAATCCTACGTTGTTTCGCGCAAACGGAGTTGACAGCCCGGGCGATCACAAAAAAGTGCACACTGTCATTATCGAATATCTCAACGATTGAGTTGAAATATCGATATATTTGCAAACCGGTTAAGTTTGCCGATATTACGATATGTCAACTTCATGAAGGGGAGAGCATCGATGTTGTCAAAGATGAAAAGTGCGATTGGCGCAATTGCGGTTTTGTTGCTGGCGTTTGCGATTAATCCGGCACCGGTTCAGGCCCAGGCCAAACCGGATTTTCAGGTTATTTTATTGGGGGTCGGGACACCGCCGCCGATCATGCATCGCTTCGGCCCTGCGACCCTGGTTATCGCTGGCGACAAATATCTGCTGTTTGATGCCGGACGGGGTGTGACCCAACGATTATGGCAGGATCGAATTCCCCTTGGCCGGGTTGATGTCCTGTTCCTGACGCATCTGCATTCTGATCATGTCGTTGGTATTCCTGACCTGATGCTGACGGGCTGGCTCAAATCGCCGTTTGGCCGTCGCAAGGGCAATTTCGACGTGCGCGGACCTGCCGGTACGGAAAGCATGATGGCGCATTTGTACAAAGCCTATGAGGCGGACATCGAAATCCGGGTCAAGGACCAGAAATTCAGTCGCGTTGGTGTTACACCGGACGCCCGGGATATCGTGCCCGGTCCGGTTTTCCATGAGGGCGGTGTCAAAGTGACGGCGATTGAGGTCAACCACGGTAAAAACATCAAGCCCACCGTGGGTTACCGGATCGATTACAAGGGTCGCTCAGTGGTGATTTCCGGCGATACGAAATATTACCCGCCGCTCGCCAAAGCGGCGAAGGGCGTGGATCTGTTTATTCACTCAATTGCCGGGGCCCGAAAAGAGCTGCTCGCGTCGGCGAAAATCTGGGGTTTGATTATGGCGCATCACACCAATGCCGAAGATGTCGGCCGTATATTTGCTGCCGCCAAACCGAAGATGGGTGCGCTTTATCACATCGCAGCCTTGACCAACGGCAAGATCAAACCGCCGTTCCCGAAAGATTTGCTGGCCCGGTTAAAGACAACTTACGACGGTCCGGTCACTTTTGGTGCTGATCGTATGCGCTTCATTATTGGCAAAGACGGCGTCAAGGTCGTCAAACCGAAAAAATAATCGCATGGATTGTCCTGCCGGTGGATCGCCTCTCGAGCGCTGCCGGCGGGACCTTCTATTCCCGCCAGACCGGTTTGCCACTTTCATACAAGGCATCAACGCGGCTCAGACCGATATCGCTCAAATCGAGATCGCTCATGCCCCGAAGTTCCGCCCGCTCCCGGCTGCGGCGACGCCATGTCGCCAGTTCCTGTGCGGTTTGATGGTACAGGTGAGATACCCCTTCAGCAATCAGGGATACTATAGAATTATTTATCTGTTGGCGTGGCGATGGGTGTGTTGATATGAATGACATGGCTTGCTCTCCTTTGTTACTCATGTATATGGTGTGTTAAAGCAGAGCGACGAGCGATTGTTTCTCACCTGATAGTTAAATAAAACTAATGTATATTTCCACTGGGAGATGGACATGGCAGGTCGACTACTACCGCCTCTGAACGGACTGCGCGCCTTTGAGGCGGCGGCCCGCCACGTCAGTTTCAAGGAAGCAGCGGCAGAACTGAACGTCACGCAAGCGGCCATCAGCCACCAGATACGGGCATTGGAAGAGTGGTTCGGAATGGCACTGTTTGAACGCCAGGTTCGGGCTGTTGAACTGACCCCTGCGGGCGCAGAACTATTGCCGCCGATGAGCCAGGCCTTCAATGGCATGGCCGGTGCCGTGGCCGGGTTGCTAAAGCCTGATAATGAAGGTGAACTTACCGTCACTATGCTGGCGTCATTTGCCGCCAAGTGGCTGGTGCCGCGCCTCGTCGATTTCCAGACACTGCATCCACATATCGACGTCCGCATCTCGACGTCGGTCGCGATGAGCGATTTTGATCGCGACGGCGTAGATGTCGCCTTGCGCTACGGCTATGGCCAATGGCCTGACCTGAAATCGCAACGCCTGTTGCAGGAAGACATGTTTCCGGTTTGCAGTCCGCAACTGACGGAAGGCGACAATGCCTTGCGTGAGCCCGCTGATCTGGCCCGGCATACCTTGCTGCACGTCATCGTGTTTCGTGATGACTGGCGGGTCTGGTTGACGGCGGCAGGCCACACCGAAATTAACGCCGACCGCGGACCACAATTTGATTTGTCGCTGACGGCTGTGCAGGCGGCGATTGACGGCATGGGTGTAGCGCTGGGCCACAGCAATCTGGTAGAGGCCGACATCAAGGCCGGCAGACTGGTTGCCCCGTTCGACCTTAATATCCCGCTGGAGGCTGCCTACTATGTCGTCGCGCCACCGGATCGCTGGGACCAGCCCAAAATCGTTGCTTTCCGGGAATGGCTGGTCGCGGAAGCGTCGAAAGTACCAAATCCCGTTTGATTCGGCGTTAAGCCTGGCGCGGCAACGATACGCTGAATCTCGCACCGCCGTTTTCGCCATCCGAGACCGTGATGTCACCGCCGTGGGCACGGACGATGGTTCGGGCAATGGCGAGACCGAGGCCAATACCACCGGTTTCCTTGCTGCGGGATTGTTCGAGGCGGACAAACGGCTCAAATATCTGATCGCGCTGATCGACCGGTATGCCCGGTCCATCATCTTCGACCATCAGACAGATTTCGCCGTTACTTGCCGAGACCGTAAGTGTCGCACGCTCGCCGTAACGAATGGCATTTTCGATCAGGTTCCGAAATACTCGTTTGAGGGCTGTCGGTCGGCACTGATAGGGCAGGCGTTCAATTTCGCCGCTGACAAAACGGACGTCTTCACCCCGGTCAACGGTATCGGCGCAAACACTTTCGGCCAGCGCGATCAGATCAACGGTCCGGGCTTCCTCGCTGGATGCTTCCTGCCGGGCGAAATCGAGCGCGGATTCTGTTAAAGTCTGCATCTCTTCCAGGGTTTCGAGAAACTTCGCCCGGTTTTCATCATCCTCGATCATCTCGGCCCGAATGCGCAGTGATGTGATCGGCGTCTTGAGATCATGGGTGATGGCCGCGAGGATGCGGGTGCGATCCTTGACGAAACGCGTCAGGCGCTCTTGCATTTCATTGAAGGCACGTGTGGCTTTGCGGATATCCTGCGGGCCTTGCTCGGGCAGGGTGCCGACATCATCGCCCCGGCCGAGGCGCTCGGCACTGGCGGACAATCTGGCCAGTGGCCGGGTCACGCGCCGCACCATCAATATGACAATCACAATCAGAAAAACAGCCATCAGGGAGATGGTGATCAAGGATGAAACGGCAGCGCCCAGGCTGGTCGAAGGTATTAAACTATAAACGTTCAACCACGCGGTCTGGCCGTCGGCTGCCTTGGTCGCGATCGAAATCGTCATGCCCCGGTCGAGATGCCGGCGACGCCAGCGATTATGGGTCTTGCCATCGCGGTTGGAGCGCCAGAATTTGGACGATTGCCCGGACCAGCGATTTTCTGAATTCCATCGATGTGTCCGATCATCATCATCGTCGTCGTCATCATCATCATCTTCGTAGACGGCGACGCGGACTTCTTCGGCCTCTTTGGAAAGCTCCTCCGCCAGGCGCCGTTGCAGCATCAGATTAAAGCCTTCGTCTTCAACGTCGGGGCTAACGGCACTCTCGGCTGAAATTTCAAACTTCAGGCGGTGGCTGTTGGCCGCACGGGTGATGGTTGGATGAAGGGACGGATCCGTATTCCTGAGCAAGCGCACGACGGACACGGTGCGCGACATCACTTCCTGCCGCGCGGCGTAGACAAATGCCATACGATGTTCGTCGCTGAGGATGAAGAAACTGGTGATCTGGGCGGCGACCAGGGCCAGAAGAAGCAACGCAATCAATTGTCCCGCGAGATTTTTTGGCCAGAGAAATTTTGGCAAGCGATATTTTGAGACCCGAGTGCTCATGGCCGACCAACTTCGCTGGTCAGCATATAACCGCCGCCCCAGACCGTCTTGATCAGGGTTGGTTTGTGCGGATCGTCCTCGAGTTTCTTGCGCAATCTGCTCACCTGATTATCAATCGCCCTGTCAAACACTTTCGCACTACGACCGCTTGTGATGTCGAGCAACTGGTCCCGGCTCAACACCATTTTCGGGTGCTCGAGAAAAGCGTTGAGAAGATGAAATTCAGCGGTGCTGAGAGGAATGCCAACACCGTCCGGGCCCCGGACTTCCCGTTGGGCGATATCGAAAGTCCATTTGCCGAAAGTCATCTGATCGGCCTCAACCGGTCCACTGCGCGGTGGCAGACTGTGGGCGCGATGCAAAACCGTCTTTATCCGGGCCAGCAGTTCGCGGGGGTTAAATGGTTTGGTCAAATAATCGTCGGCACCCATTTCCAGGCCGACAATGCGGTCGGTATCGTCGGCCACGGCAGTCAACAGGATGACGGGGAGGTTCATGCTCTGGCGCAAATGCCGGCAGAGCGACAGACCGTCTTCGCCCGGCATCATGATATCCAGCACCACCAGATCAATAGCGCTGACGTCGATGAGCTTGCGCGCCTCGGCGGCATCTGCAGCAAGGCTGACACGATATTCATGCTGCGCCAGATACTTGCTCAGCGATTCACGAATATCACGGTGGTCGTCGACGACGAGAATGTGGTGCGGGCTCTCCATAGCCCCGGTTATGCCCCACTTTCGCGCCCGGACGGCAAAAAAAATGTATCAAAATGTCGCAAGTCCCGGCCCCGCGACAATTTGCGACAATATCGCCACCCGATTGACAAACTTTTGCGACGTTTGGCGCGCTTTATGGAACCCGTCAAGGAACAGACATAAAGCAACTCCAATAACGAGGATTGAGATGAAAAAAGCAACGAAGATTATTCTTTCCAGCGCCGCCGCTGTGATTATTACAGTTGGTGCTGTCGGCATCAGCAATGCCCAGCGTGGCGTCCATGAAGCCGGATACAAAATGAGCCACGCCAGTTTTGGCGGTCATGGTCGCCATGGCAACAGGCGCGCGATGATGTCAAAGATCATCGCCAAATTTGACGTCGATGGTGACGGCTCAATCAGCAAGGACGAGATGAACAGCGTCCGCAAATCCGAGATCGCCAAAAATGACACCAACAACGATGGCAAGCTTGACCTCAATGAATTTCAGGGCCTGTGGGTCGAGTTGATGCGCGACATGATGGTCGATCATTTCCAGAAACTCGATGACGATGGCGACGCCGTAGTCACCGAGGCCGAGATCGCCCGGCCGATGAACATGATGATGTCATGGCTTGATCGCAATGATGACGGCAACCTGAGCAAGGATGAACTGCGTCGCACACGTCACAAAAGAAGTCACGACGATGATGACAAAGACGACGACTGATATCTCGCACGCCACATCGTGGCCCGGTTCTGAAATTTATTTTCAGCGCCGGGTTTTCGATCTGCCGCCGACCATCGCACGCAAAGTCAGCTTGTCGATTTTGGCTGCAGGTGTTTTGGGCAAGGCGTCAAGAAACGTGATATCCGCCGGGATCTTGTATTTGGCCAGCCGCGCGCGGCAGAAGTCCTGAATATCCCCGGCGGAGGCGGCAGCGCCTGGCTTGAGTACAACAAAGGCGTGGATCACCTCGCCCATGTAATCATCGGGCACGCCAATGGCCGTTGCTTCCTGAACGGCGTCGATCGCGTAGAGGACTTCATCGACCTCCCGTGGGAAGACGTTGTAGCCGCCGACCACCGCCATATCCTTCTTGCGATCGCTGATGAAAATGAAACCCTCGTCGTCAAGGTGTCCAATGTCGCCGGAATATACCCAGCGATCACGAATGGTTTGCGCCGTTTCGTCGGGGCGTCGCCAGTAAGTCTCGACCATTTGCGGGCCGCGCGTTCTGATCTCACCGGTCTCACCGGTCGGCAAGACGGTATTCCCGGTTTCGACATCGACGATCTGCACGTCGGTACCCGGTGCCGCTATGCCGACCGAGCCGATCTTGTTGGGCCGGTCCGTGCGGTTGTTGGATATCGGGCCGCCTTCTGACATGCCATAGCTTTCGTGGATCGTCAGTCCTGAGAGATCGTGCCACGCCTTGACCATCTCGACGGCAAAGGGCGATCCGCCACCGGCACAGAGCCGCAAGGCTGACAGGTCTGACGATTTCAATCCGTTGACATTCATCAGCGCGTAATAAATCGCCGATGGTCCGCCGGCGAAGATGGTCACGCGATGCCGGACCAGTGCCTCCAGCACAAGATCGGGCTGGAACTTTGGCATATTGACGACCGTATTGCCGCTATAGACCGGCAACAACAATGTCATGCACCAGCCCCACATGTGAGACTGCGGTGCGACGCTGAGCCAGATATCACCGCTGATGGTCGTCGGCCAGCTCGCTTCAATCGAGCGCGTCAGGGCCATCAACATTTTGTGGGTATGTACGGCGGCTTTGGGCAATCCCGTCGTGCCACCGGTGTAGGCGAGCAATCCGACATCGTCAGCTTGTGGCAAATCGGCGGGCAGGGGATGGGCGTCTGAATTGAGCCATTTTGCGATGCACAGACCTTCGTCCTCAAACACCTGAAAGGCCGAAACACCAGCCGATTTTGAAACGGGTTCCATCATCTCGACAAACGGTGCATCACACAGGATCACGTGAGGGGCGGCATCCAGAACCAGTGGCTCCAGTTCACGGATTGTGTAGAGCGGGTTGAGCAGGACCAGTTGCCCGCCGGCGGCCCAGGTCGCAAAAGCGGCGATGGACGCCTCAACGGAATTGGCTTTGAGAACCAGGACCCGTTCACCTCTGGCACCGAGCGTCATCAAATCATGCGCCAGGGCGGCGATGCAGCGGACATAGTCACCATAGGTTATCTGCTGATCACCGCTGATCATGGCGATATGGTCGGGGGTGCGCGCCGCAGCTTTGGCAAGCATATGCACCGCCGTCGGGAAATCCGGTCGTCGGTCTTCCAGCATTGCGGCGACGTCGTCGATCATTTTGTTCCCCCTGATACAATTAGATCATACCCCAGGGTGTCAGGCATGGCACGCCGTCCAATCTTGCAGTAGAACCACTGAATGAACACGTCCGCCGACCAGACCGCAACACCACGCGTGCACGTCCTGCACTGGCGGCAGGAGACCCGTGCCACGGTGACGCTTGCCCTGCCGCTGGTCTTTACCTTGCTGGCCTACATGGCGATCCTGACGACGGATGTTTTGATGATGGGCTGGCTCGGCCCGAAATCACTGGCCGCCGGTTCCCTGTCGGCACATTTTTATGGCTTCTTTGAATTCTTCTGCATGGCGACGCTGGGGGCCGTCGCACCGATTGTCGCCCAGAACATCGGTGCCCGGCGTTTTCGTAATGTCAGGCGTTCGGTGCGCCAGGGCCTGTGGCTCGCGGTCATCCTTACCGTGCCCTGCAGCATTATCATCTGGCACACCGGATCATTTCTGGTCCTGCTGGGCCAGGATCCCGAACTGGCATTTGCCGGCCAGGCCTATGTGCGCTGGATGGTGCTGGGCCTGCAACCCGCCATGTGGCACACGGTGTTCCATGAATTCTTGACGGCACATGCCCGGCCCCGGGCGTCGCTGGTCATTATGGTTCTTGGCATCGCCATCAATGGTCTGGCGGACTATGCCCTGATGTTTGGTCATTTCGGTTTCCCGCAAATGGGCCTTGAGGGGGCAGGGATCGCCAGCGCATTTGTCAGCACATTCATGTTCCTGATGATGCTGGCCTTTATCTCCCTCGACCGACGTCTCAAACGCTATGTGATGCTCGGGCGGTTCTGGCGGGCGGACTGGTCCCAGCTTATGGAATTGCTGCGCGTCGGCATCCCGATGGGAGTCACCGAAATGGCGGAAGGTGGTATGTTTGCAGCATCTGCCTTGCTGATGGGGCTGGTCGGAACAGAGGCACTGGCCGCCCACGCCATCACTGTTCAATGTGCAGCCCTCGCTTTTATGGTGCCGCTTGGCATTGGCCAGGCCGCCACCGTCCGCGTTGGCAGGGCAGTGGGCGCCGGCAATCTCCCGGCAGCGACAAGGGCTGGCTGGAACGCACAAATTATCGGTATCTGCTTTGCGTTTCTACCCGCTGCCGCCTTCTGGTTTCTGGGCAGCACGCTCGTCGCGTTATTCCTGGATACCTCGTTACCTGGCAACAATACGACCGTCGATTTTGCCGTTTCATTCTTTGCCATCGCGGCATTGTTTCAATTCGCCGACTCGACGCAAGTTACGGCTCTCGGTGCGCTCAGGGGATACAAGGACACGCGCGGTCCGATGATTGTGGCGCTTGTTGGCTATTGGGGGATTGGCCTGCCGTCGGCGGCCTTCTTCGGCATCTATCTCGGTTATGGCGGTGAAGCGATCTGGTATTCGCTGGTCGCTGGCCTGACCGTCGTCAGCGCATTTTTGCTCTGGCGGCTAAAGCTTCAGACAAGAACCTGATCGATATTCAGATGTGCCGGTCAAGCGCACAGAGGAAGGTCTTGCGAAAGCCGAAATAGCCGACCACGAGTAACTCGTCTGACTTCGGATCATGGCGCATCCAGTAGTGGATGGGCACGAACTTGCCCGACAAATTAGAGTAGGCAAAGCTCGCTTCCAGTTTCAGGGCATGCTTCTTCGGGAATTGTTCGCGGGCCGATGCCAGCGTCAAGGCGTCGTAGGGATTGTATTTTTCAAAAAAGCTGAAGCGGCCATCAAAATGAAACCGGTTTTCGCTTGAGCTGATGAAGATACCGGCGAACTGGGGCGCGTCAGGCGGCACATAAAGACCGCCATAATAACAAATGCCGGAGTACACACCGGGTATACGGGACTGATCAAATTCCCGGGCACTGGAAAATCGTTGCCAGATTTTTTTCTGCGGCTTGCTACAAAATTCTTCAGCGCAAACGTTCGTCGGCAAGCCCTCAGCGCTGGCCGGTGAAACGAAGGAAATGACTGCCGTGGCAATCAATACACAGAAGGAATGCCATACCATGCGTTGAGGCTAGCGCGCCGACTGCCCGGCTTCAAATCACGAAGTGGGGAGGTTGCGCATGAGGCTAGCTCTCTATAATAGCGATCAGGTCACCTTCCGCGACGACATCGTCTTTGGCGACGCGGATTTCGACGACTTTGCCGGCGCTCGGGGCATCGACAGGGATTTCCATTTTCATCGATTCCAGTATGACCAGGGTGTCGTCTTCGGCGACCTGGGCACCGGCTTCAACCTCGACCATCCAGACGTTACCGGCAATTTCAGACAAAACCTTGATTAAAGCCAAAGTGAGAACTCCTCGAGAATTACGGGCGATAGCCGGTCGCGACGCGGCCCGGCTTGCGTAAGGGGGCGACGATATTGGCGAACTCGCACAAGAGCGGGCGGGTATCGCGCGGATCGATGATTTCCTCGACCCGGAAAGCTTCGGCTGTGCGGAAGGGCGAGGTGACGCGTTCGAGCCGTTCCTCGATTTCTGCCATCAATCCTTCGCGATCATCGGAGGCATCGAGTTCCGCCCGGTATGCCGCTTCCAGTCCGCCCTTGATTGGCAGGGAGCCGGTATCGGCCGACGGCCAGGCGTAGCGGTAAAATAGTTTCGAGGCGTTGCTGTTGGCGGCACCGGCCACGCCAAAAACCTTGCGGATGATGACCGAGCACAACGGCACTTCGGCCTGATAGACCGCCGCCATGGCATGCGCACCCTTGCGGATCGTGCCGGCCTTCTCGCTTTCAAGGCCAATCAGGAAACCGGGGTTATCGACCAGATGTACAATCGGCAGGTGGAACGTATTGGCGAGATCAACAAAGCGCGTGACCTTTTCAGAGGCATCTGCCGTCCACGATCCGCCGTAGATGTAGGGATCACCGGCCAGCACCGCAACCGGCCAGCCATCAAGACGGGCGAGGCCGGTAATTGCCGACTTGCCCCACTGGCGACCGATTTCAAAAAATGAATCCTGATCGACGAGCGATTTGATGATCGGGCGCATTTTGTAGACCTTGCGCTTGTCGAGCGGCACCGCGCTGATCAGTTTTTCCTCACGCCGGTTCGGATCATCGGTGATCGGCCCGCGCGCCGGCAACTCGTGCACCGACGGCGGCAGGTAGGACAGGAATTGCCGGGTGCGCTCGAAGGCTTCCTGCTCGCTTTCGACTTCGTCGTCGATGGCGCCGTTGCGCGTGTGGATGATACTGCCGCCCAGTTCTTCCTTGGTGATCGGGCCACTGACGCGCTCGACAACGGGCGGTCCGGCAACAAACATTTGCGAGAGTTCCCGAACCATCAACGAATAGTGGCTGGTCACAGCGCGCGCCGCACCGAGGCCGGCGACCGAACCGAGGGCCAGTGCCACCACGGGCACTTGCGATAAATTGTCGACAACAAAATCCCACGCCGGATTGCCCGGCACATAGGTGCGGCCTTCCATCTCCAGCGTTTTGACCGAACCGCCACCGCCCGTACCATCGATCAGGCGGATGATGGGCAAATGCAGTTCATTGGCCATTTGCTCGGCATAGATCTGTTTTTCACGGATCGAGGCATCTGCGGCCCCACCCCGCACGGTGAAGTCATCGCCGGCAACAACGACATAGCGGTCATCAATCTTGCCCCGCCCCATGACGAGGTTGGAGGCCCTGAGATCGATCAGTTCGCCGTTTTCGTCGTATTCGGCCTTGCCACCCAGTGCGCCGATTTCATGAAACGTGCCGTCATCAAGCAAGGCGTCGATGCGTTCGCGGACGGTCAATTTTCCGTTGTTGTGGTGCTTTGTGACTTTTTCCTCACCACCCATGCGGGCTGTGAAGGCTTCGCGCCGACGTAGTTCGTCGATGGCTGACTGCCAACTCACGTGATGTTCTCCTGCGTCATGAATTAACTTGATGAAATGGTTTGATGAACTATTGGCGGACTTCGGCCAGGTCATTCCAGACCCGTTGGTCAACAAGTTTATCGCCCTTAACGGTGAAGCGGTCAATAAATCGAATGCCTTCGAATGCAGTGCCATCCGGCCATTCGCCGAAAAGCGTGCCGAAACAATAGACGGCTTCGTCCCCGGCGCCGCCCGTTTGATCAAATCGGTCATATTTCTTGCCGATGGAGCGATATCGCGGTTTGGCCCAGTCAATCAGTTCGTCCAGCGTTGAAAACACGGCATCTCCCGGAAATGTCATGGTGAAACCCTCCGCCAGATAGCCTTTTGCGCTGTCGAGATCGCGGGCCTCCATGGCGTCGAGATAGGCTCGCACGGTTTGAGTGGCAGATGACGTCATCAAGTTTCTCCAGTAAATGTGACGGTGCTCTGGCAAATGATATAACACCTCGCAGATTTAGCATGCGATAATCGCCTGACGATATTCAGCAGACACAGGAAACCTGTATGGGCCTGACACTGGCCGAGAAAATTATTGCCAACGCAGCGGGTCGCGACAGCGTCAAACCCGGTGAAATCGTCACTTGCCGGGTTGATCTCGCCATGATGCACGATTCCGGCGGACCGCGGCGTGTGGCGCCAATTCTGGAACGCCTGAATGCCAAAGTCTGGGATCTGGAAAAGGTCGTGGTCATCACCGATCACTATGTGCCGGCCGTTGACGCGGAAAGTGCGGCGATCCTCGATTTGACGCGAAAATGGGTCAAGGCCAACGACGTCCCACGCTTTCACGACATGGAAGGCATTTGCCACGTTGTCTTGCAGGAGAACGGCCATTTAAGCCCCGGTATGTTTGTTGTCGGTGGCGACAGCCATTCACCGTCGGGCGGTGCCGCCGGGTGTTTTATGTTTGGCGTCGGTGCCACGGACATGGCGGGGGTCCTGGTGACAGGGGAGACCTGGATAAAAGTCCCCGGCACTATTGGTATTCGCTGGAACGGAAGGCTCGGCGACGGGGTTTCGGCCAAGGACATGATGCTGGCAGCCTGCGCCCGTCTGGGCATGGGCGGTGGCGACTATCAGGTCATTGAATATTTCGGCGAGACGATCTCGGACCTGTCGATGCCGGAGCGGCTGACGCTGTGCAATATGGCGGCGGAACTGGGCGCACAGACCGGCATTATCGCCGCTGATCAGTCAACGGCCGACTATATTCAGGCGGCAGGCGGTGTTTCCGGTGCCTTTGAGACGTGGTGCGGTGACGACGATGCCCGCTATCTCGATGTTCATGACTTTAATGCTGACGAACTGGCCCCGCAGGTAGCAATACCACATAGCCCGGCCAATTCCGCGTCGGTCGAGAAGTCGGCGGGGCAGCGGGTCGATCAGGCTTATATCGGGGCCTGTACGGGAGCCAAGCTTGAAGACCTGCAGATGGCGGCACGAGTTCTCGAGGGTAACAAGGTGTCGTCCTCTACACGTCTGCTGATCGCTCCGGCCTCAACGCGCACAACAGCCGAGGCGGCGGCGGATGGTACACTGGCCACACTCACGGCCGCCGGCGCGATCCTGATGCCGTCAGGCTGTGGTGCCTGCGCCGGTTATGGCGCGGGCGTGCTGGCGGAAGGCGAAGTTTGCATTGCCTCGACGGCGCGAAACTTTAAAGGCCGGATGGGCCCGACCAATTCGGATGTTTATCTCGCCTCACCCTACACAGTCGCAGCCGCAGCCATTGCCGGCGAGATTGCCGACCCCCGCGAGTTCCTGTCATGAGTATTCCCAGAGGACGGGCCTGGTTATTCGACAATGACGTCGATACCGATGTGCTGGCACCGGGCCTCTATATGAAGGGCCCGATGGAAGAGATGGCACGGCATTGTCTCGAATCAGTCAATCCCGATTTTGCCGCCAACGTCGAAGCGGGGGATATTATTCTCGCCGGTTCAAACTTCGGCATCGGTTCATCGCGCGAACAGGCCGCGCAGGTCCTGACGATGCTGGGGATCGGCGCGGTTGTCGCCAAATCTTTCGGCGGTATTTTTTATCGCAACGCCCTGAATTTCGGCTTGCTGGCGGTGACGTCACAGGCTGATCTGCAAGTGGCAGCCGGAGATGTCGTCAGCGTTGATGGCGTCGCCGGAATTGTCACCAACGAGTTGACGGCCAAAACCTTTTCTTGTGATCCGGTGCCGGAACATCTGATGGCCATGGTCGCCGCCGGTGGCCTTGTGCCGCACCTTGAACAACGTCTCAATGCTGAACGGGAAGCCAATTGATCATGCCCACACTCTCCAGACAACTCACCGCAGACGACATCGTCGTCGCACCCGGCATCTATGACGCCTTTGGCGGTGTCCTGGCAGAGCAGGCCGGCTTCAGCGCCGCTTATCTCTCAGGGGCCAGCATCGCCTACACGCGTTTCGGGCGGCCCGATATTGGCCTGGTCGGCATGACCGAAGTCGCCGACACACTTTCCGCCATCGCTGAGCGCGTTGATATTCCCCTGGTCGTCGATGCGGATACAGGCTTTGGCAATGCCCTCAATGTCCAGCGAACGGTGCGTTTGTTTGAACGCTCAGGCGCCAGCGGCATACAGCTCGAAGACCAGACCCTGCCCAAGCGTTGTGGTCATCTCGCCGGCAAGACGCTGGTTTCAACCGGTGAGATGGTCGGCAAGATCAAGGCTGCCACCGACGCCAGGCACAGCGCCGAGACACTGATTATTGCCCGCACAGATGCCATTGCCGTTGAAGGCTTTGAAGTTGCCCTTGATCGCGCGGATGCCTACCTGGAAGCCGGGGCCGATGTCCTTTTTGTCGAAGCCCCGCGCACACCGGAAGAGATGAAAACCGTGGTTGATCGTTTTCGTGGTCGCGTGCCCCTGCTGGCCAATATGGTCGAAGGCGGCAAGACACCGTTGATGAGCGCCGAAGAATTGCAGGACATCGGCTTTTCGCTGGTGATATTCCCGGGCGGTCTGGTGCGGGCGGTGGCTCACATGGCGCAGGAATATTTCGCCAGTTTGCGCACCAGTGGCACCACGACACCCTATCGCAATCGCATGCTCGATTTTGATCAGCTCAACGGATTACTTGGCACGGACAAGATGCTGGAGCACGGCGCGGTGTATGATGCGCAAAACTTTGAGGTCGATACATGATTGATCCTGTCACACTCGCGGTGCTCAAGGGGCGGCTCGAACAAATCGCTGATGAGATGGACGCGACGCTCTTTCGCAGCGCCTTCAACCCGATCATCGCCGAGGCCCACGATGCCTCACACGGTATTTACGAAGCGACCACGGGCGATACCCTGGTGCAGGGCAAGTCCGGCCTGCCGATTTTTGTCGGTGCCATGTCGTTTGCGGTTAAAGCGGTGATCGACAAGGCAGCGCGGGATGGTGATCTGACGGACGGCGATGTTTATGTCTTTAACGACCCCTATGACGGCGGCACGCATCTCTCGGACTTCAAACTGGTCCGGCCGTTCTATCGCGACGGCGAAGTTTTCTGTTATCTCGCTTCAGTCGGGCACTGGCATGATGTAGGCGGCAATGTGCCAGGAAATTACAATCCGGAAGCGACTGAAAGCTTTCAGGAAGGCATGTTGATCCCGCCGGTGAAATTATTTGAAGCCGGTAATTTCCGCCAGGACATCGTCGATATCATGCAGGCCAATTCGCGCCAGCCAGGCAGTCTTTATGGTGATCTCAACGGCCAGATTAATGCACTCGATCTCGGCGAGCGACGCCTCGCTGCCTTGCTGGATGAATACGGCGATGACGTTATTCAGGAAGCGTTGACCGAATTGCAGGCCCGCGCCGCGCAACTGATGCGCTCGAACATTTCCGAATTGCCGGACGGGACATTTTCCTGTGACGACTGGCTCGATAACGACGGCATTGTTGATGAGCCCCTGAAGATTGCGCTCGATTTGACCATCGATGGCGATCAAATGTCGCTCGATTTTTCACGCTCGTCTCCGGCCTGCGCCGGGCCGGTCAATATTGCGCGCTCGACTGCGGTGGCTTCGGTTTATGTTGCTATCAAACACGTCTTCACCGATGTGCCGGCAAATGCCGGTGTACTCGAGCCCATCGAGATTATCATACCGGATGACTCGCTTCTGTCCGTCAAGGCACCCAAGCCGGTCGGCGGCTATACCGAGACTATTTTGCGTATTATCGATGTGGTGTTTGGTGCCGTGGCCCAGGCCGCACCCGACCGCTCCAACGGTTGCGCTTATGGCACGATCAATGCGCTGTCGCTCGCCGGGCACCGGCGCGATGGCCGACGCTGGGTGATGTTCAGCTTCTTCGGTGGCGGGCACGGTGGCCACCCGGAAGGCGATGGGCTCAACCACGGCAACGCGCCGATTTCAACTGCGACAATCCCGCCGATTGAAATCCTCGAATCCGCTTATCCGATGTTTTTCACACAGTGGGCCTTGCGACCGGACAGCGGCGGTCCCGGACGTCATCGCGGTGGCCTCGGGGCGATCTATGAAATCGAATTGCTGGAAGAGAACGCTGATGTCTTTTTGTTCGGCGAACGCGGGCGTTATGCGCCGCCGGGCGTCGTCGGTGGCGGTGACGGTGCCATGAACAAATTTACCTATGAACAGGATGATGGTGATTTTGAGCCGCCGATGAAATCAAAAATGGTTGGCATAAAAATCAAACAAGGCCAGCACCTGCATCTCGAAACACCGGGTGGCGGGGGCTATGGCGGCGCTTTTGAACGCGATCCGCAATCGGTGGCACGGGATGTGGCGCTGGGCTACGTGACCATTGCCGGGGCGCAGCGCGATTATGGCGTGGCCGTCGCCGAAGATGGTTCCGTTGATCAGGCCGCGACACAGGAACTGAGAGCGCAGGCTGCCCAATGAGTAGTGATGAACAAATGACTGAAGCCCATTTTGTCGTCGGTGTTGATGTCGGCGGCACCTTTACCGATGTGTTTTTTCTCGATGAGGCAACGGGACAGTGCGATGTCGCCAAGGTCCCCTCAACCCGTCCTGATCAATCCGTCGGTTTTATCGAAGGTATTCGCAAGGGCGTGCCGGATTTTGCCAACCTCTCCACCGTTGTCCACGGCACGACAGTTGGCACCAATGCTCTTCTGGAACGCAAGGGCGCGGTCACCGGGATCATCACGACCCGGGGTTTTCGCGATGCTCTTGAAATGCGCCGCCGCGACCGGCCACAAACCTGGGGTCTGTGGGGACAGTTTGAACCGGTGGTGCCGCGCAACCTGCGGCTCGAAGTCAGCGAACGTACGCTGGCTGATGGCACCATTCATGCCGCCGTCGATCCTGAAGAAGTCAAGGCTGCGGCCCGAACACTGATTGAAGCCGGTGCCGAATCGCTCTGCATCGTCTTTATTAATTCCTATGCCAATGCTGATAATGAACACGCGGCGCTGGAGGCCGTGCGCGAAGTTTGGCCGAACGAACACATTGTTGCCTCGTCCGAAATCCTGCCGGAAATTCGTGAGTTCGAACGAACCTCGACGACGACGCTTAACGCTTACCTGCAGCCGCCCATCGGCAATTATCTGCACCGGCTGGAAACAGCACTGGGCGATGACGGCTTTACGGGCCAGGTGCTGATCGTGCAATCGAATGGTGGTGTGATGTCGGTAGATACGGCGCGACGATTGCCTGTGCGCACGGCATTGTCCGGCCCGGCTGCGGGCGTGATCGCCAGTGCCTATATCGCCGAAGCCGCCGGATTCCCCAACGTCATCACCTGCGACATGGGCGGCACCAGTTTTGATGTCTCGCTGGTCGCCGATGGTATGAGCGCGCTGGCGGCGCAGACCTCGATCGATTTTGGCATGATCGTGCGTACACCAATGATCGAAATGACGACCATCGGTGCTGGCGGTGGCTCCATCGCCTGGGTTGATCGTGGCGGGTTGTTGCAGATCGGCCCGGAATCGGCGGGCTCCGACCCTGGCCCCGTGTGCTACGGGCTCGGCAATGATCGCCCGACCGTGACGGACGCCAATGTCGTGCTGGGCCGCATCAATGCGGACCGACCGATTGGCGGCAAGCTTGACCGGCTTGATGTCGATGCCGCCAAAAAAGCCATTGAAGTTCATGTCGGCGAACCGCTGGGTCTTGAAGTGATGGAAGCCGCCGAGGCGGTCATTCGGGTGGCCAATTCACGCATGGCCGGTGCCATCCGTCTGGTCTCCATAGAACGCGGTTACAATCCGAACGAATTTGCAGCCATGCCGTTTGGCGGCGGTGGGGCTTTACATGCCGGTGCATTGATCAAGGATGTCGGCCTCAAAAGTGCACTGGTGCCGCGCTTCCCCGGTGTGACGAGTGCGCTCGGTTGTACCATTGCCGACATGCGTCATGATTTTGTCCAGACCCTGAACATGACGCTGGACACACTGGACGTTCGGGCCCTCGACAGCCGCATGGCGAACCTCGCCGGGCAAGGCATGAATTTGCTTGAGGAAGCCGGGGTCAAATTCGGCGGCATTGATTCGATGTTTGAACTCGACATGTCTTATATGGGCCAGACCCACACAGTCGATGTTGCCCTGCCCATTACCTACGAAGGCGGTTCAACCGGTATTGATACCGAGATGATCCTCGAGGCTTTCGAAGGGCGCTATCGTCATGTCTATGGCCGCCCGCTCGAAGGTATTGCCATTCGGGTGCTGAACCTGCGCGTCGCAGTAATCGGGCGGCGGCCCAAGTTTGATTTGAGCTTGCTGGCCCCAAAAGGCGATACCACCGTCGATGAAGCCCGTCTCGGCACGCGCGAGGTCTGGGTCGATGGCGGCTGGCATGAAGCAACAATATACGAACGCCTGCCGTTGCCCATCGGTACTGTTATCGAGGGCCCGGCCCTGCTCGAACAACCGGATTCAACGATTTTCATAGATCCTGATCTGGCCGGGACTGTAGATCGGTTCGGCAACATCGTTATCGCGCGCAAAGGTTTGATCGATGCTTGAATTTGATGCAGCACGCACCGGATTTGTTATCTGCGACATGCAGAACGATTTTCTGCATCCTGAAGGCGCCTATGGGAGGGCCGGGCAAAAGAGTGAGGCCATCGCCGCTCTCGTACCCCGTCAACTCGATGTCGCCCGGGCAGCACGTGCCGCAGGAGCGTGGGTTGTCTCGACGCATTTTACCCTGGTGCCGGGCAAGGATGGCGCGCCCTTCATCTCCGATCATTTACGCAAACTTCGACCGTTCCTGACAAAAGGTGATTTTGCCCCGGGCGGTTTCGGCCAGGCACTGGTAGACGAATTGCAGCCAGCCGATTTGTCGGTGGAGAAGGTCGCGTTCTCGGCTTTTTATATGAGCCGTCTGGAATGGGCCTTGCGCCGCGCGGGCCTCGAGACTTTGATCTTTGCCGGAATCGTGACCAACGGTGGCGTGGCCTCAACGGTGCGCGATGCCCATGTGCGGGATTTCCATTGCATCGTGCTGGAAGACGGTTGCGCCGCATTCAGTGATGACGCACACAACTCAACCATCGGCTCGCTTTCGACCATCGCCACCATTGCCAGCTGTGCGGACGTGGCCGCTGCGTTCGGGAAATAGATCGTGGCCGTCCTGCATGCAGATGGTCTCGACTTTGCAGTCACTGTTTCCGTTGTCATTATCGGGGGCGGGGCATGCGGTCTGACGGCGGCCTTGACCGTCGCCGATGCCGACGTTGAAGTCCTGGTGCTGGAACGCGATGCCGTTCCACAGGGTTCGACCGCACTGTCATCCGGCATGATCCCGGCCTGCAACACGGAAATCCAGCGCGAAAAGGGCGTTGAAGACACCGTTGAAATCATGATGTCTGATATTCTCGGCAAGGCGCACTTTGAGACCGACGCCGCCATGGTCGATGTTGTTTGTCGTGAATCCGGTCCGGCGGTGGACTGGCTGGTCCGCGATCACGGCGTTGAACTGACGCTGGTCGAAGGCTTCCTCTATCCCAACCACAGCCGCTTGCGTATGCACGCGCCACCGTCACGGCTGGGTGCAGATTTGATCGGCGGACTAACCCGCGCCGCCGCCAACGCTGATATCGATATCTTGACCGAGGCGCGGGTCAAGGACCTTTATGCCGATGACGGAGTGATCAAGGGTCTGCGCTATGAACGACCGGACGGTAGCACTGATACCGTCGGCTGCGGAGCATTGATCCTCGCTTGCAATGGTTTCGGCGGAAACCCTGACATGGTCGCCCGTTTAATACCGGATATGGTCGAGGCGAACTATTTCGGCCATACCGGCAATCAGGGTGAGGCCATCGACTGGGGCCAGGCACTGGGTGCGGCGACGGGGGATCTCGGTGCCTTTCAGGGGCACGGATCGGTCGCGCACTCGCACGGCATCCTGATCAGCTGGGCGCTGATGATGGAAGGCGGAGTGCAAGTCAACACCGAGGGTGTTCGCTTCTCCAATGAACACGAAGGCTATTCCGAACAGGGCCGCCGCGTGATGGCGCAACCCGGTGGTATCGCCTGGAATATCTTTGACAGTCGGCAGTATGAACTGGGCCAGGGTTTCGAGGATTTTCTCAATGCCGTGTCCGCGGGTGCCGTGCGAACAGCTGACAATGTCGAAGCCTTGGCTGAAATTTGTGACCTGCCTGCTGAGGCCCTTGTAGCGACGCTGGCGAAATCCGAACTTCTGGCGGCGGGGGAGGGTGTGGATGAATTCGGTCGCGACTTCACGACCAAACCGGCTCTGGCAGCACCGTATCATGCCATTCGCGTCACGGGCTCCGTCTTCCACACGCAAGGCGGACTGATCGTCAATGGTCATGCGCAGGTGATGCGTGAAGACGGGACGTCATTCCCCAACCTCTATGCCGGTGGCGGCGCGGCGCGTGGTGTCTCGGGTCCGTCCGACTGGGGATATCTCTCGGGCAACGGCCTGCTGACAGCCGTTACACTGGGCCGCATAGCCGGGCGAAGCGCCAGTCACCAACGATAATCAGGAACTTATCGCTGTCCGTTCCGGCGGAAAACGAACCGTGACAATAGTTCTGACGCCTGGCTCGCTCTCTATCTCGACGGATCCGCCGTGCAATTCGGTGAGTGATTTGACCAGCGGCAGCCCAAGGCCCGTGCCTTCCTGGGCTTTGGTATAGGGGTCCTCTGTCCGGCTAAAGGGATCCAGCACAGCGGCCATCCCTTCGGGCGACATGCCGACGCCGGTGTCTTCGATTTTCAACAGAACGGAACGCTGGCTGTCATGAAAGGCATGCACAATGACCCTGCCGCCTTCGGGCGTAAATTTGATCGCATTGGACAACAGATTAAGGATGATTTGCTTGAACTTGAGCCGATCAGCAATCAATTTTGCGATGTCGAACTGGACATCGCAGGTGAACGTCTGATTTTTCCGCATCGCGCGGTCCGACATCATCGTCATACATTCTTCGATGATCACGCCGACCGGCAGATTTTCTTCAATCAATTCTTCTTCGCCTGCTTCGATCTTGGAGAGATCAAGAATGTCACCGATCAGCTTGTGAAGGTGGTTGCCGGCCGAATGGATGATATCGACATATTCCTTGTTTGCATCGCTGCCGACTGAGCCAAACGTCTCACCCTTCAGCATTTGTGAGAAGCCGATGATGGCATTCAGCGGGGTGCGCAGTTCGTGGCTCATGTTGGCGAGAAAGCCGGTTTTGGCGTTGCTGGCATCCTTGGCGATATCACGACTTTTGATCAGTTCGCTTTCCACCCGTTTTTGCCCGGTAATGTTCCTGCCGATACCGCGAAAACCACAAAATTTTCCGGCCTCATCGAATGCCGGTTTTCCGCTGATCGACAGAAATACAATATCGCCGTCAGGTCTCGAACGGGTGTGCACGAAATCCCGGAACGTGGAATGCTCATCAAGGTGTAGCAGCAATTGTTCGAAATTGGCGACATCGGCCCCAGGTGCGCCGACTTCGGCACGCGTTTTACCAAGGAGATCACCGGGTGATACGCCGGTCACATTCTCAAATTGTTCCGAGAAATAAGAAAATTTCAATTGGTCGTCCGTTTCCCAGAACCAGTCGGAGCTGACGTCCGCAAAATCAGCAAAGCGTTGCTGGCTTGACTGCAATTGTTTGAGAACGCCCTGCCTCTCCATTTCGGCGCCAACCCGAGCTGCAACAATCTGGAGGACTCTTTTGACCAGATCGGGATCTCTGAGCGGCTTGTCGTCCATGATACCGATCAAACCAATCGGTTCACCATTCGACGCCCAGAGTGGAATTCCGGCGTAGCTTTCCGCGTTCAATTCCGTCAACAACGCATCGTTGGGAAACAATTCCTGAACGTTGCTTACGTGGCAACAATATGAATGACCGATGACATTGTCACAGGGCGTATCTTTCAGACTGTAGCGGATATTTTCGGTTGTCTCACCGTAGGCGTACAAAGCCAGGGTTTCGACCATCGAATGATCAGTCGGATCGATGGAGTCACAAAATGCGTAGGCAACGTTCAGCGTATTGCCCAAAAATTTGACCAGATCGTCGAAAAAACCGGAGTCAGTTACGCGCCACGATCGCTGCGCAACAAAGTGCAAAGCTTCATCCAGTATCGCTCTGTCATCGCGCGCATCAATCTCGACTGCGGGCGATGCAGTTTGGTAGTCAGTGCCCATCAAATAAACTCGATTGTAATAAAACTTGTGAAAATTTTCCCCATACCAGATCACCCCTGGCTGACAAAAAATATTTCAGCCGGGTATCCAGTCAGGTAGAGGCAAAATTATCAATTACCAGCGGTAGATGATTTATATTTAGTATGACACCTGAAAGTTAGTTATTTCAAGCCCTTGGCCGGGGGCTGGCCGGTGCCACGCCTCAGACAAACACCATTCCCGGCTGTTGATCGCCTGTCCGCAGGATCGACATGATTTGTGCTTCCAGCAGGCTCGGGCCCGACACTCCGACCGCACTCTCGCGAATTCTGGTTTCGACGCAGCTACCGTTAGGGCCATTGGCGATAACTTCTGCCGCGACAAAGTCGTAAGCGGGATCGGCAATGAAGACGGCGCGGCAGCGATCAAGACCGATTGTCGCCAGAGCGCAAGTTACCATAGTGTTGACGTTACGCGGGTACTTCAGGGCGATGTCGCGTACCGGGCCATCGTGCAGCACAGTCTCTCCTGTGATGGACGCCGGGTCGAGGCCGCTTTCACTGAAGTCGATGCTCTTGGGGTTCTTACGAAAAGTGATGGTGACGTCATGCCATTTTTCCCGTCCTTCATACAGACTGTCGACACCAACCAGGGCACCGTGGGGGATGAACAGGCGGGTGCCATTGGCTGTGCAGGCGGCGGCCATGGCGGCTTCCGTCTTGCGATCGGCCATCGCCGTGACGGAGAGGATCATGTAATCCGTCAGGCTGAGGAAGCTGGCCCCAAAAGTCTTACTGATTGAGGGGTGCGCCAGTTCGACAACCAGATCCGGCGTGCGACTGGCAAAATCTGACAAATCTTCGAGGATATGTTCGGGCGGAATGCCGTCGAGATTTTTGACCGACCGGTTGTGGACAAAGGCCAGGTCCAGTCCGAGTTCAGGGCGGGCAAGAATTTGTTCGTAAACGTAGCGCCCGACAAATCCCATGCCGATAATACCGATCCGACGTGCCATTAATTGATGTCTCCCCAAGTTACCGAACTAAATGATATACAGGTTCGATGACTAAACTACCTGATATTGTTGGCGACGCGCGCCGTGCGATGGATGTCCTGAAAGCGGGCGGTATTGCCATTCTGCCGATGGATGTCGGTTATTCGCTGATCGGCGGCTCCAGCGAATCCCTGCAAAAGATATTCGACACCAAAAAGCGTGTGCCGTCGAAACTGAATGCCATGGTGGCGGACAATGAAATCCACCGAGATGTACATGTTCTGGATCAACGAGGCTTCGATATCGTCAAGGCTATCACTGAAGACTATGACCTGCCGATCGGTGCCATCGCGCCCGTGCGTCTCGACCATCCGCTTTTGCGTTCCTTCAACCCCGAGGCACTGGCGCGCAGCAGCAAGGACGGCACCATTGTCATGCTACTTAACGCCGGACCCTTTCATGCCGAGATTTGCCGTCTCAGTCGGGAAGAGGTTCATCCCCTGTTTGGCTCGTCCGCCAACGTGTCGATGACCGGGACCAAATTTCGTGTCGAGGACATGGAGCCCGAAATCCGTGACATCGCAGACATCATCATTGATCACGGTTTGCGCAAGTATCACCTTTACAAGGCCTCATCGACTTTGCTCAATGTGCAGACGCTTGAGATCGTGCGCTATGGTTCCTGTTTCGAACTGATTGCTGAAATTCTCAAGCGCCATTTTGATGTCGAGCTGCCACCACCGCCGGAAGGTTATTTGCATGACCTGATTGGTGATCGTCTTTAAGGAATGGTATTGCCTATGACCGATACGACGAACGAAATTGCCATTATCGGGGCCGGTATTGCCGGGCTGACGCTGGGTCTCTGCCTGCATGAAAAAGGTATCTCCCATCGCATTTATGAAAACGCGCCGGAGATCAGTCCGCTCGGCGTCGGTATCAACATTTTACCGCACGCGACAAAAATCCTGCATGATCTCGGCGTTGGTGAGGCGTTGGCGGCGGTCGGGGTCCAGACCCGCGAAGCCTCTTTTTTTAATCGCTTTGGCCAGGAAATTTATACCGATCCTCTGGGCGTGGCAGCCGGCTACGAAACGCCGCAGTACTCTATTCATCGCGGCGATTTGCAGTTGGCCTTGCGCGACGCCTATGTCGGGCGCGCAGGCACCGACCACCTTGTGACCGATGCCGGATGCACCGGGTTTGAACAAGACGCCGGGGATGTTCGCGTAAATTTTGTCAAGACGTCGACGGGTGAAGCGTTGCCTCAGGTCACAGCGCGCGCCATCATTGGATGTGATGGCATTCACTCAGTTATTCGCAAGCAAATACATCCCGACGAAGGTGACCCGCGCTATTCCGGCTACAACATGTGGCGCGGTGTAACGGTGTGCGAGCCCGTACTCAGCGGGGCGACGATGGTTCGAGCGGGTTGGCTGGCCACCGGCAAGATGGTGATTTACCCGATACGCGACAATGTGGACGGTGAAGGATCCCAGTTGATGAACTGGGTGGCGGAAATTGAAACGCCGATCACCAAAGACAAGCGCGACTGGAACAAGCCGGGCCGTCTGGAAGATGTGCTGCCGGCTTTTGCGGACTGGCATTTTGACTGGCTTGATGTTCCGGACATGATCAAACGCTCGGACATCATCCTCGAATTTCCCATGGTCGATCAGGACCCGCTGGAATTCTGGACCGACGGCCGTGTGACGTTGATGGGCGATGCCGCACACCCGATGGTGCCGCGGGGGTCCAACGGTGCCGGACAAGCGGTAGTGGACGCAAGATGCATGGCTGATCTGCTGGGCCAATCGGACGACATTGAAACCGTCTTCACGTCCTTCGAAGCCGAGCGTCTCGATACGACATCGCGCGTTGTATTGACCAACCGGGTGTCGCCGCCCGATATCGTGCTCAAGGAAGTCTTCGACCGGACTGGCGACAAACCTTTCGACAATATCGAAGATGTCATTTCAGCGGATGAACTGGCAGGTTTTCAGCAACGTTACAAGGAAGTCGCTGGTTATGATCTCAAAACGCTGATGGCAAAATCGGCAGCACTTCAGGAATAAAATTCATGGGTCAACTGGATAATCGCGTCGTCATCGTCACAGGTGGAGCCAAAAGTATTGGCAAGGCCTTCGCCCGGGCACTGGCGGCAGAGGGTGCAGCAGTTGTTATCGCAGACATCGAAGATGGCGCTGACGTCGCTTCAGAAATCGAGCGTGATTTTTCCACATCCGCGATTTCCGAGATCGTCGATGTGCGGGATGAGAAATCGATCAGGGCTTTGACGGCAAATGTTATGGCCAGGTTTGGGCAGATAGATATCCTGGTTAACAATGCGGCCTTGTTTGCCACGCTTGATCTGCAGCCGCACGCCGAAATCTCCGCCGAAGTCTGGGACAGTGTGATGGCGGTCAACGTGCGAGGGCCTTTCCTGATGGTCAAGCATGTCTCGCCGCATATGCGTGCCGCCGGATACGGTAAAATCATCAACATTGCTTCCGGAACGGTAAACAAGGGCATGCCGAATATGCTGGCCTATGTAACCTCGAAGTCGGCCTTGCTCGGGTTTACCCGATCACTCTCTCGTGAACTCGGCAATGACGGGATTTGCGTCAATACGCTGTCGCCTGGATTGATCGAAAGTGCCAGCGTATTGGAGAACCCGCATCACCTCGGGCCGAGTGAGCGGGTCATCGCAAGCAGGGCTATTCAGCGGACGGCAACACCTGATGACCTGTTGGGCGCACTGATCTTTTTGTCCAGCGCTGCCAGTGACTTTGTCACCGGGCAAACCCTTGCCGTCGACGGGGGCTCGATAAACACCTGAAAAATGACCGGTCAATCCTGATTAACCGGTATCAATCAATCATGTATGGCACGTAAATTGCCTGCATTTGACAGGGACTGATATGCGAATTGCGCTTGCAAAAAGGTGAATTTTTGTGGAATAAAGTTAGTCCGGTTACACATGAATCCTGGCGTATCCCTTCAGACGCCTCCGCGCTTGGCCGCGTTACCCCATGAAATTGTGAGACCATAATACCTGCTTTGCGGCTGCAAGCTGCGTGCATACTTGAGACGATTTGAAAGGAATATCGAGATGACTACGGGAACTGTTAAGTGGTTTAACCCAACCAAAGGCTACGGATTTATTGAGCCGGAGGACGGTTCCAAGGATGCGTTCGTTCA